>Ga0207422_1000075_pt1 | contig 406031 bp, 275 predicted proteins | sample MarCyaLeptolynsp_FD_187757 | JGI IMG/M metagenome (GOLD analysis project Ga0207422, IMG submission 187757) | Marine cyanobacterial communities from Panama - species 1 Leptolyngbya sp. (SPAdes) | ecosystem: Environmental > Aquatic > Marine > Unclassified | place: Panama: Panama City | collected...
TAATGAAAAACCGCTCATAACTTGTTTTTAGGATGAAGCTGTCGGTAAACAGCAATAAACGTAATGGAATAGCGGTAATTTCACTCGTTTTGTCCGAACAAGCGTGTCAAAAACAAGAACAAATATGTCAAAAACGGGCTTGAGCTTGCCTCTGTAGGGATTTTAGTTTCCCTCTAATTCTAATATCACAGTTTTGTCGTTAGTTTTTTTGATTGTATCTAACAGGTTGGTCAGTTCTTCTACTTTTTCAGGATATTCTTTTGCCAAATTTGTTGTTTCCCCCGGATCTTCTGCCAGGTTAAACAGGTAATCGGTATTTTGCTCGGGCATAGGCGTACTGATCGGGTTCTCACGGGAATTATGTTTTCTATTTGCGAAAGGCGGCGGATTAGTTGCAGGTATAAACTTCCAATCCCCCATTCTGAGGCCAAAATAATTCTCTCCTGCCCCTTGCTGCAGAACATAAGAGCGGTGTTCATCCGAATCCCCTAACATTGTTGAAAGCTGATCGATACTGTCGGAACCAGCACTTTCCGGTACTTTTACCCCGATAAGAGCAGCAAGTGAAGCCATCAAATCAATCTGACTGAAAACTGCATCCGAGATTTTTCCTTCCGGAACCACTCCCTGCCAGTTTACAATAAATGGCAGCCGGGTTCCGCCTTCGTAAGAGGTGTATTTACCACCCCTGAAAGGCCCGTTCGCTTTGTGGCCATTGGCATCTTCTATGGCTCCGTCCTCATATCCGTCGTCATAAATAGGGCCATTATCGCTGGAAAATAGTATAAGCGTTTCCTCCCGGATTTCCAGCTCATCCAGGAAACTTAGCATTTCACCTACTGCCCAATCCAGCTCCACTACATGATCACCACGTAACCCGGTCTGTGACATCCCCACAAATCTCGGATCAGGTATTCTTGGCACATGATTCTGATGCATCGGAAAAAACAAAAAGAATGGTTTTTCTTTATTTCTGGAGATAAAATCCTTACCCAGCTCAACCATCCGTTCTGTCATCGTCTCGTCATCCCACAAGGCAGAAGTCCCTCCTTTTTGCCAGCCAATTCTGCTAATTCCATTTACAATCGAACCGGCATGCTGGCGATCAGCACCGTAAATCAACATCTCCGGGTTTGAGATCCCCGTTGGTTCCCCCTCAAAATTTTCCTGGTAACTCACTAGCAGTGGTTCATCATTTTGATCTAACCCCTCTACATAATGTCCGTTCAGGTATACCGTCGGAACCCGGTCAACAGTAGTCGGGACGATAAATGACTCGCTGAAGCCAAGTTCAAGCGGCCCGGGTTTCACCTCGCCATTCCAATCAATAGTTCCATCTCCCAGGCCCAGATGCCATTTACCAATAATTGAAGTTTCATACCCGGCTTGCTGAAATAAATCGGGCAAAGTAACCATCTCCGGATCAATCAGAAGCGGAGCGTCTCCATCAAGAATCTGGGCTTTTTTATTTCTGAATGCATATCGTCCGGTGAGTAACGAATACCTGCTTGGAGTACAGGTAGAAGCTGTTGCATAGGCAGAAGTCATCATCATGCCCGTTCGTGCCATCTCATCTAAATTTGGTGTTGGAATCATATCTGTGCCGTACACCCCGAGGTCATTATAGGCGATATCATCCGCATAAATAATGATTACGTTCGGTAATGTAGTTGCTTTTTCCTCCGGTAACTTTGAAATACAGGCCGGAAGGAAACCTATTGCAACCAGGCAAATCCCCATTCTTTTTACGATAGATGCATTCTTCCAAATAGTTATGCTCAGCATATTTTATCTCCCTGGCTAACGGTTTTATCAGTTAGAATTTGATACCGGCTCGATGCGATAGCTATAGCTCATTGGCTCATTGTTTACCCTAAATCCCTCAACAGGAAGCGCCTGCGGACTCCAGCTGTTTATTCCGCCTACACCCATCTGCTGGTAATCGATATTGAGGTATACCGAAGCTTTTGCTTCCATTTGCCAGGTGTATCGACTGCGTTCCATATCATCTCTGCTGTAGTGAGATGCTGCGACGCTTAGCGGGGAATGGCCCGAGAACTTTACTCCCTTGCCTGTATCGTTAGTAAAAGTAATCCAGCGAACGTCGGTTTTATTTCCGTTTTCCTGCGGCCTTGAATACTCCACCCATTCATCACTTACAATTGATGAATACAAGCCAATTCTTTCTGATTCACGATCGGCATAGGTTGGTTCCGGACCTCGCCCATACCATTGCATGTTGTGAAAACCAGGACTGAGCTCCAGTTGATTTCCAAATCTGGGCATAATTGGATGGGTATTTGATTCTGAACCCGGCTCAAAAATATTTTCAACATCAATGGTTCCGTCGGGGTAAATCATGAACGTTGACGTAGCTGTTGCCCCAACTGCTGGTAAGATATATTCGAAGGTGATTTTCACTTCTCCCATGGGAGAAACCCGATTGAAATTGTTTGGGTTGGCGCGAGCGTCGTTTATTAAAAACTGATTCAAAATTCCATAATGCGCACCCCGCCAAATCATCATATTCTTAAGATTACCAGATCGTAAAGCAGCTCTATCATTGTCGGTAACGGCCCTCCAGAAATCAAGCCTTGGTCCCGACAAAATAATTTGTTCTCCCTGATAGGAATACGACTCTAATCTTCCCATCACACGATCGAATACAACGTTGAACCTTTCACCTGCCACGATAATATGATTTGCATTCAAACTGGCCCGAAGCTCTCCGCTTATTCCAGGTACTCTTAACTCATCTCCCGAACTGAATGGTAATTTGAACTGCTCCCAGCCAAGCTCATATCCAGCAGGTGCAAAGAAAGAATCCTCGTTTGTCTCAAAAAGAAGATTTAGATGGTACTCATGATCGCTATCAAATGGATACCCTACATAGGGAAGTATCATTTCCTTTGACGTATATGGTTCGATATCAAGCCCGGTTATATTTCCCGATGACACCACCCTACCATTTTCAATTAACTCCCAGCGGCCATCCAGTTTTTCATCCAGTCGCACAAAATCGTACCGGTTGGTTACACTGATTTTACCTTCGGAAAGATCAATTGCATCAACGTTTACAAACTGATGATAATATTTTAAGGCCTTCAAGCCGGGATGAGGATTCATATTTGCATCAACTACACCATTCATATTGAAATTGCCATCGTTTTGAATCCCGAACGGATCTTCAAAATATCCTCCATAGGCTATAAACTCTTCTTTCCCGGAAGAATCTTTAAATCCTGCAGGTACCGCCTGTAAAAGCCCCTGATCCATCCAATCCCACACAAATGCTCCCTGAAAATTATTATCCGCATAAATTTGATCCCAATAAGCAGCTAAGTGTCCATTGCTGTTTCCCATGGCATGAGTATACTCGCAGAGAATGAGAGGTACTTCAGATTGTTCACTGATAAATCTCGATACCCGCTCTGGGGTGGCATACATGAACGAGCCTATATCGGCATTGAAAAGCCCGCCATCCATCGTAGACCCTTCGTAATGGTATGGTCTGGTTGGATCGGCTTCCTGCACAAAATTATAAACCGCGGTCATATTAGGGCCATCGCCCGATTCATTCCCCAACGACCAAATTATCACTGAAGGATGATTTCGATCCCGGTAGATCATACGCTCTACCCGATCAATATGAGCTCTTTCCCAGGCTGGATTATTTGCCAGTTTATTTTTTGTATTGGTTCCAAACTCGTGCGTTTCGATGTTGCCTTCATCGATTACATAAAACCCATATTCGTCCATCAGATCGTACCACATAGGATGGTTAGGATAATGTGAGGTACGAACTGCATTAACATTATGCTGTTTCATCAGTATGATGTCATTCATCATATCATCACGGGTTACATAATGCCCTCTTTCCCGATGGTGTTCATGCCGGTTTACTCCTCGAAGGCGTACAGCTACCCCATTCACAAGCAATCTGCCATTTTTAATTTCCACCGTTCGAAATCCCACTTTTTTGGGGATGATTTCTAGAATTTCATCGCCCGACTTTAACGTTATAAAAAGCTGGTAAAGAATTGGAGTTTCAGCATTCCATGGCAGAATATCCTGGAGAATGGTCTCCCCGAAATCAAAGCGTATTAATGGATCATTGATTACAAGACCGCGTTGATCGGAATGAACAATGTTTCCCTCATTATCATGTAGTTCAATACTTAAAGTTATGTCGCGTAATAAATTTTCGTCATAGACGGCTACTTCTCCCGCCACCCCAAACTTTCCGTTTTCGAAACTATCATCCAGTGCAGAAGAAATTAAGAAATCCCGAATGTGAATCTTAGGCGTGCTCCATACATAAACATCCCGGTAAATACCACCCAACCTCCAATAATCCTGGTCCTCTAAGTATGAGCCATCGCTGTATTTATATACTTCAACTGCTATCTTGTTTTCTCCGGTTTGCACATATTCGGTTATATCAAATTCGGCCAACGTTCGATTTCCCTGGCTGTATCCAACAAATTCTCCATTTATCCATACATAGAATGCTGATGCGACCCCATCGAAGCCTAGAAATACCTGCCTTCCATCCCAGGTTTCATCAATAATAAATGAACTCCTGTATGAACCTACCGGATTGTCTTCCATGGGAGCTTTTAGTTCTGAAATATCAAACGGGTAGCGAATGTTCGTGTATACAGGGATTCCAAACCCCTGAAGTTCCCAGTTAGAAGGTACCTGGATGGTATCCCAGGAAGAATCGTCAAAATCATTTCTGTAAAAGTCTCTGACCCTCGTAGCTGGTTTGCTCGTCCAGCTAAAATTCCATGTGCCATTTAATGACTTAAACCAGGAGGATTGTGTCCTGTCGAAACCAACTGCTTGTTCTGAATTCGGGTAAACCATCATGGTTGTGTGTGATTTTTCCCGGTTAATTTCCAGCACCTCTATATTATCCCATCCAGGTCGCTCCTGGGCAGCTGCTGCATGCCCTATCATACTTAACATTAGTATTAGCAGAGTTATATAAGCGTTCCCGGCTACTACAAAGGTTATCCCTTTTGAAGTATGTTGTCTAAACAAATACAAGCTGCTTATTTTCTTTTTCATAAAAGCGGATGATTTATGTTCTTCAATTATCCATGATTCACTCAAGGAGATCAGTCTATAAAAAGCGATAGACGGTTGTACTTTTGAATTCAATTCCGGGGTCTAAAATGACACTTGGGAACCCTGAAATATTGGGGGAATTAGGAAAATGCTGGGTTTCTAAACAAAAAGCCGTCCGTGCTTGATAAGCCACTCCTTCCCTGCCAATATCCCTTCCTGTTAGCTTGTTGGCAGTATAAAATTGAAGGCCTGGCTCCGTAGTTTTTACTTCGAGAATCCTTCCTGATTCGGGATGCTCAATCCGGGCAGCAAGTTCCAACGTACCAGCTTCTTCTTTATTAAGTACAAAATTGTGGTCGAAACCACCGGTTAGTTGGATTTGGGCATCTTCATTGTCCCAATCTGCCTTAATTGCTTTAGACTTCCTAAAATCGAACGGAGTATCACTCACAGCTTTTATTTCCCCGGTTGGCAGGTGACTCTTGTTTAATGGCGTGAACGAATCTGCAAAGATAGTTACCAGATGCTCTCCTACACCTTCAGCGCCCGCTCCTGCCAAATTGAAATAGGCATGATTTGTTAAATTGATGATGGTTGATTCTTCTGTTATGGCAGAGTAGTTAATCAACAATTCATTTTCCTCTGTAAGAGTGAAAGAAACTTCTACAGACAGAGCACCTGGGTATCCCGAATCTCCATTTTCCGATAGAAGCCTGAATACTACCCGATGTTCATTTTGTATACGTACGTCCCAAATCAAATTGTGAAAACCGGAATTGCCACCATGTAAATGATTGGAATTTTCATTCAAGTCTAATTGCACCAGGGAACCATTCAAATCGAACTTACCATTTTCAATTCTGTTGGCGTATCTGCCAATGGTGGCTCCAAAGTAGGGTTCGTTAGAACGAAGATATTCAAGCAGCGTATTGTAGCCGAGAACAACATCAGCAATTAGATTATTCTTGTCCGGGACTCTTAAGCTAACAATCCGGGCTCCATAATTAGTGAGGCCTACAGACATCCCTTTAGAGTTTTCAAGCACTACTAATGAAGTTTCTTTACGACTAATTGCCCCTGTAAAATCAGAAATCTTTGGTTTGGTACTTATTATTGGAACCATACTGCACTTCGAATATTCTATATGTATTATTGTGACTATAAGTATGAGACTTATAATAACTAGTAAAAATGTTAACGATATCATTCAATTAAAACAAACAGAATTGGCAGTTCTAATCTTTCGATCCAGTGGTACTTAGTATTAATCAATCTTATTTATTTTCTCTTCTAATTGATCTAAGCACAAGTTTGCCTATTGTTAAGTGATTTTTAACTAAAAAAATGTTATCGTTAACAATTTTACTCTTCAAAATGTTGAGTGCTTTATTTGAATCTATGTTATTGCCAAAAGAATAATCCAACACTTTACCGTATGAGAACAGCCTTTTTTTTTCTTGGTTATCTTTGCTTAGGTGTTATTTCTTCGAACTGTTCTTCTACAGCTATACAGGAACAGGAAAAACCTAACATTTTATTAATCCTTGCTGACGATCTTGGATACAATGATTTGGGCTTTCAAGGTTCTGAAGAATTACTAACACCCAATCTTGATGCATTGGCTGCGAATGGGGTAGTTTTCACTAATGCCTATGTAACGGCTTCGGTATGCAGTCCCTCTCGCGCTGGTTTGTTAACGGGGCGGTATCAACAGTTTTTTGGTCATGAAGCGAACATTCCCCCACCCGATTCAGGTACAGATACTGCCCAGGTTACCATGGCCGAATTACTTCAATCCCACGGTTACCAAACCGGGTTAAATGGAAAATGGCATTTAGGATATACTTATAACTATCAACCTAATAGCCGGGGTTTTGATCATTTTTGGGGATTTTTGGGTGGACACCGAAGCTATTTCCCTGCTGATTATCCACCCGAAAATCATAAAGCAATCTATACAAACAGAACGTACACCCCGTTTAAGGGAAGCTATTTAACCGATACCCAGGCCGATAAGGCCATTGAGTTTATAGAACTAGCAGGAGATGATCCTTTTTTCTTGTTTTTATCTTTAGCGGCACCTCATGCCCCAATGGATGCCCTAGGAGAGGATATGGCTTTGTTCCCGGATTCGGACCGACCTGAATATGCCGCAATGGTTTATGCGATGGACCGGGCAGTTGGGAAAATTGTTCAAAACCTTAAATCAACAGGAGAACTGGAAAACACGTTAATAGTATTTCTAAGCGATAACGGAGGTTCACCAGAAAACGACTCCAACAATACCCCATTAAAAGGGTTTAAGGGGAATAAATTTGAAGGAGGCCTGCGTGTTCCATTCATGGTTCATTGGCCGGCTAAGATTGAAGGCGGAGTGCAATTTGATGGCCTCTCTTCTTCCCTTGATCTTCTACCGACATTTGTAGCAGCGGCCGGTGGAGAAATTCCTGATGAAGTTCCTTATGATGGAGTCAATCTAATTCCCTTTCTCACCAGTGAAGTTGATGGGGATCCACATCAGCAATTATTCTTTAGAAAGGAAATTTCTGCTTCCGTAAGAAATGGAGACTGGAAACTCATTCGACTTGATGATTTTGGATATGTACTTTATGATTTAGCTGCCGACCCTTATGAAACAACAGACCTTAAGGAACAAGAGCCGGAACGCTTTAATGAAATGAAAGCTATTCTTGAAAAATGGGAACAAAAAACGGTAGCTCCATGGTGGAATGAGCAACCTATCTGGCAAGCAGTTACCAGCGATATTCATGAAGATTTAATGAAAAATCAACCTATACGGCGTACAAGACCTAATTGATACTTATTCAGACTGGAATAAAACGTACTTCGGATCAGGTAAAATAGCCTGGTGTTTTTCTAATCACTTTTTTTATGTTGCCGGAAAACGCAATAAGTGGCTTTAAAAATTTGAATTCCTTTCATTTTATCAGCGTCATTCTCTTTGAGAGTACAATTTCATCACTTTCCAAACGATATATGTACACCCCGCTTGCAAGAGTTCTAGCATCGAAAGATACATGGTGCTGTCCTGCCGGATATTGATCATCAGCCAGTACAGCAACTTGCCTTCCTAGCATATCAAATACCGTTAGTTTTATTTTTTTAGCCTGTGGGAGCTGAAAAGTAATGACCGTTTGCGGATTAAATGGATTCGGGTAGTTCTGATCTAACATAATTATTCCTGGTATGGATGTTTCCTGCTCATCACTCAGCATAAAATCAGTAACACAGCGTATTCCGAGGCCAGAATTTTTGTCCATTATATTTCTTCGTATATCTGTCCGGTCAAATCGTACTAATCGGCGGAAGGCGTTATTATCATCCGTTTCGTCAGCCGACCATAAGGACCCGAATGCCTTTAGAGACCCGGCATTTTCAAAAGCGCCATAAGCATATCGTGTGCTCCCTGCCACCCAGCTGAAATTATATTCATTGGTTGCCCCTTCGTTTGGTGAATTCCAGTGATTTGTATCCAGGGATTTGAGTTTACCAGCTACATTCTGGCCAGCTCCGGCCCAACCGTCTCTGTCAAGATCGCCTGACGGCATCCCCAATTCGGATTCGAGGGTTTTCCAATCGTTTTCTGAAGGAATACGCCACCCTTCAGGACAAACACCCCGTTCATCTTCTACTACATAAAAGTTATATAGAAATCCAAAATGGTCAACGTTCGCTGTATTTCCTCTGAAAATTGTTCGGGCTGGTCCGGAGGTATTTGTCCATTCTGTATCACTTCCGTTTGCAGAACCAATAAGAGGGATTAAATCACCATTAGAAAAACTGGTGGTTTTTAGGTTTTCTCCCATCCAGATTTGAGACCCGATTTCTACTTTTGAGTAGCCATTCCCGTCAATATCGTACACCTTTGTACTGTCGTCACCAACTTGATTATTTTCCTTTTTTTTTTGAAAAATGCGCACATAATCGACTTCATAATTTAGAGGAAACCGGGTATTGGCAGGATTTCCTCCGTTGGATCCGATGGCAAGGTTCAACAAAATAAAGTGAGGCTGCCGAAAAGGATTAAAACCATCTGTATAGGTAGCTTCTTCTACATTGATTGTATTCAGCAACTGGTCATTCAGAAGCAGGCGAATGTAATCCTGGTCCCACTCCATCCGCCAAAGATGAAACCTTTCCACAAAATCTGGCATATCCTGGATAAAACCCGACAAGGGGTAGTGGGATGCATCCCAAAATACTTTACCGGTATTTTGCCCTCTCCATGCAGCATTAGCCAAAATACTTGGCACACCACTCCGGCGGTAAAACTCCATTAAATCAACTTCGCCACGATCCGGCCAGTTTCGATCTGCGCCTAACGTCCAAATAGCCGGCCAGGAACCTAAACTTGTATCTATTCGGGCACGCACCTCCATTATTCCATACTGGTAGGTATACTTATCACGTGTATTAATACTTGCTGAAGTATAATTTGCCTGTGCCCGGTTTTCCCTCCAGTCATCACTTTCTGGATCATAATCAGGATTTTCCACAGTTTCTCTGCGACCTTCAAATGTGAGTAATCCATTTTCAATGGACACATTTCCTTCCTGGTACCATTGAAGCTCTTCATTTCTTACAAAACCGTGTTCAAAATTCCACCAACGTTCATCGGGTGCAGTACCATCATCAAATTCCTGGGACCACACTAGTTCAAACCCTTCGGGTACTGTTACTCCTGTTTGGTCTGCACTAAATGGACTGGCTATCTCAAACCGGTCAGGATTTAATTGAGTGTATTCCCCGTCCTGCAATAATCCGAGATATGACGGGGGGATTATTTCGTTCTTCCAACCATCCAGAAGCTCCACTAAATGACCATGATCATCTTGATTATATGGAATTTTGCTGTTCTGAGCTTCACCTGGGTTATTTGCGATATTGAATAATGAAATCACTCCATCTTCATCGATAAGCTTTAAATCTCCATTCCGAACTGTATAAGTATTGCGATCGTAATTTCGCCAAAACAGAGTTTCATGAGGAATACCTTCGTTTTCCCCTGTCAGGTATGGGACCAGGTTTACTCCATCCAATGAATTTTTTGTAGTAACGCCAGCTTCTGATACCGCAGTTGCCATAATATCCATCGAAGAAACCGGATGATTGTAAGTAATTCCTTCCGGAATTACCCCAGGCCATGAGACTGCAAAAGGTACTCTGAGACCACCTTCATAAAAGCTTGACTTAAACCCCCTGAGAGGCACATTACTCGAACCATTGCCTGATGCTCCGCCATTATCCGTTAAGAAAAATACAATGGTATCATCAAGAATTCCTTTTTCATCAAGTTTATCAAGGATTCTACCAACCCCATCGTCAACCGCGCTTAACATCGCAGCGTAGGTTCTTCGTTTTGAATCAGAAATATTCGGAAATCTATCGAGATATTTTTGAGTTGCCTGGAGTGGGCCGTGAGGGGCATTGTAAGAGACAAAAAGAAAGAATGGGGTTTCGCCGTTTTGCCGATCTATGAAAGAAACAGCTTCCCTGGAGAGTGCATCCGTTATGTATTCTTCTTCATCTATTCTTCCATTATTGCGCATTAACCGGGTTCTGTACGCATCGTATTGTTGTTTTACTTCCGATTCGTCATTAAGAGTCCATTCTTCCGGAAAATATCTGTGCCCTCCGGATAAAAACCCAAAAAACTCATCGAATCCCTGCTGTTTTGGGTACATAGAAAAATGTGATCCAAGATGCCATTTACCTAAAAAAGAACTTCTGTAATCGGCTTTTGAGAGAGCTTCTGCCATATTCTCTTCAACTATGCGCATTCCCTGGGTGGTATCTCTTGGAGCAAAAAGTGGGTTCCTGCCTGACCCGAATCGATCGTGATATCGACCAGTCAATATCGAAGCTCTACTTGGACCGCAGACAGGATGTGTAACATATCCTTGTGAAAAAACGACACCTTTTTGTGCAATACGATCAATATTCGGAGTAAGAATCTCGCTGCTTCCATGAAATCCTACATCCGCATATCCCTGGTCATCGGTTAAAATGACAATCACATTCGGTTTTCTCGGATTCTGTTGAATTAAGGATGCATAGCTTAAAGAACTTCCAAATATGATCAATAACTGACACAGAACTATTTTTCGGATCATAACACCAGCTTTAAGAAGATTAAATTCATAAAAAACGACAGACTTCAGTTGAAAAGAGCAGAAATTAAAAAACCGCTCCCGCGGCTTTTTAATTGGTCACCTTGATGCCACTAACCAATATGCATCCAGTTGTTCGTCAAGATGTTTTTTTATCCCTTATTTTTTTGATCGCATATGCTCCGCCAGCCACTGCCAGTAAGCTAAGTCCTCCGTCTATAGGAGCTTGAGAAGGTGCCAAAGGTAATCCGGGCTGGGCCATAAGCAACTCAGTGGCGAACAATGCAATCAGTGTAAGGGTGCATAGAATTCGTGTTTTCATAGTCATTGAGTTTTGAGTGTTGAGTTTGCGAGCGAAGCGAAGCAATCTCCTCTAGATTGCCACGGTCGTGCTTCGCTGACTCCCTCGCAACTAGTGCTATTTAATTAAAGTCATCTGTTGGGTCAGGATTTGTCCACCTGCTTCCAGCCTGTAGATGTAGGATCCACTGGAAAGCTTGGAAGCATTAAATGTGACCTGGTAACTTCCAGCAGTGCGAGTTTCATCCACAAGAACTGCTACTTCCCGGCCAAGCATATCGTATACCGCTAAGCGAACCTGCTCCTGATCAGGCAGGTTAAAAGAAATCACCGTTGCAGGGTTAAACGGATTCGGGTAATTCTGTGATAATGCTAATCTTTCCGGATGATCATTATTTAATTCGCCATTAACTGAAGCGGATTTTTGAAAAGTAATGCTGTATCCACTTTCTGAAGAAGATTTTGCTCTAAGCGGAGCAGCATTTACGATTTCAAGAGGAGTAGCTATTACTGCTTTCTTAGTAATCGCATCTAAGGCAAGTTCATAGCTGAAATCTTCTTTAATGGGAACAGACACCTCTTTCGCATGATCGTTGAATATTAACTTGTAGCTATCGCTTAACTGGAAATCTGAAGCTATAAGATTAAAAGTACCTGATTTGGTGGTTTCAATATTCAGAGGAATTGTAAATGACTCATTATCAACAGGAAGGTGTGCGATGTCCATTAAATTCCCGTTCTTGTTAACTGCCATTAGCGCGTAGTCTGTACTAAGTGGCTGTAATTTATTTGCATCCCCTTTCACAATTTCTGCAATGCTACCATCTTCACTGAACTGTAACCACATTGAACTCCCCATTCCATTGCCAGACAGATATAAACGAATGAACTCAGGATCAGCCTTAACAGCTTTTCCAAAGAAGGATCCTTCAGTAGCAGATGTATCATCTATAGTAAATGTAAATGCCGGCGAAGTAGGGCTTGAAACCGTTTGAACAAAAAAGCCCTGAAAAGGCGGGATTAATCCATCAGTAATATCACCCGTTGATCCGCTCCATGTTTCCCATTGACCTGACCCACTATTTGCGGTTGGATCCCAGATATAGATCGTTCCTGTAAGATCCGTGGGTGAGATGTTGTCAATATCTATCGTTTTGTTATATGGATTACCCAGAAGTGTATAGCCGTTAGCACTTGAGTTTATACTTGGTGATACGTCTCCGGTATCAAGCGAGCCACCAATGTACAGTGAACGGGCAGTAGGATCTGCTACACCATCAAAATCATTATCATTAAATATGTGTACAAGAATAGCAGTACCTGCTGTAAGTTCAGTGGTTAGATCAGTAACTGCAGACCATGCACCTGTTCCACTGTTCCAGGTCCAAACATTGGGTTCACCTTCTGTTGTATTAGCTCCTGTAGCTCCCTGTGTCCATATTTGATCTAAAAACATCGCATAATTTGTATCAACAGGGGAAGAAATCATCCTGAAGCCCTTTGAATTATCGAGTTGTACAGTAGCGTCTGTGATGCATCGGACACTCATCCCATTTACTCTTGGTCTGGTACCACGCCAGATAGCATTAACATTACCAAATCCAAAAAAACCGCCTGGGTTTATAGTGTTCGTATTTCTGGTATATAATCTGTCCGAATCACCAGCATCTTTGGTTTGACTCCACAGACTTCCGAACTCTCTGTTCAAATCATCCCTGCTGTAGGCTCCGGATGAAAACTTGTAGCCACCACCATCCCAGGAAAAACCCAACTCATCCCTGTTATTGGAACTGGCATTGGTTTTCCATTTAGGATCACCTGTTGTTGCAGTATCTCTTAATACTCCTGCAATATCATCATCCGCACCTCTAAATCCAGGACCAGTGACAACATCTGATTCTAACATACCAGCCTTTCTTTCAAGATCCTGAAATTCAGCGTCGGTAGGAATTCTCCAACCAGCGGGACATAAACCGCTACTATTTTCTACTGCAAACCCATTGTATAAAAAACCATAACGATTGGATATGCCGGCTGAATCCAAGTATGATGCTCTAGCTCCAGTTGTGTTTGCACCCCATCCAGCATCATTACTCCTGTCAAATATTGGAATGGAAGTACCGTCTGAATATCTTGTTACTTTTAAATTATTAGTCATCCAAACCCGGTCACCAATTATGACCGTACCGTATTCATTTCCATCTACATCGTACACTACCTGAGCAAAACCTTCGTGTTTTAAAAAACACAGCAAAAGCAATAGTACCCATGAAATTTTTTTAGCTTTTTTCATGATCACTGAGATTAATGTTATCGTTAACATATACTGACTATAAACTTTTTTTTATAGCTTTGCAAGCGCTTTTTTTGAACTATAAATCAGGTTGCCAATCTGGAAAGGACTCCATTAGTAAGAAGACATGTTATCGCTCACAAATAATGTGATCCCTCCTGCTTATAATGAATTCCAGGCAAATCACGCAGAATACCTGCTGCATATTCTGCAGTAATATCTCGTTGAGCATTAGCCAGCATCTCATATCCAACACTGAATTTCTTAACCGTAGCCGAGCGAAGTAACGGTGGATAAAAATGCATATGAAAATGCCATTCTTCATGAATTAGCCCATCGGTAGGGGCTGGATGAAAGCCTGCAGAATAAGGGAAAGAAATCTGAAAGAGGTTGTCGTACCGGATCGTGATTTTTTGAACAATATCAGCCAATCCCAGTTTTTCCTGTTCGGTCATGTCCGTAAACCGGGCAAAAGCTCTTTTGCTTATAATCATCGTTTCATAAGGCCAAAATGCCCAATAAGGGATCAGTACAACAAAATGATCGTTTTGAACAACAATACGTTCCCCGGATGAAAGTTCATGATCGAGATAGTCTCCCAATAAAGTACGGCCATGTTTGTTGAAGTAAGCAAGTTGTTGCTGCAGTTCTTTAGCAGGTTCTTCCGGTACGCTTTCCTGTGCCCAAATTTGACCATGAGGATGCGGGTTGCTACATCCCATGATTGCTCCCTTATTTTCGAAAATTTGTACATACTTCACCCAGGCAATTGAACCTAATTCGTCGTACTGGTTCACCCATAGATCTACAACTTTTTTTATGTCATTCACATCCATCTCCGGGATTGTTAAATCATGGCGTGGAGAAAAACAGATAACTTTACATATCCCCCGTTCCGATTTAGCAATCAATAAATCATTTTCGTTTAAATCCATTTCCGGTGAATCGACCAGTAATGCTGAAAAATCGTTTTGGAACACAAAGGTAGAGGTATAATCTGGATTGGTTTTTTCTCCTCCCGCGCGTGAATTACCCGGGCATAGATAACATGCCGGATCGTATTCTGGCCTTTCCTCCTGATGTCCATCTTCTTGTTTACCTTGCCAGGGCCTTTTTGTTCGATGAGGTGATACCTGAATCCATTCTCCGGTCAGAATGTTTAATCTCCTGTGCGGAAGGGTTAAAAATGCAGAGTTGTTTGGATTCATTTAGCTATTCCTTTTCAGGATTAAATCATATCGGGCTGCTTATCACCGGTTATAATTACTACTGTTAACAGGCCAATTAACTTCATTTTTTTCTACTCGATGCGTACCCTTACTTATGCTAACTACATGAAAGGTCGGTTCATCTCCAATATGTTTTTTATAGTAGTCCCGAATTGATTCAATACTCTCATCAAGCCTTTCCAGGTTTACAAGATTGATCGTACAACCTCCAAATCCGCCTCCCATCATCCTGGCACCGAGTATACCTTCCAACGACTCTGTGGCCTCTACTAATACATCTAACTCTTTGCAGCTGACTTCATAATTATGCTTCAATCCATAATGGGAAGCGTACATTAATTTACCAAACGCTTCCAAATTCCGGTTTACCAGCGCGTCACAAGCACTGGTTACTCTCTGATTTTCATTTATTACGAACAAGCATCGCTTATATACAATATCATCTATCTCGTCTTCATGATTTTCCAACATTGCAAGTGTAACGTCCCTCATACTTTCAACTTCCGGGTGAGTTTTTCCGATAACCTCCACTCCTGTTTCACATTGCTCCCGGCGTATGTTGTATTCCGAGCCTGCAAGGGTTCTTCTTACATTTGTATCACATAGCAATATCCGGATATTATCCCAACCAAACGGGTAATAGTAGTAAGCAAGGGAGCGGCAATCCAACTTTATGACTTTACCCTCTTCACCATGTATACTGGCAAACTGATCCATTATTCCACATTGTACCCCAACGAATTCATTTTCAGCCTGCATAGATATTTTTGTAATCTCGAGCCGGCTAAGGGATAAGCCGAAAAGTTCTGAGAGACCAAATGCTACTCCACCTTCAAGCGCGGCAGAAGACGATAAACCTGCGCCTATGGGTACATCTCCTCCAAATACACAATCAAAGCCACCAATTTTATATCCAGCTTTTTGCAGTTCTTCAACCACTCCAATAATATAATCAGCCCATTCAATCCCGGTTTTGTGATAGTTCTCTGATAATTCAACTTCATACCCTTGTGGCTGCATATCCACAGAATGAAGCCTGATCTTATTTTTTTTGTTTTCACCAATTGCCATATAAATAGCTTTATCTATGGAAGCCGGCAAAACAAACCCCATGTTATAATCGGTATGCTCTCCAATGAGATTAATTCTTCCCGGAGATCTAATTAACAGAGGATTTGTAGAAAACCTTTCTTCGAATACCTTTATTACCGTTTGTAAGTTATTCATAATGTTCTTCGATGGTTATTTGCAGATGAATAACAGTGGTTAAATGTGTTTTATATACAATTGCATTGTTCTCTAAACGACTCTAAACAAATTCGCACCTACGTGCTTAACAAACGAAATTGTTATCGTTAACAATTAACCTAACAAAAAATATGTTGTGCGCAAAATAGAATTTATAGCTTTTGACTTCCGCTTGATTCCCGGACCACCAAATTTGCAATAAGCTCAATATTTTCTATGGGTTCATTCTCATTCTCTATCGTGGCTATGAGCTTGACGGCAGCTTTTTTGCCCACATCATATGCCGGCTGATTTATAGTAGTAAGTGAAGGTGTAATGATTTTTGCCCGCACCTCATCAGTAAAGCCAGTAATTGCTATGTCATCAGGAATTTTAAGGCCTGCTTCATTAATGGCTTCAATAGCACCCAATGCCGATGGATCATTAACGGTTGCAACAGCATCAGGACGAATTGATTCTGGGAGTGCCAAAAGTTTTTTCATGGCTTCTTTTCCTCCCGTTTCCGTCAATCCGGTTTCTATAATCCGTTGCTCATTTACCTCCAACCCTGCATCCTGTAATGCCTCAACAAAACCAAGCAACCGTTCTTTGCCAATAGTAACTTCTTTAGGGCCACAAAGATAGGCTAATTTTTTATATCCATTTTCAATTAGATGCTCGGTTATTTGTCGTGAAGCCACCCGGTCATTCACTCCAATACAACTAATCCCCAGGTGGTACAAGCATCGGTCGAAAAACACGACCGGTAACCCTGAATCCCTAAGGTTTTCAAAAAATGTATAATCTGTAGTTTTTATACTTGTCGAAACCAGAATACCATCTACCCTTTTTGCCCTTAAAGCCTCTATAGATTTCTTTTCTTTTTCGAAGTCCTCGGAGGAATTTGTTAGAAAAATCTGATAATTAGACTCGTTTGATACTTCTTCTATCCCTCTAACAACTTCAGGGAAAAAGGCATGACCTATCTCCGGAATAACTACACCTATCGTATAAGTTTTACTCGAAACGAGGCTTTTAGCAACCAAATTTGGAGTGTAGCCCATTTCTTTGGCTACTTCCAGAACTCTTTTTTTCGTTTTTGGATTAACATTAGGCCGGTCATTCAGAGCTCTTGAAACCGTCATTGTAGATAACCCCAACGCTGCTGCTACTTCCTTAAGCGTTACAATCCCATTCGTCTTTTTCTGTTCTTTTGCCATTTCAAGACCCCAATATTAACAATCTATTCTTTCAAAAAAATTCACGTCTTTTTAAACCTTACCCATGAATATAGCAATTAATGTTTGGTTGTTTGATTTTCAACTTATAAAGTACTCAAAATACACTACATGTATTTTCATTTTGATTATTCTTCAATAGTTCGAACACCTCTAAACCCGATGTGAAACATATTATTGTCGGGAGGAGTGTTACTTCTGGCTGATACTCTGTATCCATGGCAGTAAGATGAATGACACATAAAAGATCCGCCCCGTAAAACTTTTTCACTTTGAGGATCAGGAATGAACTCCTGATCACGTTCTGCATACGATACGAACCAACTGGATGTCCACTCCCAAACGTTGCCCCCCATATCTGTAAGTCCAAGGTCGTTTTTACCATAAATTCCGACAGGAGCTGTGGTTAAAAAACCATCTTCTGCGGTATTCTCGAAAGGAAATGTACCATTCCAGGTATTGGTCATGAATTCTCCATCTTTTTTCAATGTGTTGCCCCAGGCATACTTATCATTTCGATTTGTGAGGCCTCGGGCTGCGTGTTCCCATTCAATTTCCGTGGGAAGGCGTTTCCCAACCCACTCCAGGTAGTTCTGAGCGTCCCTGAAAGTAAGCAGGGTAACCGGATGGTCATCGGGGGCTTTAACCCCATCCTTTCCCATTGGATATTCCCAGTTAACACCAGGTTTAATCGTCCACTGAGCAGATTCAAAATCAAAGACAATTCCATCACCGATGCTATCAGAAAAAGTAGTATACCCTGTGGTTTGTACAAATTTTCGGAATTCACCTACTGTCACCGGATGCTTATCCATAAGAAACGAAACCACTTCGATCATAAAAACAGGTTTTTCGAACATCATTCCATCTTCAGATCCAATGGTTGTTATACCACCTGGCACAAACACCATTTCGCCTGGGATATTTTCAGGAATAACTCCCGGATTTAGTGGCGGATTGGGGTTGCCTGCTTCACTTGCACCTTTTAATAACTCATCGCTGTTAACCTCTGTGTAGAACGCAGCTTTTTCCTCTTCTTTTTCAGGTTTTGAACAACCTGAAATCAAAAAAATACAAACAATTAACAGGCTACTATTTACTCTCATAGTCTAAGTTTATTACCAGAATACAGCATATAAAAAAGCAGTGATAATCAAAACTGTGTAAGCACCAATATTGAAACCCGGACTTGTTTTAAATGTATCTGCAGTAACATGAATTGCTTTATCGTCATCATCGTTTTGATTCGTTGACAGACTAACACCAGCGATTATTACAATCGTTATTATCAGGGTATAGAACATTTGATCTAAAAAAGGTAAGCCTACTGCAGGAATTTTTAATAACAACGCAACTGCTATGGAAACCAGAACTCCAATAATTGCACCTCTGGTCGTTGTTTTTTTCCAGAACAAACCCATAATAAATACCGCCAGAATTCCGGGGCTAACCAAACCGGTATATTCCTGAATATATTGGTAAACCTGACCTACATTGTCTAACTGCGGAGCGATCAGTACTGCAATAAGCAATGCTATAGCTGCAGAAATTCTGCCAATGTTAACTGTTTTTCTATCAGAAGCTTCTCTATCGAAATATGGTTTGTATATGTCCATGGTAAAGATGGTTGCTATAGAATTCAACATTGAAGCCAGTGATGAAACAATAGCTGCGGCTAAAGCGGCTACAACCAATCCTTTAAATCCCGGAGTTACAAACACACTGATTAACCATGGATACGCATTATCGTTATTAACACTTCCGTCAGCTTTTGTGAATGCATCTACCACCCCAGCAATTTCTGATGTTCCACCAGGTTGGGAATACATTACATAGGCAATAATACCAGGAATTACTACAATAAAAGGGATGATAAGTTTTAAAAAAGCAGCAAAAACAATCCCTTTCTGCGATTCCTCCAGCGACTTGGCCCCCAATGTTCGTTGAATTATATATTGATTGAATCCCCAGTAGTAAAGATTGGCCACCCACATTCCACCAATTAACACTGCAATACCCGGCAGGTTTTGAAATTCAGGATTGGAACGATCTAAAATCATATGGAATTTATCTCCGGCTACATCATAGATATGTACCAGTCCGGTAACAACTCCTCCTTCCGGCGTAACATTATTAAGGGCAATAACCGTGGTTACCACTCCACCCAATACCAGGAGTGCTACCTGAACCACATCGGTCCATGCCACTGCCGATAATCCGCCATATAAGGAATACGCTGCTGCAATCAGAGCAAGCCCCAGCATGGCCCAAACCAGCAGGCTTCCATCTCCGGTACCCCAAATAGTATCAAGGGCTTTGGCTCCCAAAAACATAACCGTAGTCAAATTCACAAATACAAATAAAGCGATCCAGAAGATGGCGAGAATGGTTTTTAGCGTGGTGTTAAAACGCTGCTCAATAAACTCCGGTATGGTATACAATTTTTTTTCAATAAATATGGGAAGCAAATATTTCCCCACCATCAATAATGTAATGGCCGCCATCCACTCGTAGGAAGCAATTGCAAGGCCAACCGCAAAACCTGACCCGGACATGCCAATGATTTGTTCTGCTGAAATATTTGCGGCAATTAGTGAAGCTCCAATTGCCCACCAGGGTAACGACTTTCCTGCAAGAAAGTAATCCTCTGCATTTTTTTGGTGCCCCTTCTTATCTCTGGATACCCATAAACCGATTCCAACAATCATGAGTACATACAGGATAAATACTACGATATCAATAACATTCATTGGCTAATTGATAATTAAGTTACAAAGCTAATTATACATACCTCTTTGTACATTCAAAGCATTTCGGCGCTGTCGACTAATTCTTCTTGCAGCTAATATGTTTAGATCAGCTTCTGATTTTCTTTGCATTGTTATCGTTAACATATTTAAATATCTTTGAACATTCAATCATGATTTCCAAAATAAAACCAGGTGTTTGAACTGAATGACCGGTAAACCCAATTCAGGAAACAGTCAAGAACCTGAATCAACTTCAAACAGTAAACAAATTAATATGAATGTTTTAGTTACCGGGGGAGCAGGCTATATAGGTAGCCATACCGTACTAGAATTATTAAAAACAGGATACCATGTTATTGTTGTAGATAACCTCAGTAATAGCAATATCCAGTCAATGTTTCGGGTAGAGCAAATAACCGGAAAAAGACCCGTCTTCTATCATTGTGATGTAATCAATAAAGCTGACCTGGAAGTTATATTCTCCAAAAATTCTATTGATTCCGTTATTCACTTTGCAGGATTGAAGGCTGTTGGTGAATCCGTAACGCATCCTCTCAGATATTATAAGAACAACATTTACAGTACCCTGGTTCTTTGCGAAGTAATGGCTAAGTATGGAGTTAAAAATATTGTATTTAGTTCCTCTGCAACCGTCTATGGAGAACCCGCATCTGTTCCCATTACTGAGGATTTTAAACTTTCCGCTCAAAACCCATATGGTCAAACCAAGTTATTCAGCGAAATTATTCTGCGCGATATTAACAATGCTAATCCAGAGTTCAATGTTGCATTACTAAGATACTTCAACCCGGTAGGTGCGCATGAATCTGGCCTGATCGGGGAAGATCCAAACGGAATTCCGAACAACCTAATGCCGTATATCTCACAAGTTGCCATTGGAAAGCTTAAAGAATTATCCGTTTTTGGCGATGACTATCCTACTCCTGATGGCACCGGGGTTCGCGACTACATACACGTTGTTGATTTGGCCCTCGGTCATTTAAAAGCTTTGGAAAAAATACAACAAAAACCCGGAGTAGTGACTTATAATTTAGGTACAGGAAAAGGATCGAGCGTTTTGGAAATGATACATGCTTTCGAAGAAGCTTCATATGTTTCCATTCCATACAAAATTGTTAAACGCCGACCCGGTGATACTGCCAGTTGCTATGCAGATCCTTCAAAAGCAGAACGGGAATTAAATTGGAAAGCACAATTTGACATCAAAAAAATGTGCGAAGATACCTGGAACTGGCAGTCAAAAAACCCGAATGGGTATCCATGATTTAATGAATCTCCACCGTTCCCGGATTTGGAAACCCAATGATGGGTTTTGAAACATGTTCGCAGTTCGGGAAGATTACTAGCCTTTCTGAGTTCATATTCATCCAGCTGCTGTACTACCTGATTATGAATGGAATTCTGTGTTTCAACCGCATCAACGTCCAGGTCCTTTTCGATTTTCTCCCTGTTCTCATCAGCTAACCATCCCAAGTTTGCCAAAAGGACCCGGAAGAACTCATAAATTGATCACCTAATTACCGCAAAAGGAGTGCATGGTAATTCTTAAACGATAGTATTTAAACAGAATGTTATTTTATGTGATATGCCAGGTAGAGTCTAACATTATAATTCAAAGTCGCGTAAAGGGGCGTCTTTAAAAGGACCCGTAGATGCCATGCCTTCAGAAATAACCCTTGCTGTATTACCATTTAAAAAAAAGGAGGGTGAGGGAATATCTTTTCAACACTTCGAAGAGGACCTGGCCCACTACTTTTCGATGTTTCAGGGACTTTCGGTTCTCTCCTACTTATCCACCGAGCATCTCTCGATTAATAGTATGGAAGAACTTGACCGGTTTGAGGTAACTCACCTGATAACGGGTTCATTTAGAATAAAAGGTGATGCGCTGCAATTAACTATTCAGCTGAATGAATATCCTTCCTCCAAAATTATCTATACCTATTCGGATGTGTATGAGACAAAGAAATGGAATGACATTTTAGATCAAACCGTCCTGAAAGCAACGAATATTCTAAACAAGCAGCTCAGCGAGGCAATCCTCTCCCATTCGTACAAGAAACCAGAAGTTCAGCTCGATACCTACGAGCTCTTTATGCTCGGAAGCTCTCATCTAAAGGAGAAAACCCCCGAATCAGATCAAAAAGCCCGGTTTTATTTTGAAAAGGCACTGGAAAAACAGCCGGGTTTTGCGAGAGCATATTCGGGCATCTCATCAAGCTACTTCAATGAATGGAGTTGCCAGCTTTGGGATCGGTGGGAATTAAGCCAACTGGGTGCAAAAAAATATGCTTTAAAGGCTATTGAGCTTGATGAATCGGATTACATCTCGTTGGCCATTTTAGGGCGCGTGCTATTGTTTGAAGAGGAATTTGAGCAAGCTGAATTCTATTTAAGAAAGTCGTTGAAAATGAACCCCAACGATGCGGGGAATCTCATTCAACTGGCATTTTCTTTTATGTTTCTCGGATATACCGATGAGGCCCTTCAGCTATATGACCGGGCAAGGAAGCTTAACCCGCTGTTTGAAGATAACTACCTGACCGTTGGAGCCACTTTATATTTTGAAGCAGGTGATTTTGGAAAAACCCTGGAAATTGGCTCAAAGATTGATGCTGCAAGAACCTATATCGACTTTCCCGTTTATCTTGCGGCTGCCGCCTATTATCAGAAGGATGAAGACATGGCCCTGCACTATTGGGACCAGTTTTTAATGAAATATCAAACTCATATTTATTTTGAGGGTAAGCCAGGAATTGAGCGTGCGTTAAACTGGCACATTGAAGTCAATCCTTACAAAAACGAATCCAAATTAAAGCCATTTTGGGATTTCATCAGACGCAGACAATTTGATGCCCCGATCGATGAATCAAAGAATTTCAGTGGGAAGTACGATCATCATCATGGTAGCATAACCTTTAATGGAACCCAACTTCATTGTTTTTACCAGGGAACAAGTGTTACCATAAAATCAACAAAGGGACTGAGAGATCTTGCCAGGCTCCTGAGTCAACCTTTTGAAGAAATACACTGCCTGGAATTAACCGGATCGAAAGAGCTGGTCTCCGGTGATGTTGAATTGACGGATGAGAAATCTAAAAACGAGTATAAGAGAAGGCTGATACAGCTCCAGGAGGAAATCCATGAAGCGGAACTCTCCCATGATGAAACAAAGATCGAGTTATTAACCACAGAGTACGATCAGATCATAGATCATTTATCAGCGACCCTTGGATTAAAGGGAAAAAGCAGGAAGGCCTCTACTTCAACCGACAGAGCCAGAGCAGCGGTTACGTTGAGGATTCGGGATAGTATCAAGAAAATGAAAGCCGTCCATCCACAGTTAGCCAGGCATTTAGATAACTCCATTAAAACCGGCATTTTTTGTTCCTATACCCCGGAAAACCCGGTTAAATGGGAGATCAAAGGACTATCCAGTTGAGGGTTAACTCATAAATCTTACAATGTAAGCTCCTTTCTTACGCAATCAGGGTAAGTAACCTAAACTTCAATAATAATTGATATGACAAACTTACCCTCACCCCTGGATCTTTTGCTTGATCCAATCTCACTCATCGTAATTGCGATGTATGCCGGACTCATGATTTGGGAAGCCAAATGGCCGGCCCGGGCATTACCAACCATTAAAAACTGGAAACTAAAAGGCATTGCCTGGTTTTTCGGTTTTTTCTTTTTGTCCTCCTATTTACCCATTTGGATTGATCCGCTCATTGCCCCCTTCCTGATGTTCGACCTTTCCTCTCTTGGAACCGTTGGAGGTGCTGCCATCGGGATGCTCCTTTACCAGTTCATTTTCTACATCTATCACCGGTGTGTGCACCGGTTTAACTGGATGTGGAGAGTGTTTCACCAGATGCATCATAGCGCAGAGCGCCTGGATACGTTTGGAGCATTCTATTTCAGTCCAATGGATATGATTTCGTTCACGTTTATTGGGAGCTTTGTATTTGCCTTCTTAATTGGATTATCTCCCCAGGCAATTACCGTTGTCTTACTCCTGTTCAATTTCTTATCCATTTTCCAGCACGCCAATATTGTAACCCCGAGATGGCTTGGATACCTCATCCAACGGCCTGAAAGTCATTCGATTCATCATGGCAGAGGTATCCACGGATATAATTATTCTGATTTACCGATTTGGGATATCGTTTTCCGCACATTTTATAACCCAGAAAAATATGAAACTGAAAATGGCTTCTTTGACGGGGCATCAGCAAAAGTAAAGGATATGTTGCTATTCAAAGACGTAACCAAAGAGAGCTCACAATGAATCAAACATCTGTTCAAACAGCTCTATCTGGTGATTTTATTGCTAAACTTGAGCATATCGAGTGCAGTTACTGGATGCAATACTACCGCAGTTCAAACCATTTAAAGGCTTACTCCTCGATCATAGACGGTGGAGTTGCCTGCGCAATGCCTGAAATTGATATTCTTGCAATGAACCGGGTTATCGGCGTTGGTTCTGAAAACACATTGAGCCCCGGAACCCTCGAGCACATCATCCGTTTTTATCAAAGTGCGGGAAGTTCGAGGTTTTTCATCCAGCTCCCTCCTGCTGTAGCAGATCCTGAGACCATTCAACTTCTGACTAGCTATGGCTTCAGGCATCACAATAACTGGACTAAATTATACCGCAATGTTCATGAATCTGCGACTGAAACAGAATCTGAACTTACCATCCGTGTTATTGATAAGAGTGAGGCAGACTTATTCGCACAAATCATTTTTATGAGTTTCGATTGGGAAGATACCCGCATCATTCCCTGGTTGGCTTCGGTTGTCGGCTCGCGAGGATACCGCCATTACATTGTGAGAAAGGCAGGAACAGCTATTGCTGCGGGAGCCTTATTCACTGATGGGGAAATGGCCTCTATGGCTTTTGCGGGCACACTTGCTCCCTTTCGGGGATTGGGAGCTCAGACATTGTTAATCAAAACCCGGTTGAATGACGCACTACAGGCAGGTGCAACCATAATTACTGCAGAAACGGCGGAAGAAACCGGAAGCAACAAAGTGAATAGCTACCGGAATATGATTAAGCATGGTTTCACCCATGCTTATAACCGCCAAAACTGGTTATTCGAGTTCTGAAAAACAGCTCTCAGTAAAGAGAACCAGGAAGAGCCCCAAAAATTGGGGCTCTTTTTGAAATTCAAACCTTCACATCGATTGAATTCCAGATCCCGGTTTCAGCTGCTTCCTCCGCAAACTGTCGAAAGGTTTTGGCTTTCCTGCCCAGCACCCGTTCCACATCGTGGCTGATTTCCTGGTTTTTTGGGTTTGTAAGCACTTCCCTGAACAGGTATTCAAGCAACCAGATGTAGGTCTCCGGAACCTCCGCCTTTTTCATCTGGTCGGTGTACTCCTGCAATGAAACAGGTAGGTAGCGGATGCTTCTTCCAGTAGTTTCTGCAATTATCTGAACGACTTCTCCGAATTTGAACAGTTCCGACCCCGTCACTTCCAGGGTTTCTCCGTTTAACTCCTCGTTTATAAGCGCTTCTGTTGCTACTTCGGCGATGTCATCAGCATCCACAAAAGGAATTTGAGCGTGCGGCATCGGCGCAGCAACCACCCCGGAAAGCACAGGATCTAAAAAGAAGCTTTCACTGAAATTCTGGTTGAACCATGAAGCTCTTACCAGGGTGTACTCCAGGCCTGAACCCGCAACCACCTGCTCACATCGCTCTGCCTCTTTCTCTCCTTTACCTGAAAGGAGTACCAGTTTTTCCACTCCTGCTTTTTTAGCAGCCTCTGTTAATGCTGAAATAGCTTCATAGGCTCCCGGGACGGCTAAATCCGGGTAATAGACCGCATACACCCGGTCAATGCCGGCAAGTACTTCTTCGTAGGTCTCTGAATCATCCCAGTTGAATGCAGGGGATGAATTCCTGGATGCGATTCTGACGTTTTTTCCTTTGCTCTGTAGTTTTTCTACTACTCTTCGCCCGGTTTTACCGGTTCCGCCGATTACTAAATAATTCTTTTCCATTGTTGTGATTGTTGATTTAATGTTGTTTTAAGATGATTGGAGATCAGCCTTTAAAAGGCGTCATTGCCAAAAGGATGAGAATGAATGAAAGCACGGAGAAGAAGGTCCTTACCGCGTGCAGGGCATTCCATTTTGGTTCATACATTGCCCGGAATTCCGTCAATTGTAAGTCTGAAAGCTGGGAAAGGTTTAGGGCCTCCAGTTGATTATTCAGGGGTACATTTCCAGCGGAAGTCACAAAAAACGTCCCGAACAGGTATACCAGTGTTGCGGCCAGGATCAACCAGAACGTTGTCCCATTCCCGTAGTTCATCACCGAAGAAGCAATCAGGGTGATCAGGCTTCCAAAAAAGATGAGGAAGAACAAGGGGTTCAGAATTTCTTTATTGATGGATTGCATGGTTTGCAGATAGGCTGCATCCGATACTTTTAATGTTCCGGGTATCACGGTGACCTGCCATGCAAAAAAGAAACCGGCCGACAGACCTGTTAAGATCACCGCTACAAAAAGTGTAATCGAGTGGATAGATAGTTCCATATTTACCTCCATGTTTTATAGTTCGGAGGTAATTTCCCGGATATTTGAACGGCTTACTTTACTCTTGCCGCCAAAGTTTTATCTCTTTTTGCCAATGTTTGGCTATTTGCGGTAAGAGAGTGGGGATTTTCCTGTCCAGCGTTTAAATGCCCGGTTAAAGGCACTTTGTTCGGAAAACCCGGTTTGATAGGCAATCTCTCCAATGGAGTTCATCGAGTTTGTAATAAGGTGGATACTAAGTTCCCGCTGGATTTCCTGCACCAGTTCTCTGAAAGTGAGCCCCTTTTCTGATAATCTCCTGGATAAGGTACGTGTACTCATTCCCAGGGATTTTCCAATGAAATCCGCGCTGGGAATTCCACTGGGCAGGGAATCCTTAATCAGCTCTTTAGTTTCAACGAGCAACTGGTCAGCCTGCACTTTGAAATCCTTCGACTGCTCATCCAGCCGGTTCATTAAAAACCGGTTAATACTTTTGTCTGCCTTAATGGAACGGGTATCAAGGTCTGCGGAAGTATACGTCAATGAGTTTCTGGGCTGGTTGAACGAGACTTCACAGCGAAAATACTCCTCGTATGGCGCTATATCCCCGGGTTTATCATGCGCAAAAGAAACACTTACCGGCCAAATCGGTTCTTTTAGCAACTTATTGATCACGGTTGCGGTAGCCACGGTGGATGACTCATTGGAGATTTCGATACCCCTTCTTGCAGCGGGCCTGTCGATATAAATGGTACCCATATCTCCATAATCTTTGATCGAGAATAAGGTCGTATCCGTCATAAGCCGGAAGTAGCGTTCACACCGAACGAACATATCGCGAGGTGAGGCGCAGGTCTTCCAGGTAAGCCCCAATACCCCATAATCATCCAATTCCATGAGCTGACCGACACGTACTGAAAAAGCAGGATCAAGTTCCTTTTCGATGATTTCGTACATCTGGTAAAAAAGATCCGTGGGAGCATAATGGGTATCTCCATTAGGAACGATAGAATCCCTGAAATGCTCAATGGTTTTCTCAGGAAGTCCTTCCTTTAGTGCCAGGTAATACACCTTATCAAAAATACTTTGAATAACGAAGCTCATGAACCATGATTTTCGAGGTTCAACCCAAATTTGTGTTGCTCCGTTTACTACTGAATTTTGAACTTTCATTCACTTTTGCGTTTTTAATAAGAGGCTATGCAGGATATCCTCCCACATAGCCTGGGGGTTAGTTTATCCATTCTTGAGGGTTCCGAATGGATATTCTTGCTACTTGATCACTGTCATTTTCTTAAGCAGTACCTTACTGCCTGTTTCCAGGCGGTACAGGTATATCCCGCTCGATAATGCCGTTGCATCAAAGCGAACACTGTAGTATCCCGCCTGTTGTGGTTCATTATTTACTAACGTGGCTACTTTACGACCTAAGAGATCGAACACCTCCAACCGGACACGGGTTTGCACGTTTATCTGGTAGTTTATGGTTGTGCCCGGATTGAAGGGGTTCGGATAATTCTGCTGAAGTGCTACTTCGGTTGGTAACGACATATCCTGCTCATTGGAAACGGCGGTACCGCCCTGGATGCGCAGTACAAACCGTTCCGAAGAAGCTGTTTTTGCCTGAAGTACCTGGATGGGTGCTTTAGGAATGGTTCCGATATCTCTCTGTTTAGACATCTTCGCGTTGACACTCATGGAAAACGATACCGATCCCTCCGCATCCACCTCGTGCGTTTCCCCGGTTTGAGTATCTACCAGGCTGATTTCCCAGCCTTCAGGAATATCGGTTTGGGCCCAGTTCAAACTAAAGTCTCCATTCAGGTCGGAGCCTTCAATCACCAGCTCCAGTTCCATCGGTTCTTCGGAGTACGGCAATGCCTGGATATCCATCGCTTCCAGGCCATCTATGGTTGTGCCCAGTAACAGGTAGTCCGGACTGAGGGATTGCAGTTTGTACGCATCCAGCAGGTCTTTACCCCGCTCGGCCTGTTCGCGAAACAAGACGATCGCCCTGGAGGAAAGCCCCTTGCCTTCTAATTCCAGATGTAACTGAGGGATTTGCGGGCTGGCTGGCTTGAGCAGCCTTCCCCCTGAACTCTTCACCTTATTACTGAAGACAATCCGGGGATTAGCCGTATGCGTCTTCACCCAGAAACCCTGCCACGGGGCAATCTTGCCATCTCCCTTGGTGCCTATCCCCAACGTATTCCAGCTTACATAGGCGCCATTGCCGTTGTTGGCTGAGGCATCCCAGATATACACTGTGGCATCCATATTACTGCGGGTCCAGCCTTGCACAGCATTCCAGTGAATGCTTGAGGGATAGGGATTGCCCACCAGGTTCCAGCCGTCATTGGCTGCGGAGCCCGTATTGCTGTAGGATAAGTCGATTCCATAGTCCCCGGAAAAGCCCGAACCGGAGTGGTTCAGTTTTTTCGGGAAGCCTTCCGGGATTCCATCATTGTCCTCATCGCTGTACAGGAATATCAGGAAGCCGGTCCCCTTGCCCGGAACAAAGGTTGTATCGGAAGGCACCGTCCAGCTACGGGAGGCTTCGTCCCAGAAATACAGGTTGGGACTTCCGTCTTCGCCATCTGCCCCCGGGAAACCCTGCAGCCACAGATCGTTGAAGAGCCTGCCAATGGAATGGGTGTGCAGCGGAGAGGCCAGCATGCGCCAGCCTTCAGAGCCTGTGAGAATGAGCTGGTTTTCTTTGCGCTCCTGGAAACCCGGGAAGCCCACTCCTTCATCAATAGCCCAGGTATTGGCAAAATCAAAGCTGGGGAAAGAGCTGCTCTGGCGCATCTGGGCCGTACTAAGCCCCGTGCCACCTGCCGAAGTGGGTGTATACTCCTTGTTATAGTACGAATTGGAAACACTCCCACTTATCCTGCTACCTACCAATCCGCCAACTGTGGTGGTTTTTATTCCTATACTCGCCGAATAGCTTTTCGTGATCGTGGTTCCATTCACCTTTCCTGCCAGCCCGCCTGCTAAATGATTCACGTCCATCTTGTTAGCGGCATAACTGTTAGTAATAGAGCTGCCGAAACCCGTGGTAATGCCCACCAGGCCTCCGGTAACATCGAATCCATTGAGAGCTATCCCGGAAGCTGCACTCAAACGTATTGCTCCCTCATTGCTGCCGACCAGTCCCCCCACCTGGTTAACACCTCTTACCGATCCACCGATTACCTGAACACCCGTTACGGTGGTTTCCGGGGTGTTAAACGCACCCGCTAACGCTCCTGTATAGTTCCTCCCAATTACCCATGGCTTTACCAGGATAATATCCGTCAGTGTTGCTCCGGTTACCTGTGCAAACAAGCCTACATTGTGAGTACCACCTCTGAAAATATACAGGTTGGATATAGCAAAACCGTTTCCATCGTAGCTGCCGGTAAAGTCAGGGATCGGGTTCCATCCAGCCGAGGAATTATACGGCCTCACCCCCAGGTTGATATCAGCGGTTTGGCGGAAGTGAAGGCTGGGGAATACCCGTACATTATTAAGCTGATTCGCCGTAGCTATTTGTAACGGATTGGCCCGGGTACCCGAGCCGCCGGCAAAGAAGGAGTTAAAATCAACAAAGGCCTGCAGCTCCGGGAAGGCCTCGTCCAGGTTCATTAGTACCCAGGTGGCATCAAAATCAAAGCCGGTGAAGGAACTACCCTGGCTCATCTCGGCCGTAGTGAGGGGCGTACCATTCGGACTTCCTGCCGAAGAATCACTGTTGAAATAGGAATTGGTAATCGTACCACCACTACTGCTTACCAACCCTTCCCCTCCTGAACTCGCGGTGTAGCTATTCGTGATGGTGGTAGCACTGGTAAACCCTGCCAGGCCACCCGGGAAGCTACCCGTCGCACTACTACTCATTTTATTGATGGCATAGCTATTCGTGATAGAGCTGCCTGTTCCTCTGGCGTACCCGATCAGGCCTCCAATGACGTATCCTGCCCCGTTTACCCTCATCCCAGTAGCTGCACTCTCGCTGATCACCCCCTCGCTCACACCAGCCATACCACCCACGTTTTCTACACCGACCACCAACCCTCCGGTGATCCGTATCCGGTTTAACGCGCTCGTTTCAGAGCTAACCTCCCCAACCAGGGCTCCTACCTTATTCTTCCCTCTCACCCAGGGATTAACCAGGGTTATATTCCTCAGGCTGCCCCCCACTACTCTGGAAAACAGGCCTATGTCATCAAAATCATCCCAGTGAGCCCATAAACCAGAAAGCGTATAGCCATTCCCATCATAGCTGCCCGTAAAGTTGGCAATGGGCCTCCATCCGGACTGCCCAGAATAAGGACCTACTCTCATATCTAAGTCCTCAATTTGCCGGTAATGAGCGGAAGGGTTCAGTCCCACAAAGGCCAAATGAAGTACCCTGGAGACCAGGTAAGGGTCCTCCGGAGTGCCCGAACCGCCGGCAAAGGTAGGAGGGGTAAAACTCAGGGCGCGTAACCGGGGAGGGTCTCCCGAGTGAGCAGGGTTCATGTACCAGGTATTGACAAAATCAAAACCGGGGAAAGAAACTTCACGGCGCATCCCGTACATGTCAAGGGGAGTCCCATTGACATTGCCCTGGGTAATGCAATCCTTGTTCTCATTTTTGCCGCCGTGATTATTAGAATTGCAAATGTAGTAGGAATTAGTGATGATACCTGCATTGCTGTTCACCAGTTCATAAGATTCCTGCAGTACCTGGACTCCAGAGCCCATCGCATAGCTATTTGTGATCGTACCACTTAAAGACCCTGCAAGAGCTCCCGGGGCACTATTCCCCGAACCGGTCAACTTGTTTATGGCATAGCTATCACTGATGGAGCCGGAACCCGTAATGGCCCCCACTAACCCACCTATACTACCCCCGGACCCGCTGATGTTCATCTCAGTAACTGCGCTCTCGCTGATGGCACCCTCGTTACTACCTGCCAGCCCGCCAAGGTGGTCGGCCCCGTTTACAGAGCCTCCCCTTACCTGGATCTTGCTCACCCTGCTCGCTGCAGAGCTAATCGTCCCTACCAGGGTGCCCACAAAACTCTTACCGGTCACGGAAGGATTGAGCAGGGTCAGGTTCGTTAGGGTTGCCCCGGTTACTTTGGCGAATAAGCCTATGTTGTCGGTGGCCGGCCGGTTAATCATAAGCCCCCAAATGAAGTAACCTCCTCCATCATAGCTGCCGGTAAGATTCCGGATGGGCGCCCAGCCTTCACCGTCCTGGTACTCATTCAGGCCGATATCCGCTGATTGGCGGTAGTGGGCCTCCGGAAATAGCCGGATATTGATGAGGTGAGCAGCGGCAGTCACCAGGTAAGGATCGCCCTGGGTGCCGGAGCCACCCGCAAATAATGTTTTCGTGTCCGCGAAGTTGCGAAGTTGCGGAAAACCCACTCCTTCATCAATAAACCAGTTGAACTGAAAATCAAAGCCGGTGAAGGAACTACGCTGCTGCATCTGGGCCGTGGTCAGGGGCGTTCCGTTACCGTTCCCATTATCTGCCGTGAAATCGCTGTTGAAATAGGAGTTACTGACACTTGCTCCGGGATTAATTCCGATCAGCCCGCCTATGGAGTTCCCTGTTACCACCCCGGCAGTATAACTTGAGGAAATCGAACCTCCCCGTGAGATTCCCACCAACCCACCGGCCGTGTAAGAGCTTACCCTGTTTATTGAATAACTATCAGATATAGAAGAACTACCTGAAATATCTCCTGCCAGCCCCCCACTATTATAAGTTGCGTCTATATTCATCCCTGAAGAGTAGCTACCACTAATAGAGGCATTTCTAGCTCCCCCTACCAACCCCCCGATCATTGTTTGCCCTCGCACACTTCCGTTTTTAGTGTAACTCCGGGTGATGCTGCTACCTGAATGCAAGACTCCAACAAGCCCTCCGGCATACTGATTATCGCCCACGTCTATCTCAGCCCCGGTAACCCAAACATCAGAAATGGAGGATCCATTAAAACTTTGCCCAACCAAAGCTCCTGTGTAGTATTGGGCAGCAGTTATCCTGGGGGTATCTAACCTGATATTGACCAGGATAGCGCTATGTGTTACACCAAATAAACCCACATTACTGGCAGCTGCCCGATTGATAACCAGGTTGGAGATGGTGAAGCCGCCTCCATCATAGGAGCCTATGAAAGCGGCAATAGGCTCCCAACCATCCCCACTTGAATAGGGAGCACTGCCCAAATCAATATCTGCTGTTTGGCGGTAGTGGGCTGCCGGGGACTGGCGCACATTGTTGAGTTGTTCAGCGGTAGCCACCAGGTACGGATCGCCCTGGGTACCCGAGCCCCCGGCAAACAATGTTTTCGTGTCCACGAAGTTGCGAAGTTCCGGGAAGGCCCCACCCTCATTCAACATCACCCAGGAGGTATCAAAATTAAAGCCGGTAAAGGAGGCCTGTTGGCGCATCTGGGCCGTGGTCAGGGGCGTTCCGTTCCCGTTCCCATTATCTGCCGTGGAATCGCTGTTGAAATAGGAGTCGGTGAAGGTAGCTCCAAAGTCCATGCCAGTCAACCCGCCCACAGACGCAGACCCGGTGGCTACACTGGCGGAATAGCTGGTGGACACAGAACCTCCCTGTGAGCTCCCTACCAGGCCACCCACATACTTAGCGCCAGATACCGCATTGATCGCATAAGAATTGGAAATGTTTGCATGCTCTGTAACCCCCACCAATCCCCCGACCTGGTAGCCTGGAGTATTGGCTACACTAATATCGATCCCCGAGGAATAGCTGGTGGTAATAGTAGCCCGGTTTACCCAGCCCACCAGGCCTCCGGTTATTCCACCGTCAGGCGACTGTACCTCTCCACCGGAAGAATAACTATTGCGAATCACGGATCCGGATGTCAGACTCCCAATCATCCCCCCAACATGGTTTGATCCAATTACCTTTATATTATCAAGACTTAATCCGGTAATCACAGAATTGCCGGAAACCGTTCCGGCCAGTACACCTACATTCCAATTACCCGTAACCGTGGCCTTGCTAAGATGTATATTGGTCAGGGCCCCTGCGTTCACCTCTTCAAATAAACCCACATTACTGGCAGCTGCCCGATTGATAACCAGGTTGGAAATGGTGAAGCCGCCTCCATCATAGGAGCCTGTGAAGGCGGCAATAGGCTCCCAACCATCCCCACTTGAATAGGGAGCACTGCCCAAATCAATATCTGCTGTTTGGCGGTAGTAGGCTGTCGGGAACAGCCGAATGTTATTGAGCTGATCAGCAGTAGCCACCAGGTACGGATCCCCCTGGGTACCCGCCCCCCCGGCAAATTGCTGTGCCTGTAAGGTGTAAGGGTTAACGATTATTATTAATAAAAGAACTAATAAGGTTGAGTTTGAAAGCGTGCAACGTAGTTTCATTATATTCCAGACTTTGTATTGAGACCAGAGCTATCAGTGTATTCATCCCCGAAAAGCACGGATGGCCCAGGTGGTAGTTTGCATTTTCATGTAGTGTTAGCTTTTTGGTTTATGGTTTTCAGCTGTCAGCTATAAGCCGACAGCTGATTGCTGCTATCATTTAATGAGGGTTAATTTTTTGGTGATGGTTTTGTCTCCAGCCTCTAACCGGTAGATGTACATCCCCGAGGCCAGGTTTCTCGCATCAAAGCGTACCTGGTGGTAGCCGGCCTCCACCCGTTCATTGAGTAGTGTAGCTACTTTGCGTCCCAGCATATCGAACACCTCCAACCGGACACGGCTTTGTTCGGGTACCTGGTAATTAATGGTGGTAGCCGGGTTGAAGGGATTCGGATAATTCTGTTGCAAGGCTACTTCGGTCGGTAAGTTTGGGTTTGCCTCGTTGGAAGTAGCCGTCTTCATGCGGATCACAAAGCGCGACGGGCCTGCCTTGGACTTGATCACCGGGGTAATGGGGCTGGCCGGCACTCCAAGGTTTTTCCTGTTTTCTTCGGCTTTTACTTTCGCCCGGTTCAGGCTAAAGGTGTAACTGCCTGCTTCAGCCAGGGAGAAGTGTTCACCTGTTTCGGTGTCTACCAGCTCCGCGTTCCAACTTTCCGGAAGATGCTCCGGGCTCCAGTTCAGGGTAAACTCCCCGCTCAACTCCGAGCCTTCGATCACCAGTTCTATCTCCTGCTGGGTTTCCAGGTACGGAAGCGCCTGCACATCCATGGCTTGCTGTCCATCTACCAACGTCCCGAGCAGCAGATAGTCCGAACTGAGTGATTGGAGTTTGTACGCATCCAGCGGATCTTTGCCTGCCTCGGCTTGCTCGTGGAACATCACCACCGATTTGGAGGAAAGCTCCCTGCCTTCTAATTCCAGCTGTAACTGAGGGATTTGCGAGCTGGCCTGCTTGAGCAGTACCCCGCCTGAACTCTTAACCCTGTCGCTGAAGGCAATTCTTGGATTGGCAGCATGGGTTTTAACCCAGAAGCCCTGCCAGGGGGCAATCTTACCATCGCCCTTAGACCCAACTCCCAACGTATTCCAGCTTACATAGGCTCCATTGCCATTGTTGGCTGAGGCATCCCAGATATACACCGTGGCATCCATATTACTGCGGGTCCAGCCTTGCACGGCATTCCAATGGATACTCGAAGGATAAGGATTGCCCACCAGGTTCCAACCATCATTGGCTGCCGAGCCGGTACCGGTGAAGGATAAGTTAATGGTATGGTTCCCGGAAAATCCAACCCCGGAAGAATGCTTTAGCTTTTTTGGAAAGCCTTCCGGGATTCCATCATGGTCATCATCGCTGTAGATATACATCAGGAAGCCGGTCCCCTTGCCCGGAACCAGCGTAGTATCAGCAGGCACCGTCCAGGTGCGGTTGGCTTCGTCCCAGAGATACAGGTTGGGATTGCCACCCGTAGTGTCGGCCCCGGGGAAGCCTTGCAGCCATAGGTCGTTGAAGAGCCTGCCAATGGAATGGGTGTGCAGTGGAGAGGCCAGCATGCGCCAGCCTTCAGAACCTGCAAGAATGAGCTCGTTTTCTTTTTTCTCCTGTAAGCCCGGGAAGCCCACTACTTCATCAATAAACCATCTGGAACCAAAGTCAAAGCCGGTGAAGGAACTGCCCTGGCGCATCTGGGCCGTGGTCAATGGGGTACCTTCTGAACCTTGCGAGGCAGCCGTAGAGTCACTGTTGAAAAAAGCATTGCTGATCAATCCGGGTGCCACTCTCAGGGCAACCAGTCCTGCGGATGAACCTCCGGTAACCACACTGGCGGAGTAACTGGTGCTCAGCCCGCCCCGCAAGCGCCCGGAAAACCCACCTACTGTGGCGTTTTCGCCATGCACGCGGTTGACTACATAGGAGTTGGTAATGGCCCCGCCGGCATCTCCCACCAGGCCTCCAACTTCTGAAACAGATGCCTCTGTACCGGTTATGCTCATCCCGGTAGCAAAACTTTCACTGATCGTGCCATCCGAGTAGCCGGTTAACCCACCTACGCCCCTCGTACTTCCGGAAACCGAACCACCGGTGAGCCCCACCCTGGTGATGCGTGTATTATTTATAGCGGCTCCCACTAAACCGCCGACATTTAAGGCTCCGGTAACCGAACTGCCGGTAACCTGACTGGTACTAATGCTGGTATTCTCAACCATCACTCCGGACAGCCCGCCCGTACTGCTGGTTCCCCTCACCGAGCCTCCCAGGACCCGGGAGGCACTCACGCTACTGTTCCCGTATAAAGCACCAACTAAACCACCTGCATTGAAGTTTCCTGCCACCGTGCCGGCACTTATCTGAATACCGCTGATCACGGTCGTTCCTCTGGCCGTACCCAAAAGAACGCCCACATCATTCCAGCCTATTACCGAAGCATCCGTTAAGGTAATGTCAGTCAGCGCCGTCCCTCTGGCTGTACCCAGAAGAACTCCCGTATTATTCCAGGCTGATACCCAGGCATCCGTTAAGGTAATGTCGGTCAGAGTGGCATTCGTAGTAGCACCAAATAACCCAACACTATCCGAACTGGCCCGGTTAATGTACAAATTGGAGATGGTCCGGCCACTCCCATCGTAGGAGCCGGAAAAACCAGGGATTGGAAGCCAGCCTTCCCCGGTATTATAGGGGGCTACATTCAGATCAATGTCCGCCGTTTGACGGTAGTGAGCCCCGGGGAGCCTCCGAATATTGTCTAACTGGGTCGTGTTTGATACCTGGTACGGGTCTTCCCGGGTACCCGAACCCATGGTAAAGACTCTTCTGTAATCTGTGTTATCGACAAACGATTGGAGCTCGGGGAAACTTGTTCCATCGGGGATCACGACCCAGGTGGTATCAAAATCAAACCCGGTAAAGGAACTGCCCTGACTCATCTGGGCCGTGGTGAGCCCCGTACCATTTCCATGACCTGCCGCCGTAGAGTCACTGTTGTAGTAGGAGTTGTTGATACTTACTCCGGAATTACTCCCGATCAGCCCGCTCGCAAGGCCCCCTGTCCCTACACCAGCCGCGTAACTTGTCGAAATCGTCCCGCTTGCTGAAAGCCCGACAAGTCCTCCGGAAAAATCAGCGCTTACCTTATTTATCGAATAGCTATTAGTTATAGAAGCATTCTGTGCAATCATTCCTACCAGCCCTCCGCTATAAAGAGTTGCGGTTATATTCATCCCTGAAGAATAGCTATCAGATATAGAAGAACTACCTGAAACAAATCCTACCAGCCCCCCGATCACCGTATGTCCTTGCACCTTTCCACCTGTTGCGCGACTCCGGGTGATGCTACCTGAATGCAAGCCTCCAACAAGACCTCCTACATAATGATTAATACCGCTCAGGTTAACTTCAGCGCCAATAACCCAAACATCAGAAATAAGACCGGATAAGACATAGCCCGCTAAGGTACCGGCATATTGAGCTGTGGTAGTTATCCTGGGGGTATGTAACCTTATATTGGTCAGGGCCCCTCTATCAATATCTCCAAATAAACCCACCCTGCTGGCAGAAGACCCGTTGATGGTGAGCCCGGAAATGGTATAACCGCCCCCATTGTAGGAGCCGGTAAAACCAGGGATTGGAAGCCAGCCTTCCCCGGTATTATAGGGAGCTGCATTCAGATCAATGTCCGCCGTTTGACGGTAATGATCTCCGGGAAACCTCCGAATATTGTCTAACTGGGCCGCAGTTGATACCTGGTAAGGGTCTTCCGCGGTGCCTGAACCCATGGTAAAGGCTCTTCTGTAATCTTCTTCACCGACAAAAAATTGAAGCTCGGGGAAACTTATTCCATTGGGAATCACCACCCAGGTGGTCTCAAAATCAAAGTTGGGGAAAGAGCTGCGCTGGCGCATCTGGACCGTGGTAAGCCCGGCTCCGAGTCCATTATCTGCCGCCGTGGAATCACTGTTATAGTAGGAGTTGGATATGCTTGTTCCATTCACGATAAGACCTATGAGTCCGCCTGCAGATGCAGGCCCGGTGGCTACACTGGCAGAATAGCTGGTGGAAACCGAACCTCCCTGTGTCCCTCCTACCAGGCCACCCACATTATCAGCACCAGATACCGTATTGATCGCATAAGAATTGCTAATGCTTGCATTCTCTGCATACCCTACCAACCCACCAACATCGCTGGCTGGAGCGTTGACTGCACTAACATCGATTCCCGAGGAATAACTGGTGGTAATAGAAGCCTGTTTTGCCCAGCCCACCAGGCCTCCGGTCATTACACTGTTATGCGACTGCACCTCTCCGGCAGAAGAATAACTATCGCTGATTACGGATCCGGAGGCCAGATTCCCAATCATCCCACCGACAAAGTGGGCTCCCGTTACTATGAGGCTATCAAGGCTTATCCCGGTAATGGGGGAATTTCCGGAAACAGTTCCGGCCAGTACCCCTACATTCAAATTACCGGTAACCGTGGCACTGCTCAGATGCATATTGGTCAGGGCTCCTGCATTCACATCTCCAAATAAACCTACTTTATTGGTGGAAGGCCGATTGATGGTGAGCCCGGAAATAGTATAACTACCCCCATCGTAGGAACCGGAAAAACCCGGGATTGGAAGCCAGCCTTCCCCGGTATTATAAGGAGCTACATTCAGATCAATGTCCGCCGATTGGCGGTAGTGATTACCGGGGAACCTCCTAATATTGTCTAACTGGATCGTGGTTGATACATGGTAAGGATCTTCCGGGGTACCCGAACCTATCGTAAAGATTGTTCTGTAATCTTCATTATCGATAAACGACTGAAGCTCGGGGAAACTAATTCCATCGGGGATCACTAACCAGGTATTGGCAAAATCAAAGCCGGTGAAGGAACTGCCCTGGCGCATCTGGGCCGTAGTAAGCGCTATTCCATGATTATTGCCCGAAGCGGTGGAATCACTGTTGTAGTAGGAATTGGTGATCGTGCCACCATCTTCACTGCTTACCAACCCTCCCCCTCCTGAACTCGCGGTGTAGCTATTCGTGATGGTGGTAGCACTGGTAAACCCTGCCAAACCACCCGGTGTACTGCCACTCACACTACTGCTCATTTTATTAATGGCATAACTGTTACTAATGGAATTACCTGTTCCTTTGCTATGCCCGACCAGGCCTCCAATGACGTATCCTGCCCCGTTTACCCTCATCCCGGTAGCGGCACTCTCGCTGATCGCGCCCTCGCTCATACCGGCCATACCGCCCACATTTTCTCTACCGACCACCAACCCTCCGGTGATCTGTATCCGGCTCAATGCACTCGTTTCAGAGCTAACCTCCCCAACCAGGGCTCCTACATCATTTTTACCTCTCACCCAGGGATTAACTAAGGTTATATTCCTCAGGCTGCCCCCCACTACTTTGGAAAATAGGCCTATGTCATCAAAACCATCCCAGTGAGCCCATAAACCAGAAAGCGTATAGCCATTCCCATCATAGCTGCCCGTAAAGTTGGGAATGGGCCTCCATCCGGACTGCCCGATATAAGGAGGCAGTCCCATATTTATATCCTTAATTTGCCGGTAATGAGCGGAAGGATTTAGTCCCATAAAAGCCATCTGAACCACCCCAGAAACCAGGTAAGGGTCCTCCGGAGTGCCCGAACCACCGGCAAAGTTAGGAGGAGCAAAACTCAGGGCACGCAGCCGGGGAGGGTCGCGCGGGAAAACGGGGTCCATGTACCAGGTATTGACAAAATCAAAGCTGGGGAAAGAAACTTCAAGGCGCATCCCGTACATGTTAAGGGGAGTACCATTGCCATTGCCCTGAGTAATGCAATCCCCGTTCCAATTTTTGCCTCTGTGATTCGTAGAATTGCAAATGTAGTAGGAATTAGTGATGGTACCTGCATTGCTGTTCACCAGTTCATAAGATTCCCGCGGTTCCTGGACTCCAGAGCCCGTCGCATAGCTATTTGTGATCGTACCACTTAAAGCACCCACAAGAGCTCCCGGAGCACTATTCCCCGAACCGGTCAACGTGTTCATCGCGTAACTATCACTGATGGAGCCGGAACCCGTAATGGCCCCTGCTAACCCTCCTATACTTCCCCCTGACCCGCTGATGTTCATCTCAGTAACTGCGCTCTCGCTGATGGCGCCCTCGTTACTGCCTGCCAGCCCGCCAAGGTGGTCGGCCCCGGTTACAGAGCCTCCCCTTACCTGGATCTTGCTCACCCTGCTCGCTGCAGAGCTAATACTCCCCACCAGGGTGCCCACAAAACTCTTACCGGTCACGGAAGGGTTGGACAGGGTCAGGTTCGTTAGGGTTGCCCCGGTTACTTTGGCAAACAAGCCTGCGTTGTCGGTGGCCGGCCGGTTAATCATCAGCCCCGAAATGGTGTAACCACCTCCGTCATAGCTGCCGGTAAGATCCCGGATGGGCGCCCAGCCTTCACCGTCCTGGTACGCACTCAGGCCGATATCCGCCGATTGGCGGTAGTGGGCCTCTGGAAATAGCCGGATATTAGTAAGGTGATCAGCGGTAGTCACCAGGTAGGGATCCCCCTGGGTACCCGAACCCCCTGCAAACAGAACGGATGGATCGGCAAAGACCCGCAATTCCGGATAACTCACTCCTTCATCTATAAACCAGTTGAACTGAAAATCAAAGCCGGTGAAGGAAGCCTGTTGACGCATCTGGGCGGTGGTGAGCGCTGTTCCTTCAATCCAACCGGTAGAAGTAGAATCACTATTGTAGTAGGAATGGGTAATACTACCTGTACTGGTGATGCCCACTAACGTGCCTGGTGTATTGCCCGTAACCACACTGGCGGAGTAACTGCTGGTCATAGTGCCGCTGAGCCGTCCAACCATTCCCCCTACCCCGGCATTGGCCGTCACCTTATTAATCGAATAGCTGTTGGTGATAGAACCCAGGGCTTCTCCTACCAGCCCACCGGTCCTGGTGTTGGTTATAACTCCTGGCATGCGTCCGGTAATCTGCATCCCGGTGGCCGCCGCTTCGCTGATGGCTGCCTCAGAGTACCCGGCCAGCCCTCCCACAGTAGAATGACCACTCACCATCCCGCCGGTAAGCCGAATCCCGGAAATAGTGGTCCCTCCAGTCGCCGAACCTACCAGGGCGCCCACATTATTGTACCCGGTAACCGATGCATTCGTCAGGGTCAGGTGGGTCAGAGTAGCTCCACTGACGGAGCCAAACAGCCCGACCGCTTCTAAGCCCCCACTTTTTACCCGGTCAGGATGGTTGATGTACAAGTTGGCAATGGTATACCCCCCTCCATCGTAGGAGCCGAAGAAACCAGGGATCGGAAGCCAGCCCTCCCCGGTGTTATAGGGAGCTACATTCAGATCAATATCCGTCGATTGGCGGTAGTAATCACCGGGGAACCTCCGAATATTGTCTAACTGGGCCGTGGTTGATACCTGGTAAGGATCTTCCGGAGTGCCTGAACCCATGGTAAAGACTGTTCTGTAATCTTCATTATCGACAGACGACTGGAGCTTGGGGAAACTTATTCCATCGGGGATCACCACCCAGGTGGTGTCAAAATCAAACCCGAAGAATGAACTACGCTGGAGCATCTGGGCCGTGGTGAGCCCGGCACCAATCCCATTATCTGGTGTGGAATCGCTATTGAAATAGGAGCTGGATATACTTGTCCCGCTGAAAATAAAACCTACGAGTCCACCCGCAGACGCAGGCCCGGTGGCTACACTGGCAGAATAACTGGTGGACACCGAACCTCCCTGTGAGCCTCCTGTCAGGCCACCCACGTTATTAGTGCCAGATACCGTATTGATCGCATAAGAATTGCTAATGCTTGCATGCTCTGCATACCCCACCAGGCCCCCGACATTGTTGGCTGGAGCGTTGACTGCACTAACATCAATTCCCGAGGAATAGCTGGTGGTAATGGTAGCCTGGTTTGCCCAGCCCACCAGGCCTCCGGTTACTCCACCATCAAACGACTGCACCTCTCCACCGGAAGAATAACTATCGCTGATTACGGATCCGGAAGCCATATTCCCAATCATCCCCCCTACAAAGTAGGTACCCGTTACCATGAGATTATCAAGGCTTAACCCGGTAATTGCAGAATTGCCAGAAACCGTTCCAGCCAGTACCCCTACATTCAAATTACCGGTAACCGTGGCACTGCTAAGATGCATATTGGTCAGGACCCCCGCGTTCACCTCTTCAAATAAGCCCACTTTACTGGCAGAAGGCCGGTTAATGGTGAGCCCGGAAATAGTATAACCGCCCCCATCGTAAGAACCGGAAAAACCCGGGATTGGAAGCCAGCCCTCCCCGGTGTTATAGGGAGCTACATTCAGATCAATCTCCGCCATTTGACGGTAGTGGGCTGTCGGATATTGTCTCACATTGTTGAGCTGATCAGCAGTAGCGACCAGATAGGGGTCCCCCTGGGTGCCAGTACCCCCGGCAAATTGTCGGGCTTGTAAGCTCGAAGAAAGAAAGATTGTTAGTATTAAAAAAATCAGTAGGGAGAAGTTCGAAAGCGCGTAACATAATTTCATGGCATTAGAGAGTTGTATTGGAGTTTTAGCCATCAGTGTATTCATCGCCGAACAGCACTGATAACCCCTAGATTGTGATTTGCATTAGTTAAGTAGTAGTAGCTTTTTGGTTTTGGTTTATGGTTTTCAGTAATCAGCTGTCAGCTATAAGCCGACAGCTGATTGCTCTTATTTTATAAGCGTCAATTTTTTGGTGATGGTTTTGTCTCCGGCCTGTAAGCGGTAGATGTACACCCCAGAGGCGAGGTTTCTTGCATCAAAGCGAACCTGGTGGTAGCCGACCTCCACCCGTTCATTGAGTAGCGTAGCTACTTTGCGCCCCAGCATATCGAACACCTCCAACCGGACACGACTTTGTTCGGGTATTGAGTAGTTAATAGTTGTGACCGGATTGAAGGGGTTCGGATAATTTTGAAGAAGCTCTACACGATCGGGCACGGCCGCATCAGGTTCCTGGCTGGTTAGTGTTGCGGAGCGAATAGTTAACTTAAAACGGGACGTATCCTTTCTTACTTTCGCCAGCGGTTGAATGGGGCTTGTTGGAGTAGCCAGTTTGGTTACTTTGTTCCTCTTTGAAGCGGAAGAACTATCCATTACAAAAGAAAAAGCCCCTGGTTCTTCCAACGGGTACACTTCCCCGGTTTTAGAATCCAGGATTTCCAATTGCCATTCTTCCGGCAGGTGCTCCGGGGTCCACTGCAAGGTATGTTCCCCGTTCAGATTCGACCCCTGGATTACCAGATCCAGTTCCATCGGTTCTTCGGAATACGGTAATGCCTGGATGTCCATGGTTTCCAGGCCATTTATTGCAGTTCCAAGTAGCAGGTAGTCCGGACTGAGTGATTGCAGTTTGTAGGCATCCAGCGGATCTTTGCCTCGCTCTGCCTGCTCGTGAAACAGGACAATCGCCCTGGAGGAAAGCCCATTTCCTTCCAGTTCCAGGTCAATTTTAGGAATCACCGGCTTTGCCTGTTTCAGCAGCGCTCCTCCTGCATTACGTACCGTGTCGGTGAAGACAACCTGGGGGCTGGCCGCATTGGCCTTCACCCAGAAACCCTGCCACGGGGCAATCAAACCGTCCCCTTTGGTACCCATGCCCAGGGTATTCCAGGTCAGGTAAGCTCCGTTTCCGTTGTTTTCGGAATCACTCCACACATAAAAAGCCTGGTCCATGTTCTGGCGTATCCAGCCCCGGCCGGCATCCCAGTTAATGGTGGTGGGATAGGGATTGCCCACCAGGTTCCAGCCATCATCGGCAGAACTCCCGGTGCTGGTATAGGAAAGATTGATGGATTGCTGCCCGGTTATGGCATTACCTGTAGGGGAAAGCCGTTTAGGGAATCCCTCCGGGCTTCCGTCGGAATTGTCATCGCTGTACACATACATTAAAAAACCAGTACCGGCAGAAGGGACTAAAGAAGTATCGGAGGGGGCCGCCCAGTTTCGGGTAGATTCGTTCCAAATATACACGTTGGAATTCCCATCGGGGCCATCGGACCCGGTGAAGCCTTGCGTCCATAAACTATTTAATAAGGTACCAATAGACCTGGATTGGAGAGGCGAAGCCAGCATCCTCCAGCCTTCATCCCCGGTGATGTTCAGGAAATTCCCTTTGTTTTCCAGCAGCCCGGGGAAGCTAACGCCCTCATCAATAAACCAGTGAGTATCAAAATCCCAACCGGTAAAACTGGCGCGCTGGCGCATCTGGGCGGTGGTGAGAGAATCGCCAAAAACGGTAGCAGCTGAGGTGGAATCGCTGTTGTAATAGGAGTTTGTGGCATTCACAAGAGTTGGCGCATCTCCTACTAACCCCCCTACCATCCCGGGACCGGTGACGACACTGGCTGAATAACTGTTCGTTATTGTACCAAATGCTTCTCCTACAAGGCCCCCGCTTGCTGCCCCCCCCTGAATGGTGTTGGCCGCATAGGAATTAGTGACTAGTATCGCAAACCCATTACCTATCAATCCTCCCGCATGCGTACCTGCAGCCGTACCATTAGTCGTAACCGTCATTCCAATGGCCGAACATTTGTTTATTCGGCTAGTCTGGGATGACCCTCCTATCACTCCACCCGCCGCGCTTTCACCGGTAGTGGAACCCCCTATAATCCTGACATTGGTCAACTCCACATGTACTATAGTTCCTGCCAAACTCCCTACTCTATTACCGTTTGTTACCGAAGGATTAAGTAAGGTTAGATCGTTTATGAAACTGTTATTAATAGCACTACCACTAAGCTGAGCGATAAGCCCCAGGTAATCCTGGGTGGTCGTTGGGTTGATGTACAGGTTGGAAATGGTATGGCCGTTCCCATTGTACTTGCCGGCAAAGATGGGTATTGGAGTCCACCCTTCCCCAATGTTGTAGGGGAAAACATTCAGATCGATGTCCGCGGTCTGCTGAAAATACAGGGTAGGAAAACGTCGCACATTGTTCAAATGCCCGGCGGTAGCAACTAAAAGGGGATCGGCCTGGGTGCCCGAACCACCTGCAAACAGCAAAGATGGATTGGCAAAGATTTGCAATTCCGGGAACTCGCTTCCTTCATTAAACATCACCCAGGTAGAAGTAAAATCGAAATCGCTATCAAATGAGGACTGCTGATACATCTGGCTTGTAGCCAACCCGGTACCCTCGCCCGGTGAGGTAGCTGTTGAATCTGTATTATAATAGGATTCGAAAGCCCTGGCACCACTAGCCAGGGAACCCACCAGCCCACCAGATAAGGTCCCTGTAACCACTCCTACTGAATAACTGTCCCTTATTCTTGCATTAATAATAAGGGTGCCAGCCAACCCGCCGTAAGGACCAGGCCCAGTGCCAATAACTCTGGTACTGGCATAACAGTCGATAATGTTGTCGCCATTGGTTCCGGCTATCCCGCCACCATTACTCCCATTCGCAGTAACCGAACCTCCCTGAATAGCCACCTGGGTTATGTCGCTATCCATACCATTTGTACCTTCTATCACAGTACCCACTAATGCCCCAACATTGCTATTGCCAGTCACAACAGGCGCACTTAAGATGAGTTTGGTAATAACACCATCTAATGTAGCAAATAGACCTACATTATCAGTACTACCCCGGTTAATGAATAGTCCGGTAATGGTATAAGCACCCCCGTCATACGTACCATTAAAATTTGCAATAGGCTCCCAGCCGGAGCCGGTGTTATAAGGGGCTACATTTAAATCGATATTGGCTGTTTGGATAAAGTAGGTATTTGCAATAGTACCGTAATTGCGCACACTATCCAGTTGTACGGCGGTCGCCACCTGGTAAGGATCGGCCTGGGTTCCTGAGCCCCCGGCAAAAGGTTGGGCAAGAAGGGACGTAGTACTGACAAATAATATGATATTAAAAATCAATACCTTATTCCCTAAAAAAGCGAAAAAGAGTCTAATAATACACATATTTTATTACCTTAGGATTTGAGTGATTGTCGAGGTGGGTAGTACCTCGTAAATGGTTTCGATCAATGGTTTTAGTAATTCCGATTTGCTAAATACTTTGCACTGTTTTTGTTTTGCTGCCTGAATCATTGCCTCTTCACTCGAACAATCCGTCAGAAATATGAAAGGGATCACAGCCGGATACTGCATTGAATTCCTAATCTCATCGAGTAAGGCAAAACCGTCAATGACTCGCATATTTAACTCACAGATAATCAGATCCGGGAGTTGAATATTTGCTGTTTTATTAACTCTGAGTGCTTTAAGCAGATAGTATCCATCCTCGAACAACCGGACAGAATGTCCTTGTTGCTCAAGCATAAGCTTTAGCAAATCACGGTAAACGGGATTATTGTCGGCTATATAAATACGCCCTCTGGTATTCGACTCTGCTTTCATACAATCAATACTTCGAAGAATTAGCTGTACAGCTCTTTAGGCCTGTTCCGTGACAGGGATTGCTAAACAGGAATTCCCCACTCATTCCGCTTTTCTTTCTCTCAGCTTTTTTAGTGCATAGGCCCCGCCAGCAGCAGCTAACAGACCCAAACCACCATCAATGGGGGCTTGGGGGGGGTCTCCGGGTAGCCCGGGTTGTGCGATTATAAATCCTGTGGTGAGTACTATTATTGCAAAAACAAAGACAGTTATTAACAATTTATTTTTCATGATCTTAAGTGTTTATGTTCCTGGTAGTTGATTATCTAATTAAAATTCGTTTGCTGGTTACACAGACTTTGCAGACGTGCACCTCTCTTCCACCCACTTTTTTGCGGACCAGAGCCACATGACCTCCCCCGGGTTGATGTCCGCTTTTCTTGCGGCAGAAATAACAGCGGGTAGTGTATCTGGATGCAAAGTGATGTTCTTTCATTGGCTGACTATTTAATCAGCGTTCAGTTCACAGCCGACAGCTGCGAGCTGAACGCTGTTATTTTATTAGGGTTAATTTTTTGGTGATGATGGTATTCCCGGCCTGTAACCGGTAGATGTACATCCCGGAGGCTAAATTTCTGGCATCAAAACGGACCTGGTGGTAACCGGCCTCCACCCGTTCATTGAGTAGCGTAGCTACTTTGCGCCCCAGCATATCGAACACCTCCAACCGGACACGGCTTTGTTCGGGTACCTGGTAGTTAATGGTAGTGCCCGGATTGAAGGGGTTCGGATAATTTTGCTGAAGTTCTACCCTTTGCGGAAGGGTCGGATCGGATTCGTTGGCTACCGAAAGATGAAACCGGATCACAAAGCGAACCGGACCCGATTTGGATTTAACCACCGGGGTAATGGGACTGGCTGGTCGCCCAATATCTTTTCTCTTTTCTTCGGTTTTTGCTTTTGCTCTATTCAGGCTAAAGGTGTAGCTGCCTGCTTCGGATAATGGGAAATATTTACCGGTTTCGGTGTCTAGCAGCCCGGCTGTCCAATCCTGCGGAAGGTGTTCCGGGCTCCAGTTCAGGGTAAACTCCCCATCCAGGTCCGAGCCCTCCATAACCAACTCCAGCTCCGTCTGGCCGGAAGAAAACGGAAGTGCCTGAATGTCCATGGCTTGCTGCCCATCTACCGACGTTCCAAGCAGCAGGTAATCTTTGTTCAGGGAGTTTAATTTGTAGGCATCCAGTGGATCTTTGCCTGCTTCGGCTTGCTCGTGGAACATCACCACCGATTTGGAGGAAAGCCCCTTGCCTTCTAATTCGAGCTGTAACTGAGGGATTTGCGGGCCAGCCTGCTTGAGCAGTACCCCGCCACTGTTTCTCACCAAATCGCTGAAGGTAATTCTTGGTCCGGGGGCATTGGCCTTCACCCAGAAGCCTTGCCAGGGTGCAATCTTGCCATCGCCTTTGGATCCGATCCCCATCGTATTCCACGTTACATAGGCCCCATTTCCATTACTGGCCGCATCACTCCACACATAGAAGGTCTGATCCATGTTGTTGCGGGTCCAGCCTTCACCGGCGTTCCAATTGATGCTGGTTGGATAGGGGTTTCCAAGTAAGTTCCAGCCATCGATGGTGGTATCTCCGGTATTAGTGAAGGAAAGATCGATAGAACGCTCCCCGCTGAAAGGAGATCCCGTTTGTGAGATGCGCTTAGGAAAGCCTTCCGGGCTTCCGTCTTTGTTATCATCGCTGTAGATATACATCAGGAAACCGGTACCTGAACCTGGGGTAAAGGAGGTGTCTCCGGGAAGCGTCCAGGTGCGGGAGGCTTCGTTCCAGAAATACAGGTTAGGGCTGCCACCCGTAGTATCAGCCCCCGGAAACCCCTGGGTCCAAAGCGGGGTAAGCAACCTCCCAATAGAACGAGCCGAAAGTGGCGAAGCTAACATACGCCACCCCTCATCACCAGTGATGATAAGCTCATCAGATTGGCGCTCCTGTAAGCTCGGGAAGCTTACCCCTTCATCTATGAACCACCGGGTCAGAAAATCCCATCCGGTAAACGAAGCCTGCTGGCGCATCTGGGCCGTGGTTAGGGGTGTTCCATTTCCATTGGCCGTGGAATCGCTGTTGTAGTAAGAATTGGTGATCGTACCACCATTACTGCTTACTACTCCCCAGCCCCCTGAACTCGCGGTATAGCTGTTCGTGATGGCAGTGGAACTGCTAAACCCTGCCAAACCGCCCGGGAAGCTACCCAATGCACTACTACTCATCCTGTTAACAGCGTAACTGTTGCTGATGGAGCTCCCTGAACCAGTGCTAATGCCTACCAGGCCTCCGATAATGTATCCTGCCCCGCTTACCCTCATCCCGGTAGCTCCACTTTCCCGGATGACGCCCTCATTAACACCGACCAACCCACCCAGCCTTTCATCTCCATTCACCGAACCTTTGATGATTCGAATCCGGCTCATCGTGCCAGGTATGGAGTTAACTGCCCCTGCCAGGGCGCCTACCACGTTCTTACCAGTCACTGATGGATTAGATAAGGTAAGTTTAGTCAGCGTAGCCCCGGTTACTTTGGCAAATAAGCCCACCGTATCTGTTGCCGCCCGGTTAATCACCAGGTTGGAAATGGTGTAACCTCCTCCGTCGTAGCTGCCGGTAAGATCCTGGATGGGGAGCCAGCCATCTCCACTTTGGTAGGCCATTAAACTAATGTCTGCAGTCTGCCTGAAATGAGCCCCCGGAAACAGCCGGACATTATGAAGCTGATCGGCCCTGGAAATTTGGTACGGGTCGGCCTGGGTACCGGAGCCCCCGGCGAACAGGGAGTTGACATCAACAAAGGCCTGTAAGCCAGGGAAAAGGCCTTCTTCAAAGAACATGATCCAGGTATTGGTAAAATCAAAGCCGGTAAAGGAACTACGCTGGCGCATCTGGGCGGTGGTGAGGGGCGTGCCATTACCATTTCCGTTGGCCGTGGAATCGCTGTTGAAAAAAGCATTGCTGATCGATCCGGGTCCCTCCCTGAGGGCAACCAGCCCTGCCGATGAACCTCCGGTAACCACACTGGCGGAGTAACTGGTGCCCAGCCCGCCCCGCAAGCGCCCCGAAAACCCTCCTACCGTAGCATTTTCGCCATGCACGCGGTTGGCTGTATACGAGTTGGTAATCGTCCCGCCGGCATTCCCCACCAGGCCTCCAACTTCTGAAACAGACGACGTTGTACCGGTTACGCTCATCCCGGTAGCAAAACTTTCACTGATCGTGCCATCCGAGAAGCCGGTTAACCCACCTACGCCCCTCGTACTTCCGGAAACCGAACCACCGGTGAGCCCCACCCTGGTGATAGCAGTATTATTTATAGCTGCTCCCACCAAACCGCCGACATTTAAGGCTCCGGTAACCGAACTACCGGTAACCTGACTGGTACTAATGCTGGTATTCTCAACCATCACTCCAGCCAGCCCGCCCGTGCTGCTGGTTCCCGTTGCCGAGCCTCCCATGACCCGGGAGGCACTCACGCTACTATTCCCGTAGATAGCACCGACCAAACCACCTGCATTGAAGTTTCCTGCCACCGTGCCGGCACTTATCTGAATACCGCTGATCACGGTCGTCCCTCTGGCCGTACCCAGAAGAACGCCCACATTATTGCGTGCTGTTACTGAAGCATTGGTCAAGGTAATACCGGCCAGAGTGGCATTCGTTGCAGCACCAAATAACCCAACACTATCCGAACCGGCCCGGTTAATAAATAAATTGGAGATAGTCCGGCCGTTCCCATCAAAATTTCCGGTAAAGCTGGCAATCGGTTCCCAGCCGTCCGCATCGTTATAGGGAGGCACATTCAGATCAATATCTGCCGTTTGCCGGTAATACCGGGAGAAAAGCAGCCGGACATTGTTGAGCTGATCGGCAGTAGCCACCTGGTAGGGATTGTCAGGTGTGCCCGAACCACCCGCAAACAGGGAACTGACATCAACGAAGGCCTGCAGTTCCGGGAAGGCCCCGCCCGGGTTCAATAGCACCCAGGTAGTATCAAAGTTAAAGCCGGTGAAGGAACTGCGCTGTTGCATCTGGACCGTGGTCAGGGGCGTGCCATTTCCGTATCCATTGGCCGTGGAATCACTGTTAAAATAGGAATTGGTGATCGCGCCACTATTACTTATACCTGCTAACCCGGCAGCACTGGACCCCGTGACCACGCTCGCCGAATAGCTGTTGGTGATTGTGGAAGTTTCCAGTATTCCCACTAACCCGCCAAAACCGTTATTAAATCCATTTGAGGGGCCTATTACCCGCACCCGGGCATAGCTGTTACTGATCGAACCTCCCTCGTATAAATCTCCTACCAGGCCACCGGTTCGATCCCCGTCCCCGCCGCTATCAGCATCCAGCGTGACCCCGACGGCTATACTTTCACTGATCGAGCCTCCTTGCACGAACCCCACCAAACCACCGGTTTTCTCCCCCAGCCCGCCACTGGATCTGGGCCATGCCACACCTCCGGTAACCCGGGCCCGGGTCAACGATCCGTCAATCATCGTTCCCATGATCAAGCCTGTAGTGCCGCTAGAGCCCGTCATCGATACCGTTGTCCCGGTCACCCGGATATCGCTGAGCACACTGCCCGTTGAATGTGCAATCAGCCCTCCGAGTCCCTCTGAGGAGCTCTCGATTACTCCGGAAGACACGGTAAGATTACGTACCGTAGCCCCACTGGCAAATCCTGCCAGCGCTGCAGCACCTCTATTTGCAGTCACCCTGGGGCCGCTAAGGGTGAGGTTGCTGATAACGGCTCCGTTGAGGATGCTAAACAGGCCTACATCTTTGGTAGACCCCCTGGAAATTCTCAGGTTGGAAATGGCGAACCCTCCCCCATCGTAAAAGCCACTAAAATTCGCAATCGGCCGCCAACCCTCCCCACCTTGGTAGGCGCTCAAACTAATGTCAGCTGTTTGCCGATAGTGTGCTGCCTGGAAGAACCGGGCATTGTTGAGCTGGTCGGCAGTAGCCACCTGGTACGGATCGCCCTGGGTACCCGAACCGCCCGCAAATAGGGTGGCTGGATCCAGGTTCGCAAAAGCCCGCAGTTCCGGGAAGGCCCCACCTTCATTCAGCATCACCCAGGCAGTATCAAAATTAAAACCGGTGAAGGAACTGCGCTGTTGCATCTGGGCCGTGGTCAGGGGCGTTCCGTTTCCATTTCCATTGGCCGTGGAATCGCTGTTAAAATAAGAATTGGTGATTGTGCCCCCGGAATTGTTACTCACCAGGCCTGCTGTATCGTTCCCGGTTACCACACTCGTTGCATAACTGCTGGTGATACTTCCGCCCCCGGATAAACGGGCTACCAGGCCGCCAACCGTATTGAATCCATTTATCGGGCTGGTCGCATAGCTGTTGGCAATAGAACCACTGGTCATCTTTCCTACAAGTCCTCCCGCAAAATCACCCTCAATGTTTCCGCCGGATACCGCACTCTCGCTCAAGGAACCTCCGGAGCTAAACTCCCCTACTACCCCACCTGCATCGGATAGCGTCCTTATCGTGGCATTGCTTACCCTTACTTGCCTGATCGTTGTGCCACTGGCATTTCCGATTAGTCCTCCCGTATCGTCATCGAAACCACTCGCCCTGAGAAAAGTGTCCAATATTTCTATGTCGGTTACCGAACCGGAAACGGTAGCCCCTGCCAGGCTCCCGTTCGTACTTCTGTCTCCCATTACTCTGCCACCTAAAATCCGGATGCGGGAGATCATGCTGTTGGTAGCCAAACCGGCCAGGATTCCGGCATTCGTAATGCCGGTAAGTATAGCTATATCAGCCCTGCGCTGGAAGGTGAGGTTGGTAACGGTGGCACTATCTAACCTGCCAAACAAGCCCGCGTGTTCGATGGCAGCATTAGCGACTTTGATATCGAAGATGGTAAATCCCCCGCCATCATAAACCCCGGTGAACAAAGAGATTGGTTCCCAGCCGCTCACACTATTATAGGGAGGTACATTCAGATCAATATCCGCGGTTTGCCGGTAATACCGGGAGGAAAACAGCCGGACATTGTTGAGGTGATCGGCAGTAGCCACCTGGTAGGGATTGTCAGGTGTGCCCCAACCACCCGCAAACAGAGTGGCAAAATCAAGAAAAACCTGTAATTTCGGAAAATCACTCCCTTCGTTGATGTACCATGTACTGGTAAAATCAAAGCCGGTGAAGGAAGCCTGCTGGCGCATCTGGGCGGTGGTGAGCCCCGTGCCATTTCCATTTCCATTGGCCGTGAAATCGCTGTTAAAATAGGAATTGGTGATGGCCCCGCCATTATTGAGTCCCACCAGGCCCGCGGCCTGATTCCCCGTAACCACACTCGCTGAGTAACTATTCGTTATTGATCCAGTATTCTGTCCAACCAGCCCACCAACTTCGGAATTTGCAAAACCTGTCCCACCTATAACCCTGGTATTCGCATAGCTATTGGTAATCGTACCAAGGGATTGCCCCACCAAGCCACCACTTTGCACTTCACTAGCAGTCACGGTTCCCTCAATCACATAACTCTCGCTCAGGGTTCCACCATTTAAATCACCAACGATCCCTCCTGCATCTTCCTGCGCTTCCACGGAAGTAAAAGCACCGCTAACCCGTACCCGGGTAATGGTTCCACCGCTATGTCTCCCCACCAGGCCACCTGCGGTAATACCTTCAGCCCTTACACGGGTACTGGTGACCCGGATATCACTAATGGTCGTGTTGGCCGAGCTCCCAATAAGTCCACCCGCATTACTCCTTACAGTAGTTATGCTTGGGGTGGTTATAGTGATTCCACTCACCGTAGCCCCAATGGCAGATCCTGCCAGTGCTGCAGCCCGTATATTTCCAGTCACACTGGGGCCGCTGAGGGTGAGGTTGCTGATGACGGCTCCGTTGAGGGTGCTAAACAGGCCTACATCATTGGTAGACCCCCGGCTAATGCTCAGGCTGGAAATGGCGAACCCTCCCCCGTTGTAAGAGCCGCTAAAATTCGCAATCGGCCACCAACCCTCCCCACTTCGGTAGGCGCTCAAACTAATGTCAGCCGTTTGCCGATAGTGGGCTGCCTGGAAGAACCGGGCATTGTTGAGCTGGTCGGCAGTAGCTATCCGGTACGGATCGCCCTGGGTGCCGGAGCCACCTGCGAACAGGGTGGCTGGATCCAGGTTCGCAAAAGCCCGCAGTTCCGGGAAGGATACTTCGCTCAGCATCGCCCAGGTGGTATCAAAATTAAAACCGGTGAAAGAAGCCTGCTGGCGCATCTGGGCCGTGGTGAGCCCCGTGCCATTTCCATTTCCATTGGCCGTGAAATCGCTGTTAAAATAGGAATTGGTGATCGTCCCGGCATTATTGAGTCCCACCAGGCCCGCGGCCTGATCCCCCGTAACCACACTCGCTGAGTAACTATTCGTTATTGATCCAGTATTCTGTCCAACCAGCCCACCAGCTTCGGAATTTGCAAAACCTGTCCCACCTATAACCCTGGTATTCGCATAGCTGTTGGTAATCGTACCACGGGATTCCCCCGCCAAGCCACCACTTTGCACTTCACTAGCAGTCACGGTTCCCTCAATCACATAACTCTCGCTCAGGGTTCCACCATTTAAATCACCAACGATCCCTCCTGCATCTTCCTGCGCTTCCACGGAAGTAAAAGCACCGCTAACCCGTACCCGGGTAATGGTTCCACTGGTATGTCTCCCCACCAGGCCACCTGCGGCAATACCTTCAGCCCTTACACTGGTACTGGTGACCCGGATATCACTAATGGTCGTGTTGGCCGAGCTCCCAATAAGTCCACCCGCATTACTCTTTACAGTAGTTATGCTTGGGGTGGTTATAGTGATTCCACTCACCATAGCCCCACTGGCAGATCCTGCCAGTGCTGCAGCCCGTATATTTCCAGTCACACTGGGGCTGCTGAGGGTGAGGTTGCTGATGGCAGCCCCGTTGAGGGTGCTAAACAGACCTATATCATTGGTAGACCCCCGGCTAATGCTCAGGTCGGAAATGGCGAACCCTCCCCCGTTGTAAGAGCCGCTAAAATTCGCAATCGGCCACCAACCCTCCCCACTTCGGTAGGCGCTCAAACTAATGTCAGCCGTTTGCATAAAATGAGAGGAAGGATAATGACGCACACTATCCAGTTGCACATCAGTGGCCACCTGGTAAGGATCGCCAGGTGTTCCCGACCCCCCCGCAAATGGCTGGGCCTGGATGAAGCTATTTTCAATTCCTGATAATAGCAGAAGTACCAATACAGTACTGCGCAAAAAAGTAATGGTGGATTTCATTAGGGTTGGAATAGGTGTTAACTGATCATGAGCTCATTTTTAAGGGTTGGGATCAAGGAGTTTTGTACAGGGATAACCAATTCAGGAAATACCCGGATGCCTTATTATGTCTTGCAATACATTGCTCTTTTTTCTTAACCCTCAATTTTTTGTAAGCAGAACATGCTGTCCTTATTTATAGAAGCTGTTCTATCCTTGTTGATTCGCTTTAAATCTATTCAAACACCCCTATTCCCTGTTAATCGCAGAGTCTGCATCACTTCTACATTTCGTTCATTTGCACTAACCGGCTTTCACTTTTTACTCAGAGGGTTTTAACTTTTTATCCAGGCTTTGTTTTATCTCTTAAATTTTTCAACTTATCTGCGAAGGATAAATTTGCTGAATGGCAATGCTGTTACTTATCGATGGTCGGATAGGTAAGACGATATTTTAAACATCTCCGTATATAACCCAACTGGGTAGGGTTAATTTGATTTGAAATGTTTTATGTATGAATTACTCATTTCATAAGATCTCTATGATTGTTCCAATAAAATCGCCTTATAGACCTGAAGGTTTCTGTAAAAAAACCGTTTCATTTAGAGCCATACTGTCTACATCTCCCGGAGTTTTTTTCTGTTGTTTACTCCTCATGCTCGCCGGTCATCAGCATGCCCAGGCACAACATGCCTACAATGAGGGCATTTTATCCGATGATTACATTTTAGACCAATGGACGATTGAAGACGGACTGCCGGTAAATTCTGTCCAGGACATTCTTCAATCCAGCGACGGATATCTTTGGCTGGCCACACACGATGGACTGGTTCGGTTCGACGGTAGAGCATTTAAACTGTACACATCCGCCGAATATGAAGAGCTTCGAAGTAACCGGATTTTCTTTATTGAGGAAGCCGCGGATGGAAGCATCCTCATCAAATCAGACGGGTTAAACATCTCCCGGTTGAAGGATAACACCATAACGCATCTGTTAAGTCTGGATATAAGCATTTCAGGGAACGGTAGTAGCAATGATTTCTATAAAGACCATAATTCAGATGTTTGGATCGGAGGGAATGATGGTTTGTATGTGTACCGGGAAGGTACCCTTCAAAAAGCGTATCCCGAGCTTGTTGATTTTCAGATATTGAACATCTTACATCATTCTGATACTGAGCTTTGGTTTACTTCTGAACAAGAACTTGGACTCTATCGAATAAAAGATGGTGTCCTTAAAAAAATAATGTCACGCGGGTTCAGAGATTCAGAATTCAGACTCGACGTTTTTGATAACAAATTCTGGATCAGTTCATCCCAGGGATTATTCCGGTTTTCCAATGAGCAGTTGGATAAAATGTATCCTGAGTACGACCTGGATCTTTTTGGAGTTAAAGGTCGGTCAACATCAGAAATGTATCTGTTTGATGCGTATAAAGGGTTTCTGAAAATTAAGGACGATAAAATTGAATCTTTGCCCTTTGAATACGAGCCTGATCAGGGTTCATTCAGTGCCAGGGAAAAGGATGGGGCTATTTGGATTAAATCTCTATATGGAGTTTATAAGAACGAAAAAATAATATATGAAAATATAGATGCTCCTTTATTCAGATTTGAATTCGATAAAGAAGGAAATATCTGGATTGGCACGAACAATAACGGACTCCTCAGACTCAAACCTAAACTGTTTAAAACCTATAGCGTCGAACAGGGCCTGCCTGAGCGATCAGTATATACACTTTTCCAGAGCCGGGATTCCACCATTTGGGTCGGCACATTCGGAGGCGGCATCGCCCAGATTAAAAATGGTATTTTAGAATCGGGTTTTACGATTAGTGGTAATGTAGATAACGGTCACTTAAAGTCCTTTGCAGAAACCCCGGATGGGCGAATGTTGATAAATACACTTGAAGGCGGTTTGGAATACTTTGACCCCAACACTAAAATCGCTAACCATTTTGACAGGAATACTGAACTGACTACTCATACTTGCTACAGCCTGTTCTATGATTCCAAAAACCGGTTATGGGCTGGCTTTGATCCGTATACCTCCAAAGGCCTGGCAAGATTCGAAGACGGGGTGTGGGAGCAGATCAGCGGGAAGGAAAATGTACCATTCACTATTGTCAGGAACATATTAGAAACCCCGGAGGGAGAGCTCTGGTTTGCCACCCTGGGCCACGGGCTCATCCGGTTCGACGGTACCCAATACTATCAATATGATGTATCTCATGGTCTTTCGAGTAATTTGGTACGGGCTCTTCATATTACACAGTATGAAGATGGCATGGTTTTATGGGCTGGTTTTGAGGATGTAGGGTTGGATCGAATCCCCTTAACCAATGGAGCTCCCGATTTCGACTCCATCACCAATTACCAGTCCAAAGACGGCCTGTTCGATAATTCCGTTCATATCATTATAGAAGATGATAACCAGCGTTTCTGGATAAACAGTAACCGGGGGATTTCCCGGGTTAGCCGGAGTGAATTAAATGCTTTCCACCGGGGAGAAATTAGCACCCTTTACTCCCATGGCTATACCGAGGATGACGGACTGCTGAACCGGGAAGGAAATGGAGGGGTATACCCGTCAGGCGTACATGCTTTTGATGGTTATATCTGGTTTCCTGGCCAGGATGGGGTGGTTACCTTCCACCCGGATAGCATCGTCAGCAATGATTTTATACCCCCCGTTAAAATCCAGGATGTCCGGTTAACTGATGGAGAAGTAACCCTGCTGGATAATGAGATTACGCTTAAGCCTGGTGACAGAGATATAGAAATAAGCTATGCATCCCTGAGTTTTACCGATCCGGAGAAAAACCAGTACCGGTATATTCTTGAAGGCTATGATGATGAATGGCGAAATGTAGGGACACGACGCACCGCTTACTATACCAATTTACCTTCCGGTAGCTATACGTTCAGGGTTCAGGGTTCTAATAACGAAGGAATATGGAATACTGAAGGAGCTTCATTCTCGGTTATTGTAGCTCCCTATTTCTATGAAACCACCCTTTTTTATGTCTTATTACTTTTTCTTTCGGGCGTATTAGTGTTATCCATCGTTCAACTAAGGAACCAGTATTTCAAGAGACGGGAAGAAGTACTTAAGCATCAGGTTGCCATCCGCACCAAAGAACTTGAGAAAAAAAGTATAAAAATAGAATCCCAGGCTAAAAAACTACAGGAACTGGATGAAGCGAAGTCCAGGTTTTTTACCAATATCACCCACGAACTTCGCACCCCGCTCACCCTGATCATGGGGCCGCTCAAACAGTTGCAGAACGGAAAAGCAGGAACTGGCAGCACGCAACGTGATATGATGCTTCGTAACAGTAAACGCCTGTTACAGTTAATCGATCAATTACTCGATATCACAAAGCTGGAAAACAAAACCGTCCCGATTAATCCTGAGCCGGTACTCATCAAGCCCTATATCAGGAAATGTGTATCTCTGTTCACCGATACTATGGAGAGAAAAGAAATCGGCTTCACCTTTACCTCTTTGGCCTTATCAAGTGAAGTGTATATCGACCCGGAGAAAATGGAAAAGGTTGTTGGCAATATATTAGGCAATGCCCTTAAGTTTACTCCTTCGGGAGGCCAGATTTTTGTAGAGCTGGATGAAACGGATACCACTTTTTTAATCAAAATCATCGATTCGGGAGTGGGAATTTCAGAAGAAGAACTTCCTAATATCTTCAATCGTTTTTTCCGGGCAAGCCAATCTATGGAAGAAGGCTTTGGAATTGGGCTTTCCATTGCCAAAGAACTCGTAGACCTTCATAAAGGCACGATTGAAGTAGAATCAAAACCCGGGGAAGGGACAACGTTCATTATCTCATTACGCAAGGGAAAAGCTCATTTTGGCTCCAATGTTGAGATAGCCGAAACAATCAAAATGGATGAGTTGTCAGAGCCTTCAACTTTAGTTACTGATCATTTATTTGAAGAAGAGATAGAAGCGGAAGCAAAAAACCATGGTTCCCTGCCACTTACTCACCAAGAAGACAGAATAACGATTTTGTTAGTAGATGATAACCCTGACATACTTACCTATGTGGGAAGCATTTTATCCGAAGACTACCAGGTCATAAACGCAAGAAATGGAATTGAGGCATTAAACATCGTAGAACAAACTCCGCCCGATCTCATTGTGGCGGATATAATGATGCCCGAGATGGACGGAACAGAGTTGAATCGAAAACTAAAAGAGTGCGGAATTGCTTCTTCCATCCCATTTGTCTTTTTAACGGCAAAAACTGACAAAGAAAACAGGATTTCGCGACTTAATGAAGGCGCTGATTTCTACCTGACCAAACCCTTCGAAGCCGACGAACTTAATGCGGTGATCAGGAACCTGCTTTCTGTAAGGGCACGGTTAAAAAAGAGGTTGTTGAAAGAATTAAAGATCCCGGAAATCCTTGTGGATGGGGATAGAGAAATGGAGGATCCATTTGTACAAAAACTTCACGAGGTGTTGGAAGAAGAATACTCAAACCACGCTTTTTCTGTGGATATACTGCAGGAAAAAATGTACATGAGCCGGTCAAGTTTGTACCGAACAATGAATGAGAAAACCGGGATGACCACGTTAAGATACGTTATCCAATTCAGGTTAAAAAAGGCACACCAAATGCTACTGTTTAATCAAGGAAGTATTTCTGAAATTGCCTTCGCGTGTGGATTCAATAGCCTGTCTTATTTCAGTAGGGTATTCAAAGAGCACTTTGAAGAATCGCCTTCCTCTTATGTTAGAAATCTTACGAGCGCGAGGTAGCGGAAATATAGTTTTCCTTCTGGCAGGTGTGCCTCTCTCTTGTTTAAGACTTTCACACCGTCTTTCAGCTCCGTTTGCCACTGAATTTTGAACTTTTATTCACTTTTGCGTTTTTAATAAGAGGCTATGCGGGATATCATCCCGCATAGCATGGGGGTATTATCCATTCTGAGGGTTCTGAACGGATAATCTATTCTGCCTACTTCTACTTGATTACCGTCATTTTCTTAAGGAGTACCTTACTGCCCGTTTCCAGGCGGTACAGGTACACCCCGCTGGCCAGAGCCGTGGCATCAAAGCGAACACTATAACGCCCGGCCTGTTGCGGTTCGTTATTTACTAACGTGGCCACCTTGCGGCCTAACAAATCGAACACCTCCAACCGGACATGGTCTTGCACGTTTAAGTCGTAGTTAATCGTGGTGCCCGGGTTGAAGGGGTTCGGATAATTTTGATGGAGTGCCAGTTTGGTCGGCAAAGACGAATCCAGCTCATTGGATACAGGCATACTGCCCTGGATGCGTAATACAAACCGTGAAGAAGACGCTGTTTTCGCTTTTACTACCTGGATAGGTGCTTTGGGAATGGTTCCGGAATCTCTCTGCACGGAAGCTTTCGTCTTTATATTCATAGAAAACGATATGGATCCGTCGGCGTCCATTTGGTGCATCTCGCCGGTTTTGGTATCCAACAGGCTGATCTCCCAGCCTTCGGGAATATCGCTATTGGCCCAGTTCAAACTGAACTCGCCATTCAGGTCGGAGCCTTCGATCACCAGGTCCAGTTCCATGGGTTCTTCGGAGTAAGGCAAGACCTGGATGTCCATTGCTTCCAGGCCATCGATCGAGGTGCCCAGAAGCAGGTAATCCGGGTTCAACGATTGCAGCTTGTAGGCATCGTAGGGATCTTTGCCCCGCTCCGCCTTCTCGTGAAACATGACGACCGATTTGGAGGAAAGCTCCCCTCCTTCCAGCTCCAGGTCAATTTTAGGAATCACCGGCTTTGCCTGCTTCAGGAGCACTCCACCCGCATTACGCACCGTATCGGTAAATACAATCTGAGGGTTGGCTCCCGCCGTTGCCCTTACCTCTACCCAAAAGGCCTGCCAGGGAGCAATCAACCCATCTCCTTTTGTGCCGGTTATCCCGTTCCAGGCCTGGTAGGAGCTGGCTGCATTGTTCCACACATAAAAGGCCTCATTTACATTGGTACCCTTCCTTGTCCAACCCCGGCTGGCATCCCAGTTAATGGTGGTGGGATAGGGATTACCCACCAGGTTAAAGCCGACAAGATTCGGGTCTTCGGGATTGGTATTGGAATAGGACAGGTTAACCGACACCTGCCCGCTGACCGGGGTACCTGTAGGTGTAAGCCGCTTGGGAAAGCCCTCCGGGATTCCATCCAGGTTATCATCGCTGTACACATACATCAGGAAGCCAGTGCCGGCAGCAGGGGTAAATGACGTATCTGTGGGGGCCGACCAGGGTTGGGAGATGGGGGTGCTTTCGTTATAAAAGTACACGTTGGGAGTACCATTGGTGACATCGGCCCCGGGGAAGCCCTGGGTCCAGAGGGGAGCCAATAAGCTACCAATGGACTGGGACTGCAAGGGCGAAGCCAGCATCCTCCAGCCTTCGTTGCCGGTAATGTCTATATAATTGCCCCTGCTTTCCTGCAGCCTGGGAAAGCTTACACCCTCATCGATAAACCAGGTATTGGTGAAATCCCAACCGGAAAAACTGGCCCGTTGCTTCATTTGGGTGGTGTTGAGTGAATCTCCTATTTGGAGGACATTATCAGGAGTGACATTTTTTGTCGTGGTGGAATCGTGGTTGAAATAGGAACCTGTGATGACTACAGCGGGGCTTTGACCGGGGACTGGTTGTGGACGAGATGCAACCAACCCCCCTACCTTCTCAGAACTGGGACGATCGATTACACTGGATGAATAGCTGTTCGTTATAGTACCCCAGTACTGGGCCACCAGGCCTCCGGCTTCTTTACCACCACGCACTTTATTGGCGGCATAAGAATCAGAAATCGTCGAATTAGTATGCAACCGTCCAGCCAAACCTCCGGCTCTTGTATTGCTAAGAGAACTGGTACTGGTTATCGTCATTCCTACAGCCGAAGACTTCGTTATACTCAGGAAATCAGCATCTCCTCTGATGGACAGAGCCCCCAACCCTGCCAGTCCCCCAACATTAGCAGAATCAACGCTAGATACACTGGTAACGGAGCCTCCAACTACATGTACATTTCTTAAATGCGCAGATCCAAGTACTCCGGCAAAGGCCCCCACATTATTCCCGTTGGTAACGAAAGGGTTGATCAGGGTCATGTTTTCCAGGGTTGCGGTCCTATCCTTCTCGCCAACTCCCGCAAATAACCCGAGGTTAACGATGGTATTAGGATTGGTGGGAATAGGCGGTTTGATGCGCAGGTTGGAAATGGTATAGCCGTTTCCATTGAAAGTGCCGTTAAACTGGGCGATGGGCGTCCATCCCGGGGCATTATTCGTGGTATCATAAGGGGCCACGCCCAGGTCTATGTCGGCCGTTTGTTGAAAATGTGCTATTTGAAACCTGCCCACATTGTTCAACTGGTCTGCGGTGGCAATTTTGTACGGATCGGCCTGGGTGCCGGATCCCCCTGCAAACAATACATTAAAATCGGCAAAGATCTTTACATAATCATCATTTTTAAGTGGACTTCCTGGATTTCCTGTCGCTAAGATAGCGCCATCGCTGCTCAGGCTGACGGGACGGTACCCTAGGTCACTTGAAGTGACAGGATCAATATCCTCGCCCTGTGGGATCCAGTTGCTCCCGTTGTATCGATACAGGCGCACTTTATTGGCGGTAGTAGAACCCGTCAGAGCGGGTGCGCCTATGGCGAGGGTGTTGCCACTCGCATCCAGGCTTACATCAAACCCCAGGGATTCATTATCTACCTTACCGTTAATAGCACTGCCCAGCGTGTCCCATTTAGATGTAGTGCCGTTCCATTCATACACATCGACACTACCCCCATCAGTAGTTCCTCCCGCATCTGCCTTTGGAGCGCCAATAGCCAGCCGGGAGCCATTGGAATTAAGACTTACGGAATAACCTAAGAGTTCATTGGCAGATCCGGGAAAATTACTATTGGCCAACGGAGTCCAATTGCTACCGCTCCATTCATATACCTGAACGCTACCGGGGATGCCGCGCTCGTCGTAGAATATCGATCCTCCCACGGCTAGCCGGGTGCCATCACCGCTCAAAGAAACGGAAAATCCCAGATGCTGATTGGCTGCGCCGAGAAGAGTGCCCTTTAGATCCCAATCACTGCGACTGCTGTTCCATTCGTATACTTCGACGAGGCCATTACCCCCGCCACTAGCATCATCTTGATGAGCCCCAATCGCAAGGCGAGTTCCGTCGTCACTCAGGCTGACAGCCTCGCCAAATTGAATATCTGTTCCCGATCTATGGTGGTTAATATCTGTGCCCCGATCCTCCCACATTTCGTTGCTGCTGTTGTATTTGAACACCCTGACATTGCCGCCTAACGAAGTAGTTGGAGCGGCGACGGCAAGAATGATTCCGTCGGCGCTCAGGCTGACGGAACTTCCGAACTTGCCGTTGTCCGCTACCCCTGGAATAGTTGTTGGTGATGTACTTGTACCACCAAATGGTTCCCAGTTGCCATTGGAATATTGATATACACGGACTATCCCTCTTCTATTACCTCCCTGGGGTGATCCAACCGCCAGGATGGTCCCGTCGGCACTCAGGCTGACTGAGAAGCCAGATTGGTCTCTAGAGTCAGAGGTCGTTAGGGTGCCAATTGGGGTTTGTGCAAAGCCAGAGAATGAGACCAGGCAAAGACAATAGGTTAGAATGCATATATTTCTTTTAAATGTGTTTACAGTGCTATTACAAGCTCCTATCAGGTTTCCTAAAGAAATGAATAGTTTCATGATATATACGCTATGTTATTTATTGTATGGTTTGGTTGATGGTTGAAGGAGGCAATACCCTGTGAATCGCCTCTATGATGGGCCGCAGCAATTCCGACTTGTTGTATACTTCGCTCCGGCTTTTTTTTGCTGATACAATGAGTGCTTCTTCTTCGTGGCACTCCGTTAAGAAGATGAAAGGGATGGCTTCCGGGGATAGCCCGGAGCCGCGAACCTCATTAAACAGGTCTAACCCGCCCATCACTCTCATATTTACATCGCAAATAATCAGCTCCGGGAGTTGAATGTTTGCGGTTTTATTAATCCTAAGCGCTTTAATCAGGTAGTATCCATCCTCAAATATCCGGACGGAGTATCCCTTTTGTTCGAGTACCAGCTTTAATAAATCCCGGAATACCGGGTTATTGTCTGCTACATAAACACGCTTCTTAATATCTGATTCAGCGTTTATGCGTTGATTGTTTTGGTGAATTACCCTCATAGTTCATCAGATTATGTGTGATTTGGTGAAGAAATGGTCGTAAAGGAACTCCCGATCCGTATCCCGGATCGGGGCTCAAAGCTGAGTCCAAGTCGTAGATCATTTATCCCTCAGCTTTTTTAATACATAGATTCCGCCGGCTGCAGCCAGCAATCCCAGGCCTCCGTCTATAGGAGCCTGGCTTGGTGCGGATGGTAATCCCGGTTGAGCAAAAGTGAATTCTGCGGTAAGAACCATTACTGCAAAGGCACATAGAGTGAGTAAGAGTTTTGGCTTCATGGTCTTATGGATTTTGAATTATGAATGCCTGAATTATGAATTAGGCTGTTCCTGATTCGTAGTTCTGGTATTTGGCTATTTAATCAAGGTTAGTTTCGGTTTCGGCTTGCAGCTGACGGCCAACAGCTGACAGCTACTAGCTGATTGCTATCATTTAATCAGGGTCATTTTTCGGATTTCGGTTTGTGATCCGGCCTGAAGCCGGTAGAGGTACACTCCGCTTGGCAGGCTTTCTGCGTTGAAGTCCACCACGTAACTTCCTGCGGTCTTTTGCTCATTGAGGAGCTCGGCTACTTTCTGGCCGATCATGTTGAAGATTTCCAGTGTAACCTGTGATGCCCGGGGCACCTCAAATTCAATCCGCGTGCTTGGGTTAAAAGGGTTCGGATAGTTTTGCTGAAGTCTGAACCCGGAGGCTTGCTCCCTTTCTTCGGTACTTACAGGAGTGGCATCTGTGAAGGTTGCCGTAAGCGTGCCATTGGCATTGTAATCAGTGGTTACCTCAATGTAGACCGTAGGATTGGTACTATTCGTAGGGCCGCCCCATCCTTTAAACGCTTTGCCTTCATCCGGAATGGCCGTCACTTTTACAATTTCCCCGTATTTGTAGCTTTCACGAACAGGCTCTACCGTTACCGTTCCGCCCGAAGCGGCAACGGCATTCAACGTCGCAAACTGTTCCGGGTTAAAATCGTGCCAGCAGTCAAAAAACTCTACCCATAACGGGCTGTAGGTACACGCCGGAGCAAACACCCCTGCCGGACTGGTACCCGGACTTGAGGTGGACACCTTCCCTCCGCTAACCTCCGGAATGGTCCGGGCATCGCCAGGCATAATGGCGCCCCCAAAGGCCAGGTTATACTGATCCAGCAACTGCTGGTTGGTTTTGCCTACATATTGTGCAGGAACACTTACCGCCTCGTCTTCGAACAGGTTAAAACTCAGTGGATTGGGAATTGGAATGTCATTCGCAAGCTGCCGATTGTAGTACACCCTTTCATTTTTATACGACCCGAAGTTCAAAAGAATGATATCCGGCATGGCGAAGAAAATGGGGTGCTTCGTTGCTGCCCCGGCTTCTGCCTTATTCACCCCATCCTGTACATGACCTTCCAGGTCACCCAAATCATCCACCATCAGGAACTTAGTTTTCCCTCCTTCTGCGTACACGCTGTTCGCAAAGGTGATATCATCAAACGTCAGGTACCGGTGCCTGGACTGTGGATTTTCAATGCGGAAGTCGATTTTGTTGTCGAAACTCCCTCCCTTGAACCACACCTCTCCCTGGGTGGGAACATCCACACCAACCTCAAAGCCGGTTACAACCGTGTTTTCAAAAACATAGGCACCCCTGAAGTTCAGCCGGTAATGATTGGCATCGATCCCAATTCGTTTCGGGTCTTTATCTCCATACACTTTCAGGTTTTTGAAAGTCACCCTGTCGGTAAAATTCAGATCGATCCCTCTTTCCCGGTTGTTCCACAGGGTGAGGTCCTCGATGACCGTATGTACCGTGTTTAAAAAGCTAACCGGGATAGTTTCTTCGTCGTGGAAAAAATTGGTATGCAGGTAAAAGGAGCTGAACCCTTTGGTAGACGAATACCCGATGTTATTTACAAACTTCTTTACCGGCACCCATTGAGTGTTAAGAGACGGTGTGGTGAGCAGATTCCCATTGGGTATATTCGCGGGAAGGAACACATTCTGTGTAATCGTATTCGTAGCAAGGTTTCCTTCATACAGCCCTTCCGGCCAGTAAATAAAGGCATGGCCGCTTGAACCGGAGGCTACATTTCCTTCCAGGTTTACACCACCGCCGTGTACCCAGAATGCATCACCCTGGAAGGCAAAATCCTGCGAACCTTCTTTTGCATCCGGGGCCGTCAGGTTTGGATTTTGCATGGGGTAATCCGGGTTTACCGTTCGGATAGCGATATTATTTACAAACGAGCCTATTTCATCTCCGGCTTCTGTCTGATAAGCTCCGCCCACAATGTTGTAGGTTACATTATCAATTACATTCACGTTGCTGGAATGGTTTACAATGCCCCAGCCCGGATCGTCTTCTACCACATTGCCCTGTACTATAGCAGGATCGTTGGTGGGATCTACCCCGCCCCGGTGAAAGTGTACCGAGTATCTTCCCCTTACATTAAAACCATCTCCTTTAACCAACTCATCTTCCGCACCAATGAACCAGTCATCCACCTGAACCTGTTTGTTGGTTCTTCCAAGCTGGTAGAACCGTGCGTAGCGGATGTCGGCACTCAGATTATGCATAAGCATTACATGGCCCCGGTATCCCCTGGTGCCTTTCCCTGGAACGGTAGTATGCTCGGAAGTGAACAAAACATTCCGGGTTAAATTGGCGATATGCACCTGCAGGCCGCTTACTCCGGGAGGTACCGGGCGAGTATTTTTTAGGGATTCAGAAAAACTTACCGTTGCCCCATTGATAGCCGAAATCGTCCGTACTTCATCCGTTTCAGGGTTATCCGGGTCGGTGCCTGCAATTACAATGCGGTCTCCCACTTTCCAGTTGGTTGGAGTGGTTGCCAGGGTGACCGATGTTGCTCCTGGTTGCGGAACAGTGGTTAAAGCATGCCAGGATGATTTTTGCTCCCCGTGAATAATGGTTTTACCCATAAGGATGGCGCCGCGTTTCAGGAAGCCCGGATCACTGGCTCCAAAATCAATAGCCTGCTGCTTTCCTGAAAAAATAACGGTAGCCGTATTGCCGGAAGCTATGGGAGCCCAGGCTTTTCCCACTTCAAATTCTCCGCTCATACCCGATACAATGGTTTCTACTTTCAACAAGGTAGTTTCGGAAGGATTGAAAGCCAGTTTGCCGCCATTATCTATGCGAATCCATTCGAATTCAGCAGCCAGTTGAGAGTTAATGGTTACCGTCATCCCGTCGGGGATAACAATCTTTCCATTCTCTGAAGGAAGGGTACCTCCCCAGGTAGCGGCTGCTTCCCAATCACCGCTGACTACGGCTGTATGGGTAGCTTCATTTACAGGTACCAGGTTAAAGACATGTTGCATGGATTGCGCCTGTAACAGGGTTCCCGTTAACAGGAACAACAGGGTAAAGGTTAGGTGTAGAGTATGTTTCATTTCATTTTCTTTTTTAGGTGTATAGGTTTTTGTTATACAGGTACATAACATCTTAACCTTGGAATACCCTACCCTTCTTAGCGGGTAAGTTGGTGCATCGAAATTGGTCATTTAATCAGGCTTTGGTATTTGGATAGTGAAAAGGCAAAAGTGAGCGGTAAAAAGTGCTTGCAGCTGGCAGCTAACTGCTGACAGCCACAAGCTGATTGCTATTATTTTATCAGGGTTAATTTTTTGGTGATGGTTTTATTTCCGGCCTGTAACCGGTAGATGTACATCCCCGAGGCCAGGTTTCTGGCATCAAAGCGCACGCTATACCGTCCGGCTGTTTTGTTTTCGCCATCCAACAGGGTGGCGACTTTTCTCCCCAGCACATCAAACACCTCCAACCGCACACGACTTTGTTCGGGTATTGAGTAGTTAATCGTCGTGACCGGATTGAAGGGGTTCGGATAGTTTTGCTGTAGCTCTACCACGGTTGGGAGGTCGGAATCTTCTTCGTCCCCAGGTACCGTTTCCGCGAAGTGCGAGGAACTGGCTTTAGCGTTGCTCCCTATATGCAGATCCGGGAAACCAACCCCTTGATGGATAAACCAGGTTTGGTCAAAGTCAAAGCCGGTAAACGAAGACTTCTGCTTCATCTGGGCCGTGGTGAGGGGGGTGCCATACGCAGTAGCCGTCGAGGTGGAATCGCTGTTGTAGTAGGAATTGGTTATGGCAGTGTTACCAGCTGCCGCTGCTACCAGCCCGGCTGAATTACTCCCTGTAGCCACACTGGCTGAATAACTGGTGGTAATAGTGGTAGAACTTGCAAGCCCAAACAAGCCTCCGGATAAACTTCCAGTTACATGGTTTATCGCATAACAATTTTCAATGCGGGCTCTATGATATACTATTCCAACAAGACCTCCGGCACCCGGACTTGATATCTTCATCCCGGTAGAATAGCTGGCGGTGATAGTAGCATAATCCATCTTCCCCGCCACCCCCCCGGCGCCAGTAACAGTTGCGTTTATCTCCATCCCGGTGGAATAGCTGGCGGTAATTGTACCGCCCCACATACTTCCTGCTAACCCTCCTGCATTGTTCGATGTTGCCTTTATGCTCCCACCTGAAGCATAGCTATCCCGTATCACAGTCTCACTCTCGCTCTCACCACCATCCCCCATTGTACCAACCAGGGCTCCTACATCTGAGTATCCGGTCACTTTGGGGTTAGTCACTACAATATTCCTTAGCAAAGCCTGTCCGGGGGGATCAGCCACCCCCCATGTTACGTCACCATAGACATAACCCGCCAGGGCAGCTACTTGCTGGTTTCCGGTCACCACCGGGTTAGTCAATGTCATATTCTTCAATGTAGCCCCGAGTACTGAACCAAACAGCCCCACACCTTTAGTATTGTTCCGGTTGATCATCAGGTTGGAAATGGTATGGTTGCCGCCATCGAAGCTGCCGGTAAAGTTGATACCCGGGTCTCCAAAATATTGAGTCGGGATTCCAATCGGCACCCAACCCTGCCCGGTATTATAAGGAGCTGCGTTTAGGTCTATATCCGCCGTTTGTTTAAAATGGGAAGAAAGGTAATGACGAACGTTGTCCAGCTGGGCAGCCGTAGCTACCTGGTAAGGATAGGCCTGGGTGCCCAACCCCCCGGGGAAGACCCCATTCGTATAAGAAAAAAACCAGAATCCTGGGGAAGCAACACCTTCATTGATCCTCCAGGTATTGGTAAAATCCCAGCCGGTGTAGGAAGCCTGCTGGCGCATCTGGGTGGTATTGAGCGAATCTCCATAGATATTATTGGTGGAAGGTTTTGACGAGGTGGAATCGTAATTGAAATAGGAATTATTGATGGTCACTATTCCGGACCACCCCCGAAATGAATCCCCAACCAATCCTCCCGTTTTCTCGGTACCCTGGACACCTGCTACACCGCTGGAACCGTGGTCCACATTGCTGGATGAATAGCTGTTCGTTATAATACCCCAAAATAATCCTACCAGGCCTCCTGCATCTTTACCACCACGCACTTTATTGGCGGTATAAGAATCAGAAATCGTCGAATTAGTATTCAACCATCCAACCAAACCTCCGGCAGTTGTATTGTGAAGAGAACTGGTACTGGTTATCGTCATTTCTACAGTCGAAGATTTCGTTATACTTAATAGATCAGTACCACGCAGGATGCTAATAGCCCCCACTCCTGCCAGTCCCCCAACGTTAGTAGAACCAAAAGAGCGTAGCGGATCGCTAGATACACTGGTAACAGAGCCCCCAACTACATGTACATTTGTTAAATGCGCAGATCCAAGTACTCCGGCTAAGGCCCCCACATTATCCCCGTTGGTAACGAAAGGGTTGATTAGTGTCATATTTTCCAGGGTTGCGGTTATAGCATTCGTGCCAACCCTCGCAAATAACCCGAGGTTGTCAATTACAGGAGGAGGTTGGTTGACAGCCGGGTTAACAAAAAGGTTAGAAATGGTATGCCCGTTTCCATTAAAGGTGCCGTTGAACTGGGCAATAGGAACCCATCCGTCTCCGGTGTTATAGGGAGCCACCCCAAGATCTATATCCGCCGTTTGTTTAAAATGAGCAACGGGCAACAGCCGCACGTTATTTAATTGATTCGCGGTGGCTATTTGGAATGGATCCCCTACGGTCCCGGAGCCTCCGGCAAAGAACCCATCCCGGACAAGAGAAAGCTGTAATCCGGGGAAGTTAATCCCCTCCTGTATATACCATGTCGTATCAAAATCCCAACCAGTGAAGGAAACCTGCTGGCTCATCTGGGCCGTGGTAAGCCCTGTACCATTAGAAGTAGCTGCCGAGGTGGAATCGCTGTTGTAGTAGGAATTGGTTATGGTAGTGTTACCACCTGCCGCTGCTACCAGCCCGGCACCTTTAGCACCGGTAACTACACTGGCTGAATAACTGTTGATGATGGTACTGTTATGTGTGCTCGTTACCAGCCCGCCGCCAATAATAGTGCCCGGGAATACACGATTGATCGCATAACTATTTTCAAGTTGAATATTACCTGCATATCCAACCAGACCTGCAGCTCCCGAACCTGATATCTTCATCCCGATAGAATAACTGGTGGTGATAACTGTACCGTTTTGTGCCCGCCCCACCAGGCCCCCGGGGCTAGTGTTTGAATTTATCTCCATCCCGGTAGAGTAGCTGGCGGTGATAGTACCGCTCCACATATTTCCTACTAACCCTCCAGCTATCCCCGTTGCCTGTATGCTCCCACCTGAAGCATGGCTTTCACGAATCACAGAATTATTCCGGGAGTCACCTATCAAGGCACCTATATGAGCCGATCCAGTCAATTTGGGGTTGGTCACTGCAATATTCTTCAGTGTAGCCTTAGAGACATAACCCGCCAGAGCACTGACTACATTCTTGCCTGTCACGGATGGCCCGGACAGAGTAAGTTTAGTAAGGGTACCACCTTTTACTGTGGCAAATAAACCTACCGTGTCGGTGGCCGGCCGATTGATCATCAGGTCCGAAATGGTAAAGCCATCCCCGTCATAACTTCCGGTAAAATCAGGGATCGGCACCCAGCCCTGCCCGGTGTTATAAGGAGCTACGTTCAGGTCTATATCCGCCGTTTGAATAAAATGAGAGGATAGGTGATGGCGAACGCTGTCCAGCTGGGCAGCCGTAACAACCTGATAAGGATCGGCTTTAATGCCCGAGCCCCTGTCGAAGAACCCACTCGTAACAGGAAAAGGCTGGAATCCTGGGAAAGCAACACCTTCATTGATAAGCCATGTATTGGTAAAATCCCAGCCGGTGTAGGAAGCCTGGTGGCGCATCTGAGTGGTATTGAGTCCCGGACTTTTACCCTGCCCGGCTGCTGTGGAATCGCTATTGTAGTAGGAGTTCACGACAATCGTCTCGGACAAGCTACCTACCAGTCCGCTCCATGGAAGACTCAGTTGGGATAAAGCCACACTGGCCGAATAGCTCGTGCTAATCTTAGCTTTTGATGAAACCCCTACCAGACCTCCGGGACTTCGCCCACTTACCCGGTTTATGGAGTAACTGTTCGTGATGGAAGCTCCGGACCCGTATAGCATCCCCACCAGGCCCCCGGCATTGTGAGTTACGGATATCTCCATCCCAGTAGAATAACTGGTAACTATGGTCGTAGTATCTGCTCGTCCTACTAATCCGCCAGCATGACCATGGCTAAGAGTCATTTTACCGCCCATAGTGTAGCTTTCTTGAATGTGCGAACCATTCCTGGCATGGCCTACCAACCCTCCTACCAGAGAAGCTGCCACTATGATCCCATTTGAAGAGTGGTTCCCACGAATCACAGAGGCACCTCGGGTAACACCCACAAGGGTACCCACATACACGCTTCCGGTAACGGTGGAATTCTTCAATGCTATATTCCTCAAAGTTGCCTTGTTTACAGAGCCAAACAGTCCCACATAGGATGTGCTTGGCCTATTAATCATCAGGTTGGAAATGGTGTGGCCGCCCCCGTCATAACTCCCGGTAAGATCCTGGATGGGGAGCCAACCACTACCGCTATTGTAAGGGGTGATGTTCAGGTCTATATTGGCCGTTTGTTTAAAATGAGAGGCAAGGTAATGGCGTATGCTGTCCAGCTGCACGGCAGTAGCCACCTGGTAAGGATCTGCTTTAGTGCCCGAGCCCCCGGCAAAGGGTGAGGTCTGGGCCCGGAGGAAAGCACTGGTAAAAAGGAACAGGGCAATAAAAGCCAGTACTACGTTTCGTAAAAAGGTGTAGGTAGTTGTATCGGTATTCATGACGTGTTAATTAAGGGTTCATAGACCTGGTGGGGGTAGGTGATATCCTGCCCCTGATGTTGTTTTCATGGTGATACCTAAAGCTGAGTATTGAACTTGTGTTCAGAGGTTTTGCTTTTATGGGTTATGGGTTTTAGTTGATTTGCAGCTTATAGCCAGCAGCCAACTGCTGACAGCCACAAGCTGATTGCTATTACTTTATCAGTGTTAGTTTTTTGATTCGTCATTGCGATCCCGACGCGAGTCGGGAGAAGCAATCTCGACCAGATTGCCGCGGTCGCGCCTGTCCTCCGTACTTGTACTTTGGAAAGCGGGCTTCGCAAGCTCCCTCGCAATGACAGTTGCTCGATCATTTAATCAGGGTTAATTTTTTGGTGATGGTTTTGTCTCCAGCCTGTAACCGGTAGATGTACATCCCCGAGGCCAGCTCTCTTGCATCAAAGCGCACGTTGTAGCGCCCGGCTGTTTTGTTTTCGCCATCCAACAGGGTGGCTACTTTTCTTCCCAGCACATCAAACACTTCCAGGGTCACTTTCCCTGCTTCGGGGACGCCAAAAGCGATGGTAGTAGAAGGATTGAAAGGGTTCGGATAATTCTGCTGTAGCTCTACCGTCTGCGGTAAATCCGGATCGGTTTCACCGGACGTAGCCAGGTGGAATCGAATCGCAAAGCGGGACGGGCCCTTCTTGGATTTGATCACCGGGGTAATGGGACTGGCTGGCGGCCCAATCCCTTTGCTGGTTTCTTTCTCTTTGGGAGCTGCTTTTGCTTCATTCAGGCTGAATGCATAACTGGCTGTATCCGCCAGGGAGAACACTTCCCCGCTTTTGGTATCTACCAGTTCTGCCAACCAGCCTTCCGGCAGGTGTGCAGGAGTCCAGCTCAGGCTAAGCTCCCCGTTCAGGTTCGAGCCTTCAATCACCAGCTCCAATTCTTCCATCTGGGCCAAAAGTGGAAGCGCCTGGATATCCATGGCCGACTGACCCTCTGCCGAAGTGCCTAACAGCAGATAGTTGTCCTGGTTGAGCGACTGCAATTTGTACGCATCCAGGGGATCTTTACCCGCTTCGGCCTGCTCATCGAACATCACGATCGATGTAGAAGAAAGGCCATTGCCCTCCAGTTCCAGGGTTAGATGCGGGATTTCCTGCACCGGATCACTCGCCTGCTTGAATAAGGCCCCGCCGGCACTCTTCACCGCGTCAGTGAAGGTAATCCTGGGATTGCTCCCTGTTGCTCTCACCCAAAAGGCCTGCCAGGGGGCTAATTTCCCGCCTTTCAGCCCACCAAGCTTCCCGTTCCAGGTCAGGTAGGTGTTGGCTGATTCGCTCCACACATAAACAACATTATCCATGTTAGAGCGTGTCCAGCCCTGGACAGCATCCCAGTGAATGGTAGAGGGATAAGGGTTACCCACCAGGTTCCAGCCATCGTTATCATCAATTTCGGAACTGGTATAGGATAAATTAATAGTATGATCCCCGGAAACGCCGGACCCGGAGTATTCCAGTCGTTTCGGGAAGCCTTCCAGAATCCCATCGGCATTGTCATCGCTGTATACGTATATCAGGAAGCCTTTACCTCCACCAGGAGTGTATGCAGTATCTGAGGGAAGGGTCCATTTGTATTTGGCTTCGTCCCATACATACAGGTTTGGGGTGCCGGTTTCCTTATCCGCTCCTTTGAAGCCTTGCAGCCATAAGTCTTTGAAGAGCGTGCCTATGGAATGCGAGTGTAAGGGAGAAGTAAGCATACGCCAACCTTCCTTCCCAGATATAATAAGCTCATTTTCTTTGCGCTCCTGGAAGCCTGGTGTGCTTACTCCTTCATCAATAAACCAGATGGTGGCAAAATTAAAGCCAGTAAAAGAAGCCTTCTGTTGCATCTGCGTTACCGTGAGGGCTGTTCCGTGGCCATTGCCATTGTCATAACTTATATCATAATATGAATTAGTGATGGTGCCTCCGTTGTTGCTACTTACCAGGCCGGCCGCATTAGCCCCGTAAACCGCTCCTGACGAATAACTGGTGGTGATGCTCCCCCCGGATAAGCTCCTGACCAGCCCACCACTTGCCGTCGTACCATCCACCTCAGTTGTCGAATAGCTATTGGTGATAGAGCTGGCACTCATTCTACCCACAAGCCCTCCTGAATGCTTACCAACTATAGTGCCACCAGTAACTGCACTCTCACTTACCGAGCTCCCTGTATTCAACTCACCCGCAATTCCTCCCACATCTGATTTGCCATCCAGGTTTACTTCACCAATTCCTGCCCGGCTAATAGTGGTGCCGGTGGCTTTTCCAATCATCCCCCCAACATCAACACCCACCTCCCCGGAGATATTGATACTGAGGCCTGACACTTCGATATGGGATACCGTACACGAACTGGTAAGTCCTGCAAGCGCTCCATAACCATCATTGTTTCCTGTACCGGTAATAGTACCTCCGGAAACCCGGATGAAGGAGAGCTCACAATTGGAACCGGAACCCACCAATGCCCCTGTATCGGAATTTCCGGATACTTTTGGGTTCAGGATATTAAGACTAGTGAGTGTGCCCCCGTCCAGCCTGCCAAACAGCCCCACTTCAGGAAGAGAAGGCTGGTTCATGGTTAAATTGGAAATAGAGAAACCGCCCCCGTCGTAGGTTCCTGTGAACTTTTTGATTGGCAGCCAGCCAGCCCCATCTTTGTAAGGAGCTACCCCCAGGTTAATATCTGCCGTTTGCCTGTAATACCGTGAGGGAAGCCTCCGTACGTTGTACAGCTGTTTGGCTGTGGCAATTTTGTACGGGTCGACCTCGGTACCCGCCCCCCCGGCGAACAGGGATTTAGCCTCAGCATCAACAAACGTTTGTAAGCCCGGTAAAAGCCCTCCTTCAAAGAACATGATCCAGGTGTTGGCAAAGTCAAAGCCGGCAAAGGAAGCTTTTTGCTTCATCTGGTCTGTGGTAAGCCCGGTGCCACCCGCTGAAGTAGCTACATAATCCTTGTTATAGTAGGAGTTGGATATACTCCCGCCGATCTTGTTGCCTACCAACCCTCCAGGTGTGGTGTTTGTACTGGTCACTTTACCAGATGAATAACTATTCGTGATTGTGGAACCATTCAGCCATCCTACCAGTCCGCCCACCCAATACCGTGCGTCCACCGGCTTGTTAATAGCATAACTGTTAGCAATGGAGCTGCCGGACGTTGTACTCCCAACCAAACCTCCGGTTCGTTCGAATCCATCGACGGACATCCCGGTTACCGCACTCAAGCTTATTTTCCCTTCGTTGCTGCCAACCAGCCCCCCTACATTATTAGTACCCCTTACGTTTCCACCGATAACCCGGACACCCCTTACCGTGGTGCCGGTTTTAAACGCACCAGCCAGCACTCCTGTATTGTCACCATTACCAAAAACAAATGGTTTTTTGAGGGTAATATTGGACAGCGTAGCCCCGGTCACCTTGGCAAATAAACCTAGATTGTCAGTGCGAAGTCTGTAAATAGTCAGATTGGATATAGCAAACCCGTTTCCATCATAACTGCCTGTAAAGTTTGGGATGGGGAGCCATCCTGGCTGGCCATTATACGGCCTCACCCCCAGGTTTATATCTGCAGTCTGGATAAAATGAGCAGAGCTGAAATTACGCACATTGTCCAGCTGTTTCGCTGTGGAAACCTGGAACGGGTCTGCCTGGGTGCCAGTACCCCTGGTGTATGGGAAGCTGAACGTACCGAAGGTACGCAACTCCGGGAAAGTGCTTCCTTCTTTAATTTGCCAGGTATTGGTAAAGTCAAAGCCAAAAGAAGCCTGCTGGCGCATCTCCTCTGTTTTAAGAGGTGTACCACCGTTGGCGGAAGAAGAATCGCTATTGACATATACACTGCCGGTGAGCCTCACCTTTCCATAAGCCATCACCCCGTAAGAATTTGCTCCGAGAGTCCTGCTGGAGGAATAGCTGTTGCTAATTAAACCCTCCCACGAACGCCCCACAAGGCCTCCTCCATATGCCCCGTCCAGGCGGTTAATGGCATAACTATCTGTAATCTCAAAGCTTTGCATTTCTCCGGCCAACCCTCCGAGATCGGTAACAGCGGATATATTAATTCCGGAAGAATAGCTGGTACGAATCTTTATGCTGTCAACATTCGTTATGCTTACCCCTTTTCCCACAAGGCCTCCGGCAGTCTTATTTGCCTGTATGGTTCCACTTTTGGCGTAAGCATTACGGATTTCAGAGCCAGCGGCCAGATACCCGGCAAGAGCACCAACGTTTTCCTTACCTTTCACATTAACCTTCATCAGGCCAAGATTCGTAACACTACCACCGCTTATCGTTCCAAAAAGACCTACATTATTGGTAGTTGCACGGTCAATCAACAGGTTGGAAATAATGAAGCCACCCCCGTCATAGCTCCCGCTCAAAGAAGGGATAGGCTCCCAACCTTTTCCGGTATTAAAAGGAGATACATTCAGATCAATATTGGCTGTCTGACGGAAGTGAAGGCTGGGGAAAAACCTTATGCTATTCAGTTGACTGGGTGTAGCTACCCGGTAAGGATCGGCTTCAGTACCTTTTCCTTCCGTATACACGTTACCAGCATCCGGAAAAGCCCTCAGATTCGGGTAGGCTACGCTCTCGTTAAACATGATCCAGGTATTGGTAAAATCGAAGCCGGTAAAAGAAGCTTGCTGCTTCATCTGGGCTGGGGTAAGGGCTGTTCCACCGATTGTGGCAGCGCTTAGCTCTTTGTTATAGTAGGAATTGATGATTGTACCGGCAGTATTACTACTTACTACTCCCCGCGCTCCTGAACTCGCGGTATAACTATTCCTGATGGTGGAAAACCTGATAACCCCTACCAAACCACCCGGAAAGCTGCCCGTTGCACTACTGCTCAATGTGTTAATGGCATAGCTGTCGCTGATGGAACTACCTGCTCCATTGGCGTACCCAACCAGGCCTCCAACGATATATCCTGTTGCCTCAATGTTGATCCCAGTAGACGCAGTCTTGCTGATGGTTCCCTCGCTGCTACCTGCCAGGGCACCTACTTTTTCTTTACCTTCAACTTTACTGGTAGGCTCAGCTCCGGGGGTAGACTTACCACCGGTAACCCGCACCTTGATCACTTTACCCTTAGAGCTAACCTCCCCAACCAGGGCTCCTACCTTATTCTTACCTTTCACCGAGGGATTAACCAGGACAATGTTAGTGAGGGTACCACCGGTTACTTTGGAGAACAAACCTATATTATCGAAATCACTAAAGTGGGTCTGCAAATTGAATAGAGAATGGCCGTTACCATCATACGTACCTGTAAAATTGGGAAAGGGCCTCCATCCTGTATGCCGGTTTCTGAAACTACCTACTCCCACATTTATATCTGCAATTTGCTTGTAATGAGCTGTTGGGTCCAGCCCTACAGAGGCCAGTTGTACCACATTCTCGACCAGGTAAGGATCTTCCGTGGTACCCGAACCGCCCGCGAAGGTGGGAGGGGTAAGATCCAGGGCACGCAACCGGGGAGAATCGCTCGCCGAATTAGGCTCCATGTACCAGATATTGGTAAAATCCCAGCCGGGGAAAGAAGCATGAAGACGCATCCCGAACATATTAAGGGGAGTACCATCGCCCCTGTGCCGGATATCAGAAATGCATATACCGGCTTCATTTTTGTTGTCGTCATTAGGATTGCAAATGTAGTAGGAATTAGTAATGGTACCCCCATTACTGTTTACCAATTCATACAAGTAATTTGTGTTATCAGGGTCAGGGACAGAGTGAAGTTTAGGAGGATCAGGGACCCCTTTGTCTATCCCGTAGCTATTTGTTATCGTACCGCTTAAATATCCTACCAGGGCACCGGGTAGGCTGTTGCCCGAACTACTCAACGTGTTAATGGCGTAGCTGTTATTGATGGAACCCCGGTCACCTGTTGTAGCTCCTGCCAACCCACCAATAATACCTCCTGTTGCACTAATCCCCATGTCTGTAACCGCAGTAAGGCTAATGCTGCCCCCATCGTTACTGCCTACCAGTCCGCCAATGTAGTAAGCCCCTTTTACAGAGTCTTCTACAGAGTCTTTGTTTCCTTTTATATGAATTTTGCTTACTTCGCTCGCAGCACTCATAACCCCTACCAGGGCACCTACAAAACTATTCCCTTTTACCGAAGGCTTAGACAAGGTTAGGTTAGTCAGGGTTGCTCTGGTTATATCAGCGAATAAACCTACACTGGAGGTGTTCGGCCGGTTAATCTTCAGGTCGGATATGGTATACCCACCTCCGTCATAACTTCCGGTAAAACCCGGAATTGGTAACCAGCCATCTCCACTTTGGTAGGCCTTTAAACTAATGTCTGCCGTCTGCTTAAAGTGCGCCGACGGGAACCGCCGTACTCTGTTAAGTTCTGCACCTGTTTGTATCCGGTACGGATCGGACTGAGTACCAGATCCCCCGTCATATAGGAGGCTATAATCAACAAAAAGCTGTAACTCCGGGAAGGTGATGAACATCTCCCAGGTATTGGTAAAATCCCAACCACTGAAGGAAGCCTGCTGGCTCATCTGTGCCGTGTAAAGTGGTGTGCCGTTGGCAAACTGATTGATAGCCGAAGAATCTCTGTTAAAGTAGGAATTGGTGATCGTACCCTGATCTCTGTTTACTAATCCCCGGCCTCCTGAACTTGCTGCGTAACTATTTGTGATCGTACCGCCATACCTTAGAAATCCTACCAATGCACCCGGATAGTCATTCCTCAAATTACTCATCTTGTTAATGGCGTAACTTTTAGTAATAGATCCTTCTGCTTCTCCTACCAGCCCGCCGGTTCTGGGCTCACTAAAATGCCGGTAAGTTATACCCATCCGGGTAGCCGCAACTTCACTGATAGCTGCTTTTGAGTACCCTGCCAGACCTCCCACAACAGTATGCCCGTCAACCGTTCCACCAGTAAGCTTAATCCTGGAAATCGTAGTGTTTTCTGAAGCCGAACCGACCAAAGCCCCTACATTACTGTACCCTTTAACGGAAACATTCGTTAGGGCCAGGTTAGTGAGAGTAGCTCCACTGACGGAACCAAACAATCCAACCGCCTCTAAGCCACCATCTTTTGCCCTGGCAGGGTGATTCGTATAAAGATTAGTAATAGTAAATCCATTACCGTTGTACGTACCGCTGAAGGAAGGGATGGGAAGCCAGCCGGAACTGGTATTAAAGGGTGCCACCCCAAGGTCTATATCCGCCGTTTGTTTGAAATAAGCAGCCGGCAGCAGTCGCACGTTGTTTAATTGGTTCGCCGTGGCAACTTGATAGGGATCAAACTGAGTACCCGAACCTCCGGAAAACAAAGTGCTCATATCAAAGAGCGCTTGCAATCTCGGAAAGCCTACCCCTTCCATGACCAGCCAGGTATTGGTAAAATCAAAACCGGTGAAGAAAGCCTGCTGCTTCATCTGCGTATCAGTGAGAGGCGTGCCATAGCTGGTTGTTGCCGAGGTAGAATCTCTGTTGTAATAGGAGTTTGTAATGGTAATGTTACCGGCGCTACTCACCAGCCCGGCTGGATGACGCCCGGTGGCCACACTGGCCGAATAACTGGTGGAAATGGTTCCACTGCTTGCACTCGACACCAGACCACCAGCATATACTCCGTTTACCTGGTTTATGGAGTAACTGTTCGTGATGTAATTTTCGGATAAGTACATTTCGCCTACCAGGCCACCGGCATAGTACTCTGAGCTTACCTTGATCCCGGAAGAATAACTGGTGGTGAGCATAGTGCGGGTAATCGAATTGCCTCTTGAAATTCCCACCAGGCCTCCGGCCCCGGTAGTAGCAGTTACACTTCCACTTACCGTATAACTCTCCCGAATCACAGATGCGTTATGATAACCAACCAGACCACCGGCATTTTGAGATGACTGTATGCTACTACCTGAAACGTTGCTCTCACGGATGGTGGAGCCGGATGATAACTGCCCAGTCAGACCCCCGGCATAAGTTGTGGCAGTCACCGTTGCTTTCCTGATTTTCACCCGGGAAATAGAGGAGCTACTTATGACAGAACCTGCCAGAGTACCCACTCCCCAGTCTCCTGTCACATTCGCCCCGGTGAGACCCAGGTTTTTCACACTTCCTCCCGTTATTATCCCAAATAAACCCACATTTCTGGTATTTGGGCGATTGATCATCAGGTTGGAAATGGTGTGGCTCCCCCCGTCGTAACTGCCGCTAAAAGTTGGAATGGGAATCCATCCGGTCCCGTTATTGTAAGAGGCTACATTCAGATCTATGTCAGCCGTTTGCTTAAAATGAGAGGAAAGGTGATGGCGCACGCTATCCAACTGCACGGCTGTGGCCACCTGGTAGGGATCCGCCTGGGTACCCGAGCCTCCGGCAAAGGATTGGGCCTGGATGAAGTTATTTTCAATTCCTAATACTATCAAAAGTACCAATAGCGTGCTGCGTAAGAGTGTAATGAGGGTTTTCATGGTTCCGGAGTTTGAAGTTCATGCTCAATGGTTCGACATATTGTTTTTAGCTAATTGTTGTTATTGTTGTAGTTGATTAAAAAACTACCGGGGAGATCATCTCCAGTAGTTTGGAAGGTTATTTATGACTAGTAGTTTTTTATAAACTGACAGCTACAAGCTGATTGCTGTTATTTTATCAGTGTTAGTTTTTTGATTCGTCATTGCGATCCCGACGCGAGTCGGGAGAAGCAATCTCAACCAGATTGCCGCAGTCGCGCTTCGCAAGCTCCCTCGCAATGACAGTTGTTCGATCATTTAATCAGGGTTAATTTTTTGGTTAGCGTTGTATTTCCGGCCTGTAGGCGGTACAGGTACATTCCTGAAGCCAGGTTTCTTGCATCAAACCGAACGCTGTAATGCCCGGCTGTTTTTTGCTCATTATCCACCAGGGTGGATACTTTCCTTCCCAACAGATCGAACACCTCCAACCGGACACGGCTTTGCTCGGGTAATTGATAGTTAATGGTTGTGGCCGGATTGAAGGGGTTCGGATAATTCTGCTGTAGTTCTACCGTTTGCGGCAATTCCGGATCGGTTTCAGCGGACGTAGCCAGGTGGAATCGAATCACAAAGCGGGACGGGCCTTTCTTGGATTTGATTACCGGGGTAATAGGACTGACCGGCGGCCCGATCTCACTGCTGGTTTCTTTCTCTTTGGGAGCTGCTTTCGTTTCATTCAGGCTGAATGCATAGCTGGCTGTATCGGCCAGGGAGAAGGTCTCCCCGATTTTAGTATCTACCAGTTCTGCCACCCACCCTTCCGGCAGGTACGCAGGAGCCCAACTCAGGTTAAACTCCCCGTTCAGGTTCGAGCCTTCAATCACCAACTCCAACTCGCCCGGGTCTTCAGCATAAGGAAGTGCCTGGATATCCATGGTCGACTGCCCATTTACCGAAGTGCCTAACAACAGGTAGTTGTCCTGGTTGAGCGAGTTAAGCTTGTAGGCATCCAGGGAATCTTTGCCCATTTCGGCCTGTTCGTCGAACATCACGATCGATGTGGAAGAAAGGCCATTGCCCTCCAGTTCCAGGGTGAGCTGAGGGAATTCCCGTACCGGTTGATTCGCCTGCTTGAATAGGAACCCGCCAGCACTCTTCACCGCGTCAGAGAACGTAATCCGGGGGTTGGTTCCAGTTGCCCTTACCCAAAAGGCCTGCCAGGGGGCTATTTTTCCACCTTTCAGTCCGCCAGTCAGCCCGTTCCAGGCCAGGTAGGAGCCGGCTGATTCACTCCACACATAAACAACATGATCCATGCTAGTGCGCGTCCAGCCTTGCGCATCCCAGTGAATGGTGGTGGGATAGGGATTACCCACCAGGTTAAAACCGACACTATCTCTGGAGCCCGTACTGGTATAACTTAAATCAATAGAATGATCTCCGGAAAAACCGGACCCGGAGTATTCCAGTCGTTTCGGGAAGCCTTCGGGAATACCATCAGCATTGTCATCGCTGAATACGTATATCAGTAGGCCTTTACCTCCACCCGGAGTGTACCCGGTATCCGCAGGTACTTCCCAACGCTGCTTAGCTTCGTCCCATACATACAGGTTCGAGGGTCCGGTTTCCTTATCTGCTCCTTTGAAGCCCTGCAGCCACAAGTCCTTGAAGAGCCTGCCTATGGAATGCGAGTGCAATGGAGAAGTAAGCATACGCCATCCTTCTCCTCCGGTCAGTACCAGTTCATCTTCTTTACGCTCCTGGAAGCCTGGAAAACGCGAACCTTCATCAATGAACCAGATAGTGCCAAAATCGAAGTCGTTGAAAAAAGCCTGCTGGTACATTTGGTCCGTGTCAAGGGCGACTCCATTGCCATTGCCAGTACCCGTAGAATCACGGTTATAAAAAGCATTGCTAATGGTACCCCCATTATTATTACTCACCAGGCCGGCCTTATTATTCCCGGTCGCCACACTGGCCGAATAACTGGTATTGATGCTCCCTCCGGATAAAGTCCCGACCAGGCCACCGCTCGCTGCCATACCAGACACGGCGGTGTTCGAATAACTGTTGATGATGAAGCTTGTAGTCATTCTTCCCACCAGCCCCCCGGAATGATCCCCGTTTTCTATATTACCGCCGGTTACTGCGATCTCGCTTACCGAACTCCCGTCACGCAATTCACCCGCAAGGCCTCCAACATCAGATCCTTCTCCACCACCTGAGGCAGAATTATTGACTGTTGCCTGGGTAATTGAGGTATTGATCGCTGCTCCAACCACTCCGCCTACATCGGTAGAAGCCTTTGAAGCGATCGTAGCATTCGATACCTGGATATCGGAGATGGTACAGGTACTGGAAATTCCCGCAAGGCCTCCAAGCCCCACTCCGCTGCTACTAATAATCCCTCCTGAAATTCGGATTCGGAAAATCGCACACCTGGAAGCCAAGCCCACCAGTGCTGCTGTATGGGAGCCTCCGGATATAGAGGGGTTCCGGATAGTAAGATCCTTCAGAAAGCCCCCATCCAGCTTGCCAAACAGCCCAACATCGGTAAGGGAAGGCTGGTTCATGCTTAGATTGGAAATTACGAACCCATCCCCATCAAACGATCCTGTAAACCTGGGTATCGGTAACCAGCCTGCTCCTTCATTATAAGGAGATACGTTCAGATCAATATCAGCTGCCTGGCGATAGTGCCGGGAAGGAAAGAGCCGCACATTATTAAGCTGATCGGGTGTAGCAATTTGGTAGGGGTTGGCCTGAGTACCCGATCCAGCCGCAAACAAACCGGCTCCATCGACAAAGGCCCGCAACTCCGGGAAAGCCCTTCCTCCGTTGAGCATCACCCAGGTGGTGTCAAAATCAAAGCCGTCAAAGGAAGCCTTCTGGCGCATCTGGGGAGTAGTCAACGCCGTTCCGTTTCCTAAACCTGTTGCTGTGGAATCACTGTTGTAGTATGAATTAATTATGGACAAACTATTGATGGGACCGCCATCGGTGGAAACCAGCCCCGCTGCCCCCACAAGAGTTGCTGTTACCTTACTTGCTGAGTAACTGTTAGTAACGGTACCAGATATCGCGACCAGTCCGCCTACACTATTCTCTCCCTGTACATTGTTAATGGCATAGCTTTGTGCAATAGAGTTATTGATACCACTCCCAATGCCTACCAATCCTCCCACGGCGACTGATCCTGTCACGTTCATACCCGTGGCATAGCTATAGGTAATCGCCCCACCACCCCGGCCAACCATTCCGCCTATAAAATTAGCACCACTCACTGAGCCTCCTTTAATCCCGATGTTACTGATAGACACTTTAGAAGTGCCTGTAAATCCCACCAGGGCTCCTACATAATCTTGTCCGTTTACGGAAGGATTGGACAAGGTCAGGTTGGTTAGGATACCCCCGGTTAGCTTAGAGAATAAACCTACCGTATCGGCAGCCGGCCGTTTAATTACCAGGTTGGAAATGGTGAAGCCGCCTCCATCATAACTGCCGGTAAAATCATGAATGGGCGACCAGCCCTCTCCGGAATTATATGGAGCTACACCCAAATCTATATCTGCGGTTTGTACAAAATGAGCAGTCCGGGTCAACCGAACGCTGTTTAGTTGATCCGCTGTAGCAATTCGATAGGGTTTCTCCCGGGTGCCTGAACCTCCGGCATATAAAATGCCCACATCAAAGAACACTCGTAATCCAGGAAAGTCTTTCCCTTCATCTATATACCATATCGTATCAAAATTCCAGCCGCTAAAGCTCGCTTGCTGGCGCATCTGGGCCGTTTTGAGTGCTGTTCCAACACTGTTAAAAGAATCTGTAGAGTCGCTGTTGTAGTAGGAATTGGAAATATTTGCACTGTTCCAAATAAGGTTCACCAACCCACCGGCATCGCTGCTTGTCACAGTACTCGCCGAGTAGCTATTCGTGAGCGTGGTGCCTTTTACCCTTCCCACCAGTCCGGCAGAAAAAATACTACCATTTACTTTATTAATAGCATAACTGTTGGCAATAGTGTTATGGAGACCGATGGCTTCCCCTGCCAGCCCGCCAACTAACCCTAGTCCATTGATAGTCATACCGGTAGCTGCACTTACACGTATTGCTCCGTGGCTAGTACCAACCAGTCCTCCTACTATATTATTTCCCTGTACCACTCCACCGGTTACCCGGGAGTCAATTACTAAGCCTGCCGCGCGTACGAGAACACCAACAAGTGCACCCACATGATCTTTTCCGGTTACTGAAGGATTGGCCAGGGTAACATTGTCCAGGGTACCCCCGGTTATCTTAGTAAATAAGCCTACGCTGTCAGAAGCAGGCCGGTCGATAAACAGGTTAGAAATGGTGTAGCCGCTCCCATCAAAACTGCCCCATAAATTTGGAATGGGAAGCCAGCCTTCTCCGGTGTTATAGGGGGCCACGTCCAGGTCTATATCTGCTGTTTGGAGGTAATGAGCGGCTGGGATCAACCGGATATAGTGTAGTTGATTCGCAGTAGCAACCTGGTACTGATCAAAGCGGGTGCCTGAACCTCCAGCGAACAAAGTACCCATATCGAAGAACACTTGTAATCTCGGGAAGTCCTTCCCTTCATTGATAATCCAGATGGTGTCAAAATCAAAACCGTCGAAGGAAGCCTGCTGGTGCATCGGTATCGTTTTGAGTGGTGTACCATTCATACTTGTTGCCGAAGAATCTTCGTTGAAGTAGGAATTGGTGATCGTGCCGCTATTACTGCTTACTACTCCCCGGCCTCCTGAACTCGCTGTATAGCTATTGGTGACCGTACCACTACTCAGAGACCCAACCAAGCCACCCGGAAAGTTGCCCGTTGTACTACTACTCAATGTATTAATAGCATAGCTGTTACTAATGGAGCTACCGGAACCTGAGGTGCTTCCTGCCAGGCCACCAATAATACTCCCTGATCCGCTTACACTCATACCGGTGGCAGCACTCAGGCTAATTGCCCCTTTATTACTGCCTGCCAGCCCACCCAGCCTATCCGTGCCACTCACCGAACCCCCGGTAATCCGAATCCTGTTCACCTTCGTGGTTGCAGAGTTAACCGCCCCGGCCAAAGCACCTACTACATTCCTGCCCGTCACGGATGGATTGGACAGAGTAAGGTTGGCCAACGTATCCCCTGTTACTTTGGCGAACAAGCCTACCGTATCGGCAGCCGGCCGGTCAATCACCAGGTTAGAAATAGTGTAGCCGCCTCCGTCATAACTACCGGTAAAATCAGGGATCGGAAGCCAGCCCTCACCACTATTGTAAGGGGGTACATCCAGGTTGATATCTGCCGTTTGCTTAAAATGCGCCTTTGGAAAAAACCGGACCTTATTAAGTTCACTAACCGTTGCGATTTGGAATGGGTCGCTCTGGGTGCCCTTGCCCTTAGCAAATTTGCTAATGCCAACTATAGCCTGTAAACTTGGAAAAACCTCTTCCCCATAGAACATGATCCAGGTACTGGTAAAATCAAAACCAGTAAAGGAAGTCTCCTGCTGCATCTGGGCGGTACTAAGCCCGACACCAACAACAGATGTACTGGTAAAATCAATGTTGAAGTAAGTATTGGAGTAGGTAGTGGGAAAATTAGGATTGAAAGAACCTACTATACCGGATGCATTTACTCCGCTAACCACACTGGCGGAATAACAGTTGGTTACGCTTCCGTCCAGGGAAACACCGAACAGGCCTCCGCCAAAATTCCCAATTACACGATTGATTGTATAGCAGTCGGAAATAGTGGCATCACTTGTTACCCCAACTAACCCTCCAAGACTGTTTCCTGATGCAATTTCTATCCCGGAAGAATAACTAGATGTAATGGTAGCATTGTTTACATAGCCTACGAGCCCTCCAATTACACCGTAGCCCGATCCCCGGACGCTTCCTCCTGAGGTATAGCTCTCAGTAACGGTAGAGGCAGATGCTAACTGTCCGGCCAAGCCGCCGGTATTGTCTGAACCAATCACGGTCAGGTTGCTTAGACTTACCCGGGTTATGGAGGAATTATCGGAGACCAACCCGGCCAGGACTCCTACGTTCTTCTTACCTTTTACGGTGGCTCCGCTAAGACTGAGGTTGGATATACTTCCACCTTTCACTTTGGCGAATAAGCCCGTAGTGTCTGAAGCCGGACGGTTAATCACCAGGTTGGAAATGGTAAAACCACCACCGTCGTAGGATCCTTTAAAATCAGGGATGGGCCTCCACCCCGGGGCCCTATTCGTTGTATCATAAGGAGCCACTCCCAGGTTGATATCCGCCGTTTGCTTGTAATGTGCCCCCGGAAGCAATAAGATATTAGCTACATCTGCTGCCGTAGCTACCAGGTAAGGATTTCCCCTGGTTCCCGAACCTCCTGAAAAAGTAGGTGTGGATACTGGGCTAAGTACCCGGAGTAGCGGAAAGCCATCGGGGTCGGCTGGATCAAAGTACCAGGTAGCAGAAAAATCAAATCCGGCAAATTCATGGTATATACTCATCAGGGCTGTAGTAAGGGGCGTGCCCCCTACCTGACTGGTCGTAGAATCACTATTGAAGTAGGAATTAGTGATTGTACTACCGCCACTACCTACTACTCCACGCCCTCCTGAACTCGCTGTGTAGCTATTCGTGATGACGGTAGAATTGGTAAACCCTACCAAGCCACCCGGGGCACTGCCGCTCGCACTACTGCTCATCTTATTAATGGCGTAACTGTTGCTGATGGAACTGCCCGTTCCTCCGGCATACCCCACCAGTCCCCCAATGAGGTATCCGGATCCGCTTACGCTCATCCCGGTGGCCGCACTCAGGCTGATCTTTCCTTTACTTACACCGGCCAGCCCGCCCAGCCATTCCGTACCATGCACCGACCCCCCGGTGATCTGAACCTGGCTGACGGTACTTGTTGAAGAGTTAAGCGCTCCGACCAGTGCTCCTACCACATTCTTGCCGGTCACTGATGGATTGGAAAGGCTAAGTTTGGTCACCGTAGCCCCGGTAATCTTAGCAAATAATCCTAAAGTGTCGGAAGCCGGCCGATTAATCACCAGGTTGGAAATGGCATAACCACCTCCATCATAACTGCCGGTAAGATCCTGGATAGGTCTCCATCCAAGCCCGGTATGATAAGGATCCACTCCCAGGTCGATATCTGCCGTTTGCTTATAATACGCTCCCGGAAGTAATGAGATAGTAGCTACATCTGCTGCAGTAGCCACCAGGTAAGGATTTGCCTGGGTACCTGAACCTCCTGAAAAAGCAGGCGTGGATGTCAGGGTAAGTTCTCGGAGTAATGGAAAGCCAGCCGGGTCAGCTGGATCAAAGTACCAGGTACCGGTAAAATCAAAGCCTGCGAAAGAAGCGTAGTGACTCATCCGGGCGGTGGTGAGTGAATCTCCATAACTATTGCTGGCTGAGGAATCGCTATTGAAGTAGGAATTAGTAATCGTACCACTGTAGTTGGCATTTACCAACCCTGTTGCTCCTGAACTTGCTGTATAGCTGTTCGTGATCGTACCACCACTCAAAATGCTTGTCAGGGCGCCCAACCTCCTACCGCCATTCAACTTATTGATGGCATAGCTATTACTAATAGAGCTGCCTGAACCTGTGGTCCTCCCGGTCAAGCCTCCAATAACACTCCCTGATCCATCGATGGTTATCCCTGTAGCCGCACTCAGGCTAATTGCCCCCTGATTACTGCCTATAAGTCCACCGAGGGAGGAAGTCCCTTTTAGCAATCCCCCAGTAACCCGGATCTTACTCACGGTGCTCGTCTTGTTCGTCGAAGAGCTAACCTGCCCCGCCAAAGTACCTACATGGCTCTTACCAATTACTGAAGGCCTGGACAAGGTTAGGTTGGTTAGGGCTGCCCCGGTTACATCTGCAAATAAGCCCACCATATCGGTGGTCGGCCGGTTAATCACCAGGCCGGATATGGTGTAGCCACCTCCGTCATAACTACCAGAAAAATCCGGAATGGGTGCCCAACCCTTTCCACTTTGATAGGCCTTTAAACTAATGTCTGCCGTCTGCTTGAAGTGTGCCGATGGAAACAACCGTACTCTGCTAAGCTCTATATCTGTTTTTACCAGGTACGGGTCGGCCTTGCTACCTGAGCCACTTTCAAACAGCTGGCTGAGATCAGCAAAGGCGCGCAGCTCCGGGAAGGTCTTTCCTTCATCGACTATGACCCATATGGAAGAAAAATCCCAACTGAAAAAAGAAGCTTGCTGTTGCATCGTTTCGGTGAAGAGTAGCGTACCGTTGGTAGTTAGAGCAAACGACGAATCGGCGTTGTAGAAGGAAGTAGTGATGCTACCTCCACTATGATCACTTACCAAGCCCTGGCCTCCTGAACTCGCTGTATAGCTATTAGTGATCGTACCACCACTCAGAGTCCCAACTAAACCACCAGGGAAGACACCACTTAATTCGTTTATGGCGTAACTGTTACTAATAGAGTTACCGGAACCTGAGGCGCTCCCTGCTAACCCACCTACACCACCATGTGTTCCACTTATGCTCATCCCTGTAGCAGCACTCTCGCTGATTACCCCTTCATTACTACCCACCAGTCCACCAAGGAAAGAGTTTCCCCACACCGAACCCCCTGTTACCCTGACCCGGCTCACCATGGTCGCATTTGCGCTAAAGGTACCGGCCAGAGTACCTACTACATTGTTACCGTTCACCGAAGGGTTCGACAGGATAAGATTGGTTAGGGAGGCTCCGTTTATGCTGGCAAATAATCCTACCGTGTCGGTAGCTGCCCGGCTGATGTGCAAATTAGAAATGGTGTAGCCGTCACCATCGTAACTCCCTCTGAAATTTGGAATAGGGTTCCAACCATGCCCGATATTGTAAGGACTCACATTCAGATCTATATCATCCGTTTGCCTGAAATGAGCAGAAGCAAAATAACGTATGCTATCAAGCTGTGAGGCCGTAGCAACTTCATAAGGATCAGCCTGAGTGCCGATCCCCCCTGCAAATTGCCTTGCCTGTAAAACTGAAGGGTTTATGGTTGTCATAAGTAAGAGGACCAATAGGGTCGAGTTCGAATGCACGTAACGTGGTGTCATGGTATTCCAGATTGTATATTGAAATTTCAGTCACCAGTGTATTCTTCGTCGAACAGCACTGATGAACCTATATTGGTGTTCGGGTCATTTAAGTAGTGTTAACTTTGTTAATGATTATTGTTTTGATCTTCAGACGATAGATCCAGATCACGGAAACCTGATTCCGGGCACTAATCCTGATTACCTAGTTGTCCGGTTCTTTTTCCTTTTTATTCTTGTCGCTTAGTTTCTTTAAGGCGTATGCTCCGCCGGCTGCCGCCAGTAATCCTAAGCCTCCGTCTATGGGAGCCTGGCTTGGTGGGGTTGGTAATCCCGGTTGAGCATATGCCTGTTCCGTAACAAATACCGTAATCGCAAAAAAGCCGAGTAATAATGTTGTTTTCATAATCGTAGGGATTTGGTAATTGGGGTTTTGAAGTCTAAGTCATTGTATATGAAGCTTATCACGGCAGCTGTCAGGAAGCGGTCATGGCACTCATGCCGGGACAACTTCGGTTCAACCGTCATGACGAGGTTATTGTGTTGAAAAGGCTCCCAGGAGATTCAATCCCAGGAACATGAGGGGTTTGGGTGTCATCTATTCGTCTCGTTAAGGTGAACTTGCGGGTCATTGAGGTACCTCCTGACTGCAGTCGGTACAGCTGCGCGTCCGAAGCCAGGTTTCCGGTCCAAATGTGCTCATCTATCAGCCCATCCACTTTTCTTCCCGGTATATCGAACACCCCCAACCGGACACGACTTTGCTTTGGGATCTGATAGTTAATGGTTGTGACCGGGCTGAAGGGGTTCGAATAGTTTTGAAAAAGCTCTGCCGCATGCGGTAAGTCTTTACCTGGCTTGTGCGTAGTAGCCAAGTGGTACCGGATCTCAAATTGGGCCGGCTCCGTTTTGGATTTGATCACCAGAGTGATTGTACTGGCAGGTAGCCCCATCCCATTCCTGACTTCCTTTTCTTTAGGGGCTGCTTTTGTCCGGCTCATGCTAAAGGTGTGGCTGGCCGTATTTGCCCGTGAGCATGCTTTCCCGGTTTCAGTATCTACCAGCTTTACCTCCCAATCTTCCGGTACATATGTAAGAGGCTGATCTATCATAAACTCTCCATTCTGCTCGGGGGCTCCAGCTATAGGATGAGCCCGAAGAAGCCCGGGTTGAAGCCCTGTTGCAGGAAGAAGTACCAATACAGTACTGCCCAAAAAGGTAATGGCGAAATTCATGATAGATTATGTTTGGAATGGAGGTTCTAGCCGTGCATCGTCTTTAGTAATAGGTTGTGGGTTTAGAGGAGAAATGCTGGGGTGACTAATGCAGAAATACCCTTCGATTCTGTAACCTTCTACAGAATATTGTTTCGTTGCCTTAACCCATGATTCTAAGCTTTTGAACATATTATCCTTCTTATTAAAATTTGTCCTGTACTCGTCGAATCGCTTTTAACCTATCTAAACCCCTCTATTCCCGGTTAACAATGGTGTTTTAAATCACTCCCACATTTCACTCATTTGTACTGATTGGATCGTACATTTTACCCAGAGAGTTTTCACTTTTTACTCCGGCATTGCTTTATCTCTCAATTTTTTCAACTTTTAAGCCGAAGGACAAACTTATCTGTAAAAATTGCAGTGCTCTGGTACCTATCAAGGGTTAGGATAGGTTAAAAGGCTATTAAGGATCATCCCCAAAAAAAATCCCCTAGTAGGGTAAAAATGAGTTGAAATGTTTTATGCATGAACTACTCATTTCATAAGAATTCTATGAATATTCCAATGACGTCGTTTTATAAATATGAGGTTCTATGCGTAAACCCTGTTCCGACAAAATCTTGTCTGTTAAAGTACTTTTTCTATTTCTTTTGCTGCTTATTTCTCACACTTACCAGTTATAAGTATTCTCAGGCCCAACATGCATACAAAGAGGGCCCTTTATCTAATGATTACATTATAGACCAATGGACGGTTGAGGATGGACTGCCCGTAAATTCCATTTATGCTGTTCAACAGATAAGCGATGGTTATTTATGGCTCGCTACCCATGACGGGCTGGTTAGATATGATGGGATAGAATTTAAAACCTACACCAATGCCGAATACCCGGGATTAAAGAGCAATCGCATCTTCTACATCCAGGGAGCTTTAGACGGAAGTATTATTTTAAAGCACGAAGGACCACATATATCCCGGTTCAAGGATGGTTCATTCACTCATTTATTAAGCCTGGATATTAGTGTTTCCGGCAATGCTGTTAATTCTCATTTGTACAAAGATTCGGCCGGCACCATTTGGCTTGGAGGAGACGATGGGATATATGTATACCGAAGGGATTCTTTAGAACGTGCATATCCCGACTTAGTCAATTTCCCGGTATCAAATATCCTGCATCATCATGAATCTGAATTATGGTTTAGCGCTACAAATAACGACGGAGTATACCGTATCCTGGATGGCGTTCTTACTAAAGAATTTTCTTCCCAAACTAAATCCTGGGATTATATAAATGACAATTTCTGGATTACTATCGATAACAAAGGATATAGATTTAATAAAGCGGGTAAAGACTCTATCGTTATACCTGAGGATTTCTCCCTTTTTGGAATATATGAGTTCGAAAAAGGAGAAATCCATTTAGTGGATACGAATTATGATGGATACTCCTGGATAGATGGGGAAATACAACCTTATCTCGAAGATGACCCACAGTACGCTCTCCAAAAAGTCTTAGAAAAAAAATATAGTACTTTGTGGTACAGCCTGAACCAGAATGAAGAAAAGATATTACCAATCTCGGGAAACGCACCACATCTTTTTTTTCATGAGGACAACGAGGGAAATATGTGGATTGGTACTCTTCTCAATGGCTTGTTTCGAGTAAAGCCTAAACTGTTCAAAACTTATACAAAGGAGGACGGACTGCCCGGAAGGGGTATATACCCGGTTACACAAAGCAAGGATTCGACCATTTGGATTGGCACACTGGGACAGGGATTTGCGGGAATTAAAAATGGAGAAATTGAAGCTGGCTATTATCCCAACGTGAGAAAGAAAGCAGGAGATATGCAATCCTTTTTGGAAACCAGCGATGGCTCCTTCCTGGTGAGTTCTATCAATTTCGGAATCCAAAAACTGGATCCGGTAACTAAAACCACCTATGATATTGATGGTTGGCCTCAGGGTCTTGCGTACAGCTTATATGAAGATTCTCAAAATCGTATATGGGCAGGACTCAATCCACATAAATCTCTTGGTTTAGCTCGTTTTGAAGAAGGTGAATGGATACGAATTAGTGATGAACATGACATTTCTAATCCAATTGTACAACATATATTAGAGACCCCAACCGGTGAGTTATGGTTTGCCACACGTGGATCCGGGGTGATCCGATTCGATGGCTCAACCTATACGTTATACTCCACCGCCGATGGGCTAAGCAGTGATTACCCAAGGGCGCTTCATCATACTTTCGAAGAGCATGGCCCAGTACTATGGGTAGGCTATGAAGATAAAGGACTGGATAGAATTGAACTAAAAAATGGAAGCCCCGAACTTTCCAATATCACCAATTATCAAACCAAAAATGGTCTTTTTGATAACTCGGTTCACATTATTATCGAAGATAAGAACCGTAGGTTTTGGATGAATAGTAACCGGGGCATTCACCGGGTGGATATCGATGAATTAAACGCCTTTCATAATAAACAGATAGAAACCATTTATACTCGTGGGTACACTGAAAATGATGGATTACTGAACCGGGAAGGTAACGGCGGGGTGTACCCTGCAGGAGTTCTGGCTTTTGATGACTATATCTGGTTCCCTACCCAGGATGGGGTAGTTTCTTTCCACCCGGATAGCATCGTTGCCAACGATTTTATCCCCCCCGTTAAGATCCAGAAAATCCAGGTAACCGATAGAAGTCCTGCGCTGTTGAATAATGAGATAACACTAGAACCAGGGGAAAGAGACATTGAAATAAGCTATGCATCCCTGAGTTTTACCGATTCTCAAAAGAATCAATACCGCTATATCCTTGAAGGCTATGATGATGAATGGCGAAATGTTGGAACACGGCGGACCGCCTACTATACTAACATACCTTCTGGCAGCTACACATTCAGGGTTCAGGGCTCTAATAATGAAGGAATATGGAATACAGAGGGAGCATCATTCACGGTGATAGTCACCCCCTATTTCCATGAAACTCCCGTTTTCTATGTACTGGTATTATTCTTCCTGGTAATCGTGGTAATTTCTGTTGTTCACTTACGGAACCAGTATTTCAAGAGACGGGAAGAAGTACTTAAGCATCAGGTTGCCATCCGCACCAAAGAACTCAGCGAAGAAAAGGTAAAAACGGAATCCCAGGCTAAACAGCTACAGGAACTGGATGAAGCGAAGTCCCGGTTTTTTACCAATATCACTCACGAACTTCGAACTCCTCTTACCCTGATCATGGGACCACTAGAGCAGCTACAGAACGGGAAAGCAGAAACTGACAGTACGCAACGAGATATGATGCTCCGCAACAGTAAGCGATTACTTCACTTAATCGATCAGTTACTTGACGTTACAAAACTGGAAAACAAAACCGTACCGATTAATCCTGAATCTGTACTTATCAAACCATATATAAGAAAATGTGTCTCCCTGTTTATAGACGCTATCGAAGGAAAAAATATTGGTTTTACCTTTACTTCTTCTGCGTTAACAAACGAAGTTTACATTGACCCGGAAAAAATTGAAAAGGTACTTGGTAACCTGTTGGGGAATGCCCTTAAGTTCACCCCTATTGGCGGACAAATTTCAGTAGAACTGGATGAAACAGATACCACTTTTCTAATTAAAATCAGTGACTCAGGAGAAGGAATTCCGGAAGAAGACCTGCCTAACATATTCAACCGGTTTTACCGCGTAAACAGAACCATGGAAGAAGGATTCGGAATTGGCCTTTCTATCGCAAAAGAGTTGGTCGAACTTCATAACGGGTCCATTAAAGCAGATTCTAAGCCTGGGAAAGGCACCACCTTCACCGTCTCTTTACTAAAAGGAAAAGCTCATTTTGGAGCCGATGTTGAGATAAACGAAACAACAAAAACGGATCATGTATCAGAATTTTCAACACTGGTTCTTGATGAGACCTTTGAGGAGGAAGTAGCAGAGGAAGCAGAAGAAAACAACGATTCTCAATTACTGACTCATGAAGAAGACAAAACAACGATTCTTTTGGTAGATGATAACTCAGATATGCGTATACATGTGGGAAGTATTTTGTCAGAAAACTACCGGGTCATAAATGCAAAAAACGGAATCGAGGCTCTGAAAATTGTAGAAAAAAACCCTCCTGATCTTATCGTTGCGGATGTAATGATGCCTGAAATGGATGGGATTACTTTGAATCGAAAACTGAAAGAATGCCCAATCGGCTCTTCTATCCCGTTTGTCTTTTTAACTGCAAAAACAGATACAGAAAGCAGGATTTCGGGAATCAGCGATGGCGCAGATTTTTACCTTACCAAACCCTTCAGCGCTAATGAACTCAAAGCAGTTGTAAAGAATCTGCTTTCGGCAAGAAGCCGGTTAAAGAAGAGGATACTGAGCGAATTAAAAATCCCTGAAGTCATTGAAAAGAGGGATAAAAAAATGGCTGATCCATTTATACAAAAGCTTCATGAAGTCTTAGAACAGGAGTTCTCAAATCACGAATTTTCTGTGGATATGCTCCAGGAAAGAATGTACATGAGCCGGTCAAGCCTGTACCGAACAATGAATGAGAAAGCCGGAATGAACAGCTTGAAATATGTTACCCAATTCAGGTTGAAAAAAGCATATCAAATGCTGATGCATCAGGAAGGGAGTATTTCTGAGGTTGCCTTTGCTTGTGGGTTCAATAGCCTCTCTTACTTTGGCAGGGTGTTTAAGGAACATTTCAAAGAATCACCTTCTTCTTTTGTAAGAAATCTTGCAAACCACAAGCAACCAGGGGACTCATTATAAAAGACATCAACCCTGTTTATTTAACCAGGGTGAATTTTTCGGAAAGTATCTTATTCCCCACCTGCAGTCGATAGATATATACCCCACCTGACAGCTTGGAGGCATTAAACCGAACCGAATACCTTCCTGCGGATTGCCTTTTATTGTTGACCAGGCTTGCAACCTTACGACCCAACATATCAAATACCTCTAACCGGACGCTACTCTCTACCTGTACATGATAGCTAATGGTTGTCCCTGGGTTAAAGGGGTTCGGATAATTCTGGAATAACTGTGTACGAGCAGGTAGTTCAGCTTCTATATCATTTGATGTGGAGACTCCTTTTTCGAGCATAAGAATAAACGCATAGGCTCCTGAATCCGAATAAAACGTATACTCATTATTTAAATCATCTATTTCGATCAGGTGATTGTGCTCTTTATCAAAAAACCGGATTTCTGTGTCCTCATAATCGAGAGTAAGCCCCTCCAGCGTTAACGTAAATTCTCCTGCCATGGAATGATCTATCTGGATAGGTATTTCCAACCTGCTGAAATCATTCGGGAGATTTTTTATAGCCAGTTTTTCTCCCTCAGAAGAAGCATATACGCTGAGGTAATTTTGAGAGAGTGGCAAAAGCTTGACCATATCAAAACTCTGTGGGGCCTCTAATTCGTGTTCCCGGAACGAAAGATAAAGTGCATCTTCAAAGTCAGATTCTTTAGTTCGCACCTTGAGCTTTAAAAAGGGAATTGGGTTATAGCTTTTTAAAAAACTGCCACCTGATACTTTTACTGATTCATTAGCCGAAAGCTGTGGATTCGTATTTTTAGCCCTCACCCAAAATGCCTGGTTCGGAGCAATCACGTTAATGGGATCACCCACTCCCAAAGCATGCTCCAGGTAATCTCCGTTTCCACTATTTGCATTCGGGTCCCAAATCCATACCGCATCCTGAACATTGCTTCTACTCCAACCGGAAGAAGCGTTCCAGTCTATAGAGAATGGATAAGGATTGGCCACCAGGTTGAATCCGTTTAAAGAAGTATCCGCACCGGAAGTGTAAGTAACCGGAAAATTTACAGATCCAAAACCCGCTACTCCTGACGTATGAAATGATTTGGGCCAACCACCGTCAACTCCGGGATTAGAGGGATCATCATCCTCATATATGAAAGTGATAAAGCCCATACCAGTATCCGGAACCGCATCTAAATCAGATACCGCTTGGAATGTCTGACCGGACTCACTCCAGGTGAAAATATTTGGTGCTCCTGTAGGATCATCAGAGCTTACAGCACCCTGTGTCCATACTGAATCCAGTAACCGGGCATAGGAGATATTGGAAAAAGGACTGCCTAAAAAGCGCCAGCCATTTTTTCCAGCAGTTCCCGTTATGGAGCTTTCCTGGGTAACAATGCCGGGATCTATAATTACGGTAAAGTGCTGAATAGTGAGTACTCCTGACTGAAAAGCTCCAGAGTGGATTACATCAACCGACAGCGTTTTGCTAAGAGAAAGGGTGTCATTCGTATTTAGATTGACCAGGGAAATCGCCCAATTGGATTGGATATTCTCAAATTTTGGTACCGTTACCTTAAAAGTATCTGAGATCGTAGACCGGATAAAAACAGGGATTTTCAAAACTTCCTCCAGCTTATCCGGTAAGGTATGGATGGAGAGATTGGTACTGGCTGTATCCTGGCTGTAAATCTCTCCGAAAGCGGATGAAAGGCTGGAGAGTTTAAGAGCATCATAAACGTCCGATCCAATTTTTCCTCCTTCAGCAAAAAGAAAAAAGGTCTGATCCGTAAACGTCTCGTTTTCAATTTGCAGAACCACCTGTTGCAGACCTTGTCCGAATATAGTATATGGAACCAGGCTCCCTGGAATAAATAGAAAAAGAATGCTTAGTATTTTTTGTTTCTCTCTGAACATATTGACCTGCCTGAAACCTCTATAAATTTTGAAAATAAAGAGAATCCGTACCTTTGAAACTACGGATTCCATTACTTCTATTGTATTAATATATCTGATGTTTTGATTAATTCCTGGTTATATCCACTGCATATCCAAAGTGTTGGTTACCTCCGAAATTCTCCGGCACCGAGGAAACCACCAGATAAATCTCCTCATCATCTGCATTCGCAGAAAATGTGATACTTCCATTTACCGCATTATTCATTGTTACGTCCTGGTATCTAATCTGACCGGCCTGATTTTGTATGGCTACCCGGGCTTCAAAGTGAGAGGCTGCCCCTTCCGAACCGTTCTGATCTCCCCGGATATTGAAGGTGTATTGGGCTGCAGATGTATTATTAATTTGGAACGAGCTATACGCCCAGCTTCGGGGAGTCAAGGCTGGGGGAGGACAAAACGTACCATTTGCTTCGCTGTCTTGTATAACCAGGGAATGAGCATTTATTTCTTCCGGCTTGGCAAAGAAATTGAGTTCATCAAAGAGGATAAATTTTTGCTCCTCGGATAAATAATCAAAACCAACTGCGGTTTCTACCGCCCAGTCGGCAAACATGGATCGTAGGGTATCTCCTCCAACTTTATCGTAAATATATTCCTGCGCAGATACGGTGGCATTCGTAGTATACACTCCTGCAATAATCTTCCTGTCTACTGATTTTACATTGGTTAGATAGTATAACAATACACTCATCCCATATTGCCTGACCCCATAAAGCCAGTCATTGTCATCCGGGTCGTCAGGTCTTCCACTCTCAGGAAGATGCCATAACGCGAAGTGAGGATTGGCATATACCGCACCCGCTACTATAAAAGCCCTGGGATTATTGGAGTTCCTGGAAGCCTGGTACCATTCTGCGGAAGCTTCGATAATCCAAACCGCATCAATTCCATCTTCTTCTTCCACCACTAAATATTCTGTAGATGACTGGAATACATGAAAGCCTTCGTGCATCACATTAGTTGAATCTGTGTGAGCACCAACAGGCATTCCTAAATAAGCGATTCCTCCGCCGTCAAAGCCCACTCCATTACCTAAAAAGTCAGGGAATTTATCCTCTTCAGGATTATGGACATATACATTAAAGAAAAACCCATCTCTCTCACTATATAGCTGCCCGAAACCAAGGTTCTCCATTACATCTGTTTTTACTCCAATAAGAAGGTCCAGAACTGCAGGAGCATCTTGTTCTGTTTGATTGAATGCAGGGTCCCACCATACCGCAAAGGCATCCTTGGTTTGAATAGAATAGTCGCTACTGGGCGAAACCACATCTTCCCGAATTTGAAGGTTCAGGGAATTCTGGGAAGCCGGGTTTTTGGCCAGATTCTCCTCTAAAGGAGAAACTGCTTCACTTGCGCATCCAGGCAGGAAAATAGCCAGTACAGCAAAGATCATCAAAATGCTAGGTTTTTTATTATGATTCATAATGGCATTGTTTTAGTTAGAATGAATAAATCTTCTTTTTGCTACCAGGCAATCTTCACACATTTTCTTCCTTTCGTATGACTTTCTTTCGTCTCAGAATCACATACTCACCGGTACCAAACTGGAGTCCTTTCCGCCTGCGGCAGAAAAAACAATGTTTATCGTGACTCGCTGTTTAGGAAAAAATTTCATCTTCAACGAGTAGCTCAGATAAAAGCCGAGAGAGAGATCATCTCCGTAACAAATGTGTAGAATGTTGAGCTTTCTCACAGGTTATTTCTATAACAACTGGAATGGAGAATACCCTACCCGGTTTTCTTTCGTGGGGGTGATTAGTGTTTGCTACCTCCGTCATTTTTTATTTGCAATGAGTTCTTTTTATCCATACTCCTTGAATGGTTAACTCTTGTGTTTAACAAGAGGTGCAATTGTTTTCAAAAGTGAATTTGGTTTAGAGTGAAAAAGGCTAAGGAGAAGTCATTCCCAATAGCCTGGAAGGTTCTATTTGATAAGGGGTTTTGAAGCTGTTTTGTGATACTCCCGTCCCGAAAGTATCCGGGACGGGAGGGAGACCATGCAACCCTGAAAGGATTGCCTGATTCATGGATCATCGGTTCACTCACAACTACTGGCTTCATCTCTCTTTGACCAGGATAAATGTAATAGTGAATTCATAGTAACTGCCTGTGCAGTGGCTTTACATCGCAGCATTTCGAACACCTCCAACCGGACACAGGTTTGCACTACCATCATCTGGTGGTTAATAAATGTGACCGGATTGAAGGGGTTCAGTTTGATTAAACGGTTGGTACCCAAAAAGCCCTTACCTCCTATTCCCCGCTTTAGAATCAACATGCTATCATTCAACAATTGTTTGATCGAATTCATGGCAGAAGGGATAGTATGGATTAGCGTTTGAATAGAACGACGTAAACCATTCAGCCATAGGATGTAGCAGCACTCGTTTGTCAAAAACCAAATTTCCGCTTCTCGCCTGAGCTGCTGCAATGCGCTCATTATTTTCGGATGAGCTCATAAAAAGAAAGGGAATTGGGTTTTGCGGGTGGAAATGTTTCCTGATCTTGTCCAGCAAAGCCAGCCCGTCCATCACCCGCATGTTCAACTCACAAATGATCAGGTCCGGCATAGACCCTCTGAATGATTTGTTTACTGCCAGGGCTTTCAATACATGCCTTCCGTCTTCGAATAGCCGTACGGTATACCCTTCCTTTTCCAAAGCCAATTTTATAATGTCACGATACAGTCGATGGTTATCCACCACATATATGAGACCTTCCTTCTTTAACCCAGTTATCATTGTTACACTGATCCTTATTAATACTTCAGCTTAAAATTCGGACCCAAATATGACCGTATACTTGAAAAGATCGTTAACACTGGTAACCCAGAAATTCTAATGAATTACTCAAAATCGGAGTGCCATTTGAAATTATTACCCGGAAATTATAAAAGGTTACTCACGGTTTATCTTTAAGATTATTGAAAATAGATCGGTATAGATTTCTGGTATCAAATAGAACGTCCTTGTTTGCTGGGTAGTCGTATTCAAATAAGAAACTACTATTAAGAATCTTCCTTCCATCTCAATGCAATCAGGAATATGCTGGTCAGAGCAATTACTTTTACGATTACAAAGAAGATATCATCCATATCCCTTACGCCATTCTGAATGATCATCACTGCATTCAAAGGAGCGAGTATCAGATTCAGCCAGCGATTGGTCTTCCTTTTAAGAAGCCGGGATACCAGCACCATTAGTATTGGGATTTCTACCATAAATCCACCAATTAACATCAATGATTCAGTGATTTCAACCCCATTGAATACCCCGGTCATCGCTTCCTGAATGGTACCGGGACTGAAAAACTCATGGATATCCCGAAATACCATGTTCAAAAGCATGAACAACCAAAGCTGGGACAACAGAATTTGTTTGTTGATTGAATCAATCATGGCTTACCTCCATCCTGATTTCATAAAGGTTGAGTAAAGAATGAAGCTGTGCCTCGTCGATCTCTTCCGTAGCTTCAACATTTAGCAGGTCGTTTTCTCCCACGGTTTCTACGTACCAGTTTTTTACCCCGGGGATCATGCTTATGATGTTAACGAGAAATGAAAACTGTCTCCTCTGCTCCGGGCGGCTTTTAATTATATATACACTCATTATGATGAATATTGATTGTTATGTACAACCAATACTACGCACACCTATGAGCAGCCTCATTGATCTCGATCAAGAAATGCTTTCCTGAAGAGATAGTTTTTTACGGATACGGGAAAGGGTTTCGGGTTTAATCCCCAGGTAGCTGGCCAAATGATACTGTTTAACTCTGTTAATGAGTTCAGGCCTGGTTTTAAGGAGTTTCTGATAGCGCTCAAGCGGAGTAAGGTTCTTGAACTCTATATATTGTACCTGCTGCTTCGCCATTAAATCGGTACCAACTAAGTGTGCGATCTCACCAAGCCTGGGAATAGTAGTAAGTAATTCCTGCGTCTTTTCCATGGAACCAAGAGACAATACACAATCCTCTTCGCACACTACTGAGATTTCAGAAGGTTCGTGGGTAGCATAGCTGGCTGGAGTAAACGGATGGTTTTCTGTAAAAATCTCAATGGTTTCTTCTTCTCCGTCTTTAGTATGATAGGCGCGAATACATCCCTTCAGCACCATATAACATTCCCTCGCTACCTCCCCCTGATGCAATAAAATGGTGCCCTTGGAAAACTCTCTTACTTCGCTGTGTATACGAACCAGCTCCTTCTCCTCTTCCGTAAGAGTGAGATACTGGTTCAGAAAATCAATAATTACCTGGTGAGACATGCCCCAAAAATAAAAAAGGCTGATGAGAAATACTGATCTTTGCTGAACACTACGCTGCTGGAAAACACCAGATTTTGTACCAAAAACTACACTGTTTTGGTCTTAAAAGATGATGTTAATAATTAGTGACTTCCATCGATCTCAGAATCCCTTCTTCAAGGCCTCTGAGTTCCGCCAGTCCTCTCAACCTGCCAATCATAGAATAACCCGGATTTGTTGTTTTGAGAAGATCATCAAGCATCTGGTGTCCATGATCTGGCCGCATCGGGATTGGAAAGTTTTGCTTTTGTTGAACTGAGACCAATTCCTTCATTACTGAATACATGTCTACGTCTCCATCCAGGTGATCCGCTTCGTAGAAGTTCCCGTATTCGTCCCGGCTTGTACTCCGAAGGTGAATAAAATGAATTCGCTCTCCAAATCTTTGGACCATACCTGGCAAATCGTTGTCCTCTCTGACCCCAAATGATCCGGTACAAAAACAAATCCCGTTTGATTGGTCTGGTATCACATTCAATATCTTCTCCACATCATCCGCCGTGCTTACAACTCGTGGAAGTCCCAGAATTGGGTATGGAGGATCATCGGGATGCATCGCCAGCCTTATCCCTGCTTCCTCTGCAACAGGCACAATCTCTTTAAGAAATTCGAACAGGTTTTCCCGAAGCTCTTTCTCCCCGATCTCTGAATAGGTATCCAGGATCGTTTGAAAATCTTTCAAACTATATCCTTCTTCTGCACCCGGCAGCCCGGCTATAATTGTTTGTATAAGTTTTTCCCTGTCTGATATTGAGCTCTTTTTAAAGTATAAACGAGCTGCATTAATCTCCTGGTCGCTATAACTTTCTTCAGCACCAGGTCGATTCAGGATACATAACTCAAATGCAGCAAATGCAGCTTTCTCGAAACGTAGTGCCTGTGAACCATCCGGGAGTTGAAAGTTCAGATCAGTCCGGGTCCAATCCAACACAGGCATAAAGTTATAGCAAACCGTATCGATTCCACATTCACCCAGGTTCCTGATACTCTGCTTGTAGTGTTCGATGTAGGTTGTAAACTTCCCACTCCTAGTTTTAATATGTTCGTGGACCGGAATACTTTCAACAACAGACCATCTTAAGCCTTCTTGTTCAATTTCCTTTTTTCTTTTCAGGATTTGATCCTTCTCCCATATTACTCCATTCTGCAAATGATGCAGCGCACTAACAATTCCTGAAGCACCTGTTTGTTTAATGTCTGATAAAGTGATGGGATCGGAAGGCCCGAACCATCTCCAGGTTTGTTCTAATCTCTTCATATAACTAATCGTTTACCTTCTTTCAAACTCCGCTGAACGCGCTGAAACCTCCGTCAACGGGAATAACCACTCCGGTTACAAATGAGCTTTCCGGCTGGCAAAGCCAGTGCAGCGTGCTGTTCAGGTCTTCTGGCTTCCCAAATCGTTGCAGGGGAGTATGCTCCAATATTTTCTTTGCCCGGTCTGTATATCCCCCATCCTCATGTGTTAACAATGTCCGGTTCTGGTCGGTTAAAAAGAATCCCGGAGCAATGGCATTTACACGAATGTTTACTCTTGAAAAGTGTACGGCCAACCATTGCGTAAAATTACTGACTGCCGATTTTGCTGCACTATATGCTGGAATTTTGGTTAGTGGTGTAAATGCATTCATTGACGAGATATTAATAATTACACAATCTCTGTTAGCCATTTCCCTTGCAAAAACCATAGACGGGAGTAAAGTACCTTTGAAGTTCAAATCAAATACAAAAGAAACTCCTTCAGGATCCAGGTCAAAGAAACTCAGTATATCATCGTTACTCTCATCACCGGGTTCAAAATATTCTTTGGTAGTTGTTCCTTTGGGGTGATTTCCCCCAGCCCCATTTATCAGAATATCACATGGTCCATAATTTTTAATAGCTACTTCGTTTGCTCTTTTCAGGCTTTCGATTTCCAACACATTTGCTTCTAGCCCGATTGCTTCCCCTCCTTTCGAAACAATTTCGGATGCAAGTTCTTCTGCCGCTTCTTTTCTTATATCCAGGATAGCAACATGGGCTCCCATAGCTCCCATATACCGGGCAAATTCTCCCCCCAAAACACCACCGCCACCTGTTACAACCACTACTTTTCCGCTAAAATCACTCATAAGTTCTGCTTTATCAGATTTTACAATTTCCTTACTTCAAATATATCATCATACGGTTGATCTATATAAGCATATTAGGTATAATAAGTATATGCAATATTACTACTAATTGTAATTTCAGTCAATCGAATGGGAGTCACTGCGGTAAAAAAAGTAATTTATGTGCTGTTTTTATTGGTTTTTGTTGGATGCAAATCTGACTCGGATGTTAAAACCATAAAACTTGGCCATGGTCTGGATATCAGCCACCCGGTTCATAAAAGCATGGCATATATGGCCGATAAGGTAGCAGAAAAATCTGACGGGAAATTGGCCATACAGATTTATCCAAGTCAGCAACTAGGTACTGAGCGAGAACTTGTTGAACTCCTCCAAATCGGTAGTGTTGGTATAACCAAAGTATCAGCTAGTGTACTAGAAAATTTTGCCCCTTCCTATCGGGTTTTTAGTATTCCTTTCATTTTTCGAGATGACGAGCATCGTTTTAATGTATTGGAGGGTGATATTGGAACAGAAATCCTCGATGATGGCAGAGAGTTTTGGTTTCATGGCTTGTGCTTTTACGATGCAGGAAGCCGGAGCTTCTATACAAAAGATAAACCCATACATACACCGGAAGACCTGAGGGGTCAGAAAATCCGGGTGATGCAGAGCCAAACCGCTATCAATATGGTGGAAGCTCTGGGAGGTTCCGCAACGCCAATCGCTTTTGGAGAATTATATACCGCACTTCAGCAGGGTGTTGTGGATGGAGCTGAAAATAACCCACCCAGCTTTTACACCTCGCGGCATTACGAAGTGAGCAAATACTACACCATCAATGAACATTCTGCTGTTCCCGATGTGCTTATCATAAGTACCCATGTATGGGATAATCTTACCCCGGAAGAACAGCAAATTGTAAAAGAGGCTGCTGATGAGTCTGCTGAGTACCAAAAAGAATTATGGAAAATCGCCAGTGATGAAGCGCTTCAAAAAGTAGAAGCTGCAGGGGTTGAAATTATTTACCCCGATAAGTCTTTATTCCAGGAAAAAGTAGAATCCCTATACGAAGAATATGGTGCAGACCCTGTGCTTAATGACCTGATAGTAAGAATTCAAAACGTGGAGGGAGAGTGAAATCATTGATCGCTATTTTGGATCAGGCGCTGGAAAAAACCTTAATCTTTCTTATGGGGGTGCTGGTTCTGGATGTTCTTTGGCAGGTAATTAGCCGGTTCATCCTTCAGGACCCAAGTGCATTTACTGACGAATTGGCCCGTTTTCTTTTGATATGGCTAAGTCTGTTGGGGGGGGCTTATATGATGGGGAAAAAACAGCATCTCGCCATTGACTTAATTACACCCCGACTTTCTCCAAAGCAGCTCATTGTCCTCGATATTTTGATCAATGCAATTATCATCATTTTTTCAACTTCTGTTCTGATCATTGGGGGTAGCCGATTAGTGTTTGTGACTCTTTATTTGAGTCAAACTTCAGCCGCTCTTGGAGTACCACTCGGATATATCTACATGGTGCTGCCCCTAAGTGGAATCATTATGAGTTTATACGGACTGTTTTTCATCCTTGAAGATTCTGCAAAGCTCAAGAGTCAGAGAAATTTAAATCCTGAGTAATATGGCAGCAGACAGCATCCTGATACTTTCTATTATTTTTGTAACACTTATCGCACTAAGAGTACCAATTGCTTTTAGTATCGGTCTTGCCACACTGGCTACCATCCTGGTTAGTGTCGAGTCTTTATCTGCTGTTACAACAATAGCCCAGCGTATGGCTACCGGTCTGGATAGCTTCACTCTTCTTGCTATCCCATTTTTTATCCTTGCCGGGCAGATTATGAATCAGGGTGGCATAGCTAAGCGACTGATTGGCCTTGCCAAAAGCCTGGTAGGAATGCTACCGGGTGGCTTAGCCTATGTTAATATTATCGCTGCAGTCTTATTTGGTGCTATATCTGGCTCAGCGGTTGCAGCTGCTTCAGCAATTGGGGGTATTATGGCTCCTCAAATGAAGCGTGAAGGTTACGAACCCGAGTTCGGCGCGGCAGTAAATATCACTTCATCAACCACCGGGCTTTTGATCCCGCCAAGCAACGTACTAATCGTCTACTCACTGGCAAGTGGAGGCGTTTCTATAGCTGCCCTGTTCCTGGCAGGCTACATTCCGGGAATCCTGGTTGCATTTGGGTTGATGCTGACCTCCGGGTACATTGCATTCCGAAGGAAGTATAAAATTGGAGAACGCATCACCTTTAAAGAAGCTGTTTTCCAGTTCTTCGATGCAATCCCCAGCCTTTTACTCATCATTATCGTGATCGGTGGAATCATTGCAGGCATTTTTACGGCTACCGAAGCAGCAGCAATAGCCGTGCTTTATGCGCTGGTTCTGGCTTTTTATTATCGTGAGCTTACTTTTAAGAAGTTACCAGATGTTCTGCTCGACTCTGTTAAAACAACTTCTATCGTAATGCTGCTAATCGCCACTTCAGTAGCTATGTCATGGGTATTATCCTTCGAAAACATTCCGCAGTCCATCTCAGAAGGCTTGTTAGCACTATTCAGCAGCGACATTGCCATTCTCTTAGCTATTAACCTGATTTTATTGGTGGTTGGCGCTTTTATGGATATTACCCCTGCTATTCTCATTTTTACCCCGATATTTCTCCCACTTGCTGTAGAAATGGGTATTGATCCGGTCCATTTTGGAATCATTATCGTATTCAACCTCACCGTGGGACTTTGTACTCCTCCGGTAGGTACCATCTTATTTGTAGGGTGTTCCGTGGCGGATGTACCTATAACAAAGGTAATACGTCCCCTGCTACCCATGTTCTTAGTGATGATTATTAGCCTGTTACTCATCACATTTATCCCAAAGCTAAGTCTCTTTTTACCCGGAATTTTTGGTTACTAACCCCTCGGATCTATGAACACAAAACAGCTCAAATTCCCGCTTTCTTTGATATTTATTTTCCCTGGATTGATCCTAATCGGATGCAATACTTCATCCGAACCAGGTTTTACCTTAGTCAATTCAACAGACGAGGATTTCATAGATGCGCCTGTGTCTATTCCTTTTGATCGGGATTTAGTTGAATTCGATGTTTTCACATTAGTAGCTGATGGAAAGGAAATACCTTATCAACTGGATGACCTGGATTCAGATGGAACTCCGGAAACATTGTTTCTTCTTTACTCACTGAAAGCGGGAGAATCTTCAAAGTTAACTTTCAGAGAAAGCCAGGTGGCACCTGATTTCAAGCATGGAACCCGGGGGGTAATCAAAGTCAGAGACCAGGCTGATCCTGAAAACATGCAGGTTTCTGACGATTTCGAACTTGTCACAGAATATACCGAACCCTTTGACTTACAACCTGATAATGGCCTGCTTTTTTTTGAAGGACCTGGCTGGGAATCAGAATATATCGGCTACCGGTTCTATTTCGATGACCGAAACCGTTTCGACGTATTTGGGAAAAGTGAAACAGGGTTAAACCTGGCCGAGATTTCATCCAACTATCATGAAAGGGAAGCATGGGGAGCAGATGTATTGAAAGTAGGTTCCTCTTTGGGGATTGGAGCTCCGGCTTTATTTCGGGATGGTAGTTTTCGCGCTATTGAAACCACAGGAACCAAATCAATTCGCACTATTGCTGACGGGCCACTCAGAACTATCCTGGAAGTGAGTTATCCTGACTGGGAAGTAGACGGAGAAAAAGTTCAGGCAACCATGGAGCTCGAAATACATGCCCGCCATCGATATTCAATAGTCCGGTTAACTACGGATATAGATGAACCTGTATTTGCTACAGGTTTAGTAACCCACCCTAACGCTCCTGAGATTGATATTTTTAGCCACGAGGCATTTACTACTGCCTATACCTGGGGGGATCAATCCGATCAGGATGAAGGGCTTGCCCTGGGACTAGTCCTCTCCAATTCGGAAAATCCAACTTATGAGGGTGAAATAAATGATACCCATGTTTTTTCTTTGAACGGAAAGTCCGGCATGGAATATATGATTATGGCTGCATGGGAGCTTGAGCCGGAGTACATTCGAATTCAAAATGAACCAGAACTAACTGAATATATGAATAGGGTTGGTAGGCATTGGGCTTCACCTATCTCAACAAACCGGGATAATTAACTATGTCAATTCTAGATCAATTTTCACTTGCGGGTAAAACTGCGGTGGTAACGGGTGCCAGCCGGGGTATTGGACAAGGTATTGCTTTAGCTCTTGCGGAAGCCGGAGCTACAGTGGTTTGTACAAGTTCAAAGAAAGGAGGATGCGAAAGCACAATTTCTAAAATACAGAAAGCTGGAGGTACTGCTTATGCTTTTGCTGCTGATTTAAGCAATCCCGAAATAATTGAGCCCCTTGCAAAATGTATATTTGAGGATGTTGGAGAGGTACACATTCTTGTAAATAATGCCGGAACAATTACACGACATCCGGCAGTGGATTATCCTTTTTCTGAATGGGAGATGGTGTTGCAGGTAAACCTGGGCGCTGTTTTCCAGTTATGCCAGGCATTTGGTTCCCAAATGCTGGAACGTAAAGAGGGCAAAATCATCAACATCGCATCGCTGTTATCTTTTTCAGGTGGAATCACAGTTCCAGCCTATGCAGCCAGTAAACATGGAGTAGCCGGACTCACAAAGGCATTAGCAAACGAATGGGCATCCGACAACATACAGGTGAACGCTATCGCTCCGGGTTATTTCAAAACGGACAATACTGAGGCTTTGCAGAATAATCCCGTTCGATATAAACAAATTACAGAACGAATTCCATCCAATGACTGGGGAACCCCTTCCGATTTGGGTGGAGCGGCTGTTTTCCTTGCCTCCGAGGCTTCAAGATATATAAATGGGCACGTTCTTACCGTCGATGGCGGTTGGATGGCCCGCTAACCGTATTAAAGTGAAATTATGGTAAAACCAAAACTGATCGGACCCAATTTATCCGGCGAACATAAAGCTCCAGGGAATCGAAGAATGGACTTCAAAGTCCAGATTCCAATGAGTGACAAGCAACGAGTGGTAGAAGCGTTCGATGCTGTTCCTGTGGTAAACAAAAGAGAAGAAATCATTAACAAAGAGAACTCTACTTTTCGTTTTTTAAGCCTGGCAAGAATTGTTCTCAATCCATCAAAAGATGGATATGGACCTGTCCGGGTATCCACTTCAAACGAAGAGATTGCTTTATATGTAAATCGTGGTAGTGCCTCAATCAGTGCCGACGGCTCAACCTATGAGCTCATTGTCGGAGACGTCCTTTATGTGGGCATTAATCAACAAGCTGAAGTTTCAACATCTGATTTTTGCGACATCAGTGAATACCGGGCTTCCGATTGCAATACCTCCTATCCCGTGCAATTTATCAGGCACAAAGAACTTGAAAAAACAGAGCTGGCAGCCACCGTGGGTTCAAAACGTCCAATGAGTGTACGTACCGTATTCAAATTGATAGACGGTGCCAACGTACAAGCCTGCCGCCTTCTTTTTGGAGATACTTTTATGGCACAACCAGGTGGAGTTGGAAGCTATCCGCCCCACTTTCATGGGCCGGATGGTCCGCATGGTTTCGGAGATGATGCCAAAGAAGAAATCTATCACTTCCGGGTTCAATCAACCATTGAAGGAGACACTCCTTATGTACTTCAGAATTGTTCACGTCCTGGTGAAGATGTGGGGGTTTACACTCATGTTTTTGATGAACAGGCTATCAATGTAACCGACGGTTATCACGATACCATCGCTCCTCCTGCTATAGAATTTATGTTTACCTGGTGTCTTGCTTCATTTACTGAAGGCCGGAGAGATTGGGCTGAGGTATTGAACAAGCCGGGCTATAATGATGAATGGTGATTTCTTAAATAAAACCGATGAATCATAAACTTTCAGCTTCTGCTATTGAAATAAAGAATCGATCGGCGATTGCAGTTATCCGTCTATCTAATCCGGATGACGCCCTGCATGTAACTGAGGCTTTACTTAAAGGTGGTGTTTCGTCGATAGAAATCACCCTTTCTACTCCTAACACATTTGAGGTAATTGATCAGATCGCAAAGCATTTTCATAATGATGCTTTTGTTGGAATTGGATCTGTGACCCACTCTGACCAGATTAAGAAAGCTGTAAAAGCAGGAGCCAAGTACGTGGTAAGCCCAATATTTAAACAGGAATTGCTTGAAACTGCTAAAGAACTTAATGTTCTTGCAATGCCTGGATGCTTTACTCCTACCGAAATTCAATCTGCCTATGAGGCCGGAGCAGAGATTATAAAAGTATTTCCGGCAGATCGACTGGGGATGTCATACTTCAAAAGCATAAAAGCACCTCTTCCCCATCTTAATTTGGTTCCAACCGGAGGTGTGAGCCTCACGAATGCGGGAGAATGGATTGAAAGTGGGGCTTTCGCTGTAGGTCTTGGAGGAGCTTTGATTGATAAAACAGCCATCGAAGAAAAAAACTTTGATGTTTTAACTGAAAATGCAAAAACACTTATTCGATCAATAAAGGGAAATTGAGATGTCAAAAAGAGTTGCCACTTTTGGAGAAATCATGCTGCGACTTTCAACACCGGGATTCAGCCGGTTTGTTCAAACAAACCAGTTTGATATCGTGTACGGCGGTGGTGAAGCTAATGTAGCAGTTGCACTTTCTAATTATGGAATGCAAAGCAGGTTTATTACCAAAGTTCCAACACACGAGATTGGGCAAGCTGCAGTTAATCAGATGCGCAGATTTGGGGTTGATACTTCTTATATGATCCGGGGTGGAGATCGGCTGGGGATTTATTTTCTTGAAACAGGGGCTTCACAACGGCCATCGAAGGTAATTTATGATCGGTCAAATTCAGCTATAAGTCAGCTTATTAGCAGCGAGGTTGATTGGAACGCGGCTTTTAATAAGGTGGATTGGTTTCATTGGACAGGAATCACCTCCGCACTTGGTAAGAGTGCCCAACAAGCCCTAAAGGATGCCTGTATAGCAGCTAAATCAGCCGGTGCTACTATAAGTTGCGATTTAAACTTCCGAAGCAAACTGTGGACCACAGAAGAAGCACAAAAAGTGATGAATCCTTTAATGGAATACGTGGATGTGTGCATCGCTAACGAGGAAGACGCGGATAAAAGTCTTGGCTTCAAGGCGGGATCTACGAATGTAGAAACCGCCCATCTTGATGAAGAAGGCTATTACCACCTGGCCAGGGAGCTGAAGCGTAATTACAACTTTCAAACGGTAGCTATTACTCTGCGCGAAAGCTTCTCTGCCTCCAGAAATGGATGGAGCGCTCTACTCCACGATGACAAAAACTGTAAGGAACCGGTCCGTTCAACAGTCTACGATGTCCAGCTTGTGGACAGGGTTGGTGGAGGCGATTCTTTTGCAAGTGGATTGATATTTGGATTACTATCGAAAGAGGATACGAAGGAAGCTCTTGAATTTGCTGTCGCAGCCAGCTGCTTAAAACAAACAATCCCGGGTGATTTAAACCTGGTTACCATTGAAGAAGTCGAAAAACTAATAGCAAGCGGTGGCAGTGGACGAGTAGAGCGATAAATCGGTGATGCCTATGTTATCAAACCGAAGAACATTCATAAAAACCAGTTTGAGCCTTGGACTCCCAATCGCTGCAGTTCCTTTCCTTCATCCTTCTAAGGCTGGCTCACCACCTCAAAAAAAGCCAGAACTGATTTATTCGAACCCCCTATCAGACAAATCTGATTTCGAAGACTTTACAGTAGAAGGTGAAGCAGTAATAGAGTTTGAGAATCAAAGATTAAGAATGAAAAACGCACTCCCTGTGTCGGAAGGCCGAAGAGCTCACTTTGTGGCCTGGTGCAAACATGATTTTCCATCAAACCTACGGGTTGAGTGGGATTTCTACCCCGTTCAGGAACCCGGGTTATGCATGTTATTCTTTGCTGCGAAAGGAATTAATGGAGAGGACCTTTTTGATGATTCGCTTAGCGAAAGAACGGGGGTGTATCCACAATATCATAGTGGAGACATTAACACCTACCATCTTTCCTACTTCAGAAGAAAACATCCTGAAGAACGTGCTTTTCAAACCTGTAATTTGAGAAAAAGTAAAGGATTTGAACTGGTAGCCAGAGGAGCTGATCCGATACCATCGGTGCAGGATGCTCAGCCTCCCTATTCGATGTCATTAACCAAAATGGGTTCAGAAATCACTTTTTCGATCAATAATTTGATGGTTTTGAAGTGGACAGATGAACAGGTTCCACTAGAGGACGGAAAAATTGGTTTCAGGCAAATGGCTCCGTTAATCGCTGAGTACCATAACCTTAAGGTATATGAATTATGAAAACATGGCTTAAAGAACGGTTTTGTGTAAACTAGGATTATTAGGTATATTAGGTATGTTATTTAATACAATTTTCTTCTCTTAGGATGGCTATTGATTTCCAGGATTCAACTCCTCTTTACGTACAGATTATTAAAGACATAAAAGCTAAGATAACAGCCGGCACATTGGAAGCCGGGGAGCAGTTAAAATCTCACAAGCATTTGTCTAATGAATATGACGTAAGCCTTATTACTATAAAAAGTGCACTTTCCACGTTAATCGATGAGGGAGTCTTATACAGCCGGGTCGGGAAAGGTACTTTCGTTGCAGACAAAGTTATTTCTTCAAACTCTACTTCCCATGAATCGATTGGTTTAGTATTACAGGATTTAAAAAACCCGTTTTTTTCTCCTATCGCCCACTCGGTAGAAGAATTGGCATACAAGAAGAACTACAACATTATGCTATCGAATTCTTCTAGCCATTCTAAAAAGGAAGCAAACCAGATTGAGCATTTCAAAAATATGGGAGTAAAGGGGCTGATTATTGCCAGCCAGGGTAAGCAACTACATGCTCCTCCAATTGTCAGAAAACTCCACGAAGAAGAATATCCGTATGTGATGATTTCTTACGTGGCCGATGAGGACATCTATTATGTTGGAACCGATCATCAGGAAGGCGCTTACCTTGGTACGAAGCACCTGATTGAACTGGGACACCGATCTGTGGGCTATATAAATAGCCCGGTAAACAACTACCTCGGGGACGTACGAATGTTAGGGTATAAAAGAGCTTTAAATGAAGCCGACCTCAATATCAACGAAAGCTTTATTCTCCGGTCAGATATTGCCGTACATACAGATGGTTATGATACCGGGTATTACTTAGGGGATACTTATCACGAAATGAAGGAAAAGCCGACTGCTTTTTTCGCCTATAATGATCTTTCGGCAATAGGCTTCATAAAACGGATACAGGAACTGGGATACAGTGTTCCGGATGATGTTGCTATCGTAGGTTTTGATGATATCGAGCAAGCAAAATACTTTAATGTACCGCTCACAACGGTTCATCAGCCTATGGAAAAAATTGGAAAGGCTGCTATCGATATACTCATCAGGAGAATTGAAGGTAAGAAAACACCTTCCCAGACGATTCTGCCTTCTTCCTTAGTAGTAAGGGAATCGAGTGGAAGTCCCACTTCCGTTGCTGCAGAAAAGTAGAATTACATCAAAATTCGGGATGGCTTCCAGAAGCTCCATTTTAATTCAGGGGGATCGCCAAGTCGGTCTTATTACTTTCTCTTTACTCCTCTCCCGCATCCTCGCGATTTCCGTATCGTCATTGCGAAGTTTGTGGCGAAGCCAAACTGAAGCAATCTCATTACCAAAGACCAGAACCTATCGCATGAGATGCTTTTTGATTTACAAGAAGAGGGGGAATACTCATAAATTTATTCACACATTCAGGTATTCCTAAACTACATTACTTAGTACCCAGGCAAGGATTAGATACCCTGTTACTATCAGCCAGGAAATCCCAAAGCCTTTCAGATCGACACTGTAGTTTTTGAAACTGAAGCTTTTATTTAACTTTAGCAGGTCTACCAGCATAAGACCCTCTCCTGTTTCGAGGGCTGCCTTGTTATCCAACATTGGCGGGGCTTTTCGATTCTCTTTTTCTTTTCGGCGCTGTTCCGAATTCGGTATCTCAAAATCACTTGCCGAGATCCCAACCGCTTCCAGCCGTTCTTCCTGACCCACAGGTGTATTCAGGAGTGAATAAAAACGATTTATTATAGCTTCATCTTCTCTTTTAGTGAAATAGCTAACCGTTATCATGGTAACAAAGCCAATCGGTAAATACAGGGCTACCTGTTCCGGGAACGACCACCCCATAGCATCGGTAGTAAAGGCAAGAATCGCGGTAATGATCATAGAAGACCAGGCCCCGTAACGATTTGCTTTCTTCCAGAAAATGGCCATCCAGAAAGCAATCCCCAAAAATGCCGTAATCTTCCAGATCAATAATAATCCTTCAACAACGGACGGAATATAAAGTGCTATTGCCACCCCGGCAGCCACTACAAAAAAGGAACTTATCCTGGCTATTGTCAGATAGTGTTCTTCATCAGCATCAGCATTCAAAAACCTTCGATAAAAATTGCGGGTAAACAAAGCAGAACCATTAACCATAAAATTGTTACAGGCTGATACCACAGCAGCAACCATTGCAGCTATCATGAGCCCCACGAATCCAGTGGGCAACAATTCAACTATTGCCAGACCAAAAGCCAATTCACGTTCAGAAGAATCAGCATCCATGATTTGCGGAAAAACAACAGCAATGAAAATTCCTGAAAATGCCCATCCTAACGTAGCAAACCGCTTTATGAAAACTCCATAAGTCCATCCGGACCTGCAACTTATTTCTGTTTTTCCAGATCCGTTAATTGCCATGTGATGGGGTTGAACTACTACTCCGATCAACCCATTTAAAACAGCCATAACAATAAAAAAGAGAGTGACTTCCGTATTGGCTACCAGGTTAAACCATTCTTCAGGAAGAGCCTCATGCACTGCCTGTAATCCACCTATATAATCGAGTGCAAAGGGAATTAACAGGAAAGAAAGCAACAAAATAAAAAAGCCCTGGACAAGCTGAGTGGTTGCTGCGGCTACCAAGCCACCTAATAAACCATAGATTACAAAAAACATCATCATACCGATTACTGCTGCCTCAGTAGAAATTACTCCACCGGTAATCGCTTCTATAGTAACTCCAGTGCCTTTTAACACCACTCCAATGTTTACAGCAAACCAGAGTAAACCAACGAAAGCATAAGCTGCCCCCATCCCGGTACCATAACGCTGCTCAAAAAAATCACCTATAGTGATATATCTCAATCTTCGGTAAACAGGTGCTATCAACCAGAAAAAAGGGGTTGAAAACAAGTACAACCACTGGTACCAGATACCCGCAAGCCCTATCTGGGAAGAGGCCCCGATTACAGCTACCGCCTGGTCAGTCCGTGTTCCGGCACCAAAAGCCTGAGCGATCATCAGAAGCTTACCAAAGCGGCGACCTCCCATAAAATAGTCTTTTGTGGACTTTACACCCCGATTGGCCCACAACCCAATTGCGGTTATTAACAGTATATAGCAAACAATTACAATCCAATCGAGCGTTTTTAAACCTAAAAATGATCCTTCCATTTTCGCTGTTTCAAATTTTAAAATTTTAAAAAACCATTGGCACCAGGTAATAGGACATCACCGTCACAATTACCATCAGGATAAAATTCAGAGCCACTCCTCCCCTGGTCATATCACTTATTTTAAGTGCTCCACTGCTATAAACCACTGCATTCGGAGGCGTTGCTACCGGTAACATAAAGGCACAACTTGCAGCAATAACTGCCGGTACAGCCAATACCAGCGGATCAATTCCTATTCCCTGGGCTAATGAAACCACCATTGGCAGAAACGCCGCTGCTGTAGCTACATTACTGGTTAGCTCTGTAAGCATCACAATTATAAATACTACCACCAGGATTATGAGAATTGGATGATATTCTGATAATCCATTCATGTTTTCTCCAATCCATTGGGCAAGTCCCGAATCGGCTATTGCTGCGGCGAGGGAAAGTCCACCACCAAACAGCAATAAAATGCCCCATGGTAATTTCTCTGCTTGTTTCCAGCTAAGCAAAAACTGCCCCTTTTTGATATTCACAGGTATGACGAAAAGGAAGAGTGATCCTAAAACAGCCACTGTTGTATCTGATAAGCCGGGAATAAACTCACTTAAAAAAGGTCTGAATACCCACATAAAAGCTACAGATACAAAAACTACGGTAACCCCAAGTTCGGGCCTGGATATTTTACCCAGCTGTTTAAGTTCTTTTCTTATCAACTCTTTCCCACCAGGAACAACCTCTACTTCTATTGGAAAAACCCATTTTGTAAGTACATAATACATAATGGGCATACTTACCAAAGTAATGGGCAGTCCGACCATAAACCACTTGATGAAGGGGATATCCAAACCAAAGTTTTGTTCAAAATAACCTGTTAAAACCAAGTTTGTAGGGGTTCCGATCTTGGATGCCATCCCACCAAGACTGCATGAATACGCTATAGCCAACAGCAAAACAATTCCAAAATTTTTCCCTGACGTACCTTCCGTATCTTGTTTAGCAAGCGCCATTACAGAAAGTGCTATAGGCAATATCATCAATGAAGTAGCCGTGTTGCTAATCCACATGCTTAGAAATGCAGTTGCTATCATAAAACCAATTATGATAGAGCGCGGACTGGTACCAATTACCTGGATTATATTTAAGGCTATTCGCTTATGAAGTCCCCATACCTCCATAGACCTGGCAATAATAAATGCCCCGAGAAATAAAAAAATAGTCGGGCTTGCATAAGGTATTGCAGTATCACGGATAGAAAACAATTCAAGAGCCGGAAAAAGCACCAATGGTAAAAGTGACGTGGCCGATAAGGGTATAGCTTCTGTCATCCACCAAATGGCAATCCATAGTGCTGCTGAAGCTGTTTTCCATGCATTAAGTGGCATACCTTCCGGGGGATCCAAAAGCAGCATAACGACAAATACCAGGGGCCCCAGAATAAGGCCTGTCAGCTGAACTTTCGAATACTTTTCGTTGGCAGAGTCCATTTCAGCCTAACTCTGAGATAATGGCATCCGTAACTTCTCTGGTGGAACTGTTACCGCCCAGGTCAGCTGTTTTTATCTCACCTTTTGCTAAAACACGTTCAATGGCTTTCATCATCAGTGAAGCCGCTTTCTTCTCACCTAAAAAATCTATCATCATTACGGCAGTCCAAATAGAGGCAACCGGATTGGCAATTCCTTTGCCGGCAATATCCGGAGCTGAACCATGAACCGGTTCAAACATAGAAGGGAATGTGCGTTCAGGGTTAAGGTTAGCACCTGCTGCTATACCCATACCTCCAACCACAGCCGGACCCAAGTCAGATAAAATATCACCAAAAAGGTTACTGGCAACTACTACATCGAACCAATCGGGGTGCTGAACAAAGTGCGCAGCAAGAATATCAATGTGGAATTTATCTGTTTTACAATCGGGATAGTTTTTGGCCATTTCTGCAAACCGCTCATCCCAATATGGCATAGAATGGATAATTCCATTTGATTTGGTAGCCGATGTTACATGTTTTCTTCTTTCTCCGGCCAGCTCAAAAGCATATTTCATTACCCGGTCTACTCCCCGCCTGGTAAATACGGCTTCCTGCATTACCAGCTCCTGCTGCGTACCCTGGTAAAGCCTTCCCCCTACCTCTGAATATTCGCCTTCGTTGTTCTCCCGTATGATCATAAAATCAATATCTCCGGGATTATAACCTTTCAATGGGGATTCAACGCCCTCAAGAAGACGAACAGGTCGCACATTTACATATTGCTGAAAACCTCTCCGGATTGGAATCAGTAATCCCCACAGCGACACATGATCCGGAACCCCGGGATAACCTACTGCCCCAAGAAAAACAGCATCAAATTCTTTGAGCAAATCGAGGCCGTTTTCATCCATCATGCGGCCTGTTTCATTATAGTACTCACATCCCCACGGAAATTCTGTATACGTACACCGGAAAGCACCTGTTTTCCTAGACGCTTTATCGATAACACGGATTGCTTCGGGAATCACTTCTTTTCCAATCCCATCTCCCGGAATCACCGCTATCTTATATATACTCTCAACCATGATATTCTATGATTTGATTGATGTTGCTGCACTTCTCAATTTTTGCTCGTCCACTTCAATTCCCAGGCCTGGGCTATCCGGAACCTGAAGGTATCCATCCTCATATTTAACGTTGGATTTCATTATCCCGAAAAGCTCCTCAAACTCCTCAGGAACGGGATATTCAATAAAAGGACCTACATTTGAAATGGAAGCCGCAAACTGTAATGCTGCAGCTGTACTCAGGGTCGGGCGTGTATTATGGCAAATAATCTGTTTGTTGAAAGCCTGGGCCAGCATTGCAATTTTTCTTATCTCGGTAAAACCACCGCATTTGATGGGATCGGGATTCAAATATTCAGGATTTCCATGCAGTATCAGGTCTTTGAACTGCCATCTTGTATATGCTTTTTCTCCTGCTATAACCGAAAGATCAAGGGATTCCACAACCTGCCGTGTTTCTATATGGTTTTGATCCGTACAGGGTTCTTCATAAAAACGAATATTAAATTCTTCTGAAAGCCATTTACCTACCCGTATAGCATTATTAGCGGTATAGCCGTTGTTGATGTCAACAAAAAGTTCCACATCGTCGGGCAGCGCTTTTCTTACGGCAGGTACATACCTATAGATGGGATCCGGCTCGGGATTGGTATTGTCTTCCCGAATCTGCATTCTGAGCTTTACGACTTTAAATCCTTTATCAGCAAAACTTTTAGCCAATTCTCCGGCTTGTTTTGGGGTATAGCGGCGCCCTGCTCTTATACCAAAACTTCCATAGGCTTTTATTTTATTGCGGTAACCTCCTCCCATTAAATCAAAGCACGGCAATCCCAGCTTTCTTCCTTTCAGATCCCACAAAGCTATATCTATACCGGCAATAGCACCGGGCAGAGCGCCACCAGGTCCCATATCATGATTCCGGAAAAACATCTGATCCCAGATCGGTTCTACGTTAAACGGATCTCTGGCTATCACCTCTTGCTTTAATCCATGATGGATGAAAGTCTCCATCAATGGCTTATTGTCTTCGCAGCATTCACCCCAACCAAAAGAACCATCGTCAGCTTCCACTTTTACAAAAATGGCATCATCAACTATAAAAGTGGTAATTTTTTCAACTTTTAAACCCGACTCTACCACAGATTGCTTTTGTGCCCCGGCAGCAAAACCTGGCAAAAAAGCAGAACCTCCCAACAGCGCTCCATTCCTCAGAAAGTTCTTACGTGATATTTCTTTTTTCATAATCCTTTTCTGAGTTAATCGTTGAGCAGTCGGTCCATAGCCAGTGCTGCATACAAGAGCGCTCCAAGCCCTCTTGGATCATTCCTTCTGGTGCCCCAGTTATCATATTCTTCATCAGAGAACATAATGGGAGTACCCCGAACAATTCCAATCACATCGCCATCTTCATTTACCTGCTCCGTAAGTGCATTCCAACCTTTTACAATCGATGCATCAAACTGCTCTTTATCTAACCAGCCTTCGGATACTCCTACTGCAAAAGCCCGAACAAACATACCGGTAGCTGAGGTCTCCAGGTAGGTATCGGGATTATCCAATATCTGATGCCATCTCCCATCTTCCGACTGAACATTCATTAATGCAATGGAGTGGTCTTCGAAGATTTTGTGGACAGAACTGTATTCCGGGTGTGATTTGGAAATTCTCTTCAATAGCTCAACTTTAGCCATCATGGTCCATCCATTAGCCCTACCCCATTTTGAGGACGAATATTCTTCATTCCTGGAAAACCAGCCATGCCAGTACAGACCCGTATCTTCGTCCTTCAGATAATGATCAAAGTTCTGAACCTGTTTAATGACCTCATCAAGGTATTCTTGCTTTCCGGTATGATCATACATTTTTAGCAGCACAATCGAACCCATGAAAAGGTCATCGGCCCAAACGGACATCGTATCAGGAGTGAACCTGGCAAATGTTCCATCTTCTAATCGGCTTGCAACATTCATGATATGATTTGTCACGCGATCAGAAAGCTCTCTTTCAAATGCTAAATCGGGACCATTTGGATTTTTAGCTTCAATAAGACGATTCACGTAAGGAACGGTCTGCATACCCATATCATCCAACAGGTTGAACCTAAAGTAATGAGCAAAGGCTCCTTCGACCAACCCATATTCGTTTCTCATATTCTCAATCTCATCGATATGTCCGGATAGAAAATCAAGATGCTGATCGATGTATTCATCGTAGTCCAGCCCTTCGAACCGATCCCCGATTTCTGCTAACGCATCTAAAAAAGTACCATGTGAATAATGCCAGTTTTGATAGGTCAGATATCCTGGTAACCCCACGATCAGGTTTGGTGAGGGTAAATTCCAACCTGAATTCCCGCTATAATTTTTGGATATAATTTGAACCGGAGTCGGAGATTTAGAAATTAATTCGACATCATCATAGCCGGAAGGGTGAGGTCCCTGCCACCAGTACCCGTATGGTTCTAAATCTTCATTTTCGTGATCGGGGTTTAGAAGTTCAATTTCAGGATGCTTGAGAGCATTATCCCCCCGCATAAATCCCAGGTATATTCTCTGATCACTATCGTCCTGAGGGGTGAATTTTACATTAAATGCATGAATACCTTCACTCAATTCGACTGGAATAATACTTTCATACTCAATCAACCCATAATCCGCATGCACAAAATGGCCGAATTCTGAAGAACGGTTTTCGAAAAAAAGTGTCCCGTTCAAATAAACCTGAAGATGTCCGGCACTGTGCGTCACGCCCATTTTTGTTCCAAAATCTACCTGACTAAGATCTCCAACTTCCAGTGAGGAGGCAGCATAATAGCTTCCCGGGCCATGATCCGGAAAAGTGTAGAGGTGGGTTCCGTCCTGTTCAAATTCCTGTAGTTCGGCTTTGAAATCGAAGATCGTTCCATTAACGATAATATCTCCTACACGTTGTGCATAATCTCGTGGTTGGGTATGAACCTGGCTTTTTACAGAGCCAGAAAATGCGATTAAAAACGCTGGTAGTATAAAGGTCCTTAAATTGAACATATGAGATTTAATCATTTTCCTGAATAAGTTTATCCATTATTAATGCCGCTGAATCCACATCTAAAAACAATTTGGCATTTGATTGTTTTTGGAGAATACTGGAAGGCCATTTGGTGTTTACCGAATTAAATAAGGTAGCATGTACAGCTTTTTGCTTCGTTTTACCCGGTACTACCACCGAAACAAAGTCGGCATTTAATAATGTGGGAATGGTAAGGGTAATTGCCTTTTTGGGGACTAAATCGATTTTGTCAAATTCGCCATCATTAACCTGCTGCTGCCTGCAAGTTTCATCCAGCGAAACTTCCTTAATTACATAAGGATCGTTAAAATTGGCTTCGGGAGGGTCGTTAAATGCAAGATGTCCATTTTCACCAATACCCATGCATACAATATCGACTGGTTCTTCAGATATCAACTCCTCATACTTCTTGATATCCTCCGTCATATAATGAACCGCTTTCAACTTCCTGAACCGAAAAAGTAAATCCTCCAGAAAATTGGAAAAGCGCTGTGGCGCATGAGTTGGTAACGTGTGGTATTCGTCCATTTGAAAAGCCACCACTTTCTCCCAGGCTATATCGGGGAGCTCAAGCAACCCGGTTAAGAACTCTCTTTGAGATTTAGCGGCTGCAAAAACTATCCTAACCTCATCCTTTATTTCCAAAACTTCATTGATCCTGGCCCCCACAAATGCAGCTGCAGCATCACCAAGCTGCTTTCTGGAGTTATAAATCGCAACAGGTAAAGAATCTATGGTTGAAGTGTGTATCGCGCTCATTGCTCGTTTATTATTCGATATCTGTTCTTACTGCTTCTCATGTCTGCTTCAGAAAAACGAACGCTGAAAAGCGCTGGTTCGCCTGCCACACTTTGCTTTATCATTAAATGATTTCTCCCGGGTTTCAGCTCAAGACCGATTCGATGTTCATCACGTATAAATTCGTTTGCATATTCATCTGCGAAAGCGGTCTCCCCATTCATATAAACACTGATAAAGCCTGAGTTCCCTACCTGGATATCCACCGTTTGTTTCCTGTCGGAATCGATATGGGCAAATGCATAAAAAGTGAGTGTCCCAAGAGTGTCATGTACTTCAGAGAAGTTCACATGATCCAAATACGGAGTATTGACCCGTCTCCATCGGTAGGTCTCTCCGGATAAACTAAACTCCTCGGTAACGTTTGGAAAGGTTGAAGAAATGCGGGTTCCTTCCGAATAATGCTCCGACTGTGTTGAAGCTTCTAACTCGGGAACGGGTTGGATCATCAGCCAACCTTGCAAATACCAGTGCGGGATATTTTCGATTTCCAACCCAGTACCCAGTGCATCCTGTACATGATTTCCATCATCAAATTCCAGCAGCTCATTTTCCAACCGGGTTCGTAAAGCACTCAACGCGGAAATGTGCGCATCATACTTTTCCTCTACCCAACTCCATGCATGAGTTCTGTTTTCAATGAGCCAAAGTCGTCTGTTTTCATCCTTCAACAATCCCCATTGCCTTTCTAAAAAAGTGAGATAATTGATCATATCAAGTAGTTGCTCTCTATCAGCTGAACTACGCCCCTGATTTATATCTGAAACACTTTTATAAGCATTAGAAATCTCCTCTAATCCCAACTTAGTTTCTGCTAAGATCCTATATAAGTTAATTGTATGATCGATATAGGATTTGTCTTCAGAATAGAAACGTGGATTGAAGCCAGAAAGAGCAATACCAGCATCTTCCGTAATTTGTATAACTGAATCCCAATCACTGTTGTTTACTGCCATCGAGTTACCCGGCTCCGGGAGCAATGAACTCCAAACCACCGCTTCATTCATCTTCTCTGTTGATTTGAGGGAGGCTAACTCGTTTAGTTTCGAGATAGCCTCCGTTAAACCTGTGGATGAACTTCCATAAGCCGCTGCAGAAAATCTCTGATCATAATTTTCTTCCTCTGCATGGATATTCCATGCTTTTTCTGCTGCAAATGACACGCCATACCAATCCTTGGAAAACAGCGCAAACCCTCCATCATCCCAAATAGTATTCAGCATCCCTTTTACCTGAAGATCTACTCCGTCGCTTACGAACTGATTTATATTTGTTTTGGCGATATTAAAATCAGGAATGGTGGAGTTCGAATTTAATACCCCTGTTGAAATCAATACTTCAAATCCCGCGTCTTTCAGCGGCTGAATCATAAATTTAAAGTCCTCCCGCACTCCATAATCCCAGGGTATCATCACAATATCCTTAGGTAATAAATCAATGATTTCAGGATGCTTTAGCGCAATATCTGCCCACACCAATATTTTCTTATCAAGACGGGTAAGAATTTCGTGAATCCGTATAATATGCTGTGCATACACCCTCGCTATTCCCAGGCTGTCAACCAACTCTTTCGACGCGCCTTTACCAAGATCGAAGGTTTCATCAGAGTTAACGTGAAAATAATCGGACCGAAAAGCTGGAACCATTTCTTCATAAATATCCTCCAGGAAATCGTAGCTTTCCTCAAAAGCCGGGGAAAGCAAAGATTCTCCCTCTCCTAAATGCGCATATTCCGGATGTTTTAGAATCTGCTGGAAGTGCCCAAACGATTGAAAATTCCCGATAAGCTGAATATGATATTTGTTTGCATATTCATCTAATTCCCTCCACTCCCGGATAGTTAGTGAACCTCCCTTTGGCGCAAATACAGGATGGCTTTCCGTTTTCACCACATGTTCGGTATAGTAGGTCAATGTATTAACTTTCAGTTCGGCCATCCTTCTGATCTGTTGTTTCATATATTCAGGCGTAGGAACCGGGCCCCGGCTGATGTCGTCCATCATTCCCCGCATTTCCAAATCTGGCCAATCTTTGATTTCAAGTGCAGGAATTGCTTTCCCAGCAAAATTAGATCGCATTAACTGCTTCAGGCTTTGCACCCCGTAAAAAGCTCCCTGTTTGGTGCTTGCTGAAATCAGAATTAAATCGGGAGAAATCACCAAATAGTAGCCCTCTTTTCCAAGCTCGCTGTCAGGAACCAAATCATGCTGCCTCGCTAGCCGATCGAATGAGCTATCTATGCCATAGACCCCAACAACAATTCTCTTTTCCATATCACTACTAAACTCAAGCGATAATTCCCTGTACAGAGCTGCTTCCTCTTTCAGTTGTTCGAACTGAAAGATCTCTTCTTTATTATCGTTTAGGCTAAAAACTACAGATACATCCCCTCTTAAATCAAAAGAGCCTTCCTTAAAGGTTACCTCCTGGGGTGCCGGAACAATTTGAATCAGATTCTGGGCTTGCAGCTCCAACGACGCAAAAAAAGTGATCAAAACTGCAATCAAAATCTTCATCTTTATGCCCTCTCTTTCATTTTCCCTTCCAGAAAAGCTGCTGCATCCTTGTACGCTGCGTCAAGATCAGGAACTGAAGATTCATCCCCTCCAATATCGATTCCAAAATGGCCATTGAAACCAATCTTGTCGAGCGTTTCGAAAAAGTCATCCCATCTTATTTCTCCCTCCCCAATAGCAAGGTGTTCTACCCTCGAGCCACGATTATCTGAAATATGGATATAATCGATATATGCAGAAAGTCGGTGCAGCGAAAGCTGGAGATTATCCCTTAAGAAAAACTGATTAGCGGTATCAAAATTGAAACGGAGGTTATCCTTCTTAACCGCATCATGGAAATACAGAAATGCGTCCGTAGTTGAAGCAAGTACGCCATGCGCCGGATGCATTTGATAGCTAAGGTTATACCCGGAGGCTATATCACATGCCTGACGATACGTTTCGATCATTTGCTCCCAGTACGTGGACCAGTCTAATCCATCAGGAAAACGGGCAGCCAATATGGTCTCTTCATGGTAATGCCGGACAACCGGAATGTCTTCAGGAAATTGATATGGAGGTAACGGTGCATTATCTAGAACCCCTAATGAGCCAAGAGTTGAAGCAATCTCGCAGCCTTTTGCAAACAATTCCAGGTTTTTGGAGCGTTCTGTTTCATTAGCAGAAGAAAGCCCCGGGAGTACTACACAAAAATAAGGTACTACTACATTTCTCAGGGACAAATGGTTTGCAATATCATCCTTGAGTTCATACACCTCCAAAAGATGTTGTTCACGAATTCCTTCTAACTCAATCGAACCAAATCCCAATGCGGCAAGCTCATCGATATATTTCGGTGTGTCTTTTGCACCCGGGGGATATCCATACCTGGTGATGGGATATAAGTAGCAGCCAACAATTCGTGAATCAATCATAACATGCCCTAATTATTGGCTTCAGATTTGATATCAGGAATGAAAAATCCGCTTTTTGGTCTGGTTGGACGGTGTTCATCGTTAATCTTGTCCAAAGTATTCCAATGATCACGAAGCTTGAAAGCCACACTTTTAGGAAGCCGATCTCTTGTAAAAACGCCTTTTTTGTTTAATACCACTCGCCGGAAATGCTGCGGCGTCAGGAAATCTGCAAAGTTCCAGATGTGAGCACCACATACAAAATCACGGGCTTCCATAACCTCCAGGTACTTGAACGTAAACGCTGTTTGGAATTCTTCGGTAAACATCTGTGCGGTAGTTGCGTGCAGTCCTTCAACGGTATCTGCACCGAACTCAGAAACGATAATCGGCCTCTGATACTTTGCAAAAATGGCGTCCAATTCATTTCCTAAATCCTGTGCAGCTCTTTCCAAATCTGCCGGATTGGTATACCAACCATAGTACCTGTTAATCCCGATGATGTCACACGATTCGAGCACAATGTCCTCTTCCTTAAACATCGCCATCGAAATAGAGAGTATAGGACGGCTGCTATCCAATGCTTTTGTAAACTCATACAGCTCTTTGAAATACCTTTTACCAGCTTCATTTTGATAGTATTCTTCAGCCCATAAATTTGGCTCATTGGTAATAGACCAGGATATCACACTGGGGTGATTTCTGTCCCGCTCAATTAACTCTTTAATCGCTTTTTTGTGATTATCCAGCAGTGGCTTCAGATCATCAAAGTCATGTGACCAAAAGCCCAAACTTACTGCCGGTACTTCGTCGATGATGAGAAATCCCAGTTTGTCACCCAATCTCATCATCTCTTCATCATACGGATAATGACTCGTGCGATAGGAATTCGCACCAATCCAGCGCATGAGTTCATGGTCTTTGATATAGCCCGCTCTGAATTGGCCCCGACCAATAATTGGAAATTCCTCGTGTTTACCAAATCCCGTAAGGAACAATTCCTCGTTATTGAACAGTATTTTGCCACCTTCTACCCTTACTTCGCGGATTCCAAATAACTCATCGTATTCGTCCACGATTTCATCATCAATAAAAAGAGAAACTCTTGCTTTATATAAATGGGGATTTGATGGAGACCATAGGATCGGGTCATCTACATTCAGGCTGAAGTTGTTCGACGAATCCGATTCGGTTTCATTTTGAATCAAATCATTAGCATCTAAAATCTGAATTCGCAACTTATCAAATTTTGAAGCCTGAACCTGGATATCTACCTCCCCCTGCAAACTTGTATTCACTGTAATCCCTGAAACGTATTCTTGAGAAGTAACAATTAAATTCACAGATCGGGTTAACCCACCATATGGAAAGAAGTCAAAACGGGTAGCAGGGTATAAATGCCGTCGCTGGTAGGCGGTAGTATTATACATGGGAGATTCTGGATCAACATCCTGGGGCAACGTGTGCATACTAAGGGTGCTATCCACGCAGACCACCAAATGATTTTCCTCTCCAGCAGGTAGAAGAGCATCTGTTACATCAAACCCAAAAGGAACATAGCCTCCGGCATGCCCCCCTATCTCTTTTCCATTTACCCAAACGGTAGCCTTATGGTCAGCTGCTCCAAATCGCACCCAAACCTTCGCATTTTTCTGCAAAACCTGCGGTACTGTAAACCAGGTTTCATGCCATGCCTGTCCTATGTAGTTTTTAAATCCCTGCTCTTCCAGTTGCTCATTCCATGAACCCGGAATGGCAATAGTATGAATATCTCCTTCCAGGGTATTACCGAACCATTGTTCGGATAAACCAAGATTGTTTGGATCCGCTTTGATATTCCAATAACCACCTAAATCAAAAAATAACCTGTATTTGTTTTGTTGTGGGTATAACATTCGTTTTTCCTTTCTCCTAAATTCCAAAAATTCCTAAAATGCCAAACACAGCCATTACAACTGAAAATGTAAGCGTGGTCCCGACCATTATGTTTTGTCCGGTTGTTAAGGCATAATTTCCTACAATCGACTTCCTGTTCATGAGCAATAACATCAACAGAATTATTACCGGGGTTACTATCGCTATAAGTGCCTGGGATATAATCATAATAAATACCGGTCTTCCACCGAATAGCGGCACTAACAAACTCAAAAGGATATAACTCAGAGAAATCAGCCGATTGGTTGTGGTCTGAAAATTTGGATTTTCTCCTTTATAGTCGGCAATAAGCATCGGGGCTAGCATGATATGCGGGAACAAAGAAGAGAGTCCTGCTGCTAAAATTCCTCCCACAAAAATTGACAGAGCGAACTTTCCCGCAAAGGGTTCCAGTAATTTCACCATATCAATAGCGTTATCCACTTTGATTCCCTGAGGATACATGGTTCCGGCAGCTGCAGCCATTACTGAAATACTTAGAACGAACATTACGATAGCTGACACTTTCGCATCCCTTTTCTCAAGCCTGAATTGTTCGATTCCCCATCCCTTACCTTTAATCAATATGGAACGAACGATATAAATCACCGCTCCCATTGTGGTTCCTACCATACTTGCTATCAAAAGAAATGCCCCCGATTCGTTAGGAACTCCCGAAAATACCCCTGCAATCACTTCATTAGGATCTGGAATAACCATAATCATAGTTATGATGAAACTCACCCCCATTACTCCTACAAATATGGCAAGTACTTTTTCGAAAAAACGCTGCTTTCCATTCCAAAGCAACGCATATAAAATTGCTCCGTAAAAAATGGTCGAATACAAAGGATCTATACCTTCACCGGAAGAAGTGAGAGGCCGGGTCCATTCCTGGGTAACCTGGGTTACAATCGCCATCACTCCAACACTTCCTACTGCTTCTGTAAATATCAGGGCTATGAGTACAAACATCCCCATTGGCTTCCCAAAGTGCCTGCGGTAGCTATAAATGACAGTATCACCGGTAACTATGGTGTACTTTCCAAACACCACGATGAGTATATAAGTGAAAATACATGATAGCAGAAGAGGCCAGGCAAGCATCATCCCATATGCTGCCCCCGTTGATGCCATAGATGTTACACTTCCGGTTCCGATGTTGTAGCCGATTATAAACAAGCCCGGACCTAGCGCCAGAATAAAAAGCTGTAACCGTTTAAAAATATTGTCTTTGTTTTCTTTCATAGAATACTTGTGTAAGACGGCGCGATTGTAATGGCCGTGAATCCACTATCCCTTTCACCCGGCGCTATTTACCGCTCCGATGGTTAACCGAATATTTGCGCCTGGCGGAATGTTTATGGTTACTCGTTCGCCTCTTTTGCCAACGGTGATTTCTTTCGTTGAAACCAAACCTTCGTCGTTGCTAATGCTCAATGAGTAGGTGCCTGGATTTAACTGCCAAACCCTGAACCGGGCCGACTCTTCCTCATCTGAAAAAGAATACAAACGCGTGGAAATTTTATCTGAACTGCTTTCTTCTACTAAAACAGCCACATCCCTGCTTAAAACCTCCCAGCTAATTGCAGCATACGGGGAAGCACTTTCATCCACTCCAAAACCTGTGTACATCTCCTGCAGGATACTGATCTCCCGTTCATCATTTCCTTTTATATATACCCGGTCCGTATGAATTGCTTCCGAAGTACGAAGAGGAACATTGTACCGTACTGTCTCCAGGTACCCGACTAGCTCGTTTTCAATATGACTAATATCACCTGTTAATCGATATTTGATAAATGGAGTACCATACCTCCTGAATAAATCATCATAACTTGAATCATTAGAAAGCATGCGCCAGGTACTCGCAACATTCCAGAAACCTGAACTTTGTCCGATCCTTACCGCGGCCCATGATTCCGTACCAACCTCACGACCTGATATGGGTTGAATCAGATATTCTTCATATTCGCTCACCAGGTTTAAATGATCCTTTAGGGGTTGGACATATTTCTCTTCCCCGGTCATGCTCCACACAAACAAGCTCTGTTCTATAATCGCCCGGGCACCATTCCAGTTGAAATAATCCCAGTACATATTGGCATCATACCAGGTAGATTCCTCTCCATTAAACTCACCAGAAGGGAACTCGATACTGGCGGGGAAAACATATTTTGGTTTGCCTTTTTCCAGTCTGGAGGATGCGTCTATCCAACCGTCCATCCATTCTTTTAAAGCCTGCAGGGTAGCTTCATCTCCGGTTTTCCATGCATAATAACGGACTGCTTTTGTTGCCCGACCATTGTAGGCCACATCTCTGTTCTTTGGAGGCTCCATTTCAAGCTCTGTAGAACTATACCAGGAGGACTTAAATTGTCGAAATCCAAGATCGTTGAAGTCCGTCCAAAGATTGATAAAATGATCGGATGAGTATTTCAGACGATCCACATATTCTGGATCGTCTGAAAACAGAACCATCAATGGGGCGGTATCAGAAATAAACTCAGAGGAGTGCTCTACATCACTTGGCTTTTTAGCATAGCCTTTATATACCCGGTTACTGTTCCAAACGCCATCTGCAAGTTTCTTCCACCCTTGAAATGCTATGCTGTCACCAGATAGAATAAGAGGTGACCACCAACGCAGGATTTCAACGTCATCCCCGAATTTGCCTCCAAACTCACCGTTTTCGGACTGTTGCTCAAGTACCCACCAATCGGCTATTGATTTTAACCGATTCGATAATTCCCACTGCAAAAATGCCCAATTTGGTGCTCCATCTGGTTTTTCGATGTCAAACTCATCTTCTGAATCGATATTCTCGCCATTGTACATTTGAACCAATTCATTTTCCGGGTACAATTCGTACATCATTACCAAATCACGCCTCGCATTGATTCCCTCCCCTTCACCATGACGCTCGAGCCATAACCAGTAAAGCAGTCGCCCACGGTACCAAAGTGCTCGCTCGTATAAAGGGCTTACTGCGGCATCTGGTTTATTTAAAAGTCCATCATAAAGCATTACGGATTGATGCAGGTGATCAAAAAGGGATAAACCGGTTTTATCTGTTGCCCACGACCATCCCCTGTAATAAAAATACATTTCAGCTTCCTGCATAATCTGCAGTTGCTGCTTCCAATATGCTTTAAAGCTTCTGTTTTTACCTCCATCCGGAATCTCATCAATGGTTTTAAGCACATCCTCGTATGAGACTTCATTTTGAAGTCCAAGTTGATTTTCAAGTGCTTCAAATGCCTTTTCCTGATCGCTATTAGTGGGTACACTTTCATCCGGTATTAATGAGAAACCAAGAAGGCGCACTTCATCCCTGCCACCAATCAATTCGAAGGCTAACTCGCCGTCTTCAACCAAAACATTTCTTTGTAAAATGCGATACATCTTCTGGGGTGCAGGTCGGAGCCCAGCATGTTCTGCATGTGGTTTGAAGTATTGGAATTCCAATGGCTCCTGTTTTTCATTGATTGTAAGTGAAACGGTTGACGAATCTTCAAGACCTCCATCCAGCCAGATCGTAAGCCACCATTTACCATCCGGCAGATTACTTTTCCAACCAATTCTGGGAGCAGCAACCCCATCGATGGTTGTTGAATTTCTGGATGCTTCCCACTCTTCATGATAAAACTCTTCAGAAACATCAGTCGTCCAGCCAAGACCTAAGGTATCATCGTACTTCATACTGGCCGGAACATTAAATGCGTACTCCTGTCCACTTTGCTCACCGTTTCCAGCGTCAAAATGAAAAGGAACCATTTCCATACGCTCTTCAAGTGCTGCAGGAACACAACTCCCTAAAAGAACACCTATTGAGACTACTATAAGCCTGCTTTTATGTCTACTTATCATATTCTTCCTCAATGTTCTCATACCAGTTTTTAAGTGTATCAAACGCTTGTTTTCTCACCCCGTTTTCATCAATGAGTCCCTTTCTGTTCCAGTAGTTCTGGAATTCTCCGTGGTATCTTCTCGGAGTTCTGAAATCCTTTAAAATCCATGGCATTGTTCCTCTGAGGAAGGGAACATCCGTAGCCATTTCCATGGTTTGATCGATAAAATACGCCTGGAACTCTTCTGTCCAGCGGGTCATTTTATCCCCATAATTTCCAGCGAGGGCCCCCGCACCAAATTCGCTTAATAGCATGGGCTTGTTATACCTACTTTCCCAGGTGACATCCGTTATTTTATCCGGGTAGTCGGTTCCATACCAGCCTACATACTGGTTAATGGATAAAACATCTAAATACGCGCCCAGCGGGTCATCAATCACCTTGACCCCACTCCCATGAGATACTTTCAGGGCAGCAGATACCAACCTGGTTTCATCCAATGCCCGCACGGTTTTGATGAGTGATTTCAGAAAGGAATTTCGATGCTCAGTAATCGGAGTTTCATTAGCTACACTCCAAATAATAATGGATGCCCTGTTTTTATCCCGTTGATAGTTGGTGGTTATCATCTGCTGGGCAAGAAACTGCGTTTTAGGATTTTGATAATCCATGTCTTCCCAATAAACAGGAATTTCACTCCAAACCATCAAGCCCAGGCTATCAGCCAGGCGAACCATTTTTTCGGTATGAGGATAATGAGCAAGCCTTACGAAATTCGCATTCATAGCTTTCGCTTCCATCAAAAGCTCTCTCGCGCTTTTCCAGGTCAAAGTTCGGGAAGGCTTTCCTATTGTTTCCTCATGAAGACATATTCCTCTCAGGAAAATACTCTCATCATTTAATAACAGATCAGCACCTTCTGACCTTATTGTTCTGAATCCAATTCTATCTAGAATCTTATCTCTTTCCGAAGAAACTTCAACTTCATAAAGTTTGGGCGTTTCGGGAGACCAAAGCACCAGATTTTGATGCTGCACCGATAAGACTGCTGTTCCCAGATCATTGACTTCCGCACGTTCTACACTTTGAAGTTCCGGTATTCGAACTTCAATCTGGTCTCCAGCCTTGAAATCGCCGGCAAGCCGAACGATAGCTTGTATTTCTCCATCGTCAAAATTGAGTGTATAACTATGGATATACGTATCAGGAACCTTCACAATCCAAACAGGGCGCGTTATTCCTCCGTAGTTCCACCAATCGAAGTCTTTTGCGGGGATACCGTCGTCTTTTCTGGTGTTATCTACTGCCAGAACAATGGAATTTTCTTCACTCAGGATGTCAGTTACGTCGAATTGAAATGGAGTGAATCCCCCTTCATGTTGGCCCAGTTTTGTACCATTCAGATAAACATGTGATATGTAGTTTACTCCTTCGAAATAGAGCAGGTACCTGAATCCGGTTTCTTTATTGATGGATGCTTTTTTCCGGTACCATACCAACCCTTCATACCATTCAAACCCGGGTAGCTGACTATTCCAGTCACCTGGCACCTGAATATCCCAGGAGGAGTCCCATTCATATTCAATGAGTTCTCCTTCATCAAGTTTAGCCACATCATCTGCCGCAAAATCTCTCCGGTATTTATTTTTCTTCAGACCGGTTTCCATGGGGTCCGGAATAACCTTCCATGTACCATTCAGATCAATTTTTTCTCTTCCATATACATTTTCCAGTACGTCTGTCTCCTGTGCATGTACTGAAGCGAGTGAGAAAAAAGTGATAAACGCGACAAGAACAAGGCTGCGCTTAAATTTCATAGTCTTAGTATTAAAAAAGAGAAGAGCCAATCCAATGGCCCTTCAATATGTTTACAATGAAATAGCTACTATTTCAGTAAGGTCATTTTACCGGTTTGAATAAACTCTCTTGAACCAGTCGTTGCGGTAATGCGGTAAATGTATATTCCAGAAGACAGGGTAACTGCATTTATCGCAATATTTTGATTGACTCCAGCCTGGAACTGCTGAACCGGAACGGTCATTACCTTCTGTCCAACAACGTTAAATACGTCAATTTGCACATTCGCTGCTACAGGCAGACTAAATGAAATATTCGTAGTCGGGTTGAATGGGTTAGGATAATTACCGTGAAGCGTAAACCTTCCAGGAACTTCTTCTACTCTTTCATTGGAAGTAAAAATGTCTCCATGCCATCTTAAAGAGCCTAATTGTTGACCTTCCGTTCCACCAGTGAACGAAGCGAAAGAATTAGTATATCCGAAATCGAATGGTTCATTAGCAGTATCGAATGCCGGAGGCTCAGTATCTGCCCAATAAGCAGTTATAATACCTGCAGGTTCTGCCGGACCACTGGTAAATGTTACCAACTCATCAGTAAAACTACCTGCTGTTCCAGTTTCTTCAACGAATGCAGCCACTGTTGGATTAAATTTAGTGGTAACCGAAACACTATCCGGGTAAGCAGCAATTACCCCGGCAGTAAAGTGAATATTGTTATTACTCGCCATAAACGTCTGGGTACCAAACTCGTTTAATTCATCTTCTGTAAGCGAATCCAGTGCAACCACATACCGAGGACCATCTGTCGCCGACTGACCATAAAAGGTAGGATTGATCATCAGGTTATCCTTCATTTCTGTATGTACAGCAGGTCCGAACTCTAATGTTCCGTTAGCAGCAACGTTAACTACGGTGTTTTGATTGAAAACTACCCTTTCAATTACCCCGCCATCGTCTCGAATAACCTGGCTGGTGATATTGTAGAAGGTATTATTCTCCATATACACAGATTTCATTGGATTTCCGCGATCATCAAGTACACGTCCATTATTGGCATCACCTGTAGTACCAATGTTACTTACAATGGAGTTCGTCAGGTTAAGAGTTACCCCATCCCCGTCGACCCTGAATGCAGACTGACCATCCTTGTCTAAGTGGCAATCATCTACTGTGATCGTAACGTCATTCTCGCTAATCCTTACAATTCTGGTATTAAAACCTCCTAATTCATCCTGGCCAGTTACATATAAACCACGAATGGTTAGATCGCCCCGGGGCCGGAAAGGACGACTTGAATCACCCCCAGTGTCAACAGCAGGTATGAGCCTTGGCCGTGCTCCGTCACCATCTTCCGCAACAATAGTTAAATGGTAATCCCGATGTTCTATCGAACCGTCGAGCAGGTACAGACCTCCGCGGCTTAGAACATATACGGTGCTTGAATCTACTCTCTCTCCATTGGACAGAGTATCGCTTTCAATTGCTTCATTCAATGTACCAACACCTTGTGAAACGTTAACAGTACGTTGAGCCATTACCGAACTATTTAGTAATAACATCAACATGACACATATACATAGGATCCAACCCTTTTCCCAGGTGAATCTATTCATAGTACCGGTTTTCATGTTTACTCCTTTGATTGTTTGTGTGGAAATACCACGAGTTAAAATTTATATCTAATACCTGATGTTGCATTCAAACCATATCTGAAATCCCGGGATAACCTCGCCTCACCAAGCCCGGACCCAATAAATTCACGTTCAGATTCGCTCGTAAGGTTGTTCACATTAACAAAGAATGTGAGGTTTGGTGCTTGTTTGAATGATTGATTGAGACGGAAATCCCAGAAACTGAACCCATCAGATAATTCATCCGTTACTGATTGCGTAGATATTTCTTCCAAAATGGACTCCTGATAAGCCAGAGAGAATCGTGCAGAAAACAGTCCAACTTCATATCCAATAGTTAAAGAACCGGTAGCGTCAGGTTGCCCCGGGAGGCGGCCTGCCCGAACGGTATCAATTAAAGTTGGTTGAAATGGCGGATCCGGACTACGAGGCCCTACCAGGAAGAATGGGAAAAAAGTCTCCGATTCAATGAGTGCCAGGTTTGCAGAAATAATAAACCCATCCAGCGGTTTAGGGAGAAATCTCAGATCGGATTGTATATCTACTTCAAACCCTTTTACCGTTGTTGTCCCCTCTGCGTTAACAGGAGCTGTAAGTTCATAATTATCAAATTCTCCTTCGGTCAATCTTGTAACTCTGATATAGTCAATATCGGTAAGTTCTTTATAGAAGGCCCCAATAGAGAGATAGCCAAACCTGCTATTATAAAAGGAAATAAACGCATCATAGTTAACCGCTTTGGTGTGCTCTAAATCAGGGTTACCACGTGTAATTTCGAATTCGTTTCTATTAATTCGTTCAAATGGAACGAGGTTATAGTAATCCGGACGTGATAAACTTTCGGTATAAGCCAAACGGATACTGATGTTTTCATTCAGAGTGAATTTTAAATGTACCTGTGGAAGCAATTCCCAGTAGTTTTGCCCACCAGTTGTGTCTATTAAGGTACCGTCTTGCCCAAGATTACCTCTCAGGTTCCCAAAGTTACCAACATAGAAGTTATCAGTTGCTTCGTACCTGAATCCTCCCAGTAATACAAAACGTGTTCCCAACTCCAGTTCAGACATGATGTATCCCGCAGAAATGGTTTCTCCCGCATCGTAGTCGGCTAATTCTCGCTCGCGATTTACTTCATAAGAATCTGTGTAAGTAGCATAGAAGTCATTGATTTTATCAGCATCTAATCCTGGAGTGATATCAAAAACACCAGATAAGAGACCGGAACTGGAATAATTAGGATCGCTGAAATTACTAATAGCGATATGGGTATTATTGTAGAGCTCAAAAAGATCCGGATTTGCCTGACCGATCTGGCTTACAACTGCAAAATCGGTTCTTACTTCATTCTCATCTACCCGCCGGTCTTTGTCTCTTATTTTCGCACCGGTTTTCACCTTCCCGGACAACCAACTATTAACCTCAAAATTGTAAGTGAGATTAATCTCTGCTGTTAAATCCCGGTCTGTGTATCTGGAAGTCTCATTCAAACCATATTGAAACCAGGTTGCCTCTAAGTTATTCCTGGCAAAGGTGGGTATTAATTCAGGGGCTCCATCATCGATAAGCCCATTATTGTAGGCACTCAACTCCTGAAATCGGGCATAATTTCCGAATGGCTGCTTTCCAAGGGTAAATGAATGGGATAGCTGCCAGTCAATATCAAATGAGTTTAGTCTATGTTCACCACGTAAAGAGTTTGTATATAACTGTTCAAACCGTTCTCGGTCTCTAACGTCATATTCAGTCCGGGTGTTTCCTACACGATATCGTTTCCTTCTTCTTAATTGATCACGATCGGTACGGCCAAAAAAGCTTGAGAGGTATACATCTCCGAAACTATCGGAATAATCAAGAGCTACACTTGCTCCGTACCGATCCCTTGTTTCTTCCGTATCCGCCAGGTTTAAGTTCTCTGTTCTGAGGGATGAATCTGCCTGATTAAAAAGAAAATCATTATCAAATAGTTCTGAAGAACGATTCTGCCGGCTTGTACTTCCGGTTACTAACACCCCGAGTTTATTTTCCAGGAAGCGATTGCTCAGGTTAAAACTCGCTTTATACTGTCCAAACTCCTCGGTTAATTCATTGTATCCATATTCCAGGCTGGCATTTCCATTGTAACCCGGAGAAGCTTTTTTTACCAAAAGGTTTACTGTTCCACCAACTGCATCTCCATCCTTATCCGGAGTAAGTGCTTTAAAAACCTCGATACCATCCAGTACTTCGGATGGAACGATACTCAAATCCACACTACGGTCATTCGGATCTGTACCAGGAATTCTGACACCATTTACTGTGATAGAATTAAACTTTGGTGAGAGTCCTCTTACAACTACTTTCGACGCTTCGCCCGCATTTCTTTGTACCGAAACACCGGGTAACCTGGCCACTGATTCTGCTGCATTATTGTCTGGCAGCTCCGACAATCGCTCTTTGGATACAACATTTACAATGGTGTTTGACTCCAGCTGTTGCTTAATGGCAGCTATCTGCCCTGCAGCCTGAGCAAGCACAGTTACTTCCTCTCCAACAATGGCAGTGGGACGAAGTAGTATGTCCAATTCGAGTCGTTCTCCCTCTCCAACCGCTACAAACAATTCCTTTGGGAAGTATCCAATGTAAGTAACTCGAATCCTATAACTTCCGGAAGGAATATCCCGAATTTCGTAGCCGCCATCTATATCACTTGCCGCCCCTCTTTCCAGTGAGTCTATATAAATATTGGCTCCAAGAATAGGCTCATTTAGTGTAGAATCGGAAACTACACCATAAATACTTGCTCCCTGACGTGCCTGAGCCGAACCGAATGAAATTACCAGGAATAAAAAAACTAAAAAGGTTTTCAACACCAACATTCTAATCAAAAAGAGACTCCACGATTGCGATATGAATATTCAGATATATCAAAAGCTGTTCCTAAAAGAGAAGCGCTTCCATTATACATACCCAATATGCTAGGTATACTTTATATATGCAATATTAAATTGCAAAATATTTCAAATTCTCGACGGTAATTTGATGTGGAAAGAGCTTATGCGTCTTTCACCCGGGTTAAAACTCTTTTAAGGAATAGCTAAGATATTGTTTAATAAAACCCAATAAGAGATATGGCAAAAAAGTCCTCTCTTTTGAAGCAAAAGAAATGGTAAATACCAACTTTCAGGGCCTATTTCTATTCGTATACCCTTTCTTCTCCAAATTATGATACTCCAACCTTCTTTTGGGTTCATCTGAAACACCTATATAGTATGTTTCTTTTATTTCTGATCGCAGTATGTACAGGTGATAATTCATGAAACAAAAAAAGGACTAATCGGCATTGCCAATTAGTCCTTCTACTTTTTGCTCCCCGGGTTGGATTCGAACCAACGACCGATCGGTTAACAGCCGATTGCTCTGCCACTGAGCTACCGAGGAGTGTGCAGTTTCCTTCGCGTTCGAAGGAGCGCCAAATATAAAGACAATGCTACACCCTAGTCAATAGATTTTTACTCGTTTTTGTAGAAAACTTTCTTCAGGATCAGCCCTTTTGCAGGAGCAGTAAAAGTAGCAGGTGCTTCCTCCTGGTTGGCTAAAATTCGTTCAAATTCTTCAACGGAGATTTTCCCCTTTGAAACCTCAACCATGGTTCCCACTAACCGCCGAACCATGTTCCGAAGAAAGCGATTTGATTCTATCTCAAACAGGTAGCTTTCGTCGTTCTCCTTCCAGACAGCTTCTAAGACCGAGCAGAGAGTAGTATAGTTTTCTTCATTGAACCTGGAAAAGCCATCGAAATCATGTTCTCCGACTAATAGCTCCGCACAGTTTTGAAGCAGGTTCAGATCAATTTCATCCCCAGGAAACCACCCCAAATCCATTAACATGGGGGCTGGGTATTTGAGTAGCCGATATTGATAACGTCTTGAAGTAGCATCGAAACGGGAATGAAAATCAGTTTCCACTTCTTTCGAACTCTTGATGAATATTTCTTCACCGATTAAGCCATTTACCCCTCGGATTACCTTCTTAAGATTTGTCCCTCTGGGTAGGTCCACATGGGCAATCTGACCTTCCGCATGAACCCCGGCATCCGTCCTGCCCTGACCAACAATATCAATAGGCTGTTGAAGAATTCTGGCAAAGGTCGCTTCTATTACCCCCTCGATCGTAGTTGAATTGGGTTGAATTTGCCAGCCTGAAAACTTTGTTCCTTTATATTCGATTTCCAGCTTATAGCGCTTCATCGCAAACTAGAAACCAAACCGAAGAGAGGCCGTGAATCCAGGTTCACCAAATTCATTCAGATAAGAAAACCGTGCTTCAGGGAGTTCACGGTTCATATTTCGCGCTTTTGCAAATGCGCTAATCCCGCTCACAACACGGTTGGCTACCATCAATGTAATAAGTGCCGGAAGCTGGTTGTTGTTCCGGTCAATCCGCTCTCTCATATCCTGATATTGAAAACGATCATCATCTGCGGCCCAGTTCCATCTGTTCTCCGGGGAATCAGAGATCAAATCGTCCCAGTTTCTGGATCGTAACTGGAAGTCGTTGTATTCAGCCAGGTTATCGAAGTTAGCAATCGCCAGGAAGAAATCCCGATCTTTCGAACTTAAGTCGATGCCCGCGTTGGAGCGTGCAAATGTCTCAAGGTCACTTTCCAGTTGATCGTTTCTAACTCTTATCCCAACGTAACTCAAAATCATGATAGCATCAGCCGCCATATGATATTGGCCCCGACGCCAGTCGTTTTTATCGAGGTACTGATGTCCCCAACCAGGGAGCACCATTGAGCGAAGGAACGCTCCTCTGGGTGATTTTTCATCAAAATCGTAATCCTGATCCTGTGCCATCAAAATAGCTGGCAAGAGAATCAAAACTCCCAGGCATAAATAACTAAAAAATCTAAATTTCGTCTTCAAAATCCGGATCGGCATTTTTGTGTTTTTCCCGCCCCCAATGTCGTAAGATTGAAACGGTAAATCCACCCATAAGAAGGAATGTACCGGCCCAAACTACAGAAATAAAGGGTTTCTTTTCGGCTACAATAAGTACCCACTCCTCATCATACGTTTCATCGAGCCCTGTTATTGTCAACTCAATCGAATCTGTTTGGGGATTTACTTTCGAGAATTGAAAACTCAGATCATAAAGGGGAAGGTTTACCGGTGGAGACATAACGAAACTCTGCCCCTCTTCCGTAAACACAACAAATAACGGCTCAATCAAATACTCCTGTCCGCTGGCCAAATGACGAACTTCAACCTGAGCACGAATGCCAATGCTTGTATTTGGAGGTAAATTGGTTGTATCAGCCTGGATGAAATTATCGAACTCGAACTCAAAACCACTAACCGCAATCGTTTGCCCGCGTTTGAATTCTATACTCTGACTTGAATCAGCAGGTTGAACAGAATCTGAAGCGGGTTGAAAACTCCCCTGTTCCTCCATCTGATTATTCCGTTGCTCAATAAATGAACTTCCGGCAACATAGAGATAGATATCGCTCATCAGGCCAGTCCTCACGTCTGGATCAACAGACCAGTTCACATTATTTGGCGTTGCTGTTGCAAGCATTGGGTAGACTTCCGGGTATAAATAAAAGGGGCGGCCGCCATTCACCGATTGAAATCGGAATCGATAAGTCTGCTGACCCGGTCGATTTTGATTGGAAAGATCGTACCCTTCATAAGTCACGGAATACTGATTATTAATGACCTTAGGCTCGTCTAATTTCAACTCCAGCATTTCCACAGTTTGAGAAACCGGGAACCCTCGCTCATCCACTACTTCTCCGGCTAATACAGCAGCATTGTAATTCTGAGTGTTTTCATCAAGAAGTGGGCGGTTGTATACCGTAGATGCTAGAATCCCGACCAAGAGCACTCCAAATCCAACATGAGTAAGCGTTCCACCAATTAATTTAGGCTGTTTCATAGCAAGGCGTCCCATTACCCAGGAATTACCCACAATAGCAAAGAATCCTGAAAACAAATAGAGCATGTAGTATGGATTTCGAACACCCCCTAAAATTACAGCAGCTAAAGTAGCAACCGAAGTGACCAGGGTTGGGTAGATCAAAGCAGAAGCCAGGGTCTCAGCATCATACTTCTTCCAGAAAAGATATTGACCGATTACTGTGAAAAGGGCCATGATAATCGCGATTGGCATACTCCAATCGTTATAAAAACTAATTTCCGGCGGGGTTGGGTTCTCATTAAATAATAGCCCTAAAATCGGAGAACTGGTTCCTAATATGATGACGATGCCCAGCACCAAAAGCAAAACCGCGCCGGTAAATGTCATGAACTCCCTGCTTAAGATCTTTGCTTCTTTCTGGGGAGATGGAAGCTCCTTGTATCGCCAGAAGAACATTCCCAGCCCCACGATGGTGACCACCAACATAAAAAGTAGCAGTTGGTTGTAGAGTCCCAAGTCAACGAAGCTATGTACTGATGAATCAGCCAATACTCCTGAGCGGGTCAAAAAAGTTTCATACACGATCAACACATAAGCCAGGATCGCAAAAAGCAGCGACGATTTCTGAGCCACCGAACTTCTTCTCTGGATAATCATGGTGTGGATCCCTGCTGTCCCGATTAACCAGGGAACAAGGGAAGCATTCTCTACTGGATCCCAGGCCCAGAATCCGCCAAACGAAAGAGTTACATAGGCCCAATATCCGCCCAGGAAAATGGCGGTAAGCAATGAAAGATTAGCGCCTAGCGTCCATGGAAGTGCCGGTCCCACCCATTCGTTGTATTTTCGTTTCCAAAGCGCTGCCATAGCAAAACAGTAAGGAATCGTCATCATTGCGAAGCCAACAAACAGGATCGGGGGATGAATCATCATCCAGGGACTTTTCAACAAGTCATTCAATCCACTTCCATCAGCTGGAATAAAGTCAGGGTTTGCCTGAATGAATGGAGCGTCGGGCATTTCCTCAGCGATAGTTCGGAAAGGAGAAGCGCCAAACATGAAGTCACCGAATTTCCAGCCAAGAATCATGGAAAGCAAAAATAATTGGGTGAGTGCAAGAAAGAACATTACTGGAGCCCTGTATGGTGCTCTTGTCCACTTTATAAGCCCTACACCGGCTACCCAGGAGAATAAAATCCAAAGCATGAAACTTCCCTCCTGCCCACCATAAAAGGCAGAGAACAAATACTTTGGAGCAAGGTCAAGGCTGGTGTAATTAAACACATAATAGTACTGGAACTGATGCTGGAAAATCAGGTAGATCAACATCCCAGAACCTACCAACATCCAAAAGCCTTTCAGCATAAACATCCAGTTTCCAACCTTCAGAAAACGTTCGTCATCCTGGTTAGAAGCCCGGAAATAATACACCATCGAAATCGCACAAAATAAAAAGGAAAGCGTAATGGTAAGCTTTCCTAAAATCCCAAAAATGGGTCCGAATTCTGTCATAAGTTAGCTTTCTGAGGCTTTAACAAATTCCGAAGGATCGGCATCGTTGTATTTCGATGGACACTTCATGAGCATTTCGCTGGCATAAAATACATCATTGCGCATTTCACCAATTACCACCAATCGATCCGCCTCTTCAAAATTATTTGGCTTTGGCCGGGGATAGATCACTTTTTTGGTTTCCCCGGAATCATCCGTCATATAAAAAGTGAACTGCATCGTTTCCCGCGAAAATCCATAATCCTGGGTGTCATCCCAGGTTCCTGGTACATGTGCAGATTTCATTTCACTGGCTTTTTCAAAATCAGTGTAGGTGCTGATGCTGTTTCCGAAGTTGATCATCAACAGGGAGGTAAAAGCCACAATGGCTACGATTCCTAGTATTAACTTGGGTTTCATTTCTCTTCTGAATTAACTTTTTCTTCGAGGGATGCAACTTTGCGGTCCACACGAATCATGAAATATAAAAGTACAGTCCAAATGATGAGGGTCACCCCTAACACCACATAGATCAGATCGTTTGAATACATAAAAGCAATAAGTACGTTAGCATGCTCCACCGATTCACCCGCCCAGATATTTGAGTAAGCCTGTGTTAATGTGTCGATAGATGTAGAATCGGTTTGCATGGAAACTTGTTAATTACTCGGCGTCTTCCCCGAGTGCATAATGAACGGTTTTGTATCGGTGCATAATATCGTACAACCAAAACGAAAGTGCGATAAAGCCTAGCATGGCCGGGTATAAGACATATCGCATCTCAATTGCAGTAATTTCAGAAAAAGCGGGATTGCCTTCCGCTCCGGGATGAAGGCTGGTTAACTGTCTTGGCACCACATACAGTAAAAAAGGAATGGTGGTTACGGCAAATATATTATAAACTGCAGCAATTTTGGCTCGCTTTTCTTCATCATCGAAAGCTGATCTGAGAACCAGGTATGCCACGTAAATCATCATGGCCAGAGCAGCCAAATTCATTTTAGGCTCGGCAAAGGTCCACCATGTACCCCAGGTGAATCTCGCCCATAAAGAGCCTGTTAATAATCCGCATAAGCCAAACATCATTCCTACTCTGGCCGAAGCTTCTGCTTTTATATCGAACACCATGTTAGGTGTGTTTAAATACCGGATGCTATATATACAGCTTGTTAAAAACATGGCGTACATGGCCATCCACATTGGCACATGAAAGAAAATATTTCTGGAGGTTTCTTCCAGAATTGGAATTTGGGGAATCTGAATCAAAAAGCCGCCAACAATCACCAAAGTGACCCAACCGGCTACTATGTATTTCCAGGGTTTCAGGGTACGATTCATTTAAATTCTCGAATTCTTTAAATATACAAAAAACCCTTCATTTTGGTTAAAAAATCGGAATTGGTGTTTCAAATATTGCAATTCCTTACAATTGGATTTTGTAACCTCGCACAGGAACTAACTACATCAAATAATTATGCGTTTAAAGAATTTTCAACGAGTACTTTGTATCTGTTTGGGAACCTTAATGTTAACATCTGTATCACCTTTAGCTCAGGAAGCCAACTTCGAGCTAGCCGAACGGTTCACCACACAAAAAATGGAAAAACTAATCGGTACCACAGATGTACTCCCAAACTGGATTGAGGACTCGGATGATTTTTGGTACGCATGGGAAGATGCTTCAGGGAAGAATTGGTTTTATGTAGACATCGAAGCTCGAAACCAGAGAGAACTTTTTGATCGGCAGGAACTGGCGGGTTTGTTGAGCGAAGAGTTTAAGCGACCTTTTAACGCCAAAGATCTTGATCTGAAGGATTTTGAGTACAACACCGACAAAGATCTCTTTACATTTCATGTAGATAGTATTGAGTTCAAATGGTCTGTCCTCACCAATAACCTCGTAAAAGGGGATAGCCTGGAACCTGAGAAGCCAGAACCCTGGGCCACCTATTCGCCTGATAGTACCTGGATTGTATTTGCAAAGGATCACAATCTTTTCTTGATGAGTAACGATACCTCCGATACTACAGAGCATCAACTTACTACGGATGGTGAGCGTTGGTTTAGTTACCAGTGGAGCCAGGGAGATACCACTTCCGATAAGAAATTCCGTTCTCGAGCCTTTTGGTTCGATGACGAAAAGAAATTCTGGGTAATGCGAACTGACAATCGAGAAGTTGATGAGCTTTGGGTGATTAATAATCTCGGCACCCGACCAAGCCTCGAAACGTATAAATATGCTATGCCCGGGGAAGAAGAAGTGGGCATTGATTATGTGGAAGTGTTTGATGTGGAGACAAAATCCCGGGTAATTATGGATACCGATAAATGGGAAGATCAAAATCTTGGAGTAGATTTTAGCGATGTTGCTACGGGCGATCTGAATGGCCGCTCTTCGGATGTCATCTATATCGAGAGATTAAATCGCGCAGCCAGTGAATTTGAACTGTTAAAAGGAAATACAGAAACCGGCGAGACAGAAGTCATAATCTCAGAGCGTTCTGAACCCTACTGGAATTGGAGTTTCCAGGATGCGGATGTCATCAATGACGGGGAAGAATATATTTGGTGGAGTGAACGCGACGGCTGGGGACAGTTTTATCGGTACGACTCAGAAGGTAATTTTAAGAACCAGATTACCGATGGAAATTTTGTGGCCGGTAACATTGTGAAAATCGATACAGCCGCGCAAACAATCTACTTTCAGGGATACGGACGTGAACCAGACGTCAATCCTTACTATTCGGATCTTTACTCCGTCCGGTTTGATGGTAGTCGTATGAGCCTCTTAACCCCCGAAAATGCCAATCACCGAATTTTTGCTTCGGAGGAGGGCAATTACTTTGTAGATAATTATTCCAGGGTCGATCTGCCAACCACTGCAGTTGTTCGGGATGGCTCCGGAAACGTGATCATTCAGTTGCAACAGGTAAACATCGATCGGGCTACCGAAATCGGATGGAAAATGCCTGAACAAATCACCGTTAAAGCTGCAGATGGCGTCACTAATTTGCATGGAATCATGTGGAAACCTTTTGACTTCGATTCCACAAAAACATACCCGGTTATTACCTATGTGTACCCCGGACCGCAGACCGAAAGCATTCAAACCCGATTTGGTGCTTCACGGCATCAGGCATTGGCCCAGGTTGGTTTTATTGTTGTGACATTTGGAAACCGTGGAGGTAGCCCGCTCCGCTCACGGTATTACCATACTTTTGGCTATGGCGATTTACGGGACTACCCTCTTGCCGATAACCGTTATGGACTAGAGCAATTAATTGGTCGCCATGAATTTATCGATGGGAAAAATATTGGAATCTATGGTCACTCCGGTGGTGGATTCATGAGTACAGCAGCTCTCCTCACCCACCCTGACTTTTACGATGTAGCTGTTTCATCAGCTGGAAACCATGATAACAATGTGTACAACCGCTGGTGGAGCGAAACTCATAATGGAGTAAAGGAATCATCCAGAACAATCACTGAAATGGGAGAAGACAGTGTTGAAATCGAAAAAGAAGTGATCACTTTTGATGGTCCGATTGAAACAAACACCTCACTGGCTGCAAACCTTGAAGGAAAACTTCTATTAGTTCATGGCAGCATCGACAATAATGTTCATCCGGCAAATACCTTACGGTTGGCAGAAGAGTTGATCAAAGAAGGTAAGCGGTTTGATTTGATGATGTTGCCAAGCCAAAGACATGGTTTCAGAGGAAAATCTCGAGCGTATTTCGAGCGTATGATGTGGTACTATTTTGCTGAGCACTTGTTGGGTGACTATCGAACCAATGTTGACTTTAATATTCCTGAGGATGATTAAATTAATTAGAAATAAATATTTACTAATCCTGGCAAAATAGGTTCACATTCGTTTTTGAACTGACCAGATATAAAAGGTGTCCAGCTCGATTAATGGTAGCATATTCGAAACTAGATTCAAGCCATGGCTGCAAATCGGAATTTATCTCTGAATCAAAGATAGAGTAGGATGCTAGCTCCGAATCTGTTTTAAGATCAATCATGGCTAATGTTTTCTTGTTATCTGATATAGATACCATGATTTCATTGCTAATAAACACCGAATTCAAGTCAGGGACTAATGAACTAAGATTTCTTGTTGATCCGGTTTTTAAATTGACATAATGAAAATTGATATTCTTATAGGTAAATGTATCATCATCATGATTGACAACCGGGTAACCATTGATAGATATCTGTTGAAGCTCCAAACCATTCTTATCAAGTACGGTTAACCTTGAATCCTCGAGTAGGAGAATAAAATTCTTTGTTGGCCAAAATCTGGCTTCGGATTCAGATATCATTCCATCAGAAATTTGTATTTCTCTTATCTCCCTTACGCTTCTGTCACCTGTAGAATAAGCCACTAATGTTGTTTTAAAAGGTATACCTCCATTTAAATAAACCTCTCCCTCTGATCTATGAATCAAGTGATTTTTATAATGCTTGATCATAAATATCTCACCCTCACTTATTCGAGGTTGTGTTAGCTCGTATGATCTTACAAAGTCTTCACTTACTCGTTCAGGTGGAAATGGGCTCAGAGCTTCTCTTGTATTTAATTCCTGGTTGTAATAGCTCAGTTCTTTATTAAGTAGTTTAACACTGATTGTTTGATCATTTTCAACTATATCGAAATACTTGTTGCCAAAGGAACGCAATACAAATTCAGACTCTGAGAACCCAGCATCGGCATCAACAAACTGTTGTGAGTCTAGCGGCCAAAAACCCCTATTCCATGATTCCAGATTTTCACGTACTCCGAAGCTGAGTATCCTTCGTAACTGGGATCATCTATACACATTCCTATAGATGAGATAGGAACCGTCTGTAGTAAACTCAAAAGCATTAATCTGAAAATTCATACCAGGAAGCCGGTTCCATTCACGTGCCTCATAGATTCTTCTGGACACCTGCTCTTCTTCCGAGAGATAGACTGCGGTCAGGTTATATTCATAATCAGATGGTTCCGATTCGATACAATTAGAAGAAGTGCCAACATTATTGCATGAAATACAAGTAACTAATAACACCAGGCTAAATATTCTACCAAATAAACTCATATTAAATTATAGTTTAGGCAAAAAACTAAGTCAAATGAAAACTTCTTTACTAATCAACATACTAATACTGTTTCTGTTTTGCGTTTAATGTTAGTACTATCGACCAAATTATTTCTTCAATTATATCTGTACTCTATGTTGAATCTTAGAAAATTATTTTTACTTAATGCACTCTTATTGTTCTCAATTCAAACACTATTCGCCCAGGAAAAAATGGTTGCCCGGGATGGCTTCAAAAAAGGATATCGGGCCATTCAATTTGGAATCGGCGACAATTTTCGGTTAACCCAATTTGGTGATGCAACTTTCAGTTTCGTGAAGTTTCGGTCCGAGACAAAGGCGAACTATTTAAGGGGCTATTTCTTCTCTACTTTCTTTTCAAGAGAGGATGATGCCAAAAGTACTATAACTACCATTGGCGCTACTCCCGAAGATGACATTTCATTTAATCAATTCGCACAGGAGAATTTAAACTCTACGTTCAGGCTTTATGGTGGGGTTCTTTCTTATTTAGAATCAGATAGCGACATACTTCCGCACTTTTCGTATGGCGGATATGTGGGCTTCTCATATAACAGTAGTACATCAGACATTGTCCAGGGTACGGATGGAACAGCCCAATTTATAGATACCATAGTTGACGATAATGCTACTGGCTATTTCCCTGAACTGGGGCTAAACACATCTTTTGGAGTAGAATATTTTATCTCAAAAAATATAAGCTTGCTAGCCCAAACAGGACTGGAATTATCCTATTCATACATAAATAACGATTTTGACGAGGTTGATGAACGCTATGTGGACAATCAATTATTTAGGATCATAAATCAACAAGTGGGCGCAAAACGACATACAGTCTCGCTAAATACCAGCGGAGTGATTTTTGGAATCAGTGCTTATTTCTAGACTCCAATAGCAAGTTTATTGCTCTTTTGATAAACCTGTTCTTTCCTGGTAATGGTTAAACTCCAGGTTATTCCTATAAGGACCATCATACCTCCAAAGATCATCATCAGAGATTTTACTCCAATCAGTTCGTATTCCAGGATAAGCGAAGCCATTGTTACAGAAATCGAATTAGTGGTGGTAAAAAACAACCATTCTGTGGAAAAAACTCTGCCTCGATAGGTATCAGTAGTTCGTTTCTGAAGAAGCACGGTGCTTTTTACCCAATTTGCCCCGGATGCGACATGTGCGAACAGTACGAAAATGATCATTACCCAAATCGTATTTGTCAGTCCTACTACCATATACATCACTCCGGCTACTATCATCGCTCCCCCCATCACCATGATCCAATCTTTCTCATCCTTGAATAAACGCCTTCCTAAAATTGGACCAATGCCGGTCCCGATTCCTCGTGCAGCATACAATAAGCCAAGTCCGATGCTTCCCATCATCAGCACATCCTCACTGATTATAATCAGCATATAAACTAATCCTTGCATGAATAGGCTGAATGTTCCTTTTGCCATTGCTGGCCTTAGTATGTGTGGATTTAAAATCAGGTATTTTGCTCCGTCTTTGATTCCAATCCAGGGGTTTTTAGTTCGTTCTTTCTCTTCTTCGGTCATAGAAGTCTGAGGGATAACAGCCCGAAATATGAAATAACCTGACAACAGATAGGTGCATGCATCAATAACCAATACTGCTTCAATCCCCAGCCACTCAGTGGCAAACCCTCCGATTGCCATACCTGATGTAAAAATAATGCTCCAGGTTGCCGTCGAGATAATGTTGGCATTAACCAACTCTTCCTTTGAAGTAACGTTTGGAATGGAAGCTGTTTTCGCGGGCTCAAATACCGCCGAAACCATCATTTGAATTGAAGTAAGTACATAAGCCAGCCAAAGCATCGATTCCGACTGAACAAATAGAATTCCAAGTACAGCCAGAGCCCGCAATCCGTCGCAGATAATCATCAACATTCTGCGGTTAAAACGATCCGTGATATACCCCGCCAATGGCGAGAAAAGTGCCAGGCTGAGCATCTTCACCACAATGATCAAACCGAGCAGAAATTCGGAATCGGAATAACGGGCGATTAGCGCATACAACGCCAGAAGCCCAAACCAGTCTCCAAAGTTCGAAATTGCCTGAGCTGCCCATAACCTACGATAGTTATGGTTATTTTTTAAAAGCTGGATGTATGGATTCAGACTAGTCAAACTATTTTATCCTATCGAAATTGCTGTCAGCTAACAGCTCTTAGCTACTAACTGATACCAGTACTTCCAAACCCTCCTTCTCCCCGATCAGTTTCATCGAGTTCTTCAGCTTGCCTAATCGAGAGCTGAACAACTGGCGCTATCACCATTTGCGCAATTCTATCACCATGATTTATCGTAAAAGCCTCCTGACCATGATTAATTGCGATCACTTTCACTTCACCCCGGTAATCCGCATCAATAGTGCCTGGGGAATTTAGCATGGTGATTCCATTCCGGATCGCAAGACCGCTTCTGGGTCGGATTTGTGCTTCATAGCCTCCTGGAAGTGCCATTTGCAAGCCTGTTGGAATTAGTACCCGTTCCCCCGGTTTCAGAGTGATGGATTCTTCCAGGGCGGCTCTTACATCCATCCCTGCAGCAGATCTCGATTCATAGGATGGCAGTGGAAGCCCCTCTGCATGAGGTAATTGTTTAAATCGAATTTCGGTCATAGTTCCTCTTTTTTATAATCGATTAGTCGGACTATAGCATTTCCCAAAAATACCCGTACACGGGCTTCCAATGGAACCCGGAGTTCATCATCTAAAAACCATGCCCTGAATTTACCGGAAAACCCGAATGGGCCTTCTAAATTCTCCGTCTCGCCACGGGTCAACACTGCACTAATCTTTCCAAATGGTTTGTATTTTCGATTTTCCAGCTCTGTACCATTTTGAAAATTAATGGCGCCGTGATCTTTGCTAATGTATACAATTTGCCTTGAATCCAACCCACTTCCTGCAAATAACCGGGAGTACTGGAAAATTATATGGCCTGCAGTAGCCGGTTCCACCAGGTCTAAGGTATCCTGCGATCCATCTTCTTCTTTGTAATAAACAAAGCCGGAGTCTCGATCAAATTCATAAATGATTTCCTCATAAATGCCTTCATCTACATTATCCTTCCAATACCTGCTTGTAACGGGTAGTCCATCCTCATTCAGATAATAAAAACTATGGTAATGATCGATTTCGGTACCAATGAATGGATTTTTTGAATTGGACCGGATTACGGTTTGAAGATGTTTATGTACCCTCCCCTTGTACAAGGTATCCGGCAAAATATGAACATCCACCCATCCCAACTTAAACACACTGTATTTAACCTCGTAGGTGAAGCTCTCTCTGACATTGTGAAGTTCCTCAAAATCCGGGGGTGGGATTTCCACTTCCTGAGCAAAACCAGGAGCAAAAACCGAAGTGAAAATCAGCAGAAAAAGGACTTTTTTTCTTGTTATCAATCTATTCTTCCATGAGATTGTGTTCCTTAAAAAAAGCTTCAAATGCTTCTTCATCATATCCAACCATAACCGAATTTTCAAAAACCACTACAGGTCGTTTTATCATGGTTTGATTTTCAAGGAGAACATCAAATAATTGATCATCGTCCAAATTCTGATCTTTGATTTTCAGATTCCGGTAAGTAGTTCCCCTTGAATTTACCAGCACATCCAAACCTACTTTAAACTCAAGATCTTTAAGTTCATCCTGGGTCAGAGGTTCTTTTTTAACATCGATCAATTCAAAGTCAATACCTTGATTGTCGAGCCATTTCTTGGTTACCCGAATTTTATCGCAATTCGGAATGCCAATTAAGTGTACCATTGCGTTATGTGAATGAATAGTTTCGTATTTTCCAAAAGATACGAGATGATCCTGTAAATACCTGTTCGTTTATATCCATGAAAATCTCCCACAACATCTTTTTTATAATACCAGTTATTGCTTTGTTCCTGGTTAGCTGTTCCAATGATGATGCTCAAAGTGATTTTGAAAGTCAGGCTTATGGTGAAGCCGCTAATTTTACAGAAACAAGTTTTCAGGGCGATATTGTTCGCATAGATAGTGACGATTGGAGAATCTCCCCTCTATACATTGGATTGATTACCGTTCAACCCGCTTACCCAAATCCGGTTCAGTATGGATCAAACCTTGAGCTGGAAGTTGATCTAAATGGATTGCCGGTTAATTCTGTCCTGGAGCTTGGCTTTTTAAATCCATCCAATCAATGGATTTTTCTGCAACAGCAGGAAGTCATTTTCGATTTTGATACCAAAGTATTTCGGATAGATACGCGCCAGTTTGGAGGCTCGGCCGAGCAGGCAAGAGGCCTTCGCAGGATGCTACTATTTGATGGCAATCAACGCCTGATAACCTACGGGGATATATTGATCCAATAAGGTTGTTTTAGGTGGGATCAGGCTCTATCTTCAGGCTATGAGAAAACTTTTCCCGTCCGAAAAACTTGTCCTGGCAAGGTTAATTTTTCCAGAATCTTACGATGTGTTATTGGATGAAACAGGACTCCCGGCAGGTGCATTAAGAGACGACCTCATTAACCTCATTAATTACAGACTCGTCGAGGTGATGGATCCTGATCATAAAAAAGCTAAAGGAACCTCTTTTTATGATGCAGATAACCTTCATGACTTTTCATTTCGGGCAACTAAATCGGGGCTAAAACAAATAAGAGAACTGGCATGAAATACAAGATAGAATTTGACGAGCATTCACTGGAGATGGAATTAGATAAGGAAGCTTCTACCTATAAAATAGGTGACCGAACCAGTGGTTTTGAATTCACTAAAGAAAATGGTCGGTATTTATTAAGAAAGGGAACAAAATTATACCGATTGGATAATGTAAAAGTAGAGGATTCAAGTGTCGAATTTTCTATCAACGGCTCCTGGTATAAAGCCACTGTTAAAGATGAACAGCAGTTGCTGCTCGACAAACTTGGCTTCAAAACTTCCGGAGGTGCGGGTGAAGGAAAACTGAACTCACCAATGCCCGGGAAAATACTTGATATAATGGTAAAAGAAGGAGAAGAAGTGTCGAAAGGGCAACCTGTTGCCATCCTGGAAGCCATGAAAATGGAAAACGAGCTGAAATCCCCCACCGATGGAGTCATCAAAAAAATTGAAGCAGAAATTGGCCAGTCGGTGGAAAAGAAAACACCAATATTAGAAATAGAACCACTTGGATAAATTCGTAATAGAAGGAGGTACTCCTTTAAAGGGTACTCTGAATATCAGCGGCTCAAAAAATGCTGCTTTACCGGTTATTGCAGGAGCTTTATTAGCAGATTCAACGGTTACCATACACAATATCCCCCGCTTACAGGACATCTACACATTCAACAATGTATTACGTGTTGTTGGAGCAAAAGTGGATTTCAATGAATCAGCAAACTCAATAGAAATTGACCCCACTCATGTTTCCTATCTGGAAGCTCCTTACGATCTGGTTCGTAAGATGAGGGCATCATTTTATATGCTCGGAGCTTTAGTAGGTAAACATGGATATGCTAAAGTTTCCCTACCTGGGGGATGCGCATGGGGGCCTCGTCCGGTTGATTTACACCTCAAGGGCATGGAGGCTATGGGCATCGATATTTCTCTGGATAAAGGATACGTGATCGCAAAAGCAGGTAAATCCGTTAAAGGGGGAAGTTATACACTAAATCCAAGTAGTGTCGGAGCCACGGTAAATCTATTACTGGCTGCGGTATTACGGGCCGAAGACTTTACTATCAACAACGCGGCTAAAGAACCGGATGTAGTCCAGCTTTGTAACTTTCTGGTTGAGATGGGAGCTGATATCACAGGACTTGGTACGGACACTTTAAGAATCCGGAAGGTTGGTTCTTTAAAGGGCGTCAGGATACACAACGATCCGGATCGCATAGAATTAGGTACCTACATGATTGCCGGAGCTATGCACCCGGATTCTGAACTTAAGCTCACAGGTTGTAATCCCAATCAGCTTGGAAACTTCCCTGAATTGTTGAGACAAACGGGTACTCAGGTCGATATCAATGGAACCGAAATTCATATTAAGGCGCCGCAGGTAATCAAACCGGTCTCCATCGAAACAGCTATTTATCCCGGTTTTCCAACTGACTTACAGGCACAATGGGCAACGATGCTTACTCAGGCTGAGGGCGAGTCTAAAGTTACGGACACCGTGTATTTCGATCGATTCAGTTATGTCCCCGAACTCACCCGCTTGGGAGCTAACATGCATGTAGACCAAAACACGGTAAATATCAGTGGAAAAACTCCACTTGTGGGTGCGTCTGTTATGAGTACCGACCTTAGAGCAAGTGTAAGCCTGGTATTAGCTGCGATGGTAGCAGAAAACTCTTCCGAAGTACTTCGCGTGTATCACCTCGATCGTGGATATGAATCCCTCGAAAACAAATTGAATCCACTTGGAGCCAAAATCACGAGGGTTGAGGACAAATAGTCTTTTTGCAAAAAATGAGAACTTTGATTTACATCATATTCTTGTTGTTCATAGTAAATGGTTGCAACCAGAAAGCATTGATAAATCCTGAAGAAAAGATGTTTGACCTTGAAATATTTAAGGCAAAAGAAAAGTTTTATGAAGACAACTCAATATTTTATCCTGGAATTTCTGATCCAAGTATAAGACCTATTCTCAATCAGAAAATAAATCTAGCCGCAGATGATTTTATGGTCGTATCACTAAAAGAGAATCCGACCGAATTAGATTATCAAGAGAAGATCAAAATTGGACTGGAACGTTTCTCTGATATATATGACAAATTAGATACAGAGGATCGCGAAAGAATATGTTTATACTTTGAGGAACTAATGGATATTGTGAATTTAGAAAGCTCAGGTGGACTATTAAATAATTTTATGTACGGTTTTGATCCTAACTAATGGTTTAATCTCTCAAGTCTCTAAAAACCTTTACAACAAACCGTTTTACATTAGTCGGTTACTCCCCCTATATTACTGCGTGGTAGAAATTATCCACAGAGTTTTTATTCCACTATTTGATAATTGCTTTACGCACATAACACATATCAAACTAATTTCTTAGACGTCCTCAAAACAGAGAATACAGGACGATTCTACACTAATTTTACTGGCTTTTGCACCTTACTTCTTTTCGTTTTAAAGCAAAAGCTGTTTAGCGATTCCCGCCGGGAATCCACATCAATTTCAAAAGAATTAACAGGCACTGATCGAACAGGCCACACACAACAAATCCCTTCAATTGCGCAATACTCTGCATGGAAGGTGTCTGGTACCATTAAAAAATTAAGACGATGGCTGGTTGTGACTGGAAAAGAGTGCCCTGAAAAAGAATATTTAAATGAAAAATCAAATTATCATCCATTCTTCGGGCAATCAGACCCGAATCGCGCTTATCGAAAAAGGAGAATTAGCGCAGTTATTCATAGAATCAGAGGAAAATCAGCGAACTGTTGGCAATATTTATGTAGCCAGAGTTCATAAAGTAATGAGCGGTATCCGAGCCGCTTTCATCGATATGGGAACCCCGAAGGATGCCTTCCTTCACTTCTCGGATGCAGGCGACCACCTGGACGAATACGTTCGAATGCTGAACGGAAACAACGCTATTCCGACAAGCCTCGATAATGACCTTAAAAACAAAGAGAATCTAACAAACGTCCAAAAGCAGCAACTCGCCGGTAAGGTTTTAAAAAACGGACAAAAATTACTCGTTCAAATCGTTAAAGAGCCTATTGGCTCAAAAGGACCCCGGGTATCTACTGATATTACTATCGCAGGCCGTTTTTTGGTGCTTATTCCAATGGGGGATTATATCGCTGTTTCGAAACGAATCAGCAATTATAAAGAGCGACGACGTCTTAAAAGCATCCTTAATAAAATGCTTCCCGATGGGTTTGGCGTGATTGTTCGGACCGTCGCTCAAAATCAGGATGGACAGGCCATTGAAGACGATTTAAGAAATGTACTTCGTAAGTGGGAGTTGATCGTAGATCGCGTGGATTCAGCAAAACCACCTTCCCTACTTTACAAAGATCTGGATATGACAGAGAGCCTGATCCGGGATCTGTTCGCAAAAAATTATGACCGTGTGCTAATCGACGACCCCAAAATGTATCGCCAGATAAAGGGATATGTGAGTCAGATTGCTCCTCATATGGTTCCAAATGTAGAACACTATAAGCGAAAGGAACACATCTTCGATTTCATGAAAATATCGGAGGATGTGAATTCGATTTTCAGTCCTAAGGTACGATTGAAAATGGGTGGTTACCTGATTTTTGAGCAAACGGAAGCCATGTATGTGGTGGATGTAAACTCAGGCCCCTACGCTGCCAAAGAAAAGCAGGAAGACAACTCGCTAAAAACAAACCTGGAAGCGGCCAGGGAAATTGCGAAACAGCTTCGTCTTCGTGACATTGGCGGAATTATCGTAGTGGATTTCATCGATTTGAAAGATGAGAAAAACCGCAAGAAGATTTACGATGAGCTAAAGAAGGAATTCCGGAAAGATCCCGCAAAAACCAATGTAATCGGAATGAGCGATTTCGGCCTGGTTCAGATTACACGACAAAGAATCCGGCCTAGTGTGGTGAATTCTGTATCAAAAGTATGCCCAATGTGCGGCGGATCAGGAAATGTTGTAAGCCAAAATACTATTCTAACTGACATCGAAAGCTGGGTCAGTAAATTCAAGCACAGCACAAAATATCGTGCACTTGATCTATATGTGAATCCATATCTGAAATCGTATCTCACCAAAGGCTTGGTAAGCAAGCGATGGAAGTGGATGAGTAAGTATGGAATGAAGATTTCAATCATAGGTGATGAGAATACGTCTCTAAACGAATTTCATGCTACCCTGGCTGGATCAGACATTGATATCACTGATGCCGTAATGCGTGGAGAGTCCATTGATGAACTGCTAAACCGTCAGGAACTCGAAGAAATAAATAGCGGCCAGCACAATCGGGATAACCTCGAAATAACTAAGAAATCGAAGAATCCGCGAAACGGGGGTAATAACCGTGGCGGAGGAAACAACCGTAACGGATCGTCAGGTCGTTCTGCCAATTCAGGAAATCGAGGGAATCAACGTTATCAGAAATCAGCCAAATAGTTGATTGGCGTGATTCTTGCCAACATTCCGTTGAACTTATTTAACAATTATGAGTGTATTTGATTTACATGCCACTACCGTTGTAGGCATAATTCACAATGGAGAAGCCGCCATCGGAAGCGACGGCCAGGCTACTCTGGATAAAACTGTAATGAAGAGTACCGTCAAAAAAGTAAGAAAATTGCATAATGGAAAAGTACTTGCAGGTTTTGCAGGCTCTACGGCCGATGCATTCACTCTTTTCGAACGGTACGAAGAAAAACTAAACGAATATAATGGCAACATGCAGCGTGCAGCTGTTGAGCTTGCCAAAGATTGGAGAAAAGATAAGTTCCTTCAAAAGTTACAAGCACTGCTAATCGTTATGGATAATGATTATGCTTTGGTTATTTCCGGACAGGGCGATGTAATAGAACCGGACGATAACATTGTAACCATTGGTAGCGGAGGCAGCTATGCACTTGCTGCTGCACGGGCAATGGTGAAGCATTCACCGGAAATGAAGGCAAAGGATATCGTTTCTGAGGCATTAAGAATTGCTGCAGATATTGATATTTACTCCAATCACAACCGAACCATTTTGGAAATTGATTAAAATGATTGAAGAGAAGAATCTGACTCCACAACAAATTGTAAGAGAGCTCGACAAATACATTATTGGGCAAAAAGAAGCAAAGCGATCGGTAGCCATCGCATTAAGAAACCGATGGAGACGTATGAACGCGGATGAGGAAATCCGTGAAGAAATAGTACCCAACAACATTTTACTGATTGGACCAACCGGGGTGGGTAAAACAGAAATTGCCAGAAGGCTTTCTAAACTGGCTGGTGCTCCTTTTGTAAAGGTTGAGGCATCCAAGTTCACTGAAGTTGGCTACGTGGGAAGAGATGTCGAATCTATGGTGCGTGATTTAACCGATTACGCAGTAAACATGGTCAGGGATGAAATGCAGGAACGTGTCAAAGAGAAAGCAGCCGAACAGGTTGAAGAGCGAATTCTCGATATCCTTATCCCCCCACTTCGCAAGTCGAATGCAAATCCAACCAAAGAAGCGGTTGGATTCAATGTGCAGAATGCCTCAGACGAGGAGTTGAACGAGCGAACCCGAGAACGATTCCGTGAAAAACTAAAGAACGGCGAGCTCGAGGATCGCACTATCGAAATCGAAGTTAAGAGCAGTAAAGCTCCTATGATGCAGGTCTTTGGGCCCGGTGGAATGGAAGAAATGGGCGTAAACCTCCAGGATATGCTTGGAGGACTAGGTGGCCGAAACAAAAAAACCAAACGTAAAGTCACTGTCGAAGAAGCCAGGAACATCCTTTTGGATGAAGAAGCGGAAAAACTGATCGATCACGAATCTGCAGTTCAGGAAGCCCTTGAACGCGTTCAAAAACAGGGAATCGTGTTTATCGACGAGATCGATAAAATTGCTGAACCCTCAACCGGAGCAGGAAAAAGCGGACCGGATGTCAGCCGTCAAGGGGTTCAACGAGATCTTCTACCGATTGTAGAAGGAAGTACAGTAAACACAAAACACGGCCTGGTTAAAACAGATCATATTCTGTTCATTGGTTCGGGTGCATTTCATGTTTCTAAACCATCGGATTTAATTCCTGAGCTTCAAGGCCGATTTCCTATACGAGTAGAGCTTAATTCATTAACTGAATCCGATTTTATACAAATTCTGTCCCAGCCGAAAAATGCACTGACTAAACAGTACATTGCGATGCTGGCTTCTGAAGGAGTTGAAATCACATTTACGGACGATGCGGTGGATGAATTAGCCCGAATCGCTGCAGAGGTAAATGCGCAGGTAGAAAATATCGGAGCCCGCAGACTACATACTATTATGTCGTCGTTGTTTGATGAACTGCTTTTTGCGGTTCCGGATGACATCAACAGCGGTGCCATCACCATTGATAAAGCTTACGTGGAAAAACAACTTGCAGGATTGGTGAAGGATAAAGACCTGAGCCATTACATCCTTTAACGTTGGTTTGAAGGGTTAGATTTATTACAATGGAAACCAGTAAACCATCTACTTCGTATTTAGGTAAATATTTATGAGCGTACTAAATCGATTTCAAATGACTATTAAGAGATTCCTGATCCCAAGTGCAATTATTTCTATTGTATTATTCACGTTAAATTTTGCTGGCATCGACGATGTCATCACTCCTGAAAACGACGATACCACAAATCTGACCAAATACGTCCAGGCCCAGCGTAGCATCGTTCAGAACTATTTTGGATACCCTGATGTGGAGATAATGTATCAAACCAGTATCAAGTACATGGTTGCCGCGATAGAGGACTCCACACTCAAAATCGATGGTACACCAATCGACACAACGTTCTCAGGTATAGAAATTGAATCGATTCGTGATGCTTACGAAAATTTCGAATCGGCTTATCTTTATGTAGCAAATAACAGTCCCGATGAAGATATGGGACGCCTTACTGAATATGCGATACGTGGGTTGTTTTCCACACTTGATCCTCATTCAGTTTACATTGAAGCCCGGGAAAGTGAAGTTGATCAGGAAAACTTCGCAGGAAAATTCCAGGGAATAGGAGTTCAATTTAATATCATTGAAGATACGATTACGGTAATCACAGCCATTGCAGGTGGGCCGAGTGATCAACTTGGAATTCAATCCGGTGACCGAATCGTCGAAATTGAGGATTCATCGGCTGTGGGTTTCAGCAACGAAGATGTGGTAAACCGGCTAAGAGGCGAAAAGGGTACCGAGGTTGACGTTACTATTGTCAGACCCGGAGTCCAGAATCCACTTTATTTCACAATTACGCGGGATGACATTCCTTTATACACCGTGGATGCTTCCTATATGCTTGATGAGCAAACCGGCTACATCAAAATTAACCGATTTGCTGCTACCACTCATGACGAGTTCATGGAAGCCATGGGTGATTTAAGAGGCGAAGGTATGGATCGACTGGTACTGGATCTTCGGGGCAACCCGGGCGGCTACCTGGGCCAGGCAGTAGCAATCGCTGAAGAGTTTTTCCCAAGAGGAACTGAACTGGTTGCCACCACGAGCAGGCACGGACGATTTACACAGGAATATTTCTCCCGAAAAGATGGTGTTTTCCTGGACAAACCAGTTATTGTACTGGTTGATGAAGGTGCTGCTTCTGCCAGCGAGATTGTTTCCGGTGCGCTTCAGGATCATGACCGCGCATTAATCGTAGGACGACGTACCTTTGGAAAGGGATTGGTTCAGCAGCAGTACGAACTGATCGACAAAAGCATGGTACGTGTAACCATCTCCCGTTATTCCACTCCTTCCGGTCGTGTAATTCAAAAGCCTTTTACCGAGGGCGGTGGTGAAGAATATGCCTATGAAATCTATCGGCGTAATGATAATGCGATGAACGACGCCGTTGAATTTGTAGATGAAATCCCCGATTCCCTTCAGTATAAAACAGATGCAGGTCGAATAGTTTACGGTGGTGGCGGAATCGTACCTGATTACATCATCAATCCCGATACCTCCCGATCAGGGTATATGATCAATTTTGCCATTCGAAAAAGAATTTCCTTCGATTTTGTACGCGACTACCTGGATGAAAATGGCGAAGAATTCCGAGCAGAATGGGAATCAGATTTTGAAAACTTCCGAACTAATTTTGAATGGGATGATGCTGACATGCTGAGATTCAAAAATCGGCTAATCAAAGAAGGAATGGTGATTGATGATGCAATTACTACTCCCGATTTCCGCAATGATTCTCTATTCGTACCCCAGGGTTATTTCGAAGAAGTAGCATGGATGGCCGAAGGCCGAATGAAGGCTGAGATTGCCCGACAAGTCTGGGGAATGCAATACTTCTATCCTGTTGTTAACGACTATTTTGATACCACACTCAAAGAAGCAATGACACTTTGGGATGCTGTCGGGCGGCTTGAGAAACTCGCCAAAGGGGAAACCAGTATGAATGATATTTCGAATGTCAACCCTGATGGAAGTCAGTATTAATCTTTTCAAAGCCCGGTTTTCGATCGGGCTTTTTCATTTCTGCTCATGGATTCTGTATCATCCGGCAAAAAAATATGCGCCTATTTTATCCTTTTGTCTTCAGTATCCTTTGCCTCCTCTATGTACCTGCACTTGGTCAGGTATATCATCAAAACGGGATGGTGGTTTCAGATCATCATGTCGCCTCTCAGGTAGGAGCAGATATCCTTGAACAAGGAGGAAACGCAGTAGACGCAAGTATAGCCACTGCTTTTGCTCTTGCTGTGGTATACCCACAGGCCGGAAATATTGGAGGCGGTGGATTCTTGGTGTACATGGATGCAAATTCAAATTCGACCACGTTTGACTTTCGTGAAAAAGCGCCGCTTGCGGCAAACAGAGATATGTACCTGGATGAAAACGGGGACTACATCTCCATGAGTAATCACAATGGATTATTATCCGTTGGTGTACCAGGCTCAGTAGCAGGACTCTGGATGGCCCATCAAAACCATGGAACCCTGGCATGGGCAGACCTGGTACAACCAGCTATTGACCTGGCTGAGAATGGTGTTCCCCTGAGTTTTACACTCGCCCAACATGCAAAACGGTTTGAGGAAAATTCGCCCGACGATTTCATGAAGAACTTCTACACAAACGGAACCGGTGTTCCCCTTACAATGGGCGAACTTTGGAAACAACCTGCTCTCGCACGTACTTTAAGTTTAATTCGTGATCATGGAAAGGATGGATTTTATTCCGGGGAAGTTGCTGAAAAACTGGCTCGCTACATGAAGGAAAATGGAGGCATCATCACTGAAGAGGACTTAGCCAAATACGAAGCTGTAGAACGTGAACCACTAAAAGGGACATACAAGGAATATGACATCATTTCGATGGGGCCACCCTCTTCCGGTGGAGCCAGCCTGATCCAAATGATGAATATGATGGAACTTGTTAACTGGGACGAGATTGAATTCAATTCAACGGAATATGTTCATATTGTTGCCGAAAGTATGCGAAGAGCATATGCAGATCGGGCAGAATTTCTGGGCGATCCTGATTTCAATCCCGATATACCCATCGATCGACTCATTTCTAAAGAACATGCCCGAAACCGATTCCAGAATGTGGACTGGAGCCTGGCCTCTGTGAGCGATTCTTCCAGGTTTGGACAACTTTATGATGGGCGAAGTACAACTCATCTTTCTGTTATCGATGGAAATGGCAACGCTGTTTCACTAACAACAACTCTCGAATGGAGTTACGGATCAAGAATGGGTTCTCCGGAATTGGGATTTATCTTGAACAACGAAATGGGGGATTTTAATCCCGTTCCAGGAGAAACGAACAGTTCAGGTAGAATTGGAACCCTTGCCAACCAGATCGCGCCGGAAAAAAGAATGCTCTCGAGCATGACCCCCACTATTGTATCGAGAGATGGAAAGCCTTATTTGGTTATTGGTACCCCGGGTGGACGTACCATCATTAATACAACCTTCCAAACGGTCTTAAATGTTCTCGAGTTTGAAATGCCCATTCATAGAGCCATTGAAGCCATGAAAATTCACCATCAATGGTTACCAGACCGGATTCTATTCGAAAGAAACCTGCTCTCTCCGGATACCCGGGTTGCACTTGAATCCATGGGACATACCATGACGCCCCGTACCAATCTCGGTCGTCTAATGGGAATTATTTATGATCCCGAACTGGGAGTTTTTATTGGCGCTTCAGACTCTTCCAGCCCCGATGCAGGTGTGGCTGGGTATTGATCGCTCATACTGAGCAAAAACCGAGAATCAGGTGCCTTGGGTTTAATCGGTAATCCCGGAATTAGGAGCCTGAGCTTGTCGAAGGCCCGAATTCAGAATAATTCCTCGCAAAACTCTTTAACTGATCAAAATTACCATTGATCAAAGCCTGCTTCTTTTTGCGACTCCATTTTTTGATTTGATGTTCCCTCGAAAAAGCTTCATCAATCCGATCATATTCTTCAGCATAAACTAATTGAACAGGCAGCCTTTTTGAAGTATAGTTAGATGCTTTACCAACTTGATGTGCATAAAGCCTTGCTTCTAAATCTTTTGTACTTCCAGTGTAAAAACTTCCATCACTACATTTTAAGATGTAAATGTATCCAGGCATTCTTATATGCATTTAATTCGGGCCTTCGACAAGCTCAGGCTCCTTAGAAACATTTCCTTTGGAAATAAAGAAGTTGGATGAGTCTGTCAAGCTCATCCAACTTATCAAAAACTACTCCCCATCCAACTCACGGATCATCTGATCCACAGCAACTTCCAGTTGCTGATCGCGCCCGAAATCGATAATTCCCGGCATGTTTTTGACCATAATGTCCGGGTTTGTCTGATTATTCTCTAACCATTCACCCGCTTTGTTCTTTGCACTAACCGGCACTACTCCCCAGAAACTTCCATTAGGTAATCCTTCCCAGCCCGCAAAACTACAAGTTCCCGGAACAGGCATACCCACCGATGTTCCCAGGTCTAAATCTTCAAATCCACTGGCATAGCAGTGGCCATCACTATACATGCTTTCGTTAAACAGACCAATCACTGGTTTTGTCCATCGGGATGTGGGTTCACCACCCACTACTTTTGCTTCAGTAGCGTAGGTAAGAAACCGGATTCCAGTAAAAAACATCTGCAAGTCAGCAACCAGATCTCCCCCTCCGTTATTGCGGGTATCAATCACAATTGCTTCCTTATCGTAGTGTTTACCAAGCATATTTTCGAATACGTTTCGGAATTGGCCATCATTCATTCCGGATATGTGAACATAACCCAGCCGGCCGTTACTTCGCTCCAGAACTTCCTTCTCGTTCATATCCACCCATCGTCGGTATCGAAGAGAATATTCAGCCCCTGAGCTTATCGGCTTTACCGTAATTTGCTGAGGATTTCGGCCACGATCGTCAGTGATCTCGAGCAAGGTAAAATCTCCCGCTTTTCGGTTCAGATACTTTGCCACGTCCTCATTAGCCGAAACAACTTCGCCGTCGATTTTCTGAATAATCATTCCGGCTTCAATATCAAATTCAGCCTTATCCAGTGGGCCACCTTCCATCACTTCAGCTATTTTAATTCCATCGCCATCATGCTCGTAATCCATGAAAATTCCCAAAGATGCTGTTTGATCACCATCTGATGATCCCCCACGGTACCCGCTACCTGCGTGAGAAACATTTAACTCACCAAGTAATTCACTTAAAAGCTCGGCAAACTCGAAACCATTTCCTGTGTGAGCTACTTTAGGTTTATACGCTTCACTCATTTCTTCCCAATCGATACCGTGGAAAGTGGGTTCGTAGAAGATTTTACTGGTTCTTAACACAACGTGTTCAAACATCGCTTCTCTTTCTGCAGCTCCATCCAGCATCATTTCTGAACTGATAGAAATTCCTGTTCTTTTGCCAGCTCCCGGATCCACTTTAGCGATTCGTCCACCACTCAACAAGTACAGATTTTCCATTTTTGGATCCCATTGAAGGCTTCCGGAACTCGCATCCAATGAAAGAGCAATCTTCGTTTCTCGGGTCCGAAGATCTGTGCTCCACAAATTGTAACCACTCTCGAAGCGAGCCAGATAGTAGAGTTTGCTAGCATCTTTTGATAGGACGGCATCTCCGATTCTAGATGAGTGAATCGTTAAACGGGCAACACGGTCTTCCATTCCTTCCCACTCAAAAGTCAGGGATTTGTCTTCCTCCTCTTCATCTTTGTCCTCGTCATCATCGTCTTCGGAGTCTTCCTCTTTCTTTTTGTTTGCCTCCTCGATTGCTTTCTTCAGGTCGTAATCATTCTTACTAAGATTGTATTTATCCCAGGAATCCTGAGTAAAAAACATCGAATACACATCATATTCGGTACTACCGCTAGTTGCATAACTTTTCAGGCCATGTCGGTTACTGAACCAGATCATCTGTTTTCCTTCGTTAACCCACTGCGGTGCAACATCGTAGTATCCGCTAGGTACCAGGGTTCGTTTTTCCTCTTCCCCTGATGCATCAAGAAGAATGATATCGCTGTTGTTTAAAAGTCTGCTAAAATCGGCAAGCAACCATTTACTGTCCGGGCTCCACGTAAAGTATTTGTCCCCATCCCGCATGTGGTAAAGCTGTTCCGGAGTCAGCAGAGTTACTGTTCTTTTAGATTCCAAATCCATCACTTTCAGAGTGCGACGGTCTTCGATAAATGCCATTTTCTTCCCATCTGGGGAAATAGATGGCAAATAGTTATCGAAATCATTATCCAGGAGAACTTCCTCTGTAAGCAAGGTTGCAGCATAGAAAAAGGGTTCTTCCTCACGAACTTTTTTGGTTTGGAAGATGCTCCATTTTCCATTTCTCTCACTGGAATAAACCACAGCATCACCTTCACCCGTCCAGGTCAGGAATCGTTCTCTTTCAGGGGTTTCAGTAAGTCTTTTGGTGTACTTCCCTTCTGATGAAGTCACAAAAACCTCACCTCTGGCAATAAAGGCAATCTCTTTTCCATCCGGGGAAACCGCCATTTCCGAAACACCCCCATTAATTCTGATCAAATCCTCCGGGTTAACCACTTCCTGTGTTCGAATGGAAACATCAACCTGCTGTGGTTCGCTTCCCTCTTGCATGGTGTAAAGAATTCCATGATAGCTAAATGCCAGTGTACCATTTCCGTGACTCAGGAAACGAACCGGATGTGTTTCGAAATCCGTAATCTGGATAATTTCATTGGTACCCATGTCCATTTTGTGAACATTGAAGGTCCCGTTTTGCTGGCTCAGGTAGTAGAACCCAGATTCGTCGTTATTCCAAACCGGGTTTCGATCTTCACCGCCAAACTCAGTGAGCTTTGTGTGGTTCCCGTCTTCCATATCGTACATCCAGATATCGCGAGTTACCGACGATTGATGATGCTTCCTCCAGATGTTTTCCCCTCCTGGAACGTCCTGATAAAGAAATCCGTCTCCACGTGCATTCATAGCAATATGTTCAGCCGGAACCGTAAAAACCTGATCTACTCTCCCACCGGAAACAGGCACCGAATACAACTCTGTTTGTCTTGAAGTGGGGTGCTGACGATGAGTAGCCAAATCCTGTCGATGAGCTCCAAAAATTACCGCGTTATTATCCGCCGAAAACGCGTAAGGACTTTCCCCATTTGAATGGAAGGTTAACCGGGTAGCCTGCCCACCCGCTGCTTCCATCACAAAAACATCGAAATTTCCATGACGGTCGGAAGCAAAAGCAATGTGCCTTGAATCGTTACTCCAAACCGGCATGTAATCGTGTGCCGTATGGAAGGTTAACCGGTCCGCCTCTCCTCCTGAAGCCGAGACCGTATACAAATCACCTTTGTAAGTAAATGCAATGGTTTCCCCGTCTGGTGAAATGGCCGGATAGCGAATCCATTCAGGGGTGATTTGAGCTTGAGATGAGATACAAAAAAGCAGTGCTACTGTAAACGAAAACAGAGATTTCATAAACCCGAATTTGATTAATTTTTAAATTCTGTTGATGGACGAGTAAGGAAACAATTGGTTACATGGTATCCAATATCTGAGATATCAAAAAATGTAACTCAGACGTTACTAACATTTTAACATAACTCATTATTACAAGTCAGATATTGGTTAGCAAAGAAGTATCTTAGTCAAAATTCAAAACACCCATTATGGCTACCGAGCATCTCACAAAACAGACCTTTCTCGATAAAATATTTAATTATGAAACCGAACAAGAGTGGAGTTATAGGGGAGAACGACCTGCTATTATCGATTTTTATGCTGATTGGTGCGGGCCATGTAAAATGGTAGCTCCAATTATGGAAGAACTCTCCGAGGAATACGCCGGAAAAGTAGATATTTACAAAATTGATACGGAAGCTGAACAGGAATTAGCCGCTGTTTTTGGGATTCGAAGCATCCCATCCATCTTATTCATTCCTTTGGATGATCAGCCACAAATGGCCCAGGGAGCCGCTCCTAAACACTCTTTTGTGAAAATTATCGAAGATAAGTTTGGTGTGACTTCAGAAGGCTAATTACTTCGGATAACGGATGTTTTCTACCATTTCCTGAACTTCTTCAGGTGGATCCGGGTAAATCATTCCAATAGCCAAAGAGACCGCAAGGTTTACCAACATTCCCAGGGTTCCAATCCCCTCCGGGGAAATACCAAACCACCAATTTTCCGGTACATTATTTTCGGGAAACAGGATCTTGAAGAAAACGATGTACGAGAGAGTGAAAAGTAGTCCGGCTACCATTCCGGCTACTGCTCCTTCCCGGTTCATTTTTTTGTAGAAAATTCCCAAAATAATCGCCGGGAAGAAGGATGCTGCTGCCAGTCCAAATGCAATGGCTACCACCTGGGCAACAAACCCGGGTGGATTGATCCCAAAATATCCGGCTACCACAACCGCCACAGCTGCTGAAATTCGCGCATATCGAAGTTCCGCTTTATCGGAAATGGAAGGATTTATCTGTTTTTTGATGAGGTCATGGGAAACTGCTGTTGAAATGACCAGCAACAAGCCTGCTGCTGTAGAAAGAGCCGCTGCCAGCCCTCCAGCGGCCACTAATGCAGCTACCCAGTTCGGAAGTCCGGCAATCTCGGGATTTGCCAGTACCATAATATCACGATCAACGTACAATTCGTTGCCATTTTCTGTGCGGAAATTATTTAGCAATGGTTCGCCTAACTCCCCTCGTTGTACCTCTCCGTTCTCCCGTACAAAATCAGGTTCGCCTTCAAATGGAGCCCCGGGACGTAAATCGATATTGCCATCTTCGTTCTTATCTACCCAGGCAAGCAGACCAGTTTGCTCCCAGGTATGAAACCATTCCGGCATCTCCTCATAAGGTTGCTCGCTCACAGTCTCAATAAGATTGGTTCTTGAGAACACAGCAATAGCCGGAGCTGTTGTATAGAGGATAGCGATAAAAATCAGTGCATAACCTACCGAAATACGGGCGTCTCTCACCTTAGGCACCGTAAAAAACCGCACTATAACATGAGGCAATCCCGCCGTTCCCACCATAAGAGCAACCGTGATGAAGAATACATCCTGCATGCTTTTTGTACCAGAGGTGTACTCAGCAAAACCAAGTTCGGTATGAAGCTGATCTAACTTATCCAGCAAATACACTCCTGAACCATCATTCAAGGTAGAACCAAAACCAATTTGTGGAATCGGACTCCCGGTTAGTTGCATCGAAATGAAGAAAGCCGGAACCATAAAAGCGAAAATCAACACGCAATACTGGGCAACCTGGGTATAGGTAATCCCCTTCATCCCGCCAAGTACTGCATAGAAAAACACAATGGCCATTCCTATGACGACCCCCCAAAAGATGTCCACCTCCAGGAACTTGGAGAACACCAACCCTACACCCCGCATCTGTCCTGCTACATAGGTGAACGAGACAATAAGTGCACAAATCACTGCCACCGTTCGGGCAATTTGAGAATAATACCGATCGCCAATGAAATCAGGAACTGTGAATTTGCCGAATTTTCTTAAGTAGGGCGCTAATAAAAGGGCCAGGAGAACGTAACCTCCCGTCCAACCCATCAAAAAAACCGTCCCATCATAGCCCATAAACGAAATAAGGCCAGCCATTGACAAAAAAGAAGCCGCTGACATCCAATCCGCCGCTGTAGCCATCCCATTGGTCAGGGGATTTACATTTCCTTCAGCTACATAGAATTCGCTAGTAGAAGCCGCCTTCGACCAGATAGCGATTCCAATATATATCGCAAAGGTGATTCCAACCAGAATATAGGTCCAGGTTTGCACGTCCATCAGGCGTCCTCCTCGCTAACCCCAAACTCGCGATCGAGGCGATTCATGAGGTATACATACACAAAAATGAGGATCACAAACACATAAATAGAGCCTTGCTGAGCGAACCAGAAACCCAGTTTAAAACCTCCCATCCGAACTTCATTTAAAGCCGGGGCCAGCAGGATTCCAAATCCATAGGAAACAATAAACCAGATTGAAAGCAAAATGCTTAGATACCTCAGATTTTTCCGCCAATATCCTTTTAGGTCGCGCCCGGTCATTGTACCTCAAAATTTTTGATGGAGTATGCGCTTTTTGCGGATTTGGTGCAAACCGGAAATTAGGCTCCTGTATAAAGATGATTGTATTTATTGCGGTACCTGACAGGCGAAAGCCCCGTTATTCTTTTGAATAAGCTTCTAAAAGACTTCTCGTCTGAATATCCTACATCATACATTACTTCGTTCACATTCTTGGGAGTTGTCTCAAGGCACTTTTTGGCGGCTTCAACCCTCACTCTCTGCACATACTCTACCACCGTATTCCCTGTAGCTTTTTTAAATCTGCGTTCCAGACTTCTTTTGCTGAGCGAAGCCATTTCTGCAAGTTCAGCCAGGGTAATTTTCTGGTTATATCTTCCTTCGATGTACTCCTGTACATTCAACACTTCCTGATCTTTGTGCTTTTTTTGCCCGATAAACATTATAAAAGGAGATTGAGAATTTCGATTCAAATCGATGGAGAACATTTTGGATGCCAGAACTGCCATTTCCCGGCCGGCATATTTTTCAATGAGATACATAATCAAACTCAAATAAGCATAAGCACCGCCGCTGGTGTAAATCCCTTTGTCTTCAGTCATGATGTTTTCGGGAAGCAAATTGCATTGCGGATACCTGCTTTTAAATTCCTCCATGAACGTCCAATGGGTAGTACATTTTCTTCCATCCAGTAACCCTGTCTCTGCCAGCAGGAAAGCACCTATACACAAGCTGGCCACCTCTGCCCCCTTGGCGTGCTGATCTACAATCCATGGGATGAATTCTTTATTCAACTCCAATGCTAAGCTCTGATCACTATGAAGCGCCGGTATAATGATCAAATCCGTCTCATCAACTTCATCAATTAGCAAATCAGCGTACATCTTGAAGGAACCGCTGGCTTGTGGAATTTCTTTTTCCAAACCGATCAACTGAACTAAAAAAAATGGAGGTCTACCTTGTTGTTCGGCTAGGGTATTCATCATCGTTAAAATCTGATGCGTCCCTTCAATATTGCTAAGTGAGCTTTGTCCTCGAGGAAGTAAGATGGAAACGTGTTTCATTGAACCTCAGTTAATTAACAACATAGTCGAAAATTGGAATGACGCAATCAACCCGAAACATTGGCGGGATTACACCCTTTGGCTTCGATTTTTGAATTTTATATTGAGTTCGAAATACTTAAAAATCATGCTATGAGATCGGCCAAAGAATTTGTTGACCAACTCTCCAATCATATTGAAGAAGCTGAGAAGGGAAAACTGAAGAAGTTTTTTAAAGGGGACGACGGTGAGACAGAAGCCCTGGGAGTACGGTTTGGAACCGTCTTTAAGCTGGCAAAGGAGTTTAAAGACCTCTCGTTGGAAGAAATCAGTGTACTACTGGATAGCAAGTATTATGAAATCCGGATGGGAGCAGTTAGCATTATGGATTTTCAGGCCAGGGATAAAAAGTTCCCGGATGAACATAAAAAAGCGTTGTTCGATTTGTACCTGAATCGTCATGATCGACTGAATAACTGGGATCTTGTAGACCGGGGCGCCTATAACATCATCGGGGAATATTTAATGGATAAGCCTCGCGAGATATTGTATGAACTCGCCCGTTCCAAAAACTTATGGAAGCGTAGAACTGCTATTGTAAGTACCTATGCATTCATAAAGAAGAATCAGCTTTTCGACACCTTTCAACTCGCCGAAATCCTGGTTAACGACGACCAGGAATTGATCAATAAAGCCGTTGGAAGCTGGATCAGGGAGGCCGGGAAAAGAGATGAAGAATTGCTTTGCAATTTCCTTGAGAATCATGCTGCGACCATGCCCCGGGTTACACTGAGATACGCAGTAGAGAAACTGGATGACTCCAAAAAGCACTATTTTATGAACCTGAATGAACATTAAGCCATGACTAAGACTAACGTACATGCCGATTTATCGAATTCACCGCGAAAAGAATTCATTAAAAATTTAAATATGGCCTTTGCCTCTGGTAACGCCGATTTCATTGTTGATCATGTGAGTGATGATATTCTATGGATCATTCATGGAGATCAAACTCATGACGGAAAAGAGAATTTTTCCAACGCGGTTCATACAATGAAAGAATACACTGCGGATGAACTGATTATAAACAACATCATTACCGAAGGTAACCAGGCTTCTTCCAATGGTGAAATGACGATGGGAGGCAAAAAATATGTCTACTGTGACATCTATACCTTTACCGATACAACTGGAAATATTTTGAAAGAGATGATTTCCTATGTTTTAGAAATCAAGTCTTAAGAGAATGAATTTCAACGCATGGATCAACCTTCCCATTAAAGAGGTAAAACGATCGAAGGAATTCTTCGCCAAACTTGGAGCTACTTTCGTGGAACACGAGACCGAAACCATGTTTGGCATTTATCTCGGTAAAAATAAAACCCAAGTCATGATGTTTGGTCACCAGGAATTCGAGCAATTTACCCAGGCGAAGATCGCGGATACCCAATCCTTGACTGAAGTATTGATTTCGATGGAAGCTTCTTCCAAAGCCGAAGTGGATGAACTCGCCCGGAAAGTTATTAAAGCCGGTGGCGCTGTATTTGCCGGACCGGAAACCTGGAATGGCTGGATGTATGGAATGGGCTTCCAGGATTTAGATGGGCACCGCTGGAACATCGCATTTATGGATTGGGAGAATCAACCGAAGTAAAGAATCCCTAGACAAGAATGATTTCCAAAAGCATGTGCCGTTGGCAGCAGAAAGCGAGAATTGCATCCTGAATATCTTCCGGAACCTCATGGTAATTGATACTCTGTTAATTTACTCCCCTACGTGGCCAAAGATGATAGCCTGGTTGGAAGTACACAAGAGTAAATATCAAAAAGCCGGTTTGTTACTGAAAACCAGATAAATGATATCTAAATAGTAATCCCAGATACGTGTTATTCTCGAAACTAAACGTTTGAACTGGAGATATTTCAAAGTCCTGATTTCGGATACGCTCCAGAAATTCAGCAGTAATCCCAATTTCAAATACGTCAACTAGTTTCGCAGTGGCACTTGCACCAACATTGAGAGAAATATACCCTCTTGAATCAATACCTGTAACTTTTGTATGGTAGCTGAAACCACCATATACCGAAATAGATCCTATATCAAAATAACTTCTGTATTCCATTGTAAAAGGTATCTGGATTTCAGTAAATGTAAATGCTGTAAATGGTCTGTTTTGCTGTTCTAAACGGTGAGTAATCTGTGTTAACCCAAAACCAAAATATATCTCATCGATTAAAACATTCCTTTTGTATCTGAATCGAATACTTGGTTGGGTATCTCCGGAATACTCATCACTTGTTCCAAAGGAGTTTTTCCCGTTTACAGTTACTCTTGTATCTCCGTAGGTGAGCTCAATTTCTTCTCTTTTTACTCGGATTTTATCTTTCGCCTGGTATTCAAAATCGGGATCTACACACTGATTATATAGATTTGTTGCATATATAAAACTACTAAGATTATTCTTTATTTCTGCTGTTTTTATATCTACTTCACAATCATTAGTGTATATAAAAAAAATGCCCTGATAGAGTTTATAAATCCTGCTGTAACCCTCAATATCAATTGTTTGAAGTGCTTTACTCTCTTGAAACTTCGTCAGAGCATACGAAAACGGCGCGGCGTATACTTCATCTAAACTGAGTGCTCCATCAACAATTCTTTTTGTAAAGAACGACTCCATTTGGTATTCGTTATTCTCAACAGCATACTCGATCTCAAGACTTACATAAACTGTTGAGTCATTTATAACGAATTGTGAAATATCAGAGGCTTCATATGTTCTTGAAACGCCGTCTTGTTCAATGAAGACTAGTTTCCCATTTCTTTCAAGGTTTTCTACATTAGCAGATCCACTTTTTCTAACCCCTTCCCTGGTAATAATATAATCTTGAGCATAGAGAGGTTGAACTACATAAACAGAAAGAAATAAAATGAATAGTCCTTTGAGGTTCATTTTCAATTTTTTGTCAATAAACTATCAATTTTTATTATTGGATAAGGGTAAAAATGTATAAAAACAAAATCGGTGAGATTAGTCGGATTTCACTTCTATTTTAATGACACGATTTTGAACTTTAAATGAAAATTCAAGGATGCGTTGCTTTGCTCGTCCGATGCATTGTCCGCATTTGATAAGAAATCTTTATTTGAGGTAATGAAGCTATATGAAGCCCCTAATTCTAAGTTATCTGTGATCGAGTAATAAAAAGCAGGTGATAGACTGAAAGTAGTATATCCACTCTCTAACTCACCCTGCGTTTTTATCAGAATATTATTAGTTCTCAGTGGATCAACTTGCCTGATAGCAGCCACAAATATTCTACCATCGTAGTCTTTAGTGATCGAGTGAAAATTAGCCCCAACTCGCAGAGCTGTGGAAAAAGAACCTATTTTATATCTGCCCTCAATGTGTCCTTTAAATACAACCTCAGAAAACTCAATGGAGCTGCCATCTGCTACCATATCATTAATCACAGGTTCGAATTTGTGTTCTACATATTGTAAACCAAGCCCGCCAAATAATATGTCTGAGATAATGTTCACATTAATATTTGCTCCATAGAAGTTTGAAATACTTCTTTCGAAATCGTAATCATACATCAGCTGTTCTCCGAGAAACAGGGTAGCAGTTCCACTAAAATTCAATTCTGAGTAATGAATCCCTGATACTACCTCCAGCTCTATCACTCGTTCCTTTATAAGATTCAGTGATTGAGGTATGTAAGCATTATCTACACAAGAATTATACTTGTTAAAGACATCTATCAGCTGTGATTTCGAGTTTTTTGTCGAGCTGACATTCACTCCTTCTGTACAATCTGAAAATAGTTGAAAAAGAACTCCTTTGTAGGCATCGTCCCTTTGTCCCCCAAGCGGAGTTTCCACCTCAAGCACTTGCAGAGCTTTAACTTCGGACTCTTTTTCTGCTGCAAATTCAAAGTCTGCCCCAAATACCTCCCACAAGCTAGCCGGACCTAATATCAAAGATCTTACAAAATATTCTTTTTCATCCTCTGAATAGTCCGGGTTCAATACACTGATTATTTTCACCTGGAAGCTTTCTCCATCCTCCAACAAAACAGACTGTACCACATCCGGAGTATACGTGCCTGTATTGGTTCCAGAAACTACAACGAGAACCCCATCATCTTTCAATTTTGATAACTCAATTTCACCTTCGAACTGACTTCCGGTTTTTAATAGGATGTTTGCTTTCTGTGCATAGGAATTAGTAATGGTAGCTAAGGCGATTAGGAGTGTGATGAGTAGTGTGCTTCGCATATATTTTTTAACCGTAAAACTATGATTTTTTGATAAGAATCATCATAGCTGGTATAAAAAAATCCCGATCAGCCTTAATGATCGGGATTTAAGATCAATCGTTAGTTGGGCAGAATACTGAATTCCAATCCAATTCTGTTTGCATTGTCTTTATGCACACCTGCACCAAAGCCGGTTATCACCGCTTTCTTGGCATCATTCAAAGTAGTTAGGTGATCAAAGGTTCTGAATCTAACCTCTTCCGTACCCACGGTTGCATTGCCCGCTGCAGGACCATCTTTGATGATCGTTACATTTATATAACTCTCGTTAATCAAATCCACGTCTTCAGGAACAAGCAGTACTTCTTTGGTGGTTGCGTCGTAAGGAGCAGTATAAATCGATAGCGCCCGTACATCACTTCTTCCTACCCAAAGTCCCACTCCAATTACAACCCGACCTGTGGGAGCTTCAGCGTAAGCTTCAAGGGCGTACACATTTGGATGTCTAGAATTCGCTATGCTGGTTGCACCAAAGTCGATTCCGGAACTTGATATAGAGGCTCCTTTTAACCAGGCAACCGTGAAATCAGAGCTGGTGCATCGGCCTCCTACACCTATGGCTACATAATTATCGGGCAGTTGGGCGTATTGTTCCACATTTGATATGGAAGTAATGCTTCCTGTATTTGTTCTTTGTTTATAGTAACTGCTTGTAAAAAAGCTGACTACTTTTTCCTCTCCGTTACTTAACCCTGAGTCCTCTACGGTGCCTAATGAAGTAATGATATCATCAAAGCTCCCTCCCACTTCACTGATATCAACATATTGAACATCAAAATTATCCGTTCCTCTCAAGAATTCAATCACTTCATCCACTTCCTCACTTTCAGATACCTCACTATCGGTCAAAGAATTTTCACAAGAGAATACCAAAAGCGTGGAAAGAATGAATACTGGTACGATATACTTTTTCATTTGCTATTAAATTTTTGTTTATGATTGTTTAAGGCATTAAAAAAGTATCAGCGGTTTATAAATTCTGTGTGAAGTATTTATTTTTTATTAAAAAAACCCTATCAGTATTCTGTTATAACCTGTAGGGCTAAATTAATTTTATAGAAAAGTATTCAGAGTTTTCTAAATAACTTTAAAGAGTTTTCTAGAAAACTTTGCTGATTACTCGTTTAGTTTTTTTTCACAAAGCGGAGGCCTTTAAGCATTCTTTTAAACCTTTTACCCGGAGTAAAGATAATTTTGCGATACCGGATATTCTTCTCAGATACTTCTTTAACGCTGGCACTACCACTGCTACTGATGCTTACCCGAAATGTCCCTAGCTCTCCCATGTGTACATTTTTACCTTCTGAGAGTAGTTCAGGAACTACCTCGGTAATTGCATACAGAACTGCGCGAATGTCTGCACCGTTTACCGTACATAGTTTCTCGATACGCTCCGTGATTTCCTCTAAATCAGATGTTCCGGTCACCATAGAGGAGGCGTAGTACTTTTTAGGAGCGGATGGGTCACTGGGGTTACCCCGTTCTACTGCATGATAGGTAATTGGCATGATTTCTTAACTGATTGATTGTATTCAACTCTGTTTATAGATAGGAGCTTATTCCAGTCCATTCCTTACAGTTTTGGGCAAAAAAGCTTGTTATTCCTGGCTAAAAACCATCCTCCCCCTTAGATTCGTGGTTGTACATATTGTTCATCATTTGTTTACTGCATCGCGAAATGGTAACGTGATGAAAAAGAGTACTCGATGAAGGGTTATCCACTGCTTTTTGTACTTCTATTTCTGGCTGTCCCACAGATATTCGCACAGGATAGCTATCCGTTTGTAATTCGTGTTGATGACATCCTTTCCAGGAATACGACCATTCTTCCACGCTCCATCACTCCTTTGGAAGATACGGTTTCGGCTCGCGGAGGTGTAATTACCTGGGGAGTAATGCCCCATCGTTTTTTGGAATCCGCTAACAATGATGGAGTACTGGTAAACGAACTTAAAGCCAGCCTGGAGCAGGGACACGAAATTTCCCAGCATGGATACATTCACATTTGTCAGCTGTGCAATCTATCGAGCCATGAGATGTATTGTACCACCTACAACAGTGCATTTTCCTACAATCAGCAACTGCAATTGGTGCAAGATGGACTGGATTTATTTGATGAATACCTGGATCATGCTCCCACCTCCTTTATTCCTCCCGGGCATATCTGGGATGGCACCACGATTGATGTGCTTGAAAATACGGGCTTTACCACCTTTTCTGATGCCTCTAACGATACCTCGCTTTCTGAGAGCGTGTTTAACCTCCCTATTGTTAACGAGTACACCTGGGCATTAACCGAACAGGACTACAACAGAAACCTTACCGATGCTTTGATAGACATCAGAAGCAGTTTCGAGGAACAAGGGTATTACGCGCTTATGTTGCATGATCCATTTATACGCTCCGGTTATAATAATGGCATCGTCTTACGCTGGATGGGGGAATTGCTGGATTCTTTGAATACCGAATTTGGCGATCGCATTGATTATATGGGATTAACGGAGGCTGCGGATTTCATTCGTCCTAATTCGGTGTCCGTGGAATTGGATACCCGTCCGTTTTCTGTCCCTTCTTTTGCATTACACCCGAATTATCCGAATCCGTTTAACCCCACCACAACCTTGTCTTTCACTATTCATAAGCCAGGTGAAGCCAAATTGACCGTGTTTGATGTTTCCGGGCGGCCCATACGTGTCCTGGTTGATGATGAGATGGCATCGGGCACCTATTCCGTAACCTTCGACGGTAGCGGTTTAGCTTCTGGCGCGTATTTGTATTCTCTTCGGGTAAATGGCCTTAGACAAACGGGAAGGATGTTGCTTGTGAAGTAGCTTAAGCCATTAACAAAGTCACAAAAAAATGATAAGGTCTATCTCAATCCTGCACTCCAAAAGCTTTTTTGGTTGTAATAACAATTGCGCCATTCGTTGCACGAATACCATAAAGCGTAGTTGCAGGTTCACCTTTTAATACTGTTATTGACTCAATATTGTCGAGGTTTATATTCGCTGCTGTATAGATTCTAGCTGTAGTAGTCAACGAGTTAAATTGAGAAGAGTTATCAACCGGAACACCATCAATTATAAATAGTAGCTGGCTATTATCAGTAATAAAACTAAAACCACGGCTAATGGTGTTGGTGCCAGAACCGGCTACACCACCGGTCGAGGTGATATCTACACCAGGTACTTTTCCTCTCAAAATCTTGGCAACTTCAGCCTCAGGTCTCTGTTGTGTGTCTTGTGCTAATGCACTAAAAGAGAAGTAGAATAACGCAAATAACGATAAAAGAACTTTCTTCATAATTCTCAGTTTTAATTAGCAAAAAGTAGCATTAAATAGCTTGAGTCGTGGGTAAAGGAAAGTTGATAAAATAACACCAACTTACCCAGTCAATTAACACAATTACGAGAGGAATGCCAAGATGCGAGCTCTTAATTGTTTTTTAAACCATCTACCAATAAAAAACCCCGATCAGTATCCAGCTGATCAGGGTTTATCCTGTTTCTCCATGAAAGAAACTCTGTGCTATGCAGAAGGGCCTTCAACAGGTCAGGCTCCTTCCAATTCAGTTCATCAATTTAACTGCAACCTGAGGTTGAACCGCAGGTGATACATTTCATACAGGTTCCGTTTCGAACCATCGTCATGCTGCCGCATTCCGGGCAGGCATCGCCGGTGTACCCGAGTTGCTTGGCTTTGTCGTACTCGCTTTCATAGCTGGATGAAGCCTTTGCAACGGGTGCTGCCTCAGCAGCAGGTGCCGGTGGAGCTGGCGGAGCCGGAGCGGCTACCGGTTCTGGTACGGGCGCCGGAGCTACCGCTGCAACAGGTGCCGTTGGTGCTGCCTCCTCCCCGGTGGGACGAAGATCACGCGTGGTAATCTGATCCGCGGGAACATGGGCCAAATCTTCTCTACCTAGATAAGTAACCGCCAGTTCACGGAAGATATAATCGATTACGGAAGTACTCATCTTCACGTGTGGGTTTCCATTTACCATTCCGCTTGGCTCGAACTTGGTGAATACAAAGGCATCCACAAATTCCTCTAGTGGTACTCCATGCTGCAGGCCGAGGGAAATCGAAATTGCAAAGCAATTTAGTAAGCTTCTGAAAGCGGCTCCTTCGCGGTGCATATCGATGAAGATCTCCCCTAACTGGCCGTTTTCGTATTCACCCGTTCGTAAGTAGACACTTTGTCCACCGATTTTCACTTTTTGAGTGTATCCTTCGCGACGGAAAGGCAACCGCTGGCGACGAGCTACATATTTATGGATGATACGCTCAGCAATTTCCACCACTTTGTCCTGGGCTTCGGCAACTACTGGATCGGCTGGTGATTCCTCTTCTTCGTCCAGCTCGTCAAACACATCAGCCATGCTATTCAATGGCTGACTGAGTTTAGAACCATCACGATAAAGCGCGTTGGCTTTCAGCATCATCTCCCACGACTGCATGTAGGCATCCTTCATATCCTCCACGGTCGCTTCGTTAGGCAGGTTAATGGTTTTTGAAATCGCGCCGGACAAGAACGGCTGTGCAGCTGCCATCATTTTGATATGACCGGAAGCAGAAATATAGCGTGTTCCGATTCGTCCACACTTATTCGCACAATCGAATACCGCCAGGTGCTCATCTTTAAGATGCGGAGCTCCTTCTACAGTCATGGTTCCGCATACATAATCGTTGGCAGCCTGAACCTGGTCTTTGCTGAATCCAAGATACTTCAGCATGTCGAAGGTGAAATCAGAAAGCTCATCCTCGGAAATCCCAAGTACGTTTTTGCAGAAATCCTCACCCAGGGTGAAGTGATTAAAGGCAAACTTGATGTCGAAACTGCTTGGTAGTGCAGCTTCCACGGCTTCGATTTTCTCTTTGGTGAATCCTTTCTCAGCCAGTGATTCAGGATTGATGTGCGGACATCCAACCAACGTAGCTGCGCCTTTTGCATAATTGATAATCGCCTCGGTCTCTTTTGGAGAATACCCAAGATTCTTCAGAGCAGAAGGCACGCTGTTGTTGATGATCTTGAAGTAACCACCACCCGCCAGTTTCTTGAATTTCACTAAAGCGAAATCTGGCTCGATTCCGGTGGTATCACAGTCCATCACCAAACCAATCGTTCCTGTGGGTGCGATTACCGTCACCTGTGCATTTCGGTATCCATGTTCTTCACCCAGAGCAACAGCAGCATCTGAAGTTTCCTGGGCTGCTTTCAACAGGTAATCCGGGCAAAGCGCTGCGTTGATACCCATCGGCTTCACGGTCAATCCTTCGTATTGCTCCGGATCAACGTTATAGGCTGCACGACGGTGATTTCTCATCACACGAAGCATGTGCTCTTTATTTTTTTCGTACCCCGAAAAAGCCCCGAGTTCACCTGCTAATTCAGCACTGGTCTCATATGATTTCATGTGCATGATGGCCGTAATGGCTCCCGTAATTGCCGCCGCTTCATCAGAATCGTAAGGGATTCCCTGTACCATTAATGCCGCCCCGATGTTGGCGTATCCCAGTCCAAGTGTTCTGAATACATACGAAAGCTCTGCGATTTCTTTCGATGGGAACTGAGCCATTAATACCGAAATTTCCAGAACCGTGGTCCAGATTCGGCTTGCATATCGAAGAGAAGCCACATCAAACTCTTTGTACTCCTCATCGGTGAAGAATTTCATCAGGTTGAGAGAAGCCAGGTTACATGCGGTATTGTCCAGGAACATATATTCCGAACAAGGATTACTCGCTCTGATCTCTCCATCCTCCGGGCAGGTATGCCATTCGTTAATCGTATCATGATATTGAGTTCCGGGATCGGCACACGCCCACGCAGCATATGCAATCTGGTCCCACATTTCTGAAGCCTGCATGGTTTTGCATGGCTCAGGTTCACGACCTTCTTTTGCGGCTCTTTCCTTCTCTACCCTCCAGTAAAGCTTCCATTCGGAATCATCTTTCACTGCCTGCATAAAGGAATTTGGAACGCGGACTGAATTGTTTGAATTCTGCCCCGCTACGGTTGCGTATGCCTCTGAATTCCAGTCGGTATCGTAGGTATCGAACTTAAGATCGGTGAACCCCTGAGCTGCTAATTGAATTACACGCTCGATATAGTTCAGTGGCACCTGGTCTTTCTTAGCCTGGCGTATTGCCTTACCAAGTTCTTTGTTTTTTAGCGGGTCGCGGCTCATCGCGCCGTTGAAGGTTCTTCCTTCAATCTCTACCGGTGTGTGGCAGAGCGTAATAATATCTTTGAGATGGTTTTGAGTAATTTTGGAACCTGCTACCAGGGCCGCTACTTTCTGCTCTTCAACTACTTTCCAGTTGATGTATTCTTCAATATCCGGATGATCCAAATCGAGGGTTACCATCTTAGCTGCCCGTCGGGTTGTTCCACCTGACTTGATCGCACCGGCTGCACGGTCTCCAATCTTCAGGAAGCTCATCAAACCGGAAGACTTTCCTCCACCACTTAGCGGTTCATTGGATCCACGAATAGATGAGAAATTACTTCCGGTACCAGAACCATATTTGAATAATCGTGCTTCACGCACCCAAAGATCCATGATCCCGCCTTCATTCACTAAATCGTCATCCACACTCTGGATAAAGCATGCATGTGGTTGCGGATGGGTGTAAGAGTCTTTGGATCGGGTCAGTTTACCGGTTTTAGCATCTACATAATAGTGTCCCTGTGCAGGACCATTAATTCCATAAGCCCAATTTAATCCCGTGTTGAACCATTGCGGACTGTTTGGTGCAGCCATTTGATTCGCGAGCATATAGCAAAGCTCATCATAAAAAACCCTGGCGTCTTCTTCGGTATCAAAATAGTCGTGCTTCCATCCCCAATAAGTCCAGCAACCGGCTAACCGACTAAACACCTGGCGGCTATCCACTTCATGAGAAAAGCGCTTTTCTTCCGGAAGAGAATTTAAAGCTTCTTCGTCAGCGGTAGAACGTTGTAACCAGGCAGGAACTCCTTTTTCTTTTACCCTTTTCAGAGCTGCCGGTACTCCTGCTTTTCGGAAATATTTTTGTGCAATGATATCGGTGGAAACCTGAGACCAGCTTTCAGGCACCTGTACATTCTCCATATGAAAAACCTGGGAACCATCCGGGTTTTTAATTTCTGATGTTCTGCTTTCAAATGTAATTTCGTCGTAGGGGGTATTCCAGTCTGCCTTTGTATAAAAACGGGTAAATTTCATGGGCGTTCGTCCGTAAGTAATTTCTGTTTAACCTTTCTAAGTAATATGTGAGTGACCCCAAGGTTTGAGCCAAAACTCCTAAAGAAGTGCCATCAAATATATATGCCCATTTATACCCTAACAAATTAAATCTGCATTTCTTTTCCACAAATCTATTTACTTATCCACATTAAGAATGTTTTAAATTTATTAAAGTTTCGATAACAGAAATAAAAATATAAATAATCTATGATTTTTTACTAATGAAATATGATAAGTAAATCTATAAAACTTCTTTATTACCCTTTAAACGAACTATTTTTAACATTTCGAATCTAAAAAGTTATCCACAATTACTTTTATCAAATCATCCATATATAATATAAAAGCGAATAATTAATATTAAAATTATTCGCTTTTTCGTACTTAATTTAAGTGAAATTACTCTTGATATTTTTTTCAAATATATTACTTAATAAGCGTCATTTTTTTTGCAATAGAAGAATTTTCATTTGTAAGTCTGTATACATACAAACCTGAGGATAATGACTCGGCGTTAAAGGTTACCGAATGATCTCCTTTCACAAGATTGCCATTCAATAAAGTTGCTACTAACTGCCCCTGCATGTTGAATACTTCTAATTTAACACGACCATTTTCAGGGACTGAAAAGTTGATACTTGTAGATGGGTTGAACGGGTTTGGATAGTTCTGAGAAAGCCTGAAGTTTTCCACATGCTCTCCGGATTCCAGCTGGGCAGAGGTAGTCATTTCATAAGAAAGATAAAGGTCACCAGGTATAATGCCGGTATCAAATGAGCCCTGGAGGTTTCCGGAACTGTTGTAGTATCTTACTTCCCCGGCTGAGGTGAATGTTTTCGCATCAGAAACAAAAAATCGGTCCCCTTCGGCATCAAAACTGAAACTATAGAAGTTCCCTCTAATAAGGGTGTCCCGTTCGAAGCTTAGAAAATTTAGAACGCTTATCTCCTGAATCCCTCCACTATTGATATACACATTCTGTTTGTCTTTAGAAATTCCTATGTCTTCTCCTACTGAATCGATATCCCTGCTAGCAAAAATTGCCCCGTTTTCTGACTCAAAACCGAATACGCCTCCTGGTTCATCAGTCCCGGGAATAATGTTAAAGTCCTGATCAAAATCTCCGGCATACCCTTGTGACACAACCCAAATCGTATTGTTTAACCCTTCTACCATACTGGCTGGCCCCCGGTTAACAATGATTGTATCAACCACAGAGTTTGAGGAAATATCAACTTTGAAGATGGTGCTATCAGCTCCAAACCCGTTGTTAGACACAAATACATGATCATTGAGCTTGAGCATTTTGTCCGGATTTCTTCCTACTCGGATCGTATCCGCAAGCACCTGTTTTGTAGATAAATCCACGATGTTGATATAATTCCCGAATAGATCTGTTACATACGCTTGCCCGTTTCCCAGTGCTACAATTTCTCTTGGACTTGCACCCACCCCAAAGCTTATCTGGCCGGTTTGCTGGAAAGTCTCTGGATTCACGATCACAATTTTCTGAGAATTGTTTACCACGATGTATAGCTCATTATCGATTTCAGTAATTGATTGGACCACATCTCCCAGGCCTACCCCATTGGCATTAAGGAAAACTCCATCCGTGGCTGTTTTGTTTAAGAAATCATATTGGGTAACGGTCGCATTGGCTGACCCGAAATTTCCCTCATTACCTACAATTACTTCTTTTAGCGTAAGCTCTTGTGCATTTGATATTGTACCCGCCAGGGTGAGAATGGCGATTAAAATAGTAGCCTTTTTCATTATGGTCCTGTTAGTTAAAAGTTAGTTTTTATCGAAATTTTATAGTGTGTTCCCGGCATGGGATAATTCTGAATGATGGCATATTCTTCATCCATTACATTCCTAATCGACAATTGAATAGAATGGGAAGCTAAACGATGCCCGAATCCCAAAGTCGTAACCCAATCCAGGGTGTTAAACGCCGGGAGTGGATCAAATGGGGAGCTGTGATCAGAGGTGGTGAATCGCTCATCCACATAGGAATAGAACAAAGCCGTAGATAGTCTTTTATAACCGATACTTGCATTTGCTTTATACTGCCATTCCGGGGTATAAATTAGTTGGCGACCCAGTGCTCCATCCCCATCGAATCGTTCTTCCGAAATTGACGCCAAAACCTGGGTAACAATTACACCTCCGCTAAGTGTCCAGTGATTTTTCTGTACAATGGATTGCGTTGAAAGCTCAACTCCACTCAGAGTAAGTTCTTCAATATTTTGAGGACTGCTTTGTCCATTTCCATTTGGCAACCATCGAATCCCATTTTCCACGGAAGCCATGTATCCAAGAACTTTCACCTCGTTTGAAAAATTGCTTCGCCTTATTTGATGTAAGATCGAAGCCTCTAACTTTAGTACGTTTTCGGGATTTAATTCAGGATCCCCTAGCCCTGGCCAATATAAATCGTTGAATGTAGGAGCAATGAAGTTCCTGCTCACATTAGCTTTAAGGAACAATTCCCTTTCTAAAACCTCAGTATTAAGTCCCAGGTTCGCTGTGTAATTTGATCCGAAATCCGAGTAATAATTCCAGCTAACTGACGGGTAAACAAAGAGGAAATGCATGGGTGCCCAGATCGATTGCAGGTTTAGAACGAATTCGTCTCTGGAAACATCGGCAGGATACTCACTCGAACTAACGGATCCGCGTGTTCCACGGATAGCACCAATTAATTGGAAGGAGCTGTGGAGAGAGCTACTAACCGAAAGATCAAGAGAAGTAGTTCGAATGTCACTCAGGCTGTTAATAGATGCATTTTCATCAATGTAATCCAGTTCCTGGCTGGCCAGGTACAAGGCACCTGAAAAGCGGTGCTTACCCAGAGAATGCTTCCAACTTGTTAACCATCGTATAAAACCATCGTTCTGTTTTGCTGAGTCATTAACGGAGTTGATCCCCCCCGGGATTTCATTCTCTGAATCCAATACCCAAAGTTTGGTTTCAAAGGCATGAAATTCAGAATCAACTCCTAATGATATAAGCCCGGTTGCGGATTCATTATAGTTATACATCCTTCTTCGGATTATATCTATAAATCCTCCGGCCTCGTTACTGAACTCACGGGCTGTATACTCAAAATCGTTATCCGCTTGCTGAAAACCTGCAAGGACGCTCACATTCCATATCGAGCGACTCAAGCCAGCTTCAACCGAGTATCTCTGTTCTCCAAAAGAGCCAAACTGGTACACCAGACTCCCTCCTTCCTCCATTTCTTTCGTCCGGAGTGATATTGTTCCTCCCCCTTTATCTCCAAACGAAGTATTACCTGTCCCAGAACTACTCAACAATTCGGAGACTGTTATAATCGGAATGATGCTCAAATCAGTTACTCCAAGCATTGAATGATTCAATTGAAAACCATTCCAAAGCACCTGAGTTTGGGAAGATGAAAACCCTCTTGAGGTGACCGTTGCTAATCCCCCGGGTCCATTATTGCGAATAAATAAGGGAGTATAAAACTGTAACACATCCGAAATGGAGGCAGATTCAAGCATAACGAGCATAGAAGAATCGACCCGAAAAGAATTTACCGACTGATATGCATCCTGGACTTCTACCCGACTGGATTTCACACGGATTTCGTCAAGCCAAAGCGAATCGGCAATTACTTGCGCATTTACGGCATTTGTAAAAAGAGAGAATGTGCCAACCCAGATAGCCAGCAGTGGTAGTTTCTTCATAACTAACTCTGATGCTTTAACTCCCGAATGCATCATCGACGTTAAGTACTGGCAGGTCTCCTGGCTTGCCTGGTTGCAATCGCCTTCCCATTCGCTTTTGGCAAACAGTGGCATGAAGTGGATTACAACGTAGTTGAATTCAACTCAGACTTACAGTTGCGGGTACAGCTCCGGTTTTTCACCGAATTCCCTTTTCATCCGTACTAAAGGAACCAATACGTTTTTGTTGATCGGAATGTATAAACCTTTCGGGCACAATGGAAATTAAATTTAAACTCTCTTGAGTAGTGACAATAAATTTTAGTAAACTAGTAATATTAGGTCGCAGCTAACTATTTTCGTGGACAACTTAGGTATTTCTAAAGCTCAGCTTCTTCAAAAAATCTTCTCTCAAAAGGAAGAAAACCTTGATATCCAACTGTCTAAAGCGCTGGAATGGACTACCAGGGAATTGGGCCTCGAACTGGGTATTATCAGCCAGGTTGAAAAAGAGGTCTACACGGTAAAAAAATTATACACCGACTCTTCCGATGTTGAACTGGGACAAGAATTTGATCTTCAAAGTACGTACTGCAGCATAGCGATCCAGAAAGATGATGTGTTTGCCATCACAGATATGGGAAACAGTGAATTCAAAGATCATGAATGTTACAGAGCATTCGGGCATGAATCTTACATTGGGAAACCTTTTCATATTGAGGGAATCCTCTACGGTACCATCCATTTTTCAGGATCGCAAAGTATTCCGCAGGGCTTTAGCGATGCTGATATTCTTTTCATCAACCTACTCTCTGGATGGGTCAGTTCAACCATTCATCGAATCAAAATCGAAGCCAGGCTGAAAGAGGAGCATAAGCTCTATAAGCTAATCTCTACGAACAGTGCAGAGTTAATCTGCATGCATGAGTTGGATGGAACATATACGTATGTATCCCCTTCGACAAAAAGCTTACTGGGGTATTCGCCCAGGGAATTAATTGGGAAAAACCCTTATCACTTCTTTCACCCTGACGATCTCGAAAGAATTACGAGCGAAGCACATGAGAAAGCTAAAAAAGGAGTAAACTATCCAAGTATAGAATATCGAATCCGAAAAAAAGACGGTTCCTACATTTGGTTTGACACTTCCACTCAGCCTGTGTTCGATGAAAAAAATAATGTAGTTGCCCTGCAAACCATCTCAAGAGACGTCTCGTCCAGAAAGCGATTTGATATTCTTTTTGAGCAGTCCCAAAAAATGGCCAAAGTAGGCGGCTGGGAATATGATCTCGAAAGTGGCGCACTATACTGGACAGATGAAGTTTACCGCATTCATGAGTTAGAGATCGGAACCGAGGTTTTTGTAGAAGATGGATTAAGTTACTATCCGGAAGGCGGCCCAAGAGAAGATTTACAGGCTGCTCTTTCCAAAACAATAGAAACAGGAGAACCAACCGATATGGAGCTTCCTTTTATCACCGCAAAAGGAAACAACATTTGGGTGAGAGCTATCATCAACCCTGAATTTGATGGGACCAAAGTCGTGAAATTGTATGGCTCATTTCAGGATGTTACAGAAAAGAAGCGAATGGAGGAGTTGTTTAAGAAATCTCAGCAGATGGCTAATGTTGGTGGGTGGGAATACGATCTTGAATCAGGGCGCCTTTTCTGGACGGACGAAGTATATCGTATTCATGAATTGGAAATCGGTTCTGAAGTTTTTGTAGAGGATGGGTTGAGTTATTACCCGGAAGGTGAGACCAGAGACAAGATTATGGAGGCACTTACCCGCACCCAAAAAACAGGAGAACCTTATGACCTGGAACTTCCATTCATTACAGCAAAGGGCAATCATATTTGGGTACGTGCCATTGGGTATGCGGATTTGTTAGGTGGAAAAGCCACCAAGCTCCGCGGTACTTTCCAGAATATCTCCGCAAAAAAGAAGTATGAAAAGCAGATCAATGACCAACTGAAACAACTTACTGAACTTAAAGATACCAGGGAAAAACTGTACTCAATCATCGCGCATGATTTAAAGAACTCTATTTTTGGTATTACAGGCTTCGTCGACCTCCTACTTGATGACGTACAAAACGAAGAAGAACTGTCACGGGCAGATCTCCGTGAAAAACTGAACCTTGTCTATCTATCAGCTGATCACAGCTATAAAATGCTGGATAATATGCTTACCTGGGTTCGGCTACAATCAGGCATGCTAACGATTAATCCACGTTCGGTAGATATCAAGGAGGCGGTAGTACATACCGTGGATTTGCTTCAACCATCTGCAGATAGAAAGGGACTTACTCTACAGTCAGATTTCGAAACGGACACTAAAATAACTGGTGAAGCCAATCTGATTACCACGGTACTCCGGAACCTCATTAATAATGCCATTAAGTTTTCTAATCCCGGGAATACGGTTACGATCAGGGTTTTTGGCAAAACCAAAGATTCCATTTCAATCTCTGTATGCGATGAAGGTGTAGGAATGTCGCCTCTCACAATTGAAAATCTATTTAATGAAGAAAACCGCCCCCAAAAAGAAGGGACGTTCGAAGAAAGAGGAACCGGATTAGGCCTTATTCTGGTAAAAGAGCTCCTCACCCTCCATAACGGAGAAATTGAAGTGACCAGTGTTTTAAGTAAGGGATCTACCTTTACTATCACCGTCCCGAGAAATTTTCAGTAATAATACTTGTTTGTTCCTGAATCTATCTTAGATTTATAGAGAGGTCAGGAATTATGAAGCACAGATTGTTCCCCATACTTCTTTTGGTTTTGACAGCTCTTGCTTGCAGCTCATCAAAAGAGGTGATTAGTACCAATATCTTTAATTTTCAGTACGAGGGGGACTCCTTCCAAATCGTATCCTTAAACTCGGAAACAGGCGAAGGTGCTAATATTCTTCGCTCCGATTCATTTAAAAATGAAAAAGCCTACGCCAGGGACATCAACCAGGATGGGATACTGGATGTTGTCATTTTCGCGAATGCAGATTTGGAAGAGCTCAACAAAATCTATCAGTCAGGAATATTTGAGGCCATGTCCTCTAATATGCTACAGGAAAAAGTAAATCAGAGAATCTATGAATTCGAGACCGTTTTAACCCTCTACTCCATAACCGGTTATTACCTTGGTGCTGAAATCTATAATGTCTTTACTATAGTAGATCGAAAAACTTTGAAAGAAGAAAGCTTTATTGACTTGTATGCTGACGGAAGCATTAATGATGATTCAATTCCGGAAGAAGAACTTTTAGACATTCAAAAACAATATGAGCTTGTTCTGGAAAATGGGATCAATGACCGATCCATTGAATACAAAGATGGAATGTACGTAGTGCTGAGGAATGAAGAGATTCTGGCTTATCGATAAGCTCACTGTGTAGGGCTTTTGTGATACTTTCTTTATAAACGCAAGGCTTAAAAATTTCGTTATTACTTGAAATAAATTTCGTTATGCGAGTTTTTAAGCTACTCATACTCTTCTTATTTCCATCCTTCTTACTTGCCCAGGAAACCATCCGTATTCCTGTTACCGAATTTAACCCGGAACAGCTTGAAGGTGATACAGATAATCCAAGGTGGAGCGAATTAAAGCTTCCCCGCAGAGACGCTACCTCCTATTCCCTTGTCGAAAATGACGATTATGTAGCGATTAAGGCTGAGAGTATGAACAGCGCATCCGGTTTGGTATATAAAGTAGACATTGACCCGGCAGAATATCCCATTCTGGAGTGGAGCTGGAAGGTAAGTGGAGTTGTTGAAAACGGTAACTATCGATCAAAAAAGGGAGATGACTATTCAGCACGTATTTACATTACTTTTGATTATAGTCGCCGAAATTTAAAGTTGGGAGAGCGCATCAAATACGAAACCTATCGAACCTTCTCCCGATTCCCGATCCCATTACGAGCAATTAACTATATCTGGGCAAACAAAGCTGAAGTGGGTACGATTGCACCAAACGCCTATACAAATTGGGTATACATGATAGCTGTTGCCTCGGGAGATGAAGAGGCCGGAGTATGGAAAATCCAAACCCAGAACGTGTATGAAGACTTCATTTCCTCTTTCGGGGAACAACCTCCCCGTATCAACGGTATAGCAATAATGTCCGATACGGATAATACCAAGGGTTCGGTGGAAGCTTTTTATGGGGATATAATTTTTCGGAAAGCCAAGTAATTACAAGAAGCTGTAAATCTTATCAAAAAAAGGTTCGAAACATTGGTGAAGTGAAGGCGTACCGGGCGCAATCTTAACCGCTAAATCAATGTTCAAAAGAATGAAAACCCAACGAATCGGTACTTTTTTGGTAGCTGCAGCTCTTTCAATTTTTACGCTCACGGCGTGCAGCAACGGCGAGAACAATAATTTCGAAAATAATGACAACGACTCCACACTGGTAATCCCCGTAGAAGTAATGGATGTAAGCAGGGGAACCATTTCAGCATATTACTCCAACACTGCCACACTTGAAGCTGTAGAAGAAGCAAATATCGTATCTAAGGTTCGGGGAATTGTTCAGGAACTTAGCGTTGAGGAAGGTGACTATGTTAGAGCCGGGCAAATCATCGCTAAAATAGAAGACGATCAATACCGCATAGAAGCCGAACGTGCTAAAGCAACACTTGATCGCTTATTTAACGACTATCAACGAAACCAGGAGCTTTTTGAGAAGGAACTTATCAGTGCTGAGGTGTACGAAAATTCCCGTTTTGAGTATGAATCTCAGAAATCTGCGTACGAACTTGCTGAGTTGAACTACCAACACACATCTATCAAATCACCTATTAGTGGCGTTATTTCCGAGCGATTTGTGAAGATTGGAAATATGATCGGTATCGATCAGGATGTGTATCGTGTAACAGATTTTGATCCTATCCAGGCTGTACTATTCATTCCAGAGCATGAGCGTTCTAAGATCCGGGTGGGTCAACGTACTGAGCTTGCTGCTGATGCCATTCCGAATGAGATTTTCACCGGTCGTGTTGAAAGAATCAGCCCAACCATCGACCCTACCACCGGAACATTCAAAGTGACTGTGTATATGGACCAGGATCAGGATGATTTACGACCGGGCATGTTTGGCCGTGTTAAAATTGTATATGATACCCGTGAAAACACTAAAATGATTCCAAAAGCAGCCATCATTTCAGAAGATGAAATCCAGTCTGTATTTGTGATCAAAGACTCACTGGCTTTCAGAAAAATAATTCAGACTGGATACGTCAATGGGTTGAACATTGAGGTTCTGAACGGACTTGAGGATGGTGAAACGGTAGTTACTACCGGTCAGGGAAGCCTTACAGACAGCACAAAAGTAAACATTGTCAGACTGTAAGGTTCTGCTGAGGATTCATCATGAAACTCATTGATTTTTCTATCAAACGTAAAGTAACCGTGAGCATGTTCACGGTGGCGATCCTGCTTTTTGGGATCGTTTCGTTATCACGCTTAAACGTGAACTTGCTTCCCGATTTAAGCTACCCAACCCTTACCATTCGCACTGAGTTTGAAGGGGCTGCTCCTATCGAAATTGAAAACCTCATTTCTAAACCCATCGAAGAAGCAGTCGGTGTTGTTAAAGGGGTTAAAAAAGTTCGCTCCATTTCCAGAACCGGTCAATCTGATGTAGTACTCGAGTTCAATTGGGGCACTAACATGGACATCACCAACCTGGATGTAATTGCCAAGTTGGATGCCCTCCAGCTCCCTCTCGAAGCAAAAAAGCCTGTAACCCTGCGTTTCGATCCGACATTGGATCCCGTTATGCGTTACGCTTTGTATTACAACCCGGATGAAGTAGACAGTGAATCCGGAGATGATGTTCAGGTTGATTATGCATCGGAAACAGAGGATATAAATAGTAGAGATGCAATTGCTGAACTAAAACAGCTTCGTATTGTCGCAGACGAACTTCTGAAGAAGAATCTTGAATCATCCGATGGTGTGGCTTCTGTTAAGATCAGCGGTGGACTGGAGGAAGAAATTCAGGTAAACCTGGATCAACGCCGACTTGCTTACTTAAATATTCCGATTGAGTCTGTAACCAATATTCTAAGCGCTGAGAATGTAAATCTTTCCGGAGGTCGCCTTGAAGAAGGAACCCAGCAGTATTTGGTTAGAACATTGAATGAGTTTCAGAATGTCGAGCAGATTAGAAATGTAATTGTCTCTACTGAAGGTGGGAATACTATTTACTTAAAGGATGTAGCCGATGTAACTCAGGCATATAAAGAACGGGAAGCAATCACTCGTTTAAATGGAATGGAAGCAGTTGAAATTGCCATTTATAAAGAGGGTGACGGAAACACAGTGGCGGTTGCAGAAGTTGTTGAGAACCGAATTCAGCGCATTCAAAACACACTCCCAGAGGGAATGAAGCTTGAGAAAGTATATGATCAATCAATCTTCATCGCTTCTGCGGTAAATGAGGTTAGAAATGCAGGAATTATCGGGGGTATCTTAGCCATATTGGTACTCTATTTCTTCCTTAGAAACTTCTGGACAACGGTAATTATCTCCATTTCAATACCTGTTTCCATCATTGCGACTTTTAACCTAATGTATGGTAATGACATCACCCTTAATATTATGTCATTGGGTGGAATCGCTCTTGGTATTGGAATGCTTGTTGATAACTCTATCGTAGTGCTGGAGAACATAGCCAGGCACAGGGAAATGGGTAAAAGTATTCTCAAAGCAGCCCAGGACGGCGCCGGTGAAGTTGGAACCGCTGTAATCGCTTCAACCTTAACCACAGTGGCTGTATTCTTCCCTCTTGTTTTTGTGGATGGAATCGCAGGACAGTTATTCCGAGATCAGGCACTTACCGTAACTTTCTCATTGCTAGCCTCCCTGGCCGTTGCTGTAACATTGATTCCTATGATGTCATCGTTAAGTGGCAAGAAAAAGGAAATCGCTCCACTAGCTTTAAAAGAACCTAAAACAGGGATTGGACGTGTATTCCGTGCATTACGTTTATTCTTTTTCTATACCATCCCTGCCACTATTTCTAAAGGCGTTAAGTACGTAATTGCGGGAATCTCATTTGTATTTAAATGGATCTTTTACTTCCCGTTAATGATCTTTGATAAGACCTATTCGGGTATCGAGAAATTGTATGCTTCAATCCTGAAGGGAGCTTTAAAGCATCGATTAATTGTTATGACCGTTGCGGTTGCTTCCTTCGCAGGATCGATTGCTTTGATTCCTCAAATCGGAATTGAGTTAATTCCACAGTTGTCGCAAGGAGAATTCAAGGTGGAATTCAAATTACCTCCGGGCACTCCTATCGAACAAACAGATGAGGCACTAAGAAGTGTTCAGGCGGCTACAAACTCCAACAATAATGTCCGGTCAAGTTTTGCAGTTGCCGGAACCGGAAACCGAATGGATGCCAATCCGGATGAAGGCGGTGAAAACTGGGGTGAGCTGAATGTTATGTTGGCTTCTGGTGCTTCATCAGCAGTGGAAGAACAAACCATGAGCTCCATGAGATCGTCACTTGGGCAGGTCCCGGGGCTTCAGTATAAATTCTCCCGACCTTCTTTATTCACCTTCTCAACTCCGGTAGAAATTGAGGTGAGTGGGTTCAACCTGGAAGATCTGAAAGATGTAAGTGACGAACTTGCCCGTCAAATGGAAGCCAATCCTCGCTTTGCTGACGTAAAAAATACTATGGAAATTGGCTCTCCTGAAATCCAGATTCTTTTTGACCGTGACCGTGCAGCTGCACTTGGACTTCAGGTCCACGAGATTGCAGATCGTGTCGTAAGTAACGTTCGTGGTGATGTAGCAACCCGATACACTTACAGAGATCGTAAAATTGACGTATTGGTTCGTGCACGTGAAGAAGATCGTTCTTCAGTAGACGAAATTCAGCAAATCGTAGTGAACCCAGGCGCTGATCGCCCAATTCCACTAAATGCTGTTGCTGAAGTCAGAGTGGCAAATGGTCCAAGCGAAATACGTCGTGCATCTCAACAGCGTGTTGCTCTTGTTACTGCCAACCTTAGTTATGGTGATCTTGGTGATGCAGCAACAGATGTTCAGAATATGATCAATGCAACCAATATGCCGCTTGGTACCCAGGCGCGCATCGCCGGACAAAATGAAGAAATGTCGAATTCTTTTCAGTCACTGATGTTTGCACTTGCTCTGGCTGTATTCCTGGTTTATCTGGTGATGGCGTCTCAGTTTGAGTCATTACTACATCCATTTATCATCCTATTCACCATCCCTCTTGCATTAATTGGTGCAATCCTTGCTTTATACATCACGGGAACTACGATTTCTGTAGTAGTATTCATTGGATTGATATTACTGGCAGGGATTGTTGTAAATAACGCCATTGTATTGATTGATCTGATCAATCAGATCCGCCAGAAAGGAACGGAGAAAATGGAAGCCATTATGGAAGGTGGAAAATCTCGACTTCGCCCGATCCTAATGACTACGTTGACCACAACTTTGGGACTCCTTCCACTAGCAATTGGTTTTGGCGATGGTGCTGAACTTCGTGCTCCTATGGGTATCACAGTTATTGGTGGGCTGTTAGTGTCCACATTATTAACCCTTGTTGTTATCCCGGTTATGTATTCCATCCTGGATTTCAAGGACTATTCTAAGGATGATGAACTTGAACCCTTAACTGTGGAAGCATGAGCATTACCGAACTCTCCGTCCGCCGCCCTGTAACCACTATGATGGTGTTTGTGAGCCTCGTTGTTGTGGGGCTCATAGCTACCCGGCTCGTCCCTTTGGAATATTTTCCGGATATCAGCTTTCCCGGGGCTTATGTAAATGTTCCTTATCCAAACGCTTCTCCTGATGAGGTGGAAGAACAGGTTATTAAACCAATGGAAGAGGTTCTGGCCACTATAAGTGGTATAGAACAAATTAATTCCAACTCAGGTGAGAATGGAGGTGGTGTTGTTGTTCAATTTAAACAAGGCACCGACATCCATATGAAAGCCATCGAGGTTAAGGAGAAAATCGAGAGCATTCGAAATCAATTACCTGATGATTTTGAATACTATGACATTTTCAAGTTCCAGGATGGTGGTGACAATACCCTTCAATTGCGTATTTCAAGCGAACGGGACCTTTCTAATGCATACGAACTGCTGAATCGTAACCTGAAACAGCGGATAGAACGGATTGAAGGCGTCGGACAGGTTACCCTTTATGGGGTTGAGAAGAAGGAGATTCGTATTGAATTGATCAATGATCGGATACTTTCCTATGCCGTAGACTTAAACCGGTTAACTCAAACCCTGCAAAGAGCCAATTTTTCTACCTCGGCAGGTAAAATCACCGATGCCGGACTTCGGTACAATGTCCGTCCAATGGGGGAACTCACAGGAGTTGAAGACATTGAGAATCTCATCATAGGTGATAATAACCTTAAGGTAAAGGATATTGCTGAGGTTAAGTACGTGGAGCCTGTTCGGGATTACGCCCGGCATTTGGATCAGAAATATGCGATTGGTCTGGATATTGTAAAAGAATCATCTGCGAACACAGTGGAAATGGTTGGTCTGGTATTAGCCGAAATTGATGAGATCAACAAATTACCTGAAATGCAGGGCATCCAGATTTACGAGATGTTCAACCAGGCAGATGGTATAATGTTATCCCTGAAGGAGCTTATGAATTCAGGTCTGATCGGTGCCGGACTATCTATCTTCATGCTCTTCTTTTTCCTTCGCCAGGTAACTACCACACTTATTGTAGCCACTGCTGTCCCCTTCTCTCTCATTGTAACACTGGGCTTTTTCTATTTCCTGGATATCTCGGTGAATATCCTTTCTATGACAGGATTAATCCTGGCCATTGGGATGCTTGTGGACAACGCGGTAGTAGTAACTGAAAATATCCATCGGCACCAGAGAAAAGGATTCAAAAACAAACTTGCTGCTGTTATGGGAGCACGCCAGGTAGGAATTGCTGTAACTGCCGGTACATTGACCTCTGTCGTGGTATTCTTGCCGAATATCGTAAATGAAAGTTTTGTGGCTCCATACATGTATTACATTGGGATGCCCATTATCATCTCATTGATTGCTTCGTTATTGATTTCTTTGACGGTAATCCCACTCTTATCTTCTAAGATTCCTGCTCCGGAAAAAATCAAACGTACTATAATTGATAAGTTTGCAGATGTGTATGGCCGATTCCTGGGATGGTTTATCGACAGAAGATGGGTATCTACCATTAGTATAATCCTTCTATTCTTTAGTGGCATATTGCCTATCGTACTCGGGATGAATGTAGATATGTTCCCAAGAGTTGAAGAGCGAGAGCTTCAGTTACGGTATAACATGAATGCATCTTATACACTGGATCGGGTAAAACAGGCCGTGGATAAAGTAGAAGACTATCTCTATGAGAATCAGGAAAAGTTCGAAATTGAGTCTGTTTATACATATTACCAGCCTGATTTTGCAAACTCCACGATCATACTGGTGGATGAAGATGAAGCTGAAAAAGCGGTCACTCTGATCAAAAAAGAGATCGAAGAAAATTTACCGATGGTCACAATTGGTGAACCAAGTTTTGAATTCCGAAGTCGTAATAACGGTGAAGCGATTAAGGTATTTGTAAACGGTGAATCGATGACCGTTCTCGAAGAACTGGCAGAACAGGTTGCATGGCGTTTAAGCCAAATTGATGGACTAGCCGATGTTAAGTCAGATGCTGAAACTGGCCGAGATGAAGTACGGCTGACTATTGATCATGAACGGGCCCGCAATTACGGACTAACCACCACAGCGGTAGCGCAAACGGTATCCAGCTCGGTTCGTGGATTTAACCTAAGGAGAATTCGTGGCGAGCAATCTGAGATTGATGTAATCCTTGCTCTACAAAATGCGGATCGTCAATCAGTAGCTGATCTACGGGAGCTATCAATTTCAATCGGCGACGGCCAATCTGTGAAGTTATCGAGTATTGCTGATTTTGAGGAGACGAAAGGTCCTGGCCGGATTTTCCGTGAAAATCGTAAAACATCCCTTGGGATTTCTGTAAACCTGGATGGCATTACGATGGATAAAGCACGGCCAATTATCTCCGAAGTGATGGATCAAATAGTGTATCCGGCAGGTTATGGATGGGGTTATGGCCGTAGCTTCGACAATGATGCAGAAGCAATGAATGTGATGTTGTTCAATATTGCGATTGCTTTCTTCCTCATTTACCTGGTAATGGCCTCGCTATTCGAATCGTTGATTTATCCAAGCAGTATCCTTACCTGTATCCTGTACGGTATCGTCGGAATTTTCTGGTTCTTCTTTATCACTGGAACTACCTTCGATTTTATGACGATGATTGGAATCCTGATTCTGATGGGAATAGTGGTGAATAATGGAATTGTACTCATCGATCATATCCTTCATCTCCGAAGTGAAGGCATGAGTCGTCGTGAAGCTATTGTTCAAGGTGGTAAAGATCGAATGCGACCTATTCTAATGACAGCGGGAACCACCGTACTTGGTTTAGTTCCACTTGCTTTAGGAACTACTCAAATTGGTGGTGATGGCCCTCCTTACTTCCCAATGGCACGTGCTATTATCGGTGGGTTAACCTTCTCAACAGTGGTAACTCTCGTTGTACTCCCCTCTATTTATATCATCCTTGATGATTTAAAAATATGGTGGCAACGTATCGGTATAATTTCAAGCATAAAGTAATTTTAAATCCCTCATTTCTGATGAGGGATTTTTTTATGTTCTCCAGAAAATGAGCGAGTCGAAGACGTTTCATACGGAGAAGTTCACCATCAGAGCGAACGAGGTTGATACTTCAGGAATGCTTACCATCCCCTCTATTTGCAACTTCTTTCAGGAGGTAGCGGGGAACAATGCCAGGGATTTAAACTTCGACATCACAGATATGCATGCCCAAAATCTTACCTGGGTTTTGCATCGTATGGACATCCGGCTTACAAGATCAGCAAAATGGAGAGAAACCATCACCGTAGAAACCTGGCCTGCATCGGGCGATTCGCTTCGTGCTTACCGTAACTATCGATTGCTCGATGAACATGGGAAAGAACTCGGAGTATGCCTTAGCTACTGGATGATTCTAAGTCTTGAAACCCGCCGCCCTGCCCGAATCCCGGATGAAGTGCTAAATACAAGATTGGATGATCGTCCAAACATTATTGAAGTAAAAAAACTTCGAAATAAGCCCATTCAAGAAGCTGATTCTGAGAAGAGTATTATTGTGCGCCGGGCAGATATGGATATGAATAACCACGTAAACAACGTTCGGTATTTCGAATGGATGCTGGAAACTATCCCAGAAAAAACAACACAGAGGATCTCCAGCTTCGACATCGTCTTTTTACAGGAGACCTTTGTAGATGATCACTTAGTCTCTTCCTCACAAATAACTAGTGAGTCGGTTGGATTTAAAATCACGAATTCATCCGGGGCAGTTATTGCTATTGCCAATGCTGAATTGAGAGCCTGATTCAACTCTCCCAATCAGGCGCAAAGCCAGGATTTACAATCCGGTACGATTTATCCAGGTCATCGATGGCATAAAAATCGTCATCTTCCAGTTCAAAGTCATAGATGTCCAGATTTTCTTCCAGGTGTGCCTGAGACGTTGCTTTTGGGATTGCTACAACCTGCTCCTGCTCTACCAGCCAACGCAATGCTATTTGTGCTGCCGATTTCTTGTATTTTTTCCCAATCTCAAGGAGCAACGGGTTATCCAGAATCTGGCCCTGCCCCAAAGGACTGTACGCCGTAACCAAGAAATCATGTTCAGAGGCATAATCCAATAAATCGAACTGCCCGAGCAACGAGTGATATTCTACCTGATTACAGAAAATAGGAGCATGAAGATCGTCAACGACCTCTGCTAATAAACCCATAGGGAAATTACTTACACCGATTTGTAAAGCCCTACCTTGTTCCTTAAGAGTAAACATTGCTTCCAGTGTACTTTGTATCTCAACATCAGGATTTGGCCAATGGATAAGCAATAAATCTACAAAGTCCATCTGTAGGTCAAGTAACGATTGCTCAGCTGACATAAGTAGTTTGGTTGGCTCCAGGTTCATCCTGTCAATTTTTGTAGTTACAAAAACCTCTTCTCTTTCAACACCGGATTGTTTGATCGCCGTACCTACCATTTTCTCATTTTTGTAATCCTGGGCGGTATCTATATGCCGATAACCAATGCCCAGAGCAGTCTTAATGGCCTGATCTCCTGCTTTTCCAATTAACTTATATGTTCCCAACCCGATCTCCGGAACATCAACCCCCTGAATAGTCTTCGAGTTCATTATTTCTGTTTAGCTTGAAATAGTTGTTTAGTTTGGATTAAAAATCATTTCACAAGTGTCATTTTTCGGGTCATTACTTTGTTCCCTATTTCTAACTGGTAGATGTACATGCCACTCGGGTAACCTGAAGCATTCCAAAGGTACTGATGTTCACCGGCAGTAAGGAATCCTTCTTCAAGAACTGAAATTGGTTGGCCAACTACATTAAACACGGATAGCTTAATATCTGCAGATTCAGGCAAATAGAATGAAATTGTAGTTTCAGGATTAAAAGGATTTGGATAATTCTGATTCAGCTCGATTTGCTCCGGGAAATCGAAAGCGGATTCCACATAATCCGGAGATGCCAAAATCAGGGTATATCTGCTAAATACCTCATACGTGGTCAACTCATCCGTGGCATCTTCTGAAAGATCATTTATTCGATTTTCCGGTGAATACTCAAAGTCAAAGCCGATACCGGAAAATAGCTCTGTTCGCTCTCTTGTTATTTGATCCTGGATAAACAATCGCCATCCACCCTCCATGTTCCAGCCATCTATTGTGATGGAAAGCTCTCCGGATTCTTTATGCAAAATACCCAATGGGAATGAATACAAAACCTCTTCGGTGTAACCCAGGTTAAGGGCACTATTCCAATTGTTGATATAGTAGCCGCCAAATACCGGACGATCCAATTCATTCAAGAGCAGTTGCAAATCCAGAAGTGGCTCTATCACTGAATAAGGTATTTGGGCATCCCTTTCAAAGAAGTTGAACTCTATAAAACTGGATGAGGAATCGGTATTTAAACTAATTCTGAAATTTGAGATGGACTCAACAATTTCATTACTAATATAAGGTTCATTGGCAATTATGCCTGGAGAAAGTGTTAATTCCTTTCTCCCGAATACTGAATCGGCTTTTACCCAAAGAAACTCTCCCGGAAATAGTTTCTGAAATCCATCCTTCAAAACTGGTGGTTTATTCTCTACTACACTAAAAATTCCCGGATATAAAAACCTTTCCCCAAGTTCATCTTCAAGACGTGCTATAAAGTAGTCAACAGAAACTGAATCGAACCCATTGTACTGAACAAAGTTATACCCTTCGCTATCATTCAATATCCCGTTCCCATCCAGATCGGTTCCGGAAAGAGTTACAACCCAATCCGTTACAGAAGGTTCTGTCACAATAGAAACAGATGTAGTATCATCCTGATAGGGTTCAAATTCTACATCCGGAGATTGGAAATCCAGATACCAGAATAGTGAGATTCCGGATAATGAATCCATTTGTTCAACACTAACTTTTTCAAAAGTAGCCGAGCTCTCGTTCCAGAAAAAGGCTCTATATTCTTCACTTTTCAATTCATTGCTACTCATTGGATACCAACCCGGTTTTGCTACTTCCTTTTCAGAAGCTTTAGCCCTTTCCGTGCTATTTTCAAGACCACCTAGCTGGTTAGAAACAGAGGCACTCGCATCAAAACCCGAAGACCCGGGTAGATCTATATTCACTTCACTAAACTCAGATCTTACCACTTGTTGACCTGCCTCAATCCGAATCGAAATAACCTCATTTCCAAGAAGGTCGATAAATGAAAGTATTTCATTATCCCGGGAAAATAGTACTTCGGAGTTTTCTACATCAGAAATAAAATCTGATCTGGTCAGCCTTCTTCTCTCAAAGGGAGCTAATTCAAGCACATTATCAAGTAAAAATTCACTTGTACTTGTTCTCATTTGCCATCCGTCAATATTCAGATAAACCCTTTCATTATTCTGAATTTCGATGTATTCCAATTCCGGGCTTTCAGCTTTAGCATAAGAAGTAATGGAAACATCCGGAATTTCATTGTCTCTGATGAAAGCGGCATGGCTTACAAAATCTCCAAAGTTACCTGCTGAGAGATTTTTTAATTCAAAATAGGCAGTTTCCCGATCCTCAAAGACATTATCATCATCTAAGGGGACTGATATCTCGTATACTGCATCACCAATCAGCCCGGTAAAATTGTAAGTGTATTCTTTAAACCTGGATACATCATTCGAATCAGCGGTACTAAAGCCCTCATTAAAAACTACATCTACGGTTAATCTCGAACCATCATGACCATAAATGGCTACACTAAGCGGAATACTATCCCCCTCTATTACCGTATTCACATTCTGATCGAACAGAATGACTGGAGATTCGAGAACTCTAAATGAAGTGCGAAGCCTCGGGAATATTTCATTCGAGGTTTTCCAGTTTGACGGATCTGCAACCATCTCCTTTATCATTGCATGGGTACCACTTGCCCCATTCTTTAGATGGTATTGATGATTTTCTCCTTCACCCAATTGAACAAAAGGTACACCATAGGAAAGTATTGTGTTTGTACCTTGAACTCCCCAGGAGGCTGAAAAAAGAGTCCTGTTAATTCCGACATCCGGCTGATAAACCGTAATCTGATCAGCATCCTTATTTAATATCAACTCTCCTTCTACTTGTAGAATCCCACTACCCATTAAGTTGATGAGAAAGGAATTCCCGGATGCTACCTGTTCAAGAAGGGTAACTTTTAACACATTCTTCGAATCACCCGTGCTTCTTAGCTCGAATTCTGTTTGGGGTTCAAGATCTATTAGCGGGACAATTTCAATTTCTAACTCTGCCGAGTTGATTGTGACAATGACCAAATCTCCCGGTAGCAAAGTAGTTTGAGCGTACCCCATCCCGGAGATGACCCAGAGAAGCAGAAGAGACGATATATACTTTATTGACTTTTTAACTCTTGATAGTAGCATTTGAGCCATAGGCACTTGCTTTCGATAGAGTGAGCTTCAATTAAAGACTTTATCACCACAATGGCATATTAAACTTTAGATTCTAGTAAAATTTAATCTTCCAGGTTGGGTTCGTTCAATTTCTGCTCAGAAGCTGCAACCACGTATGAAACAGCAGCATCACCTGTGATATTCACAACCGTACGGCACATATCTAAAATCCTGTCAACTCCAAGAATGAGAGCAATTCCAGCAGTTGGAACATTGATTGACTCTAAAACAACCACTAGCATAACAATTCCAGCGCCTGGAACTCCTGCAGCTCCAACAGAAGCAGCGGTAGCTGTTAGTACAATCATTAACTGTTGTGTGAATGTAAGATCGAGTCCCAGTGCCTGGGCAATAAAAACAGCCGCTACTGCCTGGTAGGCACTTGTACCATCCATATTAATGGTTGCACCAACGGGGAGCACAAAGCTAGCTACTTCTTCATCAACACCAAGATTCTTTTCCACTCTTTCCATGGTGACCGGGAGTGTAGCTGAGCTGGAACTTGTACTAAATCCAAGTAACATAGCCGGACGAATTGCTCTAAAAAATGTGGTTAACTTCATTCGCCCTTTGCTGAAAAATTTGAACATACCTGCATAAACCAGGAAAACATGTAGCAGAAGTGCTGCCAGAAGCGTGAGGCTATATTGACCTAGTGCAGCAAGTAATTCTAGGGCTCTTCCCAGATCGTCGCCGGCTAAATCCACTATTAATCCGGCCATCAGAGCAAAAACCCCATAAGGTGCTGTTTTCATAATCAGATCGACAATCAGAATAATTACATCATTAAAAGCATCGAACACATTAATAAGTAATTTTCCCTTTTCCCCCCCCAAATGAATAATGCCGATTCCGAGTAAAATGGCTACAAATACTACCTGTAACATGTTTGCATTCTCGGATGCGGATGCGAAGAAATTTTCTGGTACGATATCAACGATAATATCCAGTTTCCCTCTTTCCTGGACAGCCCTTGCAGATTCCTCTCTTCCTTCTATTGATTCGCTGTACGTAGCCTGAAGAGAATCTCGTGTTTCGGCAGGTAATGATTTTCCGGGTTGGATTAGATTTACCGTGGTAAGGCCAATAGTAACCGCAAATAGTGTTGTACACAGATAAATAAAGACCGTCTTTCCTCCCATTCTCGACAGTTTTGCGGTATCATTCAAACTGGTTACTCCAGCCACAAGTGAAGCTAAAACAAGGGGTACTGCAATCAATTTGAGCAGGGTAATGAAGATCGTACCAAAGGGTTTTATGAATTCTATTGTGAAATCATTTAACCCGGCAACACTTGAAATCAAGCCATAAATAAGGCCTAGAATTAATCCGATTACAATCTGCCAGTGTAATTTTTTATACCACATAGAGTTTGAAAAAATAAAGTTGAGTTAACTGGTCAAAAGAAATAATACAATTGCCAGTATTGAAGTGACCCCGGACGATAGCCAATTGGTCATATTATTATCAAAAGTTTGAATCTTTCCGCTCGAGAAGGAAACGAATCGTTCGTTCAATTTCATGCCTTGAAGATACGTGCCAACTAATGAATCAACAAAACTTCCTATAAATCCTGCAATTACAATAATCAACATGTACTGAATAGGCGAAGATTGATAGAACAACCAATATATACCTCCAATTATTGTTGCACCTGAAAGGGTTGCAATTGTACCTATCACACTGATCCCGCCATCAACTCCGGGATCAACTTTTTTGAAAGAACCAAACTGCCAGGTCGTACCTTTCACCCTGTGCCCACCTACTTCCGAACCCCAGGTATCTGCGGTCGAAAAGGCCATACTTGCCACAGCTCCGATCAGAAAAACCAGCGAATCAGTCGTAAACCAAAGAATCATCCACAAGGCAAACCAAAATCCATTAGACCAAACCTGCATACCATCCCGTCTGAATGGGATGGAAAAAAAACCTTCTGAGTCTTCTTCGTTGGTCGACAGCAACGATGAACTCACAAAAAAACCAAGTACAACCGCTGCTCCAAGGAAACCTCCTAAACCAAGTGCAATCACTCCAAACAAAATTGCCGAAGTCGCACCATCCAGTGTTAACCAATTAAGGACGAATGCAGCACTTACAAACAGTACCGAAAGAACAATAGCTAAATAAAATCTTGTATGGTCAGCTCCTTCTGAGAACAGCAAGAACACAAAGATCGTAGCAAAGAAGAAAAGTATATTTAGCTGTCGATCAGACACGATTATGCGTCAGATTCTGAATTTGAATCCTCTCGATCGTGTTTCATAATAGCAAAAATAACAACTACGTAACCCGCCATAATCACAATTGGCGAGACATAAAGAGAAATAAACCCTTTTACTTCGTTTTCCATCAACATTGCAGTAAAACCACCTACTATTAACAGAATAGCAATACCAATGAGACGGTAGTTAAACCCGGAGAAAAACATCGGTTTTGATTCAGATGAAGCTTGTTTGGTTTTAGGCATGAAACTTTAAAACTACTTTACGAAATTACAGTTTGAAACGGATTGTGAAGTTATTTAATTATCCAGTAACTCCAAAAGGAGAGACGTACAAGGTATGCTAAAAATTGTTTTGGCGTCGCAGAGTCCGCGGCGCAAAAAGTTATTGAATTTATTAGGAATCGTCTTTGAGGTTATCCCCAGCAATTGCGAGGAAATCATAACCTCTTCCGATCCGGTAGAGATAGTAAAGGGTTTATCTATGCAAAAAGCAGAGGAAGTCTCTTCTCAGCTTAGCGATGCCATTGTTATTGGCGCTGATACGATCGTAGTATTTAATGAGCAGATTTTAGGGAAACCAAACTCTGTTCAGGAAGCTCAAGAAATGTTAAGCCTATTAAGTGGAAATACACATTCTGTGTTTACTGGTGTTTCTGTTGTAAAAAAAGAAGGGAATGAACGGCAATACAATCACTCATTTAGCGTAGAGACCAAAGTCACTTTCAGCGCGTTGAATAGCGAGGAAATTGATACTTACATTCAAACAGGAAGTCCCATGGATAAAGCTGGTGCTTATGGAATTCAGGATGATTGGGGCTCCGTTTTTGTAGAGCGAATAGAAGGTGATTTCTATAACGTAGTTGGATTTCCACTCAATCGATTTTACCAGGAAATGATGAACTTAGAACCAAGCTTATTCAATCAAAAGGAGACGGTCAGCTAACATGAAAAGAGCGTTGGTAACTGTTTTTATTATCCTATTTGGACTAGAAGTATATGCGCAGACAAATTCCTCTTTCCAGGTTGCTACCCGCTTGATGCAGCAACAACGATATGAGGATGCACTTCCTATTTTAAAAAACCTATTCGAAGATCAACCTCAGGTTTTCATTTTTTTGGATCGATTGGTTGAATGCCACATCCAGCTGAAACAATATGATGAAGCGATGTCGGTTGTGGAAAATTCAGTCACCAACAATTTTAATATTGGGTATGCAAACATTCTCCGGGGAGAACTCTTTCACTTACAAGGAGATACAGCCAGTGCTTACCAGGTTTGGGATCAGAATCTGATCACTTTCCCCGGCCAGCTTCAGCTCTACCTTAATACGGCTAATGTGATGACGGAACGACGTGAGTTCGACCGGGCTGTTGATGTTTTCCTGAAGGGACGTAGAGTATTCAGCAATGATGACTTATTTCTGGCTGATGTCCCGAATGTGTATATGCAGGCGGGCCGCTATCAAGAGGCTATAGCAGAGTGGCTGGGATTGATTCAGAAACTACCCGAACAATCTAATGTGTTTAAGCGGATGCTTATTCGATATAATGATCCCCTTCTGTTTGATGATAGCATCGCTGAGATCGAATTCGCACTTCGGGAAATGTCTGTCACGGACGCCTCTTACCGAACCTTTTTTGATTTACAGAATTGGTTACTATTTGAAAATAATTTGTACCGAAGAGCCTATGCAGCAGCTCTCAGATATGAGCTCTCAACATCCGATTTCAATTACTCGCTGGACCTTGTGGGTAGGCAACTTGCTGAGAATAACCAATTCGACCTGGCATTGAACGCCTTTAGTTACTATCGGGATAACACTGATGGCGAAATAAGATTGATGGCGCTCGAGAAATTGGCGGACATCAATGCACGGTGGGCCAAATATCTTCAGGATTACAATCTTGATGAACCCGGAAGGGTTAGAGAATTGTATCAACGATCTATTTCCATATTGGATACCATGATTACTGAGTATCCTTTTTATAGAAGAATTGACAGGATTTATCTGCAAAAAGCCGAACTCAGCCTGGATGAAGTATACGATGTGGGTGAAGCCAGACAAGCAGTTGAATTGTTTAAATCAATGCCAAATAAATCAGAGACCCCGGAAGCACACTATCTGGATGGACGACTTTATCTGGCAGAAGATGAGTATACACAGGCAAGGATTGAATTCACACGGAGTAACCGATTGGCAGGAACCGGTGAATTGGCTGAAAAAACACGCTACTTTTTGGCACTAACTGATTTTTACTCAGGCGATTTTGAGTTTGCTAAAATCCAATTAAAAACACTCGGTCGAAGAAACACTTCTTACTATGCTAATGATGCACTCAAATTAAGACTTTGGCTTCAGGAAGGGACCAACACGGATACAACCGGTACTGAGATGCAAATATTTGCTGATGCAATTAAAGGTTTATCGTCCAACCCTTTCGAGTTTGACGATCGAATTCTACTGGATTACCTGGATCAATACCCAAATACTCCTTTCAAAGACGATGTTTTATTGGCCCTTGCAGAGTATACAGATGGAACCAATCCGGAATTTATTCATAAGTTGAACACGTTCCTTGATTCGGAATCTCCTTCGCCGCTTAGAGAAGACCTACTCTGGATGAGGGCTTCGAAATCGGAAACTTACGGGGCTTACCCAATTTCCAATGAATTGCCAAACTCATTAATAGAGTGTTTCTTCTCTATGAGTTGTAGCGAGGATGTACCAAACATTCCTACCCAACAGTTGCTTGAGGATTTGATCCTGGAATTCCCGGATGGATTCTATGCCCCATACGCCCGACAAAAACTGATCGATTTACCCCTATGAGAATGAAGAAATTCAAACTAATTCCCGTCCTTTTGATCTTTTTGACCTTAGGATCCACACGTGCCCAGGATCAGGTGCTAATTCCTATGGACGCCTCACAAACCGATCACTTAAAAGCGTATGGTGTTGTCTTTAACCATATCAGCGATGGGTATCCAGCCAAATGGCTGCTTAATTATCGTGGAGGTGCATTCCTGGTTGTAGTCGAAAACGATATCATCCGTAAAGCTCTACTAAGAAATGTTAAAGTAGAATCTGTCTCAAATTCACAGGCTCTTAATATCATTAGCACGGTAGAATCACCTGGTTCCAACACATCAGTTGTAAATCTTGAAACGGCTCCAAAAATTGCTGTATATACTCCTAATCAGGCACTACCCTGGGATGATGCCGTTACTCTGGCTTTAACGTATGCAGAAGTGGAATATGAGAAAATTTGGGACATAGAAGTATTGGCTGGAGAGCTGAGCAACTATGATTGGCTTCATCTCCATCACGAAGATTTTACAGGTCAGTATGGGAAGTTCTGGGCGAATTACAGAAACACACCATGGTACATCACGCAAGTTCGCCAGATGGAAGCAATGGCCTCAGAATTAGGCTTTGATAAAGTAAGCGAGCAGAAAAAAGCAGTAGCCAGGGAGATAAAAGACTATGTAGGAAATGGAGGCTTTTTATTTGCCATGTGTTCCGGAACAGACACCTTTGACATCGCCCTTGCATCCGAGAATGTTGACATCGCCCCTTCTCAATTCGATGGTGATCCCGTTGATCCAAATGCACAAACCCTTTTAGACTTCAGCGAGACGTTTGCTTTCAGAGATTTCAATGTTGAACTCAGCCCGTATCAATATGAGCACGCGGATGTAGATGTGCCGGTTGCTATTCGGGAAGTAGATGAAAGCCTCGATTTCTTTACTCTTTTTGAGTTCTCGGCAAAATGGGATCCTGTACCTACAATGCTTACTCAAAACCATGTGAGTAGTATCAAAGGTTTTTATGGTCAAACAACTGCCTTCAGATCAGAAAAAGTAAAATCTTCCGTGGTTGTGTTAGCCGAAGCTCCGGGTCGGGAGCAGGTAAAATATCTGCATGGTAATTATGGAAACGGAACCTTCACTTTTTATGCCGGCCATGATCCGGAAGATTACACCCATCGTGTGAATGATCCTCCAACCGATCTGGCCCTCCATCCTAACAGCCCCGGGTATAGGTTAATTCTAAATAACATTCTGTTTCCGGCAGCAAAGAAGAAAAAAAGAAAAACTTAATCTGATGATGAATTAAAAATTTATGAATTGATTCTGCGTACATTTGATCCGGTAATCTTTAAATCGTAATTCATAATTTTTTAATCCCAGCATGCATCCCACCCGGAAATTTGAAGATCTTGTTGAATTAGTAGCCATCCTCAGGCGCGAGTGCCCCTGGGACCGAAAACAAACTCACGAAAGCATTAAAGATAACCTGATTGAGGAAGCTTATGAGGCTATCGAAGCTATTGACAATAAAGACTTCAGTGAGTTGAAAAAGGAACTTGGCGATCTGTTGCTCCATGTGGTTTTTCACACAAATATGGCTGACGAGAAAGAAGAGTTTAACATCGGGGATGTGATCTACACCTTAATGGATAAATTAATTCGTCGCCATCCTCATGTATTCGGTGAGCAGGTAGTAAATGGTGATGCAGAAGTAGCTGAAAACTGGGAGAACATCAAGTTAAAAGAAGGCAAAAAATCTACGCTAGATGGTCTTCCCGTCCACCTTCCTGCTTTAATTCGTGCTCAAAGAATGCAGGAAAAAGCAGCCAATGTTGGCTTTGACTGGCCGGAATGGAGACACGCATGGGAGAAAGTTGAAGAGGAATTATCCGAATTTAAACAGACTCTCGAAACCTCCTCAAAAGAACAGCAAGCTGATGAATTTGGAGATCTGCTTTTCAGCATGGTGAACGTGGCCCGGTTTTTTGATCTTACCGCGGAAGATAGTCTCCGGCTTACCAACAAAAAATTCGAAGAGCGCTTTCGATTTGTGGAAGATCAAATCAGGCAAGAGGGAAAGCAACTGAAAGATGTTTCCCTGGAAGAGATGGATGAGCATTGGGAGAGATCCAAGTCCGCGCTCTAGGCGTTCACCTTACTATATTTCTTTAACATTTCTTTCTTTTTTGATTTCAGCAAGTATACACCGATGGCCACGGTCATCGCTGTTCCCGTAGCTACCAATACCCAAAATCCGGCAAACCGGAAAAATCGACTGAATGTCTCGGACCAAAAAGCGGCATACAATCCGATTACTGACCAATTCATAAATTCGTAATGGAATTCAAGCCAGGTTTTCTCTGGTTTTTTTAAATAAGCGGGAATAATTCCTCCAAAAAGTGAAATCAAACTAATGAGAGCTGCATAGTGAAAAGGTCCAAAATGGCCAAAAAGCTGGTAAATCATCAGAGCTGTACCGTTTAAAACAAGCATCATAACTGCATATGCATACCCGGCTTTGATATGAAATTTTGATCCTTTTGGCTTCAGCAGAACAATTGCTCCAAGCGCCATCGCTAACAAAGCTGAGCCCAGGTGAACCCCTCCTAATACATCAAGTTGATAACCATCCATTTTTTCTTTCTGATCTGACTGAGCTACGCGAAAAACCTTTGCAGGTTTCGAACAGGAAAACCGCTTTTAGTACTTAATAAATTCACGCTGATTCAGTACCTTTGTATTTAAAAAAGTATCGGAATAGGGAAATTTTTTGGTCAAGAAAAGCATTCCTGTTTTCTGAAAACATCCTGTATTGAATTAAAAATTTTTAAACGGAATAACAATGTCGAACGACTTACACACGGGCTTTGATGAAACTAAATATCCACACATTAACCGTGGTCTTGATGGTATCGTCGCTTTTTCAACAACTAAGAGCTTTATAGACGGGCAAAAAGGGGAGTTAATCTATGCAGGGTACAACATCGACACATTAGCTGAAAACGCTACATTCGAGGAAGTATGTTTCCTACTCTGGAATGACCGACTTCCAAATGCCAAAGAATTAGAAGCCTTAAAAACTGATCTGATCAAAGAAAGAAATCTGCCTGAAGTTGTATTGAATTACCTCACTTCGACAGATAAAGATGCAGAACCAATGGCTGTTTTGCAGTCTGCTGTTTCGATGCTTGCTGATTATGACCCAACAAAAGGAAAGTATGATAACGATCTCTTTATGAGCCAGGCAATTTCTCTGACTGCAAAAATTCCAGCCATTATCGCTGCATATGACAGATACAGACATGGCAAGGAAATTGTTGCCCCACTTGCAGATGGAAGTACCGCAAAAAATTTCCTGTATATGCTTAATGGCGTTGAGCCAGGAACCCAGGCTGAAAAGACCATGGATCTTTGTCTGATCCTGCATGCTGAACATGGAATGAATGCCTCCACGTTTACTGTGAGAACCATATGCGCAACGATGTCTGACATGTATTCTTCGATTTCTGGTGGAATAGGAGCACTGAAAGGCCCACTTCATGGCGGTGCAAATACAGCTGTGATGAATACGCTTCTCGAACTCGCTAAGCAGGGAAAAAATGCTGATGCTGTTGCTTTTACTAAGGACAAGCTTGCCAAAAAAGAGAAAATCATGGGATTCGGGCACCGTGTTTACAAAGTGTTTGACCCTCGAGGATATCATCTCCAAAAAATGGCTAAAGGTCTGGCAGAAGAAACTGGTCACGAGGAATTTTATACATGGTCGATGGATATGTTGAACACTATGAAATCAGAAAAGAACATTGATCCTAATGTGGATTTCTTTTCTGCGACCGTGTATTACTCTATTGGTATCCAACCCGATTTATTCACTTGTATTTTTGCCATGAGCAGAATCTCTGGTTGGACCGGTCATTTTATGGAACAAGCGGCTAACAACCGTTTGATCAGGCCCCGGGCATTATACGTAGCGGAAAAAAATCTTGACTGGGTTCCAGTCGAGGATCGCTAACCATTTTTTTAGGCTTCTTCTTGAAGCCTTTTTTATTTATCGGGAATAAAAGAAATAGAGAAGCAGGTTCCCTGATCGCTCCAGTAGGATAATTCTGCATCTAATTGATAACTAAGACTTTGAATTAGTGTCATCCCCAGCGATTTTCTATTCTCCATAGTGAAACCTTCTGGTAGCCCTACCCCATTATCACATATACTAAAAATTACTCTACCGTCTTTTCTTTTCTTGATTGTTAATTGTATCAATCCTGAGTTTCGATCTTTAAAGGCATATTTATAGGCATTGATCACCAGTTCGTTTGCAAGTATTCCGAATGGAACCGCCTGATTTACATTTAAATAAATTTCGTCGCCCTCAACCTCTACATCGATATCTTTGTTTTTAGCTGAGTACGTATCATGGATATCCTCGATCAGTTGCTTCAGATATTCTCTCATTTCGATTTGAGTAAATAACTCACTTTGGTAAAGCTTTTCGTGGATGGTAGCAATTGACTGAATCCTTGACTGACTTTCGGTTAGTACCTGGATTGTATTCTTGTCATTCTGGGTATTTGCCTGCAATGAAAGCAGCCCTGAAACCACCGCCAGATTGTTCTTAACCCGATGATGAATCTCCTTTATCAGGATTTCCTTTTCCTTTAGCATACTCTCTAAATGATGCTGGTATTCAATAATATGGGTTATGTCGGAGGCATTTCCAGTACACCCGATAATTTCGCCATGAGAGTTGTAAGACGGATAAACAGTTGCGTTGAGGTGCTTGATCTCCCCTTCCCTGTTTTTGAGCTCCAAATCCAGGTTTTCAAACTTCATTCCATTGATAACTTTCTCATACAGAATCTGAAACTCCATGAGCTGATCATCACAAAGTAAATCGTTGAATGATTTACTTCTCAATTCCCGAGGTTGATATCCTAAAATCTCATGAGCTGCTCCGTTTATAAAGTCTATCGTAGAATCTTTATTAAGCCTCCAGATTAGATCGTTCGAAGCTTCAACTAAATTTCTATAACTTCGTTCACTCTCTTGCAGCGCCCTTTTAATAGATCTTGCTTCAGTTATATCCTGAATGATTAGCATGAAACGGTCGATAGTGCCTTCGCTATTTCTAAGTGGAGTCATGTATTCTCTGATTACCAAAGCATGACCATCTTTAGTCTCTCGTTCTACTTCGAATACTACCGTCTTCCCTGAGTTAAATCCATGTGCAAAATTTACCTCAAATTCCTCCCTTTTCTCCTTAGGCACATATGGGAGCTTCTTTCCAAGCACATCGCTTCTCTTCCACCCAAATACATGCTCAGCGCTGGAATTCCACATTTCTACATTCGCATGAATATCCATTGTAATGATGGCAAGAGGAGAACTATCAATAAGCTTACTTAGTAGCTCATTCATCTGGGAAAGCTTTATTTCCACTTCGTATTTTGCCCTTACATCATTCACAAGAATAATCTTAACAGCTTCTCCATCCAGACTCGCTCCTCTTCTGTAAACATCTACCAAAAGATGTTTACCTGTTTTATGCTGATGGGTAACCTTTCGAAAGGTTTGGATTCCACCATATTGCTGCATCTCTATTTCTTCTGCTGTTCGATATTCTTCTGCGTAACTTTCCGGACGAATATCATAGGCAGTAAGTGCTAAAAGTTCGTCTTCGGAATAGCCGTAAAATTCAATAGCTGCTTCATTAGCCTGGAGAATTCTATCGTCGGAAAGACGAACAACCAAGAGTGGGTTTGGGCTATAGTTGAATAGATTTTCATACCGCTGCTTACTCTTCTCCAACTCCTGCTTTAATTCCACTTCGCTGGTAACATCTTGCAAGGACCCGAAAATCTTAATCGTTATGTTGCCTGCTACTACTGGTGTAAATGTCAACTTAACCCATTTTTTTCTTCCTGTGGCGCTGTAAAATGGAAGTTTCTCGAAAGCTTTAGGTTGCTGGTTAATTATACAATCCCGGAACTCTTCTGACATCAACTCCTGAACGGAATTTCCATAAAACTTAAATGGATGTGAGATTTCAAAAAAACTATGCATCCCTACTTCATGGATGTCATATACCTCTTTACTTGCTCGAAACGTCTTGTTTAGTACATCAAATTCCCAACCTCCTACCTGAGCTGCATGGCTGGTAAATTCGTAATATTCAATATCCTGAATCAACGGTGTCACATCCTGGAAAAGAATCTTTTTCATTTCCTCCTGACCGCTTTGAATACTAAACTCAGTAATTATTGCATATCGTTTTTTACTCTTAGCAGTAACAATTTGAACAATCTTTTGGCCTTCCTTTAAGCGTTCAACCGTTGCATCTCCAAAAATCAACCCACCTTCATAATCAGAAATATTCAGACCTGATAGGGATAATCCAATGAGTGTGTCCCGACCATACTCCGAATATGTACAAAACGAATCGTTTGCATCTAAAAGAGTGTAATTCTGATCGCATATTATTATGCCAATAGAACTTTCATAAAGGAGTCCATAGAGTTCTTGCCCTTCGGCTACTTTACTCCATAGCATACTCCTGCCATTATGTACGCCTACATCATTGCCCATGTAGCCTACTCCGCAAGTACCAAGCTAAATTAAATTAGGGTTGTCCTTTTATACCCTTCCTAAGAGTTAAATTATCGTCACTCCGCGATCAATATAAAGTATTTAAGTCCATATACAACTCATAGATCAATTTATTTAATCTATCCCGGCAATAGGTTCCAGAAGAAAATAAAAGTAATCAATTGGATAGGGGGAAAAATTGAAGAGAAAAAGTAGCTCCCTTGTCATTCATAAAGGTAAAATCTGCATCAAGTTGCTTGCTTAAATTCCTGACCAGGGTCATACCCAGAGACTTATTTGAAGTTTTATCAAAGTCTTGCGGAAGACCGACCCCATTGTCAGATACTTCAAAAACTACCTTTCCCTCCTGCTTTTTTTTGAGGTTCAACATAATTCTGCCTCTATTCAACCCACGAAAGGCATACTTAAATGAGTTAACCACCAATTCGTTGGTTAGAATCCCAAAAGGAACCGCCTGATTTACATTCAGATATATATCGTCTCCTGTCACCTCCACCACAATTTCCCTCTCAGGGGATTTGTAGGTATCCCGAATATCTTCCACAAGCTGCTTCAAATAACTCTTAATCTCAATTCTTGTGAATAATTCATTTTGATAGAGTTTCTCGTGAATTGTAGCTATGGATTTTATCCTGCTTTGACTTTCAGTGAGTATTCTCAGGGTCTTTTCATCGCTAATTGACATCGATTGGAGTGATAATAAGCCTGAAACTACGGCCAGGTTATTTTTTACCCGATGATGAATTTCTTTAATCAGAATCTCCTTCTCATGCAGCATGTTCTCAAGGTGACGTTGATGCTCGATCAGTTGGGTTAGATCTACTGCAAACCAGCTATATCCATTCACTTGATTTTCCTGATCAAAAGTGGGCTGGAAGGTCCCGTTCATAAAAACAGGTTCATCGGCGGAATTGCACAGGTACAAATCATAGCTTTCAATACTCTGACCCTTATTCAATGAATCAACCAATTCTATCCAGTTTTTAACGTGTTCTTGATGAATAAGCTGTTCGAAGTTTTTCCCGATCAGGTTTTCCGGTGTAAAGCCAAGGATCTTTACAACCGCTTTATTTACAAAACTAATGGTTCCTGTAGCATCCATTTTGAGAATAAGATCATTACTGGCTTCTACCAGGTTCCGATAGTTTAACTCACTTTCTACAAGTGCTGTTTGAATCATCCTCGATTCAGTGATATCCTCGATTAGTAGCATCAGCTTGTCAGACTCTCCGCTTTCATTCGAGATAGGTGTGACGTACTCGTGCAGATAGATAGTCTTCCCTTTCTTGGTAACCCGTTCTAACTCAAGTCTGAGACTTTGTTGGCTACTAAGCCCCTGGCTTAGGTTTTCTCTAAGTTCATTAACCTTATCCTCAGGTACATAGGGTAGTCCCTTCCCTAAGACTTCTTCTCTCTTCCAGCCGAATATTTCTTCCGCGCGGTGATTCCAAAGTTCAACATTTGCGTCCTTATCAACCATAACAACCGCAATTGGGGCAGATTCAATCAGTGTAGAAAGAATTGCGTTGGTCTCAAGAAGCTCACGGTCTCTTGTCACTCTCTCGGTAATATCGTTACAAAGTACCAGGCGAATGGGTCTGCCATCAAAGTTTAGATTAGTCCAATGAACTTCAACATTTAGAATCTCTCTATTCTTTTTATAATGGCGGGTAAGGGCAAAATTCTCCCCAAAAGAGCTATCGTATTCTGTTTTCATCTTCTCCAGGAAGTAGTCCATTTCTTCCTCAGGCCGAAGCGCAAGCGCTGATAAACCTATAAATTCATCCTTCGAATACCCGTACAGACGGCAGGCAGCTTCATTAACATCCACAATCGAAAAATCATCAAATTGCTCGATAAGTAAAAGCGGGTTTGGATTGTTATCGAATAAGTACTTGTACCGAATCCGGGACTCATGGATATGCAGCTCTTTCTCTTTCTCATCTGTAATATCCTGGAAAGTTCCAAAAAGCTTCACCATCACACCATTTACATACAATGCTTCCGTGGTGTTTTTAATCCATTTTCTCACTCCTTTCGCAGAAGTAAAAGGAGTTACAATTTCTGATTTACTCCCGGTTCTTATCGTATAATTATGACTTTCAATAAGTGCTTCAAGATCATCTTTGGTAAAAAACTCTAACAGTTTTTGATCACCGAACCGTGGTATTTCCCCCACTGGCAAATCGTAGATTCTGAAAATCCCGTCAGTCCATGTGATTGTATCCGCAATCAAATCCCGTTCCCATCCTCCAACTTTCGTCTGCTCTCCTACTTTCTTCATCAACTCATTAAGGAGCACCAGTTCAGTTACGTCCTGAATAGTCGCAAGCTTAAGCTTTTCATCCTCCAATTGGATAGGGCGACAGTCGATATCCAGATCAATAAAAGTACCGTCTTTCTTAAGAAGCTTAATTAGTGATTTATAAGAATGGTCTTTTTCCCAAACAAGCTCATGGAGTGTTCGCTCTTTCTCGATGTATTCGACGGGTAGCAGAGAAAAGAAGTTGGCTCCTTCAAGTTCATCACTTGAATACCCTACCAGATTGCAAAAGAACTGATTTACCCTCAGAATAGTCCCGTTTTGATTTGTAAGACAAATCCCAAATGAGGTATCAAACAATACATTTGATATAATCCCATCAATTTGATCAGACTTTTGGACCATACTCTCCGGTTATTTCAATACAATACAGCGAATGTTTTCTCAACATTCAACCTAACACCTATAAAAAAGGCAGAACTCTATTTAACCACTAGATTTATTATTCGGCCAGGTACAAAAATTTCTTTAACCAATGTTCCTTCTGCCAGATATTTTTTAACCTTTTCCTCAGATTTAGCAAGATCCAAAACGTATTCTTTATTTTTGGATTGATCGGCAGGTACGTAAATATCTGCCCTTACTTTTCCGTTTATCTGAACCGGATACATGATCTCATCTTTTACTAAATACTCTTCATTAAGCTTAGGCCACGATTCGTATCCAAGAGTTTGTGAATTCCCGAATTGTTCCCAGATTTCCTCGGTAATATGAGGAGCAAACGGGTTCAATAACTTGAGAAAATCACTGGCAATAGTTTTAGGAACAACTCCCCAGGAGTTTGCTTCGTTCACAAAAATCATTAATGCAGAAATAGCAGTATTGAAACGAAGTGCTTCAATATCTTCGGTAACCTTTTTAATAGCGGTATGGAGCACTTTTAATTGATCCTTTGATGGCTCAGCATTTGAGATATTAAGCTCGCCACTGTTTTCGTCAATCAATAACCGCCAGGCGCGGTTTAAAAAACGATTTACTCCATCCACACCTTTGGTACTCCACGGTTTCACCTGTTCTAACGGCCCCATAAACATTTCATATAATCGAAGAGAATCCGCACCAAATTTTTCTATGACATGATCGGGATTGATGACGTTTCCACGACTTTTACTCATTTTGTGGGCTCGTGCTTCTATCTTGTTATCCGTTCCTTTTTCAAAGAATGAATCTCCTTTTTTCTCTACTTCCTCTTCTTTCAACCTGGAACCATCGGGGGCAGTGAATTCCATTTCACCTAAAATCATACCCTGGTTCACCAGTTTGTTAAAAGGCTCTTTTGTGGAGACTATTCCTAAATCAAATAATACTTTGTGCCAGAACCGGGCATAAAGCAAATGAAGTACAGCATGTTCGGCTCCGCCAACATATAAATCAACCGGCATCCAGTATTTCTCATAATCGGGATCAACAGGACCACCCTCCCATTCTGGCGAAATGTATCTCAAATAATACCAGCACGATCCTGCCCATTGAGGCATGGTATTCGTCTCGCGGAATGCTTGTTTTCCGGTATCAGGATCGGTTGCATTTACCCAATCTGTGGCATTTGCCAAAGGAGGTTCACCATCTCCGGTGGGCTGATACTTTTCCACTTCAGGTAGTTCCAGAGGTAGCTGATCATATTCGATTGCCTTTGGTTCCCCATCTACATGAATAATTGGAAATGGTTCTCCCCAATATCGTTGACGGGAAAATAACCAGTCCCGCAGCTTATAATTCACTGCTTTTTGTCCAGCTCCCTGTTCTTCAAGCCATGAAATGATGTTGTCCTTAGCTTCCTGAATATCAAGTCCATCTAAGAAATCACTGTTAATGGCAGGGCCCTGACCTGTGTAAGCTTTTCCATCAAATCCCTCTTCTGGTTGAACTGTTCTGATGATTGGTAAATCAAATTTCTCGGCAAATTCCCAATCACGCTCATCCTGCCCGGGCACTGCCATAATAGCCCCCGTTCCATAGCTTACCAACACGTAATCAGCAATCCATATTGGAATCTCCTTCCCGGTGGCTGGATTGATTGCATAAGTCCCTGTGAAAACCCCGGTTTTATCCTTATTCAGCTCCTGACGATCCAAATCAGATTTCTTCGCAGCCGCTTCTTTGTAAGTATCAACTGCTTCTTTCTGTTCAGATGTTGTAATCTGATCTACTAAATGGTGCTCTGGTGATAATACCATATAGGTTGCACCAAAAATGGTATCCGGACGTGTGGTATAAACCCTTAGCTTCTCTACATGACCAGAAATTTGAAAATCGATTTCAGCACCAATCGACTTTCCAATCCAATTTCGTTGCATATCTTTCAACGATTCAGGCCAGTCCAAATCATCTAAATCCTGCAATAAACGTTCTGCATACTCAGTGATTTTTAATACCCATTGACGCATCGGTTTCCGGATAACCGGAAACCCGCCAACTTCACTTTTCCCATCGATCACTTCTTCATTAGCAAGCACAGTCCCCAATTCAGGGCACCAGTTTACTGCAACCTCGTCTTCGTACGCCAGGCCCTGCTCAAACAACTTCAAAAAGATCCACTGGGTCCATTTAAAGTAATTTGGGTCGGTAGTATTCACTTCGCGATCCCAATCATAACTGAATCCGATAGCCTGTAATTGCTCTCTGAAACGGTTTATATTTTTTTCTGTGGTGATTTTGGGATGAGTGCCCGTTTTCACTGCATATTGCTCCGCCGGGAGCCCAAAAGCGTCCCATCCAATCGGGTGAAGTACATTAAAACCATTCATTCGCTTGTAACGAGCGACGATGTCTGTAGCTGTATATCCTTCCGGGTGACCAACATGCAATCCCGCTCCGCTTGGATATGGAAACATATCCAGTACATAAAACTTCGGTTTGGAAGTATCCGTTGGAGTTTTGAACGTCTTGTTTTCGAGCCAGTATTTTTGCCATTTCGGCTCGATTTCAGCAGGGTTGTAGGCGTGCATTTAGCAGGTAAGTTTTTGTTTTATTTTATTCGGAGTTTTCTATTTTGAAGGCTGTAAATTAAGACTATTTTAGCGTAATAAAGAATGAGGGTGCGCAATAATTGTTGGTTAATTCTTCTCGTCATAATTTCAGTTTTTCCCGAGTTTCTCTACGCTCAAACTGAAGGTCAGGAGTATGGATTTGTTAAGTTTGATTATAATCTTGATGACATTTTCATCATTGTAGATGATGAATTGTCTAGCGCATTTAAATACGATCCGGAATTACTCATTCGGCTTGAAGAAGGAGAGCGAAAAATTACTGTCGTCCACAAAGATATTAATGATTTTAGCTACCGTATTGACGTTTATGCCGATAGCACAACAGTTTCAAAGGTTAATATTCAGACATTTACGAGAAACCCAAAGAGTTCCTACGCTGTTCTAAATGAAGGAAGAAATATTGTTATAAATACAGAGCCAGAGGGCCAGATTTATATAGATGAAGAATTAATAGGAACAGGCACAACGTCCTCCATCCTTTCTCCTGGCAAATATGAATTAATGATTTTGCATCCTGAGCACGGTGTTTTGAAAACTTCACTGAATGCGAGTCAATATAAAATTCAGGAGTTTTCAAGATTTAATCAAAATCATAATCCCCCATCTACTTTTCAAAGATTTATTCCCGGGTTTTCATATTTAAATACAAAGCGATACATGAGGGCTGCACTCACCTACATATCGCTTGGCACAGTAGCATATCTTGCTCTTGATAACAATAGCTCTTTTAATGATCTAAATAGAAAATTCGACGAGTATCAATTCAATTATTTAAACGCAGAATCTTTTGTCGAATCAGAAAGAAATAGAATAGCCGCACTTAACACTTTACATGAAATGGAAGTGAAAAGAGATCGACTAACCTATTCACTAATTGGATTTGGAATCGTTTATGCAATCTCAAGTATTGATGGTCTACGCAAACCTAAAGGTGGCTATAAAGGAAACATCAAGTTTACACCTGAATTAGTAGAAGTTGGTAATGCAAGTAAATTAATCACACCTGCGGTTAAAATTTCAGCGAGTTTTTAATGAATAGAGCATCAATCATACTACTTTTATGTGTTCATGCATTATTCTTTAGCTGCAAGGAAATCCCAACTTTTCAAGGTTCCACTTATCCTATTCAACGGATAGATAATTTCCAAGTCATTAAAGACATTAACGCTCAAAAAGCAGTTTTTTTTGTAAAATACACTAGCCAGTTTCCTTATGATGGATTTGAAGTTCAGGTACGAAACTCGAAGAATAATGATGATTTTGATTTTTATTCCATTATTGAAAAGGAATCGGCAACAAATGATAGCCTCTTCTACATAGACTTAGAAACGATACCGTATAGATACAATGAATTTCAAATTCGTGCCTTCCACAACTCTGATGACGGAATTGAGTATTCGGATTCAGAATTTGCACACCTTAATCAACATGTTTATAACTTTCGAGAATCAGGAATTTCAACCGATTCAACCTTCGTTCAAATTTATTGGAATCATAATTTTGTTTCTCCATACGATATTCATTTTCATATTCAAGGGAAAGATGGAAACGAGCGAACATTCTCTAGCACTTTACAAACTTCCCATACCAATGGCTTCTTTGGATTTGATTCGGATACAGTTGGTTTCGAACCTACTACTGAAATATCATACTCAGTTGTAAAACGAGGTGAAGAAATTTCTAACTCAACGGAGCGACATCCCCTTTTTGTTCAAGTAGTAGATTGCCTCGAAAAAAGGGATGGATTTTATTTAATGTCATTTGAAGACGGCTATCTATCGTATAATTATAGTGCTAGAGAAATAGAATATGGATGGAATAGTCAGTGTTTAATGGATGAAGTTCAAATAATACGAGACGATGGCGGACGATATAGAATTGATAATAAACCCTGGGCACATGAAATAGTTGCGTCTAGAGAAAATACAACCGGCCCTATAGCCACTATTCTTTCACCAAATGAAATTAGTTCTTACACCCAAATATGGTTTAGAGCAAAAACAGATTCAATTTATACAGAGTTGACTATTCCATTCATAATTGAGCGATTGTGATTATTATAGGCTTAATATTCACTTACTTTAAAAACACTTAGAGCTAGTTTCGAATGAATTCAATCTTTTTTACTCTATTCTTCCAAATTTTTTTGGCCAGCTATTTATTAGCCCAAGATTCTGCATTCGTTCATTTAACATTTAATGCTGAAACAGCTTACCTCGTGGTGGACAATGATTTTGAAGAAATTTTGGAAATAAAGACTGATACAACAATACCTGTATTGGCTGGTACAAGATACATTTCTTTAGGAATACCTAACGATCAGGTTCAAAGATTTTACCTTCAAATCCCTAAAGATAGTACGGTAACTAGAGAAGTAATCTTCCCCGGTTTTAAAATTAGCTCAGCCACATTTAATAACAACTTTGCAAGTGCTCAATATTATCAGGCGAACATGATGATCCTGAGTGAACCGGATACTGAGATTTTCTACACTGATTCTTTAATGGGTACCGGTTTTGCAATTATCAATTCGGAAGATCGGTTCCCTACTTTTCGACTAGTGGATAACCTAGGTAGAGTAAAAAATGTTGAAGCCGCTCAAACAGGACAATTCACAGTAATTGAGAAATATGTGAGACCCGAAAAATATGCCAGCAGAACGATGAGCTTTATCCCGGGTGCTTCTCAATTTTATAAAAGACAACCATTAAAAGGTTCTGCTTTCATTCTTGGAACTCTTGGTTTTACCTCCTTGTACATCATAGAGAATTCTGCTTACAAGGATGAAGAGATTGATTATTTTAATGGTCTGGATGAGTATCGAATTACGGAAAACGAAGAAACTGCGCTAATTCTTGGCGACCAACTAGAGAGACAGGCTAACACCTTAAATCAAATGGATAATAGACGACGTCTTTATCTTAGTTTAGCTTTGCTGACTTACGCAGCCAATATTTATGACGCCTTCACAAGTACACCTAGAGGTGGGTTTAGTGACCCTAAACCCTTTGATTTTTACATACAAGGCACAACAGTAGGAGGTTCTCCTGTAAGTACGGCTACTTTAAAATTTAATCTGGATAAGTTGAAATGAGAACACTTATACTATTTAGCATTCTTTTCCTTGCTATTTCTTGTTCAACCGCTCCGGACTTTGAAAGAGAAAATACTAATGATCCCGGAGCAAATACCTTCATTCCAGATGCACCAGATATCTCTTCCATTCATCTAGAATTATTAGACGATACCTCATTAGCATTTAGTTGGTCTGAGGAAACCTTTTTAGACGGAGTAATTATATCAAAAAGCTATTATGGGAATAACGAATATGTCGAACTCGACACAGTATTCAACAATTTAACGTACACCGATAACTCTAAAGAATTTGTACAGGGAACTACCTACAAATTTGATTTCTTTAGAGATGTAGAGAACCGAGGTTTCGTATTTAGTGACTCTGCTTTAATTAAAAAGGTATTCTTACAACCTATTGGGACTGCATACTTTGGTAACAATAGTGGAACCTATCTTGATGTTAGATTTGATCATTCAAATGAAACCCATATTCCATTTTATGATGGAATATCAGTTTTGATTAATGATAATTCGGTTGGGTTTGATAATTGGGTTGAATTTGCAATGATTCCATCGGAAGAAATTATCGAAGGAGGAATCAGAATTATAGAAAACGTAGAACTGTTTAATGTGCAATATCAAATAATTCAATTTATTGAAGATACCTTAAACAATAGAATTCCAATTAATATAATTTCTGGTGAACAGATTTTTAATCGTATAAGTGACTTTTCCTTTACTACAATCGATGAGATGAGTGGAGAATTTAGGATTACAAATCCTCTTCTCAGTATAACGGATGGTTATTTCATTTCAGGTTCTATTCAGGACACGATCCATAGTACTCAATCTATTATTCCATATACATTCAAAACTCCACCGGATTACCCAGTAACCTTTTCTATTGTTCCATTTATTGGGGCCAACATTGGAAATAAAGTTACTTCCTATCCGAGAAGTCCAAATATTCACCCACCTAGGTTTACAAATTTTCAGCCTGTTGATGACCAAACTATTGAATTAGAATGGCAATCATCTGGCGAACAAGCTATTGGGTATTTTATTGAGTCAAAAACATCGTCAGAAGATCAATTCATTGTCATTGACAGTACAGATTCAGATACCAGGTCAGTTATTGTAAGAAATCTTAACCCTTCGGTTAATTATGATTTCAAAGTCAGATCTTATACTTCCGACGATTCACCGGTAATTACAACAAGTTATATCAATTCTCTATCTATTGAGTCTCAGGAAGAATTACCAACACCAGGAGTTTTACCAGAATACAGCAAATCAAAAGAATATTTAGGTAAACATTCAGATTATAGTTCTACCCCAAATACTCGAGATCTTACAGTACATATTGAAAACATAAATTCAGGTCAACAATTCGAATTAAGTTTACCATTGGATGAGTGGGGTTCAGGTCCTGCAATTCGAGATTTTGCCATATCTGAAACTACAAATACTATTGCAGTAATAATTGACCTTGATGTCGTTGATGTTTGTTGTTCTTCCCTTCTGATATACAATTTTATAACGGGTGACATTCTGGTAAATCAGCCAGTCTCATCTGGTGCAAATAAAGTTCAAATCACCCAGAATGATTCCAGTTATATATATAACTATTCAAACTTTAACAATGAGTACAGATTATTTGAAATAAACCCCTTTTCTGAGTCAACTATTCTACCATTGGAATCTATAGAACATGAACCGGGAGGAATAGAGATGATTAATTTCTCAAATACGGTATTAAACTGTAATCAAGACTCGGGACTGACATTATTAGAACTAACTAAACAAGCTGTCAGCACTATTTTAAATGAACCTTGTACAGGAGTCAGATACCAGCCCTCAGACGGAACTGTAATAGTCAAAACTTTGAATGATTTTAAAGTAATAGATATAAACTCTGGATCTGTTTTAAATTCCTTCCCTATAAGTAACAATTTCAATCCAGATATTTGGTTGACCCATTATCTACAATCGTCTGACATTTTTATTTATAGCCAAGACTTTCTGAACTATCGGATTATCAATAATGGAGTAGCATCTGACTTTCTAATTCCGTCCTTAACAGAAAATCGAGGTAGCTCAATATTTTATGTAGAACAATTGACTGGAACAAAGTATAGTATTCTAACTTACGACAGTGAAATCACTGTGGATATCAATGAAAATTGGACGATAATCTCCTCCTCAGGAGACTAATCAAATAACTCCAACCCCATCCGGCTCCCACCACAGATTTGGAGTCTGAGCCTGACTCAAAAACTCAGTTTGTATTCCATCAATTTTCTGTCCTGCTGTGTAAACGGTTTGAACTGCGCTTCCCCACTTCTCTTTCAGTTCTTTCAGTTTCTTTTCATCTCCCTTGATCCAGTGCAATGTAAAGTCCAACTCCGGAAAGTCTTCACTTTCCTGAATCAGAAAATGATCCATCCATGCCTGATCCCTTGCAATAGACTTATTGTAAGCAAACTGATATTCAAGTACAGGACTAGGCCTCTTCAACTGTGGATTCTTCAACCAAAAAGCTTCTACATAATCCTGGAAATGGCACTTAAGATTTCTAAATCGTATTGGACTCACCACCACCGCTACCGATCGGCAGCCTTGCCCCCCATACCGAAAAATTGCTTCCACCAAATCAGTTACGATTTCTGGTTCTTCGTTCGTTATGTAGGCCATCGAGAATTTTGCTGTCCGAATGACAAACTCGGTATTCTCATCCACCGCATTCAACTCGCTCAACCGGTTTTTCACCGGGTCCACTGACTGATCTGAACCAGCAAATAATACTTTATCAGCTTTTAAATGCTCAAACACCTCCAGCTCGTTAAAATACTCCATCCTATTTTTCAACCCCAAAGCTTTCAAGGCTTCTAAATAAGTAGCCATCAGATACGGATCTTTCTTCGATAGTTTTCCATGATAATCCGCTCCGGATAAAATGGTACCAAGCGCATCCTGAAACCCCACTAATGGTAAGTTTCCGGCATGCAGACATAGTACCCTTTTCCCCTTTTGATTTTTACGCTCATCCAATCCGGAACGAACTGCCCATTCAGTAATTTGACCTGCATCGACCTTCTCTTTTAAAGCAAGAATGGCAAATTTTATATCCTCAAATGAGAATAATCCTTTCTGGACGGTTTTATCGATCGCCTCCTTAAGTTTAGTGTTATCTGCGCTAAACCAATTCCGTGTGGCTTGATCTATGAGTGCTATGTGGCGTTTAATAGTCATTGTTTTTTAAAGTCACCCTGAGGCTATCCCGAAGTAAATTCGGGAAAGGATCTTGTCGCTTGCCGATAAGGTTCTCCGCTTTCGCCTGTCTGCCGACAGGCAGGCTCAGAAAGACCCTTAAAAGAGTTCATCAGCTATCAATTAAAAAATTACAGCCCCTTAAATTTAAAGGATTCCATCGACCCAGAACCTGAAACTGTCCTTTTTCGTTTTGAATACCTCTATCACCCGTTAAGATAAAGGAACAAGAATGAATATTGGCTAAATCGATTACTCCAATTATTCCCTCATTTCCATAAGGCTGATGTTCCATTGGGTTTTGGGGATTTCTAATGGAAATCTTCATCCATGGAACCGGATCAAACCAGAGAGTTCCCTGGCTATAGGCCTGGCTTAACAATTCAGTCATCCCGTATTCTGAATGTACATTCTGCGTCGGAATTCTAAAGCCCTCTGCCAATTGTTGATGAAGTTCTTCCTTTTCAACTTCTCTTCGATGAGTTTTCATCCCTCCCGTTTCAAGAACTATGGAATCTTTGGGCAAACCTGGAGAACCTAATTCTATCAAATCCAGTAATCCGAAAGCTGCCCCAAATAACAGTACTTTTTTACCCGATGATTCAATCTTATCGATAATCTCTTCTCCCAAAGGTTTACCAATCTCCAAAAACCGACTTAATCCTGATATTTCTCGTTCAATGAGCGTTTTTAACATCCAAACCAGAGAGGAATGTGGGTTTTCGGTATAGCCGGGTGTGTAAGCCAGGATTACGTAATCATCCAACCTATAAAAGTGAGACATCCCTTCGATGATAGAACGTCGATAGACTTCGGAATCCGCTACATAGTGCCGACTGCGATTCATACCACTTGTTCCGGAACTCTCGAAATAGAGATTTGACCTGGAATCTCCGGAAAAAACTCTGGTATCTTTAAAAGCCTGGATTGGGATTAACGGAATTTCATTTACATGCGAGACCTCACGGACAACCAATGCCTCGCAAAACTTCTTATAAATCGAATTGTTCCGCTTCTGATGTTCGAAGATTTGCAAAGCTTTTTCTTCGAAGGAGATTGTTGAATCGAAAGGATTCAGTGTATGCATTCTTAAAAGTAGATACTTGCAGTAAGAACCGTAGCTGTATTGAAATTGGTATTTCCAGGATTTCCAAATCGGAAGGAGCCCTCATCAGAAATACTGGCATTGCCCTGAATTTCTATACCCACACTAAATTTTGGTTCAAAAAAGTATTCTCCTCCAAAGCCTACTCCCAGTACGAAATCCGTGATCGTATCACCTTCTGAAGGAATTCCAAAAATAGCACCCCCTCTAAAGACCAGGTAAGGAACAGCATCCACTGTTTCTCGCAAATAACTCTTTAAAACTAACCCAAGACTGAGGTCTGTGCCCACATCCTGTGCGGAAACAACGCCAATATTTGGAGCGAGTACAGCTCTATCACTCACCCAGATAGGAATAAGGAAATCTAGCTGCTGATCCTGGATGGCAGCGGTTAAACCAACAGAGCGCTTAGTATCATCGGACTGAGCAAAAGTTGAAATGGAAAAAATGAATATTAAAGCGGTTATAAGTAGGATTCTTTTCATGATGTTCTTTTGGTATTAATCAAATGACCTATCAGGATCACAACCTTCTGCGGTAAAATATCCATAATCTCCCAGGCCCGGCGGATTGGTACCAGTGGGACCATAGATATAGATATCTTGCCAACTCAGCCAATTATTAGTTCTTAAGAAGACTCTATAAAAACCAGGGAATGCTTCCCCTCCCGAACAAACTGATTTGATATCCATTCTGAGAGAAAAATGACCAGCTGATTGTGCTACATTATCTAGATAAACAAACACCTGAAATGGGCGTTTTGTCTGTAGTGGAAGTGTCGGGTTTTCTCCAACCCATATAGCAGATTCTGCCCATACTGAGACATTAGTAGCATGTGGTAAACCATACTCCAAAGTTATGTTACCATCTGAAGGATTAGGATAGGGTGCTGAAATAAAGTAACCTATCGGAGCCTCTACACATTCCTCGGTTTCTTCCGACTGACAATTCTGTGAATTACTGTTTACTTGTGGTGGATCGGGAAAACTCTGGCTTGGAGTACCCCAAACGGCCAACGCATCCGGGCTGGTTTCATTAGTTATAAAAATCCCGGTAACAATATTATTGCTCTGATTCCCTGGGGTTAATGCTGCAGGGTTTTCACAACTATTCAAAAAAATAGCTAGAACAATGAGCGCAGGAAGTGGCCTGAATATTGGGAGTCTCATTTCTCGGTGGATAGCAATTGGTCATAGAAGCTAAAAAAAACTATCCCTAATTCAATGGTTAACAGTTGATTTTTTGAGCTGATTGAAATGAAGAACGAACTTTTTCGCTCCAATAGTAACTTTATCTATTTCCTCACTATTCTCTGAAGCGAATGGAAATATCTCACCTGATAACCCATTCTGGGACATTAGTACTACTTGTCCGGAAATCCGGTCTTCAATCTGAATTTGATTCCGGATTATTCCCAAATCGGTTGGAACCAGTGTAGCCAGTTCAAAGCTATCGATATAATTCCCATTTTCGTCAAACCTGTGGATTGATTTGAAAGCTTCATCAAACACAAAAAGCTCCCCAAAATCATTCACCACCAGTTGGGTGGGCTTAATTCTTCGGTTCTGAAAAGCAGATTCACCAGTAATGGTTCCCAAATATTGAAATCTTCGGTCATAAATCTGTACCCGATTATTTCCGTAATCGGAAACGTAAATTTTAAGTCCATTTGTGGCATCTACATCGATAGGTCGATCGAATTGATAGTCTCCATTTCCAAATCCGCCTAAGGTTTCAACCAGATTCCCATCGTGATCCAGCTTTAGCAACCGATGCTTGCCGGACTCGACTACGAACACATAATCCTGTGTTGCATAGATGGATGTAGCATCTTCCAGACCTGAATAAATTACTTCCGACTCGGTACTCTGAGCGAATAGAGATACACTCCAGATCATCAGAATACACAGTATCGAAAGTAAGCGGATCATGAAAGATGTTTGAGTCCTTTGGCTCCTATATCTGATCGGTAAAACGAGCCTTCGAATGTGATATTCTTTAACGCAGTATACGATTGGTCAATAGCTTCCTGAAGGGAATTTCCGGAGCCGACTACATTCAATACCCTTCCACCATTGGTGAGAAGTTGACCTCCTTCCCGTTTTGTGCCGGCATGGAAAATCAATCCAGTCTGGATTCTCTCTAAGCCCGAAATGATTTTCCCTTTTTCATAAGCCTGTGGATATCCACCTGAAGCAAGGACCACCGTACATCGGTACTGGTCGTCAAAAAGAATTTCAGTTTCTGAAAGCTGTCCACTTACGCAAGAACTCATAGCTTCCAGCAAATCCGATTCCATCCTGGGAATGATTACCTGGCATTCCGGATCTCCGAATCGACAGTTATACTCCACCACTTTTGGACCGTATTTGGTGATCATCAGCCCCACGTAAAGAAAACCCGTATATGGATTTCCTTCAGCGTTCATCCCATCAATCGTGGGTTTGATGATTCTTTTTTCAACTTCTGAGATTAAACCATCGGTAACAATCGGCGCCGGAGAATAGGCTCCCATTCCTCCTGTATTTAATCCGGTATCCCCCTCTCCGACTCGTTTATGATCCTGGGCATTTCCTATTACTTTGAAAGAGGTTCCATCACAAATAGCGAACACGGAAGCTTCTTCGCCAACCATAAATTCTTCGATTACCAACCGGGTTGCTGCACCACTTAACGAACCTGATTTTAATTCGCTTAAGGCCTCCATTGCTTCCTCTTCAGATTCCGGGATCAATACTCCTTTTCCTCCGGCCAATCCATCTGCTTTTAATACCACCGGGTACGAATTCTGCTTCTTGATATAGTCAGAAGCCGCATCAAATTCACTTTGATCGAATACCTTATATGCCGCGGTTGGAATGCTATACCGTGCCATAAAATCCTTGGCAAATTCTTTACTTCCTTCCAACATAGCCGCTGCTTTTTTGGGACCAAAAACTTTGTGACCGGTTTCCTCCAGAAAGTCAGCAATTCCTTCTACCAGCGGTTGTTCCGGGCCTATAACAGTGAGTTTTACATCATTTTCGACAATAAAATCGAGTACAGATTGATGATCTGAAACGTTAAGGCTCACATTTTGGCCAAGTTTACCTGTACCAGGGTTTCCCGGTGCAATAAATAATTGATCTAATAAATCGGACTTAGCAATTCCCCACGCTAGTGCGTGTTCTCTCCCACCGGAGCCTATCAGAAGAACGTTGATTTTCATAAATCGAACATTTTATTCAATTCTTAGTCATCCTGAACTTGTTTCAGGATCTTATATGAAGAGTAAATTGACCGAAAGACCCTGAAATAAATTCAGGGTGACGATCTACAAATTTAAGAAAGCTTCTCAGCAGTGGTAATGATCTCTGCAAAACTATCGGCGCTAAGAGAAGCACCTCCAATTAGCCCACCATCTACATCTGATTGGCCCAATAATTCCTCGGCATTTGCAGGTTTCATACTTCCACCGTAAAGAATCCGGATCTGATCGGCGGTTTCCTGATCATATAAATCAACCAATGTTGTACGAATATGAGCATGCATTTCCTGAGCTTGTTCAGGGGTAGCAGTTTCACCAGTGCCAATCGCCCAGATGGGCTCGTAAGCAATAACAATATCGAGGGCTTCATCTCCGGAAATCCCTTCAAAAGCTGCAATAACCTGGTTCTTTACCAAATCGAAGTGTATTTCCTGCTTTCGTTGATCAAGGCTCTCTCCTACACAAACTACAGGTACTAAATCAAATTCCAGCGCCTTTTTAACTTTCTTATTTACAGAGGAATCCGTTTCCCCGAAATACTCACGACGTTCTGAATGCCCGATAATTACGAATGAACAACCTGCTTCTGTAAGCATGCTTGCACTTGTCTCACCTGTATAGGCACCATTATTTTCGAAATGGATATTCTGAGCTCCGACCTGTATGTCTGTATCATGCAGGTAATTTACACTCATAGATAGACTCACAAATGGTGGACAAACGAGTACGTCAACTTCTTCAGCTACTTCTGCTTTAGCAGCTTTTAATCCCTCCAACAATTCAGCAGCATCGGCTGGCCCGCAGTTCATTTTCCAGTTTCCGGCTATTAAAAATCGGCGCATAAGGCTTTCGTTAATTAATTAAAGTTTCAGTGATTCCGGGTATTATCCCTTCAAATTCTTCTCCAATATACTTTCGAACCATATTTCCTTCGCTGTCAACAAGTACACGTGTTGGATAAAACTGAATATTGAATTCATCCACCATTTTTTTTCTGTCAAAGGATGGCGGATCAGCGACTCCCCAAAAGCGATCTCTCTCTTCATAAAATCCGATAATGGTATTTACGCTTTCATCAAACGGAATGGTGAAGTATTGCAAACCCTGAGGACCGTAAATCTGGTAAATCACCGTACTCTCATCATATTGCTGTTGATATAATTGATTTGCCATCAATGTGAACTCCAAAACGTAAGGTCGCCCCAGCAAAGATTGATTATTCACCGTATCTCCATCGGCAGTAGCAAACTCAAACTCAGGTACCGGTAGTCCGGGAGTTAGTTCATAAAGTTCAAACCGCAGGTTTTTGTACCAGAATGAATAGTCATCTTCATCTTCATAGTTTCTTTCAAATCGGGTTAGTAACGATTTTGCTTTATCCACATATAAACTATCCAGGTGAAGCTCGATACTTGCCTGCTCGACAACCTTTTTTATATCATCCTTTTTTGTGAGTGTTCTAACCGAATCCAGATAGGATACTGCAGCATCAAAACCCTGAGTACTGGCTACGTAATCTTTCCCGAGGGTGAGAGCAAGGCCAAATGCATATTCTTCATCAAAAGCCTGGTTTATTTTTCGGAACATATCTGCCCGATCTAATTCGTTCAAAATGGTAACCGCTTTTTCGAGGGAAAACTTTGAGGCGAAGGTTCCTTTTTTATCCAGGTAAACTTCCCAGTATAAGTCAGCGAATTTTCGCATTTCAAACGGGATTTCTTCTGCTGGTACCTGGCCCGCCTTGATAAATGCCGTAACCCTATTGTAACTGTCTTCCACCCTGTTATAGACTTCCATCGCCCGGTTCTCTCGAGAATCGATTTCCAGTGTTTCATTTAGATCCGGAAATTCTGCGCTAAACGTAATGGTATCATCATCGGCTAATAAAAACCGGAAAGTGGCCAAATTGCGCCCGTTTCTACTTAGTTGAACAGGATAGGCCCCTGTCTGCTCAAACGGGATTATGCCCTGAAGAAACCCGGTAGAGTCTGTGGCTCCAAAAAAGAGAGTATCAATAGGATCATTTACGGATACCCGATTAAATACCAGGAACTGGAACCCAGAATAATCACTCGTCTGATCGATCGAGTCGGCCACAGCTACCGTAGCGGAAAACTGTACTTCTAATGGTTCCGGATTTCTGGAACATGAAATGCTGGTAATAAGAGCTAAGACAATAAATAAGCCTAAAAATCGACCCCCTCTGTCTCCCCTTATATTTAGGGGGAGAATCCTAAAATCGATTTCCCAAATCTTCTTCAAAAAATGTCCCCTCCTGTGGAGGAGATTTAGGGGTGGGTTAATTACATCAAGAAATGCTTTTTTAAACACTATCCTTCCAATTTTTTTGCGACCATTTGAGTCACCATTTTTGGGTTTGCTTTTCCCCTGGAAGCTTTCATTGCCTGGCCTACAAAAAAGCCCATCAACTGCTTCTTCCCTCCCCGGTATCGTTCTACTTCATCCGGATTTTTGGCAATGATGTCATCCACCAATCCCTCCAGAAACCCGGTATCAGATACCTGTATTAAATTCATTTCTTTGGCAAGATCCTCGGCAGACTTACTCTCATCTAACATGGCATTAAAAATGGTCTGCATTGCAGAAGAATTAATCTTGTCTTCTTCTTTTAACTTGATTAGTTCAGCCAATCGAACCGGACTTACAGAGAATTCCTTAATATTGATACTTTGCTCGTTCAGAATTCGGAGTACCTCACTTAATACCAGGTTAGAGGCCGCTTTAGGGTTACCTGCCTGATCGGCCACCTCTTCAAAGAAATCCGCGAGATAACGATCTTCCGTTAATGTAACCGCGTCTATCTCGCTCATTCCATAGTCTGCCATAAATCTCTTTTGACGAACATCCGCTAATTCAGGAAGTTCGGCTTTGATCTCATCGAGCATTTCTGTGGTTACGATGATGGGTGGTAAGTCTGGCTCAGGAAAATACCGGTAGTCGTGGGCTTCTTCTTTGGAACGCATGATACGGGTTTGCATCTTGGACGTGTCCCATAACCGGGTCTGCTGAACAACCTCCCCGCCGCTTTCAATCAATTCTATCTGGCGGTAGATCTCGTATTCAATCGCCTTTTCTACATTTCGGAAGGAGTTCATGTTCTTGAGCTCTGTCCGGGTTCCGAATTTTTCCCGTCCACGAGGACGAACCGAAACATTGGCATCACATCGAAGGCTTCCTTCTTCCATATTTCCATCACAAATCTCCAGGTACTGAACGATCTGCTTGATTTTGGTCAGATAGGCATATGCTTCCTGTGGCGTTCTCAAATCCGGTTCAGAAACAATCTCAATTAAAGGAGTTCCTGCCCGGTTTAAATCCACCAGGGTATTGTAAGGATCCTGGTCATGGATGGATTTGCCTGCATCCTCTTCCATATGTATTCGGGTTAACCCGATTCGCTTGTTGTACTCTTCAAGTTCGATATCCACAAAACCATCGTAACAAATAGGCGTCTCGAACTGTGAGATCTGGTATCCTTTAGGGAGATCTGGATAAAAATAGTTTTTCCGGGCAAAGATGGATTTCTCAGCGATTTTACAATTTGTCGCCAGGCCCATTTTGATGATGTACCGGACCAGGTTTTCATTCACAACCGGTAACGTTCCCGGATGGCCCAAGCAAAGTGGGGTTACCATGGTATTTGGAGCTTCTCCGTATATAGGAGCTACTGTGGAAAAAGCTTTACTGTTTGTAAGTAGCTGGGCGTGAACTTCCAGCCCGATTACGGCTTCAAATCGTTCGTGAGCAATGGTACTCATTCAGTTCTAACTATCTTCATCGATGAATTTTGAGGCAGGAAGATAATCAAGTTGGGAATGAGATATGAAGTTTAATATGACTTTGATTCTTGTAATTAATACGTTCCTAAGAACCAATCTTTTAAGTATATGAGAGCTGCTCTCATTTTGATTTTTTTAATGAGTTGGAATTCCGGAGCTGCACAGGAAAAATATTTCCACGACCTCAAAGGGTTTGAGGATTCCACTGGGACCACTCATTTGTTTTATCGCATCTACGAAAATATTCCAACAACGTGCTCTGATTTCGAAAATTCATTTAATACGAGTGTTGAGACAAATGATGTTTACCATTTTAATACTTCAACTGAACATGAAGTCTATTACTTAAAGGACCGGGAAGAACTACGCCCATTTTGTGATTACGTATTTTATCGCACTCCAAAATTTATTCACCCAACACTCGATCCTGATTCCGTTATAACAATTTCGGGCACTTTTGGTGGGCTTTGGGGAGGATATTCTCTGAGAAAGGGATTCACAAATAAAGGAGATCTAATAAATCTTGGAATTGCCAATCCTCTTGGTTTGAATTTTGATCCCTTTTCCAAAACCGTAGTAGCAAACAGCCCGGTATATGAGCTCATTATTAAAGCGGCTGGTCAGGATTTCAATCTTAGAAAATCATTCCAATATTCGTTAAATGATAGCTTGTGGAGTGAAATTGGGACTTATCATGATATTCCGGACTCCCTGCTTATCGATTTTATTGTGGCAGGAGTAAGTCCATATAAAGAAGGCTATTATGTAGGTTTTTCGGATTCTTCCATCATTCTTTCAACAGATTATGGTGAAACCCTTGTAGAATTTCCGGACCAGGAATATTTGCTTTCAGAATTTATGAATGTAAATGCCAGGTTCGACGCCGATTCTGTTTCTTTCTACATCTCGAATGGGAGTAAAACGTTTATCGTACAACCCTATAAAGGAAATCCGGTTAATGAATTTATTGTTGGAGCCAGCCAACCCATTTTTTCAGTAGACATTGATATTTCGGGTGGGGTGTATTTCAGCACGGATAGCACTTTGTACTTTTCTGAGGATTACGGTTTCCAGTCTGCTGAGCTTGTTCAGTTTAGTTCCAAAATTACGGGGCTCTATAAAAAACCGAATTCAAATTTGCTCTATGTGTTAACGAGTGAAGAATTGATCGGATTGAACGTAGAAACAATGGAGCGAAAAACTCTGAAGCTACTTCCCGTCTCCAATGAACACGTTCCGGAAATTCCTACATCTCTCCAACTCTATCAAAACTACCCAAACCCATTCAATCCCAGCACTTCAATTGGCTATCAGCTAACTTCTGACACCTACATCACATTAACAATATTTGATGCATTAGGTAGAGAAGTAGCGATTCTTGAAGATGGTTTGAAGGCCGCTGGTAATTATGTCACAACCTTTAATGCTCAGAACCTTTCGAGCGGTATTTATTATTATGTATTGGAGTCGGAGGATTTTAGCGAACGTATCACTCGCAAAATGTTGTTGATCAAATAACATTCAACAAAAAGCATCTCTCCATGAACAAGCGGTTCTTATTCGCCTTCTCTATTGCAATCTCAGTTTTTTTTATTAATTGTAGTTCTACAGATAAACCAGAAGCTTCTGTAGAATCAAGTGATAGTGAAGAAATCACAGTAACCTCTTATAAAGATATTACCCAGGAAGAATTCAAAGCATTAGAATCAAACCTGCCCGAAGATGTAGTAATCCTGGATGTACGAACCGACCAGGAAGTCGCAGGGGGAACCATTGAAGGGGCTATCCAGATAGACTACCGGGGTGAAAACTTCAGGGAAGAAATCACCGGCTTAGATACCTCTAAAACCTATGTAGTTTATTGCCATCGCGGGGGAAGGTCGGCGGCTACCTCTCAAATGATGTCCGATGAACTTGGATTTTCTAATGTGAACAACTTATTAGGGGGCTACTCAGAATATTCCGGAGAAAACTAAATTCACAAAAAGATTTTCACATTCTTTTAACATAGGTGCTCAAAATTTCTGAGCACCTCGTGTAACCGCTTTTCTAAATCATATAGCTGGATTTTCAATTTCAGCACAGCTTTTCTTTGGTTCGATTTTTTCATAAAAATTCAACCCTTTTTTCAGGCTTTCTCTATTTCATTCAATCTTCACTTTTCCTAAACAATTTTAAAGCGACTCCAATAAGACGTTAAAAAAATAACGTTGCCAATTAGGGGTATTAAAAAAGCTTTAATAATAATCAATCTCGGTAATAGAGGTTACAACAGGTACACATATGCTTATCTTAAAAGGACCATACAAACCAATAGAAACTGGAGCAATGAAAGCGGATTACGATGTACACCCCAGAAGCCATATCGGGCTTGACTATCTGGGATTAGAAAATAATAAAGAGGTATACTGGAATCTTACACCTGCCGAATTATACGAGCACGCAATCCTACACGGGGAAGCAATTTTAACCAAAGATCATGCACTGTTAGTGCATACCGGAAAGTTTACCGGTCGTTCGCCTAACGATAAATTCGTTGTTGAACAACCTGATATCATGGATGAGATTGATTGGGGCCCGATTAATCAACCAACAACCGAAAAGGTTTTTGATGGCTTGTTTAAAAAAGTTCAGGACTACCTTTCAGAAAAGCGACTATTTGTAAAAGATGTTTTCTGTGGTGCAGACGAAGAAAACAGATTGAAAGTCCGGGTTGTTTCAGAAGTAGCGTATCACGCTTTGTTTACTGACAATATGTTCATTAACCCAACTGATGAGGAATTGGCAGAACATATACCTGAGTTTACAGTAATGGCGGCTCCTTTCTTTGATGCAGACCCTGCTATTGACGGTACAAGAACAAGCACGTTCATTTTGGTTAATATGGCCAAAAAAATCATCCTCGTTGGTGGTACCATGTACTCAGGTGAGGTGAAGAAAGGCATCTTCTCCATTATGAATTATCTTCTACCTAAGAATGGTGTAATGCCTATGCACTGCTCGGCAAATCATGATGAAAATGGAAAAACAGCCATCTTTTTCGGTCTTTCAGGAACTGGTAAAACAACCCTTTCTGCAGATCCAGATAAAACACTGATCGGTGATGACGAGCACGGTTGGAGTAACGAAGGTATTTTCAACTTCGAAGGCGGTTGCTATGCTAAAACCATAAACCTAACGGAAGAAAATGAGCCTCTGATTTACGCCACTACTAAAATGCCGGGAACCATTCTGGAAAATGTGATCCTGGACAAAAACCGTGAACCAGATTTTGAAGATGTGAGCCTGACTCAAAACACTCGTTGCTCATATCCATTGAAATTTATCCCGAATGCGAGTGCTACCGGAAAAGGTGGTCACCCAGAGAATATCATCTTCCTTACTTGCGATGCTTTTGGTGTATTGCCTCCGATTAGCCGTTTAACTCCGGAACAAGCAATGTATCACTTCATTAGTGGCTATACGGCTAAAGTTGCCGGAACCGAGCGTGGGGTTACGGAACCCCAGGCTACCTTCTCAGCATGTTTCGGTTCTCCATTTATGCCATTACACCCATCTGTATACGCTGAGTTGTTAGCGGAAAAAATCCGTAAGCACGGATCTAAAGTATGGCTGGTAAATACAGGTTGGACCGGCGGACCTTCGGGCGTTGGTAAAAGAATGAAGCTTAAATACACTCGTAAAATGCTTTCTGAGGCAATTGATGGCGGACTTGAAAACGTCGAATATGTGAAGGATCCTATTTTCGGCTTCGATGTGCCTATACAGGTTAAAGGAGTTCCATCGAAAGTGCTAATCCCTCGTTATACCTGGAGTGATGCTGTCGACTACGACAAAAAAGCTCAGGAATTGGCGGGAATGTTTATTGATAACTTCAAACAGTTTGAAGCAAAGTGTAGCCCGGAAATTAATGCTGCTGCGCCTCGATTATTCAACTAATCGTTAAGAAAAAAATACTCTTAAAAGGGTCATCTGCGAATAATTTGCGGATGACCCTTTTTTTATTTCTTACATACAATAAAGCTGAATAAAGTTTATTTCGTGGTTTTTTTCATAAAGTCTTCACGATTCATTCCCATCTTCTGCACTGTAATAAATAGTGCTTTTTAAACCATAATCACAAACAATTGCAATCATGCTTACTCTCGATAGAATAGAGGCTCCTACCAAAAATGAAAATCTTCTGAATTGGGTTAGCGAAACCGCAGAACTTACCAAACCAGAAGAAATAGTATGGTGTGATGGGTCTCAGGAAGAATATGATAGATTATGCCAATTGATGGTTGACGCCGGTACTTTTACCCGGTTAAATCCAAAATTAAGACCTAATAGCTATTTAGCTTTTTCGGATCCTTCTGACGTTGCACGTGTCGAGGATCGTACATTTATCAACAGTTTAAGAAAATCCGACGCCGGCCCTACCAATAACTGGGAAGATCCTAAAGTGATGAAAGACACACTTAATGAGCTTCTCGATGGTAGTATGAAAGGTCGTACCATGTATGTAATTCCATTCAGCATGGGACCAATCGGTTCTCCTATTGCTGAAATCGGAATCGAAATTACGGACTCTCCTTATGTTGTGGTCAATATGAGAATCATGACCCGCATGGGAAAACAAGTTCTTGATACGTTAGGTGATGGCGACTTTGTTAAGTGTTTACACACCGTAGGTGCACCTCTTGAACTAGGTGAAAAAGATGTTGCCTGGCCATGTAATCCAGATACAAAGTACATCTGCCACTTCCCTGAAGAAAAATCCATTATTTCCTATGGATCGGGATATGGAGGAAATGCACTTCTGGGTAAAAAATGCTTTGCACTCCGTATTGCATCTACCATGGCGAGGGATGAAGGCTGGCTGGCAGAACACATGCTAATTCTAGGTGTTGAATCTCCCAAGAAAGAAAAAACCTATGTAGCTGCTGCTTTCCCAAGTGCTTGCGGTAAAACCAATTTTGCTATGATGATTCCTCCAAAAGGAATCGACGGATGGAAAGTAACTACTATTGGTGATGATATTGCCTGGATCAAAAAAGATGATGAAGGTCATCTAAATGCGATCAACCCGGAAGCAGGATATTTTGGCGTAGCTCCCGGTACTAATTATGACACGAATCCAAATGCTATGGAAAGTGTTGCAACCGATTCGATCTTTACTAACGTCGGCCTGACTCCTGATGGCGATGTTTGGTGGGAAGGTATTGGTCATGATTGTCCGGATGGTACCATAAACTGGCAAGGAGAAGTTCATGATCCGGAATCAGGAAAAACTGTAGCACACCCAAATGCTCGCTTTACAGCTCCTGCTGCCAACTGCCCATCCATAGATCCTAAGTGGGAAGACCCTGCTGGTGTACCAATCAGTGCTTTCATCTTTGGTGGCCGCAGAAGTACAACCGTTCCTTTAGTATATCAAACTTTCAACTGGAACTTTGGTGTGTATGCTGCAGCAACTATGGGATCTGAAATGACCGCGGCTGCATTCGGCAATATTGGTAAAGTACGTCGTGATCCATTTGCGATGCTACCATTTGCCGGATACCACATGGGTGACTACTTCAATCATTGGCTACAAATGGGCCGTGATCTGCCAAATGCACCTCGTATTTTTGCTGTTAACTGGTTCAGAAAAGATGAAGATGGAAACTTTATCTGGCCGGGATTCGGACAAAACATGCGTGTTCTTAAATGGATCGTGGAAAGAGTACATGGTGATTCTTTTGCAGTAGAAAGCCCGTTGGGCTGGATGCCTCAGTACAAAGATCTGGAATGGAACGGTTTGGAAGACTTCACAGAAGAAGACTTCACCAAATTAATGACCGTTGATCGTGAAGCCTGGAAACAAGAACTATTAAGCCATGAAGAATTATTTAGCAAGCTGTACGACAAGCTTCCAAAAGAATTTTTCTTCATGCGTGAATTATTGCTTTCAGGTCTTTGGAGATCACCGGAGCAATGGAAACTTGCAGCTGAGCGACCTCACTAGATGGGTTGCTCTAACGCAAAACTTTTTCATATCTAAAGAGCGTTGTGGAGTGATAACTAACCCAAATCTAGTTATTTAGTGATGAGAAAAGCCCGCTATGTGAAAATGGCGGGCTTTCTTTTTAGCCTTCCGCCATTTCCTGCATTTTTTCCAGGTTATCCTGAACCCGTAAGGCATCCACCACTTCCGAAATATCTCCTTTCATGATATTATCAAGGTTGTACAGGGTGAGATTGATTCGATGGTCTGTTAACCGACCTTGCGGATAATTATAGGTACGGATCTTTGCAGATCGGTCACCTGTGGAAACCTGGTTTTTCCGATCCGCGGCCCTTTCTTTCTGCTTCTTTTCCAGTTCGATATCATACATCTTTGAACGGAGCATCGTCATCGCCCGCTCTTTATTCTGATGTTGAGACCGCTCCTCCTGACATTCTACCACAATTCCTGTGGGTTCGTGTGTAATTCGTATGGCGGAATCGGTTTTATTTACGTGCTGACCTCCGGCTCCACTTGCTCTAAACGTATCAATACGTAAATCACTGGTGTTGATGTGAATGTCGACATCTTCAACCTCTGGAAGTACCGCTACCGTGGCCGCTGACGTATGTACCCGACCCTGGCTTTCGGTCGCAGGAACCCGTTGCACACGATGTACCCCAGACTCGAATTTCATCTTTCCAAATACTTCATTGCCTTCAAGACTAAACGCAATTTCCTTGTATCCACCCTTTTCAGATTCATTGAGACTTAAAAGACTCATTTTCCAACCTTCTCCATCTGCAAACCTTCGATACATATCAAACAGGTCACCGGCAAAAATGGCGGCTTCATCTCCACCCGTTCCGGCCCTGATTTCAATGATCGCATTCTTTGAATCTTCAGGATCCTTGGGAACCAGTTTGATTTTGATGGCTTCCTCCAGGGTTTCGAGCTCCTCTTTAATCTCGTCATTCTCCATCCTGGCCATTTCCGTGATCTCCGGATCCTCATCCATTTCGATCAATTCACTATTTCCTTCTCGCCTGGATTTCAAGTCAACCCAGGTATCATAGTCTTTGGCGAGCTCTTCAATGTCACTTCGTTCCTTCGTCAACGCCGTGTATTTATCAGGATCATCAAACACAGCAGGATCGCTCATTGCTGCATTGATCTCTTCAAACCTCGACTTAATCTGCTTTAGCTTATTTTCAATATCCATATAAGAAGGAGAGCTGATTTTTTTTGAAGCAAATGTACGAATTCGAAATTCGGACTTCCTAATTTCTTATTTTTCGGAAAAAAATTGACGAACCGTACCTCACTCCCCGCCAATTTAAAGCTTGGGTTTCTTGGCGCCGGACAACTTGCACGAATGAGTGCCCTCCAGGCCTTCAGATTTGGAATTCAGGTGGCCACTTTCACCGATCGAAAATCAGATGAACCCGTCCAGTTTATGACCCCTTTTTCAGCATCCGGCTCTTTTGAAGATGTAGATGCAATGGTGGAATTCGCCAAAGAATGTGACGTAATTACGCTGGAAAACGAATTCATAAACTCGGAAGTACTCAAACAGGTACAGAGAAAAAGTGGAACGCCTATTTATCCATCGCCGGAGAGTTTTGCACTCATCGAGAATAAACTCATAGAAAAGCAAACTTTCGAAGCTGCGGGAATACCCGTAACGCCTTACAGACTGGTGAAAGATGCCATCGATTTCAAGGAATTTGGAACAGAGTTCGGCTGGCCCTACCTGTTGAAATCAAGTAAAGGAGGTTATGATGGGTATGGCAATGAAACCGTTCATAATCCTACTGAAGCCACAAAAGCATTTGAGAAGCTTGGCGGTTTGGAAGGCCATGATATCCTGGCTGAAGCGTTTGTGGATTTTACTCATGAATTAGCCGTCCAGGTTGCCCGGAACGAAACAGGTTCTGTGGTTTATCCATGTTGTGAAACGGTACAGGAAAACCATATTTGTGTCGCTGTGCTTTCACCAGCACCCGTCGACCAATCTGTTCAGGAAAAAGCTCAGGAGCTGGCCGTAAAAGCCGCAGAAGCCATTGACGGAAAAGGAATTTTTGCCTTCGAGTTCTTTCTCACAAAAAAAGGAGATGTGTTGTTGAATGAGTCAGCTCCCCGACCTCATAATTCAGGTCACTATACCATCGAAGGCTGTATTGGCTCCCAGTTCGAAAATCATGTCAGGGCCGTGCTGAGCCTACCACTTGCCTCTGCACAAATGACGAAACCTGCTGCTGCTATGATCAACTTATTGGGAACACACAACCGACCTGCTGAAACCGATAACATGATTGAGTCTTTGGCTACTGAGAACGGTCATCTCCATGTGTATGGAAAGGTTCAAAGTAAAATCGGCCGGAAGATGGCTCATTATACCTTGCTCGGAGATGATGTACAGTCGACGCATCAAAAGGCTTTAGAGGTTACTAAAACCATCGAAATCTGATGATCAGGTACCAGGTCGAGCCACAACTGGATCCAATCGAATTTTTAGAGGTTTTAAAAAAATCCGGGTTGGGAGAGCGCCGTCCGGTTAAGGATTCTAAACGGATTTCGAAAATGGCTCAAAATGCTGACCTCATCGTTACCGCAAGATTCGAAAACAAACTAATTGGTGTTGCACGCTCGGTTTCCGATTTCGTGTATTGTACCTATCTCTCAGATTTAGCCGTGGATTCGGAGTTTCAGCATCGGGGTATTGGAAAGGAGCTCATCCGGCAAACAAAGCTGGCAGCACCGGAAGCCAATTTAATATTACTTTCCGCTCCGGCGGCTGAGAAATATTATCCTAAAATAGGTATGGATAAACATGATGCATGTTTTACCTTAAAGGAGATCGAAAATCTGACATAATTTTTTGGTTCAAATGAGAGTATTAGGGGTACTTTTTTTGATGCTATTCGCTTTTTTTGCTGAAGCGGAAGCACAAATTCTCAACGAGAATGGAAATCTGATGGGAGAATTCCTTGGGTATGTACGCGGGGATATGCCTGAAGAAGACTCAGAGGGATTTGTAAAACCCGATTCGCTGGAATTGAAACAATGGAAACGAATGATGGATTTGTTTGTAAATGAGTCATTCGAACAATCTGAGGATTCCCTTGCTCTCCACTTCAGTAACTTTGAAATGGTTGCATTAACAGATACAAGCCTTTCCAACACGCTTTATTATCTCATTCGAGAGAAATCTCCTATTCAAAAGGGTTGGGGTTTTTATGCACTCAATCCGTCTCATAATCGCGACATGATCGTTGCCATCCCTCATCCGGAATTTGACTCTTTTACTACACAAGAAGGTGTAAATATGTTCAGATATCTTGGAGGAAGAATGCTGGCTATGGCCGGAACCCACCGCTGTGCCAACGATCAAGCTGCAAATAGTGACGGTACTACAACAGTTTGTAGTTCAACAAATACTTCTGAGGATTTCAAGGTCTCAGATATGGCGCATTTCGACAGTTCGGCCTTCCAAATAGCCCACGAATCTATTAAGGAATTGTCTTCAAGTGTGTATGCTATTAATCTCCATGGCCATGCAAATGGAAGCTGTGAGGATGTGTTTTTGTCCAACGGCCGGGAAGACGACCCAAAAACCAGTCTTCAAACTGTGCGAGATTCGCTCATCGCTTACGGAGTAGATGCCGCTATGACCGGTGACGGCTCCTCCTGTCCTTTAATTGGTTCTACGAATGTTCAGGGTAGGTTTATAAATGGATCCACAAATCCAGCGGATGATCCGCCCGCTTCCAACTCCGGATTTTTCTTTCATGTGGAGCAAAGTCGTGATGTTCGCAGATCATTGAATGGCTATACACCGGTAATCCAGGCTTTCGGTGCCTTAATTACTGATGAGAACACGAGTTCTACCCTACCGGACCTTCCGAGCCTGGTATTTAATGAGATTCATGCTCACCCGACTGCTGATGCCAATAACAATGGAGCTGTTCAAACAGTAAGTGATGAGTTTGTCGAGATAGTAAATACAGGTTCCAATCAACTTGATATATCTGACTGGATTTTCGCCGATTCCGGACAGGATCGACATCAAATTGAAGACCATACCAGCCTTGTTCCCAATCAGGCGTTGGTAATTTTTGGAGGGAATACCCCAACCGGGGATTTTGGCGGAGCAGAAGTTCAGGTCGCTTCTTCCGGACTCATTAGCCTGAGCAATTCCGGTGAAAATATTTATTTCAAAACCTCAGCTCAGGATACTATTCTTCATGTGGATTATGACGGTGGGTTCACTGGAGAATCCATCAATTTAAATCCTGATCTGACTGGTACCAGCTATTCCGCACATACATCTGTAGACACCGTAGATAACTCTGTGTTCTCACCCGGTACAACAATTTTCGGCAACCCTTTTTTGCCTTTTGTGGAGGTTACCGGAGATGCGGGTTGGCGAATGTTAGCCGCTCCTACATCGAAATATCCCATTCAGCATTTGAATTCTTTCACACCCATTCAGGGTTTTGGAGATGGCTTTGATAAAAACCTGTACACCAGCTGGGATGGGAGTTCCTGGGTAGCCCCCGGTTCAGATTCTGACTCCCTCGAAAATGGAAAGGGGTTTATCCTGTATTTCTACGATAATGCTAATGCCCAAAGCTCGGAATTGCCTGTAAAACTGAGAGCAAGTGGTCTTGTTCCTGATTCCGATGTAACTATAGATCTTCATACAAACGCCGATAAATGGAACTTAGTCGGAAATCCATTCGATACAGCCATCGATTTTTCTTTGGTAACCGTAAATGGAGGTGAGTTGGTTAGTAATGTTGGATACGTCTACAACCCCGCTATCAGCAATTATGTAACTACCACCAGCCTGGGTGATACTGTTGCGGCCTGGCAGGGGGTTTTTGTTAAAGATTCCACTGCATCAAGCCTCACGATCCCTACCTCTTCAAAAATTGATGGCGGAAGCTTACTGAAGTCCGCAAATAAAGATCTTAGTTATCTTGTAATACAGGCAAAGCTACCGGATTCGAATATTGCAGATGAACTGGTACTTGTTTTTTCGGAATCCTCAAAAAAGGATTGGGATTTTTTGGACCTGGAAGAAATCCCCTCACTTTCAGAAAAGAGTATTTCCATTTCTGGAAAAGGCGAAAGAAATGGAAAGCCGGTTAATCAGAGTCAATTCTCCATTCCACTTGACCTGAAAAGCGAACTTCGAATCCCACTAAAAATTGAATCTTCAGAAAATACCGACCTCGTGGAATTCAAAATGACTAAAGTCAGAAGTATTCCCCAGGAAGTGACGATTTCATTGCAAAAAGATGATATCATTTATGATCTGAAAGTAGGATCAGCCGACACCTATTTATTAAATAAAGAACTACTTTCTGGTTTAAACATAGTGGTTAAAAGCAGTATTCTAACGCATTCCGAATCGACAGAAAAAATCTCTCGCCTTCAGCTTTTTCAGAATTATCCAAACCCTTTTAACCCGACAACCAGGATCAGCTACCAGTTGCCGGTAGCGAGTTTCGTAAGTCTTAATGTCTTTGATGCTTTGGGAAGAAAGGTCTCAACCCTGATTGATCAACATCAAACTGCAGGAAATAAAAATGTGAATTTCGATGGTAGTTCTTTGAGCTCCGGAATCTACTTCTTTGTTCTGGAAACTAATTCCGGAATCAGAACGGGCAAAATGATTTTGCTTAAATAGATTTCGTACTTTGTCCAAAAATCAAACGATCTGAAACTATGAGTACCCCTTTAGTCGGCCTGGTAATGGGCAGCGACAGCGATTGGCCAACTATGAAACAAGCCGCCGACATTTTAGAGAAATTTGAGATTCCATTTGAAAAGCAGGTTGTATCGGCACATAGAACACCTGATGATATGGCTGAATATGGAAAAAAGGCCCGGGAGCGCGGAATTAAAATCATTATTGCAGGAGCAGGAGGAGCTGCTCATCTTCCGGGAATGCTTGCCAGTTATACCACATTACCTGTGATTGGAGTTCCCGTTCAAACATCCGCACTCGGTGGAGTAGATAGTTTGTACTCTATCGTACAAATGCCTAATGGAATTCCCGTTGCTACGGTAGCCATCGGAAAAGCTCAAAATGCTGGTCTGTTAGCAACAAGAATTTTAGGAACCAGAGACGAGGATCTTGCATACAAACTGGATATGTATCATCAGCAAATGGCGGAAACATCAAGAAAAAAGACGGAGAACTTGATTTGAAAAAACTGATTTTCTCCCTTGCCCTCTTGCTTTTAGTACCAACATTTACACAAGCCCAGGAATCAAATCCCCTTCAACCTTTCGAGTTTCTTATTGGCGGAACATGGAGTACCGAAACTACTGTGCAGACTTTTGAGTGGGGAGTCGGCCAAAAAAGTGTTCATTCAAAATTGTACTTCATTAATGCTGCTGATACAACCCTGAATGGGGAGATTACATGGTTCTGGCACCCAGGCGAACAGGCTATTAAAGGCTATGGACATCTTTTGAGCGATCAAATCTCCTTTTTCGATTACAGTACTGAGTTTGAAAATCCCAGATGGATGAACAACCAGGTTGTAGGTTTTAATAACCAACCAAATGGCGTAAATATCTTCGAATCCATTGAGTTTATTGGTGATGATGAGTACCGATGGACGATGTACAGCCGTGTGCTCGATGAACTTAAGCCCGAAATCAGTATTGTTTTTAATCGTAAAAACTAACCCAATAATTTCATTATTAATTTGTGATCACTGCAAATAAGCGTACTTTTGCTGGTGGATTACAATACTAAGCCTTCTCTGTCCTCCATTGGCCTGCAGCAACGGTTCTTATTCGATCCATTCCTAGTAACTTAATTTTTTTGATATGAACATTTATGTAGGAAACCTGAGCTATGGGGTTTCTGATGACAACCTTCGCGAAATATTTGAAGCATACGGAACCGTAAGCTCCGCGAAAGTAATTACTGACAAGTACTCTGGCCGATCTAAGGGATTTGGATTTGTAGAGATGGACAATGATGCAGAGGGAAATGCTGCTATTGAACAACTGGATGGCGCTGAAATTGACGGCCGTCCTGTGAAAGTTAACGAAGCTCGCCCGAAAGAAGACAACCGCGGTGGCGGTCGTGGAAACCGTGGCGGCGGTGGATACGGTGGAGGTGGCGGAGGTTACCGCAGATAACATCTATCCAAACATTTCTTAAAGCCTTTTCCAATCGAAAAGGCTTTTTTGTTTCCCCACATTTTAAGTAACCTTCTTAGCTAAATGCAGTATTACTCGCGAGCTATTTATCACAACTTAGGAGATTTATTATGGTAATGAGTACAACAAATTCTTTAGAAGGCAAAGAAATAACCAAATATCTTGGGGTAGTTACAGGAGAAGCCATCCTTGGTGCGAACATCTTTAAAGATATTTTCGCAGGCATCAGAGACATTGTAGGCGGAAGATCTAATTCCTACGAAAAAGCGCTTCAGGATGCCCGCAGACTCGCGTTTACTGAGTTAGAAGAAAAAGCGCGTCGGGTCGGAGCAAATGCAATCATTGGTATCGACATTGATTACGAAACTATAGGTGCTAATGGCAGCATGTTGATGGTCTCAGTAAGTGGAACAGCCGTAGCCGCTCAATAGCTTTCAAAAAAATCCCGCACATCGTTCCAATGTGCGGGATTGCTCCATTTATCTCCCTCTTCTCGGGTTGGTTCTCTCTGTTCTCTCGTCAAGTAGCTCCTCTCTCATCGATTCTGCAAATCGGTACATAATTCGTCGATGCTCGTTTTCATTGATGATATTTCGTCGACGGTTTATTAATCGAAGCTCGCTAAATCGATAGTGTAATCTCTCCTGCTTTTCCAATTGGTGCACCAGCGCTGCATATTCATTGCGACTTCGATCACCACGTTGTCGGACACCATTCCCTCTCGATTCCATTCTTGGTGTCCGCCAATAAGGCTCTCTCTTGGAATAATTTTGATTTCTCCAATATGAGATGCGGTTCAGTTCTCTCCTGGTTTGTTCGATTTCTCTCTCCATATCTCTCATGATCTGTCGTTTCGCATATCTCGCTTCGCGAAGATTATTAGTCATTAATGCGTATGAAAACTGTTCCAGTTCGTATTCAAAATCCCTGAGCTCTTCCCGATTAATCCGGTACTCCGCGTTATCATATGATCTATAGCTCACATAGTATTGCGCAAAAATCCCTGTTGTTGTAAGTATTGTTAATAGTACAAGTAGTTTTATCCGTTTCATGATGTCTCCTTATTTGGATCATTCTCTTAACCTTAAAACGGATGAAAATATGGGGCGTTACTCACATCTTGATGCGAGCTTCCGAATTTCTTTGTAACCAGAGAATCTATTCGTGTCGAATGGCATCAATTGGATCCAGTTGAGAAGCTCTCCAGGCCGGGTAGGTTCCAAATGTAACCCCGATTACAATGGCCAGAATAAGGATTATCAAAATGGAAAGCGGATTGATAACCACCCCAAACTCGATACTTACAAACCGGTTTACAATGGGAACAAAAGCAAGTACCCCGGCCATACCAATAGCCCAGCCCATTACTGAACCAACCATCGAAATAGTCACGGATTCCGCCATAAATTGAAGTACAATATCCTTCTTTTTGGCTCCAGTAGCCTTTCTTATGCCAATTTCTTTCGTTCGTTCTGTTACTGAGATCAGAAGCACATTCATGATCCCTATTCCTCCAACCAGTACTGAAATACCTGTTATAGCCCCCATAATTAGCTTGAACAACAGGATTCCTTCACTTAGCTGTTCTACCCAATAATCATCAGATAGTAAACTGAACGCTTCGGCTCCCTTTTCAAAATTTTCATCTAGCCAAACTGAAGTTTCCTCCTTTATTGCAGGAATGTTCTCAACATTATACACTTTCATTGTAAGTGCGGGATAAGCAGTGCCCTTTTCATCAAATGCTGTGATTGGAATTAAAGCCCGAGGACCATCCAGGTCAACTTCCAGGGTCCCAATAACTTCATAATCGTGTTCTCCAAGAGTTACAACCCGACCGAGTACTTCTCGTGCTGAATCCGGAAATGTTTTTGCAAAGGCTTCATTTACCAGCATCACACGATTCATCGAAGAAATATCATCAGCACTAAAAAATCTCCCAGATGAAAGCACTGGATCAGGTAACAATTCCATTGCGTTCTCCATACTCCCATGTAAATACAAACCCAAAACTGAATCTTCTACCGTAGCTTCTATCGTCCGAAGCGACACATATTCTGTTACCGCTCTTTCCTGGAACATAGCCTCTAATTCCCTGGCTTGCTCATAAGTAATTTTTGGGCGGTTCTGGATTGCTACACTTATTCCGTTTCGCTCGGTCCTTGAATTTGAGGTCACAGTAAAACTTTGGACCGAAGTGGTTTTTGAAAGTTGGTTTCTCCCTGCTTCCTCAAGCCCGTCACCAAGGGCTAAAATTCCAACCAGTGATGCGACCCCGATGATAATTCCCAATGTTGATAGAAGGGTATGAAGTGGGTTTGCTCTGATATTTTGCAGAGCTATTTGTGCAGATTTTAAGAAATAACTCATTCCCGAATTTTTGAGGATCGGGTACGTCTTACTTTCCCCTGAGTTGCAGCTATTTTATGCGGATTTTATGCTCAATTTTGCCAGAATCGAACACAAAAAAAGAATCATTCCACGAAGCAGGACCAAACCTTCCGCGCGCATTGTTTGAAAAACCGTAGCGCTCTTTAGGGATTCCCAAAAAGTTAGTGTCTAACTTACCATTCGCATTTTTATCATGGTAAACAGCAATGGCATACTCGCCAAACGGAAGTTCATCTAGCTGCCATTCTAATGAAGTACTATCTACCGGCAACACAACAGCATATACCGGTTCCTTAGCATATGTTTCTTTGGAATCAAACATCGCAATTCTAAGTTCGCCTTCCACTTTGCCGAGACCATCTATTTGAAGTACAAATGATGCCGTATTCTCCGTGATATAATCTGGCGACTCTTGAGCAATAGAAAGCTGAGTAAAGCTTATTAAGAATACTGTCACTAAAATTCTGCGAATCATACAGGTGTAGATCTCTTTTTTTTCTTTGATGATGTCGATTATGAGCGGGATAACAACAAGTTTTTTCAAATCATTCTGGGAGAACGAATTATCCTAGTTTTTTCCCATTCTCTATAGTTTGATCAGGTACTGCAAGTATTACCTGACCCTTATCGTCATAAAATCCGGTGATCAAACACTGAGACATAAAAGGTCCTATTTGTTTTTCCGGAAAATTGATCACTCCTATTACTTGTTTTCCAATCAATTGTTCCAAACTATAATGCTCTGTTATTTGAGCAGATGACTTTTTAATCCCAACTTCTTTACCGAAGTCAACCATCAGCTTATAGGCAGGTTTTTTGGCTTCAGGGAATTCCTCAGCTTTAATAACCGTACCCACTCTTAACTCTACTTGTGCAAACTCTTCCCATGTAATTTCTTTCATTCCCTAAAATAAAAAACCCCCGAATTTCGAGGGTTTAAAATTTTTTATTTAATCAACATCATAGATTTACTTAAATAGAGTTCTTCTGCTTGTAATCGATAGATGTATAAACCACTAGGGAGATTTGATGCATCAAAACTTATGGTATGTGCTCCAGCTAATTGTCTGCCTGAAACCAAAGTTGCTATCTCTCTTCCAAGCATGTTATACACTTTTAGTTCAACATCAGATGAAGTAGCGAGTGTATAACTAATATTTGTTGATGGGTTAAACGGATTAGGATAGTTTTGATGTAGTATTAATTCTCCTGGACGCGAAGTCTCCAGATCATCGATGCTAGTCACTTGCTCATATATGACTCTAAATCTTTCATTATATAATATCGACACACCATCATCAGAATAGTTTATCAACTCATCAATTCTACCTTCTGTGTCGTAACCAATATCAATTGCCCCATCATCGAGCCATTCACCATTGTCGTAATACTCAGAAACTAGACTAACATTTACCCCTTCTTCTTTAACAAAATATGATCTGGAATAAGGAATCCAGCCATCGTTTGGATAGAATTCATCGTTATACTCTTCAACCAGAAATAAATCATCAGTTAATAGTGATCCAAAATCTGAAATTGAAAAATTGTAATACGTGTAACGATCAATCCAATCCGGATACATATAATATTCAATATAATTTCCATCTCTTTCGACAGCATAATTCGTGTCTATTCCATCAATGACACCATTATCAATATTAGTCACTTCAAATACTAATGAATCAGAAGTTATTTCAGTAAAACGAACTTCGATTCCTTCACTAAAACCTTCATCATAGTCTATAGCGAAAAGTGAATCTATTCTTCCATTAGCGTTGTAGAAGATCTCATAACTCGTGTATACATTTTCAATGAATTCTGCATAAAGAGTTAATAATCTCCCTTCATCATCCAAGGTTATATTTGTTGAATAGGAATACATGAATTCTTGAGCTTCATTATAAATGTTGTAATGATCGATGGTTATAGCTCTTCGTTCATTTGAATATTCATATTCATTCCTTTCGGTGTTAATCCAATCGCCATTATGACTATCGTATAAAACCTCAGCGATTCCACGATCCATACTATTTTTCATCTTCCCGACTGTCGCAGAAGTATGCAATTGAATATCATTTCTTATGTCTTGTAAAGTGATCTTTCCTGATTCTCTTTTATTAATTCGATTTTGCGCTTTTAAATCAGAAATGCATATAAAAATTAGCGCTATGCTAAGAATTGTTGTGATTGGCTTCATTTCCCCTTACCCAGATTTTTATTGTAGATTTCCCCTAAGTGAACTATAAACTCATTATCAATAAGAAATATTGCATAAAAAAAACCTGCTCCCATTTCTGAAAGCAGGTCTCATACTTAGATGAGTAAACGAAAATCTTATCCAGTAACTGTTTTCACAGTCTTGATAATGCGAGCAGCAACCTTATATGGATCTGCGTTTGAAGCTGGTCGACGATCTTCCAGGTAACCACTCCAGCCATGAGTAGCCGTGTAAACCGGAATACGAATCGAAGCTCCGCGGTCAGAAACACCATAAGAGAATTGATCGATGGCTGCAGTTTCATGATCGCCTGTTAAACGTTGATCATTATCAGCACCATATACAGCTATATGCTCATCAACAACACTTCGGAAAGCTTCGCATACGCTTTCAATCTTCTCTTTTGAACCAGCAGTTCTTATATACTCGTTAGAGAAGTTCGCATGCATACCAGAACCATTCCAGTCAGTCTTCCCAAGTGGTTTTGGGTGCCACTCAATGTAAACACCATACTTCTCAGTAAGTCTTTCGAGTAAGTATCGGGCTACCCAGATCTGATCACCTGCATCATGAGCACCTTTTGAGAAAATTTGGAATTCCCATTGACCGGCAGCTACTTCACCATTGGTTCCTTCTACATTCAACCCGGCATCAAGGCAGATATCTAAATGTTCGTCTTTAATCGTACGACCATAAGCATTTTGACCACCTACACCACAATAATATGGACCCTGTGGTCCGGGATATCCTCCAGCGGGGAATCCAAGTGGTAATTGTGTATCCAAATCCATGATGAAATACTCCTGCTCAAAACCAAACCAGAAGTCATTGTCATCATCTTCGATACTTGCACGTCCATTAGAAACGTGTGGAGTACCATCAGCATTTAATACCTCTGTCATTACAAGATATCCATTCTTCACTTCAGGATCCTCGTAAATTGCAACAGGCTTCAATAAACAGTCAGAACTATCACCAGTTGCTTGTTCAGTAGAACTACCATCGAACGACCACTCAGGACAGTCCTCCAACTTACCGCTGAAGTCGTGAACGATTTTTGTTTTACTTCTTAAAGATTGTGTTGGCTTATATCCATCCAACCAAATGTATTCGAGTTTTGCGAACGCCATGTTTACTTAATTTTTTATGATATTCAAGAAAAAATCAAAACAAATATAACGCACTTTTATCAAAACACTCAATTAATTTAGACTATAAGTTATCCACATATAAATTAAGCAGGCTAAAAAGCGCTTACACTTTATTTACTTTTTCAAATTCTAATCTTAAAAGCACTCAAAACCAGACTCATTAACTCCTTTTTCTGTTGAATTGATAGTTTAACTGAGCGCGTTTCCTCCCTATCTTCAGCGATAATTATTCACATTTCTTGTCTCATAATTCGTTTAGTTTGACTACATCAAAGTTCAAAATCTGGGTTCACGCAGCCCGTCCCAAAACACTTGCTGCAGCCTTCACTCCTGTGCTTGTTGGAGCAGCTATAGCCTGGAGTGATGACCATTTCATTGTTCTAAATTCGATCGTTGCTCTTGTTTGTGCATTCCTGATTCAAATCGGCACCAACTTTGCCAACGACTATTTTGACTTTGTAAAAGGAGCAGATACAGAAGATCGTATTGGATTTACCCGCGCAACCGCTGCCGGATTGATCGCTCCCAAAACTATGCTTCGTGCTACTGTATTTTCTATGGGACTGGCCTTTGTGTTTGGATTGTACCTGGTATGGTTTGGAGGTTGGCAGATCTTGCTTATTGGGGTTCTTTCCCTCCTTTTCGGAGTATTATACACAGGAGGCCCTTACCCTCTCGGATATAATGGATTAGGAGATATTTTTGTATTCATCTTCTTTGGGATTGTTGCCGTAATGGGTACTTATTTTGTGAATGCTTTGGAATGGTCTGAAGCAAGTTTTTGGGCTTCCTTACCTGTTGGAGCGCTCTGTACAAATATTTTAGTAATCAACAATTTGAGAGATGTTGAACAAGATGCCAAAGCTGGAAAGCGGACATTGGGTGTGCTATTTGGAGATACTGCACTTAAATGGGAATACACAATAATGCTTCTACTTGCCTTTGCAATCCCGCCATACTTCAATATACAGCTTGGGTATACGATCTGGATCTACCTGCCTTTTATTTCGGCACCGTTGGCATTCATACATGCCAAAAAAGTTTGGTCAGAAACTTACAAACCAAATCTTAACAAAGTACTGGAACAAACGGCCCAGTATATGGCTCTTTTCGGGCTTCTTTTCTCGATTGGGATTATTTTAGGTTAATGCTTTCTTACTACGCCTTCAAAATACCATTCAAGACTCCATTCAGGGTTTCAAGTCAAACACTGACTTCCCGAAATGGAATTTTGATGGTTTTTGATTCTGGTAGTTTTCTGGCATTTGGCGAAATCGCACCTCTTCCGGGGTTTTCGAAGGAGTCTATCGATGAGGTTCTTCCGGTTTTAGTTGAAAATCACAAGCACCTCGAATCCGCTTTCCAGAACGACGAAGCGGAACAGTTGATCTCAATTCTGGATGCTATCCATCAATTCCCTTCGCTATCATTTGGGTTGGATACTCTTATGCTGGATACCAAATCCAAAAAAAATGGACATTCTTTAGCTCAATCGATTTTTGATAAGTCCGGCAAATCGATCAATGTAAACGGAGCTGTCGGAATCCAGGATCTTAACTCTGGGTTGAAAAGAGCGGAAGAACTCGTAGAATCTGGGATTGGAACATTGAAAGTGAAGGTTGGATTAGATCATCAACAAGAGGTGAATTTGATCAATGCTATGCGATCTAACTTTCCAGATGTCAACATACGAATTGATGCCAATCAAGCCTGGAAGACCGATGAAGCGATTAACTGTCTTGCCGATTTTTCAGAATTTGAAATCGAATATTGTGAGCAGCCTGTTCATGAGTCTGATATACAGGCTATGAAGTCAGTAAAAGATAAAACTGAGATACCTATCGCAGCTGATGAGTCTGTACGAAATTATGATCAAGCCAGGCAATTGATCGATACCAAGGCGTGCGATATTCTGATTTTAAAACCTTCTCTTTTTGGAAGAATTAAAAATTGTATCGTAACAAAAGAATGGGCTGTTTCTCATAATATTGATGTTGTCGTTACAACAGCGTTCGATAGCATCATTGGAAGGACAATTACCGCGGTTTTGGCTTCGGGTTTGGGTTCCCAAAAATTTGCGCATGGTCTCGCTACTGGTCAGTTTTTAAACGAGCCGGGCAACCTGCCAAAAGAAATTAGTGAAGGTTCATACTTGTTACCATCTAAGCCGGGGTTAGGCCACCATATCGATTTATCCTATTTTAAAAAAATACTCTGACAGTGTTTAAATCGAGACTGCATATATTTGAATTTAAAAAAACAGCACCTGATTTCGTCTTTTTGGCTTCGAAAGACGGAATGTATACTTATAGTGATCTCGATCGATTCACGGCTTTCTTTCAGGACATATTGATTCGTAAGTCCGATTCTCTCAAATGGCCAGTCGCTTTTTTGTCAGACTCCAGTGATATGATGGTTTTCTCCATTGCCGCATGTTGGCAGCTCGGGGTACCTTTTATCCCCCTGGATCCCAAGCTCACTCAATCTGAACTGGAGTCTCAGATTTCGGAGTTGAGCCCGAGCCTGATTTTCTGTGATTCAAAAAACCGGAATCGTTTACAGGGTGATGATGTCATTCATATGGATGAAAACTATTTCATCAATGCATTCACTTTCGATCCGAGAAACTCAGATATCCCGAATCCTGTAAAGTTTGATCGAAATGATGTATTCGGATACTTCTTCACTTCAGGTACTTCCGGTAAACCGAAGATTGTTCCGCTCAAACGTCGTCAGATGCATTCTGCAGCAAAATCTTCGGCAAAAAATCTCCGTCCCGATCCTAATCATTTCTGGTTGCTCTGCCTGCCGTTAAATCATATTGGAGGGATTTCAATTATTCTTCGTTCTCTCATTTACGGTACCGGAATTTATCGTCTGGATGTATTTCATGAAGAGATGATTAAGGAGTTTCTGAGTGAGAATTCCAGGTTCCAGGCGGCTTCACTGGTCCCGACTATGCTGAAGCGGCTGCTAAAAAATCCTCTGTTCCGAACCCATCGTTCGTTTAAGGGTGTTTTGCTGGGTGGCGGCCCATCTAATGAACACCTGCTTAAAAAAGCGGTAGAGCGAGGTATTCCGATGATTTCGAGCTATGGCATGACGGAAACCTGTGCCCAAATCGTTGCGAACCCCATGTTAGTCCCATCCGGTACTTATACTCCGCTAACAAGTGTTGGAAAACCATTTCAGGCTAATACCATTGAAATTCGGGATGAACATGGAAAATCCCTACCCATGAATGAATCCGGCTTGATCTGGGTGAAAGGTCCCCAGGTATTTGATGGCTATTATCCGGAAAAGGACCCTGAATCGCGTTTTGATAAAAAGGGTTGGTTCAATACAGGAGATTATGGGCATATCAACGGAAACGGGCATCTGTTTATAGAAACCCGCAGAGTTGATTTGATTGTATCAGGAGGAGAGAATATCAATCCTTTTGAAGTAGAACAGGCAATAGAGGAATTGAAGGAAATCAAAGAAGCAGCTGTAATTGGTGTCGAAGATGATGAATGGGGACAAAAAGTAGTCGCCGTTGTTACTCTCTCCAATGGCGTTCATCCCGATCTTGATTTCATAAAAGAACAACTGAGAGGGACCATTTCCGATTACAAGCTACCCAAAGTTTTGGAAATCGTTGATGAACTTCCAAAAACAGCTACCGGTAAGATCAAGCGTAAAGAGTTGAAGCAAAAGTTTTCAAATTCTTGAGACTGTTCGTTGGGTTGGATAAATCCGAACAACCTTAAATTGGTTGAATAAACAAAACTTTAATTCATAACTGAAGTAAGACAGCTCGTATTCATTTCTAACTACCTTTGTTTAGAACTCGGAATCATGAGAAACATTTTCTTGCTGACATTTGGTTTTTTCGCCTCGAGCTTATTTGCTCAATCTCCTGAATTAACCTCTTACGATGAAGCTTTGATAAGCGAAGCCTTCCATTTACAGGAACAATTAGGGCAACTGGTCTGGAATAATTGGGAACCTCAGGAAGTCCCATTTCTTTACAAAAAAGGAGCCTTTGAATATTTGCTCTTTCATCCAAATCCACCTGAGGGATTCCAATTACATAGCAAAAAATCTAGTCTCACTGATGTATATTGGAATACCAGAATTGACACCCTGGATTTTGCAGCTACATTCTCAGTAAATAACTTACCAACCGTAGTAATGACCTCTCCCGAAAATGATGAGAGCATTACAACGTGGATTCTCAATTCTGCACATGAAATGTTCCATGTATTTCAATTTGATCAATTGCTTTCAGAAGAACTCACTAAGAACATTAGTGTAGACCTGGAAAATCAAATCTACTCGTCAGAAGATGATATTCTTTCGATGTTCAATGATCCTGAAATTCGGGCGTTGTTAAGACTTGAAGCAGACCGTATCTACAATGGTATCACACCGGATTCGCTATCACAAAGCGAACAAAAACTACTGAAGAATAGATTAAGTGATATCTATTCGCTTCAACCCGATATTTTTCAGGATACTTTACTTTCAAAATATAAATTACGCATGGAATGGACCGAAGGTGTAGCAAGATATGTAGAACATCAACTTGCTTTTTATGCATCAAATGAATCTCTTTACCAACCATCATTAGAGTTCAAAACTTTATTCCCTGAGGCAAGTTATAAAGAAAAAGCGGATAGATATTCTATTCGAAGATCTATCAACCCTATCAGATTTGTTGGAGCAGGAGTTCGTGGTAGAATAATGTTTTATTATATGGGGATGGGAAAAGCTTATTTGTTGGATCGAATTAACCCGGACTGGAAATCATCCTACTTTTCATATACTCTAGATCAATTGCTAGCCGAAGAATAAGCTACAAGAGCATCTGGTTATCTATTGATTTCTTTGAATGCAGATTCAGCATTAGTCGCTTAGTTATTTAGTAAACGATCATTATCATGAATCTCGAGCAGAATAAACAAAATGCCATAGATTTCTATCGAACCGCTTACCTGGGAAACCCAAGGAAAGCTGTAGAGCTATATGTGGGTGGTGAATACATCCAACATAACCCGGATGTAGCAGATGGTCCTGATGGCTTCATCCATTATTTCGAGAGAATGCGGGACGAATATCCTGAAAAGGACATCCAGTTTGTGCGTTGTATTGCCGAGGGTGATTTAGTTGCTCTTCATACGCTGCAAACCTGGCCCGGAGATGAACAGTATGTAACTATGGATTTTCTTCGGTTTGATGAAAATGGAAAAATCATCGAGCATTGGGATGCCATTCAGAAAGTCCCCGATCATACAGCTAATGAGAATGGAATGGTTTAAAATACATTCTTACCTGTAGTTCAAAGAATTATTTTGTAGTCAACTAGGTTGGTTGATCAGTGTGATCATCCAACCTTTTTCCATTTATGAAAATTGACTCCATCATCAAAAACAGAAAAACACAAAAAGTCTTAGCTGATGAACCGTGGGAGATGTCGCTGGATAAACTTGAGTTACAGAAACTGGCTATCGAGCTTCTTGAAGTCGCTGCATCCGCTCCTTATCACCATAAATGTAATTCAGCATTTTCGGATGAAAGTCGAGTTTTGAATTCCTGCCTGCCCTATAGGTTTTACCTATTGAATACCAACAATTGTCGTGAACTGGCCTCGTATATACTCGGAAACAACATCAAATCAGGAAAGGTGATTAATATGCTTTTTTCAGCAGATCTCTTGTTTTTGGTCACCTGGCTTCCTGAAACAAACACGGACCTGGAGGTTGATGATTCTCGGCTACTAGAGCCTGTTCCATTTCTTGGAAGTCTCAAAAATATGGAACATATAGCTGCCGCATCATCCGCGATCCAGAATATACTGATAGCGTCCTCCTCACGTGGTATTCCGAGCTACTGGTCATCAGGAGGAGTTTTACGTAAAAAGCCAATAAGAGAATTACTGGAGATTCCTCTAGATGAAATTCTGCTGGGAGCATTATTCCTTTTTCCAAAAAATAGTGTAGAAAGAAGTGCTAATATTATTCCCGGTCACTTAAGGGACGAAGGTAAGAAAATTGAAACCTGGTCAAAGTGGGTTAGCATTTAGTAGGGTTAGTTATCGTCAGTTCTATAATTTCGTACTGAAAGTGCCCAAAAAATTAGCAGAGGGTGAATCACGAACAATCTTACCCAACTTATCCATTCTGCAACACATAATCCTCCCTCTATACAACTTCCTATTTGAAGGAAATAGATATGTGAGGGTATAAAACTAATCAACATGGCAACGAGCAAGTAACTCGACCATTTCCGAGTCGATTTAAATAAAAGCCCAGCCCCAAGAAGTACTTCTGCTACTCCCGCTATTAGATTGATGACGTCGGGAAATGGCAGGTAATCAGGAATCAATTCATAATAAAATTCAGGATTAACAAAATGATTTGCCCCCGCAAATACATAGAACCCGGAAAGCAGAAACAGATTCGCTTTTTTTAAATCCATTTGATCTTCTTTTCCTGATTAGCCCTTTTCAAAATCAAAAAGAATGGAATCCACCAGATGAAATCATTAGTAAACAGAGTGTAGATGAATTCAAACGGAACGGCGCCGGATGCATAATTCACAAAAAACCCGGCCGGACCAAAAATCTTCCCCAGAAACCCTACCGCTACTATTGGCCAATGGGTTAAAGGGTCATGCGCTGCCCACCAATACCCAAGGCCATAGACCCCGATTACCATTCCCATGCCCTGCCATATCATTGGATGAACGGGATACTCCATTCCAACTAATTCGAAAAAATGATTGGGAAACAATACAACCCAGGCTCCCCAAAGTATGTTGTAGACTGCTGCAATACGCAGCGTTAGTGACATTTGCTTAATGGTCATTATAAAGATTTTAGGCTCTGAACAAGTTCAGTATGACCATCATTTCGTGCTATTATCCAATTTTTCAGGTCATCAATAGAAGTGCAAAAAACGCCAATAAATTATTTACTAAGTGAAAAACTATAGGAGCCAAATAGCCATCGGTTTTCTTTCTCATAAACCCGGCAATCAATCCAAAGCAAAAATAAAAAGGAAACAAGCTCATGTTTTCGTGAATCAAGCCGAAAAGTGTCGCCTGTAAAACATTTGCAGCCCAAAACGGAATGTATCTTGATGCACTTCCTAAAATGATACCACGAAACTGGATTTCTTCAATAATGGGAGCCACGATTACAACACTCAGAAATGCCACGAAGCTTCCATAATGCTCAATTAACGCGAGGATAGATTGTTCCAATAACCCGGTTGAACCATCTGCAATTACTCCTGTAGCTTGACCACTTAGCCCAAAAAGTAATCCGTAAATGAACCTCAGTACAAAAATTCCTCCAACCCCTATACTAACCTCTTTCAACCATTGATCTCTGAAACTAAAGAAGTTTTTGAAGTCATCCAGTTTCAACAGTATGAACGTCCCAATAATCAACATAAAATCAAAAAATAGCATCGAATTAGCGAGAGTGATGCTATCCAAAGACTCATAATCCACGTATTCATCATTCATTGATGCGACAAAAGTCGGGTAGTCAATAAATATCTCAGTCAAAAAACTTGATGCGAGTAATACCGAAGAGATAATCCAGAAGTGCTTAAGCAACCATCTCTTATCAAATGTATCCCGAAGCTCTATCGAATCATACTTCCATCTGCCATACGCATAAATAGGAACGATCCATATGTATGGGACACATATTATGATGAGAAATAGAACGACATAGGATAGAATAACTAACAGATCCTGAAATTCCAGATCCAATACTCCATGTTTAAAAAAGATTTTGAGCTTAAATACTCCAAATGGATCCGCCCAAAACCCTTCCTCTCTCATTAGTTTGTAGGAATTCCTGACCGTATCAATTGAACTGTGTTCTAAATCAAAAATGAACAGATTCTCTAAAGCTCTTCGGTTATTCCAATATGCGTTGCTTGCCTCCAACAGAAAAGGTCTGGCTTCATCAAATTTTTCAAGCTTAATTAATGCTTCACCAATCTCTTCAGATACATCCCACCCCTCTTCACTTTCCTGCAACCATTTGAAAACTTTTACTGCCAATTCATACTGACCGATTTCACTGAAAAGACTCCCTTTTTGGTACAAGTTATCTGTTTTTGTAGAATCAAGATGAGCTATCAGAGTTTCTTCTGCCCGATCTAAATCATCTAACGATATGTATGCCCTTGCTTTAAGTGTGCTAAGATCCAGACTGTCATTCTCGTTCATCGCATCTGTAGCAAACGCAAGCGCTTTACCATATTGTTCCTCATTGGAGTAATGCCGGGCCAGGTCCTCATATACCAGTGAAATCAATTGTGGTTTTAGGATCTCACCGTTTGCATAGCTTATACTAAATTCTTCCAGAATTATAGTCGATGAATCTTCATATTGATGATAGTGATAGTATATATTTGCATCAGGATGGTCGGCATAACTTGATATCAACTCTTCCAGACAAACTTCAAAATCCTGATACTTGGGGTTATAGTATTCTACTTCATCAAAAAAAACGGTATCAATAAACCTGCATTTTTCAATAACTACATAAACTGAGGGCTGATTTAGCTGTGATTGATCATAGAAACTTAGAACGTCTTCATACATCACGTCCTGGGCATTTCTTACCTCGTTAACGAATTTTTCAGCTCTCAATTCTTCATTTACAACCGTCTGAGCTCCAACCTCAGCAGGTAGGAAAAAACTGATATGAATCAGTACTATTTGCCAAATGTATTTGAAGAAAAACCTTTTCAACCCAACCCGACCCTTTCAAAAATTACGTCAACGTTTCGTGTGTGATGATTCAAATCGAATGCGTCATCAATTTCTTCTTTACTTAGCTGTGATGTTATAAAAAAGTCACTTTCAATCAATGGCTTAAATGGTTTTTGAGCTTCCCAGGCTTGCATTGCCAATGGTTGAACAGCATCGTAAGCTTCTTCGCGAATAACACCCTTTTCGATAAGCTTATTTAGTACTCGTTGGGAAAACACCAACCCATGAGTTTTCCAGATATTTGCCTCCATATTCTCTTCAAAAACCACTAACCGCTCCATCACATTTGCAAACCGTGAAAGCATATAATCCAACAGAATGGTAGCATCAGGAAGAATGATTCGCTCTGCGGATGAATGCGAAATATCACGCTCGTGCCAAAGCGGGATATTCTCAAAAGCAGTAACCATATACCCACGTAGTACCCGGGCACAACCAGAAATATTTTCTGAACTGATCGGATTACGTTTATGTGGCATACTCGATGAACCCTTTTGCCCTTTTCTGAATGCCTCCTCTGCCTCACGGACTTCGCTCCGCTGAAGGTGGCGAACTTCTACAGCCATTTTTTCAAGCGAAGAGCCAATTAATGCTAATGTCGAGACATAATGCGCATGGCGGTCCCGTTGGAGTGTTTGCGTGGAAATCGGTGCTGGAGTCAATCCCAACTTCTCGCAAGTATAGTGCTCCACTTCAGGTGGGATGTTCGCAAAAGTACCTACCGAACCCGAGAGCTTGCCAAATTCAACATCAGCCGCAGCCTTTTCAAAGCGTTCAAGATTACGTTTCATCTCAGCGTACCAAAGCGCACATTTCAATCCAAATGTAGTAGGTTCTGCATGGATTCCATGTGTACGCCCCATCATCACCGTGTATTTATGGGCCCTGGCTTTTTCCTCAAGTACTGAGATCATTCGGGTTAAATCAACCTTAAGGAGTTCATTAGCCTGTTTCAGTCGTACTCCCCACGCCGTATCAACCACATCAGTTGAAGTAAGTCCATAATGCACCCACTTCTTTTCATCGTCAAGACTCTCGGAAACAGCTCGTGTGAAAGCAACAACATCGTGACGGGTTTGTTCTTCTATTTCTTTTATTCGATCTACCTCAAATGTGGCTTTCTCATAGAGCGTATCCACATCCTCCATAGGAATCACCCCAATCTTTGCCCACGCCCAGCAAGCAGCTAGCTCAACATCCAACCAGGCTTTAAATTGATTGTGCTCTGTCCATATAGATGACATTTCTTCACGTGCGTATCTCGAGATCATAAAGGTGCTGCGTTAAATTTTTTGCCAAAGATACTGCTTTGATGCGCTCGATGTAGCTTCGTTTTCGAATTTCTCCTCCCATAATTCCACGAAGTAATCGCTTACATCGATAAAAAAAGAATTAATCAAAGAAGCGGTTTCTTTTTAAAATATGAAACAAAAAAGCGCTTACACATTTTTTGTTTATGTAATAATTGAATATTGATTAAAATTTTATGTTTGATATTACTATTCACCTAACTATGTTAGCACCGAGAGTATTCTCACCTCACTCATCACTAAATAACTTACTAATGAAGTTCAGATATAAATTTATTCTTAGCGTACTTGCTCTTATGACGCTGAACTCGGTACAAGCCCAGGAATTGGCAGCTGAGACGGTACAGGATAATCTTAATTACATTTGGACCATCGTTGCGGCGTGTTTGGTCTTCTTTATGCAAGCCGGTTTTGCGATGGTGGAAGTTGGATTCACCCGCGCTAAAAATGCCTTAAACATCATCATGAAAAATGTGATGGATGTTTCTGCTGGTGGATTAGCCTTTTTCTTTATTGGATTTGGCATCATGTTCGGTACCTCAGCCGGCGGCTGGATTGGCACGGATGGATTCATGCTCCTGGATATAGGCGATTATTCCGTAGAGTGGTCATACACTTTCTTCTTCTTCCAGGCAGTATTCGCAGCTACTGCAGCTACGATCGTTTCCGGAGCAGTGGCGGAGCGAACAGCATTTAATGCTTACCTCATTTTCTCTATTGTTATCACGGCATTCATTTACCCTGTATTTGGAGCATGGGCATGGGGAAGCTTATTTAATGGTAGCGGCTGGTTAGAAGAACTCGGGTTTATCGATTTTGCCGGTTCAACCGTGGTACACTCAGTAGGCGGATGGGCTGCCCTGGCCGGAGCAATGGTAGTTGGCCCCCGTGTTGGAAAGTACCTCAATGGAAAGCCCCAGGAAATTAAAGGTCACAGTCTGCCTACTGCGGCTTTAGGGGTATTCATTCTCTGGTTAGGTTGGTTTGGTTTTAATGCAGGTTCCACTACCACCGGTGATACTTCAGTAGCGTTAATTGCATTAAATACATTCCTTGCTGCCGGAGCCGGTGCATTCGCTGCGATGGCTATTTCATGGATTTCCAAAGGCAAACCCGACGGCGCTGTAACCTTAAATGGTGTTCTTGCCGGCCTTGTTGGTATTACAGCAGGTTGTGCAAATTTAACTCCAATCTTTGCCATCATTGCCGGTGCGATAGCAGGTATCATCTGCCATTATTCAATGATTCTTATCGAAAAATATGTTGATGACGCTGTTGGTGCTGTTTCTGTACATGGTGTTTGCGGTGTATGGGGTACGTTGGCAGCTGGCCTTTTTGATTCTGCCGGATTTAGCTGGTCTGTAATCGGTGTTCAAGCAATCGGAATCGGTGCTGCTTTCTTGTGGACTTTCCCGGTAAGCTATCTGATCTTCAAGGGCATTGACGCACTAATTCCGCTACGGGTAAATGGTCATCTCGAAGAAATGGGACTCGATCTGCACGAGCACGATGCAGAAGCGTACCCGGAATTCGGAGAAAAAACGTTGGCAACAGCTTAATAATCATCCACTATTCTTATCGGAGAGCAGGCATCACTCACCTGCCTCTCCGATTTATTTCACTCTCTATTGGAGATAAGAAATCTCCCTTCTCAAACTATACTCACTCAACAAGGAATTACAATTATGAAATCGATTAAAAAAATATTCTTAGTACTAGCTTTCGCCTTATTGGCGATGACGACCAAACCTACACTTGCCCAGGACGTTGAAGTCAGCACTGGAGTAGATTACTACAGTACCTATGTTTGGAGAGGTGTTGCTTATTCAGGACCATCCCTTCAACCATCTGTCGAAGTTAGTAGTGGCGGTTTTGCAATAGGCGCCTGGGGATCACAAGGATTCGACGGTTTTCAGGAAATGGATTTATATGCCGGTTATGAACTTGATTTTGGTCTGTACCTTGGTGTAACAGATTACTTCTACCCAAGTACATCTACCGGAGCATCGGGCCCATTTCTTGAATCAGATAGTCATGCTTTTGAATTAAATGCAGGTTACTCGCAAGATGCTTTGTCCTTATCAGCAAATTACATTTTTGGTGGTAGCGGATCTGTTGGAGACGACCTTTACTTCGAACTGGGCTATTCATTAAGTCAGGCAGATTTATTTGTAGGTGCCGGAGACGGATGGCATTCAAGTGACACTGAATTTACCGTTGTTAATATTGGAATCGGAACTTCTAAAGAGATCAAAGTAACTGATACCTTTTCAATTCCGCTAAGTGGCGCTGTAATCCTTAACCCCGATACCGAAGATTTATATATCGTTGTAGGATTCTCGTTCTAAACAAACCAGTATAACTGACTACATCAAGGGAGGCGCTGTGAGGGCGCTCTCCTTTTTTTGTTTCATTGTGTCGGGATCTTCAGAATGGTTCCACGAGAAATTTGATCGTCAAGCTCAACCTGGTTAAGTATTGCCACATCTAAAGGCTCAATTCCCATTGGCAGATTAGCCGGTATTACATCCGAAAATACTCCGCCCTGACGAACTCTTTCTAATCGTAAAGTAACTGGTTCAATATTTAAGACAGTGGGGTCATCCACCATATCAAATGAAGTGAAGACCTGAGTAAAATTATCCGAGTACGTATCAAATTTTGCTGCCGTAGTGTAGCTCAAAAACCGGTAAATATTACCCTGGTACTCAACAGCACTCAGTTGAATAGTCAATTGTGTACCATCATTTGTGGCTGCTGAAAGCTGTGCTGAATACCCTTCATACCCATTAACATTTTCTGGTCTTTCGGATGTTAGAGTAATTCCTTCCTGGGATGAAAATGCGTTCACAGAAGCTCGCGGCGAGTCGTTTTCAGAATCAATTGTAAACTGAACAATGGCATCCTGTGCTTCATTAAACAAAATTACTGCTGAAGATTGATTCACAAGTTGAAAACCGGATGGAACTGAAAACTGGAATTCTAAATCCGGGTGAAAAAAAGTATCTCCATCCACATATCCCTCTCGCGGATTATCCCCATACATCAATCCATCAATTTGACCTAGAAACTCGTCTCTGTTTATAATATTCATTTCATACCCCTCGGCTTCCCATTCCGCTGCCATTCGAGGAATATTCTGTTCCCGCTCACCCGGGTCTGGATGAGAGGATAAATGGGAAGGAATGTCATGACCTGCTTTCTCCGAAATCCGTTTTAGAGATGTAAAGAATTTACCTCCTTCTGCTGCTACATATCCTTCCATCGCCGAATACTCAACGCCAAGGCGATCGGATTCTCTCTCATCATCACGACCATATCTTAAAAAAAGCAACTGTGCAGTAGTTCCACTCATCTGAAGGATTTGGCCACCATCCAATCCAAGACTTTCCCCTACTACTGCTCCCCCGATAACTGCAAGTTGACCAAATTGCTGTTCAGCTGCCCGTTGAGAGGCATGCCTTGCTGCTACGTGACCAATTTCATGCCCTAAAACCACCATTAACTGTGCTTCGTTATCAAGATGGGCAAGCAAACCTCTGGTTACATACACATAACCACCAGGGAGAGCAAAAGCGTTTACAACCGGACTATTTAAAACTCTGAACGTAAAGGGAGTATTTCGATATTCGGACGGAGTATCAGCACGATTGAAATGGCTTACCTGGAGTAGTTCCTGCCCTAATCGATCTACATAATCAGCTAGTCCCGGATTATCGTACAAACCGTATTGAGCGATAATTTCGCCATCAGCTTCTCTTCCTAACTCAAGTTCTTTTTGCCAGCTGTATCCATACACTCTTTTGTTACCTGATACAGGACTGGTTTGAACCGTTACACATCCGGATATGAAAATGGCTACCACTAAGCCAATAGTCATAAGTAATTTATGCTGAATTTTGAGGGTGAATTTCATGAGTAAGTTTCGTTTTTTAGCTGATCAAAAGTTAATGGATTAATATTAGGTAATTAAAAATAAAATTGGGGAAACGGGGAAATGGGTGCCAATAATTTCAAACTATTTGAAATCGTAAATGAGACTATTGATGACATTTATGACTTTCTGGTTCGGTACCTGAGGACATTTTGGATCATACTTTTCAAATTCAAAACTTTTATAACCTTTAATCACGAAGATCAGGAATTCAAACATATTGTACGTCCGTTTAATTACCTGTTGTTTAGTTTTATTCTCCTTCTCCTCGGCCTGGAGTTAGTAACTATTCCTTATAACCATTATTACAGTGACACGTTCGACCAACCCACTGTAATAAGTGAAGCCAACAGAAACCTAGCCGCAGAAGAAAAGAAAGATCAGGGCGATGGTAGACTTACAACGCTAAGGAGCGATCTGACAAGCCTTAATACTACTTCATTGATCATGAAGTTCCTACCCACGATTCTCTTCTTCATTCTGATTTCTAAAATTATCGAGGTTACTTATCGGAGAATATTTAAAAAACCTGATGCAGTATTCGGGGCTGCATACTTGTATAGTATAGGGTTCAGTTGCTCGGCCTTTGCGTTTCTTTCATTCATACTCTACGGAGTCTATGCCTCTGCAATGTTTCTTGAGGTTTTCGAAGTATTGGATTGGGTAGATGATCTCGAACTAGCAATGTTTTTGTATGGTGCTCTACTGATTTTCTTCCCGGCTTTTTTGATTTCCCGCCTCATGAAAATTGAGAGTATTCATTTTTTCAAGCGATTTCTTTCTTTCGGTTTTTTAGTAGGCCTTAACTTTATGATCACTTTTGGCTACCTGTTAGCACTAATTAATGCTCAGGAAGATGAAACGACCGAAACCTATAGTGAGGGCGTGGAATTCAGGCTATTGGGGATGGATAGAGACGGGTCGAAGATTCATGTTACACTCATCCATAAAGACTATTCTGAATTTATTTTTGAGCAAGGATCCATAGCCTGGGTAGATGCGGTAAACTACTATGATTCTGTTACTTATGGAATCTTCTTAACCGAGGCAAATTTTGTAACAGGTAAAGAAACGAACAACTTTCTTCACCTAAATTCAAACAGGATACTGGAGCTCGAACTCGATTTTCTCTATGAAAATGAATATGTGATTTTTGATTCCCTGGCGAATGCAGGAGATAACTTTAGATTGGAGCTTAAATTGTTAAAAGATATCGATGTAAATGAGACTGGATTTCTCGACTTTACAGGATCAGATTTACTTCCCTGACCAGCGAGATTCCAAACTTCTTTTCGATGTCCTCTTTGATTGATTCAGAAAGCTGAAAGATTTCCCTACCGGTAGCTGATCCGTGATTAACCAACACCAGGGCTTGTTTGTCATGTACTCCGGCATCACCTGATCTGTAGCCTTTCCACCCCGCAGTTTCTATTAGCCAACCTGCCGGTACTTTTACCAAATGTTGAGTAACCGGGTATGAGGGTATATCGGGATACTGTTGCTTCAACTCTTCAAAGTGGAACACTGGAATCACCGGGTTTTTGAAGAAGCTTCCATTATTCCCGATTTGAGTAGGATCGGGAAGTTTGCTTTGTCTCACTTCTATTACGGCTTCAAACACATCATTAATGGTTGGTTTTTCAATACCCTTTTCTTCCAGCCAGCTCTTAAGTGCAGCATACTTATAATTGGGTAATGCATTTTTCTCCAACCTCAAGGTAACTGAGGTAATGACGACCTTCCCTTTTAGCACCTGCTTAAAGATACTGTCGCGATACCCAAATTTACACTCAGCTAAGTTGTAGTTGTGATTCTCAAGTTTGTCGAGATGAAGAGCTTCCAGCCCAACAAATACGTCTTTCAACTCAACCCCGTAAGCACCAATATTCTGGATAGGAGCGGCTCCAACAGTACCAGGAATTAAAGCAAGATTCTCTATTCCTCCCCAATTATTGTCCACACATTTCTTGACAACATCATGCCAATTCTCTCCGGCACCAATTTTGATTACAACTTCTTCGCTCGTTTCTGATACAACTCTAAATCCCTCAATACTATTCTGTAATACAATCCCCTCAAAATCTGCAGCAAAAAGGATATTGCTCCCACCACCCAAAATTAGAACAGGTTCCGTTCTCTCAGCAGAATACTTTACCGCCTCCCTGAGTTCTTCCGGTGTTGAAAACCGGATAAATGTTTTTGCCAGTGCTGAGACCCCCATGGTTGAAAATTCCGAAAGCTGAACGTTTTTTCGGATATCGATTAAGGGATAATGACTCATGAAATCAGGATTTGGAATCTGTCTGGTTTTCTTTGATCTCGTTTACCTTCACTCTCACTTTTTTGATCCGGTTATTTTGAACCGAATGTACGGTCAACTCCAGATGCCGGAAATTTATACGCTCTCCTACTGTAGGTAAGCTTTCCGTAGTATGATAAATAAGCCCTCCGAGCGTTTCGAATTCATCATCTTCAGAAGTGAGCTCACATTCGAGGATATCCTCCATATCATCTAAGTTAATCTGGGCATCGAAAATGTAAATTCCACTCTTAAACCGGGTAAACATATCTTCATCTTCGCCTTCCTCGTCTACAATATCTCCCACTATCTCTTCGAGAATATCATCCATTGTTACAATTCCCTCTGTTCCTCCATACTCATCCACAACAACAGCCAGATGGGTTTTTTCTGATTGAAAATCCCGAAGCAAGTCGTCTAGCTTTTTTGTAAGCGGAATAAATAGTGCTCTTCGGCAAATACTCTTCCAGTTAAATGCCATCGATTTATCTACCTTATTTAGAAACGGAAGCACATCTTTCGCATAAATAACCCCGAGAATCGAATCCAGATCATTGTCATAAAGTGGCATCCTGGAATACCCCTGATCCTTGATTAAAGTGAGTACATCTTTTAGGGAATCCGAAACAGAAACCCCCACCACATTCACTCTCGACGTCATAATTTCGCGTACGGTGGTTATTCCAAAGTCGATCACATTTTCAATGATTTCTCTTTCATCTTCCTTCAATGATCCTTCCTGCTCACTAACCTCAGCCATTGCCCTGATATCGTCAGACGTCATTTTAGAACTTGGTTTAGGAAGACGTCTTTCCAGGTTTACTGCACTTTCAGCTAAAACAATTGCTACGGGTTTCAGCAAAATGTATAGCGTGTAAATGAGACCACTCACCTTCCTGGAAACTCCCAAAGGATCATTAATGGCAATAAGTTTGGGAGTAATCTCACTCAAAATCAGAATGGTAAAGGTGAGTATGATTACTTCAATCGTGTAGACTAACACTTCTGACAGCCCAATATAGCTCATCAGACTACCGGTAATTACTGCTGCCAAAACAGAAGCGACAATATTCGAAAAAGTATTTCCTATTAGAATAGTAGCTAATAACCTTCGTGGTTTGTTCAGCATTTGAAGGATTCGCATATCAGCTGAATGACCTTGTTCCGCCTGATGAAGATCCTCCATTCTATTTGTAAGTGAGAAAAAGGCAACTTCCGACCCTGAGAAAAAAGCGGAAAAAACAAGCCCCAGAAACATAGCGAATAGCTGTAGAGAAAGGACAACTGGATCAAGTTCACCGTTTGCACTTACAATGCCTAACACATTGGTTGTAAACAAACTACTATAACTGAGTGGGTCTTCGATATGGGTGTTGTTATTATTGTTGTGGCAAATTTAAACACGCTGATAATCTGTACAAAATAAAAAAAGCGATGAAGTGAACTCCATCGCTTGGTTAGTCAAAACTTTGATCTAGAATGGAAGATCATCATCCATGTTATCAAAATTGCTTCCAATAGGTGTTGCACTAGACATTGGAGCATTGGATGATTGCTGAGGTGCTGATTGCGCCCCCGGACCAGGTTGACCTCCACCTGATCCCTTGCTATCAAGCATTGTCATTTGAAGGGCTTTTATCTCAGTAGTATATCGTTTCTGTCCCTGATTATCTTCCCACTGACGGGTTTGAAGTGGACCTTCTACATAAATGAGAGAACCTTTATGCAGGTATTGCTGACAAATTTCAGCAAGCCGCCCCCAGGCAACTACGCGGTGCCATTCGGTGCGCTCCTGCTGTTCTCCGTTACCATCTTTGTAACGCTCGCTTGTTGCCACACTGAGTGTAGCTACTGCGGTGTTTGATTGTGTATAACGAACTTCCGGATCCTGGCCAAGTCGGCCAATTAACATTACTTTATTTAGTGAACTCATTACGTATCCTACTGCCTATTTAGTTAAAGTTGAATTGTAAGTTAAGACTCCATTTAAAACTATTCCTTACAAAAAAAATTTCCACCTCCATTCTATCATTAAGTTTTTACTTAATGATCTTTTTTTTGAGGAGTCTTTATTCCCAGCCGAAGCGTTTCCTTAGAGAGTGAATGGTTATGGAATGCTCTTCCGTACCACTGGTTCCCAATAGAAATGCATAAGGTTTCCAGGCTTCTACACTTTCGAATACAATTTTGAGAATCCCGAGTGTGGGTATGACCAGGAACATTCCCGGAAGATTCCAGATCAATCCGCCGGCAATCAGAGAAAAGATAATTACAAGTGGGTTAATACGAACGTATGAACCTGTGATATTCGGTGTGAGAATGTTGTTTTCCAAAAACTGAACTACAAAAAATTGTATTACAACAGCCCCAGCTACCGTAGGAGATTGGGTTCCAAGCACAAAAAAGCAAACAATACCGTATCCAAGTACCGTACCCAGATAAGGAATAAGGTTAAAAATTGCTGCGATCAGCCCAAAAAAAAGAAAATATTCTACCCCTATCAAATAGAAGCCCAACGTATTTAGACCAATCAATACAAAACACACTACCAGCAGACCCTTAAGATACTTTGGAACTACATCAGCAGCTTTACTAATGATGGTTTTCATGGTGTCTACATTTTGCTTTTTAACCACCATAAAGATGAAATCCCTGAACTTATCCCTGTAAAAGAGCAATAAGAATGTATAAACAGGAATTAAGGCCAGTGTGATGAACAAATTCTTTCCTGCCTCAATTAAAGCGCCTACATAATCACCATTCAATCCGGTGGTTCTGATGATTTCATTCTGCTGTACAATACTGAGTCCAAATATCCCCTCAATGCTTTGCTGGAGTTGGGAAATATTGGAAGCAAAAGATGCTCTCAGCTTGGGAAGATCGTCGCTCAAACCACCGAATAACTGAGAGAACACGTAAAGAACACCAATAATCCCTCCCATAAAAACTAAAATCACAGTCATGTTAGTCGCGATTCGCGGAATCTTAAACTCCTCTAGTCTGCGAGCACTTGGATACAGTAAATAAGCAAGAAAGATGCTAAATGATAGCGGAACAAGAAGTTGCTTTGTGATACTTAGTATTGCTACAACTGCAAAAACTAACGCAATTCTGGCGAGATATCTAAATGCAGGGGGATATTGATTCATTCTTAAAAGTAGCCATTCTGATATTCAAAATAGTAGCAATCTCAGTTTATGGAACTATTAATTGTCAGGAATCAGATCTAACTAACACAAGCTGTTGAGCATCAGCTCTTCGAACTTCATTTAAGAAGGCCCTCAACTCTTCGTATCTGTCAGCTGGGATTTCCTTTTCCTTCATCTTAAACGTTCTTTTAAAAAGGAACGCGTTGTCGCTTAGCTTAACCAGTTCACTTCTGAACTCAGCGAACTCATTGGTAGACTCAGCAATCGTAGGAAAGGACTCGATCTCATAACCTGTTGGTACTTCTATACGCAGAGAATCGGATTCAAAAAATGGAAACAAAAACCGAATCGGAAGAGTTCTGTCATTATCACGTTCGAAATTCCATCTCCACCTGTTCAATTTATTAACAGGAACAAATAACCTCCTTGCAGATTGGCTCACATAATTTCCAAAATCGGCCTGAAACTGAACGTTTGCATTTTGTGAATTTGATGATACACCGGTGAAATCAGCGTTCCTTACTGTTATTTGATCACCCTCTAATTGATCTTTAAGCCACTTAACTTTTTCAGATTCACTCACTGGCAATAGATTATGAAGAATTCTGGCCTGATTGGCTCCCGTGTACTGGAGTTCACCGTTGACCTGAGTTTTTCCACCTTCAGTAATCACCAGGTTGTAAATACTAACCTGAGAATTATCACGGTATGTTAGATCGGGTGTATCTACAATTTGTCCGCCTTCTTTGGTCACCAGCAGTGCTTTTTTACTATAACCATCGCCCAGATTATTTGGAGGAAGATATTTACTCGTACACTCCAACCAGATTTCCTCTCCACTTTCCAACACTACACGCAACACTACATGATTAAATTGGTTTCCTGGAAACTCTTCAATCAAAGGCCTGGAATCGCTGGCATTAATTAGAACTGCATCTGCCCGTATTCCAACATATTCTAACGCTGCGAGCATGTAGTTCGTAAGTGCTTTACAATCGCCATAGCTGTTATTGTATACAAACTCAGCTGTAAATGGCTTCCAGCCACCGATCCCCAACTGGATACTTACATAACGGTTTTTCTCCTGTAAGTAATTAAAAAGAATGGCTACAATTTCATGTTCATCAGTAATTCCGCTTACCAATGCATCAATTTCCTTTTTCGCCTCTTCTGGTAGTACTCTTGTCTCTGAACCCAGATCGTAATACCATTTCCCAAATGCTTCCCAGTTACTGGCGTCTCCATATGATCCTCCTATTTCAAAATTCCCCGGCGATACCAACATATATGGGATATTCTCGATGATAGAAGAATATGGCTCATTTTCCTGGGCAGGGTGATCGTTATAAGTCCACATGCTTAAAGTGCCTGCAATTTGGTTTTCGGAATATACATCCGGCTCAAAGTTTACAGAGTGGGTCCTAACCCCTGTTCCCTGATCTATGATCGTAAAGCTGGATTTCTCAACCGATTGATCAGGAAATACCGGGTACCACCCTGGTAGATTTAACGTACCAAAGAGTTTAGTTTGATACTCGTATTCTATAGTGTATGGATAGTTGTTACTATACGCCTCAATTATTTTAACCCTGTTATCAGAAAAGAAAGAGACCCTATCATATTGACTAAAATCCATGGCATCTTTCATAGAATACGTCCTGATCACTTCGCCGGAGCTATTAATCAAACGTGCATTTATATACTCTACCTTGCTGAGTTTATCATACTCCACCCTAATTACTGAAAAGTCTGCATGTTCCTGGTCATGAATCGTAATGGCCTCTCGTTTTCTATATGTTGCCGTCGAAGGATCATGTACAATGAGTTCGATATTGCTTTCTCTCACCGTAGAGTGTGCGTCAATTAAATATTTTGGATCGATCGAACTATAATCGGTTGTAGAAAATTGATATAACATCCCAGTTGGAGCACAAGACCAAAACAGGATTGGACATATAATTAGAATTGCTAGCTTTTTCATCCTTCTTTCTTTAAAACAATATTTTCGGCAAGGTTTGTGACTACCTGATCGTACATCGCTTTCAGTACATCGTATTCATTGGGCATAAATCGGACTTTATTTATCCTTATGCGGTAATTCACAACTATTTTACCTTCCTGATTTTGAACAATACGGCGAAACTCACCCGCCCTTTGAGGGAGACGGTGTAATACCGACTCCGGGACTTCATCAACTACCCAACCCTCCGGAATAGATATATCCACAATGATATTTTTGTCGAATGGATAGTCGTAATCAACCGGGTAAGATCGTTCTTCCAGAGAAAAAGGATTCGATTCCATCTGATCAGTAAATATGGGGTTAAAGTAAATAATCGAAGATAATTCAGAATCCCATTCCGATTTAAAATCAGCACTGTATTCGAACAATCCATTATCAAAATCATCGTTGAATTCTCCTAAATTAATCTCGGCAGTTTCAGGAAGGGAGTACTCTTTTTGAAGCATAACCTGTGCCGAATCTTCTTCTTCAAATGCCTTACGAATATCCATCGCAAATATCCCGTGATATTTGGACTCAATACCTCCACTTATACCAACATCGTCGATACTCATCGTAATAAACTTGGTGATATTATTCCGGGATTTACTTTCTAAAGGAATCCACTCTATGTTTCCATCTTTGATTAGTAATCCGGATCCGTTGAGATTTCCGGCAGGCAGGATATCATAGGGCCTTTTCTCATTTTTGGCATCTAATACAAAGTACTCATCCCCTATTTTAACGTATGCGACAGAATGGTTGAATTGGGAGGCTGTTGGGAGATTTCCGATAATCTCTCCATGACTTCTTGTACTTATAGCTAATGGATAGGCTTCAAAACCAACCTCTCTTAGTGCCTGGATTAGCACAAAATTGATACACGTCCCATTGCCCTTCCCTTCCTTTACAATTTTATTGAGACCATCAAAACAATATGAACTAATACGATCATCCCATTCTATACTGGAGGAGACCAGGTTATAGATGTTGATCATATCGTCAACTCCTGCGGAATCAGAAATTGAAATACTGCTTAATAGCTCTTCAATTTCGTCGTGACTCTTAAGTCGCTTTCCATAGTCTTCGTCTCTCATAAATAAATCTTTAACGGATGGCCACGATCCCATGTAGTACCGTTTGGTACTGTTCGGCATTTCTATTGAAGCCAGCTCGAATCGCATGTGTGCCAAATAATCGATACTTGCTTTCATATACGGTTCACTTGTTAGTGCAGGGATATCGACCATTTCCATATCGTATTCGGTGCCCTCGTAATCGTAGGTAAAACTATTTGCTCCGTAGCCGAAAACAATCCGATCCTGATACGTCTTTTGATCGAACTTAGAATAGAAATGATACCCGCGCCGTACTGTTTCATAGACAAACCATTCGGGAATTTGAGCTACATAACCACTCCAGATTGTTGGAATTTCTCTCTGGAAAAACCAATCAGGAAAATCCATAGGATTATTCGAATGCAATTCATAAGAGTATTCAAATACACTCCCTTTTCTAAGATTTGGTAAAGTGAATTTGACCTGAGACCATGAATCCGAAATTTTTTCTGTATACCTGTCCCTCCTGCCTACTGATGATTTTTCGATTTTCCCGTCTGGCCTGAGGTTGTACGTTTCTGCCTTAATTTTGCTGACTGATTGCTCAGGTTTTGCCTTTCTGAAATCGATGCTTATGTCACCATATTCCAGGCCTTCATCAGTGAGTATTTTTATCCGAACATGACGCTTAAATTTTACCTGGTACTCGTCATTGTAATAGTCAACCAGTGTTTCTCCTTTATCAAAAAGGACTACGGCTTTTGCTGATGAGTCCTTGTCATAAACGGTCATCTCAAGCTGTTCTATTGGCACATCTCCAAACTTATATGTCTGCGCATGGGAATAGGTTGAAACGAATAGTAATAGTAGGGTCCCGAGAGTTAGTTTCATTATCCTTAACCTTTTGAAATTTTACATTTAAGAAATCACTTCCGTGGATTTTTTGCAAGTAAATACGTGCCGTTGAAGGTGAGAAACTTGTCCGTTTTGCCGGGATTCTTAACACCCATTTTACCTGTGTAATATTTATTACTGTAACAACTTTATGGGAACCTCCCTCTTACAGAGCGACTATAACGGTCGATAACAGGAGCACTGAATCAAAGCAGTATCATGAATTCTACTCCCTCTACTTTCATCAAGACAAAATCATCAGGTTTGACCGCCTACAATGGTCCATGGGGAAAAGCTCAAGCTTCTCATTTAGTACGCAGGACTCATTTTGGTAACAAGATAAATGATCTCAACAGGGTTCGGACATTTCCGAATGCAACAGAAGCAGCTACAACTTTAGTAAACGAAGCAAAAAATGCCATTCTACCCGACGATCCAACCTGGTTCTCAAGCGGGAATTCCGGGGATATCCTGGATATGTACGACATCCAATTCCGATGGATGGACGGTATGTACAATGGTGGGCTTCTGGAACGAATGTTGTTATTCTGGACGAATCATTTTGCGATCTCGTATCAAAACATGAACGATTTGCCCGGAAAAGCCCCAAACAGTTATGCAAGCCACATGTATAAATATGTGAAGCTTTTGCAAACTGATGGATTTGGAAATTTTAAGGAGTTGGTTCGCAAAATCAGCAAAAACTCCGCCATGTTGTACTATTTAAATAACTACAACAACCGGGCAGGGCAACCTAATGAGGATTTTGCACGTGAACTTCTCGAACTGTTTGCTCTCGGCACCAACGATAAGAATGGGAACCCAAACTATTCAGAAAGTGATGTTGCAGAAGTAGCCAGAGCAGTGACAGGCTGGAGAGTAAACAATACCAATCTTTCCGGCTTCTTTGATACCGATAGATTCGATTCTGGTCAAAAAACCATCCTTGGTCAAACCGACAATTATACCCTTGATTCTGTTGTAGACCTCATCTTTGAACAGAAATCAGCGGATGTAGCCTGGTTTCTGAGTAAGAAGCTGTACAATTTCTTTGTTAGTGCCGAGCCAGAAAACGCAGCCATTCAATCATTAGCCGATTACTGCCTGTCGGTTGATTTCGATATTGCGGACGTATTGATCCATCTTTTTTCTAGCGCTCATTTTTACGAAGAACGCTTTTTCGGTTCCCGGATAAAAAGCCCGATTGAAATATTCACCAGTTTTCTTCGACAGCTGGAGATTGTTCCGTCTTCGGGATTGAAAGAGTTTATCCGGGTTCAAATGCCCGAATTAAATGAAGAACTACTTCGACCGGAAACCGTATTTGGATGGGACGGATATAACCCCCCGGATTCGGATGGTACTCCGGGCCATTTCACCTGGCTGAATACGAATCTGATGCCGGCACGTTGGAGTACCATTTCTGACATGATTTATGGGTTAAATGGCGCCGGTGACACCTACAATCCAATCCGGATTGCTGAAAAGGTTTCAGATCCGTTAAATCCATTCAGCCTGGCCGAAGACATTGCAGAGCATATCCTCTCCCTTCCGTTAGATCAGGTTGGTATTCGCGAAGTGGAAGAAGATTTTGCTGGTGATCCCGCCTTTGCACCGGATGTTTCCGGCTTTCCCGACTATAAAATAAATCTCACAAAAATATTGTTAGGCCCCATTCCCTGGTACGAATGGACAGCACGCCTCGATAATGACGGCAACCTATACTATGAGGATTTGTTTGCTGAAGCCCTTCGGCAGTACATCTCCTATCTCATTCAACTACCAGCTTATCAATTAATTTAGAGGGATCTAACTATGTGTAATCATCATTCATCGGATAAAAACCGACATGGAAGCAGTCTTCAACATGGAGAAGCGCACGAGCAAGACCACCAGGCCTGGACCAGACGATCATTCCTAAGTACGCTTGGAATAGGTGCGTTAGGATCAGGGCTAATGCTGGGGGGAATTCCTGTTAACGCAATGGCTCGTACAAGATTTTTAAATCGATTGATGACCGCAGATAATGACCGGGTGTTGATTTTGATTCAACTTGGAGGAGGTAATGATGGCCTGAATACCATTATCCCTTTTGAGAACGATGTATACTTTCAAAAAAGACCTACCATAGCCATCACTAAAGAACAATCCATTCAACTTAGTGATGACATTGGAATGCACCCTGCACTTGGCTCGCTCCAAACTATGTGGGGAGCAGGAAATATGGCTGTTTTTAACAATGTGGGATATGAAGATCCTAACCGGTCGCATGCCCGTTCTACTGATATCTGGACATCAGCTAGTAACTCCAATCAAATGGTTGGAACAGGATGGGCTGGTCGTTTTTTGGTAGAGGATAATCCAGACCTTATCGCAAACCCTCCCGAATATCCACTCGGAGTAAGAATTGGGGGGTCCTCAACCCTTTTCCAAAGCGAATTCGGGAATTTAGGGGTCACTTTTGGAGGTGCCAGCCAGTTTGCACAGTTCCTGGAACAGGGTGGTTTCTATAACGAGGAAAACGTTCCTGAAAACGAATTCGGTCGTTCGCTTTCTTTTGCACGAAAAATCGCGAATTCTTCATTCAGATATTTAGAGTCCATTCAATCTGCCGCAGATAACGCCCAGAATTTAGTGGAATACCCAAATTCAGGGCTTGCCAGAAGCCTTTCAGTTGTAGCCCGATTAATAAGAGGGGGGCTACAAACAAAGGTGTTCCTCGTATCTAAAGGAGGATTTGACACGCATAATAATCAAGGCTCCATTGAAGGTGGCCATGCGAACTTACTCCGCGACATAGCCGACTCCGTTCAGGCTTTTTATACGGATTTAGAAAGTGACGAGCTAAACAATCGTGCTCTTACAATGACTTTTTCGGAGTTCGGACGAACCCTGGATGAAAACTCTTCCAACGGAACTGACCATGGTTCATCCGCTCCCGTGATGGTCTTCGGACCGGTAAACGGCGGGATTTATGGAGAACATGCGAATTTAACCGATCTCGATAACTCGGGAGATCCTGTGTATGGTCTTGATTACAGGTCCATTTATTCAAGTATCCTTGGAAGCTGGTTTGGATTAGAGAACGAATCAAAAGAAGGTGTTCTTCAAGGTGAGTTTGAGGATTTAGGATTTGTAAATGTGGCTACATCCAACGAACAAACTCAAAAGCCTTTGGCTTTTAAGCTCCATCAGAACTATCCCAATCCGTTCAATCCAAGTACAAATATCAGCTTTGTTTTACCTACATCTGGTAGGGTTCGGCTACAGATTTTTGACATCCAGGGAAGGCTCATTCAGACTTTGGCCGATAAAGTGGTAAATGCAGGAGAACATACCGTCGTTTTCGATGCGTCTTCACTTTCAAGTGGGATGTACATGTATCGCCTGGAAACCCCTTATGGAGTTAGTTCCAAAACTATGAGCTTAATTAAATAATACGTTATGGAAAAAAGATTCAGAATAGCCGCTTTGATTCTGTCGATCGTGAGTTTGTTTGTGCTCAGCAAATGTAATGCGGTTGATGCAATCACGGGCAATGATGACTCCGATGAAGATTCAATTACAACCCTTCATCCGGTCTTGCTAAATGGAAAATGGGGATACATAAACAATACTGGAGAGATAATTATAGCTCCTCAATTTGATGAAGCAAGGGATTTCTCAGACGGATTTGCTGCCTTTCGTATGGGTACCGAATGGGGATATGTGGATGAAAACTCTGCATCCGTACGAATTAATGCCCGGTTCCGGGTAGCGGGTGATTTTTCTAATGGCTTAGCTCCTGCTCAACTACCGAATGGTTTGTATGGCTTTATCGATGCAAGCGGAGAATTTGTGATTCAACCCCAGTTTGAGTTTGCGGGTGCCTTCTCCGAAAACCTGGCCCCTGTTCGTACGGATGGGCTTTGGGGATATGTATCTACTACTGGTTCTGTTTCCATTGATCTTCAGTTTAGCGATGCGAAAAGTTTTTCAAATGGGTTTGCTGCGGTCGAAACTTTTGAGGGCTGGGTTTATATAGATGTTTCCGGCTCAGTAGCTATCCGCCCGGGATTTCAGGTAGCTTCTGCAGGTGACTTTTCCGATGGATTGGCGCCTCTTCAAACCAGCAGTGGCTGGGGGTACATAGATGCAACCGGTACACCAATTATTAACCCAAATTTCAGCCAGGCCGGCCCTTTCACGAATGGATTGGCCTGGGTAATGGAAGACGATTACATCGGTTTTATCGATAATTCCGGAGAGCTACAAATTCCATATCAATTTGCTGAAGTACGCCCGTTTAGCCAGGATTTAGCCGCCGTTCGACTAAGCAGTAACTGGTACTATATCCAAAAAAGGACCGGAACCATCGCTTTTAACCAACCCTTCGATGAAGCTCAAAGCTTTGTGAATGGAGTAGCCAGGGTTCGTCTTGGAGAGGATCAAAATGCCCGATATGGGTATATCAATAGAAGTGGTGAATATGTATGGTTTCCAACGAGGTAAATACAATGAAAAAATTACTCATCTTGTTACTAACTGTTTTATTTGTAGGCACCGGGTGCCAAATTGTTGACAGTATTACCGGAGAAGATTCATCGGATTCTGAAGAAATTGTAGAATTGTATCCGGTACTTTTAAACGGGCAGTGGGGTTATATCAATAAATCCGGGGCTATGATCATCGAGCCCGGTTTCCAGGAAGCCTATCATTTTAATGATGGACTGGCAGTTGTTAGGGATAGCTGGAGATGGAAGTACATAGACAAAAACGGTGAGTTTGTTATCGAAGGAGACTTCCAAAATGTACGTTCATTTAGTGAAGGAAAGGCAGCGGTGCGAGTAGATGGTCGTTGGGGATACATCAACAAGGAAGGTAATTTTCTGATTAATCCAAGATTCAGGAGTGCCACCTCATTTTCCGACAGTCGGGCATTCGTACGAAGTCTCGACTACTCAGAATACCATTACATCGATGAAAATGGTAATAAACTGGATGCTTTGAACACGCCGTCTGAAATGGATTTTATTGAAGAAAGCAGCTTTTACGGAAACCGGGCCCTGGTTCGTGACAATAATCTATATGGATATATCGATCCTTCCGGGAATACGGTCATAGAATTGCAGTATTCTGAAGCACTCCCCTTTTCGGATGAATTAGCTGCCGTTTTAATTAGCGATCGTTGGGGATTTATTGATCCCAGCGGAGGTATTGCTATTAGCCCCCAGTTTGTGAGTGCCGGGATTTTTAACAATGGCCTGGCTCCCGCCAGGAAATCCAGTAATCAATTCGGATTCATTGATAAAACTGGTTCTTTTGTCATTACTGAGCAGTTTGATGAAGTCCGTCCCTTTTCCGAGGAACGTGCTCCGGTCCGGATTGGAGATCGATGGACATTCATCGGAACAGACGGGGTCCAAATCTCTGATCCCGTTTTTGATGAAGTAGATCCTTTTTATAATGGATTAGCAAGAATTACCAGTTTTACTCTGAACGATGAAAACGAACTGGAACTGGAATTTGGATACATTGACCCGGATGGGAAATACATCTGGTATCCAACACAATAATTAATACGTTGACTGAACTGTAGGTTAAGGGGACGCTAAAAATTAGCGTCCCTTTTTTTGTTTAGAATAATTTAGAAATCAGGACATCTGGGTTTTTTCCATCTATAGGAAATCTTGAAATGACTCTCCAATAGTTATCATCCTCATATCGAAAATTTAAAAACTGGCCGTAAGTATTATTGATGGTAACATAATCAAACGCTAAATAATAAAAATCGACTCCTAAACCATAGCTTATGAATGAACTATTATAATCGGCTTTCCCAACATCCTGCCGCCCATATCTTAGCTTTATTGTCTCTAATAATTCAATTTCTATTCCAAAATGATACCAAAACTGCTCTCTTAAGCTAATTTCATCTATTCCTTGTCCATTAAAAAAGGAGTAGCTACCCCACCCATTAAACAGTTGCTTAAACGGCTTCATAGCTTCAAAAGAATATCCCCCATCTTGACCAGAACTTTCTATTCTGGACAATAATTTGGAGATGCTCCCTGCAACATTAATTTTGATAATTGGGTGTGTATATAGCTTTCGAATAGATTCGGCATCTCCACCTAATCCAATTCTTATAGTTGTAGGTAATGGATTCGTTTGATCATTCCATATATATCTTACTCCTTTTCCATAGCTCAATAATGAAATACCCATTTTTGGCGAAACTATTATTACATCGTTTTTAATATTGGTATTCACATAAAGTAATCCGGCATCAATATTTAAGGAAGTCACGGAACCTAATTCCCAATATTCTCGAGCATTAGCAGCATTCTTAGAATTCCAGATATTTAAACCAACACCAAGTTCAAAGTTTCGAACTAACGTATAAGAATAACTTCCTTTGAAGTATAATTCATTAGTTGCAAGTCTAGTAGAATGATGTCGACCAGGCGAAGAATCTCCATACAATAATATTCCGTCACCAAATCGAATTGACCTGATTGATATTCCAATACCAGATTTTTTAAAACGATAGGAGAAATCAAGTGAATGGATTTTATGCTCGTATCCAAAGTCCTGATTAGCAACTAATACCTGTAAGGTTCCTTCAATACCGACACCAGCAGGGTTTAAATACATATCATTTTTGCCCCCCATCGATATCACATTAGAGTTTCCTAAAGCTAAACTTCTATAATCAACAGAAGCCGTTGAGAAAGGAAATGAAGTCAGCGCTAATTGAGTAAAACCAAAAGTGGGTGAGAAGGATAAAAAAAGAACTATCAAAAGTAATCTCATCTAAATGAATTTGCTGAAATGATAGTATCGTTTTTAGTATATAGAGTAATCTTGGTTTCGTTCTTCCTGATAATACCTATTGAACAGTTGATTACAAAATCCTGTCCCCTTTTTTAATTTGGATTTGTTACAATGAAGAATTGAATAATTAATTTTTAGGTACTGATATTATGAAAAAGATTCTCACACTAATTTTTGTCTGTACATTTTCGATGTCTGCTTTTGCTCAACTTTCCGAAGCTGACCGAATGTTTGCTATCAAATATCTTAAGGCTACCCACCACGAGATCGTAAAAACCGTGTCTGAACTTGACGATGAAACCTTTAACCACACTCCCGAAGATGGAGGATGGTCCGTTTCAAATTGTTTGGAGCACATACTTGTAACAGAATCTGCATTTCACGGAATGGTTCAGGGCGGATTAGCAACAAGTGAGGCCGATTCGGAGCTTGATCTATCCATGGCAGATGGTGTAATCATAGGAACGATGACGAACCGGGGCTTCCAGGCAACCACTGCTGAACAATTCGAACCCACCGGAAAATGGAACACCAAAGCAGAAATGCTGAGCGCTCTGGAAGAATCGAGAAATATGCTCATCGAGTATTTAGAGAGTACCGATCACGACCTACGCCACCATAAAATGGAAATCCCACTTGGTGCAGTTGACGCTTATCAAATTTACCTGTTAGTAGCTGCCCACAGTCAACGTCATCATTCCCAAATGCAGGAAGTTCTTCAAGAAGTGGCTGCAATGTAAACCGGACCCCGTTCCCGATTTGACAAAAAAGCCTCATTTTTAAAAGAATGAGGCTTTTTTATTCCCCTTCCACTATTTCCGCACTAACTTCTCTTTTTAGAACAATCATTTCATTTTGAGTATCCACCAATAATTGGAATAAATACCGAATCATGTCATAGTAATATGGATCGTACCTGATAGCATTGATTTCCAGATGAGAAACCAACACTATGAGATCGTTTTGTACGGTTACTTGAAATCGATAAAAACCCAGGTCTTCGGGCATATTGTAACTTCGGCTTTCCGGAACTTCATCAACTGTGAAACCTTCTGGCATTTTTAGCGACACCATTTTCACCTTGGTATGCGGATAATAAAACTCAACAGGTAAATCCCTTTTCTCACTTTGTAAGGGGTTTTCTTTTGACCTTAAAAAGGTAAATGGGTTCAGATAAATTAAATCATCTTCAATTCTTACGTCATTTTCATTTGAGAAAACGAGTTCTGCATTAACTTTAATCTTCGTTGCTATAGTGTCAACATTCTCAAAGTTCATACTTTTTATGGTATGGATATCGTAACCGGAAAGTTCCCCTTCCCAGAATTCCTCCAAATCTTCCGTGTCATAGGCCTTCTTAACATATTCAGCGTACATGCCTGTCAATAATTCCGTTACGTTGGCTTTCAGAGAATCATTGTTGATGATCTCTAATTCAACAACAGTTCTATCAGCTGTTTTGGCCAAAGGCATGGTTGTTAACCATCCAAAAGAATTATCCTCCCGGATGACAAATGCTTTCCTGTATACAATTTCCGGGGACGGAACCTGATAACTCCTGTTGCCTTTTGTAGCATCAACCGTGATTGCACTTTCCCCAAATTCAACTACTGCTACAACCATGTTAAACTGATCCGGAATAGGGAAATCTGTAAGCACCGTACCATTTTCTTTTGTGCTGATTAAGGCCGGACTGGCTTTTAACCCAGCGTACCTAAGCATTTCTACCAACATCAAATTTATATCTGCTGAATTTCCTTCTCTTTCCTTAAAAGTATCGCGAATGCCTTTCCCCGTAAAAATCCTCAGGCTTCCATTCCAGGTAAATTCCTTCGATACAAATTGATAAATAGCTTCGAATTTCTGGAGATCGTCTGATATACCTTCGGTTAGGAGCTTTACCTTTTCTTTCATTCGGCGATTTAAACTTTGTCGACCGAAATCATCTATATCATTGATATGCTTTGCTACCTTTTCCCAATTCTCAAAATAGTTAACCGGGTAGTATCCGATTCTTGTACCTGTTAACTGAGTTTTTATCTCGGTTATATAGTCTTCGCGATTAATCAGAAGTGGTAAATCAACAACTGGATACAAGTCCCTTTTCCCAAATCTATATTTAACAGACTTGTGCCCAAAATAAGTACCTAATTCGCTTTCGTGTACATCAAGGCTATCCTCACCTTTAAGAATTAACCGATATCTAAGTGCATTTGGCACATATAGTGTAAGCTCGCTATAGTTTATAGGAATATACCCATGGAACTGCCAGTCGGGCATTGTATAATAGGGACCTAGTTTCTTTCTATAAGAATATTCAATAATGGATCTTTTTTTTGCATTTGGCAGTGTAAACGATTCCAGTTTTATTTTATCGTTCACCTGGTTCTTCAGAATATCTTTTCTTCCTATTTCACTTTTTGTGATTGTATTATCTACCTGTAAATTATAAGTGGCAGCTTTAATTTCATCTACATCCTGATTGAGAGCTTCTAAAAGTGGAATGTCAATATTTGTGTATTCAAGTCCCTCTTCATTTAAAATCAAAAGTCTCCGATGAATTTTTAGGTAGCAAGTATAATCCTCGTCAAAAGAAACTTTACCCGTTTCAAAAAGGACAACTGCCGACATAGTTGAATCGTATTTTTGATCGTATGCAGAAAAATCTGAGATAACAACGTCTCCAAATTCCCTTTCCTGAGCCTGAAGAGGTGAAATCAACAGAATGGAAATCATTAGTCCGAAGAAGAGAGTGCTATTCATAAGATGATTTTTAAATGACTAATTATCATCTAGATATTGTTTTCATATGAACAAGATATAAAGAAGTTCTAAATAGTATTAAGTATTACCTGTAAATCTTCTCCAGGATTAAGACCTAACTTTTTCCTCAACCTGTAGCGACTTTGCTGCACGCTTTTTGGTTCAATATTCAAAATGTTAGCAATATCTTTTGAGCTTAGGTTAAGTCTTAAGAAAACAGCTAATCGTCTATCATTTTCTGTGAGATCCGGAAATTGAGATTTTAATTTCAAGAAGAAACCAGAACAAAGTTCGTCTACTTTCGATTGAAGTTCTTCTCTTTCTTCATTGATCTTCACATTCTGAAAGATTTTCATTTCAATTCTGATCAACTCTTTTCGAATCTCTTCCTGACATGGGCTGAACCTGATATCATAGATTTGCTCTTTTATTTCTTCTAGGAAATCGTTTTTCTCAGCAATATGAAGTGCATAATTCGTCAACTCTTTTTGAATATACTCTGCTCTTAACTTCTCTTTTTCGAGTTCTTCCTCTGCTAATTTCCTTTGTGAATCGGATATTAATTTGTCCTTTTCCTTTATTTCAAGCTCGTTTCTTTTTCTGAATACTATTTTTAAAAAAACCAAAATCGATACAAGCAGAGAAGCTCCTAAAACTACCGAAACAAGGGTTATCCTTGCTTTTTGAAGCTGATTTTGAGATTCCAATAACCCAATTTCCTGTTCTCTTTTTGTCGATTCATACCTTTCCTGTGCATCAATAAGTGCGGCCTTGCTTTCTGCATTAACCACACTGTCTTTGTAGGTATGAAATAGGATAAAACTTTCCAGAGCTTTCGCATCGTCTCCTAAATAATCATAGGCCTCGTAGAGAACTTCGTATGCCCTTTCCAGATTCGTGTATGAGTTATATTCTTCCGCTAGTTCAACAGCTTTTAAGGCATATGCTAATCCAATATCACTTTCTCCAAGCTCCAAATGCAACCGGGTCAGATCGCGATAAGTGCCTATAAGCTTTCTTCTGGCACCAGTCTTTGTATCTATTTCCAATGCTCGCTCTAAAAACACACGAGCTGAATCAAGTTGCCCCCACTCCTGATAAATCATCGCAATATTCTTGATATCAGAGGTCATCAGTAACGAGTCTTTGAGTTCCTCTTTTATCCTCAACGATTGCTCGTAATAGTTCTTGGCAGGTCTTATTGCTCCCTGTTGATAATAAATACTACCAATAGTACTAATTGAGATAGCCAGAGGTCGCTGAGTTCCTAACTGCTCAAAAAATGTCATAGCCTGTTTGTAATACTCTAGAGCGGTATCAAACTGATAATTGGTGTAGTAGATGAAGCCTATCATTCCCATGATTCTACCCTGTTGAGTCAATTCATCTTCTGAAGTACCGAAATTAACATCAGCAAGGTCTTGAGCTATTTTTAATGCATTGATGGCCTCAATGCTTTCCCCTTTATTACCATAGTATCTCCCCAAATTGTATTGGGCTCTAATAATGTAAACCGGATCTCCGGATTCTTCAGCAAATTCAAGATAATCCGATGCGAATATGTATGCAGAATCCAGATCATTATTAAGATATCTGTTAATTAACGAAATATAGATTCTGTCGATTTCCCTTGGATCCTGTTCTACCTCTAATTCTCTAACCAATTGCTGGTTGCTGTACGCATCAAGTTGAGCATTGACTTCAATTGCACTGATCGCAAATAGAGCAATGACTATAGGCACACCTTTCTTCATGGCTGTATCACCCTCATCGTAAATTTGACTGGACTGTCCTTCCAGTATTAAAAACCTAACTTCGGTTGTCTGTATTAACCCAGTTTTATACAGAAACAGTTAATCTACTTTTTTTTTTGAAGTTGAAACATTAGGAATGGCCGTTAACCCCTTAAATAAACACTACACGAACACTACATCATAAAATATACTTGCTACAAAGGCTCTACCATTTTCACATGGGAACCAGGATCACTACTAAATTACTATTGAATTAAAAATGGGTTAACTCAAATAAAGATTATTGATGGGTAAGAGATAGTAAGATGCTGGGTATAAGATTTAAATTTAGTAGCAAAACACTAAATATTTAATAACAGATAAGAACTTTAGTCAAAATCTTCTTTGCAACCTGATCTACGGTTACTTCCTGGACTAGGACCTCTTTTCTGTACCCCACCTTTTCGCTCGTTCACATCAGAAGCATTAATACTGATAGATGAATATTAGAAGCTTTTTAAAACTACCAGAAAACAAACGTTCATTTCCATCAAAAAACAATCATAACGTACCCCTGCCTGCTTATGTTTGTTTTGTTCTTCTGTTCCTCATTATTTCCAAACCTACGTACTCGCAATCTGTACGGTATGTTTCTACAACTGGAAGTGATACTGGAAATAGCTGTCTATCCAGTGGCATGCCGTGTGCAACTATACAACATGCCCTTGATTCAGCTGCGGTAAATGATACGATTACTGTAGAACAAGGCTCCTACTCAGAGAGCCTGACAATAACTACGCAAAAACTAACCTTGCGGGGAGCTCAGGCTGGTGTAGATGCCAGGGGTAGGAATAGTACCGAATCTGAACTAACAGGATACATCAATATTGACGGAAATGCAGATAGCTTAACAATTGATGGTTTTTCCATATTAGAAGGTGCAACAATTTCCGGGAGTAAGGCCGGGATTTACATTAGCAACAATGCTACAAACATAACCATACAAAACAACCTCTTTACGCGTTCTGGCACAGTTGATGGGGACAGTTATCGAGGGATATTGAATGCGATTGGAGGAGCCCAAACCGGGCTTCTTATCCAGAATAATAGCTTCACAGGTTGGGCCACCGGAGTTTACTTAAACCCCGGACCCACCGCAGCCCAACTATTAAACAATGATTTTATTGGGAACTTTGTAGGTGTTTCAGTTGATGGCCCGGATAGCACCATATTCACTGGTAACAGTTTTAATGATAACCTGTTCGAGGGACTTGGTATAGGGCCATGGACGGATTCAGGTAATCCTGCACCAGATCCGCTGGTTGGCACATTTACTAATAACTCCTTTAGTAGTGATTCTAATTATATAGGCCTATACAGTGGAGTAAGTTCCGAGTTTGATTTCAGTAACACAAGCTTTGAAGGTACTGCTGCTTCAGCAATGAGTACTTCCCAATTGCTATCTGCTGAGAAAAAAATTGGCCATGGAGTAGATGCTTCAGGGGGTTACTCAGGGTTTGCGCTACTCAAAACCGATCATGTATTTGTAACCGATGGGAATAGCATCGCTACTGCACTAGGATTTGTCTCAAGCGGCTGGACAATATACGTGGATGCGGGAACCTACGAAGCATTTAGTATTGGTTTGTCAGGGCCATCAAATTTGAACATCCAGGGAGTTAGTGGTGCTACTGTTTCGAGAGATTCTTCCGCGTTAAACAGGATCGTCGACCTTAGATCAGACAGCCTTACCTTTAATGGTTTTACCGTGAAAGGAGGAGGTACACATGTGGGAATCTCGGTTACCGGTCAGGGCCTCACTATTTCAAATAACACGATAGACAGTGTACTAACAGGGATACAAACTACTACACAATATACTGATGGCAAGAATACCATAACCGGTAATACCATTACGAACTCTGGCTACGGAATAAGTCTGCAGAACAACCAAAATACCATTACAGGTAATACCATAACGGTTACCACGGAAGGCTTTGGAATTGGATCATCAGCCAATACAGTTACAGGGAACCAGCTTACCATGAGTGCCAATGGTACTCCTCTTCAAACCTATTCAGGAGGAAGTTTACCAGGTGCGGATGTGAACATACTATCAGCGCTCAATAACAACACTTTTAACCGGGCGGTAATTGTAAGAAACAGTTCGGGAGTTTCTGAGGAAACGATCTTCGGAAATATCCAGGAAGCGGTAGACTCTGCCTCTGTCAAAGATAGTGTGTTAGTGAATACCGGAAGTTTCTCCGAGGAAGTAACCATCTCGAAAAAAGGAATAGTACTATCGGGAAAATCTGCGGCTACTCTTAATGTTGAGCGCGGTAATACAGGGATTACAATAAGTGCGGATTCAGTCGTTGTCAGAGACTTAACTATTCAAGGACCATATAGCCTGGATTTTGAGACCGTTGATTGGGATACAATGGCAAACGCTTTTGGTACAACTATTAGTAGCAGTGATGTATTGATCACGAACAATACCATAAATAACTTGAGAACGGGTCTTTCATTTGTAAGTGGAAGTAGTGGTATTGCAAGCAACAATAAGATAAATAATACAAAGGGGTCAATTCTTGTTCGAACCGATAGTCTTACAATTACCGGCAATGAACCAGGAGAAAAAGGAAGTGAATGGGATATCGTCTTTCTTACTGTTTCTGATGGCGCTTATACAACCTCTCCAACCGTTAGTGAACTAGAATATAGCAGAGACCTGGTCCAACTCTCTAAGAGCAATGGAGAAATGTCTGTACTAGATCGCAGGTATGGGTCAAATGGGTTATCCGGTCTGGCCAGTACAGTAGGAAATCGCACCCATATTTATGTCTCAGCAGGTTCTTCTTTTACAGCTTCGGATGATTTTGATTTAGGAAACGGACTTGGAAATGCCCGCCAACCTTTAGATAGCGTCAAGACTGGAATAGATGCAGTTGTGATTGGGGGGTCGGTTGTTGTACAGCAAGGAAGTTACACCGAAAATAATCTGTCCATCGATAAAGACAGTCTCTCTTTAAAATTTTCATCAGGAGTATCAGGTATTGACAGCCTCATATTTGATAGTTCGCCGAGTGATTTAACAATTTCAGGTATCGAAAACTCATTGCTGATAATCGGGAATACAAATGACAATCAGTTCAACATTTCCGGAGATAAGATTGAGGTAGAAGGAGGATCAGGAAGTGATACGGTAGTTCTTAGCGGGAACCGATCCGATTATACCATCAGCGACAATTCCGGAGTCTTCTCTTTTGTAAACGGCAGCTCCGAGAATAAAAGCTCTGAAGTTGAATTCTCTACTTTTGACGATATCACCATAGCACTTAATTTTGCTGCCCCGGTTTCCTACCCGGGACGGTCAATAACTTTTGGAGACAATAGCTCAAGCTTAAGTATACCGGATGATAACTCCCTGGATGCTACTGGCGCTTTAAGTATTGAGTTTTGGATGAAAACATCCGGGTTCACCAGTTCTAACCAGTCAATACTCTTTAAAGGATCAGATGCGTGGAGTTTACACCGATATTCCAGCACTAACTTTCTCGCTTTCACCACCTATCATTCAGGCAGCCCTAATACGCTTTTTGGTAATGTTTCTGTTGCTGATGATGAGTGGCACCATGTTGCCGTAGTATACAACGGTTCCCAAAAATTGCTGTATATAGATGGTAAACTGGATGCCAGCAATACGGTAAGTGGAAATCTGGACACAAACAGTGAAACAATGACTATCGGAGGCTGGACAGGTAGCATTGATGAACTTCGTTTCTGGACCATAGCGCGAGATTCAAACGAAATCAGGAATAACAGTTTTCAACAGTTAGAGGGAGATGAAACAGGGCTGCAGGGGTATTGGCGAATGGACGAGGGAAGCGGGTCGTTGGTTGGGGACCTCACCTCTAACTCGAACGACGCCTATATTGCAGCCAATTCATCTATCAGCTGGAAGAGCACATCTCATCCAATAGGTACCTTTATAACGGGCGATGAAGGCTGGAGAATCATCACCTCTCCTGCTGACGGGGTTACCTATGGAGAACTGCTAAGCGACATCTGGACACAAGGCTTTACAGGTGCGGATACCGAAAGCGGCTCACCAAATGTCTTCATATATAATGAAGGCGATGGAAACACAGATGCTTCATCCAGGGGGTTTCAATCTATTGGGTCTTCATCGGAAATGGCCACAACAGGTGAAGCACTGGTGGTATATGTATATGAAGATAATGATCCGGGAACAGCTCAAATCGAGGGAGACTTTCCTAAAGTTATAAAAACAGATAGTGCTCAGCACTCAGGCACGATCACAACGTCACTTTCACTTACCAAATCCGGAGCAGGTGGCTCCTACGACGCTGATAATGATGGGTGGAACCTTATTGGAAACCCTTTCGCAACCAGCATTGACTGGGATGCGAGTTCGGGATGGAACCGCTCAGGAATCGATAATTCCATCTACGTGTGGAGTGATAGTGCTAATAGTGGTACCGGTGCTTATTTAAGCTGGAACGGTGTTAGCGGTACGCTGGGCAGCGGAAAAATTGCGCCGATGCAGGGATTTTGGGTAAAAGCGAATAACACAGGTAGCCTTTCTTTTAGTGTAAATGACACTGCAAGAAGTAACGGAGCTGTACTTCTGAAGCAAAAAATCGTACCAGAAATACTATTCCGGTTAGATGGAGCTGGTCTGTCTAATACTACTGTAATGATGTTTACTGGGCTGGCAAGTCGGGAGAAGGACGCATTCGATGCCTATAAACTTCACTCACTGAATGAACAATACCTGAGTCTATCCACTAAACTTGAAGATGGAACAGGACTGGATATCAATGCCTTACCGATAGAGTTAGAATCTGACCTAGCTATTCCTCTGGCAATTGACGGAAGTGAGCTTTCAGGAAGTTTTAAACTCTCCTGGGCTCCCAGAAACATCCCAGAGAATCTAAATGTAACCCTGGTAGATACCTACGCGAATTTGGAGATTGATCTGGCAAGCACTTCTAACTATATCTTTGAAATCGAAGCCGGTAGTAACAGTAAATCAAAAAGTACTGCCCAAGAACATTGGCCTAATACCCAGGGGCCTTATCCCTCTATTCACAAGACCAAAACAAACCATTCATCACGTTTTGAGATACAAGTATCAAACACCTTGTCTACAAACTCAGAACCTGTTAACGGGATTCCGGCTTCGCTAACATTAGAACAGAATTATCCGAATCCCTTTAACCCGGATACGCAGATAGAATTCGCACTTCCTAACCGAACAAAAGTGAGACTTACTGTCTACGATATTCTTGGAAGAACAGTAGCAACCATCCTGGAAGAGCAATTAATGGACCCTGGCTACTACTCGCTGCCTTTTCAAAGTAACGGACTTTCTTCTGGCGTTTATTTATACGAATTAACCACAGGTGGTTCAAGAATTGTAAAGAGGATGACTCTTCTCAAATGAGAAAATGCAATTCATAGAACCAGACAAAACCCCGGGAGTAGTGAGTTGGTAGCTCATTATTCTCTTTACTAAAACATAGCACATGATGAGAAAAAAATACTTCCTATTAACTACAGTTCTCGTATTTAATTTTGTTTTTATTTCACTTGAAGTATTTGCACAACCCATTTTGCCCAGCCAACCGGAGCAAACCCCCATTGACGGAGGGTTAGGAATCCTGGCTGCAGCCGGTGGTGCATATGCACTGAAAAAGCTAAAAGACAGAAAGAATTCTGAGATAGATTAATTATACCCAAAGGATAAAATCATACTCTGAAAGAGTGTTTGGTCGCACTTTTTCTATTTCCTGAAATTAATTTTGTACCGCTTATTGTTCTCTTTATAACCTGGAAAAGAGAAACCGAGTTTAACCAGGCTATTTGCACATCTGTTCACTCATTTGGCACATCTGTTTGAATAAGCTGACATAACTTAGCTCTTGAACTGTTATTCATTAACAATTAAAGGTTCTTGATAAACAGTTGGTATATGTACAGTCCTAACGTAGCAGGTTAATTTTGCACGGGGAATTGAAGAACGTTGACGACTATTCGGATTCTTTTCAACCAATAGACTTTCATCATGCTTCATCTCTATCAGTTAACCGCAAACGGTTCAAGAGTTGAATAGATGACCCTGCTCAAATGAGTATCAGCAATTCATAGAACCAAAAACCCCCGGGAATAATGAGTTGGTAGCTTGTTGTTCTCTTTACAAACAAATAACAAAAAATGAAGAGAAAATACTACTTTCCCTTGATTGCATTTTTCGTATTGGTTTTTGTTTTTACTTCAGTTGAAGTATTCGCTCAACCAGGCTTACCTTCCGCTCCATCTCAAGCCCCGATTGACGGGGGGCTTGGACTACTGGCAGCAGCAGGTGGGGTATATGCATATAAAAAATTGCGTAAAAGAAAACTTGATGGCGACTCAGAAAACTAAAAGGATACGAAGCCTCTTTCGTTTGTCGCGGCTATGAATTGATGCAGTATATTATACTTTAAATTTACTCGGTACAGATTTATGTGGTTAAAGCACATTAGAATTTACTGCAACACGTAATTTTTGAACGATAGAATACTCTTCTTTTTTGAAGTGTATTCGTCTGAAAAATAATAATTGTCTGGGAAGGAAGGTTTGTCTCTCGAAATTGCTGAGCTTAAGATGAGGACTGTTGGGTTAATTTTGCTGATTCTTTTTATGGGTCACAGGGATAGTTATGCTCAATTTGTAGCACCAGGATATACATTAAGAAGCTGGACGATTGAAGACGGCCTTCCTGTCAATTCAATAAACCAAATCATCCAGGCAAAAAACGGATATATATGGCTCAGTACAAATGGAGGGTTGGTTCGTTTTGACGGTGTAGATTTTAAAGTATACACCTCTGCCGATTATCCCGGGCTAACAGGAAACCGCATCCTGGGACTTGTTGAAAGTAACGATGGAAGTATACTTATCATAAACCAGGGAGCAGATGTCTTTGCCCTGAAGGATGAAACCTTCACATTACTATCAACATCTAACCAGGGCGTGGTAGGTGAAGTACGAGACGGACATTTCTATTACAAGGATAAGGAAGAAAGAATTTGGTTTGGAGACGATGCTGGCATACATATTTATGATAACGGATTACTAGAATCCTTTGCTCCTGAGCTGATTAGAAAACCTGTCGAGAAGATTCTTAAAGCGGAAAATGATGTAGTTTGGTTTACATATTACAACGATACTTTTCTATACAGGTATGAGCAGGGAGTCATAGAAAAAATTCTGAATTACTACATTCCTGCAACAGATCCTAGTTTAAAAAATGTGGCCTGGGAACAGGGCTGGATTTCAGTGTCTGATACTAATAATGGTGATACTGATTTTATTATAACCTCCTTTGAAATATATAGCTACAAGGATAAGAAGCTTAGCCTTATATATGAATTAAATGAAGGAGCATTTGTTGACCTGGCTACAACAAAAACCAATACCATGTTGCTCTCTGTAGTACCTCCTTTTCAGGACTTTTATGACCGTACTTTATATGAATTCATAGACGGGGAATTAGTTGAAAGCAACCTGGTTGTACCAGGCTTTCCTAAAGTGCTACATGTAGAAAAAAATCATTCATGGATTGCCAGCGATACTGAGATTTATAAAGATAATGATCTCATTCTGACAACAGATGCCATTATCGGAGGCCCTATTATTGATGAAGAAGGAAGTCTATGGATTCCCACGATTAAAGGGGGACTCCTTCAACTTAAAGAAAACCTGTTTTCTCCATTTACAACAAAAGATGGGCTAAGCTATAATAATGTCAATGTTGTCTTTCAGGCCAAAGACTCAGCTATTTGGGTAGGAACATTCGGAAAAGGGGTAAACAAAATTTTCGAAAATGGTATCTACTCCGACTTCAGTATCTACTCCAACTTCAGTATCGAAGGAATTGTAAAACAAGGGCATATCCATGCTATTGAACAGCTTGCTGATCAAACTCTGCTCGTAGGCGGGCTAATATACGGATTACAGTATTTCAACCCGGAGACCAACGCTTTTGAGCTGTATTCCACCCCCGAATACATACAGAACTTTAGTATACGTAGTATATTTGAAGATTCGCAGCAGCGTCTTTGGATAGGTACCTCTCCAAGAGATAAACGAGGACTTTTTCTACGAGAGAATGGAATTTGGGAGCACGTGGCAGGAAAAGAAAACGTCCCTTATGCCATGTATCAATACATCATGGAAACTCCTCGTGGCGATATCTGGGCTTCGGGCCGGGGGGAAGGATTAGTACGCTATGACGGGAGATCCTATTACCATTATTCAACCCGGGACGGTCTAAGCAGTGATTTTATTCGTGCACTTTATGTGTATACAGATTCAGAAACGGGAACAGAGTGGTTACTCATAGGAAGTGAAGGAGATGGATTGGATATCGTTCGCCTTGAAGAGGGAGAGCCTGATTTTTCGAGCCTGGTTGCTTTAAACAAAAAAAATGGTTTGTACGACAACTTCATCCACGTCATCCTGGAAGATGATTTTGACCGCTTTTGGATGAACACCAACCAGGGAATCTTTTGGATTACAAAAGAAGACGTACATGCTTTATTGAAAGGAGAAAAAGAAACCGTAACATCTACCAGTTATACCGAGGAAAATGGCCTGGTACACAGAGAAGGAAACGGAGGAAGCCAGCCGTCTGGGATAAAAGCATTTGACGGAACCCTATGGTTTGCGAGCCAGGGAGGGGTAGTTTCTGTAGACCCTGCTCAAATAGCTAACAATGTTATTCCGCCCCCGATTCTTATACAGCACATTGCATGGAAAGATGGAGATATTGAGAATATTAACCAGGAGATACAGTTAGAAGCGGGTCTGCGTGATTTTGAGGTTAGCTATGCTGCGTTGAGCTTTCTTCAACCGGAAAAAAACCGATACCGATATAAACTTGAAGGCTTTCATGATCATGCGGAAGACGAGTGGCATTATGTAGGCAATCGACGTACGGCTTACTTTACTAATGTGCCCGCGGGTACCTATACATTTAAAGTACAGGGCTCTAACAATGATGATGTATGGAGCGCTGAAACCGCAGCGGTAACCATTACCATAGCTCCCCTCTTTTACGAAACTACCTGGTTTAGAGTACTTGCTGTAAGCTCAGTAATCGGATTTGTACTGCTTATAGTAGCAGTACGGGAAATGCAGAACTGGAGTAGCCAGCAAAAACTGGAACGTATTATTTCGGAGAGAACCGACGATTTACGTAAAGAAAAAGAGGAAGTGGAACGTCAAAAAGAAGTGATTGATGAGCTCAGTAATGCCAAGGATAATTTTTTCACTAATATCTCACATGAATTGCGAACCCCGCTTACTCTCATTTTGGGCCCGCTTCAAAGTCTCGCTTTTGACAGCACCGTTGTACCTGAAAAGTGGAAAAAAAACCTTGACCTTGCCCGTAGAAATGGATTTCGGTTAAAGCAATTGGTTGACCAGGTACTGGATCTTGCAAAGATTGAATCCAGCAACATCGAAATTAATCCAATCAAGCTGGACGTAAAAACGAAGGTAGCTTTAATTATGGCCTCTTTCGAAAGCCTGGCTAAAAGCAAAAAAATCAATCTTAAAACTTTTGTTCCTGAAGAAGAAATATGCGCCGGAGTAGACCCGGATATGTTTAACAAGATTTTGACGAACCTTGTTTCCAATGCCATTAAGTTTACTCCTCCCAAAGGCACTGTTGAGGTCGATGTAAGACTACGAAACGGATTTGTTGAATTGTCAATTACTGATACAGGGGTTGGTATCCAAAAGGATCGAATCCCATATATTTTTGATCGGTTTCATTCCGAAGAAGAACGCACCCCCGGAAGTTATGGGCTTGGAGTGGGGTTAAACCTCACCAAAGAGCTGGTAGAACTACACAGAGGAAGTATTACCGTGGAAAGTGAGTATGGAAAAGGGAGTACTTTTTTGGTAAAACTTCTTAGCTGCCCCAAAACAATGGCCAAAGATGGCGAAGCTGTATTGGGTGAGGAAGAAGAAGTAAAAATCTTTGAAACACCTCTTTTACACACAACAGCACTTCTTCCTAAAAAAGGAACTGCACTTACCACCAAGCTTCTTTTGGTAGAGGATAACCCGGATATGAGGCAGTATATTTCCGGCCTGTTGTCAGAAAGTAACATTGAGGTTACCGAAGCGGAAAACGGATTGGAAGGCAAAAAAAAGCTGGCATTGATTACACCTGATGTGATCATTTCTGACATAATGATGCCTGATATGGATGGGTTCGAATTTTCCCAGTACGTTCGATCTGTACCCGAATACCGTTTAACTCCAATCATGATGCTTACCGCCTTATCTGATCTGGATAACCGCATGCAGGCTTTCGATATTGGGGTAAGCGATTACCTTACCAAACCTTTCGTAGAAGAAGAGCTGAAAGTGAGAATCCAAAACCTTCTGCGCTTAAAGGGTGAACGCGACCAGGCAATTACCAACTCTGGCACAACGGTGAAGCCTGAAGAGTTAAGCGAAGCAACTGCGTTCACCAGGAAACTACAGGAATATGTGAACAAACATATAACAAACCCCCAACTTTCTGTTGAAGAATTGGGCGCTGTAGTAAATATGAGTCGTAGACAATTCTATCGAAAGCTAAAAACTGAGACCGGATTTACTCCTGCCGAGTTCGTTCGTGAAATCAGGTTGTTCAAGGCGCGGCACATGATTGAAAATAAACGTGCTAAAACTATTTCCGAAGTAGCGTATTCTGTAGGATTCTCAACTCCCTCCTATTTTACAAAAATCTATGAAGAACGCTTCGGTTCTCGTCCCGGAAGTGTTCTTAAGTCATAGTTTCTTGTAAAAAGCACATATGTGCACTTTCTTGGCATGCCTGTGATTTATCATGGAGCTAAATTCTTTATTAGCTCATACCTCATCGATTCACCTTTAGATTAAAAAATGATCAAGGGTTTGAAAAACTAATAATTACATTTTATGAAAAGAGTACTAGTTGTAGAAGATGATCTTCTCCTGTCTATGATCACAGAGAAAGTTGTTAGTTATCTGGGTTACAAAGTATGTGGGACCGCCGTTTATGGAGCAGAAGCAATAGAAAAAGCTATAAATCTTAAACCGGATGTTATCGTTTGCGATTACCAGCTGAAAGGAAAGCTCACCGGGCTTGATGTCGTTAATGAGCTTGGAAAACTGAATCTGCTAACTCCCGTTATTATTCTTTCCGGCTCTACTGACAGCTACCTCTTTCGGGATGCGAAAAAAAAGGGATACATGGATTTCCTAAAAAAACCCTTTATCGCGGATGACCTTTCCATCGTTCTGAAAAAAGCTGCTATTGCCGCCGATAAAGAAACAGTTGCTCATTAATTGACACGCTTCTTCACCTATTTGGCACATCTGTTTAAGTGACTGATCATAGTTTAGGCCGGGGGGAATATTACTCCTTGCAATCAGAAATTTTCGGATAAGCTGAAGGTATTGTAATGAATGAGAGCGCTCTTGTTAAATCAGTTGCTACAAATGTCCAGAATCGTCACGCCCGGTCTTTATATAAATGGCTTTCGAAAGTAACCGGGGTAGATGCCTGTTGGATCGAGGGCACCGACGAACGCAACCATCCGGTATGGGGCCTCATAAAACGAATTATCGGTAATCGGTTTTTAGTAAAAAGTAGACGCCTTGCTGCTGCTTCGGTAATGGGGGCATCATTATGTTTGGTCAGTCCCTCAGCGAACGCTCAAAAACTTGTAGAAGCTTCCACTTTCCGGGGCCAAAACGGATTTACCATCACCGGGACGAATTATGCGGACCATTTTGGAGCCGATTTGGCTATGGGTGATATTAACGGAGATGGTTTTAAGGATCTCGTTATCGGGGCATTCGGAGTTGGTCCGGGTAACTCAAATCGATCTCCCGGTCAAACTGCCGTCGTTTTTGGGTCCTCATCCGGCTTCGATTCTTCCCTCTCCCTCTCCTCTTTGGATGGAATGAACGGGTTTGTTTTTAACGGACCAAGTGCAGTCGCTGTAAGTGGAACAACAGTAGCTTCAGATGATGTAAACGGAGATGGAATTGACGACATCATCATTGGAGCTCCGGGCGACGATCCTGTAAATTCGGTGTATGTGGTGTTTGGTAAATCAACTGGTTTTGCCCCCAGTGTGGAGCTTTCAACGGTTGCGAATGGCACCGACGGCTTTATACTTGTAGGACATACTGATGAGAACGGTACCGGTAAGAGTATAGCGACCGGAAACTTCAACGGGGATAGCGCTGCGGATATCCTTATTGGGGCTGCTCAGACATCACCTAATACTATAACTCAGGCAGGCCAGGCGTATGTAGTATTTGGGCAGACCGGTGCTTTTGCTGATACCCTTCAACTTTCCGCCCTGCAGGGAAATGATTCCGGGTTTGTGATTGTAGGAAACGAACTACAAGGTACTGTGGGTCATAGTGTAGCCTCGGGAGATATCAATGGAGATGGGTACGATGATGTGTTTGTCGGTGGACCGAACAGGTACGGAGACTCTTATATATTCTATGGAGATGTGTATGTGGTATTTGGCAAAGATACAGATCTCGAGGCCTTCACTGATACACTAAACGTTAACAGTCTGAACGGATCCAATGGGTTCAGGCTTAGAGGAACCGTACAATACAATAGTTTTGGAACCGAGGTTGGCAGTGGTGATGTAAACGGAGATGGATTTGATGACCTCTTTGTACAAGCTGAAGGGTATGGCAGGGATCTCAATTATAATTATCAGGGAGAAGTGTATGTGCTATTTGGAGGTAACAGTTTCCCCGCCATAATAGACGATTCCTCCATCTTCAATGGTTCCAACGGGTTCTTCTTTGAAGGAATATCCGATGGTGATTATCTCGGAAAAGAATTCGCTTCCGTCGATTTAAATGGCGATGGAATGGACGAACTCATCACAGGTAGCGGATATGCGTTTGCTAATCCAGCTATTGGTGCTCAAGATACCGGTGCGGTATATATCATCTTTGGGTTTGATGATAATTCTGTGTCCGAGTTTCACCTTTCCTCGCTGGATGGCAGTAATGGCTTTGTAATAAAAGGAAAAAATGGAATCGGAAATGCGTTAGTAACCGGCGACCTGAACGGCGATGGTTTTGATGAAATTATTTCCGGTAAAAGTATCACCGATATAACACAAGGCGTTACAGGTACAGGCAGAGAAGGGGAAGTCACGGTCTTTTTCAATACCATCAACCAGACCATAACTGGTAGTCAAGGTTTCCGGATGCTTTCCGCACCTACCCATGGCCCAATTTTTAACGAACTGTTAGAACCGTTTTGGACCCAGGGATTCATCGACTCTGATTATCCCCCTCTAACTGATAGTGCTAACGTTTGGATATGGAATTCCGGCATACAGTACTGGGACCTCCTCGCGGATCAAACTACAGACTCCTTATCAGCCGGCAACGGATTTTTATTCTATTTATACGAAGATGATAATTTTACCGGGCCCGGAAATACCGGCTTCCCTAAGCGTATTTCAGTCTCCCAGTTCACCGGAGACGGAACCTTCAACTCCGGAACCATCAACCCGGTATCCGGGCTCACCGATGGAGACTTCTTCCTGGCTGGCAACCCTTTCGGTTTTACTATTGACTGGGATTCCTCGGCTATTTCAAAAACCAATCTTTCAAATAATATCTATACATATGATCATTCTGGCGGGGTCTGGCGCGTTTGGAATGGAACCACCGGAGATATTGGTGAAGGAAAAATTGCGCCCTTCCAGGGCTTCTTCATTCAGGCAGAAGGTGGTGCTGGAGGAATAAGCTTCGGGGAAGGTGCCATTTCCGATTCTGCTGGGATATTTTTTAAACAAGTACCTGCCGAGCCGAGAATCCTGAAAATTCAAGCTGAGGCTGGAGGCCTTACCTCGAATGCGTGGCTAAGCTTCCAGGATGGAGGAGAACATGGCCGGGATGCCTATGATGGACTTTCCCTGCCGTCTTTAAATGCCACTTACCTGAGCCTTTTTACCGTCACTGATAACAATGAGGCACTCAGCATCAACGCCTTACCGGTAGATCAAAGCGAAGAACTTACAATACCTCTTGAATTAACGGGTAGCTTACAAGAAGAAATTGCGCTGTTGAGTTTTGAAGGGTTAGATGATTTTGAAGAATGGGAACTGGTAATTCGTGATCGCCACACTAACCAGGAATTCATCATCGATAAAACCCAAAACATAGAGCTGGCACTCGAAAGAGTTATTACGAAAAAGATCCCCGAACCGACTCTGCCAACTCCTGTAGCGATGAAAACGAAAGCTTCATCGGTGCGGTACGAGCTTGTACTCAAACCAGGTGTAGGTGTGCATACAGAAGAACCGGCATCAGGCTTGCCGGAGAGTATTCAACTCAAGCAGAATTATCCAAATCCATTCAACCCTACCACCGCGATAGCGTTTGGGGTGCCCCGGGCGGGGCTGGTTCGGTTGGAGATCTTTGACTTGCTGGGCCGGAAAGTCTCGACCTTAGTCGACTCGAATCAGCCGGCTGGGGAATACACCATCACTTTTGATGCCAGCAGCCTGTCCAGCGGGGTGTACATCTATCGCCTGCAAACTGGCGGCAGCATCCTGACTAAAAAAATGACGCTAATTAAATAACCGGGGGACGCAATGAAAGAATTAGAAACTACGAAGATAATAAAGGAACAAAGACAAACCGATATGAATGGGAATGGTCAATATAGATCAAGAGGGATGTATATATCCCAACGCAGGAAAGTTAACTCGCTATTTAAGTGGTTGGCCCGGGTAACCGGGGTGGACGCCTGCTGGATAGAAGGCACCAACGAACTTAACCATCCTGTATGGGGGCTCATTAAACGAATTACCGGTAACCGGTTTTTAGTACGAAGCAGGCGTCTTGCTGCCGCTTCGATAGTTGGGGCATCGTTATGTTTGCTCAACCCATCGGTAAAAGCACAAAGTGCGGTAGATGCCTCCACCTTCCGGGGCCAAAACGGGTTCACCATTACCGGGGGTAGTGCAGGTGATGAAGCCGGAGAATCAATAGCTATGGGTGATATAAACGGGGATGGATTTGAAGATCTTATTATCGGGGCACCGCGTACTTACCGAAATGGTCTAACTTCTGCTACTGGTCGAGCCTTCGTTGTTTTTGGGTCCTCATCCGGCTTCGATTCTTCCCTCCCTCTGTCCTCTTTGGATGGGGTAAACGGGTTTGTATTAGATGGATCGCATTGGGCCGGCAGATTAGGAAGGTCAGTAGCTTCTGATGACATAAATGTAGACGGGATTGATGATATCATCATTAGTGGAGCTCAGGGCGGCCAATCTTTTAGTCCGGTCTATGTGGTGTTTGGTAAAACTTCGGCGTTCCCCTCCCATATCGAAATCACAAGTGCGGTAGATGGTACTGCCGGCTTTATTCTTTCAGGAGGGACCCAAAACATTCACATGGTGACGACCGGAGACATCAACGGAGATACTTTTCCGGATATCCTTGTTTCGAATCCGCAGGGATCACCTAATGATCTAACTGGTGCAGGACAGATATCTGTGGTGTTCGGTCAGACCGATGCGTTTGCTGATACCCTTCAACTCTCCACTCTGAAGGGAAATGATTCCGGCTTTCTAATTGTGGGAAATGAGGAGCAGGGAGAATTAGGAGCTGATCTGGCCACAGGAAATATCAACGGAGATGGCTTTGAGGATGTGCTTATCGGTGCCCCGGGTACAAATACCTCCCCTTATTATTATGGAAATGCCTATGCGGTATTTGGACAATCGGATGCTTTTCCGGATACGTTAAACGTTAGCAGCCTGAACGGATCCAATGGGTTCAGGCTCAGGGGAAATACCTATTATAATTTCCTGGGTGCTAGCATTGGCAGTGGTGATATAAACGGGGACGGATTTGATGAATTCATCGTACGGGCTCAAGAGAATGGGTTAGGCAGGAGTGGTGATTATACTTATAAAGGAGAAGTGTTAGTGATATTTGGTAAAGACACAAATCTCGAGGCCTTCCCTGCTATCATTGACGACACCGCATTTAACGCCGGTACCGATGGGTTCTTCTTTAGAGGAGTAAATAATTATGAATCAGTAGGAAACGATTTCGCCTCCATTGATTTAAATGGAGACGGGATGGATGAACTCATTGTAGGTGGTAAGGATGCTGATAACAGTTCAGGTAAAGGTACTGTTTACATCATCTTCGGATTTGATGACACCTCTGTTTCGGAATTTCAACTCTCCTCACTGGATGGCAGCAACGGCTTTATTATAGATGGATCCGAAGCAATTGGAGAACGCATTACTACCGGCGACCTGGACGGGGATGGGTATGACGAAATTGTTTCTAGCAGAGAAATTATAAACGCGGGTAGAAACTGGTTAATCACAGTCTTTTTTAATACCATCAACCAGACCATAACCGGCGATGAAGGTTTTCGGCTGCTTTCTGCACCTACCTATGGCCCCATTTTTAATGAATTATTAGAGCCGTTCTGGACCCAGGGTTTTACGAATTCCGACTCCCCTTCTTTTGGTAACGAGAACGTATGGACATGGGATACTGACACACAGGCCTGGATTGCGCTTAATAATCAAAGTACCGACTCTTTGGATGCTGGCCATGGATTCCTATTCCATGTGTTTGAGGACGATAATTATGATGCGGCCGGAAATGCGGGTTTCCCTAAGCGCATTTCGGTTTCCCAGTTCGCTGGAGACGGAACCTTCAATTCGGGAACCATCAACCCGGTATCCGGCCTGACCGATGGAGACTTCTTCCTCGCTGGCAACCCTTTCGGTTTCACCATCGACTGGGATTCCACCCCTGTTTCCAAAACCAACCTGTCCAATACCATATACATTTGGGATGACACCATTGGAGATTACCAACTCTGGAATGGAACCACCGGCAATGCCAATGAGGGAGAAATTGCGCCCTTCCAGGGATTCTTTGTGCAGGCTTTTGAAGGTATTGGTAGTCTGAGCATGGGAGAAGGTGCTATCTCTGATTCCGCAGGTGTATTTTTGAAACAGGTACCTGCCGATCCCAAAGTGCTGAAAATTAAAGCAGAGGCAGGAGACCTCTCCGCTAATGCATGGCTAAGTTTCCAGCAAGGGGGCCAACCAGGGTTGGACGCGTATGATGGATTGGCTTTACAGCCACTTACCTCCTCTTACCTACGCCTGACTACTCTTAGTGATAGCCGGGAAGAGTTACAGATTAACGCTCTCCCGGTAGATCAGGCCGAAGAATTGCGAATTCCGCTCCTCATGTCTGGGTTAATAAATACAGAAACAGCACTCCTTTCTTTCGAAGGTTTGGAAAGCTTTGATGGTTGGACCATCAAAATCCATGACCTTTATACTGAAGAAAAGCATGAACTTACAGAGGGTTCTTCTATCACTCTGGATATTCAGAAAATTCAATATAAGCAACTACATCAACCGGGCTTACCGGTGCCAGTAGCAGTGAAAGCAAAAGCAGAGAACCACCCGCGGTTTGAGCTGGTCCTGGCTCCTTCATCCACGGTGAATACTGAATTGTTCAGTGATCTGCCGACTCGTACAGAGCTTCATCAAAACTATCCGAACCCCTTCAATCCGGTCACAACCATGAACTATAGTTTACCCAGACAAAGTAGTGTCCGGTTGGAGGTGTTCGATATGCTTGGTCGAAAGGTAGCCACCCTACTTGATGGAGAACAACAAACAGCAGGCCATTACTCCATCCACTTTAATGCGTCTTCATTGGCCAGCGGTACATATATCTACCGGCTGGAAGCAGCTGATGTTGTTCTAACTAAAAAGCTAACCCTTATTAAATAACCCTGAATCATGGAAACACTAGAACTCGGTGTAACAGAATCTCCTAAAACCAAAAAAAAGGTACCTGTTGTGAAATTTACGGCAAGAAAATGTGCCCTTTGCGGAGCTACCGAAGGAAAAATTCATCCTTTACGAAAATTACTCGTGGTTCTGGAACCACTCAAGAAAGAAGAAGAGGATTCTCCGCTGGTGTGTTTAATCTGTCGGTTAGATTCCATAAAAAAAGAAATGTCGAAATTGAAACAGAAAAAAAAATCCTTCTTAACTATGAATAAATATATAATTACCGCCATAATAGTTGTTGCAATTCTTCTAATCCTATCGAGTTGGGCGTTTGCACAACCCGGATTGCCAGGTACACCAACTCAAGCTCCCATTGATGGTGGACTCGGGTTGCTAGCAGCTGCTGGTGGTGCATACGCCTTGAAGAAACTGCGCGATAAAAATAAATCGTAGCCGCATTTCAATAATAGAGAAATGAGCATACCTCTTCCGACAGATAGAGGTTCGACAGCGTGGGCCCCATTTAGATAAAACAGGATTTTTTTTCGAATTCTGTACATCAAAAAATGGGCTGACTTACAATTTCCACATTTTGGCACGCCTCTTACCATAAAGGGCACAAATATCTTATTCAGCGCTCATATTTTTTTAAAAATTCATGATGCCTGTAACTCGATTCCACACTACTCTTAATGAAATTAGTACTTACTAACTACGACAAAAACAATCAGAAAGGGTTGTCGGAAACAGTTACAGGTATTTCGTCAAGATTCAACCTATCAATTCTCTGACTCTGGGGGGAAAACTCACCTGAAAATGGAATTAAGGCATACTCATAAGCTAAAAAAGTATCCCTCAATGAAATCAACATTTACTCTGATATGTGCTACAGCATTGGTTATAACAACCTTTGGTATTACTTCATCTACGATACAAGCCAGGCAGTTTTCAGGAGGAACCGGTACTTCCGGTGACCCCTACCAAATAGGGTCTGCGAGTGAACTGAATGAAATCCGGAATAATTTAACGAGTCACTTCGTGCTCATTGCAAACATCGACCTGGATGTTTCTCCATACAATACCGGTTCAGGATGGGAGCCAATAAGTTCATTCACAGGATCACTCAAGGGAAATGGGCTAAAAATCTCAAACCTTTTTATTAATAGAAGTGGAACAAGTAACGTGGGCTTGTTCGCGAGTATAGGTAGCGGTGGCTCCATAGACAGCTTAAGTCTGGAAAATATAGATATAACAGGGGGTCAATGGACAGGTGGATTAGTAGGTTTCAGTAACGGTACTATTTCATATAGTCATGTCACTGGTAGCCTGGTAGCTAATGGCAAGGAAATCGGAGGTATTGCAGGAAACAATAACTCTGGCGGAATTATTGAATATAGTTCATCGGGAGTAAAGGTTGAACAGACAGGTTCACAAGTAGATACTGGTGGGCTTACCGGAAGAAACCAGGGTGGTACCGTACGATATAGTTTTGCTACGGATTCTGTAATTAGTAATCAACAGAGGACTGGTGGGCTTGTAGGGGCTAATACAAGTAACGGTATTATTACTGATAGCTATGCAACAGGGCGTGTAGCCGGCACAACCAATGCCGGAGGGCTTGTAGGAAGAAATTCAAGTGGTACTGGTGGTATTACTAATAGCTATTCGACTGGTACAGTATCTGGAACTGGTTCTGGCATTGGGGGATTAGTAGGTTTCCAACAAAACGGAGATGTTGCAGATAGTTTCTGGGATACAGAAACAAGCGGAACCTCAACTACAGCAGCAGGAACAGGGAAAACCACTTCCGAGATGCAGCAAGAAGCTACGTTTACAAACTGGGACTTTGTTACCATATGGGGCATTGATGAAGGCAGCAGCTATCCGTATTTACTCGACAATCTGCCGGAATCTATCGGAGATTCTCCTTTTCAAAGTGGTTCGGGTACCACGGAAGACCCCTACCTGGTAGCTACTGCCGCGCAATTGGATTCAATACGTAACTACCATACCTCGCATTTTAAACTGAATGCAAACCTGGATCTGGATACCTCACCTTATAATACCGGGGAAGGATGGGATCCAATTGGCAGCACCAACGCTGTTTTTGGAGGTTCGTTGGATGGCGCCGGATTTGTTATTTACGGTTTAATGATAGACAGGCCGACTGAAGATTCCGTAGGTCTGTTCCGTTTTGTTCAGAGCAGCAGTATTACAAATCTCGGGATTATTGATGCATCCGTAGAAGGCAATAACCATGTTGGAATACTAGCAGGAACTAATGATTCGGGTTCTATAACCAACAGTTATGTCACCGGAAGTGTAATTGGGAATGGAAGTTATGCCGGAGGGCTAGTAGGCACTAACACCGCTACCGGTACCATTGATACTACCTATGCTTCTGCTACCATTACCGGTACGATTATCGGGGGGCTGGTGGGTTCCAATAACGGAACCATAACAGAAAGCTATTGGAACAGGAAAAACAGCACGGCAGAAAGCGGAATAGGTACCGGCTCTTCAACCACAGGTACTACCGCTCTTGATAATAACTCGATGAAAAGGGAAGTAAGTTTCAATCCCAATATGTTTACGGGTACATGGAGTATCAATAAAACAAATAGCTACCCATACCTGAGTAGCAATACGCCCCCAATTCTTCCAGGAATAAATGATTACTCCTATGATTTTGGTAACGGTACCGAAGCCGACCCATATCAGATTTCTCAACTCGCGGAACTGGATTCGCTCCGAGCCTTTTTATCCTCACCGGATGTTTATTATGAACTAACTACTGGATTTAATTTGGATGTCTCCCCTCATAATACCGGGGAAGGGTGGGAACCTATTGGGGATTCGGATAACCCATTTCTGGGAAACATAGCAGGAGGTGGAAACAAGATTTCCGGACTCATGATTAACAGGCCTTCTGAAGATCATATTGGCTTTTTCGGGGTATCAATAGGGAAAATAGACAGCCTGTGGTTCGATAGTGTTTCAGTAACCGGTAATAATAACGTAGGAAGTGTTGCCGGGGTTATCGCTGATACCGCCAGGTATATTTTTGCTACCGGAACGGTTACAGCAAATGGGGATTCAGTTGGCGGTTTAACCGGGATAAATAGCGGCCTGATTACAACCAGCTATACATTGGCTGATGTATCCGGAAACAGCGTGGTTGGCGGATTAAGCGGTTATAACTCCGGGACCATTGACACCAGCTATGCGGCCGGGGATGTTACAGGAAGTGGCAGTAACGTTGGAGGGCTTGTCGGAGCAAGCAGCGGCGGAGTTGCAACCACCAGCTACTGGAATAAAGGAACCACCTCCCAGGTTTCATCAAGTGGCGGAAATGGACTTAATACTGCTGAAATGAAACAAAGCAGTAATTTCGCAAACTGGAATTTCACCACAACCTGGAGCATATCAGCCGGTGCCAGCTATCCGTATTTAAGCGTATTTACAACCTCTCCGCTGCCCGGAACGGGAACAATTTTTGGCGGAGTAGGGGGAACAGGTTCTTCCAGCGATCCTTACATCATTACGAATTCGGAACATCTAGCCATGATGAATGACAGCTTAAGTTCTCATTTCAGGTTAGCAAAAGAGATTGATCTTAGTCACATCCCGGATTGGACCCCTATAGGGGGTGGTAGTAATCCTTTTACAGGTTCTTTACATGGCGGTGGATATAAAATTACAGGATTGACAATTAATTCTGCGGAGAGTTATAGAGGACTCTTTGGTTTTATTAGTGATGCTGATATTGATAGTGTGTGGCTGGAAGATGTTAATATTTCAGGAAACAATTATGTAGGGGCCCTTGTAGCTGAGATTATATCGGCCTCTGGCCTCAGCACTGCCAGTGACGTTACAAATAGTTATGCTACTGGAAGTGTTTCAGGAGCAAGTTTTGTTGGAGGATTAGTAAGCTTCTCTGGCGTATTCAATACAATTTCAAATAGTTATACAAACGTTACTGTTACCGCTACCGGAGATTATGTAGGAGGGTTTGCAGGTAGTTTGAACAGGTCTACTGTTCAGTATTGTTATTCATTAGGAAATGTTGTGAGCACTAGTACAGATACCGGTAGTAAAGTTGGTGGGTTTGCAGGGGCTAGTGGTGATCGAAATACTATTCGTTATTCATATGCTGCCGGTAATGTAACCAGTTCAGGAGGTAGTTCTGATGTTCAGGATGTTATTAATGCTGGTGGAACGGGCGGATTTGCAGGATTATCAGGACATACAACTCGAAGCAATACTATTACCAATAGCTATGCCCTGGGTACGGTAACCTATAATGGTTCCGAAAACGATCCGAATGTTGGTGGTTTTATAGGTGCTATACTTGATGCAGAAATTGAAAACAATTATGCAGTCGGTAAGGTAATTGCTTCAGGTAGTGATGCTAATGGCTTTATTGGAAAACAAATAGAATCCGAGGTTACCCTGACTAACAACTACTGGAATACCGAAAGTAGTGGCAAGAGCTCAGGAGGTACCGGTAGCGGGCTTACCACCGCCCAAATGAAGCAGGAAGCTAATTTTTCGACCTGGGATTTTGTGAATACCTGGAGCATAAACGAAGGCGCCAGTCTCCCTTATTTACAAAATGTCAGTAATAATCATGTACCTACCATATTTGAGGTTTCAGGAGATGAAGGATGGCGCATTTTTTCCGCGGGATATGATGGTCTCTCTTACACAGAACTTTTAGAAGACATTTGGACACAGGGTTTTACAGGATCTAATGGTGGCGGAAATGTTTCCAATGTATTTACCTGGAATGGAGCTTCTTTTGTACCAATCACCGATGGCTCGGTTATTCCTGAACCCGGAACCGGGTTTATTGTCCATGTGTACAGCGATGATGAGAATGACGGTACCCCGGAAGGATTCCCCAAATACCTGCCTCAACAAGGCACCCCTGTCTCCGGAACGGTCTCCCCTACCCTGTATAATTTGGATTCAGGGTCCACCAATGCTGCCGACAGCCTGGGCTGGAACCTGGTGGGTAACCCGTATGTATCGGCCATAGATTGGGATGCTACCTCAGGATGGACTTCCTCCAATCTTGATGCTTCATTTTATGTGTGGAGCGACTCAGCCGGTGGTTCCGGAGCATACCTTAGCTGGAACGGGATGACCGGTACAAACGAAAATGGTATCATCGCGCCGGGACAGGGATTCTGGGTAAAAGCAAGTGCAGATAACCCTTCTTTATCCATGGATGAGTCGGTAAAAAGTGACTCTGCTTCCGTACTGTTTAAGAAAGCCACCGTTCCTGAAATAATCTTAACCGCCAGAAGTGGCTCTTACTCCGGTAAAGCCATCCTTATGTTTCATGAGAATGCTTCCGATGAAATAGATCGTCTGGATGCCTATTCCCTTTCTTCACTAAGTAACGAGTGGATATCGGTTTCATCCGAAAGCTCCACCGGAGAAGCTCTTTCCATCAATGCGTTACCTCAAAACTTAAAAGAACTTGTTGTAGTACCCATCAAACTTCTAGGAAAGGGTGTGCCCGACTTAGCCACCCTCTCTTTTTCAGGACTGGAAGACTTTGAGGACTGGGACATTGAACTTATTGATACCGAAACTGATAATCGGTTTGATGTATTTACAGCCGGTAGTATAGAAGTAGCCGTTGAACAACTAACGGCTAAAGTTGTGCCTCAACCTGTATTACCTGTTCCTACCAGGTTAAAAGCAACATCAGGGGGTACAAGATATCAATTACATCTTGTGCCGGGAGCTTCGGTTAGTACAGAAGATCCGGCATCTGAACTACCCACTAAAGTAGAGCTCGGGCAAAATTACCCGAACCCATTCAATCCAGGTACTACTATTGCTTTCGGAATCCCTCAAACAGGAAAAGTAACGTTGGATGTGTTTGACATTCTGGGTCGCAGAGTTGCAGAGCTGCTGAACGAACCGATGGAAGCCGGAAGGTACACCATAAACTTTAATGCAAGTAACCTGGCTTCCGGGATGTACATCTACCGCCTGCAAACCGGGAATACCGTAATCACCAGGAAATTAACCCTTATAAAATAACCTACTCACTTTTGTAACTCTGAATACCAGCGGGTGAAGGTACTGTCCTCGATGAGCCCGTAACAGGAATCTATGAAGAAGTAACTATGAATCTACAAAAAACAAGCTTTTATACAGCACTAACTCTATGTCGGTTTCTGGTCCGAGCTGTACGTTCAAATGCTAAGGAGTAAACATTATGAAAGATCTACCTATGCCATCATCCGTATTGGGGAAATGTATACACCAACCAAGAAAAACCAAATCCTTATTCAACTGGCTGGCCCGCGTAACCGGCACCGATGCCGTTTGGATAGAAGGAATTGATGAACAGGATCAGCCCATCTGGGCTCTTGCCAAACGCCTTTCGCGCACCTGCTGGTACCTGGTAAGTAAAAAGCTTAAAGCCACGGCCGGGATAGCCGCGCTGGGCGGGGCATTGCTGCTACCCGCGGGTTCCCTACATGCCCAAACAGGAGAAGACGGGGTAGTTGTTACTAACCTCAAAGGCGCCAACGGGTTTATCTTTTATGGGGTTGATAATACTGACCTCCTCGGGCGTACTGTGGCTGTTGGGGATTTCAATCACGATGGATTTGACGATATGATGACCTCGGCTCCTTGGGCAGATCCCAATGGGATAAATAAGGCAGGAGAAATCTATGTGATTTTTGGTACATCCACTCCTTCTTTTGCCTCCCCTATGAAGCTTGATACCCTGGGTAGTCGCGGATTTGTCATTAATGGTCAGGAATCTGGTGGTGAAATCGGTATCCATGGCTTGGCCAGTGGGGATATCAATGGAGATGGGATTGATGATATGATAATTGGGAACCATCAGAGAGATGGTAACGGATATGTTAATGCAGGTGAAACCCATGTGGTGTTTGGTAGATCCACTGGTTTTCCTTCCGTCCTGGAGCTTACTTCTTCCCTGATAGATGGCAGTTCCGGCTTTGTGGTCAATGGGGTTGATAACTCGGACAACAGCGGGTGGGGTTTGGCCAGCGGGGATATCAATGGGGATAGCATCGATGATCTGATTATTGGAGCACCTAATAGAATTGATTGGTCTGCAGACAGGTATGGGGAAGTCTATGTGGTGTTTGGCTTTGATAATACGGTTACCGCTATAGATACCGTGAATCTTGATACCCTTAGCGGCGACGGGGGCTTTGCCCTTGCTGCGCCGGCTGGGCTTTACAGCGCCTTCGCCGGGCGTGCTGTGGCCAGCGGGGATATTAATGGAGATACGTACGATGATGTAATTATTGGAGCACCAGAGGCAGGTAATGGTGATGAAAAAGGACGAGCATTCGTGGTGTTTGGTAAATCCACTGCTTTTAACTCCTGGATAGATCTTTCTTCCCTGGATGGCAACACAGGCTTTGCTATCGACGGGCCGAATGAAAGGGATTACTTAGGCTCTGCCGTAGGCAGCGGGGATATTAATGGAGATGGTATTGATGATTTAATTATTGGAGCACCTGGCGGTAGCCTTTCTGCTCCCGTCAGGCCTCCTGGTAGTTCAAATCATGTTATAGATGGTCAGAACAAAGGGAAAACCTACGTGGTGTTTGGTACATCCACTGGTTTTGCAGGTTCCTCTTTGATTAATCCCAGTTCGTTAAATGGTTCCGATGGCTTTGTCCTGAATGGGGTTCAGTACCGTGATAATAGCGGGTATAGCGTGGCCACCGGGGATATCAACGGGGATAGCATCGATGATTTGGTTATTGGAGCGCGAAGAGCTGATTGCTCCTGTGTCGACAATGATGTTGCTACTAGTAGTCAGGATAGTAACCATGGAGAAGCCCATGTGGTGTTTGGCAAAACCACTGGTTTTGCTTCCTCGATAGAGCTTGCTTCCCTGGATGGCACCACGGGCTATGTGCTCCATGGTGTTAATCGCCGCTCCCAGCTCGGGCGTTCTGTGGCCACCGGTGATTTCAACGGGGACGGCAGAGACGATGTGTTTATGGGGGGAGAAGAAGCAGCTACCAATGGAATTTCTGCCGCAGGAGAAGCCTATATATTCACCCAATTCCCGGCAGCGGCTGAGCTTACAGGAGGCGAAGGCTTACGCATGCTTGCGGCTCCGGCTTCGGGTTCCATCCTGGATGATTTTCTGGCCCGCTTCTGGACCCAGGGCATGACCGGATCAGATAGTCCAAACGGAGACCCTAACGTGTGGGTGTGGAATGAAACCGCAGGTTCCACAGGTGAATGGACGGCTGTATCAGATCTCTCCGGTCAGCATATGGCTCGCGGGGAAGGATTTTTGATGCATGTATTTTCCGACGATGATTTTGACGGCACCCCCGATGGCTTCCCAAAAATGCTCAACACCATCAATATCTTTGACGGTGCCGTGGTGGATACCGGAACAGTAACCCCGGTAACCGGCCTGGGCGACGGCCGGTTCTTCCTGGTGGGGAACCCCTATCCTACCACGATAGATTGGGACCTGGCCTCCGTCACCAAATCTAACCTCTCCAATTCAATTTATATTTATGATGATGCAACGGATGTCTGGCAAAACTGGAACGGAAGTATAGGCAATATCACCAATGGAGAAATCGCTCCGTTCCAATCGTTCTTTATCCAGGGCTTAGACAATAGCGGTGGCAGCAATAGCAATAATGGTAGCCTGAGCATCGGCGATGGAGCCCAAACCGGTTCCCCGGGCACTCTATTTAAAACCCTGCCCAGTCAGGAACCGAAAGCCCTGAAGATCCAGGCCGAAGCCGGAGACAAGAAAACCGACGCCTGGCTAAGCTTTCAGGAAGGTGGAGAATTACAGCGCGATATCTATGACGGGCTGTACCTACAGCCACTTACAGCTGAGTTTCTGAAGTTGGGCACCATTCTTGATTCCGAAGAAGTCCTCCAGATCAATGCCCTGCCGGTTGACCAGCAGGAAGAGCTGGTGATTCCTCTCGATCTTTCAGCCACCATAGAAGCAACCCATGCCAGGCTTAGTTTTACAGGTCTGGAAGCCTTTGAAGGCTGGGAGTTCTCCCTGCGGGATACCCATACCGGGGAAGAGTTTCCTATAAGTAGTACCTCGTTAGAGCTTGAAATAGAGTCCATCCAGGCCAAGCTGCGCACATCGTTGCTGCCCGCCCCGATGCCTATGCAGGCAAAAACAACCGGTTCACGCTATTACATCGTGGTCACTCCTGGTGCCCCGGTATACAACGAGCCAGATCCGGGGATTCCTTCGGCCATAGAGTTGCAGCAAAACTACCCGAACCCGTTCAATCCCGCTACTACCATTGAATTTGGAGTGCCTGTGCAAGGTACTGTTCGCCTGGAAGTATTTGATATGCTGGGAAGGAAAGTCGCTGAGCTACTCAACGGGCCGATGCAGCCAGGAAGGTATAGCGTACGCTTTGATGCGTCGGCGCTATCCAGCGGGGTGTATATTTACCGCCTGCAAACAGGAAGCAAAAGCCTGATTCAAAAAATGACACTAATTAAATAGGTACCCAGATTACAAAATTATATGATTATATTCATATGAAACAAATATTTACAGCAAAAAATATAATCACGTTGGCTTCTGGAGCTGTGCTATAACTCAGGAACAAACACTATAAATGGTCAAGATATGTCAAGAGAATATATGTGTCACTCCAGAAAAACTAAATCTCTATTCAACTGGCTGGCCCGGATAACTGGGACCGATGCTGTTTGGATAGAAGCTATTGATCACAACGATCAGCCCGTTTGGGCTCTAGCCAAACGCCTTTCGCGAGCGTGCTGGTACCTGGTAAGCAAAAAACTTAAAGCCACGGCAGCCATAGCCACGCTGGGCGGAGCATTGCTGCTTCCTTCAGATTCGCTGCACGCCCAAACCGGGATGGATTTAAGTAATTTAACGGGCGTGAATGGGTTTACCCTTAATGGCTCCGATGGTGATATTCCTGGAACCACCTACGGCGATTTAAGCGGGCGGGCTCTGGCCAGCGGGGATATCAATGGAGATGGCTTCGAAGATATGATTATTGGAGCATATACTGCAGCAGATGCAGCAGGAGAAACCTATGTGGTGTTTGGTACATCAACTGCTTTTGCCTCTGCTGTGGAGCTTTCTTCGTTGGATGGGAACACAGGATTTGTCCTCCATGGGATTGATGGTAATAGTACTAACCCCTACGGCGACTTAAGCGGGCGGGCCCTGGCCAGCGGGGATATCAATGGGGATGGGATCGATGATATAATTATCGGAGCACGCTCAGCAGATCCCAATGGGGCCAATGCTGCCGGAGAAACCTATGTGGTGTTTGGTAAAACCACTGCTTTTACCTCCGTTGTAGAGCTTTCTTTGTTGGATGGCAGCACAGGTTTTGTGCTCCACGGGATTGATGGTGGTAACCCTTACGGTGGTGACAGTAGCGGGTGTTCCGTGGGCAGTGGGGATATTAATGGAGATGGGATTGATGATATAATTATTGGAGCAAGGTTTGCATCTCCCAATGGAACTCGGTCCGGAGAAACCTATGTGGTGTTTGGTAAATCCACTGCTTTTGCTTCCGTCTTTAAGCTGTCTTCGTTGAATGGTGCCACAGGCTTTGTCCTCAATGGAGTTGATGGCGATGACCGAAGCGGGGAAGCCGTGGCCAGTGGGGATATCAATGGGGACGGTACCGATGATGTGATTATAGGAGCAAGATTTGCTGATCCCAATGGAACTCAGTCTGCCGGAGAAACCTATGTAGTGTTTGGTAAATCCACGGCGTTTACTGCCACCGTGGAACTTTCTTCGTTGGATGGCAGCACAGGTTTTGTGGTCAATGGGATTGATGTTGATGATTGGAGCGGGTTTGCCGTGTCCAGTGGAGATATCAATGGAGACGGTACTGATGATGTGATTATAGGAGCGCATCTGTCTGATCCTAATGGGAATCAGAAAGCTGGAGAAACCTACGTAGTATTTGGTTTTGACGATACTGCTACAGATACCCTGGAGCTTTCTACCCTTGATGGTGCTACTGGTTTCGTCCTCAATGGGATTGCTTCAGGTGACGAAAGCGGGTATGCCGTGACCAGCGGAGATATTAACGGGGATGGGTTCGATGATGTGATTATTGGAGCACATCGGGCTAATCCTAATGGGAACCAGGAGGCCGGAGAAACCTACATGGTATTTGGTTTTAACGATAATGCTATAAGTACCCTGGAGCTTTCTTCGTTGAATGGTGTCACAGGCTTTGTCCTCAATGGGGTTGATTACGAAGACAATAGTGGGCTTGCCGTGGCCAGCGGGGATATTGATGGGGACGGGTTCAGTAATGTGATTATAGGAGCACCGTGGGCTGATCCCAATGGAGAAAGTAGAGCAGGAAAAACCCATGTATTTACCCAAATCCCGGCAGCAGTTACCTTGGCAGGGAACGAAGGCCTGCGTATGCTTGCTATCCCGGCTTCCGGTACGGTTCTGGATGAGTTCCTGCCCCCCCTGCGGACCCAGGGAATGACAGGGGCCGACTATGATGGCGGTTTTGCTAACGTATGGCTCTGGGACGATACCCTGAATACCACCGGGAACTGGACCGGTGTATCGGATATCACCACTCAAAGTCTGCCTCGCGGGCAGGGATTTTCGATGTTGGTGTTCTCCGACGATGATTTTGATGGGAATCCCGAGGGCTTCCCCAAAATACTCAGTACCATCAATATTTTTAACAGCGCCGTGGTGGATACCGGAACGGTAACCCCGGTAACCAACCTGGGCGACGGACGGTACTTCCTGGTGGGAAACCCCTACGTTTCCACCTTCGATTGGGATTCGGCTTCGGTAATCAAAACAAATTTATCTAATACTATATACGTTTGGGACAACGTCAGTGGTCAATACCAATCCTGGAACGGGACTTCAGGAAATATTACCAAAGGCCGTATAGAACCGTTTCAATCGTTTTTTATCCAGGCGCTGGGCGGCACAGGAACGTTGAGCATAGGTGAGGATGCCCGGACCGATTCGTCGGGCACGTTCTATAAACAGTTCCCCAGGCGGGAACCCAGGATCTTGTCCATCCAGGCAGAAGCCGGGAACAAAAAAGCCGACGCCTGGCTGAATTTCCAGGAAGGCGGGGAGTTACAACGCGACAAATACGACGGGCTGTACCTGCAGCCACATACCGCTGAATTTCTGAAGCTGGGTACTATCCTTGCTTCCGAAGAAGTCCTCCAGATCAATGCCCTGCCTGTTGACCAGCAGGAACAGTTGGTGATTCCCCTGGATCTTTCAGGCACGGTGAAAGAACCCCTCGCCACACTTCATTTTGAAGGCCTGGAAACCTTTGAAGGCTGGGAACTTTCCATCCATGACACCCAGACCGGGAAGGAGTTTCCCATAGAGGAAAACGTATCCCTGGAGCTGGAGATTGAACTTTTCCGAGCCAAATTGGAGCAGCCAGCGTTGCCCACGCCTGTGTCTGTGAAAGCGAAGGCGGCAGGTTCGCGCTATCAGATTGTAGTTGTCCCTGGTGCTTCCATACATGATGAGCCAGGCCAGGGAGTACCCTTGGCTATCGAGTTACAACAAAACTATCCCAATCCCTTCAACCCATCTACCACTATTGAATTTGGAGTGCCTATGCAAGGTAATGTTCGCCTGGAGGTGTTTGATATACTGGGAAGAAAAGCAGCAGAGCTGCTTAACGAGTCCATGCAGCCCGGGCGGTATAGCGTGAATTTTGATGCTTCGGGCTTTTCCAGCGGAATCTATATCTATCAACTAAGCACTGAAGGAGCAGTGGTTGTTAAAAAGATGACCATAGTTAAATAGTACATACAAATTCTTATACCCTCGGGAGCTATAAGTTGACGCTTGTGGCTTTCTTTACCTACTATCAGCAAGTTGTCTGAAAACTTGTTGTACTGCTTAAATGAGAAAGTTCTGAAAAACACTCTCATTCTTGCAGATACCCCTTCTCTAAACTTGACATATTTGTTCCGGTTTTTGACACATCTGTTCGGGAAAAAGGAGAGAGATTGCAAATGACTTAAAAAAATTAACGTCACACACTGGTAGTGCAGATACAGAAAAAAACCATAGGTGCGGTTACCCGGTTTGTGAAACAACCCAGGCAAATAGTAAATGAGCTTTCTTGTAACGATATGGTAAGTATGTAATACTTCGGTGGTGTCTGGTGGCTTGTATGTGTACCAGCCACACAGGTAGGCAGTAGTTTTTTTAACCAGGAGATTGAGCCTGATTAAATAATGCCAAAGGATAAATATTGAATTGATTAGGTCCCAACTCAAATTTTATCAACTAATAAGGAGTTAGTTATGAATCTAAGAAAGACAAGCCGTGATATAGCTTCAACTACTCACTTGTTTACCTGCCTACCATACTGTTATATATGCATTTGCCTGGTACTTATTCTACCCCACCATGCTAATGCCCAGGTAACTATTTCCATATTTACAGACAGTACCTTAACCAACACATTCAATACAGTCCGCACGATATACGCGGTAGACCTGGACAGAGACATGGATATGGACGTGCTGGCTGCATCGGTGCTGATGCTTGACACTCAGATAAAATGGTACGAAAACAAAGGCAGCGAAGGGTTTACCGAGCATACTATATCCACTTCAGCCACTGGGATTCGTTCGATCTATGCGGTGGACGTTGACGGAGACCTGGATATAGACGTACTGACGGCCTCTTCTTTTGACAATAAAATTGCCTGGTACGAAAACGACGGTAACCAGGGGTTTACCGAGCATGGTATAACTACCTCAGCCCGGGGAGCTGAATCGGTGTACGCGACAGACATAAACGGTGATGGACATATGGATGTGCTCAGCGCCTCTAGTATTGACAACAAAATCAGGTGGTACCAAAACAATGGCAACTCTGAATCACCGGGTTTCTATACAAGGGAAGTTGGGTCAGCCACTACTCCCTATTCCGTGTACGCAGCGAATATAAACGGCGACGCGCATATGGATGTGCTGAGTGCTTCGTGGAATGACAAAACAATTGCGTGGTACGAATACGATGGCAGTGTGGGATTTACCAAACATGTCATAAGCGATTCAGCGGATGGAGCCAACTCAGTCTATGCAACTGACCTGGACGGAGACTTGGATATAGACGTACTGAGCTCATCTTTCACTGACAAAACAGTTGCCTGGTACGAAAACGACGGCAACGAGGTATTCACCACCCATATCATAAGCGATTCAGCGGATGGGGCCCAGTCGGTCTATGCCGTAGACCTGGATGGGGATCAGGATATAGATGTAGTGAGCGCATCTTCCACTGACAAAACAGTTGCGTGGTACGAAAATGATGGCAACGAGGTTTTTACCAGGTATGTCATAAATGATTCGGTCAATGGAATCTGGTCGATCTATCCAGCGGATATAGACGGCGACGAGAAAGTGGATGTACTTGGTGCATCTTTTACTGACAATAAAATTAAATGGTTCAAAAACGAAAGCCATACGTTTGCTGGCTCCGGTACTTCAGAGAGCCCTCTCCAGGTTTCCAGCCCGGAAGACTTACATTATGTACGTTTCGCTCTTTCCAGCCCCTTTTTAGTTACAAACGATATCGATTTAAATGTGGCCCCCTATAGTACCGGTGAAGGCTGGGAGCCCATTGGCCAGAATGTATCAGGAAGTGAATTCCAGGGAGTGTTTGACGGCAATGGGTTTACTATCAAAAACCTGTTCATAAACCGCCCAACCGCTGATAATGTGGGTTTGTTTGGAGTCAATTTAGGTGTAATAAAAAATATAGCGCTGGAAGATGTAGATATAACATCCGCAAGATATACAGGAGCTTTGGTTGGCAGGAATTATTCCGATGTGTCCAATTCGTATGCAACGGGCACTGTGTCGGCCGCCGACTTCTCTGGCGGGTTGATAGGTTACAACGAAAACTATTTAACCTCTACAGCTGAAATCACCAATTCCTTTTCGCTAGTAAATATAACGTCCTCTGGTTCAATCTCAGGTGGACTTCTGGGATGGCTGGTCAATGGAGAGATAACGACTTCCTACGCTGCTGGAACAGTTTCCAGCAGCAATGGAGGTCTTGTTTGGTTTAATAATTCAGGCTCGGTTTCTAATTCGTACTGGGACACTGAAGCCACAGGTCAGTCCTCTTCGGCGGGTGGCGGCACGGGACTTACTACTGCTCAGATGCAGCAATCCGTCAATTTTGCCGGTTTTGATTTTGCCAACACCTGGAGTTCAATGGATGGGGCCGGTTACCCTCACCTGCAAATATTTGGATACAAAAAAAACGTAATACATGGCGATGAAGGATGGCGGATGTTTACTGCCCCTTCAAGCGAGTTGAGTTATGAGGAGCTGCTGGACCCACTATGGACCCAGGGATTTCCCGGTGCCGATGCTACATCCGGTACCCCAAATGTACTTATCTGGGATGAGTCCACCCAATCATGGTCGGCTCCGGAAGCGGCAAGAGATAAGCCTGCTTCGGGAACAGGGTTTATTGTGTATGTATACAGTGATGATAATGGCCCGGACGTAGCGGGAGATGCAGGTTTTCCAAAAATACATACCCATAATTCCTCTCAGTTTACAGGCATTGCAACCCCGACTCTTTCCTTCACCGATACGGGAGTTATTTCGGAAAATGGATGGAACCTGGTCGGTAATCCTTACGGAACCACCATTGATTGGGATGGAACTAATGGCTGGAGCAGGAACAACGTAGATGCTACAATTTATGTATGGAGTGACTCAGCCAGCAACGGGATGGGTAGTTATTTAACCTGGAATGGGATGTCAGGAACGCTTGGTCATGGAAAAATAGCTCCGTGGCAGGGTTTCTGGGTAAAAGCAAACGCCACCGGACCAAGTATCAGTTTGAATGATTCGGTAAAAAGTACGGGAGCAAGATTCTTAAAAGAAGCTCCAACACCTCAAATCAAATTTAAGCTGGATGATGGTGAAAAAAATTCTCAGGCCGTGGTGATGTTCCACGAACAGGCCCTGGAAGAAAAAGATGCCCTGGATGCTTATAAATTGCATTCACTGAATGCTGACTACTTATTGCTGGGCACTTCTTTGCCTGGCGGAGAACTGATGGATATTCAGGCACTCCCTTTGAATGGCTCTGAATTCCAACTCGAAGTAGAGATTGAAGGTAACAACCTAAGCGGAGGGTTTACATTATCCTGGAATACAACAGCCATTCCGGATGAATGGGAAGTTGTGCTGATTGATCGGACAGAAGGAACAGAAATCCCTGTTAAAAACAGGTCTTCTATCCATTTTAGTATGGATGAAAAGCAGAAGAAAGTTCAAAATCAAAAGGAAGAACCTGAACTTACTGCACCACCTGTACAAATACTGAAAAAATCCAGCGAATCCGTTTCACGATTTGCGTTACGGATTAAACAATCTACCAGGGTTGGTAATAATCCTCATGCAACGATTCCTGCTTCCGTGGAACTCCGGCAAAACTATCCAAACCCGTTCAATCCAACCACCAGTATTGCGTTTGGAATCCCACAAGCCGGGGAAGTAACACTGGAAGTATTTGATATGATAGGCAGAAAGGTCGTTACGCTGTTGAATAGCGAACACCAAAGGGCTGGGCGACATGTCATAAGTTTTAACGCAAATAACCTGGCTTCAGGGATGTATATCTATCGCCTGCAAACCGGGAATAAGGTACTTACCAAAAAATTAACTCTTATTAAGTAACTAGAATACTATGAAAACTTCGCCCGTAGCAAATGAGAAATTGGAAAAGGAAATCCTTTAATATTGATAATGAATGACGAATTAAAAAAGAAAGGGCTGGTATATGTAGTGGATAATAGCCACCTGTACCAGGAGATAGTAAAAATGGTGCTCGAGCGGGAAGGATACTCCGTAAGGTTGTTTGATGATGGATACTATGTGCTAAAAGCATTGAATGTACATAAGGCCGTCAGGATTCGCATCCCCGACCTTATTATTTGTGAGATGAATATGCGGATTGTGGACGGGCCGACCTTGTTTAACGAAATTAAAAAATCGAATCAACATACCAATCCGATCCCATTCATTTTCATGACCATGTGCAGCGATCAGGAAACAACAGCTGCTTTACAAACAATGAAATGTGAAGTATTTGATAAATCAGCATTATTAAACCCTTTGGTAGATACCATTCAAAAAGTGTTGCCAGATTTCAGCAAGAAGAAATCAAACGGAATTTCAATTCCCAAAAAGAAACCACTAACCGAAACAGGACGAACACCAACGGGTTAGTGAGTAATACTCCCCCTCTTCAATTCAGCCTGTTTCGCCACCTCTTTCTACAAACCAAGAGACTACCCTACCAGAATATTGTGATCATTCTCTCCATTCACCTGAAATTGACATATCTCTTCCTGTTTTTGACATGTCTATTCGGGGAAAATGAGAGAGATTTGTGCTGCAAAGTCAGTTTTTAGGTTTAAAAATAAGTTTAAGGTTTAAAAGGACGTAATGAATAACCAACCAGGGGGGGATAATATGTACCTCCAATCAAGGAAAACTAAATCTTTATTTAAATGGCTCGCTAATGTAACCGGGATGGACGCCATTTGGATAGAAGGTATCGACAAACATGACAAGCCTATCTGGGGTCTTGTCAAACAGCTTTCGCATACCTGCTGGTACGTAGCAAGTAAAAAGCTTAAAGCCACGACAGGTATGGCTGCTCTGGTTGGGATTTTATTGCTACCCGTAGATTCGTTATACGCCCAAACAGGAATAACCTTGAATACGTTGACAGGCCCTAATGGGTTTACTCTAAATGGAGTTGATTATAACGACCGTAGCGGAAATTCCCTGGCTAGCGGAGATATTAACGGAGATGGAATCGACGATTTGATTATTGGTTCAAAGCATGCCGATCCTAATAGTTGGGAATCCGGGGAAACCTATGTGGTATTCGGCCAAAGTAACTCCATAAATTTTTCTTCAATTGAGCTTTCTTCACTGGATGGGAACACGGGTTTTATACTCCATGGAATTCATCCTTTTGACGAAAGTGGGTATGCCGTGGTCAGCGGAGATATCAACGGAGATGGAATCGATGATGTGATTATCGGAGCAAACAGGGCGGCTGGTCAGGCGGGAGAATACAATATGGCAGGGGAAACCTATGTGATGTTTGGTAAAACTACTGCTTTTAACTCCGTTGTGGAGCTTTCTTCGCTAGATGGTAGTACGGGCTTTATGCTCCATGGAATCGACAACAATGACCAATCCGGAACTGCCGTGGCCAGCGGAGATATAAATGGAGATGGAAAAGATGACGTTATTATTGGTGCTTCTAACGCCGATCCCAATGGAATTAATGCCGCAGGGGAAACCTATGTGGTGTTTGGCTTCAATGATACCGCTATAGATACATTGCTGCTTTCTTCCATGGATGGCAGTACCGGCTTTGTCTTCAAAGGAATTAATGAATTAGAAAGAAACGGACGCGCCGTGGCCAGTGGGGATATTAATGGAGATGGTACCGATGATGTGATTATTGGAGCTTACGGTGCAAGTCCGAATGGTGGGTGGTCTGGTGAAACCTATGTGGTATTTGGTAAATCAACTGCCTTTACTTCCACCCTCGGACGTACCATCCTGGATGGCAACACGGGCTTTGTGCTCCATGGGATCAATGGCAGTGACCAAAGCGGACGTGCCGTGGCCAGTGGGGATATTAATGGGGACGGTACCGATGATGTGATTGTCGGAGCAAGGTTTGCCGATCCCAATGGAATTAATACCGCAGGGGAAACCTATGTGGTGTTTGGTAAATCAACCGCTTTTAATTCCGTTGTGGAGCTTTCTTCCCTGGATGGAAGCACGGGCTTTGTTCTAAATGGGATTGATGGCAGCGCCCGAAGCGGGCATGCTGTGGCCAGTGGGGATATCGATGGAGACGGTAAAGACGATGTGATTATTGGCGCATTTGGTACTCATGATGTTTGGCCTAATGGTTGGAAAGGGGAAACTTACGTGGTATTTGGCTTTGATGATGCTACTACGGATGCCGTTGAGCTTTCTTCCCTGGATGGCAGTACCGGCTTTGTACTAAATGGGATTAATGACCGCGACTATAGTGGAGGTGTTGTGGCCAGCGGAGACATCAATGGGGATGGCAAAACTGATGTCATTATTGGCGCATATGGAGCTAATAGTTTTACGGGGGAAACTTATGTATTCACTCAATTCCCTGCGGCGGTTAAGTTGAAAGGGATAGAAGGCTTACGCATGCTTGCGGCCCCTGCTTCCGGTACCATCCTGGATGAGTTCCTGGTCCCCCTGTGGACACAAGGTATGACCGGAGGAGCTGATACACCCGAAGGTGCCCCCAACCTATGGATATGGGATGAAACCCTGGACTCAGACGGTTTCTGGACCCCCATCTCAGATTTATCCGGGCAACATATGAATCGCGGGCAAGGCTTTTTAATGTGGGTGTACTCCGACGATGATTTTAATGGTACTCCCGATGGCTTTCCCAAAATGCTGAACTCCATCGATATCTTTAGCAGCATGGTGGTAGATACCGGAACAGTAACCCCGGTAACTAACCTGGAGCATGGCCGATTTTTCCTGGCGGGAAACCCCTACCCTTCCACCTTCGACTGGGATTCAGCTCCGGTAACCAAGATCAACCTCTCTAATGCCATTTACATCTATGATGGTACGACCGAAGTATACCAGGCCTGGAACGGAACAGCTGGTAGTATTATCGACGGCCATATTGCTCCCTTCCAATCATTTTTCATCCAGGCTCATGGAGGTACTGGGAGCCTCACCATTGGGGATGAATCCCAAGTCGATTCCTCAGCCACCTTCTATAAGCAATTACCGAATCAGGAACCCAGAATCCTGTCTATTCATGCTAAAGCTGGCGATAACAACGTAGAAGCCTGGTTGAGTTTCCAGGACGGTGGTACACTGGAGCGTGACATATACGATGCACTCTATCTTCATCCGATTACGTCCAGATTTTTGAAGTTGGGAACCATTCTTGATTCCGGAGAAGTACTCCAAATTAATGCACTGCCTGTTGACCTAAAAGATGAACTGGTACTTCCCCTGGATCTTTCAGGCACCATTGAGGCGACGCATGCAACACTTAGTTTTAACAACCTGGAAGCTTTTCATGACTGGGAACTTTCCCTCCGGGATACTCATACCGGGGAAGAGTTCCTTATCGAAAAAAATACCTCTTTGGAACTCGAAATTGAGTCTATCCGGGCCAGACTGAAACAGTCGCTATTGCCATCACCTGCTCCGGTGAAAGCAAAATCAATAGGCTCTCGCTACCAGATTGTAGTTGTTCCTGCTGTTTCAATAAGTAATGAAGAAGAACATGGGATACCGTCGAGCATCGAGCTACAACAAAACTATCCGAACCCCTTCAATCCGGTCACAACCATTAACTATTCGATATCTGTGCAAACACGTGTCCGGTTGGAGGTGTTCGATTTGATGGGAAGAAAAATTACTGAACTGCTTAATAAACCTATGCCAGCTGGAAGATATAGCGTGAATTTTGATGCTTCAGCTCTACCTAGCGGAATGTATGTATATAGACTACAGGCAGGATCACAAACCCTGGTTCGAAAAATGACTCTTATTAAGTAGCCCGAAATGATTGAGCATCATTTTCATTCCAAATATGCTAAATACTGCCATTTCTGTCGCAGAAGAAGTGGGCATCAACCGGGAGGGGGACGTGTAATCCTGGTACGCAGGAAAGTTGCTGGAAAGGAAGTAGAGACCTGCAAGACCTGTTCATTTAACAGACGAATGTTTACTAAATAGCCGAAAACAATTGGGTGATATACAATAGCTTCAGTGTAGCAAGTAAGGCACCTGATATTCGTATCAATCAAACTGTACAAAAAAGAGATTCAAAAGATTTAGTGAGTGCTTGATCTTGTAAAGGAGATATACTCCAGATACTAGCTGCTAAAACAGCCTGCATGTAGAGCCTGTGTAGGGGGCAATACATTGTTTCACCTTCTATATTGTTTCGTCGGAAAAAATTTGGGTTAAGTAATATTAAGAAGGTATAGGAATCTATGAAGTCTCACTATTCAATGGGGGAAGAGCACGTCTCCTCGCATCGCAAGGCAAGATCATTCTTTAAATGGCTCACTAAGGCAACCGACGTTTCCACATGCTGGATAACAGGCACTGAAGCCTCTCACATTTGCTTAGCCCCGGTATATCATGATTCGTAATATATCGGCCTCTGTACGCTCTTATCAGTGCATATTTATCTCTGCAAGAGCGAATTGTCTGGTAAAGTATGTTCGCCTCTCAAAATAACAGGGTACTAGATGAGGGTTATAAGAACATTAATATTGGTATTGATCCTATTTTTAGGCAACTCGGATAGCTATGCTCAATTTGTAGCCCCTGGCTATACGATAAAAAACTGGACCATTGAAGATGGGCTCCCGGTAAAATCGGTCAATAATATTATTCAGGCCGAGAATGGGTATTTATGGCTTAGTACCAGTGGAGGTCTGGTTCGCTTTGATGGTGTCAATTTTAAAGTATACACCTCTGCTGATTATCCCGGGCTAAGGGGAAACCGCATTTTAGGACTTGTAGAAAGTGGCGATGGAAGCATCATTGTAATGAACCAGGGGGCGGATATTTTTGCGCTGAAAGATGAGACCTTTACGTTACTTTCGTCCTCTGACCAGGGGGTGGTAGGGGAAGTACGAGACGGAAATTTCTATCACAAAGATAACGCAGGAAGAGTTTGGTTTGGGGATGATAACGGTATCCGGGTTTATGATAATGGATCAATAACATCCTTTGCTCCTGAGCTCATCCAAAAACCCGTTGAACGAATCCTGAAGGCAGAACAAGGAGTAGTTTGGTTTAACTACTTCCAGGACACCTTTCTTTACAGGTACGAACAAGGAACTATAGAAAAAATTCTGGATCAAAACATCCCCATGACAGATTCCCGGTTAAAAGGTCTGAGTTCACCTGCGCGGAATTGGATTTCGTTACCTGATAATACATCCAATGATTCGCAGCTTATCGTAACCCCTATTGCAATTTATAGCTACCAGGACAAGAAACTTAACCTTCTTTATGAGTCAAATGAGGAAGCATTTGTTAGTGTGGTTACATCCGATATGAATACCCTGCTTCTCACCACTGTATTTCCTTCTCAAGACTTTGAAAACCGATCTCTGTTTGAATTCAAAGAGGGACAATTAGTTAAAAGAATCATTCAGCCATCAAACTTTATTGAAGTGTATCCTAAAGAAAGGGATCATATTTGGTTTGTTACAGATACCGAGATTTACAAGAATAATGATCTTATCCTGGAATCTGATGGTATTATTGGGGGTCTCCTTGTCGATAAAGAAGGCACCTTATGGGTACCCACTATTCAAGATGGTCTACTTCAGCTAAGAGAGAATTTATTTGATCCATTCACCGAAGAAGATGGACTAAACCTGAATAATGTAAACGCCATGTTCCAGACCAGGGATTCTTCGATTTGGGTGGGTACATTTGGAGGAGGGATAAACAAGATTCCCGACAAAAAGACGATCTCTAATGTCAATATCAAGGGAAAAGTAGAAAAAGGACACATATATACAATCGAACAGCTTGCTGATCAAACCCTCCTTATCGGTGGACTCCTTGAAGCTGGAATACATTATTTAAATCCGCTAAGCAACACCTTTGAGCCTTATCCCCTCCCGGAATTTATAGGCAATTTTAGTGTGCATAGCATTTTTGAGGATTCCCGGCAACGCCTTTGGATTGGTACTTCTGCAAGAGGGAACCGGGGACTTTTCGTACGTGAGGATGGCAGCTGGGAAACCCTCGCAGGCAAAGAAAACGTGCCTTATGCCACCTACCAGTACATTATGGAAACGCCTCGTGGTGATATTTGGGCTTCGGCCAGGGGAGAAGGATTAGTGCGCTATGACGGTAGCTCCTTTTTTCATTATTCGACCCGGGATGGCTTTACCAGCGATTTTATTCGAGGGCTTTATGTGTATGTGGATACGGAAACAAACACCGAATGGCTGTTTATTGGTAGTGAAGGAGATGGATTGGATATCGTCCGGCTCGTGGACGGAGCACCTGATTTTTCAAGCCTGGTTACCCTAAACGAAGCCAATGGCTTGTACCATAACTCCATCCACGTAATCCTGGAAGATGATTATGGGCGCTTCTGGATGAATACCAACCAGGGAATTTTCTGGATTACAAAAGAAGAGGTGCGTGCTTTTTTAAACGGAGACACGGAAACCATTACTTCCACCAGTTATACGGAAAAAGACGGGCTGGCACACCGGGAAGGAAACGGGGGAAGCCAGCCGTCCGCGATAAAAGCATTCGACGGAACACTGTGGTTTGCTGGGCAGGGAGGCGCGGTTTCGGTAGATCCCGCAAGTATCAACCAAAATCAAATCGCACCACCGGTTCTCATTCAACGCATTGCCTGGGGTGACAAAGAAGTTGAGAATATTAATGCAGAGATATATTTGGAAGCTAGCGAACGAGATTTTGAGGTTAGTTATGCCGCATTGAGCTTTCTTCAGCCGGAGAAAAACCGATACCGCTATAAACTTGATGGTTTCCATGATCATGATGAAGATGAGTGGCATTACGTTGGGAATCGGCGCACCGCCTACTTTACCAATGTACCTGCAGGTACCTATACATTCCTGGTTCAGGGTTCGAACAATGACGGGATGTGGAGTACCGAAACCGCTTCGGTAACCATAACCATAGCCCCTTTCTTTTATGAAACCACCTGGTTCATGATACTGGCCGGTAGTTCAGTCCTGGGGCTCATACTCTTTATTCTCGTATTAAGAGAAAAGCGAAGTATAAGAAGCCAGCAAAAACTGGAGCATATCATTTCTGATAGGACCAATGATTTACGTAAGGAAAAAGAAGAGGTGGAGAAGCAAAAGGATGAAGTAGAAAGACAAAAGGAAATCATCAATACGCTGAGTCATGCCAAGGATACCTTCTTTACTAACATTTCTCATGAACTACGAACACCGCTTACCCTGGTATTAGGCCCTCTTCAAAGTCTTGATTACGATAATACGGTTGTACCGGAAAAATGGAAGCGTAACCTGGAACTTGCCCGGCGAAATGGGTATCGGTTAAAACAGCTCGTGGACCAAGTGCTGGACCTTACTAAACTGGAATCAGATACCATCGAGATCAAGCCTATAAAACTGGATATTAGAGCAACGGTAAGACTAATTATGGTTTCTTTCGAAAGCCTGGCCAACACTAAGAAGATAACCCTCAAAACCTCGATTCCGGATGAAGAAGTATGCGCAGGAGTCGACCCGGATAAATTCCAGAAGATCCTTGTTAACCTCCTCTCCAATGCCATAAAATTTACTCCCGAACGAGGTACGGTTGAGGTTTCTGTTGAATTAACGGGTGGCTTTGTTACCCTGCTTGTATCTGATACTGGTATTGGTATCGAACAAGAACGCCTGCCCTATATCTTCGACCGCTTCCATTCTGAAGAAGGAGGCCTTTCTAAAAAGAGTTACGGGTTAGGGGTAGGACTAAATCTGACCAAGGAACTGGTGGAACTGCATGGAGGTACCATCTCGGTAGAGAGTGAATACGGAACAGGCTCTAGCTTTTTGGTTACTCTGCGAAGCTGCCCTGAAACCATGGCTATGAATGGCCAGCCAGTACTAGGCGATGAGGTGGAAGAGGAAGATATGCTTAGCTATAACTTAGCTATGCCAGAAGTTAGCCTTCCCAAAAAAGATGCTGTCGTGACTATCAATATCCTGCTGGTAGAAGACAATCCGGATATGAGGGAGTATCTTTCCGGGCTGCTCTCCGAAAACCATATCAAAGTTACCGAAGCCGTTAACGGGATCGAGGGCAAAAAAAAGCTGGCCCTGATTGAACCCGATGTTATCATCACGGATGTAATGATGCCGGATATGGATGGGCATGAATTCTCCCGGTATGTGCGCTCTATCCCGGAACTCCGCTTAACCCCCATCATGATGCTGACGGCCCTGGAGGATCTGGATAATCGTATGGAGGCTTTTGAGATTGGTGTGAGTGATTACCTGACCAAACCATTTGTAGAGAAAGAGCTCAAAGCCCGTATTTGGAACCTACTTCGTTTAAAAGCTGAGCGTGATCTGGCCAGGATGAAACAGCCTTCCGAACTACCTGAAGAACTCAGCGAGGGTACCGCCTTTGTAAAGAAACTACAGGAGTATATCGTTGAACATATTACCCAGCCAAAAATTTCTGTCGAGGAATTATCGGGTTTAGTGAATATGAGTCGAGCGCAATTCTACAGAAACCTGAAGGCTGAAACCGGGTTTACACCTGCTGAATTTGTAAAAGAAATACGGCTGCTAAAGGGACATCAAATCCTCAAAAACAAACAAATGAGGCGTGTTTCTGATGTTGCTTATGCGATTGGCTTTTCCTCACCAGGTTATTTTACATCGGTATTCGAAAAGAGATTCGGAATTCGTCCCAGTTCATTGACCCAGGCTTAGTTAAAAGACTAAAAAAGCACAATTAAACCTGTGTTCTACGTAAGTGTAAAAAGGGGAACGTGTAAGTTATTATAAGTTTTTGAGACAATTTTATATGTGACTTGCCACTAGTATATCCATGCTGATGGAAATTAACTAAGCATGGTAGTATGAAGGTTAGGTTACAATCTCGAGAGGTAATAACGGCAGAGGTAGAGAACCGAAAAATACGTTCTCTATACAAATGGGTATGCCGGGTCACGGGACTTAATGCCTGCTGGATAGAAGGCATAGACGAAGATAACCATCCGGTTTGGGGCATCATTAAAAGAATCTCAGGTAACCGGTTTTTAGTAAGAAGCAGGCGCCTTGCTGCCGCATCAATGTTAGGGGTCTCATTATGTGTGCTTAGTCCTTCGGCGAACGCACAAAGCACGGTAGAGGCCTCCACCTTCCGGGGTCAAAACGGATTTACCCTTACCGGGTCGGCATATGCTGATAACCTCGGAGGATCTATAGCCATCGGCGATATAAACGGGGATGGGTTTGAAGATCTTATAGCAGGGGCAGCTGGCGCTGGAGGCCCTGCCAATACGAATAATTCTCCCGGCCAAATCGCCGTTGTTTTCGGAACCTCATCCGGCTTCAACTCTTCCATCACCCTGTCTTCCCTCGATGGTGCAAACGGGTTTGCATTATATGGAACAAGTAACGGCGCTCAAAGTGGAGAAGCGGTAGCATCCAGTGATATAAACGGAGACGGATATGACGATATCATCATTGGGGATCATAGAAATATCGTACATGTGGTATTTGGTAAAAGTTCGGCATTCTCTTCCCTGGTCCAACTCTCAAGTATAGCAGACGGCACCAACGGCTTTGCACTTGTAGGAGAAACTAATTCAAACACTGGTCGAAGTCTGGCAACCGGAAATATCAACGGGGACACGGCTGTAGATATCCTTATTGGAGCTCCCCGGACATCGCCTAATGGGGTGGACGAAGCAGGCCAAACCTATGTGGTTTTTGGTAAAGCCACTTTTCCGGATACCCTTCGGCTTAGCTCTTTGGAGGGAAATAATTCCGGGTTTGTCATTTTGGGAAACGAGTATAAGGGGGCTGTGGGAAGTGATCTGGCCTCTGGAAATATCAACGGAGATGGGTTTGAAGATGTACTGATAGGCGCTCCAAACAGGTATGGAGACAGCTATATATGGTATGGAGATGTGTATGTGGTATTTGGACAATCGGATACCTTTGCTGACAGTCTGAACGTGAGTAATCTGGATGGGTCCAACGGATTCCGGTTCAAGGGAACCGCAGCGCAAAATTATTTCGGTAACTCTGTTGGTAGTGGGGATGTAAACGGAGACGGATACGATGACCTGTTCGTAAATACTAATGGCTATGGCAGGGATTACACTTCTACTTTTAACCCAACTTATTATGGAGAAAATTATGTGCTGTTTGGAAAGAGTAGCGGCTTCTCCCCAGTAGTAGATGACTCCTCCCTGGATGGCACCAACGGCTTCTTTTTTGACGGGATAAATGACGGTGATAGAATGGGAGAAGGTTTCGCTTCCGTCGACTTAAACGGGGATGGAATGGATGAGCTTATCACGGGTAGTTCTTATGCTTACTCAAGTGTAGGTGTTGTTTATGTCATATTTGGATTCGATGATACTTCCGTATCCGAGTTTCAGCTCTCCTCTCTGGATGGAGATAATGGCTTTATCATCGAAGGATCAGAAAGAATAGGAAGTTCATTTGCTACCGGTGACCTGGATGGAGACGGTTTTGATGAAATTATTTCCGGTAACAATAACGCTCATGCAACAAGGGTATTAGTACCTAGTTCAATCGGCAGAGAAGGAGTAGCCGAGGTCTTTTTCAATACCATCAACCAAACCATTAGTGGTGGTGAAAACTACCGGCTGCTTTCCGCACCAACTAACGGTAGAATCTTTGATGAGTTGTTAGGCACTTTGTGGACGCAAGGCTTTACCGGCTCCGATGATCCCAACGGAAACGATACGGTATGGATATGGGACTCTGATACGCAGGCCTGGACTTCTCTTAGTAATCAAAGTACCGACTCGCTGGCTGCCGGTCATGGATTCTTATCCTATATTTTTAGTGACGATAATTTTAATGCCGCTGGAGACGCGGGCTTTCCTAAACGTGTTTCGGTTTCCCAATTCGCAGGAGATGGTGCGTTCAATTCCGGAACCATCAACCCCGTTTTAAACCTGGGAGACGGTGATTTCTTCCTGGCAGGAAACCCCTTTGGATTTACCATAGACTGGGATTCTTCTGCAGTTTCTAAAACAGGTCTTTCGAATAGTATCTATATGTATGATGCAGCCAGCTCCGTTTGGCGTACCTGGAATGGCACCACCGGGGATGCCAATGAGGGAGAAATTGCCCCTTTTCAGGGCTTCTTTATCGAAGGTATGGGTGGAAGCGGTAGCCTGAGTATGGGAGAGGGAGCTATTTCGGATTCTGCCGGAGTATTTCTAAAACAAATACCCTCTACCCCTAAAATTCTTACTCTTACTGCTGAGGCCTCAGGCCTGATTTCCACAGCCTGGATCAGCTTTCAACAGGGCGGACAGTTGAGTCGAGACGCTTTCGATGCATTATCCCTACAACCACTGAGCTCCCCTTATTTACGTCTGGCTACTATTGCCAATAATCAGGATGAGTTGCAAATCAATGCTTTGCCAGTCAATCAAGCCGAAGAAATAATCATTCCGTTTTCCATGTCTGGGATATTGGAAGCTGAAACAACGACGCTGTCCTTTGAAGGACTGGAGGACTTTGAAGGGTGGTCTATTACAATCAAAGACCTGGAAACAGATACGGTATATCCGGTCAATCAAGAACAAGAATTGGAACTGGAGATCCAGCGTGTTAACGGAAAAACAATGGATGCCTCATCTATAGTACCTAACCCAGTTACAGCGAAGAGCAAATCCGATGGGTATCGCTTTCAGATCGTGTTTATCCCTAATACTCAGATAAACAATGAGACAGAAGATGTATTGCCGGATGCTCTGGAGCTGCAACAAAACTACCCGAACCCCTTCAACCCGGTCACAACTATTAATTATATGGTACCTAGACAAAGCCGTGTCCGGTTGGAGGTGTTCGATTTGATGGGGCGCAAAGTAGCCACTTTAGTGAATAGCGAGCAGCAGCAGCCTGGTCGGTATGTCGTCCGTTTTGACGCTTCTCAACTGGCCAGTGGAACTTATATCTACCGGCTAACGGCGGGCAGCACTTCTTTTACCAAAAAACTTACGCTTATCAAATAACAGGTACCGCATGATTGAGAAGTCTCCAAATACGTTTAAGCTGATTAATACCCAAAATCGCCATGCCCGGTCTCTCTATAAATGGCTGGCTAAAGCAACCAGGGTGGATGCCTGCTGGATAGAAGGCACTGATGAACAGAGCCACCCGGTATGGGGCATTATTAAACGAATTACTGCAAACTATTTTTTAGTAAAGAGCAGGTTTGTGAAAGCTGCGGCAGCCCTGACCGCACTGAGCGGGGCATTATTACTTCCCACAAATTCCCTGCAGGCCCAAACCGGGATCGATTTGATTAACTTAACGGGCGCCAATGGATTCGCCCTTCATGGGGTTGAGGCTCGTGATGAAAGTGGGTTTTCTTTGGCCAGCGGGGACGTCAACGGGGATGGGATCGATGATGTGATTATTGGAGCACATCAAGCGAATCCCAATGCAAGCAATTCCGGGGAAACTTACGTGGTGTTTGGTAAAACGACGGTTTTTCCGGACACCCTGGAGCTTTTTTCCCTCGATGGCAGTACCGGTTTTACACTTAATGGGGTTGATGGGAATGATCTCAGCGGAACTGCCGTGGCCAGCGGGGATATCAATGGGGACGGGATAGCCGATATAATAATCGGGGCTCCGCAAGCATCTCCCAATGGAGGTTTTTCCGGAGAAACCTATGTGGTATTTGGTAAATCAACGGCGTTTGCCTCCACCGTAGAGCTTTCTTCCCTGGATGGCAGCAACGGCTTTGTCCTTAATGGAGTTGCGTCCAATGATGAGAGTGGAGATATCGTCACCACCGGGGATATTAATGGGGACGGCAAGGACGATGTAATTATTGTAGCACCCGGATCACCTTATAACGGTGGCACTTACTACGGGAATACCCATCTGGTATTTGGCTTTGATAATACTTCCATAAGTACCCTGGAGCTTTCTTCCCTGGATGGTAGCAACGGCTTTACCTTCGCTATGTATGGTTATAATTATTATGGCTGGAATGTGGCGAGCGGGGATATCAATGGGGACAGTGAAGACGATCTAATTATAGGAGCGCCAGGTACTTACGGTTTTGACACCTATGTGCTGTTTGGAAAATCAACTCCGTTTGCCCCCACCGTGCAGCATACTTCCCTGGATGGTAGTACCGGCTTTGTCCTTAGTGGAGTTGATTCCGATGACCTGAATGAGCGTACTGTGGCCAGCGGAGATATCAATGGAGACGGCAAGGAAGATGTGATTATTGGATTAGCTGAGGAAAATAATTCTGCCGGAGAAACCTATGTAGTGTTTGGCTTTGATGATACCACTACCGATACCCTGGTGCTTTCTACGCTGGACGGCAGCACCGGCTTCATTGTCAATGGAGTTGAGGCCGGTGACCAGAGTGGGGTTATCGTGGCCAGCGGGGATATCAATGGAGATATGTACAGTGATGTGATTATTGGAGCAATCCAGGCTGATCCTAATGAAGAAAATGGCGCAGGAGCAACGTATGTCGTGTTTGGCAAATCCACAGCGTTTGCCTCTACTTTAGAGCTTTCTTCCCTCGATGGCAGCACGGGCTTTGTCCTTAATGGAATTGCATCCAATGACCAGAGTGGGTACGCCTTAGCCAGCGGGGATATCAATGGGGATGGTGCGGACGATGTGATTATCGGGGCACATGATGCCAATATTGGGGAAAACCTTCTAGTGGGAGAAACCTATGTATTCACCCAACTCCCGGCAGCAACAGAGCTAACGGGGAGCGAAGGTTTTCACATTCTGGCTGTCCCGACTTCCGGGAGCATCCTGGATGAGTTTCTAAAACCCATTTGGACCCAGGGCTTTACCGGATCGAACGATCCTGATGGAACCAATAATGTATGGGTTTGGGACGAAACCGCAGGCGTCGAGGGTAGCTGGTCTGCTATCTCAAATCTCCCCAATCAGGATTTGGCCCGCGGGTTAGGCTTTCTGACATTTGTGTTTTCTGACGATGATTTTGATGGCGCCGATGATGGCTTCCCAAAAAAACTCAATACGATCGACATCTTTAATAGTGCTGTGGTTGATACCGGAACTGTAAACCCAGTAAGCAACCTCGGTGATGGCCGGTTCTTCATGGTGGGTAATCCCTACCTGTCTGCCTTCGATTGGGATTCAACTGCCGTTTCCAAAACCAACCTTTCCAATACCATCTATGTATATGATGCAGCTGGCTCGGTATGGCGTACCTGGAATGGTACTGCCGGGGATGCCAATGAAGGAGAAGTAGCGCCCTTCGAGGGGTTCTTTATCCAGGGCATGGGCGGTAGCGGAAGCCTGAGCATAGGAGAAGGCGCTATTTCAGACCCAGCAAAAGAGTTTCGTAGGCAAATACCTGCTGATCCTAAAATTCTTAAGATCCAGGCCGAGGCCGGAGACTTTACAACCAACGCCTGGCTGAGCTTCCAGCAAGGCGGGGAGCTTGGAAGAGATGCCTTCGATGCCCTGGCGCTGCAATCCCTGGGTTCGGCCTGGCTGCGCCTGGCCACGGTTGCTGACAACCAGGATGAACTCACCATAAACGCCCTGCCGGTCAACCACACCGAAGAACTTCGTTTCCCCCTCCTCATGTCTGGGTTATCAGTAGATGCTGAAACAGTACATCTCTCTTTTGAAGGGCTGGATGACTTTACCAGTTGGAGCATCGCTATTCATGACCGTGACACCGAACAGGTAACGGAAGTCACTGGTGAAGGAAAAATCCCCCTACCCTTTGAGCAGGTGCAGGTCAAAGAAGTGCCCCAACCTGGCTTACCCACTCCAGCTGCGGTGAAGGCAAAAGTAGAAGACGGGCACCGCTTTGAACTGGTCCTTACTCCTTCCACCTCGGTGAACAACGAACTGGTCAGTGCCCTGCCTACCCGCACGGAACTTAACCAAAACTATCCGAACCCCTTCAACCCGGTCACAACCATAAATTATTCGATATCAGTGCAAACACGTGTCCGGTTGGAGGTGTTCGATCTGATGGGACGTAAAATTGCCACGCTGGTCGAGAGAGAGACCATGCAGCCCGGGCACTATCAGGTACGCTTTGATGCTTCCCGGCTAGCCAGTGGAACTTATATCTACCGGCTAACGACGGGCAGCACATCACTTATCAAAAAACTTACGCTTATCAAATAACAGGTACCGCATGATTGAGAAGCCTCCAAATACATGTAAGCTGATTAATACCCAAAATCGCCATGCCCGGTCTCTCTATAAATGGCTGGCTAAAGCAACCGGGGTGGATGCCTGCTGGATAGAAGGCACCGATGAGCAGAACCACCCGGTATGGGGACTCATTAAACGAATTACTGCAAACCGATTTTTAGTGAAAAGCAAGCACCTCGCCGCTGCTTCCATAATGGGGGCAGCATTATGCCTGGCCAGCCTATCGGTAAACGCCCAAAGTTTGGCCGATGCCTCCACCTTCCGGGGCCAAAACGGGTTTACTATTACTGGGGACAGTAACAGTGATGAAGCCGGAAGGTCAATAGCTACCGGCGATATAAATGGAGACGGATTTGATGATCTCATCATCGGGGCACCACGTACTTACACGAAAGGTCTATCTGCTCCTACCGGTCGAACTTACGTTGTTTTTGGTTCCTCATCCGGCTTCGATTCTTCCCTCTCCCTGTCCTCTATAGATGGCACAAACGGGTTTCTATTAGATGGATCGCATTGGTCTGCTAGCATAGGAAGTTCAGTAGCTTCCGATGATATAAATGGGGATGGGATTGATGATATCATCATTACAGGATCTAAGGGGGTCACTGCTTCTCTTTTTACCCCGGTATATGTGGTATTTGGTAAAAGCTCGGCGTTTTCTTCCCAAATCGAAATCACAAGCGCTATAAGTGGCACCGACGGATTTGTTCTTGCGGCAGGAAACCAGACCATTTCAGAACTGGCGACCGGAGACATCAATGGGGATACGGTTTCGGATATCCTTATGTCGAATCCGCAAGGATCTCCTAATGGTGTCACTGGTGCAGGTCAGGCATTTGTAGTATTTGGCCAGACCGGTGCCTTTGCCGATACCCTTCAACTTTCGAGCCTGGAGGGTAATAGCTCCGGGTTTCTGATTGCCGGAAATGAGGCTTCCGGATGGTTAGGAGCTGAGCTGGACTCGGGAGATATCAACGGGGACGGGTTTGGAGATGTACTGATTAGCGCACCATTTACAAGAAATAGCTATGGAGATGTCCATGTTGTGTTTGGACAATCGGACGCCTTTGCTGATACACTAAATGTAAGCAGCCTGGATGGATCCACCGGGTTCAGGTTCAGGGGTAACGGATATTATGATAAACTGGGCATAAGCGTTGGCAGTGGTGATATCAACGGAGACGGATTTGATGACTTGTTGGTAGCGGACTATGCGTATTACGAAGGTTATCTTGGAAAAACTCATGTTCTATTTGGAGGAAGTAGTTTCTCCGCTATAATAGACGATTCCTCCCTGGATGGGTCTAATGGGTTCTTCTTTACAGGACTAAACGACTATGAATCAGTAGGAAATGATTTCGCCTCCGTCGATTTAAACGGAGACGGAATGGATGAACTCGTCACAAGCGCCAAGTATCTTGATTCCCCTTCAGGTGAAGGTACTGGTGTTGTTTATACTGTCTTTGGCTTTGATGATTCCTCCGTGTCTGAGTTTGAACTCTCCTCACTCGATGGCAGTAATGGCTTTGTGATCAGCGAATCCGTATCCATTGGAACCCGCATTGTTACTGGCGACCTGGACGGAGATGGCCACAACGAAATTGTTTCCAGTAGCAATATCATTGGCGGAGGTAGAAACTGGTTAACCACGGTCTTTTTTAATACCATGAACCAGACCATAACCGGTAATGATGGCTACCGGATGCTTTCCGCGCCTACCCATGGCCCCATCCTTAACGAGCTCTTGGAGCCCTTCTGGACACAGGGCTTTACCGATACTGACGATCCTGATAGCGGTTTTGATAATGTCTGGACCTGGGATTCAGGCTCTCAAGCCTGGCTGGCACTAGCCAATCAAAGTACCGACTCTTTAGCTGCCGGCAGCGGGTTTTTGTTCTATTTGTTTGGAGACGATAACTATGATGCCGCCGGAGACACCGGTTTTCCCAAGCGCATTTCGGTTTCCCAGTTTGGAGGGGATGGCTCGCTGAACTCTGGAACTATCGACCCGGTTTCCGAGCTGGCTGATGGAGACTTCTTCCTGGCCGGAAACCCCTTCGGCTTCACCATCGACTGGGATTCTACGGCCGTTTCTAAAACAAATCTGTCGAACAGTATCTATGTATATGATGCAGCTAGCTCTGTTTGGCGTGCCTGGAATGGTACTACCGGGGATGCCAATGAGGGGGAAATTGCCCCCTTCCAGGGCTTCTTCATTGAGGGACTGGGAGGCAGCGGAAGCCTGAGTATGGGAGAAGGTGCTATTTCCGATTCGGCCGGTGTTTTCCTGAAACAGGTCCCAGCTGAACCCAAAATCCTGAAGATCCAGGCAGAAGCCGGAGACTTTACGACCAACGCCTGGCTGAGCTTCCAGCAAGGCGGGGAGCCTGGAAGAGATGCCTTCGATGCCCTGGCGCTGCAATCCCTGGGTTCGGCCTGGCTGCGTCTGGCCACGGTGACAGACAACCAGGATGAACTCACCATTAACGCCCTTCCGGTCAACCACACCGAAGAACTTCGTATCCCCCTCCTCATGTCTGGGTTATCAGTTAATGCCGAAACAGTACGCCTCTCTTTTGAAGGGCTGGATGACTTTACCGGTTGGAACATCGCTATTTATGACCGTGACACCGAACAGGTAACCGAAGTCACTGGTGAAGGTACGATTCCCCTACCCTTTGAGCAGGTGCAAGCCAAAGAAGTGGCTCAGCCTGGCTTACCCACTCCGGCTGCGGTGAAGGCAAAAGCAGAAGACAGCCACCGCTTTGAACTGGTACTCACTCCTTCCGCACCCGTGAATAACGAACTGGTCAGTGCCCAGCCTACCCGTACTGAGCTTGACCAAAACTATCCGAACCCCTTCAATCCGGTCACAACCATAAACTATTCAATACCCAGACAAAGTAGTGTCCGGTTGGAGGTGTTCGATCTGATGGGACGTAAAGTTGCCACGCTGGTCGAGAGAGAGACCATGCAGCCCGGGCACTATCAGGTGCGCTTTGATGCTTCTAAGCTGGCCTCGGGCATATACCTGTACCGGCTGCGGGTCGGGAACAGGATACTGACCAAAAAACTCACCCTCATTAAGTAACCCTAGATCATGGAAACACCAGAACTCATTGTTACAGAATCTCCTAAAACCAAAAAACAGACACCTGTCAAAGAATTTGCACCCAGAAGATGTACCCGTTGCGGAGCTACGGAAGGTAAAATTCATCCTTTAAGAAAAATCCTGGTGGTTCTGCAACCACTCAAGAAGGAAGAAAAGGATTCTCCACTGGTGTGTTTAATCTGCCGGTTAGATTACATCAAAAAAGAGGTGTCGGAATTGAAACAGAAAAAAAATTCCTTCTCAATTATGAATAAATACATGATTACAGCCATAATAGTTATAGCAATTCTTCTGATTCTGTCGAGTGGGGCGTTTGCACAACCCAATTTCCCCAGCCAGCCAGAGCAAACCCCCATTGACGGGGGGTTAGGAATCCTGGCCGCAGCCGGTGGTGCCTATGCACTGAAAAAGTTAAAAGACAGAAAGAATTCTGAGACACACTGATAATACCCTAAGAAAAAGTCATACTCTGAAAAAGTGTTTGGACGCACTTTTTCTACTATAAACCAGAATTAAGTCATAACTCTTCGATGAGGCCTGGCACAAATGTTAGTGTTATTGGCACATACTTTTATCGGTAAGGTTTTAGTTTTTGCCCGGTAAACAAATCCTTGTTAAGGAATATAGACTTTAAATGATTAGCTGGATTTGCTCAATAATGAATATTAGCTAATCGAGTCACAATAAAATCACAAATTATAAAAGGGGTTTTGATAGTGGTTTTCCCTTTTTCGCTGAAGCCTGGCTTCATTTAAAATTGTTTTCATTGACGATGGATATCGATTTTCAAAAAGCTGTACAATTTCATCAAGATGGACATCTTACCCAGGCTTCCAATCTATATCAGCAGATCCTTGAGGGCGACCCAAATCATGTGGATAGCCTGGTCAACCTGGCGGCTATCGTATACAATAGCGACCCCCAGGAATCTCTGAACCTGCTCCGAACGGCTAGAAACATTGCCCCTGATAACGGATCGGTACATTTTAACCTTGGAAATCTACTTCAGCGACACGGTTTTAGGGAAAAAGCGATCAGGGAATTCAGGGAAGTTATCCGCCTGCAACCGCAAAACGCTGAGGCTTATTTTCGCTTAGGGAATTTGTTTTCTGAAAGTGGCCGCCTCGAGGATGCTCTTTTTTGTTATCAAAAAGCTTTCCGGCTAAAACCAGAAGATGTCCGTGTCCTAAATAACCTGACGGACGTTCTTCACCGCCAGGGTAAGGTTGAAGAAGCAGAGGAAATGGCCAAAAAAACGCTGGAGCTAAATCCTAACCTGGTAGAAGCTCATGGTAACCTGGGAAATGTGTATAAAATGCAGGGTAATTATGAAAAGGCCGAATTTCACTTCAAACAAGCTTTAAAACTGGAACCCAATCAGGCTAAAGTTTTATACCATCTGGGGGCTACCTTATTATTTAGTAATCGCCATAGGGAAGCTGCTGAACATCTAAGAAAGGCCGTGGAAATTAAACCTGATTTCTATCAGTCCCACTCTAGTCTGGTCTATGCTTTGAATTATATTGAACAGCCTAACCAAGAAGATGTGTTTGAAGAACACCGGCAATGGGGCAAACAGCATAGTGTTGGAATCCAGGAAGAGGGCTGGCCATGGATAGAACGCGATCCGGAAAAAAAACTGAGAATTGGCTTTGTATCTCCCGATTTCCGGGCCCATGTAGTCGCATTATTTATTCAACAATTATTCAAGAATTATGATAAGAACCAGTTTGAGTTTTACGGGTATGCGGAAGTGGAAAACCCGGACGGATATACCTCAACGTTTATGAATTTACTCAACGGTTGGCGGTCAACGATTGGAGTACCCGATCAGGAAGTGTATCAAACCATCAAAAATGACCACATCGACATCCTGATTGATTTGGCCGGGCATTCGGCAGGAAACCGGTTAAAAGTATTCTCTATGAAGCCGGCTCCGATCCAGGTTTCTTATCTGGGATATATAAATACCACCGGGCTACAAGAAATAGACTACCGGTTTTGTGATGCTTATGTCAATCCTCCCGAAACACAGGCCTATTACACTGAGCAGCTTATACACTTGCCAGGCAGCTTCTCCTGTTATGAGCCGATTCATCCAAGCCCTCCAGTTGCTGAAACGCCAGGGTTAACCAACCAATATGTCACTTTTGGGTGCTTTAACAACACGAATAAACTTACTCCTGGCACCATCAGGGTTTGGTCTGAATTATTGAAGGAACTACCCTCATCAAAGCTTTTACTCAAATCTTCCCATCTGAATGACCCGCAAACCATCGAGCGATTCAAAGTCCAGTTCCTTGAACAAGGGGTGAAGGAGGAACAGCTCATATTTGAGGGCTCCAGCGAGATCTACGAGTACCTGGCTACTTATAATAAAATCGACATCGCACTTGACCCTTTTCCGCATAACGGAGGCACCACTTCCCATGATCTTCTGTGGATGGGCGTCCCCATGATCACCCTTGAAGGAGACCGGTATGTCAGTCGGTTTGGGCTTTCGATACTGAATAACCTGGGCTACCCGGAATGGATTGCCTCCAACGAAAAAGAATATATACACAAAGCGATTACCATGGCTTCTGATCCGGATGCGTTAAACACAATCCGGCTTGGGCTTAGAGAGAAAATGAATGCCTCTCTCCTTTGTGATGGCACCACCTTTTCCAGAAACTTTGAACGTACTCTCCGATCCCTCTGGGAAGAATTTTGTACACCATAACTACTACTATGAATCAACCCGCACTACAACAACAAAACCAGCAACAGCAACAACAACCGGTTCAACTGGAAATTTCAGGTTCACGACAGGTTACCTCCTGGATGATCGAACAGCGGGTAAGCCTTGGCTTTTCCACCTATCAGACAGGAAAAATGTTTCTTATCGGCATCCAACCTGATGGAAGGATGTCCATTTTTGAACGAACTTTCAACCGGGCTATGGGAATGTGGGCCAGCCAACAGACCATCCTGCTAAGCTCTTTATACCAGCTATGGAGATTCGAGAACGTGGTTCAACCCGGCCAACACCATAATGGCTATGATAAGATGTTTGTGCCTACTGTGGGCTTTAACACTGCAGATATTGATATCCACGATGTGGTGATGGATAAGAACGGGGAAATTTTCTTTGTTAACACTTTATTCGGTTGCCTGGCTAAACCGAGTTTCACCCATAGTTTTGAGCCGGTTTGGAAGCCGCCTTTCATTAGTAAGCTTGCCGCTGAAGATCGTTGCCATATGAATGGACTGGCAATGAAAGACGGAAGCCCGAAGTATGTGTCTATCGTAGGGAAATCAGATGTGGCCGATGGCTGGAGAGATCACCGGTCTGACGGAGGGTTGATTGTGGATGTGGAAACCAACGAAATAGTTGCAACAGGGATGAGTATGCCCCACTCCCCTCGATGGTATAATGGAACCCTGTATATTCTTAATTCCGGGACCGGTGAATTTGGGAAAATAGACCTGGAACGAGGAACCTTTGAGCCCATTGCTTTTTGCCCGGGGTATTTACGCGGCATGGCCTTCCACAATAACTATGCGATTGTAGGGACTTCAAAAAGCAGGGACAACAAAACATTCTCCGGCCTGGCTCTCGACGATAAGCTCGCGGAGAAAGGCAGCGAAGCCAAGTGCATGCTGCATATTATTGATTTGAATACCGGCGATATTGTACACTGGATCAAAATGGAGGGAATCGTCAAAGAACTCTACGATGTAGTGGCTATGCCCGGGGTAGTCCGTCCCATGGCGATCGGCTTCAAGACCGACGAGATCCGAAGGATTATTAATATGTCCGATTCAACAATTTAGCGGGATTAATGCTTATTTTTATTTAATCAACGTCATTTTCTTGGTGAGCACCTGATTATTAGCCTCCAGGCGATATACATATAAACCACTGGCAAGATTTCCAGCGTCAAATAGAATAGAGTGACTTCCGGAATTCAAATGCTCGTTTGCAAGCTCTGCAACCTTTCTTCCCAGAACATCAAAGACTTCTAGTTTAATATACCCTGCCGCAGGTAAATTGAAATTTATATTTGTTGTCGGGTTAAATGGATTGGGGTAATTCTGGAGAAGTCTGAAGGATGTCAAAGCTTCAAACTCTTCGTTTGAAACTAATGTAGGATCAATGAAACTTGTTATATGTGCGGCAGCCTTACCTCCCGCAGTATGAAAATCACCGACAATGTATAATTTATTCTGATATATCATCATATCGGAGACAATGCCTTCCATAGAAAAATCAAGACACTTCCATATTTGACTTTCAACATCTAAATACGCGATAGCACACCATTTATCGGAATTCTCCATCTTGAAAAATCCACCGATGTATAGTTTATCATTATAGTTTTCAAACGCTCTTACTTCTCCAAACCTTACTCCTGATCCTACCTGTTCCCAGTTTTGGTTATCACTATTCCATTTAGCCACCATGGAACTATCCTTATCAGAAGAAATACTAAATAAACCAGCTACTAACAACTCGTTGTTGTATGTAGTCATGTCAAGTATCCAGTTATTCAAGACTCCAGAATTATTTAAATTCTCCCAGGTTCTACTGGCAGAATCCCACTTTGCAACATATAAAACCGGTGAATCGCCTGACTGATCAAAATAACCACCTGCATATAGCTCGGATTCAAAAACCTCTAAAGAACTAACAAATCCGTTAAGCCCATCCCCAAACGGTTCAAATTTGTTTTCAATACTATTAAAAATCGCAATGTTGTTTAGTTCAGTTTCAAAGTCCGTTTTATTAAAATCAATGGATCCTGCTACTACTAATTGATCATTGTAGAAAAGTGCATCCCAGATAGCCGATCTATCTAGCCCATCTCCAACCTGCTCCCAGTCATCCATTTCAGTGAGGTATACTATTCCTCCAACATCCGTTTCATCAATCTGATCAAATGCACCACCTATATACAGTTGGCCGCTTCTTTCAATTAACTTTCTAATATAATTATTGAACGTGTTGGAACTGAATTTAGTCGTCCCAGTCTCGAGATTATAAGTAGAAATCTGAGTACTTAAATTAGAAGCAGTTCTGGCGGAATAGACGAGATCATTTTTAAATACTCCCAATACAAGGGGACTACCATGACTCCCCCCTTTTCTCTGTAAATCTAAATCTCCAAATCCAACTAAGCCAGTAGTATTAATCATCGCTATATTTTTAGCAACTTCTTTATAATAAAACTCCCCACCAAAGATTAACTCCGTTCCATTTGAAAATGCCGACATCATCATACCTTCATCTGGTAATAAGGTACTAATCGGTATCCAATTGTTCTTATTAGAATCTAATCTTGCAATTCCATTAATTACATTGCCATCAGATTGCTGAAACGTACCTAGTTTAATTAATTCTCCTTGATGCTCTACTAAATCAAATCCGTTTAACCAATCATTTGGGCTGGACTCAAAATTATCAAAAAACATCCATTTTAAGCTCGTTGTATCCCACTTTGCTACAGAACGATTTGCAATGAAAAAACCAGAATTATCGAATTCTGTGAAACTTCCAACAGTATAGAGTTCATCTTCAAATATAATTAAATCATTTATATATCCGTCGAGGTTTGTACCTAACTGTTTCCAAATACCTGTTTCATAATCGAGGTAAACAACCCCTTTTACAGATTCTTTTGCAGCCACATTGTTAGTAACTGATCTTACAAAGCCACCAACGTAAAGTTTATTTTTATGAAACAATGTTGCTTCAATGTTTCCTTCAAATTGTGGATCTGATGGTAAGGTTTTCCAAGAATTGTCAATTTCAGAATAGTACCTAATATTGTCTGGAAACAAACCGGTAGCAAAAAGAGTGTCGTTTATAACTGTTAAAGAATGTACACGCCAATTAATTGACCCGTCAAATGACTTCCAGGAATTAGTTTCTTCATCAAATTTTGCAATGTAATTTATCCCTCCATCAACATCTTGAAAATACCCCCCCGCAAATAATTCTCCTTTGTACTCGGCAATATCTCTCACAAACCATCCCAATCCTTGACCAACAGGAACCCATTTCTGGGTCAATGGATCGTATTTCGCAATACCATCTAACCGAGTAGTTCCATTATACCATATAAACTCTCCTCCAATATAGGTTTCACCTTCTAATGTCTGCGTTATAGTAGTTACTGCTCCATCTAAGCCAGTTATGCCGTGATTATTACTAAAAAACTCATTAAAGTTGTCCTGAGCAAAAATGGATTGAACTAACAGAAATAAAAGAGCCAGAGTCGAGTACACAGTTCTTTTCATAAGATAATTTTCAAATTACTAATTACGAATTAGATGTTGATTTTATATAAATAAGATATAAAAAAAGCCACGCACTTTTTGAGAACGGGGCTTTTAAAATCGAGTAAGTTAGCTCTACTTATCCGTCAAAGAACTCACCCCAGGCAGTTCCTTTCCTTCCAGGTATTCCAGACTGGCCCCCCCTCCGGTGGAAACGTGTGAAACCTGGTCAGAGAGTCCGGCATTTTTGATCGCAGAAGCAGAATCTCCCCCACCAATAATACTGGTAGCTCCAAATTTGGTCGCCTCTACCAGTGCCTGGGCAACCGCGTTGGTTCCTTCGGCAAAACTTGGCATCTCAAACACGCCCATTGGTCCGTTCCACACCACCGTTTTTGCGGCTTTGATGGAATTCCCAAAAGCAATCGCTGATTGTGGGCCAATATCCAATGCTTGCCAACCGTCTCTGATATTGTCATCGTCTACCACTTCCTGATTGGCTTCGTTATTGAAATCATCGGCAATCACAAAATCAAAAGGAAGCATGAGGTTTACACCGGCTGCTTTGGCCTCATCCATTAATTCTTTGGCTGTTGGGACCATCTCTTCTTGTAGCAACGAGTTCCCTACAGACTTTCCATTAGCAACCAAAAAAGTATAGGCCATTCCTCCACCAATGATAATGGTATCCACTTTGGTGATTAGTTGTCGAATAACCGGAATCTTGTCTGAAACTTTAGCTCCACCTAAAATTGCTACGAATGGCCGATCCGGATCATTCACACTATCACTTAAATATTTGATCTCTTTCTCGAGAAGGAAACCAGACGCCGCAGGCTGAAGAAAGCGGGTAATCCCGGCTACCGAAGCATGTGCACGGTGGGAACTCCCAAAAGCATCGTTTACAAACAAATCGGCATGAGCGGCAAGCTGTTTACTGAAATCTTCATCGTTGTCTGTTTCTTCTTTGTAGAATCGAACATTTTCCAAAACCACAATCTCTCCCGGTTTAGCAGATTCGATAACTGAAGAAATTGCATCACCGATGCAATCATCAGCAAAATGAACAGGAACATCTACCAGGGTGGCTAAATGATCAGCAACGGGTTTGAGTGAAAATTCTGTTTTCTTCTCTCCTTTTGGTCGCCCCAGGTGGCTGGTTAAAATCAATAATCCCCCGTTTTCAAGTACATAATTGATAGATGGTAATGCCGCTCGTACCCGGTTGTCATCGGTAATTTTCCCGTCAATGATCGGAACATTGAAGTCCACACGCATCATTACTTTTTTCCCGGAAACGTCAATATCATTAAGAGTGAGTTTTGCCATGACTAGCTGTATTAGATTTCAAAATTTTCAGAAGGTACAATCTTTCAGATTGAATTTTCACTTTTCTGTTAGCAGCTCCAAAGCTACATCGGTAACTTTAAGAAATGATGAAGACCTTACGCTGATTTTGGATAAACGATTCCATAACTTTTAATGATAATGGAGAATGGAATATGCATACCGTTTATTTAGATCATGCAGCAACAACCCCGTTGGATCAGAGGGTATTAGAGGTAATGCTGCCTTATATGACCGAGAATTTTGGAAACGCCAACTCGGCACATCACTTAGGACAAAAAGCGAAAGTTGTAGTAGAGGATGCCCGGGAAAAAGTAGCCTCGCTTATCAATGCTGAACCGGCTGAAATTATATTTACCAGCGGAGGCACAGAAAGTGACAACGCAGTTATTAAAGGAGTTTTGGCTTTATCAAAAGGAAAGTCGGAAGTTATCACTTCGGAGCTGGAACACCATGCAGTACTGCATCCCATTGAAATGGCAAAAATGAATGGGTTTATGCCGGTATTTGTGAAGCCTGAAGGTTGTGGGACCATTACGGCAAAATCAGTCGAAGAAAAACTCTCCGATCAGACTGCGTTGGCAAGCATCATGCATGTAAACAATGAAATCGGATGTGTGAATGAAATCAAAGAGATTGCTTCACTTTGCAGGGAAAAAAACATTCCCTTTCATTCAGATACCGTTCAGAGCCTTGGAAAAATACCTATTGATGTAAAAGACATCGGGCTGGACTTCCTGAGTGGAAGTGCCCATAAAATCTATGGTCCAAAGGGTATTGGGATTATGTATGTCCGTTCTGGTGCTAAGTGGATGCCATGGTTAACCGGTGGTTCCCAGGAGCGACGACGAAGAGGCGGAACTTTAAATGTGCCCGGAGTGCTCGGTTTTGCGAAAGCACTTGAACTGGCTCATCAGGAAATGGAAACAAATACGAACCATTTTAAAAATCTTCGCAGCCTTCTCGTCCGGCAATTAGATCAGAAACTGACCAGTTGTTCTTACTCGATCAATGGGAATGAAGATAAAGGCGTCCCGCACATCATTAATCTTTCATTTACCGACAATGAAGGTCACGGAGTGGACGGTGAGATGTTGCTTTTAAATCTTGATATCGATGGAATTTGTGTTTCAAACGGATCGGCATGTACGTCCGGTGCGATGGAGCCTTCACATGTTCTTACAGGAATTGGACTGCAGGAAGGTGTAGCTAAATCCAGCATTCGGGTGAGTTTCGGGAAGAAAAATACCGAAGAAGACATCACTTACTTTGTAAATAAACTGAATGCGGTTCTGAACCGAATGTTTTCCCTGGTTTGATGAAAAATGTTTGTGTGTATTGCGGTTCCAGAATTCCAAAAGATCCGGAAATCGCTGATTTGGCAAAACATTTAGGAAGCTTCTTCGCCGAAAATGGGATTACCCTGGTTTATGGAGGTGGCAATGTAGGAATGATGGGTATTATTGCGGATGCTTGTCTTGAAAAGAATGGGGAAGTAATCGGGGTCATTCCCACTGCTTTAAAGAACCGGGAAGTAGCTCACCAGGGAATAACTACACTGCATGAGACACAAGATATGCATACCCGAAAGGCAATGCTTGAATCACTTTCTGATGTATTCCTGATTCTTCCGGGAGGGTTTGGAACCATGGATGAATTTTTTGAAATCCTGACCTGGAGACAACTCGGCTTCCATAATAAACCTATCGTATTGATGAACTTTAAGGGTTACTATGATGGATTAATGCAGTTTGTCGAAAATGGACTGGAACAGGATTTCCTCCGCGAATCCGGAGTTCAATTATTTTCCGTTGTCACCAATTTGGATGCATGCAAAGAAATGATCCACGATCATTTAGGGTTGTAGATGAATGTCTTACGTGTCCATTTACGGCATACTTTTTATGCTGACAATTATGATTTCATCACCCTCTAACAGTTCTGACTTCCAGGTTCCAGAAAACCCGCTACCAGAATGTCCGGGCAGCCCGAATTGTATCCGGACTCACGAATCCTTTTCGATGGATTCGGCCACTGTGCTAAGTACGGCAGATGTGGTACTAAAAAATATGGGAGCTGAATCTGTAGACCAGGATTCTGAAAGCGGACAAATTCACGCTGTATTCAGAATTCCAGTTTTTGGCTGGAAGGATGATGTACATATCGTTGTTCATCAGAATGAATCGATTGCAACACTTTATATCCGAAGTGCCAGCAGGGTTGGCTACTCCGATCTGGGTGTGAACAATCGGCGCGTTAAGAATTTTTTTAGACTATTCAACAAACAACTTTCTAATTAGACCATGAAAAACCTGACTTTATCCCTTGGCATGCTCCTTATCATTCTTGGACTAGCCTCCTATTTTGGTACAGGGCGTGAAAGTATCACTGCAATGATTCCTGCTTTTTTTGGACTCATTTTTGTCGGACTAGCCATGCTTTCAGCAGTAGAATCCATCAAGAAACATGTAATGCATGCAGCGGTTGGTTTTGCCCTGTTGGGATTGATTGGCTCAGCCCGCGGAATCCCGGGACTCATTGACATTATCGGTGGTGAAATTGTAGAACGTCCCGTAGCAATTTATGCTCAGGTCGCAATGCTTTTGATGTGCCTGGCTTACATCGTCTCCGCTGTAAAATCATTCAGAGAAGCAAGAAAAGCAGCTTCACAGAGCTAGTTAAGCAGCATCATCTTTAAAAATATCAGCGATTTCATCTGCATATTTTTCTGAAATCACCCTGCGTTTTACTTTTAATGTTGGGGTGATTTCTCCCGTTTCTACTGTGAATTCATTAGAAAGTAATCTGAAATCACGGATTTTCTCATGAGAAGCTAACTCCTTAGAAAAGCTTCTCATTTCTTTTTTGAACAGATTCAATACCTCATTCTCTTTGACAAGCCTGGCAGGATCACGTTCACTAATGCCGGTATCTTTCGCAAATTTCTGAATGGCTTCAAAATCCGGGACGATAAGTGCCGCCATGAAGTTTTGGGCCTCGCCAACTACTACCAACTGATCAATCCACTTGCTCGTCTTGAACATATCTTCAATGGGGCCTGGATAGATATTTTTACCCCCTGCATTCACAATCATATGCTTAATCCGATCCGTGATTTGCAGGTTTCCATCCACAAAACGACCAACATCGCCGGTGTGAAGCCAACCATCCTCGTCAATCATTTCTTTGGTGGCCTCCTCATTTTTCCAGTAACCAAGCATGGTATTGGGCCCCTTGTTCAGGATTTCACCTTCCTTACTCGTTACATTCGTCGGATAATCTTCCCCACTTATCTCGGCAATGATTTCACCTGTTTCCAGGTCTTGTATCCCTACCGTAACTCCAGGAATAATCTGCCCCACAACTCCGACTACCTCATTTCCAGGCTTATTGGCAGCCATTACCGGAGAGGTTTCCGTTAGTCCGTAGCCTTGAAGAATCGTAAGTCCGGCACATCGGAAAAACATGTCAATATCGGGTGGAAGAGCTGCCCCACCTGATACAAATAATCGAACATGTCCGCCGGTTCGTTGCTTCAATTTATCGAAAACTAGTCGGTCCGCGATGATTTTCTGTAATCCAACAATACCGCGTTTTCCTTCCGAATATTTCCTTCCTACTTCTACCGCCCAGTTAAAAATCGCCTTTTTGGTGTTACTACCTTCCTCTACGCTCTTAATAATCAGATTGTAGATTTTCTCAAACAACCGGGGAACACTGATCATTACTGTTGGCCGAACTTCAGGCATATTTTTGGATACAGTGTCGACACTTTCGGCATAATAAATCTCTGCTCCACACGAGATGATAGCATAATAGCCTCCGGTTCGCTCAAAAGAATGGCAAAGCGGAAGAAATGAAAGTAAGCGATCCTTTTCATCCCAATAAATATGTTGAGTCGCTGCCTTCACGTTGCTCACAATGTTATTGTGTGTTAACATTGCCCCTTTCGGGTTTCCGGTAGTCCCCGATGTATAAATTAATGTAGCTATATCTTCAGGCTCTACTGTATTTGAAAACTTGGCAATCGCCTCTTTGTGTTTTGGATATAACTTAGCCCCCTCTTCAAGTATGTCCTGGAATAAGCTTACATAATCGTGCTCGATTAATGATTTCACTTTTGGTTCATCGAACGCTACAATTTCAACCAAATCGGGACAGTTATCATATACTTCTACTGCTTTCTTTAGCTGAATGCCTGTTGACACAAAGAATATTTTGGTATCGGAATCTTTAAGGATGTACTCGCACTGGTTGGGAGGCAGTGTTGTGTAAAGAGATACATTAATGGCCCCCAGGATCTGGATTGCTAAATCCACAATTGCCCATTCGTATCGGTTTTCACTCAAGATACCAACCCGATCACCATGCTTAACTCCATGCTCCACTAGATATGCAGCCATTGAATGCACATCATCCGTCACCTGATCCCAATAAACCGGCTCGTAACTTCCTTTAGGATCGAGTTTGTGATGAAAAGCTGCTTTTTGTTGACCGACGTACTTTTTTGACAGATTTTTAAATAATTCTGTCAGAGTTTCAAAGGGAACAATGATTGGCATGTTAGTGATGTGTGTTTATTCCGAATTCCGGTTTGAATATAATACTCTTGCATGCAAAAGCACGAGTTTCAAAACCTATTCTACAAGTCGTATATTTGTAAAAAAATTCCCAAGAAGATGGCACATCCTGCACACGAAGACACTATTGAGCTGGTAAAAGAGATTTTCAGATCCTACTTAAAAGAAGGTAACCAACGTCAAACCCCGGAACGATTTATGGTGCTGGAGGAAATCTATCGGGCTGATGGTCATTTCGACGCGGACGATATCTTTTTCAGAATGCAGGAGGGCGGAACCCGGGTTAGCCGTGCTACTGTATACAATACCCTTGATTTACTGGTGGAATGTGGCCTGGTACAGCGCCAACAATTCGGGAAAAGCCAGTATTATTACGAGCGTGCTTATGCTTACCAACAACACGACCATATTATTTGTAACGAATGTGGACATGTTCTGGAATTTTGCGACCCGAGAATTGGAGAGATCCAGGACTTAATAGGTAAAATACATGGGATGGACATTCAATCTCATTCCCTGCACTTCTATGGATCGTGCCGGGATATCGAATCATGTGAGCATAGAAAAGCAAATGCCGGGAAGAAGGATTTAGTAAAGTAGACTTAAACTTGATTCTCTTGATCAGCCGATAAACTCTTGGGGGCTTATTCCGATCTGAGAATAATGACGAAGAATTTTCTTATCAAAAGTTATCAATTTTATTCCCAACTCATTAGCTAACGCTATGAATTCACAATCGTAAGCACTACAATCCGAAATCAAGGCCTGTGAAATCACACTTAAAGATTTCACTCTGAACTCTCGTTCTCTCATCTGAGCCTCCACCTTTTCCATCACCGTATAAGCTGATGCCAAATCTATGATTTGATTCCTTAGGTATAGGAAAATGACATTCCTGAACTCGCTCCTCCAGAGTAACGGGGCAACCCACTCTGAATCCTTTTTAAAAACAGCCTCACATAGTTCACTCTGATCTGTTGGCATCCAAAAATGAACCAAAATATTTGTATCAACAACGATCATTCTCTCCCTTCTTTGATGGCTGCACTAATCTCATCATTAGAAAGAATTTTGGGAATATTTTTTCTGAATTTTCGTGCTTCGTATAAAATCTCATCCTCAGATACACGATCTGCGTTTACAGATTGCTCAAGACTGTAGATAATCTCGCTATTTATACTCCTTCGTTGAGCTTCGGCTTTCTCTTTTATCTTCTTATAAAGCTGTTCTGGAATATTTTTGATGGTAATACTTGGCAACGCTTTTAAATTGGTTTCATTTTGCAACCAATTTAAAACCATTCATCAAAAAAGCAAGTATTTTAATAAATAAAAGAAGGGTTTGGAGAGGTAGACTTGATCTTCAATCTTCTAAAAATTCAAACTGCACAACCTCTTTATCAAAAATAATAATGAGAGAATCTACTTCAGTGTATTCATCCTCCAAAAAAAGTTGCGTTAACCGTTATCTAAATAAACTCTATCATAAAATTCTATTTCAATTATCCCATCTCTTTCTGTGACTCTAATATTCTCACCAGGAAAAACATAGTCATCACATCGTTCACAAACTTGTCCGATTAGAAACTCAACTTTATTGATCAAATTCTCTAATTCGAAGGCAGCGATCATTACATAAGACATCATTTCGTAGTCCAACAACCAGAACAACACTGATTTATCCGACTTGTTACTTACGAATTGAAATAGATATTCATCATAGATCACCCCATCCCACATATCTACTTCAAATAAGCACAAGTCTACATTAGAAGACTGTCTACTAAATTTTAATAATTTGGGATTAATCCCTGACATATCATATGCTGGTATCTCAAAATAAAATCCAGAATCTATCCTCACGGTATCAATAGATAATTCCAAACGATCAAATTGGATAGTGGTGTTCTGTTGAGCTTCTAAGAAAGGTGATATTGCCAAAAAGGCTTACTATATAAGTCAATTTCAAAATCACAGTCTGACTTCTCATATCTAAAACTCTCTTCACCCAGAGATATACGTCTCTTCAATAAATTTACGAGCAGCAAGGCGACTTCCCCACCATCCCATCAAAATGGAAAGCCCGAACATAGCAGTTACCAGGAAGTACCATTGCCCAAAAGGCCATCCCAGAATTCCCATTTCAGGAAGATATAGTGGAAGGACGAACTCAAATATGGCAAACATTATCCCGACGGAAAGTAACCCGGCGATTACACCCTGTAGAATACCCTCCACGATAAAAGGACTTCGAATAAACCCGTTGGTAGCTCCTACTAATTTCATCGCCCGGATGAGTTCGCGTTTGGCATAGATAGTCAAACGAATGGTGTTATAAACGAGGATGACTGCTGCTAATAAAATCAATACTCCCAGCCCAGCACCAATCATCGTAAATAAATTCAGGTTGGATTCCATCACCCGGAGAAGTCCCTCGTTATATTTTACTTCATCTACTCCCCGCTGATTAAGCATGGTGCTCACAAAATTTGCTATTTGATCAACCCCGGCTTCCGTATCCACTTTTACACGGAACGATGCAGGTAGGAAATTCAAGGCAACCAACTCTTCAACGCCTGGTCCAAATTCCTGCTTCATGATGGCAGAAGCGCTGTCTTTGGAAATGTAGGTTACTTCGAGTACAAGCTCATTCGACTCTAACGTATTTTGGATGTCCTGTTGAGTACGTTCATCCACATCAAATAAGAAAACCTCTACCTCAATCAGGTCCTTGAACGACATCGCCTGGATATAAATGTTGTACGAAACCCGGGACAAAATCCCCAACAACAAAATGACCACAAATAGCGAAAATATAGAGGTTGATGCAGCCAATTTTGCCCTTTTAATGCCTGCAAAACCTTCTTTGATGATATATGATAGATTCATTCTTAGTTTCTGAATTGAGCTCGAATTCCAACGATTAACCGTCGTCCCGGCATGGGTAAAGTAGCCGCTTCAAAGTAGCCTGCCTGACCGTATCCGTCAAGTGCATTTTCCCATCTAATTAATACCATTATAGCACGAACTCTGGCTGAAAGTTCGGCATCCATTCTGAAGAAAGGAGGGATTTCCGCTTCATTCCACGCTGCATTCTCCCAATATTGAAGCTCTGTGTTGAATAGTCTTGACCGATAAGAAACGGGACTAAAGGTAGTCAACACGCCCAACTTAACATATGCCGCCCGATCGAACACATAGCCTTTTACATACGCATTATTCCGAAGCCAGATTTTTTGATCGGGTTGGTTGTTGGCCTCGAATTCATTGGATGGAGGCTCTGCGGTGGCGGCATGGATGGCCGCCGAACTCTTTATGATAAACCGATGGTTTTCAAACTCTCCGAACAGACTTCCGGAAAGCACAGAATATGCATCGCTATTTACGAATGAACTATCCGTGCTAATGAATACATCATTTTCAAGAACCTGGAACCTGCCTGATATTCCCGATTGGAAGTAGTCTCCGAAATTAGCTTTCATTGACCCGGAGAAACTAATCCCTGTTGTATTTTTGAGGTTTGAATTACCCCGATAATTCACAGATTGCCAATACATTTGTTGAATGGTAGGAATCCGCGAAAACAATCCTGCATTCAATTCGAAATCGGTAGTTGAGGAAGAATATTGAAGTCCACCGTTCATGGTAAAGCCCGAGTGTTGATCGCTTCGCAATGTCCATGAATTGGAGGAAATGAATTCAAGCTGCTCTGAGATATCGGCCCGGATATCTGCAGTTACAGATGCTACATTCCAATCTCCTTTTGTATAGTTTCTATTCGATTTAGAAAAATGTCGTTCTAATGAAAAACCTCCGTCTATTCCAAATCTACCCATCCCAAGATTGGTGAAGCCCTTCAGGGCCTGGGTCCGGATATCCCAATCCAATGTATCAACTGAAAAGGGAAGACTGAATTCATTTTTGGTATGGTAGAATTCCAGGCCTGATTCTTCCTCTCCGAGCGAGTCGGCCCGTGAATAGATTCCGATCTTCGAATCCCTGCGTAAGTTTTTAGAATCAGCTCCAGTCCTGTTAGAAATCGTAGAAAACTGGCTGAAAGCGAAAGTATTTGGATCAGTGACCACATACCCAAATGATTCATCTCGCTCAAATTCGTTCCTCAAAATCATCGCCCGAACATGAAGGTTTTGATTCAAATAATGATATCCCCTGAATAAAATCTGACTTCCCTGCACGTCGTTGTTAGGATAATAACCTCCATCTCGCCTGTCCCAAAATGAGATTTCTGCATTGGTTCGTTCGCTGAAGTTTTGAGCCACCATAAATTCGAGATTCCTGTAATCCAGGCTCGCTTCATCAAAATTCAGATAACTGAGCGGCTCTACGAGGTAATAATCGCGAAGTCGGACTTTTCCGTAGTAGCTATCCGCCTTGGATTCTGACATCTCTCCTACTCGGTTGGCTGGTATATGATTATAGTTCACATAGCCAGTTAGTGGACTGTTTAACGATATTCCATTCAATGTAATCTGTTGTTCAAGCGGCGAGTACCCATCTATTTCAAAAGCATCAAGTCGGCCTATTGTACCTTGTCGGTAAGAAATCACATCATTTCTGTATGCGAAATAATCGCCCCAGTTAGGCCAGATTTCCCATCTCAACAGGCTATCGTTGGTCACTGACTTAAATCCGGGATCGAGCTGAACTGACCAGGGTATGATCTCCTCTGCTTCCTGTTCCGTAGTGTCAGCTTGTGCAAATTGAGATGGATTCCCCAAAATCCCGTCCGGAATTTGAGCAACAACGTTGACTGGAATCAACAATCCGATCCATACAAACAAAACTAAGAAACGAGTACTCAAGCGAATTCTTTGGTTAATGAGTAAGGCAGTTCCTGGATATCTGATAATATTCTGCGAACAATTTCCAGCGCTACTATAGTGGTTCGTTGTTTATTTACCAGACGATCCTTTGTGAATAACGCTTTTACAGCAAAATGTATTTCTTTCTTACCCTCTTTACTGTAAAAACCAATCCAGACAGTTCCGACGGGTTTTTCCTGAGTTCCTCCACCGGGACCAGCCACGCCTGTTGTTGAGATCCCAATATTTGAGCCGGTTAACTTTGCGACTCCTTTAGCCATTTGTAAGGCAACCGGTTTACTTACAGCTCCAAATTGATCGAGATCTGACTCCTGAACATCAAGTTGATTCACCTTCACTGAATTTGAATAAGAAACAACCCCTCCCAATACATATGCACTGCTACCAGAAATATCCGTTAAGGTGTTTGCAATTAATCCTCCCGTACAGCTTTCCGCTGTTGCAATAGTTTTTTGCTGATCGATTAACATTTTACCAACCCGCTCGCTCAGAGAATGCTCCTTTTGATCTCCGTAAATATATTTACCTGCTTTTTTCCGAATGTATTCAATCAAAGTGGACAATCGTTCAGTGGCTTCATCTTTGGTAGATCCTTTACCGGTAATTCTCAGTGTCACTTCACCAAAAGAAGGAAGAAAAGCCAGGGAAACATGATCATTTAGAAATTCCGACAAATCCCCGAGTATGTAATCCGAAAGAGTGCTCTCCCCGATTCCAGCTGTTTTCAGGTATTCTGTATGTATGTAACCAATTCCATTTGCCTGCTCTCTCAATTTTGAAGACACCTTTCTCTTCATCAGGTATTTCATCTCATATGGAACACCCGGTAACACGGCTAGAAAACAATCATACTCTCTAAACCACATACCCGGAGCTGTGCCTGCTTTATTGAATAAAATCTCACAGTTCCCGGGGACCATTGCCTGCCACGAATTTGACTCTGAAAACGGAATATTCCTGGACTTGAAGAGCTCCTTCACATAATTCAGTACTTCTTCATTTTGTACGAGTTCGACCTCAAATAATTCAGCGATGGTTGTTTTAGTGATATCATCATGTGTGGGGCCTAATCCTCCGGTAGTGATTACCAGATCAGACTCCTGCATGCTTTTTCTCACAGTAGATTTGATAAGCCCCTTCTCATCTGAAATGGTGTGAACGCGCGTAACTTCTATTCCAAAATCATTTAGAAAATGCCCCATCCAGGCAGCATTTGTATTGATTGTATCTCCGATAAGTAATTCGTTTCCAATGGAAATGAGTTGAGCCTTCATGGACTCAAAATTCAGCATTCATTTTGGCAAATGCCACTTAAAAGAATGCGAATCTTAGTATTGGAAAATTAAGTGCTGAAAATATTCCTATCTTCCTGCATGCACCGACTTCCAAATATTCTTAGTGGGATACGCATTCTACTGGCGCCCATTTTTTTGGTACTCTTTTTTCAGGATGATTTTGTAGCAAAAGCCATCGGGTTAGCTGTCTACATTGTTGCCGCAATTACTGATTATTACGACGGATACTTCGCCCGGAAATATAATGTCTATACCGATTTTGGTGCATTTCTTGATCCCCTGGCTGACAAATTCCTAACCTTTAGCGGGTTTATTGTGCTTCCGTTTATCGCAGCCGATCAATTTCCCTGGTGGGCAATCATCCTGATTATAATTCGTGATACTGCCATTACTGTTCTACGGGTGTATATGAAACGAAGAAAAACAACAATGGTGACCCGCTTCACAGCTAAGATCAAAACCACCATCCAAATGGTTTTCCTTTACATTGGACTGGCGGTTGGCCTGTTTCAGGGGGTCAATTTCTTCGCCGGAGATTGGGTAGCGTGGCTACTTGGCACTGATATTCTCCTGGTTTTGATGATTTTCGTTACAGCAGTAACCGTCTATTCCGGACTCGAATACTTATATGTGAACCGGATGCTTTTCAAAGATCCTGAATCAGCATGAACGCATTAAAGCGATTCATTGGTGCAGGATTTGGCAGCGGATATAGCCCGATTGCACCAGGAACCGCTGGAAGCTTAGCAGCAATCGTCCCGGTTTACTTTTCTACAATGATCGACCCAATATTAGGGCCAGTCCTACTTGTAATCGTTTTTTCACTCCTGTCTTTATGGGTAACAGAAGCATGTGTGGAAGCATGGGGAGATGATCCTGGGAAAATGGTAATGGATGAATTTGCAGGTCAGGCTTTAGTCTTCATCAGTATTCCCCTTTCTTTCACTATAGATGATTGGTGGGTAATACTAAGCGCGTTCGTCCTCTTCCGTCTTTTCGACATCCTAAAACCACTGGGAATTTATCAGCTGCAAAAACTGAAAAGTGGATGGGGTATATTAACAGATGATTTACTTGCGGGTTTTTATGCGCTTCTGTGCCTGAAATCTCTTATTTTTCTGGTTACCAATTTTTCAGGGAGCTGATTCAAGTCTGGTTCGGCTTCTTTAGCAAAACATGAATATGATTATAAACGAAACATTTGCCCGTGAACTGGCTGCTCAGTTACTGGAAATAAACGCGGTAGTACTGAGACCTCAGGATCCGTTTACATGGTCTTCAGGGTGGCATTCTCCTATTTATTGCGATAATAGGCTGACACTACACTATCCGGAAATCCGTAAGAAAATTGCTTCTGAGTTCACTGCTTTTATTGAAAAAGAGTTTCCAAATGTTGATGTAATCACCGGTACAGCAACTGCCGGTATCCCTCATGCTGCATGGGTTGCTGATAATTTATCCAAACCAATGGCTTACGTCCGCGCCAAACCTAAGAGTTATGGGATGGGAAATCAGATTGAAGGTGGTGTTGCTAAAGAGGAATCAACGGTTGTGATTGAAGACCTTGTTTCAACCGGCGGGAGTGCACTCTCAGTAATTGATGCTTTGCAATTTGTAGGGGCTAACGTTCAGGCGTTAATCTCGATTTTTACCTACGGATTCGATGTTTCTATCGAGAACTTTGAAAAAGTAAATGTCCCGTTATATACTCTTACCGACTATACCACGCTTGTAGACGTAGCTATTGAAAAAGGATTTGTAACCAGCAACGATCTAAACTTGCTGAGCAGTTGGAGAAATAATCCAGACACCTGGTCGAACTAAAGATTTTTATAGAGGTATTTTTGAGTACTAAGAAATTCTATATCGAAACGTACGGCTGTCAAATGAATTTCGCGGATTCTGAGATCGTGAATTCCATTTTGATTGAAGATGGAATGACAGCTACCCAAACGGCAGAATCAGCCGATGTTATTTTGGTTAATACATGTTCCATCCGCGAAAATGCCGAAACTAAAGTCTGGAACCGCCTAAAGGAATTCCGTCATCTTAAAAAGGCAAATTCTGACCTGACCGTCGGTGTACTAGGTTGTATGGCTGAGCGTATCAAAGATCAGATTATCGAAGAAGAGCAACTGGTAGATATCGTGGTTGGTCCGGATGCGTACCGGGATATCCCAAGGTTACTTGCAGAAGTAGATGATGGAAGAAAAGCAGTAAATGTACTTCTCTCCCTGGAAGAGACCTATGCGGATATTGCTCCAATCCGGACGACAGGAAATGGTGTTTCCGCCTTTGTTAGCATTATGAGAGGATGTGATAACATGTGCTCATTTTGTGTAGTCCCTTTCACCCGTGGACGTGAGCGCAGCCGTCCTATGGAGAGTATTCTCGGCGAAATTCGACAACTTAGTGAGGAAGGATACAAAGAAGTTACCTTGCTTGGACAGAACGTGAATTCTTATAAAGATGGTGAAAACACGTTCACAACTTTGATGGATGCAGCCAGCCTGATCAATCCTGAAATTCGATTCCGTTTCTCGTCGCCACACCCCAAAGATTTCCCGGATGATCTACTTCATTTGATTGCCGAGCGTCCCAACCTTTGTAATTATATCCATATTCCCGCACAAGCAGGATCGGATTCTATGTTAGAAAGAATGCGCCGGCCTTATACCCGTGTGCAGTACCTGGAACTTATCGGAAAGATGAAAGACATTATTCCCGGGCTATCTCTTTCAACAGACATCATTGCAGGTTTTTGTGGGGAGACTGAAGAAGAGCATGAGCAGACTATGAGTTTGATGGCCGCTGTAGAATACGATCTGGCTTACATGTTTGCATATTCAGAACGCGAGCGAACGTTGGCTTATCGTAAGTTCGAAGATAATGTCCCGGAAGACGTAAAAAAGCGTCGACTTACCGAGATCATCAATCAACAAATGGATATCCAGAAAGAGCGTAACAAACTCGAAGTTGGAAAACGTCATTTGGTACTGGTAGAGGGAACATCAAAACGATCCGATGAGCAGTTAAGTGGACGGACTGACACCAATAAGATGGTAATCTTTGATCGAAAGGATTTTGAGAAAGGTGATTATGTAGAAGTAGAAATAACTGATTCTACCTCAGCTACGCTTCGGGCTATCCCCATCCGAAAAACAACCATCACTGAATACTACGGAGTGGCTGTAGAAGCATAAGTGTCGCACTATCTCACATACATTGTTAAGTGGCTGTTTGTTTTTGCTCTAATTAATGTTAGTGGAAGTGTTTCGCCCCTCGCTCAGGTACCTGACCGTCCTTTGTTCGGTATTAGTTTTTCACAGGATATTTCCGAGAACCAAATCCTGAATTTGGTATCAGAACTGGATAATTTTGGAATTCAGGTTGTCGAACTTCAACATCCGGTATCAGAGACTTTACTCGAGCAACTATCTGAATATCCGGTCCGGATTTTGATCAGGAGTACGTTGAGTTTTCTCACTTCCTCAGATCTTAACAATCCAGAAATTATTGATGGTTTTTTGGTTCCTCTGATCAGAGAATATGCCGGAAATCCCGCAGTCAATGGAATTGGATTAACCAGTTTCAGTGCTCCTTTCGATTCAGAAACGCTCACCTCATTTCAAAGTTTACTTCCTGATTCAAGCGCTGTTCAGTTCTATGTGTTAAATACAGCCACTCAACCTCCCCTAAACACCATCATTCAGACAGATAACTTAGGGAGTGAAGAGGATGGTGATAATTTTCTATTCGAAGCCCCCTTCTTATCCCAGGATATACCTCGGCTTAGCTCTTTAAGCCAAAAACAATCCGGACTCATTTTTTTTGATTACTATTGGTTTGAACAGGCTCTCCAATCTGAAGCCTATTTTCAGGAATCCTTACTAGCCTTTGTCGAAGGTAATTCATTTTTACTACCGGAAACCGATACGGAACCTCAAGCTACCCGATCCCAGTGGCCTATAATCGTATTGATCTTGATTTGGCTCAGTCTGGGTATTCACATCAGAACCGTTGCAACATACAGGCCTTTAATTTTCAGGTATTTTACCTTCCACCGCTTTTTTGTGGATGACATTATGCGTTATCGTGAACGCTCTGCTGTATCAGGAATTTTTCTACTGGTGCAGCACGCCTTTTTCACCGGGTTGGTTATCTACATTTTAGCTCAATATTTCATTTCTGATAAAGGCCTGGAAGCCTTGTTCCATCATCTTCCTTTGCTATCAATTTTTGGAGAAAACTATTTTTCATTATTTGTTATCTCCATAGCAATTTCCTTTATCATAGAATTTCTGGGAATAATTTGGCTTTATTTACCCAGCAAATCCATGAAGCATTTCAGCCAGACCATAAACCTGTACTCCTGGGTTTTTCATCTTGATTTTCTGATCGTAAGCATTATGCTCATCTCTCTAATTACTGATAGATCAGGCACTTTCCTCGCAATAATGGGTATCGCCCATTTTGGGGTATGGCTTACAGGGTTCCTACTGGCTGCTTACGATAGTTCCAAATACCTGATAAGGGGACGTTTCTCTTATATGATGAACACATTTGGGTTACATACCCTGATAAACCTCTTGCTGATTATAGGCTTCTTTTACAGTGGCTACCTTTACGATATCTTTCATTTGGCCGTTATGCTATAGCTAACCCGGCAAACTGATTTTACCCAGATGGACTGGCTTTCCTTCAAATGAAAATCCTTCTTTATGAAGAATTTGATCACCAATAAACGCCATAAGTACCGATTCTTTTGAATCAGAGGTAAGTCCGAAATCTTCGATGGAAATGAAATCGGCTTTTGGAAGATTTCTTTCAAGTCCGTGCATAATGGCTCGATTCCGAACTCCTCCTCCACTCGCTATCAAATCAAACGGTTGATTTAAGGAAAACTCATCCAGCGCTCTTGATACAGATTTAACTGTTAATTCAGTAACTGTCGCAACCAGGTCAGTATTCGAAAGTTCAATATTATGACTCTTCATCATCTCCTCCACCCAGTCTAAATTGAACAACTCTTGCCCGGTAGTTTTTGGAAATGGTTTCCTGAAGAAGGGTTCTAAAAGTAGATACTTCACTAATCCGGAATGAGGCGTTCCCTGCATCGCTATTTTCCCATCTTCATCGAATGGGAGATTTAAAAACTTCTGAGTCGCTTCATTTATAATGGAGTTCGCCGGACCTACATCTGTACTGATCATATCCTGAATTTCAGAGGAAGTCGGAATCCATGTGAAATTTGCAATTCCTCCAAGATTCAAAGCGACTCTGGTTTTATGCTCATGGCGAAAAAGAAATTCGTCCAAATATTGAGCCAACGGTGCCCCTTCCCCTCCAACCGCAATATGTTTTTGACGAACATCACTTATAGTTATTATTCCCGTTTTTTGAGCGATGTGATCCCCATCTACAATCTGTATCGTACTGGGAACTTCTCGTTCCGGAGCATGATAAATAGTTTGACCATGACTGCAAATCAGGTCGATTTCTTGATTTTCTATCCTCCAGCTTTTCAAACACGCGTTGATTGAATCCCCAAAGAAATGAGCCATTTCTGTATTCAAAGCACAAATACTTTCCAATGAGACGATCTCTTTGCTCCGGACCTTGTTCAGTTCTTTTTGGATAGAATCCGGATAGCTAACCGTATCAAATTCCAGCAGTGATATCGAATTATTTTCAGCTCTGCAAAGGCCAATATCGAGCCCATCCAGAGAAGTTCCAGACATCAGTCCAATAACCAACCGTTTGGGTTTTTGAGCAATTTTGAAAAGTCGTTGTAAAGCCTTGTTCATCCCCAAAACTCGGGCTATTTTGCGTGTCAATCAAATCCACTTATCATGGCTGCTCCCGAAGAAATGGATTACAAAGCTTTTGAGGAAGACCTCAATATGCTGGTCCAAACATTGAAAGACAGTTTCGAAAGTTCAGAAGTTGAATATCATATCGATGAGATCAACGAGACCCTGTATATAAAACTCGAAGGATTAGAAGATTATGCTCAGGCTGAAATTGTTGAAATTGCAGGGCCAATTCTCGAGGAACTGGACATGGATTTTGAAGAAATCATCTTTTTACCCTTTTAAGCTCTCAAAGCTGGAAAAGCGCTTTTTTAGTTGTTTTTTGATACCCGGTTAGTTCGTAACTTTGGATACATTTTAATTTAGTTTCCATGTTTAAACCCAATACCGGCTATAAAGTTCAATGCATTTCGTGCGGTAAAATTAATGACGAGAGAGAAACAAGCACGTATTGTACATCCTGTGGAGATGTGCTGGAAGTGATTTACGAAAGAGCTATTGAGCAAATCCAATATCCTTTGCAGGAATTTCATCCTGATCCCCTCAAAGCTCATCCTACTTCGCTGAAGTATTTAGCCAGGCTATCGAACCAGTATGGTGCAGATCTTTATGCAAAGCTTGAGTTTGAAAACCCTACCGGATGTTTCAAAGACCGGGGAAGCTACATTGAAGTATTAAAAGCCATTGAGTTGGGAGCTGATGCAATTTGCCTGGCATCAACCGGGAACATGGCTGCATCAGTAGCTGCTTATGCCTGCTATTTCAGAATACCCTGCTTCGTATTTGTCCCGGAGAAAACACCAGAAGTAAAACTGGCTCAATCTACTATCTATGATGCCACCATCGTAAAGATCAAAGGAGATTTTAAAACCTGTGAGTTACTATGCAGGGAATTTGCTAAGTCCGGAAACTACTATTTAGCCGGTGATTATGTGTTCAGGCAGGAAGGCCAGAAATCCTTCTCCTACGAGCTTCTTGAGCAGGGATTAACCGATTTTGACTATATCTTTGTCCCAATCGGAGCGGGAACAAATTTCGCAGCCATATATAAAGGCTACAAAGAAATGCTGGCAGCAGGATTAATTTCAAAGGTTCCAAGTTTTGTTGCCGTACAACCTGAACAAAGCTCACCGGTGGTTCAGGGAATCTTCAAAAAAGAGAAAATTGTTGCCGACAAAGTAAACACCATGGCGGATGCTGTTGCTGTAGCCGATCCTTTCGATTTCTATAAAGTGTATGATGGAATCCGGGAATCAGATGGACTTGCCTTCACCGCTAGCGAAAATGAATTACTGAGTTCGATGAAAGAAATGGCGGTAGAAGAAGGTTTTTTTACTGAACCCGCCTGTGCTATTCCACTCGCTTGTTTCAAAAATAACCTGGATACCTTTAAAGGGAAAAAATGCCTTTTTGTTTTAACTGGAACGGGTTTGAAAAGTGCACATATTGTAGCAAAATACTCCCTTTCTTCGCCGGTTTTATCCCCAAAACTAGAACGTATTCAGCAATATATTGAATCAGGTTTTTCTGATTTGCAAAGAAAAAGCTGGGGGCAATCCCGTGAGATGATAATGGGGAGCACAATGTTGAATGGAGAGCATGCCAGATTGTACGATGAATACGTGAGCGGTTTTGACAAAAAAGGGAAAACACTTAAGGAAGAAGAAATCAAGGCCCTTAAATCTCTCATCTTCCAGGAGGATGTGGATTTAGAATTTCCTGTGGAAGTACTCGATTATAAACTTACTATGCGCAAGCACGGCCTTGTAAGTGCCGCAGTAAAACTGAAGCTTCCAAACGGGGAAGAAATTCTGTCCCTTGACCAGGGAGTAGGCCCATTGGATGCTGTCCTCACCGCCATCAAAGCGGAAACTGATGAATTCATCCCGGTTGAAGTAGTTAATCATGAGGTGGAAATTTTGAGTCCCGATACAGATTCACTGGTTATTTGTACTCTTACCCTTCAAAAGGAGGATCATACGTTCACTTCAAAAGGCGCTTCCCCAGATACCATTGAAGCATTAGTTCAGGCATTTGTTAAAGGACTCGCAATAGCTAATAAAGCCCTTGTTGTTTAGATTTGTTCGATAGCATTTTAGAAGCAGTTGAACATCTGAGAACCTTAATTCAATGAAAAAGATTTTATTATTAACTGATAACGAAGATTTACTTCATCGTTTCAGGGCTCTGATTCAGGAGAAACGACTAGAAGATGATTCTCGATTTTCTTTCGAGTATGCCTTTAGTTTTAATAACAAGACATTTATTGAAAAATTTCGAACTACAGACTGGATTAAGCCACTTAAGGTGATGGATAAAGTAGACTATCTATCAGATCGTTACAGTATGATTTTTTCTCTGCATTGCAAGCAAATTTTCCCTCCAGAGCTTGTAACAGCTGTCAAGTGTATCAATATCCACCCTGGATTAAATCCTTATAACAGGGGGTGGTTTCCTCAAGTATTTTCGATTATAAATTCGCTTCCTTGCGGAGCAACGATTCATGAAATTGATGAACAACTTGATCATGGCCCGATTATCTGTCAAAAAGAAGTTAAAATTGAGATGTGGGATACTTCTCTATCAGCTTATAAGAAAATCTTAGACACCGAGATCGATTTACTTCGAGAACATCTTAGTAAAATTCTTAACCAGGAATATGAAACTCTTACCGGGGGAGAAGGCAATTTAAACTTAAAGAAAGACTTTGATAGTCTATGTGAAATTGAGCTTGATGATAGAGACTCTTTTCGAAACCATATCAATAAGTTACGCGCCCTTACTCATGGTGATTATGAAAATGCTTATTTCACAGATGAAGCAGGGAATAAGATTTTTCTAAAGATTGAATTGAAAAGGGGGATAGAATGATTTTCGTTAACGAACTGATAGTATGCATACTCTCTGGTTTAATAATTACAATTAAAACCTATCCAATATGAAAGCGTTAATTGAGAAATGGTTTAAGCTATGGTATGAAGGTAACTATGAAAATCTCCCTCTTGCCGAGGATTTTTCCCATACCAGCCCGTTTGGGACCATCGAAGGAAAGGAAACCTACCTGGATTTAGTCAGGGAAAACGAAGACAAATTTCTGGGATACACATTTACTATTCATGACTCACTTTTTGGTGAAGATAGTGCCTGTGTTCGATATACCGGCTCTCAGGGTGAGGAGTTCTCATTGGATGTAAGTGAATGGTACTATGCAGAAAAAGGACTCATCAAATCTATTGTATCATACTACCACATTGGTGAGATTCGGGAAGAAAGGCAGTTAGATTAAGCTAAATGTCTCTCTGTAAATTCGGTGTACATCCTCCAATAAGCCAACAATTTCTTTATTTGAAACTTTTCGTTTTATACTATTTTACATAGCTAGATAATAGAGACGCTTCAGTTCGACGTAATTGGGGTGTATACATTCTTTCAGAAATAATCTATGCATGTATTAAAACGATTCTATTCAGAGGGGAAATTATTTTTTTCAGTACTACTAATTTCATTAACCATCGGTATTGTCTCCACTAAAGCACAAGGCCAGGAAACGTACAATATTGGTTTTATCTTCGATATCCTTCCGGAAAACGCCGATGTTTTGCTTGGCGTAATGCAAAATGAAATCCGCTCTGTAGTAGGTCAAGATGCCACCATCAATTTTCCTGAATCCGGTATATATATCAACAATCTTAGCCTCCAAACTGCTCAGGAGAATTTTGAGGCTGTAAATGAAAACCCTGATGTTGATATCATCCTGGCATTTGGTGCAATCAATAACGTGATCGTAACCGGAGCTGAAAGACATGACAAACCAACTATCCTTTTTGGTACCATCACCCAAGATTTTAGCACTTTCCCGGTTGGAGCAGAAACCAGTGGTATAAACAATTTATCGTTAATCCTAACCTCTCAATCTATCAGAGATGATCTCTCGATTTTCCACCAACTGGTTGGGTTTCGAAATATTGGGCTGGTATTTGAGGATTATATAATGGGAGTTCTACCTGTTCAGGAAACCATTTCACCCATTCTCGATTCGCTTAATGTTGATTACAGAATCATCAATTTTGAAACCGCAGACGATATCATAGACGGATTAAACGGAATTGATGCGGTTTATTTCGCGAACACCTTCTTTCTTACCGAGCAGGAAGTCACAGAAATATCTCAGGTGTTAATCGATAAGGGACTCCCCTCCTTTACAAGTTCTGGCTCCAGAGAAGTAGAATTGGGTATCATGGCTTCTAATCAGACTGATGATAATCTTGACCAGTTCTTTAGAAGGATAGCGTTAAACATTGAGGCTATTGTAAATGGCCAAAACGCCTCCGAGTTACCTACTTATTTGGAAACCAACGAACAGTTAATTCTCAACTTCAACACTGCCTCTTTGGTCGGAGGGCCGTTGAAGTACAGCCTGATATATAACACAAGAATTGTCGGTGAGTTGCGAAATGTGCTCTCTGAACGGGATTATTCTCTTCTCGAAGTTCTTACTGAAGTTACCGAAAGAAATTTAGCTCTACAGAGCAGCAACCTGGATGTGGAATTGTCTAATCAGGATGTGAAAACCGCTGTAAGTGATTTATTTCCAAATTTGGAATCGAACCTTACAACAAGTATGATTGACCCGGAATTGGCTCGATCTTCAAATGGACAAAACCCGGAATTCAGCACTACCGGTAACCTGACCCTTTCCCAGGTAGTTTATTCACAAGATATCCTGACCAACATCTTTATTCAGCGTGCATTTAAAGACGCCCAGGTTAGCACAAATAAATCTGATGAGTTGGATGTAATCCTTGATGCAGCCAACGCTTATTTCAATGCACTCATAGCACGCTCAAATCTGGAAATCACCATCCAAAATTTAGAAGTTACTCGCCGGAACCTTCAAATTGCTGAACAAAACTACGAAGCCGGTTTAACTGGGAAATCGGATGTCCTCCGATTCCAAAGCCAGATGGCTCAAGACGTTCAAAACATGATCGAGACCGTGAGTCTTTTGGAATTTAGTTTTTCAGAAATAAACCGGGTCCTCAACTATCCACTGGATCGGGAAATAGACATTCTTCCTATTGATTTGGACAATGAAGTGTTCAGTGAGCTGGATTTTGATAACCTGAGCAGATTTCTTGATGACGTGACATCGCGGCATACTTTTGTCCAGTTTTTGATAGACGAAGCTATTCGTCAATCTCCTGAAATTGAAGCACTTACACAACAATTAAATGTCGCAAATGCAAGTATCCGACTTGCAACAACAGGACGGTTCATTCCAGATGTAGCTTTGCAAGGACAATACAACTATACATTTAGCAGGTCAGGGGCCGGTTCGACATTCCCAACGGGCTTTGTTGCTCCACCAGATGGTTACTATAGTCTTGGATTATCTTTCTCATTACCTCTCTTCCAGCAGAATAAGCAAAACATCAACCTTCAGATCGCAAAAATTACCAAAAACCAGATCGAGGTTTTGATTGATCAAACCAAACAAAATATTGAGCGCCAGGTTGAAAACAACGCATTGGATGCCTTAAACCAGATTTCAAACATCCAGCTTTCAGAAATATCTGTTGCTTCAGCCGCTGAAAACCTGGATTTAACGCAAACCGCTTACTCGAACGGAGCAGTAAATATTATCCAGCTTATTGATGCACAGAATAACCTGCTGAATGCTCAGATAGCCAACAATAATGCACTATACAATTTTATGCTTACTGCGCTCCGATTAGAACGCAGTCTGGGTTTTTATTTCTTTCAAATGGATGAAAGCTCTCGCCAGGCGTTTAAAAATCGAATTCAGGAATACATCCTAAGCAATAACTAACTCCTAATGCCAAAAATAATCATGCAAAGATCACTCAACTTTTTATTGGCACTAAGTCTTCTCATTACACTTCAAAATTGCGCCAGTGAAGAAGAAGCCCCAGTCGAAATATTGCGCCCGGTTGTATACCATGAAGTCGGCTTAAGTGGCGGAGAAGTAATTAGAAGCTTCAGTGGTACCGCTCAAACCGATAAAATCATTAATCTAAGTTTTAGAAGTAGCGGCATCATTACCGAACTGAATATGAATCTTGGAAACCAGGTCCGAAAGGGTGAGCTACTTGGTCAATTAGATAATGTACAGGCCAGACTAGCTCATGAACAGGCGGTTTCTGCACTAAACAGCGCGGCATCGCAAATGAATACTGCAGAGCTTAACCTGGAAAGAATCCGGCTGCTTTACGAAAAAGGGAGTGCCTCTTTAAGTGATTTTGAAAATGCTAAAAACTCATTTCGAACTGCAGAAGCAAGTTATGAATCCGCACAAAGAAGCGTTGACATCCAGCAAGAGCAAATCAATTATGGATTTTTATACGCTCCGGAAACCGGTGCTATTGCTGCCGTTAATGTAGAGCTGGAAGAAAATATATCACCTGGTCAGGTTGTAGGAGTACTCAATGCCGGGCTGGATATGAACATTGCAATGGGTATTCCTGAAAGCGTGATCAACCGGCTTAAACCTGAAATGGAAGTCGGCATTATGTTCAGCGCACTTCCGAATCAATCGTTTTTAGGTTCAGTTATTGAAATTTCACCTGCGTTAGATGCAAACACCTCTACCTATCCGATTGAAGTAAAGGTGATTAATCCTACGGATGACATAAAATCCGGGATGGCAGCCAGTGTAACCTTCAACTTTTCCGAATCGATTGGAAACAATGAGGCCATCGTGATTCCTGCAAACGCAGTTGGCGAGGATCAAAGCGGACGATTCGTATTTCTAATCAATGAACAAGGATCTTCAGGCATAACAGTGAACAAGAATTATGTAGAAATTGGAGAACTCACTTCCGATGGCTTCGAAATTATAGCGGGATTAGCAGTAGGCCAAAAAATAGCTACTGCGGGTCTGCAAACTTTGCTTGATGGACAGAAAGTAACCCTTTACAATAACTAAGGAACTCTATGAACATCACCCAATTTGCGATCGAACGTAATCGGATTACGTTCACAGTTTTGGCAACTATTTTACTTCTTGGGTTTTCACTTTTTAGTGATTTGCCCAGAGATAGTATGCCTCCATACACCATTCGGGTTGCCAATATTGTAAGCCAATTTCCCGGTGCTAGCCCTGAACGAGTTGAACAATTGGTTAGTTTCAAAATTGAAAAAATTGCGCAGGAATTACCTGAACTGGATGAAGTTAATAGCACGTCCAGAACCGGTCTTTCAGTGGTAAGCGTAACCTTGAAAGACGAAGTAAATCCGGAAGATCTTCAAAATGTATGGGACCGGTTGCGCCGTAAACTTAATACCATGGACGATCTCCCTGAAGGGGTTAATCCAAGACTTAATGATGATGGAATTGGAGATGTATACGGTATCGTAGTTGGACTTACCAGCGACGGGTTCACCTATGCGGAAATGGAAGAATTTGCTGATGACATCCGGGATGATCTCATCAAACTTGAAGATGCCGCAAAAGTTGAAATTGGCGGACAACAGGAAGAACGTGTTTTCATCGAATTTGATAATACACAACTTGCAGAGTATCAACTCACTTCCTCTCGTCTTCAAAGCATTATAGCATCCACAAATATTTTGAGTTCTGGTGGCGAAATTTATATGGGCGATGAGAGTATCATCTTAGAGCCAACAGGGAACTACAATGAAGTGGATGATATACGCCAAACGCTAATACCTGTTGGTAATCAATCTCAATTGGTGTACCTGGAAGACATCACCAATATTTCAAAAGGCTACATTAACCCTCCTACGCAGTTGGTAAGGGTAAATGGGTTGAACGCTCTTTCCCTTCACGTAAACTTGAAAGACGGCGCTAATGTCATCAAGCTTGGCGAAGATATAGATCGTGTGATGGCTGAATGGAATGCCGAATTACCAGTCGGATTAGAATTGGTTCGGCTTTCTTCTCTTGATACCTACATCGATTTCAAGATTTCGGATTTCATCGGAAACCTCGTTCAATCTATTGTGATTGTACTGGCTGTTATGTTGATTTTCCTTGGTTTCAGAACCGGAACCATTATTGCAAGCCTTATCCCGATCGTTACCATTATGACACTCATGTGGATGGGATTGATCAATATGGGACTGAATCAGGTAACACTTGCGGCTCTGATTATGGCTCTTGGTATGATGGTGGATAACGCAATTGTTGTGGCTGAATCGGTGATGGTGAAGGTTGAGCATGGTATGGATACGTTCAAAGCCGCTATTGAATCTTGTTCCGAACTATTCACTCCCTTGCTCATCTCTACCTTAACTACTTCAGCCGCATTCATGGCGTTTTATCTCGCCGAATCAGTAATGGGTGATATTGTAGGGCCAATATTTGTAGTGATCACACTGGCTCTCCTCTCCTCCTGGTTGGTTGCCTTAACCATCATCACTCTCCTTTGTTTCTATTTCCTAAAAGTAAATCCGGATTCTATAAATAATCCCGGATTGATAGATCGCTTAATCAACTGGGTAAAAGGCATCTATCGTGAATGGATTTTAAATGCATTACGCAATAAGTACCTGGTGATTCTTGGGATATTCGTGCTCTTTATGGGATCACTTTTTGGATTCACTCAGATCGCATTCCTTTTCTTCCCTGACAGCGACAGAAATATGATTACGGTTGATATCAACCTTGCAGAAGGAACCCGAATCGAAACGACCCAGGAAACCGTCAGACGGTTGGAGGATTATTTTCATGAGAATCTCATGGTTTCCGAGTCAAATCTGAATGGTATTGTAAACTGGTCATCGTTCATTGGTGAAGGCCCTGAATCTTACGATCTGGGCTACCAACCTGATGAAGCCAATTCCAGCTACGCACATATTTTGGTAAACACTTCTGAAGCCAGTTACAACAATACATTAATTAGTACGATTGATGAATTTGTACTTCAGAATTTCCCAAATGCCGATATCAAAGTGGGACCTTTGGGAGCAGGCGGGGGCGGCGTTCCTATTGATATTAAAATTATTGGAGATGACCCCGATGAGTTAGCTCGCATTTCTGAAACGGTAAAAATTCAGCTTTCTTCCATAGCAGGAACCAAAAACGTAAAAGATGACTGGGGGCCGAAGAGCAAGAAATTCGTGATCCAGATTGACGAAAACCGGGCTCAAAATGCCGGAATCACTAACCAGGACATTGCTACTTCGTTACAAACAGTATTGACTGGTTTCAGGACCGGAGAGTACCGGGAGGATGACAAAAGTATCCCCATTCTGATGCGTAGTGATGTTGGAAGTGAACAATCGTTTGAATCTTTAGAGACACTGAATATTTATTCTCAAAGTTCCGGAAAAAGTGTTCCGTTACTTCAGGTGGCACAAATTATTCCGGAATGGCAATATTCCAAAATCAGACGGTACAATTTAAATCGATCGATCTCGATAACAAGTGAACTCAGGGAAGACGGGAACGCAGCAGCAATTACTTCCGAAATCACTCCATGGCTGGATGAACAAAGTTCAAACTGGCCTAGCGGCTATCGTTATGAGTTGGGTGGAGATGCCCAGGAATCTGCAGATAACATGGGCGCAGTAATCGCCTGGCTCCCACTCTCAGCATTTATCATTCTGCTACTTCTCATTATTCAGTTCAACTCCTTCCGAAAAATGGTTATGGTTACTCTCACTATCCCCCTTGGAATTATTGGTGTGGTGATCGGATTACTCGTTTTCAACGAACCTTTTGGGTTTATGCCTTTCCTTGGGGTGATTTCTCTTGCAGGAATTATCATCAATAATGCCATTGTACTCATCGATCGTATCGAAATAGAGCAAACGGAGCTAAAAAGGAGCGTTCAGGATTCTGTGATCGCAGCCTGTTTGCAAAGATTCCGCCCAATTGTGCTAGCCACGTTCACAACGGTTTTTGGTTTGATTCCGCTTTACTTAAGCGGCGGAGAAATGTGGGAAGGTATGGCGGTATCTATCATGGTAGGTCTACTCTTTGGAACCATAATCACATTGGTTTTCATCCCTTCACTTTTCAGTATTCTCTATCGAGTGAATTATAAAGACTATCAATTGAATCCTGAATTGAAGTCTATCTGATTGAAGATGTCACAGTTTTTTATAAAGTTCTGAGTATGAAAAAAATTTTAATCACCGGCGCCACCGGAATGGTGGGGCAACATACACTGAACTTTCTTCTCCAGGATTCGAACGTTACCTCCATACTGAGTATCGGGAGGAGAAAAACCGGAATCGAACATACAAAGCTGAATGAAATTGTTCTCAACGACTTTCTCAAAATTGCAGAACTGAAGGATCAACTCTCCGATCTGGATGCTTGTATTCACTGCCTGGGAGTCTATCAAAACCAGGTTTCAAAAGAGGATTTTTTTAAAATAACGTGCGATTACCAAAAAGCGTTAACCGAGGTTTTAGAGGAAACTTCCCCTGATCTAACCTTTTGTTTATTTGGAGCAACGGGCGCTGATCCAACAGAAAAAAGTTCTGTTACCTTTGCAAAAGCAAAAGGTCGAGCAGAAAATCTTTTAGCCGAAACTTCTTTCCCAAAAAAATATGTATTCCGGGCGGGCTATATTAAACCGACAGGAAATCGGCAACCTTCCGGCTGGATGTATAAAATTGCTATTCCTATCTCAAATGTTGCTTTCAGACTTTTCCCTAAAATGGGAATTACAGATGCATATTTAGCCAAAGCAATGGTACATCTTGCAGTGAATCCTAACCTGGAATCTCAAGTGTTTGAGAATTCTGAGATCAAGAAACTTTTATAATTTCTAACCTGGCGGAGTAAATATGGCAAATTACATTGATGGCTTCATTCATCCCATACCAAAAACGCACCTGGATAAATATAAACTAGTCGCCGAAGAAGTAGCAAAAATTTGGAAAGAACACGGAGCGATCGATTACTTTGAATACCTTGGCGATGATCTTTCCTTAGAAGGGACGCGCTCTTTTCCTGATTTCATTGGGGCAAATCCTGAAGAAGTTATCCTTTTTGGATGGGTAGTATTCGATTCCAAAGAATCCCGGGATATTGCCAACAAGAAAGTTGCAGAAGACCCGAGAATGATTGATTTAATAGCTCCGCTGACAGATCCTTCGAATTTGATTTTCAATGCGGAACGTATGGTATTTGGTGGATTTAAATTATTGGTCGAATAACAGAATCCAGAGCTAATGTATCATAACTCTGGATTAAAATTTAGTTTATCTAAAGCCAAACATAGCATTCTCATTTGCTAGATTTTCGGTAGGGACTGGTTGAATGTAATCCGGATGGACTATTTTAATAAGTGTTTCAGTATCGTAGTTGTTGACAGCATTAATTAAAGTCTTAACGATTTCCATATTAGCTTTTTCTTTTTTGATAGTGTTGTTGTTTTGGGAGATAAATGGACTCTGGTAATTGTTAAGCAAATGCTGTTAGATAATCACAAAACCTTTAAAGACTTTTTTAGAGGCTGATGAAGGAATCGCTACAAATATCTTATCTACGCGATTAAAATGGCTTGAAGGATTTGAGTTTATCACCAAGGAAAAGCTACCTGATAACAAAAAAACAAATATTTATCGGTTTACAGAAAAAGGAATTTCTCTAACTCCTATTATTGTAGAGTTAGCTTATTGGAACAATCTAAATCTGCGAGGATTGAACCCAATAATGCAGGAAAGTATCCCTCAACTTATGAGTGATAAAGAAGGGTTTACCGAGTTCTTAAAAGAAAATTATCGGTCGAAATTCTAGACTGAATTCTTAGTTAAACTTTTTTCCATAGAATATTAAATCTACACAACTTAATATCCAGGAGAAGTATCTTAATTCAATTAAACGAAATCCATCTTGATGAAAAACTTCTTTGCTTTTATTCATGTAAGCTGTATTTCTTCTAACCTTTTTGCTCAAACCATGAACACTATTGCAATCGATCAGGTTTTTGAAGCATGGGCTAAACCAGGTGTTCCCGGAGCTTCATTGGGTGTAATCCAAAATGAGGAATTGGTTTACGTTCGTGGATACGGCCTGGCAAATTTAGAGTATGATATTCCCAATTCTGAAAACTCGGTTTTCAGAATTGGGTCAACTTCAAAACAGTTTACTGCAGCCTGTATTGTCTTATTGTCTCAACAAGGAAAGCTTAATCTGGATGCTTCTTTGAGCTCTTTTTTCCCGAGTTTTCCAGAATATGCAGACAGTATAACCTTAAGACACCTTATTCATCATACCAGTGGTATTCGAGATTACCTTCAGCTTGCCTACCTAAAAGGATTAAGTGAGTTCGATTATTACACAGATGCTGATATACTAAATTGGCTTGCCAATCAGACTGATCTAAATTTTCAACCCGGGGAAGAATATTTATACAGTAATTCAGGCTATTGGCTTCTGGGCCAAATTGTTGAGAAAGCATCTGGAAAGAACATGGCCAGGTTTGCTAAAAGTGAAATATTTGATCCACTTGAAATGTCAAGTACCCACTTTCATAATGATCACAATCGCATTGTAAAAAGCAGAGCATCTGGATATATGCCCATTGATGAAGAAAACTATCGCATCAGCATGACCACGCTTGATGTGATAGGTGATGGTGGAATTTTCACATCTATAAGCGATATCAAAAAATGGGATGACGAATTTTATAATCGATCGATATTGAATGATGAATTTTGGGAGATTATGACCAATGTTGGGAAGTTGAATAATGGTGAAGATATCGACTATGCTGGTGGTTTGATTATTGACAAATATAAGGGACAAAAGACTATTGCCCATGGTGGGGCATTTGTTGGATTCAGAGCTGAATTGCTGCGGTTTCCTGATCAAAAAACTACCATCGCAATTTTTGCAAATCGTGGTGATGCAGCTCCGTGGGATATGGCTTACCAAGTAGCTGATATTGTTCTAAAAGATGTACTAGTTGAAGATGAATCAATTGAGGCTACCTCATCAGATCAAAATCAAACACAGGAAGAATATAGTCTGGAACAGATCGCCGGTGATTATGAGATTGAATCAGGAATAACAATTCGCTTTTCAGTAAATACCGACTCTCTGGATGTGCTTCAAATCTGGAATAATGCCTCCTACTCAATTTCCAGATCAGGATTGAATAAATTCCAAATTCCCGAAAATGATGATTTAACTTTCACTTTTTCTAAATTATCGGACAATTCAACTCAAGCACTTACCATCGTGCAAGCAGGAAGCATTACTGTTGCAAATCGAGCCCAAGCGTTTGACGGTAGTGGTATCGATCTAACAGAATTCGCTAGCACTTATTATAGTGAAGAATTAGATGCTACTTATCACTTTGAATTAGTTGATGGGAATCTACAATTAAGAATAGCTAGTAATACTTCTGCGATGGATTGTAACCTTATTGGTACAGATGCTTTATTTATACAGGTTGGTCAAGCAACATTTACAAGAGAAAATGGAAAAATCAATGGTTTTGAATTGGATTCAGGAAGGGTTCAAGGCATGAAATTTCGAAAACAGTTAACCCTATAAATTTAAAACTTGATCTTCTTCTAATGTTTGAATTATGAGCTTTTCAGTTTCAAAATCCCTGGAAATTCTTGAAAGAACTCCTGTTGTTTTAGAGGCTTTATTGATTGGAATCTCTGATGAATGGATTCATCAAAATGAAGGAGAAAATACGTGGAGTCCATATCAGGTTGTTGGACACCTAATCCATGGAGAAAAAACGGATTGGATCCCCAGGGCAAAGATTATTCTCTCAAACTCAGCCTATAAAACCTTTACCCCATTCGATCGATTTGCACAATTGAATGACACAAGAAATCTGTCGATCAGCGAACTACTGGATGAGTTCAAAATCTTGAGGAAGAAAAATCTAGATGAACTACTTTCACTAAATGTCGATGATCAAACTACCCTTTCGGAAATTGGTATTCACCCGGAATTTGGTGAAGTAACCCTTAGAGAACTACTATCGACGTGGACTGTTCACGACCTTGGTCATATTGCACAAATCGCGCGGGTGATGGCCAAGCAATATAAATCCGAAGTCGGCCCCTGGATTCAGTATATAAGAATTCTGAGGGATTAAGCTAGGCCGACTCCAGGAACTCCTCACTTAAATCCCACAATTTCTCAGCAGCTTCGTCATTACTGGCGTGCTCTTCCACACCGAAATAGCGGGCCATAGGACTGTCTGGATCTGTCGGAGCTGAGATGTTACAATCCTCACAATAAACACCAGGCTTTTCTAAAAGCAGTTCAGAGGTTGCAGCCCATAAGGTAGTAGAACATCCCTGCTCAGGAGTTTTGAACCCCTGTTTTGCAAGCTCAGTTGGGGTTCCATCTTCATTAATCCAACCCAGCATCACCATTTCTTCTTTCGGAAGGTGCCGCTGTAAGGGAGTAAATATCCCACCAGGGTGCGCAGAAAAAGCCAAACCACCGGTTTCCTTCAGCCTCCTTGAGAGAGCATTCGCGAACAAAGCATTTGCAGTTTTGGACTGCCCATAAGCTTGCCATTTATCATACCCACTTGATTCAAAATTGATATCATCCCATCTGATACCACTCATTTTATGTGCGGTTGAAGACAGGGCGATCACACGTGCTCCTTCCGTTTGTCTGAGCAATGGGATAAGAGCTTTTGTGAGAGCAAAATGCCCCATATGATTCACTCCGAATTGTGACTCCCAGCCAGGGCCCACTCTGGTTTCCGGGTTAGCCATAATTCCTGCATTATTGATCAGGAAATCAAGCCGGCTATTTGATTCCAGTACTTCATTTGCAAATCTTGTCACAGAACTCAGATCACTTAAATCCATAGCCCGCGATTCTATATCCCCTTCCAGTTCACTTATGCTTTCTTTTGCCTTCTCGAGTGACCGAACAGGCACGATAACCTTCACCCTTTTTGCAGCGAGAGCTTTTGTGGTTTCAAGCCCGATACCACTATATCCCCCGGTTACAACGGCAATCTTGCCATCAAGTTGAACTGAAGAAAGTACTTCCTCTCCAGTGCTTGTTCGGTCGAAGGGAGAGTTAACAGGTATTTGATCAGAAAGTGCCATAATGAAGGATTAGTTTTATATAAAAATGATGGCTCAGCAGCTATAATCCAAGTATAACTTTAGGCTTTACAAAAGAATAATACAATTGCCTTAATAATCACTTAACTACGAATGGGAATTTTTTTGTGTTTATTGGCACTGAATACTAAGTCAATTAATCCAAAACTAATGCGTCTTGTTTCTTTTCTCTTGCTACTTCTTTTGATAGTAACCTGTACTCCTACACCTGAAAATAATGTTCCTGTATTGCCCAGTACGATGGATGCAGGACCTGACGAAGAATTAGCAAATGGACACGTGTATCATGATGAAAATGAAAATGGTATGATGGACGCTAATGAACAGGGAATTCCTGGAGTATTCGTTTCCAATGGAATAGAGCTGGTTCAGACCGATTCTGAAGGTCAATATAGTATCCCGGTTTCCGATGACGCGATCATTTTTGTGATAAAGCCCAGAGACTGGATGACGCCTGTAAATGAGGACAACCTGCCTCGTTTTTTCTACCTCCATAAACCCAATGGTTACCCCGAAAACTTCATCTATGAAGGGGTTTCTCCCACCGGGCCATTACCGGAACGCATCGATTTCCCTCTGTACGAAGAGACCGGTACTAGTGATTTTAAAATGGTGGTATTTGGTGATCCCCAGCCGTATAACATCGAGCAGATTGACTTTCTGGCGGACGATATCATTAAAGAATTAGTGGATAAGGATGACCTGGAATTCGGGATGACTATGGGGGACATCGTTGGAGACGATCTCGATTTATTTTCTCCATTGAATCAGGCCGTTTCAAAAATTGGGATCCCCTGGTATAACGTACTCGGAAATCACGATGTTAACTTCCAGGCTCCAAGCGATGAACTTTCTGACGAGACATTTGAACGAGTCTTCGGCCCTGCAAACTATGCCTTTGTGTATGGTGATGTCCATTTTATCGTCGTCGATAACGTCATTATGGATGAACCTGTAGGTTCAACACGATATGTTGGTGGCTTACGTCCGGACCAGATTGAATTTGTAAGCAATTACCTCAACGTGGTTCCAAAAGAGGATCTGGTCGTATTGACAATGCATATTCCACTGGAACAACATGGAGACAGATTTCGAAACAGCGACCAGAAAAAGTTGTTTGATCTGCTGAAAGACTTCCCGAACACGCTTTCTATATCTGCCCATACCCATACTCAGAACAATATCTTTTTCCATAAAGATTCTTCTGACTGGCAGCAAGAAGTTCCCCACCATCATTTTAACGTTGGTACCACTTCCGGAAGCTGGTGGGGTGGTATTCGGGATGAAACGGATGTCCCACATACGATGATGCGTGACGGAACACCAAACGGATATTCTTTTATCACTTTTAATGGAACTGAATACATCATTGACTGGAAGGTGGCTGGTAGTCCGGAAAGCCACCGGATGAACATTCATGTTCCCCGAGGAATTGTGGCAAATTCCGGGGACAATACTCTTCTGACCGTTAATTTCTTTAACGGTAGCGAGCAGTCTGAACTGAGCTACCGCGTATTAGGAGCTACTAAATGGCTGCCGATGAAGAAAGTAAACAAAGCTGATCCTTACTATGCTAAGATTTCCCAACGGCATGAAAACTTACAAACTCTACGATTTCCAGAATTGTGGGATAGCAATCCTGAACTTTCTGATCAGCCCTACCCTATTTCCAGAAGATTATCGGGACCAGTTAACTCGACTCATTTGTGGGAAGCCAACCTCGGAACTGAATGGCCTGCTGGCAGACATGTAATTGAAGTGATGGCTAAAGACCGATATGGGCGAACGTTTACCGCTTACCAAACGATGAGAGTAGTTGCAGAGTAAGCAATGGCACATTCTGTTTAGACATAATTCCTGCCAAAAAAGCGAACCCAGATCTGAATCGCTTTTGTTATTAATGACTTTTCAGGGAAACACCAAAGATCAAAAAACGATCCTCCGGTTTCTGACCAGCAATTACAATATTTTCGAAAGTATATAGATAGCTGATCGTAACATTCAGAAACTCCCAGATGGGAAGCTCTAAACTGGTATCTGCTTGCCAACGATAATTACTTGATCGTTCCAGAGAGGGCTGGTAATAGCTCTCGTGACTTAAAATCAATTTGTCCTTAACCAGTTCATATTTACCGTTTACCCATATGGTTCCGCGAAAGGTGCTGATGGACGTTTCGCCATCGTATTGAGAACGATTAAAATTAGCTCTTGCAAACTCTGTATGTTCAAACTCTGTAGTTACCGATAGTCTGAGCCAGTTATCGGGCTCGTTTAGAAACTGATAAGAAATCCCCGCACCGAATAAATACCGTAAATCAATCTCCCTTCTAAAATTGGTACTCACAAACCCCAGAACCAACGGGTAAAGTTTTCGATTTGGGTTAAAGTTCAGAAAATTGAGACTGAGTATATCTTCATCGGCTTTTTCTTTTCCAAATTCCTGGTATACATAGGAATTTTTGGTCTCGAATACCCAATTCCGCCATGCTTTTATGCTCACATCAGAATTCACCCTGAAAATGATTGTTTCTACGTTTCCCGCCTGGTAAAAACCAGATAATGACAGGTTTGCCTGCCATTTCAGCGAATCACTTTCATTCATTTGTGCCGAAAGTGAGCAAGGTATCAGCAGGAGGAAAAAAAACAACCTTTTCATGATAATTTGGGATTACAGAAGCCTGAACAGAAGATGATATGACTATAGATTAGTTCTGAAGTAATGCCGAAAAGTCTGGAAGATTCGTTCGATTTCTTTCCAGTTCATATTCATAAACCGCTCTCCCTAATCGCTCCATAAATGGAAACGCTACGGTTTCATAATCATACACGCCATCGTTATAAATTTTGTTCGGATTGGTATGAATCACTGCTGTTAGAAAAAACTCGATGTTGTTCTCGGTATCTATGATATAAGCGTTGTCGCTTGTAAACCCATACGCCAAACCAATTTTGTTATAGATTTTGATATTCGGCGGAATCGTTACGTCTTCCTTTGATCCGTACAACAAAAACTTGGCATAGGAGTCCCAATAAGCTGTTGAGTCTTCATAAATACTAATCCCAGACTTCCCCGGTAACACCGACATATACTTCAACACCAATTCTCGATCTTCAGGAGTCAAATCAAATGAATTCTCTGGAAATGCGTCCGGAAAAATCACTGCCTGTATCATTTGGTGTTGTTCCGAAAGCGGAAAGTAATTCTTCGAAGTAAAATCAAAGGGACCTTCCAGAACTTCTCCCCCACTATAGTAGCCTTCTCCCTTTTTTATTGGGTTTTCCGCAGAATAATTTCCTTCCCCAACCTGCATGGCTTGCTCGTACAACAGATCATCACCATTGTAGAAACGCATGGGATTAGTATGAGCATTTTCATCCGCAGACATAAAAATACTCAGCCGGTGGCTCATGCGTGTTTTTGTATATCCTTTTTCTGCTAAAATCTGATTGAAAGGATCCTGCCCAATAAATTCATACAAACGATTGAAGGCATCATTATCGGAGACCACCAGTATTTTTTTTGAATAGTGCGCAACAGAAGGTTCATTATTTGGAGCTGATTCATCTACTCGTACCTCTGATTGGCGTGAATATGCACTATCAATTTCCATTCGGGAATACGAAGGAACTCCAATATCCTTCATTTTTTCCAAAGCGATTAAAACCGCCGGAAATTTTACCGTACTTGCCGGGTAGAAGTACCGATCATCATCAACATTATATGAATAAGTTGTAAGCGTAGGTTGATTCAGGCTATCCCGATCTATCTGGGTGTACAAAATCTGTACTTCGTGATAAGGATCTGCTGCAATTGATTGAAGTTCAGCATTCTCTTCAATAATCCTGGCTATGGGATTCCGTTCGTAGCTACAGGATTGTAAAACGATCCCAAGGCAAAATAAGCTAATTAGTAATCGCATGAGACTAACTTAGATTTTGATATTATAAAACCCAAAATAAATGCACCTGAACTCAACGTAATGCATCTTCCAATTCAAGAGACGCGTTAGAGTTTTCATCCCGGTACTTCACAATAATCGGGCAGGCCATACTCAATCCCTCTTGCTGAGCCCATTCCGATTTCATGGGTCGCGTTCCCGGGATAACTACTGCTCCCTCCGGGATTTCAGCACCTCTTTCGCGGATTTCTTCTTTCACTGTATCGTATACCGGAATGGATTTTGATAGAGTCACTCCAGGAGCAATTACCGCCCTTGACCGAACTAGAATTCCTTCCACAATTACAGCTCCCGCCCCAATAAAACAATCATCCTCTATAATCACAGGATTCATTCCAACCGGTTCTAATACTCCTCCAATTTGAACTCCCGCTGAGAGGTGTACATTCTTCCCGATTTGAGCGCATGAACCAACCAGGGCATGGCTGTCCACCATCGAACCTTCATCAACAAAAGCTCCTACATTAATGTAAGCAGGTGGCATAATAATCACCCCGGATGCAACATACGCTCCTCTTCGGACGGAAGACCCTCCCGGTACCAACCGGACTTCATCTTCGGGTTCGAAATATTGAGGCGGTAAATTGTGTTTATCCACAAAGCCTTCATAAATCCCTTCATACGAGGCGTTAGTTCCATTTTTAAAAGCAGCAAGTATAGCCTGCTTTACTTCGATGTTTGCCTCCCAGCTGCCGTCTTCTAACTGATTTGCTGAACGGACTTCTCCGTCTTCTAATTGATCGAGGATTTCTTCGTGGGTCATTTTGTAAGAAAAAGGTGCAAAGTTACTTTTTAAGTGATGAAGATACTCTGTGAGCCAGAAAAATCTTAATAAAAAAGCCGGATAATTTTCATCACCCGGCTATCTCCTGGTTTAGTTCTAAAAGGTTATGCCCGTTCGAAGCCACCGATTTTTGTACTGAACTCTGCTCCCATATTCATTTCAATTGCTGCTTGTTTTAATTGATCCGGAACCTCACCGGCAAAGAAAAATGGCCCCGGAGTAGCGACCTCTACTAAGGTTGGAAAATGTGCCGCCGCAGTAACCCCAAGATGAAAACCAATTGCATCTGCATCAGCGAATACATCATGAACCACTAATGCACCTTGTTGTTGATCTTCATAGTACTGCATCATGAGCGTTCCGGGTTCATTTTCATCCATCTGCTTAAGAACTTCTTCATAGATGGCTTTAAGTTCTTCGAACTTACCTGGTTTTGCTGTCCACTTATAAAATACGGTGATCGATTGATTATCCATTTTTGCACCTGTTTGGGTTTGAATTAATTAACTGATGCAAATTTACACCTCTTCAGGATATTAAATTTGCCAACTCAGAGGGTTGTTTCTGCCAAACCTATTTTCTAGGTTGAGTATAAAAAAATTGATTATGAAGCATCTGAGCATACTTGTACCGAAAGGAACAGCGATTGTTGACACCATCATAGGAACATATAATCAGTTTAAAATGGCGAATGCCTTTTTAAAGCAAAACAGTATAGTAAAAGAGGAGAATTTCGATATTGACCTCGTTGGATTGGATAAAGAGGTACATACTTTTAGCCGACTTTTTTCAATCAGTCCCACAAAAACCATTCATGAGATCGAGAAAACAGATTTAATCATTATACCCGGGCTTGTTGGAGATTTGGATAAGCAAATCGAAAAGAACTATGGGTTTGTTGAATGGATTAAACAGCGAAGAGTCCAACATGATGCTGAAATAGCCAGTCTTTGTCGGGGAGCATTCTTATTGGCTGAAACAGGATTACTAAACGGTAAGTCGTGTGCTACGCACTGGGTAACTCATGATACATTTGTCCGGAAATATCCTCAGGTCAAATTACTTCCCGATAAAATCATCAATGAAGACAATGGAATCTATTCGAGCGGTGGTGCTTACTCATTCCTCAACCTACTTCTTCATTTAGTCGAAAAATTCTACGGGCGGGAAACAGCCATTTATTGCTCCAAAATGTCTGAGATTGAAATGGATCGGATGAGCCAAAATCAGTTTGTCATATTTAGCGGGCAAAAAGATCATTCCGATGAAGCGATCAAGTCTATACAGGAATATGTAGAAGCCAATTATTCCGAAAAATTGAGCGTTGAACATCTGGCTCATAAAGCAGCTATCAGCAGTCGAAATTTTGTTCGTAGATTCAAGAAAGCAACATTTAATACACCTATTGAATACATCCAACGCGTTCGGGTAGAAGCTGCAAAAAAAAAGCTAGAATCCTCGACACTAAATGTTCAGCAGGTGATGTATAACTCCGGCTACAAAGATGTGAAAGCATTCCGGACCGTATTCAAAAAACATACAGGCCTTACACCTCTCGAATACCGGGGCAAATACAATCGGGAAATGGCTGTGCTTTAACTAGCCGGAGCTTTTTTAGGTTTCTTATCGAGAGACGAAAAAATGCTATTTATTAATCCCTTTCTAGCCTTTTTGCTATCCATTGATAACCGAATTGCCTGAGAAAGATTAGACCTTAGAGGATGCTTAACCATATCCAGAATCAAGCACGTAAAAATAGTCCAGGAATTCAATGATGGTTTTGAGGCTTTATAGCGAACGGCGCATCCTACGGTATAATCGGAATGATTGCGAACACTATGCCACCAATTTGAGGGATTAAACAATAGATCTCCTGGATCGAGAACTTGCCTAAATACCGGTACATGCTTGAAATATGGATAGTCTTTTATCAATTCCTCATAAAAATCCTCTTCTATTCCAAGCTGCTCCTGAAGCTCCGAAATACAGTAAATCCCATATTTGGATAGCGCGGGTTTAAGTAAAGGCATGTAAGAAGGATCAATAAAAAACCACTCTTTGTTACCGTGAAGATTTAAAAACATATTATCTCCCGATGCACAATGGAGAGCTGAACCACTGGTTTTTGTTCTCGAAATAAACCACTGGGATATAAAACTTCTTTGGTTCCTTATATCATCGATTTCCTCACCTCTACTTTTCTCGCGATAATCTTCATCATTGAGTACACCGTAGAAGTTATTAACATAGTTCTGTTTGTACCGATCATCAGTGAGGTATTCCCGAAGAGTACTTGAAGCTACTTCAACATTCTGGCCAACTCTATTTTTGTTTTTATCCTCGCTCTTCTTGGTGACAAACGTGACTTCTTTTTCACCATGATTTTTAACTAATGATTCGATCGTAGTTTCCTGTACAACTGCGGCTTCAGATAAATACCCTTTCACAACAATGGGCATGTTTACTTCTTTATCCCATAGCTGAAAAAAATCTTTAGTAAAGTCTTCCTTTTCTATAGTTGGGAGAAGAAGAGTTCCTTCGTAAGAGTCTTTATTATTTTGTAAGAGTTTCTTTGTTAAACTCTCATGGATATTTCTGAACCAATTGCCCGGAAAACGAGGGTTCTCGTAGCGTTTAATTAGATCTCCCTGGTCATCTTTTTTATTAGAAAGACCAAAAAGGAAATCTAACACAAAAAGAGTAGACCACCTGAAGTTTGTAAAACCAAATCTACCTTTAGGTGTATTTGGGTCGAAATTCTGGATATTTTTAAACATGATTTATTAATGGTTCTACTTAAAATATAGAACATTTTCTAATAGGTAATTCTCTGAATGTTAACTTTCAAGTAGATGACAATATGAAGACCCTAACACTTATTGTCATAACCATGAAGATACATCTATAATCTAGTGTTGATACTAAAAACGAAATGAATACGAATACCACAAATAAACCTGAGTGGACCTTAGTCTGGGCTGATGAATTTGAAGGCGATACACTTAACCAGGATAACTGGAACAGACAAGCTGTAAGAGCTGGTCGTTTCAACGATGAATGGCAGCGTTACACGAATAGCGAGGTCAATTCCTACGTTGAAAATGGAAAGCTGGTCATTAAAGCAATCCATGAAACCGATGAACACGGCATGAATCAGTATACTTCCGCGCGATTAAATACTGCACAAAAACGATCCTGGAAATATGGAAAAATCTCTGCCCGAATTAAGCTCCCGGAAGGTGAAGGAATATGGCCCGCTTTTTGGATGCTGGGAGCGAATATCGATGAAAATGGTGGGGACACACCATGGCCTCAATCAGGAGAAATAGACATCCTTGAGCTGTACGGTTCGAAAGATGATGGAACCATCGAGTCAAACCTGCATTATGCTAACGAAAAAGGAGATCATGCCATGATGGAGCAGAAAATATACAAGCTTGAAGAGGGCAAGTTTTCTGATGATTTCCATGTTTTTGAGCTTGAATGGGATGCTGAAAAGATTTCATGGTTTGTAGACGGTGAGCAATTTGCCTCTCTCGACATCACGGATGATGTCTTTGGCGAATTTCACGAGGAATTCTTTCTACTAATAAACATTGCGGTTGGTGGCACAGAGGCAGGACGACCCGATAAAACCACTTCTTTCCCTCAGCACATGTATGTGGATTGGGTAAGGGTGTACCAAAAAATTAGTTAAGTGATATACTCCCTATACACGGAAATTGGGATCAGAGCCGTCCATCCGCAGAAATCTTTCTTTGAGGGCATTCCATAGGTAATCAGGTCCGGAGCATAATTCTCCCAAAACGTATCAGTAGCTTCAAAGACAATGGCTACATTGGTGTACACTTTTTCGGCTAGTTGTCTTGCCAGATCATCCTCTCCGGCTCGTGTTAATCCTTTTAGCACCATATATACCGTTGGTGCCCAAACTCCGCCCAACCAGTAATCACCCCAACCGATATAGTCCTGATCGGCAGCAGACAATGCAGGAAGAGGCGTGAGACGGTTAAATTCGTTCGGGTCAGTCAAATGACTTAGAAATCTATCCAATCGATCTTGTGGGACCAGATCTCCAAGCAACGTCCAATACATACCAATATGCCTCCTCTGAACCTGTTCCCCGTACCCGAGATCATAATAAAACGCATCCTCTTCATTCCAACAATGCTCATTTAAAGCAGACTTCACTTCTGAGTGAAACTCATCATACGCTTCTAAATCTCCTGTTTCGCCAATAACTTCAGCGATTTGTTTTAGCTGAAGTGCAAACATTGCCATTTGGGCTGTAAAATCGATCAAGCGCCCCTGCTTATTCCAAACTCCCTGCCTGGTATCTACATATTCAGTGATAAAAATTTCCAGTTTTTCCTCTGGAGAAGCGCCGGTCATATTATCTAACCTTGCGCCCAGCTCGCGATGCGTCATCCCATTTCCATGTTCAGGTTCCCAATCCCTGGGAGCCCGGGGGATGTTATCCATGCCCATTCCCAAAGTATCTCCCCAGAATAGTCCTTCTTCTCCCTGATAACGATCTACGTGAAATTGGAAATTCTTCTTAAGAATAGGATATACTTCTCTCAGGCGATCCTCATTTTTGTTCACCTCATAAATTTCAAGCTCCGCCCAGGCAAGTAATGGTGGATTGATGGAAACCGGATGGTCTTTAGACCAAAGTGGTTCTCCGTTGGCTCGATACTCACGACAAATATAGCCGTCATCCTCTATTCGACCATAGAAATTATCCAATGCCTGGTATACCGGAAGCTCATCCATATGATATTTGGCAAAGCAGCACATAAAAGCAGTGTCCCACAAAAAAATATTCGCCGAAAATGCCGCATCAATAAATGGTTCTTTAAAGAACGGCTCTGAATCTCCTCCTCTTACCTTCGATTTGGTAATCTCCAACGCTTTCTTGTACATCCGTTCGGAAAGTTCAGGGGTCACTTCAAAATCATGAGGGTGAGCGCTAAGCTTTGTTTTTGGGCTAGATTGTGAAGAAAAGGCATCAGCTACGCCCATTCCTAATAATCCTGATGCAAAACTAAGTTTTTTCCCAAATTCTCTTCTATTCATGGCATCCTTGTTGTTTTGAGGGATATAAGAATTCTCTGACTCTAAATGAAGCAAGCTTTCATTTCAGAAACCATTTTTTTTAATTGTACCTGTCAATAAAACAGAACTGTCATTGCATGGCCGGATTAGCCACCAAAGAAACAAATAAAAGTGTCGATGCCTTTATCGATAGCATTGAAAATACATCAAAACAACAGGACAGCAGAGTCCTGCTTTCTATGATGGAAGAAATAACGGGCCATAAAGCCAAAATATGGGGTGACAACTTCATCGTCGGGTTTGGGAAATATACCTATCGGCGGAAGAATCAAAAGGAAGATTTGGAATGGTTTAATGTGGGATTTGCCCCGAGAAAATCAAAAATGACCATTTATTTGACCATGGATCTAACTCAACATGAGGGCTTGTTAGACCAACTTGGAAAATGTAGTTGGGGGAAGGGCTGCCTTTATATCAATAAATTAGCTGACATTGATATGAAAATACTTAGGGAACTCATAACGAAATCAAAGGACGCAACCTGGCATTGACTGAAAAGAAAAACTTAACTATCCGAAGAGCTCATATTTCTGATTTAGCAGAAATGCAGCAGTTATTTGTTGGTACCATTTCAACGATTTGTTCTCCCGACTATTCCGCTGATCAACAACGAGCGTGGAGCTCATCCATCCAAAACATGGATCGATGGGAACGCCTGATCACCCGGCAGTATTCAATTCTTGCGATCCTTGATGATACGATCGTAGGTATTGCTGCCCTGGATGATGCTGATTACCTCGATTACCTGTATGTACACAAAGATTATCAGCGCCAGGGAATAGCTACTCAGCTATATGACGCCATAAAACTAGAATCTCTTCGCAAGGGTTTCTATAAACTATCCTCTGATGTTAGTATTACAGCATTGCCTTTTTTTGAATCAAAAGGATTCAGGGTGATCAAAGAAAACAAAGTAACCATTCAGGAAGTTGAGCTAGTCAACTATAGAATGCGCGAAGTTTGATTTTTTTTCATAACAGCAGGTTAACCCACTTCTTCAAACCAGCTATTCAGCTTTCGATCCGCCTCGATAAGGGCCTCTTCGGTTTCTTGTTTTAAATCTTCTCTGACTAACGGTAACCGAACCTGATCCGAATTGATCCAGCCTTTATGAAAAAGCAGTGCTTTCACCGGGGTTGGACTTGGCGCATCGAAGAGTAAATCTGCACAGGCAACCCACTCTTCAAATAGATTCTCGTAATCATGTGCCAGGGCTAAATCAAGGTATTTTCGGGTTTTTTTGGGCCACGCATTAGAAGCTACAGAAACATGTCCAACCGCACCCAAATCCACAAACTCTTTGATCAGATTGTCGTCTCCGCAAAATAATGGAGCTTTGGGTTCAGCATTACGAAATGCACGAAAATCTTCTATGCTTCCACTGGCTTCTTTTAATCCCAGGTAATTTCCAAACTCCCTGTGAAGTTGAGCAGGAACCTCGGGATGCATCTTTATTCCGGTCCTGGAAGGTACATTGTAAATCATGCACGGGGTATCCGTTTCAATCATCAGCGAACGGAACCATGCAAATTGGCCCTCTTTTCCAGGCTTCGCGTAAATCGGGTTTACAAGCAGAAAAGCATCCACATCCAACTCATCACAAAACTTGATAAAATCGATTTGTGCTTCCAGGTTAAAACCACCTACCCCTGCCATCACCGGAACCACCAGGTTCAGGGATTTAGTGAATTTCACAACTTCTCTCTTCTCTTCATTGGTTAGATTTAAACCTTCTCCCGTACTTCCTAGAATCAGAACTCCATTACCGGCTACTTCCTGCTCTTTTAAAACCGATTCAAAACTATCAAAATCGATTTCGGCATAATCATTCATCGGGGTGACCACGGCGGTCCAAAGAGGGAATTTATCGAGCATTTCAGGCATTCAGGGTTAGATCAAAAAGTTCTCCAAAAGTATGGACTCCAAACTTCAAATGCTGATTGGATACCAATTGTTCCGCAGCCCAAATCGCACCTTCAGCAAAAATGGATCGGTCAAGAGCATCATGGGTAAGTGTGATCTTCTCGGTTTTGGTTTTGATCGTGAGTTCATGAATTCCGTTAATATCCCCTTCTCGTGCGGATGTAATCTCTACCGGTTGATTCAGCCATTTCTCCCACGATAAGGCCGTACCGCTTGGTGCGTCTTTTTTGTGGATATGATGCACTTCGTGAATATGAAAATCAGGATTATTTAAAACACCGGAACCTTTACCCATGCTTTCAATTGCCTTCCGGATGAGGTTCATCCCAAGACTAAAATTATGCGCCAACACCCACTTTGACTGTTGAGCCTTAACACTCGCATTCAAATTACTTGGCCAGTTAAAACCGGTACTCCCCCACGCTGCAGGAATTCCTGATTCAATCACAATGTCAAGAATCTCAGAAACTGCTTCACCGGGCACAAAAATAATTACGGCATCAGCTTGCTTTAATTTTTCAACAGTTGGCGGAACTTTTTCATCGAAAGTATGAAGTAGGCGACCCCCCAGCAGTTCAACAACTTTTCTTCCGGTTTTGCCCGTGCCTATAACTGATATCTTCATCACTCGATAAACCTTTTATGAATCAATTTCACAATCTCCTCACCCTCGCCTTCTTTTACAAGGAAGCACAAGTTATAGGCGGAGGCACCGTGACACACTAAACGAATATTGTAATCCTTCAATAAGCTAAAAAGCTGTCCACTGATCCCGGAGGTCATATTCAATCTATTACCGATAATGGCTACTAGCGAGAGTTCCTTCTCCACCTCCACATCACAAAATGCGTTGAGCTCCCGGAATACTTTTTCGGTGAGTTCCACTTTGTTGGAAGCCTTGAGCGCGGTATCAAGTGTAAGAGAGACACTGACCTCGGATGTTGTTACCAAATCCACCGAAATTTTGTTCTCAGCCAAAACATTAAAGAGCCTTGAAAGAAAACCATGCTGGTGCAGCATGTCCAGGCTTCTAACCGTTAACAAGGTTTGGTTTTTTCGAAGTGAAATTGCCCGTACTACCGGCTCCTTTTCAGTTTGTGTGACGATGTGCGTGCCGGGAAGTTCTGGACGCTTACTATCAGCTACTCTTACGCTAATACTGGAGCGCATCGCCGGTTTAAGCGTAGCGGGATGGAGTACTTTCCCACCAAACACCGAAAGTTCGGCAGCCTCATCGAAAGTAATTTCATTGATAGGTTTTGCTTCTTTTACCAAACGGGGATCGGTTGTAAATACACCAGCTACGTCGGTCCATATTTCGAGCAAATTGGCTCCGATAGCTTCCGCAAAAAGTGCCGCTGAATAATCACTTCCGCCCCTTCCAAGGGTGGTTGTACTCCCAAAAATATCTGATCCGATAAAGCCTTGTGTCAGGTAAACTTTATCAGATTGGATAAAGATATCAGCCTTCTTTTTCACAGAAATTAGATCCGGAGCCGCATTCCCAAATGTCGAGTCTGTTTTAATGATTTTCCGGGCATCCAGCCACTCTGCATCTACTCCGTTTTCTTTTAAAACTTCTACAAATATGCGGGTGCTCATCAATTCACCAAAAGCATATAACCGGTCCTTCCATCGCTTATCCCTGCCAAACTGATCCAGGTGTGCCCTAAGCTCAGACATCTGACGCTGGAAAGTCGTAAGAGATGCTTTTCTTTCTTTTAGATTAGAAATTATACTCAGGTGGCGATTTTCAATGTCTATCAGTAGCTGTTCCCGATCTGTTGAACTGATGTTAGGATGTTCCAGTGCCACCAAATCGTTTGTGGTGCCCGATGTAGCACTGATGATAACCAGACTTCTTCCGGTATTATCTGCAACAATCGACGCACTATGCTTCATCGCTTCGTACGTACCCACACTGGTGCCACCAAATTTTGAGACGATCATGAATGAGGAGTGTTTTCTTTATGAACCCTTCAAAATAATGAGAGTTTGAACAAAACCATTGTGTATTTTTCCCGTCTGATCCTGATCAAATCATTTACCCGGTATGCGCTATATCATTCCTGTTTTGTTATTAATCACGGCCTGTAATTTCATCAATCCAAAAAAGAAAACGCTGGCCCATCTCGAAGGAGAGCTTAACTACATTAAAGAAAGTACAGATGGACAAACCGCCCAGCAACGGGCAGATGAATTATGGGCTTTCCTTCAGGAATCAAATTCAATTCCGTTTGCAGAGGGTGAAACGGTCATTTTTCTCTATAAAGGAGATGCTGAATCAGTGAGTTGGAATGGGGATTTTAACAGCTGGGGCGGAGATCAGAGAAAAACATTGACCGGTATCCGGGTTAATGACACCGATCTTTGGTATCACAAAACAAAATTCCCTTCTGATGCCCGGCTCGACTACAAAGTAACAATCAATGAGAATGACTGGATTCTTGATCCCGAGAATCCTCAACAACAGTGGAGCGGTTTTGGCCCGAATTCTGAACTAAGAATGCCGGATTGGAAAGCTGAGCCCATGATAGAAAAAGATCCTGAAGTAAATGAAGGGTTACTTTGGGAATCAGTAATCATTGACAGTGATGCGCTTGGGTATCCTGTGAGTTATCAGGTGTATGTCCCTTTTGGTTATGAGAACTTCGAAGATTTAAATGTGATTTATACCACCGATGGACAAGAATATAGCGATGACAATTTGGGAGCTATGGTCACAGTGTTGGATAATTTGCATCACCAAAACCTGATTGAACCTACCATCGCCGTTTTTGTGAGCCCACTCGATCCTGAGAATCCTGATTTTAACCGACGAGCAGAGGAAATGGGAACCAATGTGGATTATATCTCATTTTTTGTTGGAGAACTGATTCCGAAAGTAGAAGCAGAATACAAAACTTCAGGCCAGCGAGACCAACGGGCAATCCTGGGAACTTCTTTAGGTGGATTGAATGCTACCTACTTTGCTTTTACCAGACCAGATATTTTTCAAAAAGCAGCAATCCAGGCGCCTGCATATTGGTTCCGAGAGGAAATCTACGATATCGTGGAAGCTTCAAACTTTAATGATCCTGATATTTTTATGAGTGTGGGTACCATTGGCGACAATACGGAGGTTACCCGGGAAATGAAAAAGCTCTTTGAAAAGAAAGGACTGGAGTTCACTTACCTGGAAGTGAACGAAGGTCACTCATGGGGAGCGTGGAGCGCTCAAGTGGATGATATCCTGGTCCAGTTTTTTGGTTCGGAGTAATAAAATGACATAGATTCAATGTAAGGGACCGTCTTTGACACTTTGTAACTCTGAGCCTTTGTAACTTTCTTCCCCTCTTCTTATTCTCATCGGCAATGCGTTAACCTAATCAATCTTCATGCCGTTAATCACAAATGATGCCGTTGTTTTTGGGCTATTAATGGCCATTCTGGCCGCAATTTTTGTCACCTCACATAGTTCAAATCCCGGATGGAAAAAGTTCTATAGAATTGTTCCTTCTCTCCTGCTTTGTTATTTCATTCCATCGGTATTCACTTCTTTGGGTGTGATTGATCCCAATGAGTCTAATTTGTACTACATGGCTTCACGTTATTTGCTTCCTGCAAGTTTAGTGCTGCTAACCCTAAGTATCGATTTGAAAGCGGTAATGAATCTTGGCTGGAAAGCAGTTGCCATGTTCTTTGCAGGAACTACTGGAATTATTATAGGTGGACCGATTGCATTAATGATTGTGAGTGCGATAAACCCGGAAATCACAGCGGGTGCAGGTCCTGATGAGGTTTGGAGAGGGTTAGCAACGGTGGCTGGTAGCTGGATTGGTGGGGGTGCCAACCAAACGGCGATGTTTGAGATTTTTGAAGCCAGTGATACCTTGTTCAGTGCAATGATTACCGTAGACATCATCGTTGCAAATATTTGGATGGCTTTTATACTTTACGGCGCGGGAATGAGCGATACAATCGACCGTTGGTTTAAAGCGGATTCATCTGCTATCGAAACCTTAAAAAAGAGTGTAGCCGATTACCAGGCTAGTATTGCTAAAGTACCAACGCTGGTCGACTTCGTAAAAATGGGAGCCATTGCTTTCGTAATTGTTGCACTGGGACATGTTCTTGGTGATACCATTGGCCCATGGGTAAGCGAAAATTCCGAAACTCTTAGCCGGCTTAGTTTTAATTCTCCATTTTTCTGGATTGTGGTTACAGCCACTTTAGGTGGATTTGCCATGTCGTTTACCAAACAACGTGAGCTGGAAGGTGCCGGGGCTTCAAAACTGGGAAGCTTGTTTCTATACATTCTGGTGATGACCATCGGAATGAAAATGGACCTGGGTGCTTTCGTAGATGTTCCGGGATTCTTTGTGATCGGTTTTATCTGGATTGTTATTCACGTGATTATACTTCTTACCGTAGGAAAGCTCATTAAAGCACCATTTTTCTTCACTGCGGTTGGTTCCCAGGCCAATGTGGGTGGTGCAGCATCTGCTCCGATTGTTGCTTCTGCTTTTTCCCCGGCTCTCGCTCCGGTAGGTGTGTTGTTGGCCGTACTTGGATACGGAGTCGGAACTTTCGGGGCGTGGTTATGTGCGATCATCATGCAGGCAGTGAGCTAATGAATAGTGAAAATTCTGGTTCATTGTTCAATGTTCTATTGTGCGCTTTCTCGTATCTTTAAAGTCTTTGAACTTTAGAACACTGACTCCTTGAAGAGAGCGCTCAAATTCTTTCTCGTTTTTATTTTTACTGCCGCAGCAGTTTACGCGATGGTCATCGGATTAAACTTTTCAGCTTTTAAAAGCTTATTCGCTAACGCCGATGGTATGGCTGACGGAGCCGAGTACATCGAAAACACTTACTCTCTGAAAACTTTGGCCGAGTTTATTGGTGAAAAACCCGAATTTGTCTCTATTGTCTCCTATAATGTGAATGATCCGGATTCAGGTATTTTTTATGGAGCCGACATTCCCAGGACTATGGGCGCAATTGGAAATATTTTTCTTTTGATTGAATACGAGAGACAGGTTGCTGAGGGACTCTTAAATCCCATTGACTTAGTTGGATTGAAAGAAATTGAGAAATACCTGCTTCCCCAGGTAAATCAGAACGCTCACGAAGGTGCGATGGCTTATCTGACCGAAGATGAATCTCCCATCACTAACGATGAAGCTATGCGGGCAATGATTCAGTTTAATTCACTCGCAATTGCCGATTATTTCTGGTTCAAACTCGGAGAAGATAGTATCCAATCCCTGATGGATACGTTGGCTTTGCCAAATACTGAAATGCCTGTACCGTTTTCTGGAATTTATACAGTTCTGGCACCTAATCTCACCCCAGCGGTAAGTGAAATTGGAGAAGAAAACATCCAATATTTTTTGAATGATGATCGTGATTCTGTATTCGCTCTAATGGCAGAAATAGGATCTGAATTTGTCGATGTAGCTCAACTCAATGCCTGGAGACTTGAAACCATGGAGGATCAGCGATTGAATATTTCTTTCATAGAAGAACGAGATGCTCTGGCACTATTCCCACAAACAACAGCAAGAGATATCACCGATTTACTAGCCCGGCTTTGGAAGAATGAAATTTATTCAGAACAGGTCTCTGAAGCCGTTAAAGAAAAACTTGGCTGGGCATATGAATCTGAAAATCTGCAACGTAGTTTCTCTGAATATGGAGCCATTTACGATGCTCGGATGGGAATGCTTAGCGGCATCGATTTTGGCACTTCGATTTATGACGATCATACCTCAGTTCAGGCGGTTTTCTTTGACAAATTACCAGTCGCGTTTTGGTTACATATGAGTGCTAATCACATGCAGGAAGATTATCAGCAGCGCTTAATTTGGGATCCTGCTCTATATGAAACTACGATCGAGCAAATCGAATTGAATAATTAACTATGAAATACAGACTTCTTTATCTCCTTTGGTTATTCCCATGCTACCTGGCATTTCTATCTGTCCAGCAATTCAACGTATACCGGGGTACCATCCACACCTATAACAATGGAGAGAGTATTGCTGCAAATGTCGTCGACTTCGACATCAAGCAGATTGCTGCTCAAAGTAATGGCTATGTAGTTTTGAACTTCGTTAATCCGGATGGAGAAACCATCGAGCGCAGATTATCGCTTTCTGTACAGATGGCCCAGCAAATAATGAATACCTCGGTGATCCCAATCAGATACCAGGAAAACACCTACCAGGAAATTGTAATGATCCCGACCTATGAACTGCAGAGAAGCACTTCTTTTATGAATATGGTTATTGCGTTGATTGGAATGTCCGTCTTGATTACGGTTTGTGTATTTGTAACCCGATTTGCCAATCGTCGAGCTGAACATGGCGCTAAACAACTGGTTATCGAACGCGTGGATGCATGAGCTTTGGAACTCTTTATATGATCCCAACTACACTTGGGAAAACTCCATCCAATAATTCTCTCCCTGAGCATACCCTGCAAATAATAAGAACGCTAGACACCCTGGCGGTTGAAAACATTCAGTCTGCAGTAAAGTTTTTGCGTTGGGTAGGTGATACTGTTCCCGAGTATAAAATCGATTTCTACCCGTTGAACAAGAAAACTCCTGAACATGAGATTTTCTCCTTCTTAAAACCCCTAAAAGCCGGTAGAAATATGGGAGTTTTATCGGAAGCAGGTGCTCCGGGGATTGCTGATCCCGGGGCTAAACTGGTGAAAATGGCCCATAAAAATGGAATAAAAGTAGTTCCATTAATCGGTCCTTCCAGTGTGCTCCTGGCAATGATGGCGTCTGGATTTAACGGTCAGTCATTTTCTTTTCACGGATATCTTCCTATCGACGCTAAGCAACGAAAACAAGTCATTATCCAGCTTGAAGGAGAATCCAGGCGACATGACCGATCCCAGATTTTTATGGAAGCTCCCTACCGAAATAATGAAATCGTGAAGACCATCCTGGAAAACTGTTCTCCGGAGACCCGTTTATGCATTGCAACCGACATCACACTAGAGAGCGAGTTTATCGTTTCCAAAGAAGTTGGTGAGTGGCAGAAAGGCAACGTTCCTGATCTGCATAAACGTCCTTCCATCTTTATTCTTTATGCAAAGTAGCATAAAAAAACCCTCACCGGTATAGGAGAGGGTTTAAAAAATTGGTGCTGAGTTTCTAGTGTGCGCCAGCCTCCGTTAACATATCCACCACTTTGGTGTGATTTTGCGCTACTGCCTGGTCAAGTGCTGACCAACCACGATCATCGTGTACGTCTACATCACTTTTATTAGAAATTAGTAGCTCAACGATTTGCTGATATCCATTCGTCGATGCCCAGTATAATGGAGTTGTTCCCCGGTTATCCCTATGATCAATTTCCGCTCCGTTTTCTATTAATGTCTGAACTATTTCAATGTGACCGTGTTTTGCAGATTTTAGAAGAGCCGTACGGTCGTGCTCGTCGCTTGTGTTAACATTTGCCCCTTCGCTAAGGAGTCTGTTTACTGTCTCGAGGTCGCCATTTTCAGCGGCGTCAAGAAATATTTCTTCATTCATATTATTCCTCCCACAGTTTTTAAAATGAACAAGAAGTGCCTCAGCATTGTAATTGGCTGGAAGCCTAATGTCAAATTAAAAGTGTATCCAAAACATGAATTATAGATGAAGGCAATTCTATCAATCTTTAGGAGTTAGGTTTGTTGAATGAAATCGAAACCAATCTTTCATTACGAAGTTAATTCTATTATCTTTATTCAATCATCTACAGAAAATCATGACCTTTCAACCCAAATCCATTTCCAACATGAGTGGGTATGTTGTATTCCGTTTTTTTGCGGTTCTGGGTCTTTTACTCTCTTTAGTTTCGATTCCGACCCAGGCTCAGGTTCAACTCGAACGTATTTCAAAAGCTGAACGTAGCGACGGATTAGGATACGTTGTACGCTACCATTTCGATCAGCCCATCGATTCTTTTACAGTGATCCAGCCAGCTCCGGACTTAATCCAAATGCAGCTGTATGCAAATTCCATTGACACCTCAGGAATTCGAATGCCAAGTCAGGGTGGAAAAATCCAGGAAGTACGGCTCTATAAACTGGAAGATAGTTTTGGGGTAGATATTTACCTGGATTCTGATGTGTATGTCCTGGCAAGGGGCTATCCCGATGGTTCAAGCGACGATATACTTTTGGCCATGACAAAATCCAGCCAGTACGAAGTGGAAGTACACACCCAACAGTTTTTAGCAAAAAACTGGTATCTGAATATAAATCCTGAAGATGCTTTGGAAATTACCAGTGTTCCACCGGCTACTAGTCCTGATGAAAGTTTTAATAACTTAGCCGATAAGTTAAAATTTGATACAGTAATTATCGATCCTGGACATGGCGGCAAAGATCCTGGCGCAATTGGGTATCGAAATACAAAAGAAAAGGATGTTGCTTTATCTATCTCCAAAAAAGTGGGGGACTATATCCAGGAATATCTTCCTGATGTAAGGGTAGTTTATACCAGAGAGGACGATACTTTTATTGACCTGTATGACCGGGGAAACATAGCCAATGAAAATGAAGGGGATTTATTCATCTCTATTCACGCAAACGCCTTTAAAAACTCGTCTGTTCGCGGTACTGAAGTTTTCTTTCTGGGATTGCATCGAAGTGAGAGCTCTCTCGAAATAATGAAAAAAGAGAATATGATTTTCAACAACGGTCAGCGAGAAGTTGTTGAGCTTACTGAAGAACAGCTATTGATTTATGAGTTAGCACATAGCGGTTATATTGCAAATAGTGAACGAATTGCCTCCATGATGGATGATCAATTTGTAAACCGGGCTAACAGGAAGTCTCGCGGGGTTAAACAGGCCGGATTCGTGGTTCTGTATGAAGCTTCAATGCCTTCACTATTAATCGAAGTAGGATTTCTAAGTAACCCATCCGAACAACGGTTTTTAGCCAGTGATTATGGGCAAACCATCATGGCATCAGCCATCTTCAGATCCATTCGTGATTATAAAGTCGAATACGAACGCAGCCAGGAAATCACCTCATCAAACTGAAAAATGTCTAGCAAACCACTAATCGTCGGAGTTGCAGGTGGTTCCGGATCGGGTAAAACCACGGTTGTAAACTATATTTGCGAAAGCTTTGGAACTGAAAACATTCTTCGCCTTGAGCATGATTCTTATTACCGGGATTTAAAGCACATGCCTTTCGAAGAACGCATCAAGCAGAATTTTGATCATCCTGCATCCCTGGAAACTGAACTTCTTATTCGCCATGTGGAGGCTCTCTCTGAAGGTTATCCCGTTGAGGTTCCCATGTATGATTTTGCCGAACATACCCGAAAAGAGGAGACGGTCTCCGTCACCCCAACACAAGTAATCATAATTGACGGCATTTTGATTTTCAGTGAACCAGAATTGCTGAATTTGATGGACATTAAGATTTTTGTTGACACCGATGATGACATTCGTTTGCTTCGCCGTTTGAAACGTGATATCAACAAAAGGGGGCGAAGTGTGGAGAGTGTGTTTGTACAGTACGAAAACTTTGTTCGCCCGATGCATCTTAAGTTTGTGGAGCCAAGTAAACGGTACGCAGATATTATTATCCCAAGAGGTGGAAAGAATCAGGTTGCTAGAGAAATGGTGATTTCTCTCATCGAACGGAAGTTGAACTGATTACTCCTCTAAAAAAGCCTCCATTCCGATAAAAATAAGATCAGGTCGATGAATCATATCAATATCGAGATACTCCAATAGGATATCAGCGTCCCCGCCTGTCACGAAAAGATTGAACTCTCCGATCTCTCTTTTATATCGTTGTAGATTCTCTTTAATACCATCCAGAAAAAGCTGGGATAACCCCCACTGAAGGGACTTTCTGCTATTCATACCTGGAAATGAGTCCGGAATCTCGAAATTAAAAGAGGGCAATCCAGGTGCTGAATTATGAAAAACCTTGAGCAGGGTCTGAATCCCGGGCATAATCACTCCACCTTGAAAAACACCATTACCGTCCATTAGATCAATGGTACAGGCACTTCCTGCGTCAATCACTACAACTGGTGAATTCACTAAAGAATGCGCTCCAAAACATGCCAAAAACCGGTCCATTCCCAGTGTTTCAGGAGTAGTGTAGTCTAGCTGATTTTCCGGAATATCACCTGTTTCCAGAACCGCGATTGAAAAGTGATCAGATAATGCATCCAAAAAATGGAGATCCGGACGAACATTGCAGGTTACCAAATATTTGATTCCTTCATCGACTAAGGTTGAGATCAATGGTTCGGCGTCCTTAAAAGCGTGAATCTCCCAATGGTCTTCCTTTCTCAAACCGAGTTTAATTGATGAGTTGCCAACATCCAGGAAAGCCAGCTCGTCGGTTTGAATGGAATCGAAATTGCTCATGTTTTTGTAGTACCTTTGCACATAGTAACAGTTTAAAATCGAGCATTTATCATGAATCTACAATCAAAAGTTGCAATCGTCACGGGAGCAAGCAGTGGGATTGGAGCGGAGTTTTCAAAAATTCTAGTCAAATCCGGTACCAAAGTGTATGGACTTGCCCGTAGTACGGACAAACTTGCTACTATTCGGGAAGAACTCGGCGATCAATTCATTCCGGTCACCCTGGATATAACTGATTATGATGCTGTAGAAAAATGGGTTGGAGAAACCTTTGTTGATGAATCACCTGACATTCTGGTAAACAATGCAGGACTTGGTATTTTCGGTAATGTTGATGAGTTGGATCTTAAAGATTGGCATACTATGATGGATGTGAATCTCTCCGGAGTGTTTTATCTCACCCGACTGATTGTTCCATTGATGAAGGAAAACCCAAATGTATGCCATATTGCAAATATTGCATCTATTGCCGGCTTGATGGGAAATCCTACTCTTTCAGCATATAACGCTACCAAATATGGTTTACGGGGATTCAGCGAAGCTCTTTTTAAGGAATTGAGATTTGATGGAATTAAAGTGTCCTGCTTCTTTCCCGGTACTATTGCCACGTCTTTTTTTGACAGCATCCAATCCATGTCGCTCCATGATAATATGATGCAACCTATCGATATGGCAAAAACCCTGAAGTATGTACTTGAGACCCCGGATAATTTCCTGATTAATGAAATTACGATGCGTCCATTAAATCCAAAGCCACCTGCCGATTAATGTTCAGATTTTCTTTGATCCTTTTTTTGAGTCTTCTCTTAATTAGCTGTGAAGACCCGGAAATCCTGGAACCACCTCAAAACCTGATTGATGAAGATACCTATCTTCAGATGTTCATCGATTTGCATATTTTCAATGCCATGGTTCAATCGGTAGATTCAATTGCAAACCAGGACTCTCTACGACTGGCTTTATTTAACAGTTATTCCATTACCGAGGAAGATTTTCAGGCAACACATACCTACTACCAGAGCCAGCCTAACCTTCAGAAAACAAGATTAGATACCGCCAGTGAGCGCATCGAAAGGATCATGAATGAAATGATTAACGCTCGTGAAGAAAGTGCTAGTCAGTAACCTTGTAAAACCCTGGTTTCTCATCGATAGGCACAATCATCCCCTCGGTTATTAAATATTGAACAACGCTTTGAGCCTGATCAACGGACCAACCTAGCTCAGCCCTGCACTCATGAAGGCTCTTTTTCTTATCTATTAGCAGATGAAAAAGTGATCGGTTATCATCGGCGTTTGGTATAAATGCTGCTTTCGATTGTTTATTACAGTTATCGCATTTCCCACACGCATGTGCATCCACTTCTCCAAAGTAGTTAAGCAAATATACTTCCCGGCATAACCTGGTATTCACATATCCATGCATGTAATCAAGCTTACTCAATAAATTACTTCGATATGCTTCTATTTCAGTTTTTGAAACCGGTAAGGTATGTACCCTGGGATGCAGGGGGCGAATCAAATCCGAACTTTCGTACATGGAATATATTAATACTCCATCGTGCTGCATCAATACGTTAAGAGCTTTGATTAAACTATTACGGGTGATTTTTAGCTTCTCAAACAGAAATTCTGTCTCTATTTCCACCATATTAGAGAATGCCCGATGGCCAAAAATTCGAATCAATTTATCCAGGAACTCTCCTTTTTCCGGGTTTTCAGTTCGCTCTTTGAACACAGATATCATCTCTAAACTAAGCGTAAATTGGATTTGGGTTCGTTCCGGGACATCTGATTGCATCGCAACTACTCCAAACTGCTCTAATAACCGAAGTCCGGATTTGATAATCGGTATTGGAATACCAGACCGTTTTTTCAGCGAGTCTAGCTTAAAGTTTTTTGGTTCGGATAATTGAGAACCCACGGCTAGTCCCAAATCATCAGAAAGGGTATTATAGATTTTTTGAAGTTCATCCCAGGTGGGATAATGGTCCTGAATCCTCTTTCTTAGTTTGATGAAATCTGAATCCTTAAAAAAAAGGATGGGGTAGCTTTCAGAACCGTCTCTCCCGGCTCTGCCTGCCTCCTGATAATAAGCTTCTATCGAAAAGGGAATTTCTTCATGAATCACATATCTGCAATCTGGTTTATCAATCCCCATCCCAAATGCATTGGTCGCCACTACAAGTGGAGTTGCGCCTGTAATCCATCGCTCCTGAATCGCTTTCCGTTCAAGCCCTTCAAAACCAGCGTGGTAAGCTTCAGACCTGATCCCCATACCAGAAAACTCTGATGCCCAGTGCTCACAGTTTTTCCGGGTTCCTCCATACATCAATCCATCTCCTTTCTGAGCTGCCCTCTGAACGGATCGGATAATTTTTGGACGCTTATTTTCCGATCGAACCACCCACCAGATCAAATTTGGTCTCTTGAATCCTTTGGAAATAATCTTAGGGTTTGTAAACGCAAGGTTAGTCAAAATGTCCTTTTTTACCTCAGGTGTAGCCGTTGCAGTAAGCGCCAGCCATCGTGTTGAAGGAGGTAGTGAATTCAAAGATTCTCTGATTTTTCTATAAGCTGGCCTGAAATCGTGCCCCCATTCCGAAATGCAATGTGCCTCATCAATAGCAACCAATTCAACATTTAGATTTTCCAGTTCTGATTGGAAAAACGGAGTGGACAAACGCTCCGGAGCGCAATACAAAAGTTTGTACATACCATTTCGTGCATTTATCAACCGCTGCTCTACTTCATATCGAGGTAAGGTACTGTTGATAAAAGTAGCTGGCACCCCCTTTTCTGAAAGTTGGTGTACCTGGTCCTGCATTAACGCGACAAGCGGGGAAATAACCAGGGTTATCCCATTAAAAACGGTTGCCGGTACTTGATAACAAAGAGATTTTCCTCCTCCTGTTGGAAACAGAACCAGGGTATCTTCTCTCTCTAGTATTGATCGAATAGCCTCATCCTGTTGGTCACGAAAACCAGCATACCCCCAAAAATGCTTTAGATTTTCAAGAGCCTGTTCAAAGTGGTTTTCCAAGATGATTGGTAAACTTTGGGATTAGTATTTTGAAATATTAGCATCCAGGCCTAGAGCAATTCCGTTCGTCCATCCAAAGCCATCCTGGGTCGGGTACTCCCCTCCTCCTGCAAGAAGTGTAGTATCAGCGACATTGTATTTCTCCATCATTTTCCCGGTGGATTCATATACCTTCCGATTTACTGCCAACCAATCTGCTGCCATCGAACGAGCCTCTTCCTCGAACCCATAGTGCTCTAATCCTTTGTAAGCAATCCATTGCAGAGGAGCCCAACCGTTTGGAGAATCCCATTGTTGCCCCGATTGATCGATGGAGGTTAGCATTCCTCCGTCTTTCCTCAATTGTTCTAAAAGAACGGGTACCTGGACTCTTCCAAAATCTTCATTGGCAGCTCGGAAGTACATCGGGTAAAAGCTTGCTGCTGAAATCCGATCGGTAAATTCTCCATTAAGCCATAACACATCCATGAACATATTGGATTCACTATTCCAGAAAATAGTATTGATAGCTTCCGCACGTTCGCTTGCAAGTGCTTCAAACTCAGAAGCTTTTTCTGATTCTCCGTTCGCTTCATATAATCTGGCAAGTACATTTTCTGTGTGATAGAGAATCGAATTTAAATCAACCGGTACAATCTCACTGGTCCTGATACTTGTGAAATCATTTCCATCCGCAAACCAACGGGCACTGAAGTCCCACCCGGATTCACAAGCGGCGCGCAAGTCTAAATAGAGCTTATTAGCACGTTCTTCTGTCATTCCATGCGCAAGTTCTACATCTTCCCGATAGGATTCGGGCCGGGGTTCGATCAGATCATCGTGATACCGGTTGATTACATACTCTCCCATTTTTACAACCCTGCGATGAACCTGATTTACTTCTGAGAGCTGATCTTTTCCATCCATCCAGAAATCATACTCAGCCTGAAGCGCCGGTAAGTATTTGGCCGCATCTTCTAAAGAAGTGTATTGAGCATATAAATAGACCATCGCTCCAAAAAAAGGAGGTTGGCTTCGACCAAGAAAATACGTCCGGTTTCCATTTGGAATAAATCCAATCGTCTCAACCTGGTAAGCAAAATTATCCAGCATCGACTCGATCAGGTCCACACGATCCGATACTCCGAGCCCGATCATCGTGAAATAGGAATCCCAGTAATAAATTTCCCTAAAACGTCCTCCTGGAACAACATATTCACTGGGAAGAGGGATTAATGTGCTAAACTCTCCGGCATCTTCGCTGCTTCGGGTGAGGCTTGCCCAATGTACATTTAGATGTTCAATCATAGGCTTGGTCGCATCAATTTCAATAGCACCGGGCTGAAATGGCGGATTGAAGTTTTGATCTAAAAAATCGGTGAGAGAAAAGTCTTCATTATCTTTATGCATCCTGTAATCCGCAAGGATTTCAGAGGGATCTCGCTTTGGAGTGTAATCCACAAATGTTTTAGAATCGGGGAATAATCCTTCCATTTGTACATCATGAAACAATTCTTCCAACTCTACCCATGGGAGATAATATTCTTGTTCAGTTTGAGGGGTCGGAGTACACGCAGCATACCCGATTATTAAAATTAAAAGAAAAGCTGAAATAGAAGGTTTCATTGCCGAAAAATTTCAAATGTTGGTTTATTCCGGCATGAATGTAGTCAGATTTTGATAAAAGTGAACAGAGTTTCCCTACTTCCAGCGCTCGTGTTCCAGATTCTGGATAGCCGCCATAACATCACGTTGGCTGATTTGCCCAACTAGTTTTCCCTGGTCAAGAACAGGGAAACGGCGGAGTCGCATCTCCAGAAATTTCTTTGCTACTTCCATGATATTTTCATTCGGGCCTACACATGTTGGGTCGGGAGTCATGTATTCTTTCACAGACCCAATTATTTCCGGAGTATTCAAATATTTACCTCGAACAACCTGTTTTAGGCAATCCCCTTCAGAAATTACTCCAATCAGTTTTCCATCATTATCAACTACCGGAGCGCCAGAAATCCCTTTTGCAACTAATGTTTCTATAACATCATGCATTGAATCTTCAGGAGAAAAGGTGATCAGTTTGCGGGTCATAAAATCCTTCACCTGAATAGCTTGCTCTACAAACTTTGGTTCTTTTCGTTGTGCAGCTTTATAACTGATAACCATACCGGACTCCCAATTAGTTGTGATTTACCCTAATAAGTGAGTTGGCAAGCATATTTGCAAGTGGCTAAACTATTTTATCAGAGTAAACTTTCTTATTTCCTGAAAATCTTGGCCGTTCAGCACATAAAAATAAACTCCCGAAGCGAGTCTAGAGGCATTAAATTGATACAAGTAAGATCCGGCTAACTGTTCTTGATCAACTACAGTAGAAACAAGTCTGCCAGTGATATCATAAACCTTTAGAGTTACATGCCCTGATTGAGACAAATCAAAACGTATTGTGGTACTTGGATTAAATGGATTCGGATAATTTTGGTGCAATTTGGTTCTATCAGGAACCTCGCCTTCAATTTCCTGACTCACTGCAACAAAAAGCTCCATAACTTCACTTTCCTGAAGTGCATAATTATAGATTTTGATATCATCTATTTTGCCATCAAATAATATTTTCCTGGATGGATCGTCAGAGATTGACCGCGCTCCAATAATTAAAGGATTATCAGAGGCCTCTATGGAAGAGATAACT